>Ga0134103_1000076_pt1 | contig 128553 bp, 128 predicted proteins | sample 14_taG_2_FD_94445 | JGI IMG/M metagenome (GOLD analysis project Ga0134103, IMG submission 94445) | Switchgrass degrading microbial communities from high solid loading bioreactors in New Hampshire, USA - 14_58_20_212_A1 metaG | ecosystem: Engineered > Bioreactor > Semi-continuous > Anaerobic >...
AGCCTTGCCGCGGTGTACGCCATCTTCAACCGCGATCTCGTACACCTGCTGCTCCTCTGGTTCAACCAGAGCAGGTTCAGCACCGCTTACTGCCTTTTCCACAGCCTCAAGGATGGCTTTGCTGGTGTAGGTCGCACCGCTCACCACATCAACCGGGCCCTGGGCTTCGATGATCGCGGGGATCAGCTTGTCAAAGGCCTGGCTGGCGATGAAGGGAGTCTCACTGTTCGAAACAACCTCAATGGCGGAAATCTTGCCGCCTTCCACTGTCACATCGAGCACCAGCTCGCCGCCGAAGCCTTCCGCACTGGCTCTGTATACGCCGTCCCCTACTGCGATGGCGTAACCTGTGCGCTCCTCGACAGTCACCGCAGAGGTGTCACCAGAAGCTTGATCCAACGCCTTCTGCACAGCCTTCATAATGGATGTGCTGGACACGGTCGCACCGGACACCGCCTCAACCTGCGGCGAGTTGGCAGTGACGATCCGCTGCGGTACGTTCGCATAGGCGGGATCCGAAATGCCTGGCGTGTCAGAATGCTTCAGCACGTTAACAGCTGCGATCTTCCCGCCGCTTACCACTACCTCCAGCTCGAGGGGGCCGCCAAAGGAATCAACCTGGGCGTGATAGGTGCCGTCGGCATAGGCGCCCGCCTCTTCTTGCGGGAAGAAGGTGCGGTCAAACTGCTCGAGCGCCCGCTGCACGCCACTTACCAAGGCACGGGAGGAAATGGTGGCTCCAGTAACGCCTTGGATGTCTTTCCCAAGAGCAAACTCGCCGCCCTTGTCTAGGCCTGCAAACTGTGCCAGGAACTCGGGCCTGGTCGCCAGTTCACCAAGGCCAGGATCTTCGCTGTGATCCAGCACGCTGACGCTGTTGATGCGGTGCTCCGCATCAAGCGATATCAAAAGCCGGATCGGTCCGTTAAACCCGCCCTGCTCCGCTACAAAAGCCGTCTGTGCAGGATTGCCTTCGGCATCCCGCACCAAGAAATAACGGACGCCGTTCTCGTCAACCACTTCGTAGTCGTCGGTGCCAAGAAGCTCACCTATGGGCAGATACTCGCCCAAGCTGAACACGGGTACAGCATCCGGCTTGGAGCGGTCCAGAACCACGAACAATGCTGCACACACAACGACTGCCGCCGTCGTGACTGCGATGCCCCTCTTGAGCGTTTCCTGACTGATGCGCAGGCCAAAGATGCGCGGGATAGTCAGGGCCTCTATCGCTGGTGAGAGGGCGTTCATGGTCAGGATCGCGAAGGTCACTCCTTCAGGAAGGGACGTGAACCTGCGGATCACCATGGTAAGAACCCCGCAGCCAATTCCGAAGATCAGCTGGCCAAGGGGTGTCACCGGAGAAGTCACCATATCTGTGGACATGAAAACTGCCGCAAACAGAAGTCCCCCAGCAGTGATTGCATACCAGGGATCTTGTCCCCACAGAAGGGCCAGTACAAAGGCGCTGCCCACATATCCCACGGGATTGCGCCAGTTGATATGCCCCCGGTACAGGAGATAGGCTGCACCAAGCAAAACGGCGATCACAGAGGTCTCGCCGATGCTGCCGCCCACATTGCCCCAAACGAGAGGCCAGGAGAAGCTGCGCGTGCTCAGCAGCGGTGTAGCGGCCGTAACAGCCTCAAAAGGAGCCCTGAACCTCACCATCTGTGAGGTAAAGGCCAGCAGGAGAACGGCCCTTGCGCCCAAAGCGGGGTTGAAGATGTTGTGCCCCAACCCGCCAAAGGCCAGTTTAAACAAGGCAATAGCCAGAACAGAACCCAGAACAGGTACCCACCAAGCAGTTGTGGGCGGCAGGATCAACCCCACCAGAAGACCTGTTACAGCAGCGCTGCCATCGCCGAAAATCCCCTTGGGTGTCAACGGAGCGCGCAGCAGAAGAGCCTCCGTCAGGATAGCACTGAGCGTACTCAAAAGAAGTACCTTGAGGGCCGGCCAGCCGAAAAAGATCACTCCGGCCACGATGGCAGGGGTCAGGGCGATGCGCACATCGGCCATGATCCGGTCTATAGTCAAAGGATTACGTAGAAACGGACCCGTCTTGTTCTGCATTCATCTCACCCCTAGCTCACTTTTCCCTTGGCTTTCTCAGCAGCCAAGCCCGCTTTGCCCTTCTTGATCCAGGTAACCAGGGCCCGCTTTGCGGGACAGACATATGAGCAAAGCCCACACTCGATGCAGTCCTTGAGGTGCAGCTGCTCAGCTTCGCTGTACATTCCTTTATCCGAATACTCGCCCAGCAGGTTGGGTGTCAGGCCCATGGGGCAGGAGTCCACGCAGCGTCCGCAGCGGATGCAGGGATGGTTCTCATCAAAGGCTGCTTCTTCTCTGGTTAACGCCAGTACGCCGGACATGTTCTTGACCACCGGACCGGAAAGATCCTTGATCTCCCATCCTGTCATGGGCCCGCCGCAGATGACCACCTCGGGTTGGCCAAGGAAGCCTCCGCAGAACTCGAACAGATCCTCGATGGGGGTGCCCACACGGACCAGCACATTGCGGGGATCCACAACTGCGCCGCCACTTACGGTCACCACTCGCTCATACGAACTCTTGCCCTTCATCAGAGCCTCGTAGACGGCGATCGCAGTGTGAACGTTGCTTACGACGCAGCCCGCATCAGCCGGCAGTCCGCCGCTTGGCACTTCCCGACCTAGGATGGCTTTGATCAGCTGCTTCTCAGCACCTTGGGGATAGCGCACCTGAAGACTAGCGACCGAAAGGTTGCTGTATTCAGCAATCACCTTCTGCACTTCAGCGATGGCATCGGGCTTGTTGGCCTCAATGCCGATAATGCCCTTTTCAGCTCCCACTGCCTTCATAATGGCCAAAAGGCCCTGGACCATCTCTGGGGCTCTCTCGACCATCAGGCGGTGGTCACAGGTCAGGTACGGTTCACACTCAGCGCCGTTGATCAAGATGGTATCCACCGGCTTGGGAGGCGTCAGCTTCACATGGGTTGGGAAACCTGCTCCTCCCATACCCACTATGCCAGCATCTTTCACAGCCTGCCGGATATCGGAAGCAGAAAGCTTCTTCAGGCCCGTATGCTTCGTCCCAAGGGCCATCTCGTCCCGACCGTCGTTTTTGATCACCACGCACGGTACCTTATTACCGTTTGCCAGACTCCTCGGCTCAATGGCGATAACCTGACCGGAGACACTGGCATGCACTGAGGCACAGATAAACTGGCTGGCCTGGCCGATCATCTGCCCCATTTTTACTCTGTCGCCCACGGCAACGATCGGCTCGCATGGCGCGCCAATATGCTGCTGCAGGGGAATAACCGCAATGTCCGGCGCCGGAAGGACCATGATCGGCACCTTTTCTGTCGCCGCCTTGCGGTGCGGTATATGTCCCCCTCCCCGGGGAAATGTTCTTTGAATCAAACAGCTCACCCTTTCCAACGGACTGCGCGCTAGTTATCACGAGTACACCGGAATATATTCCACTAGGCAGCAGGGAATCCTGCCCGGGCACCAAAAAGCGGGCTTCCAAAACGTATCATGTCTAAAAGCCCTCCGCATGGGGAATCATACAGCTAGAAAAGGAGGAGAAGCGATGGCCCAAGGCACAAGCAAACTGAAAGCAACCCCTCAGGTGTTTCAAGCTCTGAACCAATTCAAATATGAGGTGGCCAGCGAACTGGGGATAAACCCGGAGTACAAAACAGGATACTGGGGCAACATCACATCACGAGAATGCGGAGCAGTGGGAGGACATATGGTCAGGCGCATGATCGCCCTGGCCGAACAGGAACTGCTCGGGACGCAGCGCCCCACGGGATTCAGAAACCCATAGACCAAAAGAAGCACCGCCAAGGTGCTTCTCCATTTTCATCTCCAGCGTTCTTCTATTGTGGTTCCTCCGGCTTCCTGACCACAAACTGCCACCTCTCCCCTTCGGTACTTGCAGGGTCCAAGGTCGGGAAATCACAGCAGCTCAGCAGGGCAAAGCCAAACTCATCGCACAGCTCCGAAATCTGCTCAGGAAGCCACAGTTTCTGAACGTGGCGTTCCGCGACCCGTTCATACTTACCATCCGGCGTCAGCACGAAGAAAGTGAGGTCCATGGTGCAGACGCCCGCCGCCTCATCGTAAGCATTGTCCCAAAAATAGGCGAAGTCCTCGCGCAGGTCGGCGTAGGACTGGTTACCATAAAGTTCCCGCAGCTTCCAGGAAGAATTCAAGTCAAAGAGCCAGAGACCGCCCGGCGCCAGGAGCCGCTTGACGCTGGCGAACGCGGCCCGGAGATCCTCTTTTGTTGTGCAGTAATTCAGGACATCGCAACCGCTGATGGCCGTATCGAATGCACCCTCAACTGGGGAAAACGTCCGGAGATCGGCTGCATGGAAGGCAATATCCAGCCCGCGCTGCGCAGCTTTGCGGCGCGCCTCGGCCACCATGGCCGGGGACAGATCGACGCCGGTGAGCTGGCAGCCCAGCTCCGCCAGGGGTAGGGTCAAGTTGCCCGTACCGCAGCCCAGATCGACAACCGTGTGCGGTGCATGATCGTGGTATCTGCACAGTTCCAGCAGATAATCCACCCACTCAGCGTAATCCGCTTCCATGCAGAGGTCGTAGAACCTGGCCAGGATGGAGTAAGCTTCAGGCATCCCAGGCCACAGGCTGGGCATCGGCCCAGAGCCGCTCCAGAGAATAGTATTCACGGTCTCCCTCCAGGAAGACATGGACAATGACCGCTCCGAAGTCCAAGAGAATCCAGCTGTTGCCGGGCCCGCCCTCTTGGCGCAGCGGCTTCACGCCCTCTTTGGCCAGAGCATCGACCACCGCATCGACGATGGTCCGCACCTGCACGTGGGTCTCGGCGCTGCAGATCACGAAGTACTCCGTTTCTGCCATCACCTCAGGCATCTTCAGAACCTGCACATCGTCAGCCTTCTTGTCGTCTGCGGCGCGAGCAGCAGCCTTGGCTATCCTCACGGCGCTGGCTTCGGTCAAATCCCCACTCTCCTCTCCCTGTTTGGGTTAAAGTCCTTACCTATTATCACGGTCACTTCCGATCCTGCCCCAGCTTCCTCCTGGATGGAAGCGCCGAGAAACTCAGCTAAAGGCTTGACCCGCTCCGCGTTTTTGGGCGCAGTCACAACCAAAGTTGAGGCATGGTTGAAGTGGTCGGCATTGCCGTAGGATACCACGGTATAGCCGTACTCCTTCAGCAGATCGCTGACCTGCGAGGCGATCCCGGCCCGTCCGCTGCCGTTCAGTACAACCAGCTGCAGAGGTTCGGGCCTTCCCTTGACAATGGTATCGATCGCCTGAGCAGCCTTCTGTTCGTTGACAACCCAGTACCAGCCCTCACTGCCCATCACCTGGCTGTTACCGGGCAGAACGGCGGTCTGCATTTTGTCTACAGAGAACTTGCCTGCCGATACAGCGAGGGACAGCACAGTCTCCCATGGCATGTTGGTATCGATGGTCTTGAACATCTGGGCAACCAGCTGCGGCAGCCTTACCAGGCCAGTCGAACTGAGCATCTTGTCCGCCAGGGCTTCCACGAACTTCCTCTGCCGCTCTACCCGGCCTCCATAACTCTCGCCAAAGGGATCGACCAAGGAAATATCGCCCAAGCCATCGCGGTAGCGGACATACTGCAGGGCCTTGGCCCCGTTCAAAACCTGCGTCCCGGGATAAAGATCGATTTCCAAGCCTTGGGCCTTGTCCACATACTGCATGCGCTTCTCAACGGTGATTTCCACACCGCCCAAGATATCCACGAGCTGCTCAAAGCCGTTGAAGTCAGTGTGGACGTAGTAGCGGACAGACATCCCAACCAGCTGCGAAACAGCCTCCATGACCAGTTTCGCCCCGCCGTGGGCGTACAGCGCGTTGATGCGCTCCCAGCGCTGCCGAGAAGGCGACCACACCCTGGTGTCCCTGGGGATGGACAGTGCCCCAACATCGCCGGTTTTGGTGTCCACAGACAACAGGATGATCGTATCCGCCCTTGTACTTGCCTCGAGCTTATCGTCGGTGCCCAAAAACAGCACCAGCATACGCCCTTCATCAGTTCCACCGGCGTTCGTGGCTGCAGCCTGCCGGAGGTAGGTGTAGCGGGCAGTAAAGACCATAAGGATGATACCAATGGCAAAAAACAAGGAATAAAAGATGATCTGCCTGCGGCGGTTCTTGCGTTTCCAGGCGCGGCGCTCTTCCAGCTCTTGCCTTCGCCTGAGGACTTCTTCATCTGAAAGCATCATAGCCCCCCTCCCTATGTAGACTAATTCGCACTGTTTTCCTGACTTGGGGGTAGGGTCTGCTTATATAGCCCTTGACGGCGGATATAGTGTTCCACCGGTTCGGGAACAAGGTAGCGGATGGACACGCCTTCTCTGACGCGCTCTCTGATCTCCGTGGAAGAGATGGCCATGGCTGGCACCTGCAGGATATGGAAGCGCTCCTTGTGCCCCGCGACCCATTGGCGCGTTGCCTCAGGCAGGTGTTCGAGGGAAAAGCCCGGCCTGGTGGCGGCAACAAAATGCGCCATTTCCAGGCACCGGCTGCTGTCCTTCCAGCTGACGATATCGAAGATGGCATCTGCGCCAGTGATGAAGAACAGCTCCACATCGGGCCCGTACTGCTCCCTGAGGATGCGCAGGGTGTCAATGGTATAGCTCACCCCTACGCGATCTATCTCCGTCCTGGATACCTCAAAATAGGGGTTGGTCAGCGTGGCCAGAACTGTCATCATGTAGCGGTGCTCTGCATCGGTAACCTGGGCGCCTTCCTTGTGCGGAGGCCGGCCGGACGGAACGAACAGCACCTGAGACAGACCGAAGGTGCACCGCGCCCCTTCCGCTGTCACCAGGTGTCCATAGTGGATCGGGTCAAACGTGCCGCCCATGATGCCCAAGGCCTTAACCTTCCTGGTCATCTTCCAAATCTCCTTCAGGGCAGTTCGATTTTGGGCTCCACAGCCGGCCGGTACAGCAGGAAGATCCTGCCGATCTTCTGCACGACATCACAATCCAACGCTTCGGCGATTTCCTCGGCCAGCTCAGCAGGATCATCGAGGCAGGTCTTCAGGACCCTGACTTTGATCAGCTCCCTTGCCTCAAGGACCAGATCAAGCTGGTCAACGATCTCCTCCGACAGGCCGCCCTTACCGATCTGGAAGACAGGTTCCAGTTCATTTCCCAGGCTGCGCAGATACGCCCTTTGCTTACTTGTCAGCATCAAAAACCCTCATTCCATATATTCAAACTCTAATTCTCCAACCTTCACGGTTGCTCCTTCCGGAATGCCCATTTCCGCCAGTTTCCGGTACACCCCAATTTTTGCAAGAAGGGTCTGGAGATAGCGGACTGTCTCCCGGTTGTTCAGGTCCAGCCTGCGCAGAAACCGCTCAAGGCCGGGCCCTTCCACGATGTACTCACCGTCCACCTCAGTGATGGTGAAATCCTCCAGCGGGGCAGGTTCCTCCTTTGGCAGCACAAGCTCCTGCACCTGTTCGGCCGCGGGTTCTGCTTTCTTCAGGTCGCGCACCATCTGTCCGGCGCGCCTCATGAGGGCATCCACGCCATGTCTGGTCGCGGCAGAGATCGCGAAGAACTCCTGCCCGCGGCTGGCTGCCAGTTCCTTTAGGCGGGGCAGGTTGGCCTGGGCTTCTGGCAGGTCTGCCTTGTTGGCCACCAAGATCTGCGGGCGTTCCGCAAGCTCTGCATTGTAAAGGCGCAGTTCCTCGTTGATCTTGTGGTAATCATCCACTGGATCCCGCCCGTCAACACCAGCGGCGTCGACGATGTGCAGCAGAAGGCGCGTCCTCTCTATGTGGCGCAGGAACTCCATGCCCAGCCCAACACCGGTGTGGGCTCCCTCGATCAGTCCAGGGATATCTGCCAGCACAAAGGAGTTTCCTTCTTCGAGCGCCACCACCCCTAAGTTGGGCTGCAGTGTGGTGAAATGGTAGTTGGCGATCTTGGGGCGAGCTGCCGAGACCACTGACAGCAGAGTAGACTTCCCCACATTGGGGTACCCCACCAGCCCCACGTCAGCGAGAAGCTTCAGTTCGAGCTGCACCCAGAGCTCAGGCCCGGGCTCACCGCGCTCGGCAAAAGCCGGAGCTTGCCTGGTTGGCGTGGCAAAGCGTGCATTGCCCCGTCCACCCCGCCCGCCGGGCAGAACGAGAACCCTGCTTCCCGGCACGGTGAGATCGAGGAGCACTGCGCCAGTCTCATCGTCTTTCACAATCGTTCCAGGAGGGACCCTGATCTCCAGATCTTCACCATCGCGGCCCGCCATGTCCTTAGAACCCCCCGGTTCTCCCGAGGGCGCGACGAATTTGCGGCGGTAGCGGAAGTCCATGAGTGTGGACAGCCCTTCATCCACCACGAAGTAGATGCTGCCGCCCCTTCCACCATCGCCTCCCGACGGACCGCCGGCAGGGATGTACTTCTCCCGCCGAAAGCGGACCACGCCGTCGCCGCCGTTGCCGGCCTTGAGATAGATGCGGGCTCGATCGATAAACATGTCTTGTCCCTCCCGAAAAAAATCCCCTTTGCACCGAAGCACAAAAGGGGATCTTTCTTACGCAAGCACCGCGTCTGCTAAAACGCTGACCGCTTTTCCATTCTTTCCTCTGCGTTCGAAGGAAACGTAGCCATCCACTTTGGCAAACAGGGTGTCATCGCTTCCCAGGCCAACGTTGAGACCTGGCTTGATCCGGGTTCCCCGCTGCCGGACGATGATACTTCCCGCTGTCACAAACTGTCCATCATGGCTTTTCACGCCCAGGCGCTTCGCTGCCGAATCCCGGCCGTTCTTAGTGCTTCCGGCCCCCTTCTTGGAGGCGAAAAGCTGTAGATTCATCCTCACGGTATGGCACCTCCTTCACACGAACATATCGCTTGTATTCCTTCTCCGTGGCTTTGAGTCCTGTAAAGAGAACTCCCAGGATGAGCTGGGATCGCTGCCACTGATCATGGGGCAGCTCCCTGGGAAGAAGGCATTCCAACAATCCATCTTCTTCTGACACAACCACCTGGCACGGCACGCCCACGACTTCTGTGAGGCCCAGCACCGCCGTCTGAGTCAAGGCAGACACTGCTGCACAAACAATGTCCTGTCCTTGGTCAGCGTATCCGGAATGCCCCTGAGCACGGAAGCCGTGCCAGCCCTGCGGCGACTTCAGAAACTCAATGCGGATCATAATTCTCAAGCAGTGATCGATTCAACAACCAGTTTGGTGTAGGGTTGACGGTGGCCCTGCTTCTTCTTGTAGTTCTTCTTGGGCTTGAACTTGAAGACGATGATCTTCTTCTGCTTGCCCTGCTTCACGGCCTTGGCCACTACCTGCGCACCCTCAATGTAGGGTTTGCCCACCTGGATCTGACCATCCTTGTTCACCAAAAGGACTCGGTCGAAGATGACCTCGTCGCCTTCGTTAACAGCGAGTTTCTCGACGTAGATGGTATCACCTGCGGACACGCGGTACTGCTTACCACCGGTTTCGATGATGGCGTACACCTCGTGCACCTCCTTCTCCAGACTCGCCATAGAGGTACCCCAAAGGGATTTCCGACCTCTTCTGAGCGGTTTCAGCGGCCGGTCCTCCCGACCGGCGCACTTACATCAGACATTCTAACATCAACGTTCGTCCCTGTCAATTCTGGTTTTCCGCCAGTCGGGCCACGGCACTGGTGCGGTAGACCTCGACTACTTCCACCTCAACGGTTTGGCCTACCAGAGCCGAGCAATCCAGGCACTCAATCGCGTAGCCGTGGAGGCGCGCCAGGCCGCTGCGGCGGTTCCTTGCATGAGGTTCCAGGATCTGCACCTCAAGCCGATCCCCCACCATCACCGGGAGAGCCCTCCTTTCCAGGGCTTCCGCCGTCCCGCAGGAGATCTCGTACTCTCCTTTAGGCAGGTCTTCGTCACCCCGCACAAACACCGGCTTACCAGTTTCCTTCTCCAAGAGCTCCAGGTACTTGCCTCCCGGCCCGATCAGCTGCGCAGCCACAGCCGGATGGCAGCGCACCAGAACTGCGGGGACATCGTCTTCGGCTGCCGCCGCCCGGACAGCTCTGGCAGCGGCCAGGGCGGTTGTGGGATCGGAATCCACGCGGCCAGTGCCCCGGCAGAGGGGACATTCCACTTCCAGCATCTGTGCGAGGGGCCGCTTGGCTTTGCGGCGGGTCAGCTCTACCAGTCCGAGGCGTGTAAAACCGTACAGTTTCGTGCGGGTCTTGTCTGCGCCCAGGCTTTCCGCAAGACGGGCCAGCACCAGCTCGCGATCGGCTTCCCGCATCATGTGCACAAAGTCGATGATCACTATGCCGCCGATGTTGCGCAGGCGAAGCTGGCGGGCGATCTCTCCTGCTGCCTCCAAGTTGGTCGTCAGGACTGTATCCTGCAGGTCGGCACCGCCCACGAACCTGCCCGTGTTCACGTCGATCGTGTGGAGAGCCTCTGTCTGAGCGAAAACCAGGTAACCGCCGCAGTCCAACCAGACCCGAGGACTGCGGGCTCGCTCCAGATCCTTGTCCAGGCCCATGTATGTGAAGATGTTCAGTTTGCCTTCGTATAGTTCAGCTTGGGAAGAGGGGAGATCTAGATCATCCAGCTCCCGCTGGACTCGGTTCTGCAGAGCCTTGGTATCAACAATGATCTCCGTCTGCTCCGGATCGTAGAGATCCCGCAGGATGCGGTAGATAAGATCATGGTCTCGATAAATCAGCGGGCCACTGCCCTTGGATCTGAACTTGCGCTGGATGCGCGACCACTCTTGGAGAAGGGCATCCAGATCTTCCTTGAGCTCTTCCTTTTCCGCCCCTTCGGCCATGGTGCGCACGATCAGGCCCATACCTTCGGGCTTGAGCTCCTCAGCCAGTTCTTTCAGGCGGGTCCGCTCGTCCTCACACGAGATCTGCCGCGAGATACCCACACTGTTCTGGGAGGGAAGCAGCACCACGAATCGCCCCGGCAGCGTAATATGCGTGGTCACCCGCGGACCTTTGGCTCCCTCCGCTTCCTTTACCACCTGCACCAAAAGAGAGTCACCGCTGCGAAGCTTGCGGGCGGCCTGTTCATCAGGGAGGTCGGCCAGGAAGAGGAAGGCGTTTTTGCTCAGGCCAATGTCCACAAAGGCCGCGTCCATCCCGGGCAGGACATTTTCCACTCGGCCTTTGTAGATGTTGTTCATCAAGCGGTCCTGGACATCGCTTTCCAGGTAGTATTCTACCAGCCGGCCGTCCTCCACCAGGCCGACCTGAACATGCTGCAGCAGGGAAGATATGACTATCTTTCTGTCCATGTGAAACCTCGATTCCCCAAGGGAGGTTGGTAACAGCTCCCCGCTTTCTTGAACTGGCCCAATCTGGTGACAACCGCCTCCGCCGGGTTGAAGCCCAGCAGCAGGGCCATTTCCTCGACGCGAAGGTTCCCTTCTCGTCCCACGGCCGCCATGAGCTCGACTTCCGCCCCGCCTGACACATCCTCGATCCGCACCAAGCCGTGTACCAGGGGCAGCAGGTCAACCTGACGGCTCCCCTTCTTAGTCTGCCGTTCTACCACAAACTTATCCTCCCCCTGCAGCTTCTGCCAGCGCTGCTGCAGTGACTCAGAGGACATGCCCGGCAGTTCCAGCTTCCACAAAGCGGCATTGATCTCGCTCATCAAAGAAGGGGTTCCTTCCGCAAGGCGCTCTGCCTGAAGCACTTTGAAGCCCGGGGGAATGTGATTGTTGTAAACCTCGATAAAGTCTGCAGGGTCCATGTCTTCAGACAGGCGCAGATCGGCGTACTCCGCCTCGGAGAGCGCTCCCACCGGCAGGGCAAAGCCGTAGCTGATCTGCGGCCGGGGCGAGAACCCCTCTGATAGGGCGACTGGCAGGCCCGCCCGCCGCAGCGCCCTCTCCATGGCCCGCGCCAAGTCGAGGTGGGATACAAACCTCACTTCTGGCCCTTTACTGAACTGAAAGCGAATGGTACTACCCACGCCCGGCCACCTCCACGAGCCTGTTAACCACGGGCAGCTTGAAGCATACCCCGCACCGGCTGCAGCGGTCCCAGCGGCAGTCCGGAGTGGGCACTGCCTCCTGAGCCAGCTGCCACTCCCGCCGCAGAAACTCGTCGTCCACCCCGGGGCTCAGATGCGACCAGGGCAGGGGTGCCTCGGGATCGAGCCAGCGCTGGGCATAGTCCCTTGGATCAAGCCCAACTTCCTGGAAGGCCTGAAGCCAGCGGTCGAAATGCAGCTGTTCGCCCCAGCTGTCGAACTGGCAGCCGAGATCGACTGCCCGCTCCAGCACTGCCGCGAGCCTCCTGTCGCCCCTGGCAAAAACGGCCTCGAGAAAACTCTGCTCCACCTGGTGGAAGCTGAACTGTACCCCGGGACGCCTCAGCCGCTTCTGGAGGTATTCCTGCTTGGCAGCGAGCACCTCCAGGGGATCCTGCCCCATCCACTGGAAGGGTGTATGGGGTTTGGGGACAAATGAAGCCACACTGACAGTGACTTCCGGCCTCTTGCGGGATGTGCGGGACTCGCGGCCCCACTCCAACACGCTTCGGGCGAGATCAGCGATCCCGTCCAGATCAGCCTCCGTCTCAGTGGGAAGTCCGATCATGAAGTAAAGTTTGATGCGGTGCCAGCCCGCCTGGAAGGCGCCCTGCACCACTTCTTTCAGGTCCTGGTCAGTCACATTCTTGTTGATCACATCCCGCAGGCGCTGCGTGCCTGCCTCGGGAGCGAAGGTAAGCCCTGTCTTACGAGCCTTCTGAATCTCCTGGGCCAGCTCCACTGCGAACGAATCTAAACGCAGGGAAGGCAGGGCCACTGTCACGCCGCAGCCCTGGTAAGCCTCGATCAGATCGGCAACCAGAGAACGGATCTGGCTGTAGTCGCCGCTGGACAGCGATGAGAGGGAAATCTCGTCATAACCGGTACTCTGAACCAGTTTCTCCACCTGAGCCTTGATCTGTTCAGGGTCCCTCTCCCGCACCGGCCGGTAGATCATGCCGGCCTGGCAGAAACGGCAGCCCCTGGTGCAGCCCCGGAGGATCTCAACCATCACCCGGTCGTGGACTACCTCCGCATAGGGTACCACAAAGTCTTCAGGGAAAGGCAGGGCACCCAGATCGGGCGCAACCCGTTTTTCGATCTGGGCGGGGATTCCCGGGTAAAGCGGCTCTAATCCTTGGAACTTCCCATCCTCATAGACTGGACGGTAGAAACTGGGGACATACACGCCCTTCAGTTTGGCAAGTTCCCTGAGCATCTCCTGGCGGCCTGCCCTCTGCTGCTTAAGGGTTTTGACCATGTCCAGGATTTCGTGGATGGCTTCCTCGCCCTCACCCAGGACAACAAAATCGAAGAAATCGGCAAGGGGCTCGACGTTAAAGGCGCAGGGACCGCCCGCGAGCACCAGCGGATCGCTTTCACCCCGCTGACTGCTGCGCCGGGGAATGCCTGCCAGATCCAGCATCTTCAGGATGTTGGTGTAGCTCAGTTCATGCTGCAGGGTGAAGCCCACCAAATCAAAGGACGCAAGATCGCTGCCCGATTCCAGCGAACTTAAGGGGATTGCCCGCTCTTCCATCAGCTGCTGCATGTCCACCCAAGGGGCATAGACCCGTTCAGCCAAGGCATCACTGCGGCCGTTAACTATGGCATAGAGGATTTTGAAACCCAGATGCCCCATGCCCACATCGTATATATCTGGAAAGGCCAGTGCCATCTTGACCCGATCTGGAGACCATTCCTTGTGCTGCGCGTTCAACTCGTAGTTGGTGTAGCGCGCGGGCTTGGTCACCAATGGCAAGAGCGGCAATAGGCGCTTGTCCATAGAACCACTCCTCTCCGTGTGCAGTCAGGGAAGCCTGTGCGCCGGCACTGAGCCCAAGCGGCAGGACAGCCCGTGTTCGAACAGTGCTCCGATCAATTCAAGTTCCCCAACAAACCCAGCGACCCTGCCCTCTGCGTCCACAACCCAAACCAGGTGGTAACAGGGGGGCTTCAGCCTGCGCAGCACCTCGCCCAGGGAACTCTCAGCTGTGGCAGCCAGGTGCCTAACAGTCACGACTTTTCCAAGCTCCAAATGGCGTTTTCTGCTTGTCAGATAGCGCATGAAAGCATAGGCAGCGCTGTCCTGCTCGTTCCGGGCCGCGAAAAATAACATGATACCTGTGAGGAGCACTAAGATGAAATTATACCTCTGGCAGATCACATTGTAAACGGCCCAGGCTGTGAGCAGCACGCTGAAGACCTGGCCAAGCCTGGCCGCGGTGCGGGTAGCCCGGGCAAACCCCTGGCAGCGCGCCATGATGCTGCGCAGCACACGCCCCCCGTCAAGGGGAAGCACAGGGATGAGGTTAAAGAGGGCCATTCCTAAGTTGGCCTGGGCAAAAAACCGGAACCAATAGGGGTTGATCGTAAGATGGGGGAACACTGCGTAAGCTGCTCCCACAAGGAGCAGGTTGCTCAGGGGGCCGGCTGCAGCTACCAGCCATTCCCTTTCTGGGTTGAGCTGTAAAAAGGCTTCAATACGGGCCACTCCGCCAAAGGGCAAAAGCTCGATGTCTGCCACCGGGAGCTTGTACCTGGCCGCCACCACCACATGGAAGCCCTCATGCCACAAAACGATGGCGAACAGGAGCAGCGCTTCCCCAATCCTCCCCCAGTACAGCGCGATCAGCAGGAAGAGAATGAAAAAGGGATTCACTTTGAGCGGAATCCCAAAACAGCTGCCTATGCGCATCTCCTCACCAGCCAGCGGTGGTTTCAGTCCACCCTTTGAGCCAGGTCTGCCACTGCGGCAGTCTTTCAGCCAGATCTATGCGCTCCAGCAGAGGCTGGAGGGAGATATCGGTGGTGACAACGTAGTTCACATACTCGGTAACTGGTCTGACCAGCTCAAGTTCACTGTAGACCAATGCGGCGATCACCGCGAATATGACAGCCGCAAAGACCAAATGGCGGACAAAACGCTCAGCCACGATCAGGCACCCCCTCACGGCAAGTATATGCCCTGTGATGCCTGATCATGCTCCGTGCCTCTACTTCGTCCCTCTTTTGACGTTCTTCACCGGAATGTTAGCGATCAGAGCAACCGAATCATCGCTCTTGTCGAGGTTGACTTCCAGACCCTCTTCGTCAATTTCCAGGTACTTGGTGATCACCTGGATCAGATCCTCTTTCAGGGCTTCCAAAAGGCCGGGAGAGAGACTGGCCCGGTCGTGCACGAGTACCAAACGGAGACGTTCCTTGGCCCGGTTCTTGCTGCCGTCGGAACCACCGAAAAGCCTGCTGAGAAACTCGAACATGCCGCTCCCTCCTCTTAGTGGGCTTCTCCGCTGAGGAGCCGCTTGAACCAGTGCATAACCTTCCGTTCATTGAGGTCCATCAGCGGCACGTCCTCACCCAACAGACGGCGGACGATGTTGCGGTACGCCTGACCCGACCGAGACCGGGAGTTGGTCACCACCGGTTCGCCCTTGTTGGTGGAAACAATAATGTCAGGATCGTCGGGCACAACGCCCAGAATCTCAATGGCCAGAATGTCGTCAATGTCGCTGATACTCATCATATCGCCACGGCGAACCATGCCCGGACGCACCCGGTTGATGATCAGCTGCGGCTCGTAGAGCCCTTCAGCCTCCAAAAGGCCTATGATCCGGTCGGCGTCCCGTACGGCAGCGATCTCTGGTGTGGTGACCACGATGGCCGAGTCAGCACCGGCGATGGCGTTTTTAAAGCCGTGTTCGATACCTGCCGGGCAGTCGAGAAGCACAAAGTCAAAGTCCTCTTTGAGTTCCTTGACGAGCTGCTTCATCTGCTCGGGCGTAACGGCATCCTTTTCTCGGGTCTGAGGGGCGGGCAGGAGTACCAACCTGTCGCCATACTGCTTGTCCTTTATGAGAGCCTGCCGCAGCCGGCACTGCCCTTCCACCACGTGGAGAAGATCATAGACAATCCTGTTTTCCAGACCCATGACCACGTCCAGGTTTCGAAGACCGATGTCGGTATCGACCAAGCAGACTTTCTGCCCCATGGCCGCCAGGCCGGTCCCCAAATTGGCAGTAGTCGTGGTCTTGCCTACTCCGCCTTTTCCGCTTGTGACTACGATGACTTTGCCCAAAACCAGTTCCTCCCTCAACCCTTAATGGTTGTAAACTGACAGCTGGATACGATCTCCCACAACCCTGGCGACCTCCGGGCCCTCGGGCTGAGGAAGCTTCTCATCTGGCGCCCGTGAGATAAGATGAGCAATGCGCAGCTGAGTGGGCTCCAAGCGGAAGGCAAAGACAATCGCATCGGTCTTGCCCTCTGCGCCGGCATGGGCCACGCCTCTCAGCGAACCAAGCACAAGGATGTCACCGGTGCAGACGATCTCGGCACCGGGGTTGACATCGCCCATCACGACCACGTTCCCATCATAGTGCAGCCGCTGTCCCGAACGGATGGTGCGTTTCACCAGCAGGGTACTGTCTTCCACAGACCCCCGCTCTTCGCTGTTCTGCTGGCTTATGCTGGGAGTAACTGACCATTGGGGCGGCCTGCGATCGAGGACCATCCCGTACCGGGCGATCAGCCGCTCGATCTCGTCCAGCTGGCTTAAGCTGAGCGTTCCCTGCTTGACCAGGAGTTTGGCGGTGCTGCCTTGGAAAAAACTCTGGGAGGCAATGAGCTGCTGCTCTAGCGCATCCAAAACTGCGGTGAAGTTCGTTGAATCGTTAATCGTTACTACCAGCCCGTCACGGCTGCCCTTGATTGCACACAGCTGAGTGTTCATGACCCGTCAACTCCTAACTTCCCAAGCTTATTTCTTCAGAAATCCTCCTTACTCCTGCTCACTCTTCCTCGCCACTTGCGTCTAATCCGAAATAGGCGTCAAAGATCCTGCGGGCGATGGGCGTTGCGGTGCTGGACCCTCCGCCGCCCTTTTCCACTACCACAGCCACCAGCACTTCCGGATCATCGGCCGGGGCGAATCCCACAAAAAGTCCGTTGGAGATACTGCCCGCCACTTCCCAAGTGCCCGTTTTGCCAGCAATGGGGACGGGGAAATCGCCCATGGCAGTCCGGGCTGTGCCTCTGGGATGGATGATCGGCTGACGCAGCGCTTCGAGCAGCGCATCCCAGGTAGAAGGCTTAGCCACAACTTCCCGGGACAGTTCCGGCTCTGCCCTAAAGACCACTGTCCCATCGGGTGCCTCGATCTCTTTCACGATCTGCGGGGTGTAGATCTTTCCCCTGTTGGCGATAGCAGCATAGGCCTGGGCTAGCTGCAGCAGGGTCATCTGGTGGAATCCCTGGCCGATGGAGATCTGCTCCGTATCCGTAGGATACCAGTTCTGTTCCGACACGGGCCGGTCTTTGAAAGCCTCGCGCTTCCATTCCCGGCTGGGCACGATCCCTGTGGCCTCTGGGGGGTAGAGCTCTAGACCGGTTGGCTGCCCGAACCCAAGTTCCCGCATCCAGGCAGAAAGGCGGTCGATGCCAACCTTGGCCCCATTGTCAGCGAAATAGTGGTTGCTGGACATACCGAGGGCGTCATTGAGGTTGATCTGCCCGAAAGGGGCCAGCCCCATGTTGATCACCCAGTCCCTGACCCCGTACTGACTCACTCCCGTAGCATTGAAGCGGTCTTTGGGGCCCATAACCCCTTCTTCCAAAATGGCCAGGGCAGTTACGGGCTTGAAGGTAGAGCCTGGGCCGTAGAGCGCTTGGGTCGCTCTGTTGAAAAGGGGCAGCCTGGGATCGGAGATCAGGGCATTGTAATACTGGTTGCGCTTGGACTGGTCATTGAGCACCGCCGGATCATAACCGGGGATGCTGGCCATGACCAGGATCTCCCCGGTCTTTGGGTTCATAACCAGCACCGCACCGGTCTGGGTGCCCGGGTTGTCTTCTAGGGTGAGGATGTGCTCAGCAAAGGCTTCTTCTGCCACCTTCTGCAGGCGGGAGTCGATGGTCAAAGTGATGTTGCATCCCGGTACGGGCTCGAGGATGTTCACGGTCCGGATGGGACGGCTGAGGGCGTTCACTTCCACAGTCATCGTCCCGTTCTCGCCCCTGAGCAGCGTTTCGTAGGTGCGTTCGATTCCACTCTTGCCTATTAGGTCACTGCCCCTGTACGTCGTTCCGAAGTCCTGCAGCTCGCTGGCGCTGATGATCCCCAGATACCCAAGGACATGGGCTGCGAGGCTCCCCTGCAGGTACTCCCGGACCGGTTCTTCTTCGATGAAGATGCCAGGCAGGTTGACCCGGTTTTCTTCGATGGCGACGAGCGTCTCCGGCGCCACCTCCCGCTGGATGCGCACCGGTTCGTAGGGGAATCCCCTCCCCTTTTCGATGGCCTCAACCAGCTCTTCGCTGGTCATCCCCAGCAGATCGCTCAGCAGTGCCATAACACTCTCGTCATTCTCCGGAAGGCCTCCCGGAACCACAGAAACGGTGAAGGCCCATTTACTGCGCACCAGCACCTGTCCATCCCGGTCTCTGATCTCTCCGCGGGCGGGAAGCAGGCGCAGCTGGCGCATGCGGTTTCCGTCAGCCAAACGGGCGTAGTAATCGCCCTTGGCCAGCTGCAGATACCACAGGCGTCCCACGATGATGGCGACGCAGAACAGGACGATCAGAAAAAGAACGACGAGACGCTTCTCCTTTTCCACTTCTGTCACTGACGTCACCCCGTTCTTTTCACCAGTTCATCATGATCAAGCAGGCGCCTGTAGAGCCGGGCGAGGGGCCTGTAGAGCAGAGTCCCCAAGAACGCGTTGACTATGCTCACAACTGCGATCCTGGACCAGAGGTTCACTGTCCACGGCCGCGACAGGCCGAAGGAAGCGGCTCCCAGAAGGTACATCACCTCGCCAAGGGCCGTCCCGAACAGGAGGCAGCACAGGCGCACCAGGAAGTTCTCGCGATAAAAGCGCTGGACGACGAGGCCCACCGCCAGAGCCACGAGCACGAACACGCCCGCGTGCAGCGTGATAAACCGGCCCACCACCAGATCCTGGGCTAGACCGGCCGCAAACCCAACACCCACCGCCTCGCCCAAAGGCATGATCATGGCTGCAAGCAGGGTCAGCATAAGCATGAGTTCTGGCTTAACACCGCCGAAAGCGATACCAGGCACCCCGGCGGTCTCCAGGACCAGGGCGAGCAGCAGCAGCAATCCACAGACGACAAATCTCATCTCAGTTCTCTCCGTTGCCCTGAGGCAGTACGATCAAGACGTACTCCAGCCGGTTGAGATCGACAAAGGGACGCACAACGGCTGTAAAGGACAAGTTGTACTGGCGGGGTTCAACCGCGATCACCTCGCCGATGGGGATGTTCTTCGGGTATACCGTGCTCACGCCGGAAGTCACGATCACATCGCCCACTTCCACTACCGTATCGCGGCTGAGGGGCCTGGCCGCCAAAGTCTCCCGGTCAGCCTGTCCCCCTTCCACCAATACTAAATCTCCGGTGGCCTGCACCAAACCACCGGTCGCGCTCTGCGCATCCACGATCAGCAGAACGGTGCTGGAGTAGCGCGAACAGGATATGACGCTGCCCACCACTCCTTCACTTGTCACCACGGCCATGCCCTGCTGAACGCCATGGGCAAAACCCTTATTCAAAATGATAGTGCTCTCCCAGTTGCTGGGAGAGCGACCGATCACTTCTGCAACCAGCAGGTCATGCTCCCGTTCATTCTTGAAATCGAGGGCTTCCCGCAACCATTCGTTTTCCCGTCTGTAATTTCTCAGCTCCAGCACTTCCGCCCGCAGTTCCTTAACCTGCTTCTCCAGTTCAGCGTTCCGCTCTTTCAAGGTACTGAGGGTGTGGATGTTCTCCACAGTCTGCAGGATAAAGCGCTGTACTCTTGTGAACGCCCACTGAAAGGGAACCAAGATGTCACGGCCGATGCCCTCAAGCAGCCCGATGGTGAGTCGAGATGAAGAGGTGTAGTGGATCGTGCCCACCATGATGACCACAAGCAGTATGATCAGGGGAACCTTCCAGCGCAGGATGTGTTCCAACACTCGCTTCACCGCCTATCAACTCCGGCGCCAGCGTTAGTAGCGCTTCTGTCCAAGCGTAACGCGCTGCAGCACGTCGAAGTGCTTGAGGACCTGCCCAGCCCCTTCCACCACAGCTGTCAGAGGATGTTCGCAGATATGTACTGGCATGCCCGTTTCCCTGATCAAGAGTTCATCGAGGCCCTTCAGCATCGCTCCGCCGCCGGCGAGGACAATACCCCGATCCATGATGTCCGCAGCCAGCTCGGGAGGAGTCTGCTCTAGCGTCACCTTCACGGCATCGACGATGGCCTGGATGGGCTCTTCTAGAGCCGAGTGGATCTCAGTGGAAGAAACCACCACTGTCTTGGGCAGGCCGGTAACGAGATCCCGGCCCCGCACTTCCATGGATTCTTCTTCTTTTCCTTCGATCAGGGCGTACCCGATTTCGATCTTGATCTTCTCAGCTGTCCGTTCTCCGATCAGAAGGCTGTACGAACGGCGGACATACTGGACGATGGCTTCGTCCATTTCGTCGCCGGCAACCCTGATGGAGCGGTGAGCAACGATGCCCCCAAGAGAGATCACTGCCACTTCAGTTGTCCCGCCACCGATATCCACGATCATGGTCCCCATGGGTTCCTGCACGGGCAGCCCTGCGCCGATCGCCGCTGCCATGGGTTCCTCGACCACCCGGGCATCCCGTGCTCCCGCCGAAAGGGCGGCATCGATCACGGCCCTCTTCTCGACTTCCGTGACTCCAGAAGGTACCCCGATCACCACTCTGGGCCTTCTGAAGCGAGAGCGCCGCATCGCCTTGCTGATGAAGTCCCTGAGCATGCGCTCGGTGACCTCAAAGTCGGCAATGACCCCGTCCTTCAAAGGCCTGATTGCCACGATATTGCCTGGGGTCCTGCCAACCATCTCTTTGGCTTTGTTGCCCACGGCGAAGATTTCATTGGTATCCCGATCGATCGCCACCACTGACGGCTCGTTGATGACTATACCCTTTCCTTCCACCAACACAAGGGTGTTCGCTGTTCCCAGATCGATACCGATGTTTTTGCTGAAGCGCCTGAAGAACATGAAGTTTCCCCTTCCTTTTATAGCAGTCCGTGTTCCCTGAAGCTGAAATACCGGTTATCGCCGACGATAATATGGTCCAAAACGTCAATACCGAGTACCGCCCCTGCCTCCCTCAGGCGCTCAGTCGTAGTTATGTCCTCTCTGCTGGGAGTTAGATCACCGCTGGGATGGTTGTGGACGAGGATGAGGGCAGCGCTGCTTCGTTTGATGGCTTCCTTAAACATCTCCCGGGGATGAACTAGGGAGGCCTGCAGATGCCCAATAGAGACCGTCTTCTTGGCAATAACCCGGTTCTTGGTATTGAGCATGATGATCATGAAGTGCTCTTTGTCGGCTAAGCTTAATTCGCGCAGCACCAGCTGGGCTGCATCGGCGGGGCTGTTGACCACGCCCTGAAACTCCATGCGGGACTCTGCCAGCCGCTTGGCCAGCTCAAACGCGGCCAGGATATCTGCAGCCTTAGCAGGGCCTATACCGTTCACCGCGACGAGTTCCTCAAAACTTGCTGAGGCTATGTTGGCCAGAGAACCGAAGCGGGCAAGGAGCTTTTCCGCTAGAGTGAGTGCGGACTCTCGCTGGTTTCCCGTACGCAGGAGGATAGCCAACAGCTCTTTGTTGGCCAGACGCTCCGCTCCATGGCGCCTCAACCGTTCCCTCGGACGTTCCTCCCTGGGGACGTCTTTCATCCTGATTGGGGTATCCACATGCTGCTCCTTTCCCCAATCCCTGGGCAGGTTCAGGAACTACGTGGCGGGAAAAACCTCGATCCCGAAGGGCCGCAGCTTCTCTACAAGTTTGGGCATGGGCAGGCCTACAACATTATAATAGCAACCTTTTATGCTCTGTACAAGTAGACCGCCAAAACCCTGGATGCCGTAGGCACCGGCTTTATCAAAGGGTTCTCCTGTGGCTATATAACCGGAAATTTCTGCCGCACTGAGCCTGCGGAACTGCACTTCAGTTGTTTCGCTGAAGACCTCTGCTTCCTGACCACCTACCAGCAGGGCGACAACAGTAGTCACCTTGTGCTGGCGGCCGCTGAGGGCACAGAGCATTTCTTCTGCTTCGGCGGCATCTTTGGGTTTGCCCAAGATGCGGCCGTCCAGAACAACGATGGTATCGGCTCCGAGCACCAGAGCAGCGGGGTTTTGGACACTGACCGGTTTGGCCTTGGCCACTGCGTTTGCTCTCGCCGTTTCCAGAGGATCGCCAGATGCCTTTTCCTTGACGGGCAGCGCCTGGATCCGGAAAGTCAAACCGAACTGTTCGAGCAGGGCTTTGCGACGAGGTGATTGCGAGGCTAAGATGAGATCCATGCGCCATGCACTCCAATGTGAACAAGCATCATTTTTATATTCACCCTGTCGGTCCAATTCCCTTCTCAAAAAAAGAGAGCCCATCAAGGACTCTTCGCCTCATCTCCGGCGGTGGGGAATTGTGGTCGGGCCCAGTTCCTTCCCCATTTCCACGAGATACTTGTCGATACCGATCCTGTTTCTGTTAAGCTCCCAGCCATCCGCGTGGCGGTAGCTTTCCCAGGCCCAATCCCAAGGGATGATCAGCTGCTCCTCCAGATCAGCCTGGCGCTTGCCCGCCTCGTAATCCTGCACAGCCTCCCCTCCATCCTGCTCAGTAAGCCCGCTGCAGTTCGATGCCCTGGTAGTAGTATTGCAGGATCTGATCGTAACTATACCCCTGCTCGGCCATGCCCTGCGCACCGTACTGGCTCATGCCGACGCCGTGCCCATAGCCCCAGACGGAAAACACCATCTCCTCGCCCATGATCTCCGCCGTAAACCATGTGGAACGCAGGTTGAGACGCTCCCGGATCTCCCTGCCGCTGAACCACCTGTCGCCGGCCTCAACGGTCTTGGCGCGCCCCGAAGGATAGCGTTCGATCACCTTGAAGTTGTTGACCCTGTCCACACCCAGCACCTCCGCCAGCTTTCCCAAGGAGATGGTGGCGGTGGAGTAGTGCACGGGGGAGTTTATGCTGAACGGATCCTCCACTGAACGCAGGTAAGGCAGGGCTTCATTCCAGTAATGCTCCGAGTTTTCGGTCCGGCCTCCGCTGGTGGAATGATAAACAGCCAGGATGGGTTCGCCCCCATAGACCGCAATCAATCCTTCGGTTTGCTTAACGGCCTTGCGGATCTTGCGCTGCAGGACGCGGCCGGCAGCTGCTCCGTGGCTCTGAAGAAACTCGTCCCAGCTCACCCAGGCCTGCCCCGAACGGTAGTCAGAGGAGAGATGGGCCTCGGGATGCTCGGGGATTCCCTCCCCGCTCAAAATGCGCCGGTAGGCATATGTCCTGGCAGCCACCGCCTGGGCTTTAAGCGCCTCCAGATGGAAACTGGCCGGCATTTCGGCGGCGACCACCCCCTGTACATATTCCTCCAGCGTCAGGGAGATCAGCCTGCTCTTCTTCACGTCCCATAGAGCAACCATGGGGATTTCCCGCGTAGAAAAAAAAGAAACCGTGCAACTGCGAACCAACAGTGCCGGCACCCCCACCACAGCCAGCAGCAGCAGAAGCAGGGGAAGACACGAGGGTTTCTGTGATCTGCGTTTGCGCCTTCTGCGTTTCGTCGGCAAAGAAATCCCCTCCTACCCACTTCATAACTATGAAGCGTAGGAGGGGGTTTATGCCTGAGCGGAGGACTCAGCGGACAACTATGGCCTCAAATCCTTTTTGGCGCAGCTCTTCGGCGAGCTTGTTGGCGTTCTCCTGCGAGCTGAAGGCCCCAGTCTGCACCCGGTGAGGCGGGCCCGAGATGATCACCGCTTCGTACCCGGCTTCCTTGAGCTGGGCAGCTACGCGGTCGGCGTTGGCCCGCTCCGAAAAGGCACCCACCTGCACCTTGTAAAGGGCGGTGCTGGGAACCGAAGGCTGTTCCTGGACCGGAGCACTCTGCTGACTCTGACTGCTTGCGCTGTTTGAAGTGGACTGAGGGGAAGGCGGTGTGGAGTTCTGAGGCGGCGCCGGCGCCGGCTGGTTGGAAACCACCACCGGCGTGCTGGCCTGCTCCCGGGTGGCCTGCATGCTCTGGCGGTGCTGGGTCTGGAGGGCCTTAACAGCGTAATTCCCGATCAAATACCCCACCATGACGAAGATGATGCTCAACGCCACCAGGCTGATGATGAAGTTCACACCCTGTCCGGAACCCTTCTTCTTTTTCTTCTTCCGGCTCATGATCACTCCCCTCCCTGTAAGTGCCCGGTGCTGCAGTAATTCCAGATCAGGAGGGTAAAACCCTCTTGACCTCACCCACCAAGTAAAGCGAGCCGCAGACACACACCGGGTTGGTTTTCTGAGCTTCCTCCAAGGCTTGGACCACGCTGCTGAAAGCTGAAGCCTCAACCCCCCGGCTCTCGACGTAAGCCTTCAGGATTTCAGGCTGCATGGGCGGCAGCCGGCTGCTCTGGGCCGCCGTAAACACGAAACGGCGGGCGAGCGGCAGCAGCGGATCAAGAAGTCCGCAGTCCTTGTTGCCGAGCATGCCGAACACGATGGTAAACTTCTCAGCCCCGCAGCGCTCCTGCAGCTCCCGGAGGCTTCGCTCCAGAGCGGTCAAACCCTCCTGGTTGTGCGCTCCATCAAGGATGAACAGAGGATTGGGGGATACTATCTCCAGCCTTCCCGGCCAGACTGCTTCTTTCATTCCTCCATATATGGCCTCATCCGGCAGATTATAACCTGATTCTCTCAGTTTCTCCAGTGTGAGCAGCGCCACTGCCGCGTTCTCCAGCTGGTGATCTCCTAAAAGGCCGATGCTCACCTCGCCCAAGCCCGGGAAGAGCAGGCGGCCGCCTCCCAGATCCCAGCCAAGGCCCTCCCAGGGCACATCCTTGACCCGGAAATAGGGTGCGCCTTTAGCTCGAGCAATCTCCCTGAGAACATCATCTGCCTCCGGCAGCTTCGCACCGCTGATCACGGGAACGCCTTCCTTGATGATGCCGCCCTTTTCCCGGGCGATTTCCGCAACGGTGCTGCCCAAGCGGTCCTGGTGATCAAGATGGACTGTTGTGATCACGCTGATCTCAGGCTTCACCACATTCGTGGCATCGAGGCGGCCGCCCAGACCCGTTTCCAGGACAACAATGTCCGCCCGGGCCTGGCGGAAGAAGAGGAAACCAGCGGCAGTGGCCAGCTCGAACTCGGTCACGGGGCCGTACTCAGGATGCTCCTCTTCCACCTGGCGGCAGGCCCACTCTGCCTGGTCAACAACCATCTCTAAGGTCTCTGCATCGATCAGATCGCCGTTAAGCTGGAAGCGCTCGGCGTAGTCAACCAGGTGGGGTGAGGTAAAGAGCCCCACCCTTAGACCGCTGCGCTTGAGCACCGCAGCAAGATACGCCGCCACGGATCCCTTGCCGCTGGTACCGGCGATGTGCACGAACTTTAGATCCTTCTGAGGATTGCCCAAGGCCTCGCAGACCAGAGCGATCCGTTCAAGGCCGAGGTGACTTCCAAAACGCTGTCTGGTTCCGATAGCTGTCATGATCAGTCTTGGAGCTCCTGCAGCAGGGCTTCCAACCGTGCCACCTGCGCACGATACAGCTCCGCCTTTTCCTTCTCTCTTTCGACCACATCCTGTGGTGCCTTCCCAATAAATCCTTCGTTCTGCAGGTTCTTTTCTGCCCGTTGCAGCTCCCGGCGGGCCTGTTCAAGTTCCTTTTGGATGCGGGCCGCTTCCTCGGCCAGATCGACCAGCTCAGCCAGGGGCAGGAAGATGTTGATCCCCTCCACCACTGCGCTGAGGCACTTCTCGGGCGTGCGGCCGGGTTCTTCCAGGATCAGCTTCTCCAGTCCCGCCAGATTCATGATGTCTCCCTGCATCGCAGCCAGCCTTTCCAGCCCTTCCGTATCTGCCTGGCAGATCGCGGTGATCCTCCGGCCAGGCTGAACGTTCTTTTCGCTGCGCATGGTGCGGATCTGGGTGATCACTGCCATGGCGGTGGTCATGATCCGCTCATGGCTGGGCGAACTCAGACCCGCAGGCTGCGGCCAGGGAGCCAGCATGATGGTCTGGCCGTCATGGGGCAGGTTCTGCCAGATCTCCTCGGTGATGAAGGGCATAAAGGGATGGAGGAGCTCCAGCGTGCCCTTGAGCACATACCAGAGTACGTACTGCGCTGCGTAACGTGTCTCGGCGCCGTCCTTCCCGTAGAGGCGGGGCTTGATCAGCTCGATGTACCAGTCGCAGAGCTCGCTCCAGATAAAGTCGTAGAGTACGCGGGCTGCCTCGCCCACATCATAGCGCTCCAGGAAGCGGGTGACTTCTTTCGCCGTGAACTCGTAGCGGCTCAGGATCCAGTAATCCGGGATGGTCAGATCCAGCGAGCCCAGGTTCTGCTTGCGGGAATCGAAATCCTCCAGGTTCATGAGGGCGAAACGAGCAGCGTTCCAGATCTTATTGGCAAAGTTGCGGTAGGCCTCCACCTTTTCCGGGATGTAGCGCATGTCGTTGCCCGGAGCAACGCCGATCACCAGGTTGAAGCGGAGAGCATCGGCACCGTACTCATCGATCGCGTCCAGGGGATCAACGCCGTTGCCCAGAGACTTGCTCATCTTGCGGCCCAAGGCATCCCGTACCAGCCCGTGGATGAACACCTCTTTGAAGGGCCGCTCGCCCATGAACTCGTAGCCCATGACGATCATGCGCGCCACCCAGAAGAAGATGATGTCAAAGCCGGTGACCAGAACGGAAGTCGGGTAGAAGTGCTTGAGATCCTTGGTCTCATCGGGCCAGCCGAGGGTGGAAAAGGGCCACAGGGCTGAAGAGAACCATGTATCCAGCACATCGGGATCCTGGCGGATGTTCTCCGAACCGCACTTGCGGCAGGCCTTCGGCTCGTCCACGCTGGCGAAAACCTCGCCGCACTGGTCGCAGTACCACACCGGTATGCGGTGGCCCCACCACAGCTGGCGGGAGATACACCAGTCTCTCAGGTTGCGCATCCAGTGGAGGTAGTGCTTGCTGAAACGTTCAGGGATGAAGCGGATCTCCCCGTTTTCCACCGCAGCTATGGCCGGCTTGGCCAGCTCATCCATCTTCACGAACCACTGCCTGGAAACGAGGGGCTCCACCACCGTATGGCAGCGGTAGCACTGCCCCACAGCATGCTGGTGGTCCTCGATTTTCACCAAGAGCCCTAACTCCTGCAGGTCAGCCACAACGCGCCGGCGCGCCTCGTAGCGGTCCAGTCCGGCATAGCGGCCTGCCTCCTGGGTCATGGCGGCATCCCGGCCGATCACCTGTACCTGGGGCAGGTTGTGCCGCAGGCCGATCTCAAAGTCGTTGGGATCGTGGGCCGGGGTGATCTTGACCACTCCGGTGCCAAACTCCATGTCTACATAGTCGTCGGCGATAACCGGGACTTCCCTATCAACCAGGGGAACGATGGCCGTCTTGCCCACTACGGTTTGGTAGCGCTCATCAGCCGGGTTCACAGCCACCGCCGTGTCCCCGAGCATAGTCTCCGGCCTCGTGGTCGCTACTTCCACATAGCCGCTTCCGTCGGCAAGGGGATATCTGATGTGGTAGAGCTTGCCGGCCTCATCTTCATGCTCCACCTCAATGTCGGAGAGTGTCGTGGAGCAGACCGGACACCAGTTGACGCTGTAGTTCCCCTGGTAGATCCAGCCCTTCTCAAACAGGCGCACAAACACCTCGCGCACTGCTCGGGAGCAGCCTTCATCCATGGTGAAGCGTTCCCGTTCCCAATCAAGGGACGAACCCAGCCTCTTGAGCTGGTTGAGAATTGTGCGGCCGTACTCCTCTTTCCAGGCCCAGGTGCGCTTGAGAAACTCCTCCCGTCCCAGGTCGTGGCGGGTCTTGCCTTCGGTCTCCCTGATGTGGTCTTCCACCCTGGCTTGGGTGGCGATACCGGCATGGTCGGTGCCTGGTACCCACACGGTGTTGTACCCCTGCATCCGGCGCCACCGCACCAGGATATCCTGGTAGGTGTTGTCCAGTGCGTGGCCCATGTGCAGCTGCCCCGTGACGTTGGGGGGCGGGATCACCACGCTAAACGGCTGCCTGTTCTCGTCGGCTTCGGCATGGAAAAAGCCGTTCTCCTCCCAGTACTGGTACCATTTCTGCTCTACTTCTTTTGGATCGTAAGTCTTCTTCACTGCCGTTCACTCCCCAATATCTTCTCAGAAAAAAACTCCCCGCCCGGCTAAGGACGGAGAGCTGCTCTCGCGGTACCACCTTAGTTCCCCCCAGCAAAGCCGGGAGGCCCTCAATGGAGGTTATAACGGAACCACCGTCTCGAGCTACTAAGCTTCACTCGAGAAGCTCCGGGGCGACTTCCACAACCGCTTCCTTAGAAAGCTCACACCGCTTGGCTTTCCTCTCTGAAAGGGCCAGCTGTGTACTCCTCCCCATCAACGCACCTGTGTAATTGAGTTTATCTTACAATGCACACTGCCTGCTGTCAAGTATTGGGCTTTTCCTGAGTTTCTTTCTCCTTGGCCTTTTTCTGGCACTCAGCGCAGATCCCGAAGAAGCGCAGGCAGTGGTCTGTCACCTGAAACCCGCTTTCTTGGGCGATGCGCTGTTCGATCTCTTCGAGCAGGTCGCTGTGAAACTCCCCGATAAACCCGCACTGCTTGCAGATCAGGTGATGATGGTAATGCTCGTGTTCCGATCCGAGCCGCAGTTCGTAGCGGCTCTGCCCATCGCCGTAATCGAAGCGGTGCACGATGCCCAGCTTTTCCAGGAGCTCCAGGTTGCGGTACACAGTCGCCAGGCCGATTTCACTGTGCAGTTCCTTGGTATGATTGTAGATTTCCTCAGCGGAAAGGTGGTCATCGGAGTTGGCAATCAGCACGTCTAAGACGGCACTTCTTTGGGGAGTCAGCCGGTAGGATTCCTCCTCCAGCTTGGCCTTAACCCGGTCCTTCAGCATTGCCCCACCCCCTCTTAACTAAAGCGCCAGTAGAAAAACCTCATCATCAACAACCCCACACCCATCAAAGAAACCAGATAGGCCACCCATGAGCGCCAGCTGCGCAGATCCCGCCTCCGCCTCATATCCGTCAAGGGTGCCTGTGTGAAGAGATACAGCCAGACAAGTCCAAACACCACAAAGGCCAGAGTATAGAGCCACGGGAGAACCGTTTCCGGCGACTCTTCTCTGAAGGGTATCAGGATGCGCTGCGCCAGGGCCGATAGAGCCAGGTAGCCCAAGAAGAGCTGGCCATCGTAGCGCAGGTTGCGCCGCATCCTCCACAAGAACGAGAAAACGACGTAGTAGATCAAGGCGGCGTACAGGGGCAGCGGGTGAAGGTTGAACTCGCCCAAGTTCACTCCCCAGGGGCTGAACGTCTGCCTGCCCAGCACGCTGGATCCCAGATAACCGAGGGACTGGATGAGCGCCACGGGAGGGGTCAGCACATCGAGGAAGGCGGCCCCGTTGGAAACATAGCGGAGGACGAAGTAGATGGCGTAAACCCCCGCGGCAATCCCGCCGGCGCGTTCATCCATCTGGAGACCGCTGAACAGAACCCAGGGGTAGAGGATCATGCGCCAGCCGTGAACCTGGTAGACGGTGTAAATGCGGCCGCCAAGCATGAAGGCCAGTGCCACTCCAACGACAAAGTTGAAGATGAAATCTGGGCCGAAGCCTTTGCGCTTGCCTTCCTGCTGCGCCAGGCAAGACCCGATGAGCAGCCCTAACCCGAGCATAGCGCCGTACGAGTAAACTGGAAAGTTGGCGAAGTAAAAGAGGATGTTCTCCATAGACCGCTCCTGCCTCCACCGCAATTATTCCCTCTTTGTGAGACAAACTCCTGCCGTTTTTCCAGTAATATCAAACAGGCTGGATCTCGCTCCCGTCAGCTGCAGCCAGCTCTTCCCGCAGCAGCTGGTTGACCATCTTGGGATCGGCCTTCCCTTCAGCCGCCCGCATAACAAGGCCTACGAAGAAGCCCATGAGCTTCTGCTCTCCAGCCTTGTAACGCTCCACAAGATCGGGGTTCTGCTTGAGGACTTCCCGCACCGCCTGCCGCAGCTGCTCCGAGTCCCGCACTACCTCAAGTCCCTTGGCCTGAACGATCTCCCGCGGCCCAAGGGGCGAACGGAAGAGTTCTTCGAGGACGGTCTTGCTCTGGCTCGAGGTGATCTGCCCTTCCGCCACAATCTGCAGCAGTTCTTCCAGGCGGCGGGGTTCCAGGTGTCCATTCTCCCGGGCAAGGCGTGCGTAGTCGCCCATAAGCAGGTTGACAACAGCGGTGTTATCGCACCCTTCAGACGCGAGCTCCAGGAACAGCTCGCCGAAATCGGGGTAGTTGACCAAGAAAGTCGCTTCATAACGGGAAAGCCCGAAGTCCCTTTCCAGGCGCCAGAGCCTCTCCAGGGGAAGCTCGGGCAGGGACTCTTTCAGCCTGGCTATCCAGGCCGGATCCATCCGAAGAGGCGGCAGATCTGGTTCGGGGAAGTAGCGGTAATCAGGAGCATCGCCTTTTGACCGCATGGGCATCGTCCGGTCGGAACGCTCATCCCACGTTCTGCTCTCCTGCTTAATCTTCCCGCTACCCTCAAGGACCATCCGCTGTCTCTCAGCCTCGTATTCCAAAGCCCGTTCCAGGGCTCTGAAGGAATTGAGGTTCTTGATCTCGACCTTCGTCCCCAAGATGGGGCTGCCCTGCGGTTTCAAGGAGATGTTGGCGTCACAGCGCAGCGAACCCTCTTCCATCTTGCCGTCGGACACGCCGATCCAGCGCATCACAAGCCGCAGCTGCTCAAGGAACAGTCGCGCCTGGCGGGGGCTTTTCAGATCGGGCGCTGTTACGATCTCGATGAGAGGGATTCCGGCTCGGTTGCAGTCCACGAGGGAGTACTCGGAATTCACGATGCTGCCGGCGCTGTGGATCAGCTTGCCTGCTTCCTCTTCCATATGCAGGCGGGTGATGGCCGTGCGGCACAGCTCCTCGCCCATGTAGTACTCCAGATAGCCGTTGGTGCATAGCGGGTATTTATCCTGGGTTATCTGGTAAGCCTTGGGAAGGTCAGGGTAGAAGTAGTTCTTCCGGTCAAAGCGGCTGAAGCTGTGCACCTCGCAGTTCAAGGCGAAGCCCGCTTTAACCGCGTATTCCACGGCCTTCTCATTTACTACCGGCAGAGCCCCAGGCAGGCCCAGGCAGACGGGACAGCACTGCGTGTTCGGGGGCGCCCCGAAGGTAGTGGAGCAGCTGCAGAGGAACTTGCTCTCCGTGAGCAGGGCTACGTGGATCTCTAGGCCGATCACAACATCATAGTTCACTTGAGGCCCCCCTTTGCACAATTTCCTCCACAGCATGGGCCGCCTGGAAGAGCAGTTCTTCCTGGAAGTGGCTGCCCATGATCTGCAGCCCGATGGGCAGGCCCTGGGAATCGCGCCCGCAGGGAAGGGTCAGAGCGCAGATCCCGCTCAGATTGGCGGTGGCTGTGAACAAGTCTGAGAGGTACATCTGCAGAGGATCACGCCTCTCCCCGATCCGGAAGGCTGTGGCTGGAGTCGTTGGGGTAACGATCAGGTCCACCTGCTCAAAGGCCTTCTCCACTTCCCGCTTGATCAGAGTCCGCACGCGCTGGGCCTGCTCGTAGTAGGCCTCGTAGTGGCTGGCACTGAGTACGTAGGTGCCGAGCATGATGCGCCGCTTAACTTCCGGCCCAAAACCTGCCCCCCTGCTGCGGGCAAACATGGTATTGGAGTCGGGTGCCGCGACCCGTTCACCGTAGCGCACGCCGTCAAAGCGGGCAAGGCAGGAGCTTGCCTCCGCCGTGACCAGAGTAAGGTAGGTCTCTATGGCGTATTCGTTGGTGGCGAGGGAAACCGGCTTTAGGATGGCTCCCTCTTGCTCCAGGCTCTCCAGGGTTCCCCGCACTGCTGCCCGCACTTCAGGGCTGACGCCGTCGCCGAAGAATTCTTCTGGAACCCCGATGCGGAGCCCCCGCAGCACCACCCCATCCCAGGTCGGTACCTGGAAGGCGGGGGAGCCCGCCGACGTGGCATCCTTGGGGTCCGCCCCAGCGATGAGCGCAAACAAGGCGGCAGCATCCTCCACCGTCCTGGCGAGAGGACCCACCTGATCCAGAGAGGGAGCCAGGGCCACCACTCCATAGCGAGAGACCCGGCCGTAGGTCGGTTTCAGCCCGACCACGCCGCAAAAGGCCGCAGGAAGGCGGATCGATCCCCCCGTGTCCGTTCCCAGGGACCAGGGCACCATCTCCGCGGCAACGGCCGCCGCCGATCCGCCGGAGGAACCTCCCGCCACCCGCTCCAGGTCATAGGGATTGCGGGTCACTCCAAAAGCAGAGTATTCTGTTGAGGAGCCCATGGCGAACTCATCAAGGTTCGTCTTGCCGATTATGGGTAGTCCAGCCTTCTTCACCCGCTCCACCACGGTGGCGTCGAAGACGGGCCGGTAGTTCTGGAGAAAACGGGAGGCGCAGGTAGTGCGCAGCCCTTTGGTTGAGATGTTGTCCTTGATGGCAAGGGGAATTCCGTCCCAGGGAGAAAGGGCCTCGCCCCGCACCCGGCGCGCATCGGATTCCGCCGCCTGCGCTAGGGCTCCTTCCTCATCCACGGTGATAAAGGCGTTCAGCTCTGTTCTTTCTTTGATCTGCTCCAGGCAGCGCCGCACCAGCTCAGTACTGGTAACCTCGCCCGCCGCAAGCAGCTGCGCCAGTCTCCTCATTGCTGCTCCTCCACGATGCGGGGAACCTTGAAAAAGCCGTCCATAACCTCAGGCGCACCCGCCAAAACCTCAGCGCGGGGCAGGCTCTCGCCCACCTCGTCCCGGCGCAGCACCGGTTCTACAGTGACGGCATGGCTTGTTCCGGCGATTCCGCTCACATCCACCTGCTGCAGTTTCCTGCCGGCCGCCAAAAAGTTGTTCATGTCCCGCAGATACAGTTCTATTTCCTCATCACTCAGCTCCAGACGGGCCAGTTCTGCCATGTGTATCACGTCTTCACGCCTGATCACGGGCGACACCTCTTTCTGCCAAGAAATCCAGCAGCTCCTGTTCGGACAGGACGGGCACTCCCAGTTCCTCTGCTTTCTGCAGCTTGGAGCCTCCTCCCGGTCCGGCTACCAGGTAATCCGTGCGCCTGCTCACACTGGAAGAAACGTTAGCGCCCAAGGAGCGCAGGAACTCTTCGATACCGCTGCGCGTGAACCCTTCCAGGCGGCCCGTCACCACGAATGTCAGGCCAGCCAAGACCTGCTCTGCTGCCTGTTCCCCTTGGGTCTTAGCCAGTCCCAGATCCAGCAGTTCCTGCACAAGGGCTGTGTTCTCCGGCAGGGAGAAAAAGTTCAGGATGGACTGGGCGATCTTCTCACCCACGGTGGGGATGGCCAGGAGCTCTTCCTTTCCGAGCTTCATCAGGTTCTGGAAGCTGCCCACAGCCTGGGCAACCTCCCGAGCTGCCTCCTCACCCACAAAGCGGATCCCGAGGCCGTAGAGCACCCTGGCCATGGGCTGGTTCCTGCTCTCCTCGATGGCCGCGAGCAGGTTGTCCGCAGACTTCTCCCCGAAGCGCTCGAGGGACAGGAGATCCTCTTTTTTTAGGCGGTAAAAGTCCGCAGGAGTGCGCACAAGTCCCTTCTCAAGGAGCTGGCCCACTATGGCCGGGCCCAAACCCTCAATGTCCAGGGCCCCTTTCGAGGCGAAGTGCACCAGCCTCTCAAGCCGTTGGGCGGGGCACTGGTTGTTGATGCAGCGTACCACAGCCTCCCCAGGCTCCCGTACCACGCGCTCGCCGCAGGATGGGCAGTGCTCGGGCATTTTGAAGACCACTTCGCTGCCATCGCGCCTTTCCTCCAAGGAACGCACGATCTCGGGGATCACATCGCCCGCCTTCTGCAGCACCACGTAGTCGCCGATGCGGATATCTCGGCTCCTAACGATATCCTCATTGTGCAGGGTAGCCCTGCTGACAGTAGATCCGGCAACAGTAACCGGCTCCAGTTCCGCCAAGGGCGTGAGCGCACCCGTACGGCCTACCTGCACAGCTATGTTCAGCACCCTGGTTATCACCTGTTGGGCAGGGAACTTGTAGGCCACGGCCCAGCGGGGGCTGCGCGCCGTAGTGCCGAGAGCATGCTGCAGCTCGAACTCGTTGACCTTGATCACGATGCCGTCGATCTCGTACGGCAGCGAGCTCCGCTTCTCTTCCCAGGTGCGTATGTACTCGAATACCTGGTCAAAGCTGGTGCAGAGGCGGAAATGGGGATTGACCCTAAGGCCAAGCCCGCGCAAATACTCCAAGGCTTCCGCCTGGGTCTTCACTTGAGAGTGCAGCCGCGATTCCACGGCAAAGAGGAAGACATCCAGGGGACGCTTGGCCGTCATGCGGGGATCGAGCTGCCGCAGGGAACCAGCGGCGGCGTTGCGGGGGTTGGCAAAGGGGCTCTCCCCGGCGCGCTGGCGTTCTTCGTTGAAGGCCAGGAAGTCTTTGCGGTTGATGAACACCTCGCCCCGCACATTTATTGTCACGGGCTCGTTGAGCCTAAGGGGCAGGGAACGCACCGTGCGCAGATTGGCGGTAACGTCTTCACCGGTATGCCCGTCACCGCGCGTGGCGCCTCGCACAAAGACACCCGACTCGTAGTCGAGAGAAACAGAAAGCCCGTCGATCTTCAGCTCACAGACGAAGCTCACTGCTCGGCCCACCTGCTTCTCCACGCGCTCCCGGAAAGCATCAAGCTCTTCAAAGGAAAACACGTTGGCCAAGCTGAGCAGGGGTTCGCCATGGACCACTGGGGCAAACCCAGGACTCGGCTCGCTCCCCACCCGCTGCGTTGGGGAGTCTGGGGTGATGAGTTCAGGGTGGGCTTCCTCCAGTGCGGTGAGCTCCCGCATGAGGGCATCGTACTCAGCATCGGAGATGATCGGGTCATCCATGACGTAGTAACGGTAATTGTGCTCCCTGATCGCGCTGCGCAGCTGCTCAATTCTCTGCTTGACATCCACGGCAGCTCTTCCTCCCCTCTAGACCTTCGTGATGGGCGCCAGGTGAGCAAGCACCTTCTTGAGGCCCTGCTCGGGAAAGGCGATGGTCAGGAGCAGATCGCCGCCCGAGTCATCCACCGCTACGACCATGCCCCGGCCCCATACCTTGTGATCTATCTTGTCTCCTACCCGGAAAGCCGCTTCCGGGCCTCCTTCTGCTCCCCTCTGCCGGGTTGGCGCCGTCTGCAGGCTGGAGAAGCCCAAGAAGCTCGAACCTACTTCTTTGAGGTAACGCGGATCGATTTCTCTCACAAAACTGGAAACGGCACTGGGTTTCACCGCACCGAACAGGGTACGCTGCCTGGCGCAGGTTAGAAACAGGTATTCCTGGGCCCTCGTCATGGCAACGTAAATCAGGCGCCTTTCTTCCTCCAGCTGCCCGTCTTCCCATGCCGACCGGGCGTGGGGGAAGATCCCCTCCTCCAGGCCGACAACAAACACAACGGGAAACTCCAGGCCCTTGGAGGCGTGCACGGTCATCATGCTCACCGCGTCGGCCTGAGTGTCGTAAGTGTCCACATCACTGATCAGGGCGACATACTCCAACAGGGTACCCAGATCCTCAACCGTACTGCCCGTCTCGAACTGTTTTGCCAGGGACATAAACTCCTGCAGGTTCTCCAGGCGCTCCTGGGCATCTTCATCACGATCACTCTGCAGATCAGCTAGATACCCGCTCTCTTCGAGCACTGCCGTGACCAACGCCGTCAGCGAGAGACTCACTAAACGCTCCCGCCAGCTGTTCACCAGCGACCCAAAGCCGCTCAGCGCCCTGCTTGCCTTGGTGCTGATGCCGTCCACACCGTCAAGGTAGGACAGGCTGGCGAACAAGCTCAGTTCGAACTGCCGGGCGTATGAGCTGAGGCGGTCCAGGGTAATCGCTCCGATGCCGCGCCGGGGAGTGTTGACCACCCGCAGAAAACTCACATCGCTGTCGGGGTTGTGGACAAGCCGCAGGTAAGCCAGGAGGTCTTTGATCTCCTTGCGCTCGTAGAAGCGCACGCCGGAGACTATGCGGTAGGGTATGCCGCTGCGCATGAACTCCTCTTCCAAGACCCGGGACAGGGCATGGGTCCGGTAAAGGATCGCGAAGTCACGGAACGCCAAACCCGATCTTCTCCGCAGTTCCCGGATGGCATCGGCGGTGAAGCGCGCTTCTTCCCACTCGCTTGCCCCCTGGAAAAACGTTACCTTCTCCCCTTCGCCCCTCTGGGTCCACAGGTTCTTCTCTTTGCGCTCCGTGTTGTTCCTGATCACCGAGTTTGCTGCACCTAAGATGTTCTTGGTGGAGCGGTAGTTTTCCTCGAGCTTGATCACGGCCGCCCCGGGGAAATCTTTCTCGAACTCCAGGATGTTGCGGATATCTGCACCGCGGAAAGCGTAGATGCTCTGATCTTCATCGCCCACTACACAGATGTTGCCCGTGCGGCCTGCTAGGAGGCGGACGAGCACGTACTGGGCTCTGTTCGTGTCCTGATACTCATCGACCAGGATATGGTCATACCGCTCCTGGTACTTGCCCAGCATCTCCGGGTGCTCCTGGAACATGCGCACCACTCTCATGATGAGATCGTCAAAATCCAGAGCATTGCTCCTCTGAAGCTTCTGCTGGTAATGGGTGTAGACCTTCGCGACGGTCTGCTCCCAGAAGTCCCCATTGGTCGGATACTCCTCAGGGGTTACCAGTTCCTCCTTGGCCCTGCTGATGGCGGCAAGGAGGCGTTTGGGCGGCAGGCGCTGCGGATCGAGGTTCAGCTCCCTGAGAACGTCCCTAACTACGGCCTGCTGCTCGCTGTCGTCGAAGATCTGAAAATCCCGCGCGCAGCCAGCATAGGCCCCATCGGCGCGCAGAATGCGCACGCAGAGCGAGTGAAACGTACCCATGACCACATGGGCAGCGCTCGGTCCGATCAGAGACTCCAGGCGCTCCCGCATCTCCTGGGCCGCCTTGTTGGTGAAGGTGACTGCCACGATCCTGTAGGGAGGAACGTGGTGATCCCTGATCAGGTGGGCAATTCGGGTTGTCAGCACCCTGGTTTTGCCGCTGCCTGCGCCAGCTACCACCAGGAGCGGCCCTTCTACTGTGGTCACAGCCAGTCTCTGCATGGAGTTTAAGTCCTGCAAATAGTCCATTTTCCTCTCCCTTAAGCAAAAAGGCCTTCCTATCCAGATAGGTGTTACCAGCGATTCCCTGCAGGGCAGCGTTCCTGAAGCGAGAAATAAGTCCTGCAGAAAATAGCGACAAAAATGGAAGGAAGGAACACTCATTTTGCGGCATTATACTTTGCTCTCGATAATCATCCTGCTGGCGGTCAGCCTTGGAGGCTGCCTGAGTTCTCTTCCCCCTTCAGGTGATCCAAGCCCGCCGCCGGGTAGCGCCAAAGCATCCCTCACGGGGACAGTCTCAGACGCTCTCTCAGGGCTCAAACTTTGGAGCGGGCAGGTCACCCTCACCCGTCCCGGCAGCCCTGGCTACAGCACCACCATCAGCGGCGGCGCCTTTCAGTTTACGGGCGTTGCGACAGGTACTTATACGCTCACCATCAAAGCTCTCTTTTACAAGCAGCTGCAGCAGGAAGTGGCGGTCACAGGCGGAGACTTCACCATCTCTGTGGACCTCAAGCCCATCTTTTCAGCTCAAGAACTGGACCTTCTGGCCCGCCTTGTCCACGCTGAAGCCAAGGGTGAGAGCTACGAAGGGCAGGTGGCGGTCGCCGCCACCGTGCTCAACCGGGTTGCGCACCCCGACTACCCCAACACCCTTTCGGGTGTGATCAACCAGGTGACCGTCTCTGGCGGCAAGCGCTACTACCAGTATGAGCCTGTGCTGAACGGGACCATCCACAAACCCGCCAGCCAAACGGCGAAAGATGCCGTGGCCGATGCCCTGGCCGGCTGGGATCCCAGCGGCGGGGCGACCGGGTTCTTCGCTCCGGCCAAAGTGGCCAAGGGGTCCTGGGTGTGGACCAGGACGCCCACCGTCACCATCGGCAATCACCGCTTTTTCAAGTGAGCATAAAGACACCTCCCAGCGCGGGAGGTGTTTTTTGGAGAAGCTCTCCGCCCCAGGGATCAGTGGCCCGAGAGGCTGGAGCGGCCGAGGAGTTCTTCCCACACAGCCTCCAGGTTGATGCGTCTAAAGACCAGAAGGACCAGGAGGTGGTAGAGCAGATCGCTCACCTCATAAACCAGTTCCTCATCGCTTTGATTCTTCCCGGCGATAATCACTTCTACTGCTTCTTCTCCAAAAGCCTTCAGGATCTTATCCAGTCCGTTGTCCATTAAGTAGTTGGTGTAAGAACCAACCTTGGGCGAGCGCCTGCGGTCTTCGATGCTGGCGTAGAGCCAGGAGAGGGCCTCGCGCTGCGGCAGCAGATCACTCTGGTCCGGGCCATCGGACATAATTAGGTTATGAAAACAGGTGTAGGACTCTCCATCATCATCACATGCCCCGTGGCCGTGCTGGTCCACAGTGATCAAAACCGTGTCCCGATCGCAGTCGGCGGTGATGCGCCGCACTTTCTGCACATTACCAGACTCGGCACCCTTCTTCCAGACCTGCTTGCGCTTGCGGCTGTAAAACCAGGTTTCGCCGGTCTGCAGGGTTTTGTTTAACGCCTCTTCGTTCATGTAGGCCATCATCAAAACCCGTCCCTGGGTGTCTTGGATTATGGCTGGTACCAGGCCGTTCTCGTCGTACTTAATCACAACCTCACCCCCATCCTATTCCCACTCGATGGTGGCCGGCGGTTTGCGGCTGATGTCGTACACCACGCGGCCGACGCCATCTACTTCCCCCAGCAGCCGATTGCTGATGGACTCCAGCAGTTCATAGGGAACACGCACCCAATCGGCAGTCATCCCATCGCGACTATCCACAAAGCGGAGCCCGACCACATAGTCGTAGGTGCGCCCGCCCCGCTGCACGCCCACGGCGCGTACGTTAGTGAGAACCACTGCCGCCTGCCAGATCTTGTCATACCAGCCAGCTTGGCGCAGTTCTTCGATGACGATCGCATCCGCTTTTCGGAGGATGTCCAGCTTTTCACGGGTTAGTTCGCCCAAGCAGCGCACGGCCAGACCCGGACCCGGGAAGGGGTGCCGCCAGACCATCTCCCGGGGCAGTCCCAACTTTTCCCCGAGCTGGCGCACTTCGTCTTTGAAAAGCGTCCTCAAGGGTTCCACGAGTTCGAAGTTCAGATCGGCTGGCAGTCCGCCCACATTGTGGTGGGACTTAACCAGAGTACCCGGCCCCATCCCGCTTTCCAGGATGTCTGGGTAGACAGTCCCCTGCACCAGGAAACGGACGTCTCCCAGCTTGGCCGCTTCTTCTTCGAAAACCCTAATAAACTCTATGCCGATGAGCCGCCGTTTTTGCTCCGGGTCGGCAACGCCCGCCAGCTTTTCCAGGAAGCGGTCTTGGGCCTGAACGTGGATCAAAGGGATCCCGAAACGCTCCCTAAAAGTAGCGACAACCTGTTCGCCCTCCCCAGCCCTCATGAACCCGTGGTCCACGAAAATGCAGGTCAGCTGGTCACCAACAGCCCGGTGTACCAAGGCTGCGGACACGGCCGAGTCGACTCCGCCGCTGAGGCCGCACACCGCTCTACCGCTGCCCACCTGAGCCTTGATCCTCTCCACCGCTTGGACCAGGTAAGTGTCCATGTTCCAATCCCGCTCAGTTCCACAGGTCTCTGACAAAAAAGACTCTAGAACGCTGACTGACGGAGCAGCATCGTCTAGAGACAGAACGGGCACAGACACTTGAGCGAGCAGTTCATTTAAGCGCGCAGAAACCATCCCCACAACAAGGACGCCTTTCAGGTCTGGCCCCTTAAGGGAATCCTGCAGCACCTCAACTGCGGCCGAACCGGGGACGATTTCACTGTAGACACCCAGGTTTCGCACCTGCCTGGCCCCGTCCTGAGCATGGAGAGAGCCGCCATCCACCACTAAGATCCGTTTCAACAAGCAACCCTCCGCCTCAACTCTCGAGCACACCCACATAGGGCAGTTCCCTATGCCTATGATTGTAATCGAGGCCGTATCCTATTACAAACATGTCCGGTATGGTGAACCCAACGTAGTCGGGTGTGAATTCCGTCTGCCTCCGCTCCGGCTTATCAAGGAGAACAGCCGTTCTCAGACTGGCAGGATTGCGCGACTTCAGCAGCTGGTAGAGGTACGACAGAGTCAGGCCCGAGTCGATGATGTCTTCCACGATGAGTACATGCTCGCCTTCTATGGGCCGATCCAGGTCTTTGAGCAGCTGCACCACTCCAGAAGTTTGGGTGGCCGCTCCATAACTGGAAATGGCCATAAAGTCCACTTCCAGAGGTACCGTAATATGCCTGATCAGATCGCTGAGGAAGACCACGGCACCCTTCAGGATGCCGATCACCACAAGTTTCTGTCCCTGATGATCTGCGGAAATCTGCTGTCCCAACTCCTGCACCCGATGTGCGATCTCTTCAGCGTCGATCAGAACTCTCAGCTGCAACCTCATCCCACCTGCTGACGATTTTCGTAGTCATATTTTCGCCAACCTGTACTTGATCCCTTGTAAATGGGGTGTAAACTTAAAAAGACCCCGCCCGGATAGGGCGGAGTCTGTTCACCGCTTGCTTACATCATACCCATGTTGTTCATGTTGGCAGCGGGGTTGTTCTTCTCTTCAGGCTTATCGACAATGAGCACCTCGGTTGTGAGGATCATGGAGCCGATCGAAGCAGCGTTCTGCAGAGCGCTCCTGGTGACCATGGCCGGGTCAATGATTCCCCGCTCGACCATGTCCACATACTCCTCGGAGAGGACGTCGAAGCCAACACCCTTGGGCAGGCTCTTTACCTTCTCCACAACGATAGCGCCTTCGAGACCTGCGTTGGTGGCGATCATCTTCAGAGGCTCCTCGAGGACCCGGCGGATGATGTTCACACCGGTAGCCTCATCGCCTTCCAGGTTCAGGTTATCGAGAACGCTGATGGCGTCAACCAGCATTGTACCGCCGCCGGCTACGATACCCTCTTCGACAGCAGCGCGGGTGGCCGACAGTGCGTCCTCAATGCGGTGCTTCTTCTCTTTCAGCTCGGTTTCGGTCGCGGCACCGACTTTGATGACTGCTACGCCGCCAGCCAGCTTAGCGAGGCGCTCCTGCAGCTTCTCTTTATCATAGTCGGAAGTGGACTCTTCGATCTCAGCCTTGATCTGGTTGATGCGGGCCTGGATCTTCTCAGTGGTGCCCTTGCCGTCCACGATGGTGGTCTCTTCCTTGGAAACCTTAATCTGGCGGGCCTGGCCCAGCATCTGCAGAGTGACGTTCTCCAGCTTGAGGCCGAGGTCTTCACTGATCACCTGGCCGCCGGTGACCACGGCGATGTCTTCGAGCATAGCCTTGCGGCGATCGCCGAAGCCGGGAGCCTTGACGGCGCAGACACTCAGGGTGCCTCTCAGCTTGTTCAGCACAAGGGTGGCAAGGGCTTCGCCTTCCACATCTTCGGCGATGATCAGAAGGGGTTTGCCGACCTGGATGATCTTCTCCAGCACGGGCAGGATGTCGGCCACAGCGCTGATCTTGCGGTCGGTGATCAGGAGGTACGCATCATCCAGAACCGCTTCCATGCGGTCGGTATCGGTTACCATGTAGTGGGAGATGTAGCCGCGGTCAAACTGCATACCTTCCACGACTTCCACGCTGGTTCCGATGGTATTGGACTCCTCAACGGTGATGACTCCGTCTTTGCCTACCCTTTCCATGGCATCGGCGATGAGATTACCGATCTGGGCATCAGCGGCGGAAATGGAGGCAACCTGGGAGATGGCTTCCTTGGTTTCGATGGGTTTGGCAGTGCGCTTGATCTCGTCGACAACCGCTTCAACTGCCTTTTCAATGCCGCGCTTCAGGAAAATGGGGTTAGCACCAGCTGCTACGTTCCTCAAGCCTTCGCGTACGATGGCTTGGGCCAACACGGTGGCTGTGGTGGTACCATCGCCGGCTACATCATTGGTCTTGGTAGCTACTTCCTTAACGAGCTGAGCACCGAGGTTCTCAAAGTGGTCTTCGAGCTCGATCTCGCGGGCGATGGTCACGCCGTCGTTGGTGATGGTTGGAGAACCGTAGGACTTCTCAATGACAACATTGCGTCCCTTGGGACCCAGTGTTATTTTCACGGCATCTGCCAGAGCGTTTACTCCATGCTCCAGTTTTTTCCGGGCGTCTTCCCGGAAGAGCAGTTCTTTGGCCATAATCTGTCACCTTCCTCGTTTAGATTATTCGATGATCGCCAGCAGATCAGATTCTCTCAGGATAAGCAGTTCTTCGCCCTGATACTTGATCTCTGTACCGGCATACTTGGCAAACAGCACGGTGTCGCCTTCTTTTACAGTCATAGGAAGGAGTTTGCCGTCCTCGCCGTACTTACCAGGGCCCACCGCAAGAACCTTACCCTGCTGCGGCTTTTCTTTGGCTGTGTCTGGCAAAACGATGCCGCTGGCAGTCTTCTCCTCTGCCTCCACAACCTTGAGAACAACACGATCTCCTAATGGTTTGATGTTCAACTGTGTGTACCCCCTTTGTGTTTCATCCTCTTGTTAGCACTCATTGGTGGTGAGTGCTAAACCTATACCATATGTTAATCAACGTCACCAATATTTGCAAACCTTCCCAACCAGCAGAAAAGCTGATTTCCGGCCAAGATATCCCGTTCTGGAAACATAGCTCCCGAAAGCTAGCGTTCTCTCACCAAGGCACCCCAACCCGTTTCCTGGTCCCAAGCGACTATTCCTGAGGACACCCCGCATTCCAGGCAGAAGTGCAGGTCATCCCAAAGGTTCAGAGCTTGCAGCCGCCGTCCGTGCTCGCTGTTCACCAAACCCTCCCGCGGAATGTGATCACAGACGAGCAGCGCTGCCTTGGCCCCATCCCCATACTCCTCCGCGGGCAGGAGCTTGGCGATGAAACCAGCGCACCAAGTGTCCTCCAGTGAGAAGCGCCCGTACACTCCCGCAGGCAGAAAGACCACGTCCCGGCCCTCCCTGGCAAGGTACGCGGCAACCGCCTCCGCCGAACGGAGACAGGCCAAAATGACCTGAGCAGCCCCTCTGGCCGACTGAACGGCCTTCGTTCCGTTGGTGGTGGTGAATGCCAACTCACCGCCGGGGTAGCACCTGCCGTAGTGCTCGAGGGGGGAGTTAGCGAAATCAAAGCCAGGTATCTTCAGCGCCTGCCTTTCGCCGGCCAGCATCAGCTGGGGATTGGCCTGTTTGAGGCCGAGTGCCTCATCCACTTCAGCAACGGGCAGGAACCTCTCGATGCCAGCCTCCAAAGCAGTCAGAATGGTGGTGGTAAAGCGGAAAACATCGATCACGACACAGATCCTGCCCGTAAGGTCGTGGTGCACGACTTCGTCGGGACTTAGTATGACTTCAACGCGCACAAGTATCCCCCTCAGTCTCCGAGGCGCAGATTAGCTGCGGCATTAAGAGAGTAATCGCTGCGCTGGCCGGCAAGATAACGGAAATAGCCGGCGCTTCCTATCATGGCTGCGTTGTCCGTGCAGAGATGCACGGGAGGGTAAAGCAGTTCCAGGCCCCGAGAGGCCGCTTCGGCAGCTACATGCTCCCTAAAGGTCCTGTTGGCCGCCACTCCGCCAGAGAGGATAACCTTGTCAACCCTGTGAACCTCGGCGGCTGCCATCAACTTCTCGGTAAGCACATCGATGATCGCCCACTGGAAGCTTGCCGCGAAGTCTGCCAGAGGCACCTCTTGTTCTTTCTGGCGGGCCTCGTTAAGGTAGTTCAGAGCCGCAGTCTTGAGGCCGCTGAAGGAGAAATCCAAGCTCTCTCCGTCGAGGAGCCCCCGGGGGAAGGCAATTGCCTCACGGTCTCCGCCTTGGGCAAGTTTCTCGATCTGCGGGCCGCCCGGATAGGGAAGGCCCAAAACCCGCGCCACCTTGTCAAAGGCTTCGCCGGCGGCATCATCCCTGGTGCGCCCCAAGATCTCATATTCCCCCAGACGGGGGATGACCAGCAGATCTGTGTGCCCGCCAGAAACCGTAAGGCAGACAAGGGGCGGGTGGATCTCCCGGCCGGTCAGGAAGTTGGCGTAGATGTGGCCTTCGATGTGGTTGACCCCGACAAGGGGTTTTTGGGCAGCAAAAGCAAGGGCCTTGGCTGCGGCTATCCCCACAAGCAGACTGCCCACCAGACCCGGCCCGTAGGTTACGGCGATCACCTCAATATCGGCCAGCTCGACATCGGCCTGCTGAAGCGCTTCCTGGATCACCGGGAAAATGGCCTCAATATGATGGCGGGAGGCTATCTCAGGCACCACCCCGCCGTACTTGCGATGTATGTCTATCTGGGACAGGACCACGTTGGACAGAATCTCCCGGCCGTCTTTGATCACGGCAGCGGCAGTCTCGTCACAGCTGGTTTCAATGCCCAGTGTTAGTCCGCTCTTCACCCAGTTCCCTCCACATGATCAATGCGTCTTCTTTGTTGTCCTGATAATACCCCTTACGGATCCCCCTGGGCACAAACCCCAGCTTCGTGTAGAGAGACTGGGCCTCGGCATTGGAGACCCGCACCTCAAGGGTCATGGCTATGGCTCCCCGTTCGACGGCAAGCTTGGTGAGCTCGTCAAGGAGGCCCTGTCCGATCCCCTGCCTGCGATAGGTGGGATCCACCGCGATGTTGGTGATGTGGCCCTCGTCCAGGATGATCCACATTCCAGCATAGCCCACCACCCGCTCCTCGGTTTCCGCTACGATATAAACTGCGGTGTCGTTGCGGGTGAGCTCAGCGAGGAAGATGTTCTTCGACCACGGATTGGGGAAACTCCTCCGCTCGACTATGTATACTTGAGGGATGTCATCGACCGCCATATGGCGATAGGTCACTATCTGTCCTGCCATTTCCGCTCCGCCTCCGTCAGACGCATGTAAGTTGGGTTAAGGGCAAAAGCATCGCTCGCTTCGCCGTTCAAAAAGCGCAGGTAACCCCGGTGCGCGGCGGCGCTGGGGCGGAGCAGGCTGAGGGCCGCAGGTGCAAAGGACGCCGCGTTCAGGCCGGCTTCGATCTCCTGCCGGTAGTTGACGGCACCATCGCCAACGAACAGGAAATGGGCGTCTGGCCGGGCTGCGCACCAGGCCAAAACCTGATCCAGGTCAGCGTGGCCTGGCTCTGTCAGAGCCTCGCCGTCCTGAAAGGCCTGCCAAAAGGCGGAGCGGCGGCGCGCATCGATCAGCGGCACCACGATGCCGGGGAAAATCTTAAACTGCCAGCCAAAGGCCTCCAGGGTGGTCACACCCACAAGGGGGATGCCCAGCGCGTAACCAAGCCCCTTGGCCGTGGCCAGGCCGATCCGCAGCCCGGTGAAGGACCCCGGGCCCGTGACGGCGCTGATCAACCCGATTTCCTGCAGCTTTACCCGGGCGTGACCCAGGAGTTCGTCTAGAGCGGGGATCAGGCGTTCCGAATGGGTGGTGCGGATGTTGAGGATCGACTCACCGACCAGTTCCTCGCCCCTGAGCAGAGCTGCGCCTCCAGTCATCGTCGAAGTGTCAATGCCCAGGATGTACACTGAGAAGCCTCCTTACCTGCTCAGCAATGTGCCGCCCCCGCTCACCGAAGCCGCTGAAGCTCAGCCTGCGGGCTTGCGGCCCCGTTTTTTCCATGACGACATCCAGGCGATCGTCGGGCAGATGCTCCGGGAACAGGTCGCCCCATTCCACGACTGAAATGCCGCTTCCGTAGAAATAGTCCTGGAAACCTATGTTTTCCAGTTCCCGTTCGCTTCCGAGCCGGTAAAAGTCGAAATGGTAGAGCAGCACGCCCGTTCCTTCGTATTCGTTGAGGATCGAAAAGGTCGGGCTGGTCACCATCTCTTCCGGAATGTCCAGCGCCCCAGCCAACCCCTTAACAAATAGGGTCTTGCCGGCCCCCAGCTCGCCGCTGAGATTAACCAGATCGCCGGGCAGTAAAAGGCCGCCCACCGCGGCGGCGATGCGCTTGGTTTCTTCCGGGCTGTGTGATGTGATCTCAAACAAGTTGCTTCCTCCCTGAGCAGGGCCCCTGGCCGGGGCCCCGCCTCTCGACGCCTTACTGCTCAACCACTAGCTTTCCGTGGATCCACACCTTCTCCACCCTGGACTGGATCTCCAGCGGATCGCCGTTCCAGAGCACAAGGTCAGCCATCTTGCCCACTTCGATCGATCCGTAGCGGTCGTCGATCCCCAGGATCTTCGCTGGGTTTATGGTGATCGCCTTGAGCGCTTCTTCGTAGGGCAGCCCGGCTTTGACCGCATAGGCCGCTGCTGTGGGAAGGTAACCCACCGGGATAACCGGATGGTCCATGGTGATCGCCACGGGGATTCCGGCTTCCCAGAGCGTGCGGAGGGTATTCCAGGAGAGCTCCTTCAGTTCTACCTTGGAGCGGTTGGTGAGTGTGGGGCCAACGATGGCCCAAACCCCGGCTTCTTTCAGCTCTTTGACAATCTTGTGTCCTTCCGTGCAGTGCTCGATGCTGATGTTCAGGTTGAACTCCTTGGCGATGCGCAGCGCCGTCATGATATCGTCAGCTCTGTGGGCATGGGCCCGCAGAGGCAGTTCGCGCTTGAGCACCCGGGCAAGGACCTCCATGCGCAGATCCCGTTCTGGCGCTTTGTCCGGATCGGTCTCGGCCTTGGCTAGTTTGGCCAGGTAGTTCTGGGCCTTGACCAGCTGTTCGCGCAGGATCGCTGCCGTAGCCATGCGGGTGGTAGGGGACTTCTTCTGGTTCGAGTATACCCGTTTGGGGTTCTCGCCAAAAGCCACCTTCAGCCCCCCGTCTTCCTTGATAACCATCTCGTCCACCGTGTTGCCGTAGAAGTGGATGACCACTCCCTGCCCGCCGATGACATTGGCGCTTCCGGGCAGCACGCACATGGCCGTAACCCCAGCCCGCAGTGCCTCGGCGATTCCCTCTTCATGGGGGTTGATCCCGTCAAGGGCCCTGAGGTGCGGGGTGACCGGGTCGACAGCTTCGTTGTAGTCGGCCCCTTCCCAGCCAAGGCCTTCCTCATCGACCCCGGCATGCCCGTGGGCGTCCATCAAACCCGGCGTGAGGATTTTGCCCGCAGCATCGATAACCTCAGCATCGGCCGGGATCTCAACCTGACCTACTGCGGTGATCCTGCCCTCATCATCAACCAGAACGCTTCCGTCCACAATACCGTTGGTGATCGTGTAGATCTTTGCGTCTTTAATGACCAGCACGTCCATGCCTCCTTGTATGTACATGCATGTCATGTTCACCGCGCGGAGCGGGAATCCTGCCTTCGGGCGTTATTCGCCCTCCGCCGCCCGCACAAAACCTTCGAACAGTGCCCGAGCCGCCGGACAGCTCTCGGCCATCAACTCGGGATGCCACTGCACGCCTAAGACGAAGCGGTGCTCCGGGCTTTCCACCGCCTCAACCAGCTGATCTGGCGTCGTGGCGGCGATCTTCAGCCCCGAACCAAGTCGCTTAATCCCTTGATGGTGAAAGGAGTTAGTGGGCAGAGGGCCTCTGCCCACTAGGCTGCTGAGCAGAGTGCCTTGGTGTACCGTAACCTCATGGGTACCCTCCGAACCTGGATCAGACTGCCAGTGGCGGACCGCATCCGCAACCTCCTGCGGTATGTCCTGGTAGAGGCTTCCCCCAAAAGCCACGTTTAGCACCTGAATGCCCCGGCAGATGGCCAGGAGGGGCATATCATGCTGCAGAGCCCAAGCGGCAGCTGCGAAGTCGAGTTCATCTCGGACCTGGCTGATCTCTCCGCACCACGGCTGGAGTTCTTCTCCGTAGAGCTCTGGGTGCACATCCACACCCCCGGTGAGAACCAGGCCCTGAAGCCTGCTGAGAAGCTGCTCCAGCTGCGCCGGCGGCTGCGGCGGTATCATGATGGGTATGCCGCCTGCCGCAGAAACCGCCTGAACATAGGCACGCTTGACAAAAAACTGGTCAGGGTTCGAGCTATTGTGTTGAGCCACTAAGCCGATAAGAGGCCGTCTGCTGGACATACTCTGCACCTCCTGTAAATAAAAAACACTCAGCGGATGAGTGTTTGCGTTCAGTTCACTTAGAACTTGACAAGTCCCAGACTGATCTGCAGCGCCCGATCGATCTCGGCCATCGTCTCGTCATCCAGGTGAGCGATCTTTTCCTTCAACCGGCGCTTATCGATGGTCCGGATCTGTTCCAAAAGGATGACCGAATCCTTTTCTAATGGATAGTGGGAGCTGTCCAGCTCCACGTGGGTGGGTAATTTGGCCTTCTTGATGCGCGAAGTTATGGCCGCCACGATCGTGGTGGGGCTGTACTTGTTGCCGATATCGTTCTGGAGCACCAAAACGGGCCGTACCCCTCCCTGCTCGGAACCGATGACCGGGTTCAGGTTGGCGTAAAAGACATCGCCCCGCAGTACATTGTCCACTCTACTCAGCCTCCGCCAGCTGGCGCTCGTAGTTCTCCAGCAGATCCTCGTCTTGCCCCTCTTCGGCCAGGATGAGGTTGAGTTCAGCCATGATCTGATAACCTACCCGCAGTTTATCCTGCAGGCTCTGAGCTTCTCTTTCCATTATATACAGCTGCACAACGTTTTGTATAAACTGGCTGCGGTTAATTTTCTCCTCGTGGGCGATGCTGTCAATCCTGGCAAGCAGTTCGGCGGGGATGCTGATCTGAACCCGTTTGGTAGCCACTCGGTTAGTCACCTCGTTTTGACGGCCTCAGAGTAATTATACCGCCCGTCGCAAAGAACTGTCAACAATGGCACAGATTGCCTTTTTCCAGGTTTTATGGTACACTCGGAGAAACAGCACCATGCGATCTACATGTTTTGGGGGTTGGAACATGAGTCTACTCGGTGCCCGGCTGCGTCAGCGCCGCCGTCAGCTCGGCCTGCTCCAGAAGGACGTTGCCGGCCAGGACTCGGCAAGCTTCCTCAGCAAAGTGGAAAACGGCTTTGCCCACCCTTCGCTGGCAAACCTCAGGGATTGGGCAGCCGCGCTGGAGACCACAGCCGCTGATCTCCTGGGCGACCACCTGGTTCTAGAAGCAGCCAAGCAGTCCATCCTTCTAACTGACAAGTGCCTTTCTTACCTTGATCACCTGCCGCCTTCGCCTATCCGGGATTTCCTCCGCCAGCTGACCATGAGTGCCACTTCCCTGAGCACCCCTGTACCTGATCCGCCGCCCGATCCTTCCCTTGAGTACCTCACTGCCCAGGTTCACCTATACCGCGGCGAACCCCAGATTGCCGAAGAAATCGCCATAAGGACCCTTGAGAGGGCACGCAGCCTTCCGTGGCGTTTCTATCACCTTGCCCTCCTCTGTCAGATCTATGAGCGCCTGCATGAGGTAGACAAAAGGCAGCGAGCCTTGAACGAATTGAAAGCCTGCGCGGCTGAACTGGATCACGACCAGCTGGTCCACTCCCTGTCCGAAGCAGGTCAGCTGTCCGCCTGGGAGTTGGACCTGGTCAGAACCAGCGCACTGCTGAAAAACATCCAGCGTCTTCTAGACTGATGCCCGTCTCAACTCCTCTTCTGTGAACCCCAGCGGCAAAAGAGAAAAGCCACCCGAATCGTTCGGGTGGCTCTTATTTCAGGTTCTGTAAGCTTAGAACGGAACCTTGATGCTGGCGGAGATGAGTTCGAACGGAGTCGTGCTGCCGCTATCCTTCGCCATGACTTTTTGGATGGTCATGGTCAGGAGGGTGTCGCTCATACCGATCTTGTACTCGCCAACAAGTTTGACATCGATGACGGAGTCAACTTTCGCGTAGGACACGGCGGGCTTCAGGGTCAGCTTCTTGCTGGCCGTGACGTAACCGTCGAGCTTGGCGGTGAAGTCGTTCTTGGTCTTGAAGGTGGCAGTGGCTCTCAGCCATACCATATCCTTCACAACAGGAGCAGACGCTTTCGCAGTGATGTTGTCGAAGCCGAAATCTTTACCAGCGGCTTTCGCAAACTTCACGGAAACGCCGAACGCCGGTGCGGTGTTCTTGAACCATTCCTTGTCATCGAACAGCTTGTCGTAAGCCAAGGTGTCGCTCATGCGATAGTTGGCAGCCACGGTGATGGAATTGGTATTCTGGTCTTTGTTTGCCTTAACCAGCGTGGTCTCGAAGTTGGCGCTGGCGTTGAAGGCCTTCTCGGTGTAGCTGCCACCGGCCTTGAGGTTGGTGGTGCCGGCAGTCGGGCCGCCGCCATGCCAATCTTTGTTGCCGTTGGTCACACTGGCGTTCACCTTGATCTGGTCGGTAAGGGTGGCATCAGCGCTGAAACCGAAAGCAATACCGGGATCCTTGTGGATATCAACACCGACAGCAGCCTTCAGGTCAACTTTCGTGCTGCCAGCGGGCACGGATGTACCGGCCTGAGCAACAACGATGTTCTTAGCGGAAACGCCGGCAGTGTCCTTGCTCCAGCTGCGGTTGTAGGCCAAACCAACATCGAACTGGCCAAACTTGCCATCAACAAAAGCCTTGATGTTGTTCTTAGCATCAAAGTCCAGAGTCACCTTGAACGGATCGACTACCGGGACTTCCACCCTGGCGCGGATCGTATCCGCGGCCTTAGGAGCGGAGATGAAGCTGAAGTAGGTGGCCTTGTCATTGAGCTCTTGCCCGTTGCCCCAAACGTAAGCGGTAAAATAGTCATCATACAGGCTGAGCTTATACTTGCCGAGCGAAGGAGTCACCGCCCCATCGGTGCCGGCAACGAGGTCGATTCCACCGGAGAACTCCCAGTTGAGGTTGTTGGTCTCCTCGTCAACAGCGGTCTCGCTCTTGGCCTTGCCGGCGACTTTCAAAGTCAGGCCGGCTGACAACTCGTAATCGTCGCTGCCGATCTTGAAGCTCTTCGACTCGCCTTTGGCCGAGAACTCGCCACTCCAGACGACGTCCGCCATTGCGCTGCCGGCGATTGCCAGAACCAGCACAAGGGTGAGTGCCATAATCTTTTTCGTCATTCTTTTTTCCCCCTCAGTTTTTGGAAAGTGTTTCTTCATTCTCTCACACTACCATCAGAGGACGGGGAAAAAGTCTCCTTGTTTCCTTTCCTCCCCATCGTTCCTCGGTAATGCCTTCGTGTTCCACTCGGCGCCTGGATACTGAGCGGGCACCTCCTTTCTTACCAGTGCCTTCGAGAACACAAAGCTCGAGAACATATTGGGTTATTTGACGCTGAGCAGATAAATCCTTCCATGAACGCAACTTTTTTCCTTGTACCCCCACAAAAACCTCGCGCTTTTCGGTATACTATCTTTTCTATTGCTATGCCCCATCTCCTCTGCTTTGACACCAAAGCGCGCGAAAATGGCTCCCGATAACCCCGGGAGCCACTTCCGCGTGCGCTGTATTCTTTTAGAACTCGACTTTCATGCCGGCGTTGAAGGTAGTGCCGGTGGAGCGAGCGTGCTCGATGCCGAGGTTCACGCCGTTGGGCGCTTCGAACTTGGCACCGACTTTGTAACCTACTGCATCCAGGGAGAACTCGGAAGCGGAAACTTCAGCGCTCAGTTCCAGGCCGTTGACAGCCGGGATGAGGCCGAGAGTGGTCTTGGCGCCAATGGTGTGCACCAGTTTCCGCTCTTCGCCGGCCCACTTGCCTTTGTAGCTGGCATCGATGGCCAGACCTTCCATAACCTCGAACTCACGGCCTACGCCGAAGGTGGTCGTCTTAGCGGCGATCCCGCTCACTGCGGGAACTGCCAGCACGGTCTCGACGTCGAACTTGAAGCCTTCGTACTCAGTGCCGGCGCCGATCTTGGCTTCGGCAAACATCTGGTCGTAGTTGGCATGGAGTTCAACACCCTGCTGCTCAGTCTCGAAACCTACGAAGAGGCCCGAATTCTTTGCCCGGGGCAGGTGGATCCAGTCGTGCTCCGCATCTCCATCCTTGCTCTTCTCGGCTACATAGCGAGGTACGTATCCATCGGTGATGTGCTTGTAGCCTGCGGTGATGGTGGTGCTGTCGGCCAGCTCATAGCCAGCCTGTACGGTCCAGAGGTTGTTCATCTTCAGACCAGACTCATCGGTGTGGTCAGCAGCAATGGCGCCGCGTACGTTCAGGCCTTCCAGAGGCGCTGCAGCAGCATCAAGCTGGAGACGGGTGATCTCGTCGTCCTTGATGACCGATGCGCCAACTGCTACGTCTTCCAGGATGAGCAGGTCGCCGCGCATACCGAGCACGTGGCCGTTGTCAGCGGGCAGAGCGTAGAAGCCGTTCAGCGCTGCCACTTCAACATCGACACCGCTGATGCTGATGCCGCTGCGCTTGGCCAGACTGGCGTACGGGCTGTACCTGATGTCCAGAGTGCCGAAGCGGGTCGTGGCTTCGGGGCCGCCGTGCCAGAAGGCACCGTCAGCTTCGATGAACGCCTGCTTCAGAGCGATATCGCCCAGGGTGATGTCGGTAGGCACCAGATCCTCGTTTTCGGTCTTCTTGGCAAGACCGAACTCCAGGCCGGCCCGCACCTTGTCTTCAGCTGCGCTGAGGCCGAGGTTGAGGGACAGCTCGGAACCGGGAACCACGGTCAGGTCTTTACCGTTCTTGTTGACCTCGATTTTGGTTTCGATCGCGCCGCTGATGTCCAGGCCTGCGGCGGCAACCGGGGCTGCAGCGATCAGGGCTGCAACTAAGGCAAGAATGATTGATCTTTTCATTGATTCTATCCCCTCTTTGCGCTTTTGTCTTGGGCGCACAGCGATGGACCCTTGGCTGCGATGAGGGATGATCTTCGGCGAGTGTCCACGTTTCCTCGCCCCGATCCTCCCTGAAGTATGATTGGCCTGTGCTGTGCGGCAGACGGAATCAGTCACTCTAGGGGATGCACCTCCTTTCCTGAGCAGTCTGCTGAAACCGCTGCGCGTACCTCACGTTCGGACCTTGCTGAAGTCGCTGAAGAATCTCCCTCCCGTGACGGTACGCCGATCTATTTCTCCCCCCCAATCGCCATTCCTCCTGCTAGAGGCCTTGTAAGTCCTGGCAGGGGTGCCAGGGCACTCCAGTTGAGCGCGCGAAAAGAGGGCACCCGCAGGTACCCTCTCGCTTGCTTTTTTCCCTTGATAGTCCTCGACAAGCTTACCGGATGACTTCCTCCGTGTCCTTGTCGAAGAGGTGAATCTTCGTCATGTTGAAGCCGGCCTTGGCCTTCATGCCGTCCCGTGCCGAAGTGGACGCATCCAGGCGGGCGATGAAGCTGTTGTCGCCGGACGAGAAGTAGACATATACCTCAGCGCCCATGGGCTCGGTAACATCCACATCAGCCTCGACGATGGCAAACTTTGGATCGTCGCCAACGATAGCTGCGTCTTCGATGTCTTCCGGACGGATGCCGAGGACTACCGGCTTACCCACATACTTGCCAAGGTTCTTGATGGAAGCGGCCTTCTCTGCCGGAACAGGCAGCTTGAAGGTCTTGGCATCGATCGTGTAGAGGTCGCCTTCCTTGTTCAGGATCACATCGAGGAAGTTCATGGCCGGGCTACCGATGAAGCCGGCAACGAACATGTTATCCGGATTGTTGTAGATGTCCAGAGGTGCACCTACCTGGTAGATGTGTCCATCCTTCATAACCACAATCCGGTCACCCATGGTCATAGCTTCAGTCTGGTCGTGGGTTACGTAGATGATCGTGGTCTGCAGGCGGTTGTGCAGCTTGCTCAGCTCAGCTCTCATCTGGACCCTGAGTTTAGCGTCCAGGTTGGACAGAGGTTCGTCCATGAGGAACACTTTCGGCTCACGCACGATGGCACGGCCTACGGCAACACGCTGACGCTGTCCGCCGGAGAGCGCCTTCGGTTTCCGATCGAGCAGGTTCTCGATACCCAATAGCTTCGCTGCTTCCTTTACCCTTCTATCGATCTCATCTTTTGGGAACTTGCGAAGCTTCAGACCGAATGCCATGTTGTTGTAGACATCCATGTGCGGGTAAAGAGCGTAGTTCTGGAAAACCATGGCGATGTCCCTGTCTTTCGGCGGAACATCGTTGACCATAGTATCGCCGATGAAGATCTCCCCATCACTCACTTCCTCCAGACCGGCCACCATACGCAGGGTGGTGGACTTTCCGCAGCCGGAGGGGCCAACCAGTACGATAAACTCCTTGTCCCTAATGTCCAAATTGATGTGGTCTACAGCAGTAACATTACCAAACCGTTTCGTAACGTTTTTCAAGAGAACTTGTGCCAACGACAAATCTCCTCTCCATAAAAAGCTGGGATATTTGAAATATGCCGGGCCACTGCCCCCGAGCATATTAACTTACAAGCAAATAATAACACACAATATTCTGTTTGGCAAAACAATCTTGCGCGTTCTCCTCCCTGAACCTCTACAAAAGAGAGGGAATCAGGTTCTAGCTGTTCAAAGCTTTGTCGGGAAACAGAACTAACTCCCTGATGGCGTGGGCAACCCCGTGTTTCCAATTGGGCTCGGTAACATGGCTGGCTGCTTCCTTGGCTCTGGAGGAAGCATTTGCAACTGCTACGGCGGTTCCCGCCACCTCCAGCATGCTTACATCGTTGTCGTTGTCGCCTACGGCGAGGACCTCAGCCTGGCGGATACCCAAAAAACCCGCTAACCACTGCAAGGCCCTGCCTTTGTTGGTGTTGATGCTCGTCACCTCAACGTACCTCGGTCTCGAGCTGGCTACCTCCACCTGCGATCCAAACACACGGTTCAGATCGGCGGCGCGGTCTTGGCTGTCTTCAGGGGGACCGGCGATCAGGATCTTGGCCAGCTTCTTGCCGCCATCCCGGATAAACGCCATCAGATCACCCACTGCGTTGATCCGAACGTTAACGTCAGCAGCGTAGTGTTCCACATATTGATCAACTTCAGCAACATAGAGCTCGTCGTCATAGTAAACCTGTACGGTCCAGCCGCGCTGGAGGCCGTACTCGGCAACAGCCTGGGCAAGCTCTGGGGGAAGACAGCTTTCATACAACGTCTCACCGGACAAACGCTTGATCAGAGCTCCATTGTAGCAGATCATGGGCTGCTCCTCATCCAGTCCCAGTTCCAGTGCGAAAGGCAGCGCTGACTGGAACATGCGTCCGGTGACTATTGTGAAAGTTATCCCCCGTGCGACCGCTTCCCTTATCACCTCCCTATTTTCTCTGCTTATCCGGCCATCCCGATCGAGCAGTGTTCCATCAAGATCCGACGCAATTAGCCTGATCATACTAAACCCCGTTTCTTCAACAAGAGGAGATGGCCCTTAACCATCCCCTCTGTTTTTCGCCGTTTTTTTTGCCATTCCTGCTTAAACGGTGTGAGCAGATACAGTAATCGCTCCAGAAACGCAGTTGGCCTCCAGATGGAGCTGATCTCCGCATGCTTCACAACCGGGAGAATGCGCTGCCAGGAAAGCTCCGCCGCCCACCCGCTCGTGCCGCACGATCTCCAAAGAGCCGAGTTCAGCGGTGATACGTCCAACTGATGTCCGCAGGTCCAGGGAAGTTCCCAAATCGACCCGAGAAGGCAGGCTGACCTTTATCGTGCCGTTGGTGGTGCGCAGGCAGTACTTCGCTCTGCCGTGCACTTCCGCGACGCGCACGTTCACCGTTCCGTTGGTTGTAACAAGGTCAACCTCTGGAGAAGCTACCGACACGCGATAGGAACCGTTGCCGAGCCGATGGCGGATGCTGCCCGCTTCCACGCCTTCCATCTCAACCGAACCGTTGCCGGACTTTCCAAGGATGCTCAGGGCTTTTACCGAACGCAGTTCGGTGGAGCCGTTGATCGTTTCCATTTGGAGGCTGGTGGTCTTCAGGTTCTCAGCCTTCAGGGATCCGTTTTGTGAGTCCAGGAATACTTCATAGGTACGCCCTTCAGGCACCATCAGGTGCAGTGAGATGGAACGATCGCCATAGCTCGGCACGGTCAGCCGAAACTCGTCGAGGACAGCCCCGTCCTCCCAACCCACTTCATAAAGCCGGCTGCGCAGCAGCTCCCGATCCCTCCCCCTCAACCTCTGCACGATCGTGAGCTGGTAGTAATCCTCCGACCAGCCCTGCACGCGGATGGGGCCGTTCACATTGCTCAGATTGATGGGTACAACGTCTCTGGGCCCCACAGGGCCCCGCACCACCTGAGTGAACTCCTGGCTTTCCTCAAAGCCCAGAAACGGGAACTTGCCGAGGATCTTCGGCAGCTTAGTCAGCTTCTCACTAACGGTCTGCTCCAGGGAGCGGGAAAAGCGGTCGACGGCGACTTCCACCTTGGAGGCAAAATCCTCCCCCATCCTCTCCAGGCGTACCCACGGCTCTTCCTGGGGCTCGTTTTCTGCGCCGGCCGGAGCATCTCCCAGAGCGTTGAGCAGCGCCTCCGCCTCTTCTGCTGTGATCTTCCCTTCTTCCAGCATGCGCAGGATTATTTTCCGTTCTTCCTGCATGGTTGACCCCCCTCCTAACTCTGCAGAAGTTTGATGGCCTCTTGGGACGTAATCTCGCCCTTATCTAAGGCCTCGATGATCTCCTTGCGCCTTTGATCCTGGTCCCGCTCGACCCGGTACCCGAGGGCCTCAAGCACATTGTCCAGCCGGCTGCGCACGGTGGGATAGGAGATACCCAGCAGCCGCTCCACTTCCTTGATGTTACCCCTTGACGTCAAAAACACTTCAATGAACTGCCGCTGCTCTGCATTTAGTCGGCAGAACCGGCAGGGTTCGAAGCGTCCTTCTATGGATGTGTGGCAGCTGGAACACTGCAGCTTGGTCACGCCCAAGGCCTTGCCGCAGACAGGACACTTCGTGAGGATTGACTTCGACAAATTCAATCACCACCTTTAATCTTTGAAGTTTACCCTTCATTTTCCATATTCATACTTCACATTGTAAAGGCAGAGGTTAATATTGTCAATATGGAGCCTCACGAATTTAAGGTTTGGGCCCACGGGCAAAAAAAGTGCACCTCCCATGCTGTTTCAGCACGTGAGGTGCACTGCAGATCCGATACTCAGAAGAAACCTAGAACAGTCCTAGAAGCTGACCGATACGCCGCCGCCTACCAGGATGCCGCTGTTGTAGTCCCCGGTGCGGTAATGTTTAACGGTACCCTGAACCGAAATGTTGTCCATCAGCTCGTAGCTGACAGTCGCCCTGGCGGTGATCAGGTTCTTGGCGGTATCGCCGGACTTGAACTTGGGCGCATATCCCACATCGGCGAGAAGCGTTACCTTATCTGCGGGAACCAGCTTAACAGCGAACTTGCCGTAGATGCCCTGGGCGCTGGTGGGATCACCATCCGTCGGTTCGGGGCCCGCTGCCTTGAAGCTGAACATGCCGTAGCCGGCGCCCACAAAGACCTGCAGGTCATTCTCCTTGGCCACCCGATAAAGGGCACCAACGGTAAACAGGGTGTCCTGACGCGTGGTGCTGTCCTTGCCCTTGAAGTTGAGATAGGAGAAAGCAGCATCAGCGAAAAACTCCCCAGTTATCTGAGCTTTGGCATGGGCGGCAAAACCCTGTCCCTTGGGATCGCTGCCGAGACCAAACAGATAGCTGCCGTCCGCGTCAATCGAAAACGCCCCAGCGCTCAAGCTCGCTCCCAGTATCATAACCAACACTGCCAGCAAACAGATTAACTTTTTCACAACTCAGCCCTCCGCACGTCTTTTTTTCCTTTCTATATTCTGACAAGCAAGCGGAAAACCTTCTGACTGCGGCAGGTTTTCACTGCTGAGAAACGAATTTATGTTGGCGCAGGACAAACCCATGAGGAGGAAACACCGATGCGCAAAGGTTCTCTGCTGATCAACCAGCAAGGAGCGGATCGCAAGCTCCATGCACTAACAAGCCTGTTCACCTTGCTTGTCGTTTTGCTGACCGCGACCATCCCAGCCGCAGCGCAGATCGAGGCTGGTATTCAGCTGAGCTACGGCCGCACCACCTACGACCAGATCCTCGGTGTGAAAGACGCAGTCAGAGCTTCCCAGTTCATGAACAACGTCTGGGCTCGCTATGACTGGGAAGATCTGCGCTTCACCGGCGTCTACCAGGGCACTTTCGGCCTGGGCACATCTGACATCGGCAGACACCTCGGCCAGGTGGCAGCAAACTACCGCTTCCTGGAGGAAGGGCCGATGCAGGTCTATGCAGGACTCGGCTACCATTTCATCACCAATCGCTTTAAGGCCAGTTTGGGCAACCAGCCCACTTCGTTCAACCTCACCGGCCACGGCTTTGCCGGCCAGGTCCTGGTCGACATCGAGCTCAACTCCAAACTGCACACGACCGCTGCCGTGACGGCGGCGCCCTGGGTAAGCTGGTCGTTCAGCGATGGGAAAACCACGTCCAAGACCGGCTCCCGCGCCTCGTTCAACGCCAAGCTCGATGTAACCTATTCTTTCTCGGACACCCTGAGCGTGCAGGTTGGCTTGGTGGGAGGCAGCTATAGTGTCCCTGAGTTCAAGCATGAAGGGAAGACCTTGGGCGTTACCCACGGAACGTTTGCCGGGATCAGCGCCGGCGTCACACAGCGTTTCTAGTTTGCAACTGTCTCTCGAAAAGGAAGAGCTAGCGCGGCGGTATCGCTGCTGCGCTAGCTCTTCTGCATGTACTGGTATATCTGCTCCGCCAGCTTGGCACTGATTCCAGGTACTTCCTGAAGCTCCTCCACGCTGGCTTCCCGGATCCGCTTCACCGAACCAAAATGCTTGATAAGATCCCTCTTGCGCTTCGGGCCGATGCCCGGAATTTGGTCAAGGGCCGATCCCCGCGTGCTCGCCCCCCGCAGGCTGCGCTGATAGGTGATGGCGAACCGGTGCGCCTCATCGCGTATCCTGCGCAGCAGGAGCAGCCCAGGCGAGTTCAGGGGAAGAACCACAGGGTCCGAGCGCCCCTCCAAGTAGATCTCTTCGTTTTTCTTGGCCAGGGAGATGATGGGTACGATCAGGCCGAGCTCATCCCGCACCTGCAGCGCTGCATTGAGCTGGCCTTTTCCACCATCGATCAGTACCAGGTCAGGGAAAGCCCAAGACTTCCCTCCAGCGGCCTGCTCCTCCTGTTCCTGCAGCCCCCTCTGAAAGCGCCTTTTCACCGCTTCCCGCATGGATTCAAAGTCATTGGGGGCACCTTCAACGCCGCGGATCTTGAAGCGGCGGTAGGCCGAGCTGTTGAAATCTCCGTTCTCCCAGACCACCATGGAAGCGACGATGTTGGTGCCCTGGAGGTTGGAGATGTCGAAGGCTTCGATGCGCCCAGGGGGTTCAGACAGATCGACTACTTCCTGAAGCTCCTGCAGGGCTTTTTCCGCAGCTTTTTCCTGGAAAGCAGCGCGGCTCGTGGCCTCGTCGAGCAGCAGCTGTGCGTTCTTCATCACCAGCTCCAGCAGCTGCCGCTTTTCCCCTCGCTGAGGAACGCACAGGTACACCCGGCCATCCCTCAGGTTGCCCAGCCAGCTCTCCAGAACCTCCGGCTGCTCAAGCGCCACGGGAACAAACACTTCCCGGGGCACGTAGGAAGCGTCCTGGTAGTACTGCTGCAGGAAAGAGCGGAGGATCTCCGCTTCGTCCTCATCCTGGGAGCAGCCCAAAAGGAAATGGTCCCGGCCCACGAGTTTGCCGCCGCGCACGAAGAAAACCTGCACGCAGGCAAGTTCGCCATAGCGAGCACAGCCCACGTAGTCCTGGTCGGCATGGTGCTGGGCTACCATCTTCTGCCGTTCGGCAAGGGCCTGAAGCCCCCGGATCTGGTTGCGCAGCCTGGCCGCCTTTTCGAACTCGAGCTTGGCTGCGGCCTCGTGCATCCGTTCCGTGAGCTCGGGCAGAAGGCTCTCGATGCGGCCTTCGAGGAACATCAGCACCTCATGGATCATCTCGGCGTACTTCTCCTTGCTGACCAGCCCCGCACAGGGCCCCAGGCAGCGCCCGATGTGGTAGTTCAAACAGGGCCTGTCCTGCTGCCCCTCTGTGATCTTCTTGCTGCAGGTGCGCAGCGGGAAGAGGGTGCGCAGGAAGGCAAGGGTCTTCTTTACCGCGGTAACGTCGGTGTAAGGACCGAAGTAGCGGGCACCGTCATTCACTCGGCGGCGCACCATCAGCACGCGGGGGAAATCCTCCTGGACAGTCACCTTGATGAAGGGGTAGGTCTTGTCGTCCTTGAGGCGCACGTTATAACGGGGCGAGTACTTCTTGATCAAGTTGTTCTCAAGGATTAGGGCCTCAACTTCTGAATCGGTGACGATGTACTCGAGATCGCTGATGTGCTCAACCAAGGCATGGGTTTTCAGGGGATGCGCGGCCGATTTCTGGAAATAGGACCGTACGCGGTTGCGCAGGTTGACCGCCTTCCCGACATAGATCACTTCCCCTGCCTCGTCTTTCATCAGGTACACTCCGGGTGCTGTAGGCAGGCTGGCCAGCTTTTCCTGGAGATCCAACGTGATCACCCCCCTCAGCGCTCCTCTTCCAGGATCTTCTTGAGGAACTGCCCTGTATAAGAAGCTTCTACCGCGGCCACTTCCTCCGGTGTTCCCTGAGCAACGATCGTGCCTCCCCGCTGTCCGCCTTCGGGGCCGAGGTCGATGATGTAGTCTGCAGTCTTGATCACATCCAGGTTGTGCTCGATCACTACCACCGTATCGCCCGCATCCACCAGGCGCTGCAGCACGATAAGCAGCTTGCGGATATCCTCAAAGTGCAGCCCGGTGGTGGGCTCGTCCAGAAGGTAGAGAGTGCGGCCGTTGCTGCGCCGGGCGAGCTCCGTGGCCAGCTTTACCCGCTGGGCTTCACCGCCAGAAAGCTGGGTAGCAGGCTGGCCCAGTTTGATGTAGCCCAAACCCACGTCGTAGAGAGTTTTGAGACGCCTGTGGATTCTGGGCACGTTCTGGAAGAAGTCCACAGCCTCCTCTACCTGCATGTCCAGCACATCGGCGATGGACTTCCCCTTGTACTTCACCTCAAGCGTCTCCCGTCCTTAGCGCTTCCCCTTGCACACTTCGCAGGGGACATAGACATCGGGCAGGAAATGCATTTCGATCTTGAGGATGCCGTCGCCTTTGCAGGCTTCGCAGCGCCCTCCCTTAACGTTGAAGCTGAACCGGCCGGCCTTGTAGCCACGTATCTTGGCCTCCGGCGTCATGGCAAACAGCTCCCTGATGCTGTCGAAGACTCCCGTGTAGGTTGCCGGGTTGGAGCGGGGCGTGCGGCCGATGGGGGTTTGGTCGATCTCGATCACTTTATCGATCAGCTCGAGCCCCTCCACGGCATCGTGCGCGCCCGGCTTGGCCTTAGCCCGGTTCAGCTCCTGGCTGAGCCTTTTGCAGAGAATCTCGTTGATCAGGGTGCTCTTCCCCGAACCAGAAACGCCTGTCACGGCCACAAAGACACCGAGAGGTATGCGCACATCGATGTTCTTCAGGTTGTGTTCCCTGGCGCCGCGGATGGTGATGTACTTTCCGTTGGGCTTGCGGCGCTGCCTGGGGATGGGAATGCAGCGCTCCCCTTTAAGGTACTGGCCCGTGATGGAGCGCGGTTCAGCGCAGATCTGCTCCCAGGTTCCCGAAGCCACCACCTCACCGCCGTGGATACCCGCGCCAGGACCCATGTCGACAATCCAGTCGGCGGCCGCCATGGTGTCCCGGTCGTGTTCCACCACGATCAGAGTGTTGCCCAGATCCCGCAGCTCCCTGAGGGAATCGAGCAGTTTCTCATTGTCCCGCTGATGCAGTCCGATGCTGGGTTCGTCCAGGACATAGAGGACGCCCGTCAGCCGCGAACCGATCTGGGTTGCCAGACGGATGCGCTGTGACTCGCCTCCCGACAGGGTTGCAGAAGCGCGGCTGAGGGTCAGGTAGTCCAGGCCTACGTTAACCAGGAAGCTGAGGCGCTCCTTGATCTCCTTGAGAATCTGCCGGGCGATCAGCTGCTCCCTGGCGGTCAAGCGCAGCGAATCTATGAACTCGAGCACTTCTCCGATGGTCAGCTCGGTCACCTCGATGATGTTCTTCCCGCCAACGGTGACGCCCAGGACCTCCGGGCGCAGGCGCTTTCCTCCGCAGGCGTTGCAGGTGCTGATGCTCATGTATTGTTCCACATCCTGCTTCACCCAATCGGAAGACGACTCCCGGTAGCGCCTTTCCAGGCTGGGAATCAGCCCCTCAAAGGGTGCCTCGTACATCCGCTCCAGACCGTTCATGTTGGTGTACTCGAAGCGGATCGCCTTATCCCCAAGCCCGTAGAGAAGCACGTTGAGCTGGTCTTCGCTCAGTTCTCTTAAAGGGGTCTCTTGGTTGATCCCGTAGAGCTCGCAGACACGGTCCACGATCGCCCACAGCCAGCGGCTCTTGGTACCGCGCCAGGGGATCAGCCCTCCTTCGGCAATGGACAGGTCGCGATCCAGGATCAGATCTGGATCGATCTCCTGTTTCGAACCAAGACCTTCGCAGCTCGGACAGGCGCCGTAGGGACTGTTGAAGGAGAACATGCGGGGCGTCAGCTCTTCCATGGAGATCCCGCAGTCGATGCAGGAAAACTTCTCGCTGAACACCATTTCCTCGCCGCCCACCACATCCACGAAGACTATCCCATCCCCAAACTTGAGCGCGGTCTGGACAGAGTCGCTAAGACGCCCCTGCACATCGGGCCGAACCACTATGCGGTCCACCACGATCTCGATAGTATGCTTCTTATTCTTATCCAGGTTGAGCTGGTCAGTGACCTCCCGCAGCTCGCCGTCGACACGGATGCGGATGAACCCCTCTTTGGCGATCTGTTCGATCACCTTCCTGTGTTCACCCTTGCGCCCCCGCACCACCGGAGCCAACACCTGGATGCGGCTGCCCTCAGGCAGTGCGAGGATCTGATCGACGATCTGCTCCACCGTCTGCTGGGCGATGGGTTTGCCGCAGTTGGGGCAGTGCGGCCTGCCAACCCTCGCGTAGAGCAGGCGCAGGTAGTCATAGATCTCGGTCACGGTGCCCACCGTCGAGCGCGGATTGCGGCTCGCTGTCTTCTGGTCGATGGATACTGCCGGTGATAGGCCTTCGATGAAGTCCACATCAGGTTTATCTATCTGGCCCAAGAACTGCCTGGCATAGGCAGAAAGCGACTCCACATACCGCCGCTGGCCTTCGGCGTAGATGGTGTCGAAAGCCAGGGAGGACTTACCCGAACCAGAAAGGCCCGTGATCACGACCAGCTTGTTCCTCGGTATCTCCAAATCTATATTCCTCAAGTTGTGCTGTCTCGCACCCTTGATGACCAGCTTGTCACTCAAACCGACAACCCCATTTCCGTACGGATAGCCTTAATCTCATCCCGCAGCTCTGCTGCCCTTTCGAAGTTGAGCTCCTGGGCCGCCCGGTACATCTCTTCTTCCAGCTCTTGAATGAGGGCGATGACCTCTTTCACGCTGCCCTTGCGCCGCGCCTCGTACCCGCGCTTGTCCTCTGCCACCTTCTCTTCCACCAAGTGCTGGGCTATGTCTGAGATGCCCTTCCGGATGGTCTGGGGGGTGATCCCCATGCGCTCGTTGTACTCAATCTGCAGGCGGCGCCGGCGGTTGGTCTCATCGATCGCATAGCGCATGGCATCAGTGATGCGGTCCGCATACATAATCACCTTGCCGTTAACATTGCGCGCCGCCCGTCCGATGGTCTGGATGAGCGAGGTCGGCGAACGGAGGAACCCTTCCTGATCCGCATCGAGGATGGCCACCAGGGAAACCTCAGGCAGATCCAGCCCCTCCCGCAGGAGGTTGATCCCCACCAGGACGTGGAACACGCCCTGGCGCAGCTCCCGCAGGATCTCGATGCGCTCCAGGGTCTCCACGTCGGAATGGAGGTAGCGCACCTTCAGCCCCACCTCTCCGAGGTACTGGGTGAGATCTTCCGCCATACGCTTGGTGAGGGTAGTGACCAGGACCCGCTCATCGCGCTTCACCACCTGCTCGATCTCGTCGATCAGATCATCGATCTGGCCCTTTACCGGCCTCACCACGGCTTCAGGGTCGATCAGGCCGGTGGGACGGATCACCTGCTCCACCACCTGCTGAGCCCGCTGTAGCTCGTAGGGGCCCGGCGTTGCCGAGACATAGATCACCTGGTTCATATGGGTCTCAAACTCCTGGAAGGTCAAAGGCCGGTTGTCCAGTGCCGAAGGCAGGCGGAACCCATACTCTACAAGGGTTTCCTTGCGGGACCGGTCGCCGTGGTACATAGCCCGCACCTGAGGTATGGTCTGGTGGGACTCGTCGATGATCATCAGGTAATCTTTGGGGAAGTAGTCCAGTAGTGTGGCCGGCGTCTCCCCAGGCTGGCGGCCGCTTAAGGGCGCAGAGTAGTTCTCGATCCCGCTGCAGAAACCGAGCTCCGCCAGCATCTCCAGATCATAGCGGGTGCGCTGCTCCAGGCGCTGGGCCTCGAGGAGCTTTCCCTGGTCGCGCAGCTCCTTGAGCCGCGCCTCCAGCTCGGCTTCGATCACCGGGATGGCTCTCTTCAGCTTCTCTTCGGGCGTAATGAAGTGGGAAGCCGGGTAGATGGTCAGCTCATCGTGCTCCTGGATCAACTCGCCGGTGATTGGATCAACCTCCAGGATGCGCTCGATCTCATCGCCAAACATCTCGATGCGGATCACCGACTCGCTGCCCACGGGGATGATCTCAATCACATCACCGCGCACCCGGAAAGTGCCGCGCCGGAAGCCCACATCGTTGCGCTCGTACTGGATACCCACGAGGCGGCGCAGAATGTGATCCCGATCCCGGTACTCCCCGTTTTTCAGGGCAAAGGTCATGCCCACATAATCTTCGGGGGAACCTAAACCATAAATGCAGGAAACACTGGCCACGATGACCACATCGCGGCGTTCAAAGAGGGCGCTGGTGGCAGCATGGCGCAGCCGGTCGATCTCCTCGTTGATATCCGCATCCTTTTCGATGTACGTATCGCTGGCCGGCACATAGGCCTCGGGCTGGTAGTAGTCGTAGTAGCTGACAAAGTAATGCACCGCATTGTTGGGGAAGAACTCCCGGAACTCACTGCACAGCTGAGCGGCGAGGGTCTTGTTGTGGGCGATGACCAGAGTGGGTTTCTGTACCGCCTCGATCACCTTGGCCATGGTATAGGTCTTACCCGACCCCGTAACGCCAAGCAGGACCTGGTGCTGCATACCGTTCTGCAGCCCGGAAGCCAGCTGAGCTATGGCTTTTGGCTGGTCCCCCGCTGGTTGAAAGGGGGACACCACTTGAAACTGGCGATCAGTGCGCATGGCTTACTCCTTTTGTGGGGAAAAAGTAGGTTATCCGCCTCGGGCGGCTAATTAGATACTCAGGACAGGAACTGGAGAGGAGGCAGAAACGTGAGCCTGACTGTCATGGTGGAGATCCCCCGGGGCAGCCGCAACAAGTACGAGTACGATAAGGAACAGAAGAGGTTCTACCTGGACCGCATGCTGTTCTCCTCGGTCCACTACCCGGCCGACTACGGGTTCATCCCCGATACGCTGGCGGAAGACGGCGATGCCCTCGATGCTTTGGTGATCGTTGGTGAGGCAACCTTTCCGGGGTGCATGATCCGGGTGGAGCCCATCGGGGCATTTGAGATGTGGGACGAAAAAGGCCCCGATCAGAAGATCCTCTGCGTCCCCGTGAGCGACCCCCAGTGGAACTGGGTGAAGAGCCTGGATGATGTCCCGCCGCACCTGCTCAAGGAGATCACCCACTTCTTCCAGGTGTACAAAGACCTGGAGAAGAAAAAGACGAAAGTCGGAAACTGGCTGGGCAGGGACGAAGCTGAGAGGATCATCGCCGAGGCCCGGGCCCGCTACATCCACAACAGCTAATCCGCGGGAACCTGGGGAGCATGCAGGACGCGGGAAATTGGGACCAGTTCCACGCCTGAACTGAGCAGTTCAGGTATCATCCCCCACAGCGCCTCTGCCGTCGCGGGGCGCACATGGCCGATCACCACCGCCTGCCCCTGGCGCTGAGCCCGCTGCAGGCCGGTCTGCAGCTGAGCCTGGATCTTCTCCACATCGCTCTCATTGTCCAGGAAGAGGTCATTGGCGCCGTAAGGCACGCCCATTTCAGCCGCGACCGCGGATACCACGCTGCGGCTGCTGGTACGGCTGTCTACAAAGAAGAGGCCGAGTTCGTCGACTGTTTCTAGTATGCTCCGCATAACTGCCGGATCTTCGGTGACCAGCGAACCCATGTGATTGCTCACGCCAACCGCCATGGGCAGGTCGGCCAGGTTCTCCTCGAGCTTGGCCCGGACTTCCGCCGGGTCCATGCCGGTGTAGATCCCTCCCGGACCCAGGGCCAGGCTGGTATCCAAGGCCTCCATTGGCTGGTGCAGGATTACCTCGTGGCCGGCAGCGTGCGCTCGTTCCGCGAGCTGTGCCGTGAGATCCAGCTGGGGCAGGACCGCGACCGTAAGAGGCAGCGGAAAAGCCAGCAGCGGGTCAGCGGCCGGAGAGTTGTGCCCCCAGTCGTCGATGATGATGGCCAGCACAGGGGCTTCTGCTGTCCCTTTCAGATACCCGGCGGGGTCGAAGAGCTCACCAAGCACCGGAACGACTCCGGCGGCGTACTGCCGGTAGTTGTGAGGGTTGAGCTGCTCAATCCGCCAGTCCAGCGCCAAAACACGCTGCTCACTGCCTTCCGCCGTGCTCCAAAAGCCGAGGCTGTAGCCGTGTTCAGTCTGCTCCAGCTGCAGGGCCCAGCCTTCGGAGAGCAGCGCACTGCAGAGCTGCAGGATGGGAGCGGTCAGCTCCAGTCCGGGCCGTTCGGGCACCAGCACCCACTCTTCCTGGCTCTGCACCCAGCCGGCATCCACTGCTCTGCTGGGCAGGAGCAGCAGTTCACTGTTCTGGTCGCGCCGAAACAGGCGGTACCCGGCCCCATGCCAGAACTCAGCCCAGGGCTCAAGCTCAGGCAGCTTAGGGAGCAGCACCCGCACTTCCAGCTGATGGCGCTTGTCCAAGCCCAAAGGCTCTTCTGGCCCGAGGATCAGGCCAAATACCGCAAAGCCGAGGGAACTGAAGGCATATAGTATCAAGAAGGCCATGAGGTAACTCTTCTTGGTATCCAGCTGAAGCTGCACGGCCTCACTTCCTCTTTGCGCGCCACCTGTTCCAGAGGCTCCGCAAGAATCCTTCCTTGAACTGCATATAGGTTCCCTGGGCAGGATGGGGCGCAGGAATGATGCCCAGCGGCGGCACTTTGCCCCGCAGGCGGACTTCCCGACGCCGCGGCTCAAGGAACTGGTTCTCCACAACAAATACCGGATCTACCGCCCAGGGCGAAATCTCGTTCACCAGTTGGGAGAGATCCTTGACCTCCGCACCATTCACGCTCTTGATCACATCACCGGGCTGCAGTCCCATCTGCTCGGCAGGGGAGCCGGGGTACACCGAGAGGACCATCACCCCATCGGCAGCGTGGAACACGGGTTCGCGACTCTGCTCCCGCCACTGGCTCCAGCGGATCACCAGCTCGTGTCCGAGGGGTGCGAAGAGCACAGGCAGCAGGGACAGCACCGGGTAAGCATTGGCAGCCAGAGCGAGTCCCAGCAGCACTGCGCTGTACGCCAGTAACATACCGGCACTGCGCCGGGCTTTGGTCCTGGGAAGCTCAGTCTGCACGAAGTCGCTGTAGCCCAAGGCTACGACCAGCGGGAAGAGCATGTACATGAACACATAGCCTTCTGGAGCATCGATACCCGCACGGAAGACGGGCCACCAATCAGGCATGGCCACGGTCTGCCACTCCACAGCTGGACCGGCCACGGCCAGGCCCACCAGCGCAATGGTCGGCATGGGCCAGAACTTCCGCAGAGCAAACCCGCCCACCACCCTGCCGCTCTTGTGCTTGAAGAACATGGGCGAAGACCCGTGATGCCCGTCAACGAAGATCAGAGCGGATTCCACAAGGTGCAGCACGGCGACGAGCGCCATCAGGGTCGGGATGTGGATATCGGGATAGCCGGTGACCAGGTGGGCGATGCTCACCAGGCTGCCAGCATAGGAAAAGCACAGAAAGCGCGGGTGGAAGAGCATCAAGAGAATGGCCGCCAGCCACAAGTAAGCCGCTCCAGCATTGCTCAGGGAGATACCCAGCACGATAAAGAGAACCGTGGCAAGCAGACCCCCGGCCAGACCGTAGATGGTCGCGACCGCGGTCTCCCGCAACGGATCAATTCGCTTCAGCCCGAAGAACCCCTGTTCGTATTCGCGGGTTTTCGCGTACTGGCGGTACACCAAACTGAAGACCAGGAGCAAAATGAGGATGTAGCGCAGATCAGTAAACATCAGGGTAAAGGTCTGCCAGGTTATGGCCGCCAGATCCAATAGCTGCTTCATCTAATCTCCTCCCGAATCCCGCCCAGTAAAGGAAGACCCCGGAGAGGTTTCCGGGGTGCGGGCCGCTAAAGCTGTGAGCGCAGTATCTCGAGAGCCTTCTCCAGCTGCGGATCGTATTCCGCCTCGCCAAGATAGATGGCTTCCTCCTCTTCTAGGGTGACTTCCACCACTACGTCGGGTTCGATGCCCACTCCGTTGATGTCCTTGCCCCCAGAGGTCAGGTATCCCTGCTCGGTTACGCTCAGTGCGCTCCCATCGCGCAGCGGATAAAGAGTCTGCACCAGGCCTTTGCCGAAGGTGGTTGTCCCCACCAGAGTGGCCAGGCCGTTGTCCTGGAGCGCTCCCGAAACAATTTCGGAGGCGCTGGCACTGCCGCCGTTGATCAAGACCGCCATGGGAATCGGCTTCCTGGTGCCCGCATCGGTGCTGGCAAAGGGCGTGCGGTTTCCTTCCTTGTCTTCCAGGTAGAGAAGGGGCGCCCCTGCCACAAACTCATCCACCACCCTCAGCGCCGAACCTAAGGTTCCCCCAGGGTTGTTGCGCAGGTCGATGATCAGTGCCTTTTGTCCCTTGGCATCCAGGTCAGCCAGGGCCTGCACCAGCTCCTCATAGGTGCGTTCGGAGAAGTTGGTGATCGCAACATAGCCTATGCTGTAGTCTTCGTCGATGATGTACCACTCGGGCACCGAGATGACGTTGATCATCTCCCGCACGATGTGCACCTCGAAGATCTCTTCATCGCGCTTGATGGTCAGATCGATCTCGGTGTTGGCCGGCCCGCGCATCAGGCTCACGGCCTCATCAAGGGTCATGTAGGTGGTGTCGCGCCCATCGATGGCGATGATCTTGTCGCCCCTCCTAAGCCCAGCCCGTTCGCCAGGCGTACCCTTGATCGGAGAAACCACGGTGACACGTTCATCGACGATGCCCACCGAGAGTCCGATTCCGCCGTAGACACCGGTGGTGGTGTTCATCATGTTCTCAAAGGCGATGGCATCCATGTGCCTGGTGTAGGGATCATCGAGGGCATGGCGAAGCATGCCGTTGATGGTTCCCGTGAGAACGTAGCCTTTCAAAAGGTCAAAAGTGCTTACCGGCTGGTAGTAATGCCTGGTCTTGACCAGGGCGATCACTTCGAGCACAGTACCGATGCTTTCGTGTTCTCTTCCCCCGGCTTCGCTCTGGGAGCTGACCTGATAGGACCCATAAAAGAGCGTTACAGCAAGGAGAACGGCAATGGTTATCAGTGTGAGGGCTCTTCTGCGGCTCACTCAACCACCAGCTTTCTAAGTCTCAGCAAACTATATTCCACCTACCACCGGGTTAGACTTCAGCCTCTGGATTCATAATATCATATCAAATACTGCAGGGCTTGACAAGCGCGCCCATCAGCGCCCAGCGGCTTCCTCCAGCCCCCTGAAGCCCTCGCCCAGCACTTCGTGGACATCATGGATGATGACAAAGGCTCTCGGGTCGATTTCCGCCACGATCCGTTTGATGCTGGCGATCTCGAGGCGCGAGACGATCACCAGCAGCACCTCTTTGCCCTGCTTGGTGTACATTCCCTTGCCCTGCAGGCTGGTGACTCCCCTCTCCAGCTTCTCCATGATCGCCTCTCCGATGGCCTCGGGGTGATCGGATATGATCAGGCAGGCCTTGGCGTAGCTCTGCCCTTCTTGCACGAAGTCAATAGTCTTCGTGGAAACGAAGACAGCGATCAGGGCGTACATCGCCAACTCCCAGCCGAACACCGCCCCCGCCAGCAGGATAACCGCTCCATCCACCAGCAGCAGGGCTTGACCAACGCTTGTGGGGAAGAACCTGGCTACGAGCTGCGCTGCCATATCTGTTCCGCCGGTGGAGCCGCCGAAACGGAAGGCAATGCCCAGCCCGATACCTGAGATGATACCGCCATATACTGCCGCCAGCACCAGATCTTCCGTTATGGGGACCGCCCATCGGTTGAAGAGATCGACGAATATGGAAAGGGTCACGGTGCCGAAAAGAGTCCTGGCGCCAAACATGGTACCGAGGATGCGCCAGCTCAAGATAAAGAGGGGGATGTTCAGGAGCAGCATGGTAACGCCCGCAGGAAAGCCTGCGACATGGTAGATGACCGTTGCCAGGCCGCTCACTCCGCCGGCGGCGATCCGGGCCGGGATCAAGAAAAAGCTCACTCCGAACGCCGTGATCACCACACCTGCCAGAACTCCAGCGTAGCCGAGGACAATCCTGCGCACCATGCTGCTACCTCCCCTTAAGGAAACGCTCTCTGAGCACAGCTAGGACGAAGACCGGGAGCACCGCCACGCGCTTGATCCGCCAGGGCTGCCGCACCAGGCGGTACAGCCACTCCAGGTTCAGGTTGATCATCCAGCGGGGCGCCCGCTTGTCCACACCAGCCCACACGTTGAAACTGCCGCCAACACCCACGGCAACGGGTATTTTCAGCTGCGCCAGGTGAGCCGCGAGCCACTTCTCCTGGCGCGGCACTCCCAGGGCCGCGAGGAGAATGTCCGGGCGGGCCGCCCTCAAGCTGTTCAGGACAGCCTCTTCCTCGGCATCTCGGAAAAAGCCGTGATGGGTTCCTGCGATCCGCAGCTCGGGCCAGCGATCCTTCAGGGCCCCTGCTGCCTTTTCGGCGACTCCCGGCTCCCCGCCGAGGAGAAAGACCCGCCAGTTCTTCTCGGCGGCCCGGGCAAGCAGTGCCTCGGCCAGCTCGATGCCGGGGATGCGCTCAGGAACCTCCTGGCGCAGGAGGGATGCGGCCCAGACGACGCCGATGCCGTCGGCCACCACCAGGTCAGCCCGCTGCAGAATCTCAGTCAGGACCGGATCGTACCTGGCCTTCATCACCATCTCGGGGTTCGCGGTAACGACCAGGTGCGGTTTCCCCTCCCGGACAAAATGCTCCAGTCTGTCCAGGGCCTGCCCCATGGATACCGGGTCGAAGCCTACTCCCAAAATCTCCTTTCGGCCCACGTTCTCACCTCAAAACCTGCGCTAAGACTCTGCGATTGCACTCAGCCCGCTGCTGGAGCTCACGCAGAGCCAAGCGGTAATCCCTGCGCAGCTGCTCTCCCTCCTCCAGCACCCTGCCCACGAGCTCAGGCAGCTGTCCCAGATGGTTCACCTCGATCCAGGGAACCTGCAGCTGTGCGCAGAGGGACGCCACCTTAGGATCGTAGTTGATCCCCACGGGCTGGCAGTCGTTCAGGGCACTGAAGACCACGCCGTGAAGGCGCATGGACAGGCAGAGAGCTGCCCCGTGGAACACCTGCTCAACTTCTCCCAGGCCGGGCCGGGGACGGACCGTCAGCCCGAGCAGCCGGCTTTGCAGGAAGGCCCCAAGTTCAGCATCGCCTGGCCCCAAAGGCAGGAACTCTACTTCCCAACCTTCCTGCCGCCAGCGGGAAATGTGCTGCACCCACAGTTCCTGCTGCCCAGTCCAGCTGGCGTAGGGCCTGAGGTTGAGCAGCAGCCTGCGCAACGGCTTTTCCGCCCGCTCGGCAAAGGGACGCCCGAAAACGGGATCGGCTCCCAAGACGATCTGCTCTTCCGGCACGCCCAGCCCGGCCAGGAAGGAAAGGCTGTCCTTGTCCCGGACTGAGCAGGCAGCGGCGCGTCTAAAGGTGCGCGCCGTCCAAGCTTTAAAAAACCGGCTCCTGATGGGCCCCAAACCCTGGGCGTACATTATCACCGGCACCTTGCGTGCCTGGGCCATTTCAACCAAAGACAGGTAATACGCTATGCTGCGCCGGCTGGTCACATCCTGGAGCAGCGAACCTCCGCCGCTGATCAGGCAGCGCGCGGAAGACAGTGTTCGCCAGATCCCCCTGACGTCAAAGCGCCCAAGAACCGAGACGCCGTGCTCAGCAGCGGTCTTTTCGGGGTTTCCGGAAGGAACCACGAGCTCCCTGCGGCTGACGCCCAGTTCGGCCAGGTCAGCGCAGAGAGAAGACAAAATCGCTTCGTCGCCAAGATTATCGAACCCGTAGTACCCGGAGACCAGAATCACGCCGGAGCCACTCCTTCCCCCACTGGTAGAGGCGCCAGAGTACCCAGCCGAACACCAAGCCGCCTGCCCACCCGTAGAGCGTGCGCAGGAGGCTCACCCAAAGCATGGTATGCGTGTGGGTGAAGGTGTTCACCAGCGACAGCTGGCCGATGACGGCCAGGGGCAGCAGCCAGGAACGCCTGGGGTTCTCTGAACGCAAGGCCAAGTAGAGTGCGGGATGCCCCAGAAAGAGCTCTTTGGTGCGGGGCCTGACCCGCAGCAGGTTCTCCAGGCCTTCCCGGAGCTGTACTTCTATCTCGGGAACGGGTAACCCGAAGTTGCCTGTGCGCAGCACGTAAACTACGCCCAGCAGGCCAACCCCGCCGGCAGCGATCAGCCAGCGCACAGGTACTTCCCTTTTAAGGAATTCCCGTATGGGACGTACTGCTGTGTAAAAGGCCAGAGCGATGGGCAGAACGTGCATGAGCTTCACGCCGCGGAACTCCGCCATCTTGACCAAGAACTCTGTCCCGCTCAGCGCACCCACGACAAACAAGGCGCCAAGGAGAGAAACGCCGAACACACTCTGCGCGCGCCAGAAGGGCTTTCTTCCCCACTGGCACTCCAAGGCCAGACAGGGGAAGACAACCGCAGCCGCTAGTGCCAGGCCCTGTTTGGCCAGAAGGGGCGATATGCGCAGCAGAACTAAGCTGCCTATAAGCCCGAGGCAGCCTACCGCCAGAACCAGCCGCGCCAGCCGCGGCCAGAGGATCTGGCCGTAGAGAACGGCTGCTGCCCAGATCCCCACAGCCGTGACAGCCGTCAGGAGAAGGGAGGGCTGCCAGGAAGCAAAGGGCCGGGCGGTCCCAAGTTCAAACCCAGCGGCCTCAAGCCTTGTGCTCAGATCCTTGAGGAGGCGGAGGGAATGCTGCCATCCTCCCTCTTCCTCCATGAACGGCCTCACATAGAGCACCCGGATATTCCGCTCCCGCACGGCCCGCACATAGCGGTTGAGGATCCGCTCGTCAGACAGGACTCGCATTTCTCTGGCACTGATGCCGTGCAGCCGCACCACCCGGCTGGCCTCGCTTGCGGCCACGTGGGGGGAGGAAAACTCTACTAAAGCCAGAACCCCATCGGATACGGGCAGTTCCTCAAGATCCACAGACCCCTGCCCGCTCAGGATGATCAGCTCGGGATGGTACGCAGCCCACACCGGCTCAACCTCCCACGGCACCGTGTTGAGCTTTGGCGCCGTCTGGAGGCCGGCGGCCTGCACCAGCTGGAACTGCTCTTCATAGAAGGCGAGGGGCAGTGTCAAAAACGATCCCAGCTCCTGCAGATCGGCAGGCAGTGCGGCCAGCACCTCGTCTGGCACGCTTCCGCCCGCCAGCATCCTCTCGCCCAGGCTCTCCGGCTGCACTGCGATGGTTTCTACGCCTGCTGCCTTAAGGTCAGCCAGCAGCTGCTCCAGGGGGAGACCCGCTTCGGCGCTCACCTGCTCCAGGCCGGGCAGATCATAGACAAGTTCTACTGTACGGTTGGGTGCCTCCACCTGCCAGCGCTGGGCAGCGACGCCCACTGCGGCGAGAGCGGCCGCTAGGATCACGATCCAAAGAACCTTTTTCATTGTCTTCCTCCGATGCCGATCTTGATCTCATGCTCCAGAAGCTCCACTGTCTGGATCTCTACGGGCAGCGGAAACTCTCCTAGATCCACAGTAAACGCAAAACTGTCCTTGAGCATGTCCAGCAGAAGATCGGGCAGCCACGCATCCTGCACGGCCAGTTCCTTGACGGCAAAGCGCAGAGCCGAACCGCTCTCCACCAGCACATCGCTGACGATGTTGATGCTCAGGTCCATATCCCAAATGGTCACGGTGCCGAGAACAACCAGGCCTTCCGGCCAGACCTCCAGCCAGAGCTTCCGGGAAGGATCCACTTCCCGCCAGAAGACCTCATTGAGGTCTGCTTCATCGATGCGCAGCCATCCCCGCAGCGCCCCGAAGTCCATGGGCACTAGATCCCTCTCCTTGAAAAGAGTCCAGGGCTGGAAGAGAAGGCCGTCCCCCTCCAGTTCCACTCGGGAGATGCCCAGACCGCCCAGGCGGGCGTCGGCAGCCGTGACCTCGAAATGGGGGATCCGCCCGAGCAGCAGTTCCCAGCCTAAGGGGGCACCAATCTCCAGATCAACCTCGTCCGTATTCAGCGCTGCGGCAAGCTGCCCCGCCATTTCCGCAGACAAGCGGGGCACCAAAAACAACCTGGGCGCCAAGGCCAGGATCAGGACGATGAACAACACGAGGGCAGCCGCCCATACACGCCTCATACCTTTTTCTCCTTAAAAAGGCCTTTTTCTCCTCTGCGAAAAAGGCCTTCGCTGTTCAGCGCTTCATCTTGAGATATGCCTCGATAAAGGGATCGAGGTAACCGTCCATCACCGCTTCCACATTTCCTACTTCTGCATTGGTGCGGTGATCCTTGACCAGAGTATAGGGGCAGAAGACATAGGAGCGGATCTGGCTGCCCCAGGCGATCTCCTGCTGTTCTCCCTTGATACTCTCCAGTTTGGCCCGCTGTTCCGCTAGCTGCCTTTCCTTGAGCCTGGCGCGCAGGATCTTCATGGCCGCGTCCTTGTTAGAGTGCTGGGAACGCTCTGACTGGCACTGCACCACAATCCCCGTGGGAAGGTGGGTGATGCGCACCGCCGATTCGGTCTTGTTGACATGCTGGCCGCCGGCACCGCTGGAGCGGTAGGTATCGATGCGCAGGTCTTCAGGGTTGATCTGCACGCTCAGATCGTCCTCGATCTCCGGCATCACTTCCACCGACGAAAAGGAGGTGTGCCTGCGGTCGGAAGAATCAAAAGGAGAAATGCGGACCAGGCGGTGCACACCCTTCTCGCTCCGCAAGTAGCCGTAGGCATAGGGGCCTTTGACCAGGAGAGTCACATCCTTGATGCCCGCTTCATCACCAGCCTGGTAGTCAAGGAGTTCCACGCTGTAGCCCCGGTCTTCAGCCCAGCGGGTGTACATCCTCCAGAGCATCGCAGCCCAATCCTGGGCCTCGGTGCCGCCGGCACCGGGATGGATCGCCACGATGGCGTTGCTGGCATCGTACTCTCCGCTGAGGAGGGACTCAAGTTCCAGGCGATCTATTTCTTTCTCAAGCTGTTCAACGCTGCTTGCCAGCTCGGCTTGGAGCTCTTCGTCTTCTGACTCCTCCACCAGTTCCAGCAGAACGACGGCATCCTCGTGGGAATCGCGCACGCTCTGCCACCGCTTGATAATTCTCTTCAGCTCGCTGATCTCCCTGGTGGTCTTCTGAGCCAATTCCTGGTCATTCCAGAAGCCAGCCTGAGACATGGTGTCCTCCAGTTCGCTCAGGCGTGCCTGCTTTTTATCTATGTCAAAGATAGCCCCGCATTTCTTCGATCCGTTTCCCCAAGTCTGCTAACACTTCATGCATTGCTTGACCTCCCATGACACTTCTTGTATTTCAACCCGCTCCCGCAGGGGCAGGGGTCGTTGCGTCCCACTTTCTGCCCCACCTGGCGCGGCGTGCGCTGCACTTCTTCCCCCTGGTTGGTCTGTGCCTCGGCCAGCCGGTCCTTGGGCTGGGCCTTCTCTGCACCGACCAGGCGCACCTTGAAGAGCATGCTCATGCAGTCCTCCTGGATGGCGTGCACCATGTCCTCGAACATCTGGTAGGCCTCCAGGCGGTACTCGATCAGGGGATCCCGCTGGCCATAGGCCCGCAGGCCGATGCCTTCCCGCAGATCATCCATGTTGCTGAGATGGGCCATCCATTTCTGATCCGTGATCTGCAGCAGGACCAGCTTTTCAATGTGCCGCTGCAGCTCCGGTCCGTAGTTGGCCATCCTCCGTTCATAGACCCTCCGGGCCTGTTCGTAGAGGGCAGGGCCCATCCCTTGGGGGCCGAGCTCAGCCAGCTCCTCAGGGCTCAACGGGCAGGGCTGGCCAACATCCTCGGCGTACTGCCTCCGGATGGCTTCCAGGTCCCACTCTTCCCGGTTGATCTTCTCATCGGCATGGCGCTGCACGAGCCTGTTCAGCACCTCGCCCATGATGGAGCTGATCTGCTCGGAGATGTTCTCGTTGAGAAGCACTGCCCGCCGCTGGGCGTAGATCACTTCACGCTGCTTGTTCATGACATCGTCATATTCCAGCACCTGGCGGCGGATTTCGAAGTGGCGGGTTTCCACGCGTTTCTGTGCGTTTTCAATGGCCTTGCTGATCTGGGGATGATCGATGGGCTGATCTTCCTCCCAGCCCAGGCGGTCCATGATCCCCATGATGCGCTCGGAGCCAAACAGGCGCATCAGATCATCTTCCATGGACACGTAGAACTGAGATGAACCCGGGTCGCCCTGGCGGCCCGAACGGCCCCGCAGCTGGTTATCGATGCGCCTGGCCTCATGGCGCTCACTGCCGATCACATGCAGGCCGCCAAGCTCCACAACGCCTTCGCCCAGGACAATGTCGGTGCCTCGGCCGGCCATATTGGTTGCGATGGTCACCATCCCGCGCTGACCGGCCAGCTTGATAATCTCCGCCTCTTTTTCATGGTACTTGGCGTTGAGCACCTGGTGGGGAACGCCTTCTTTTTTCAAGAGCTGGCTGAGGTGTTCCGACGCCTCAATGCTGATCGTGCCCACCAAAACCGGCTGACCCTTTTTGTGGCGCTCAACAATATCCGCGATGATCGCGCGGATCTTGGCCTGTTTTGTCTTGAAGACCAGATCGGGGTAGTCCCGGCGGATCATGGGCTTGTTCGTGGGAATAACCACCACATCGAGCCCGTAGATCTTCCTGAACTCCTCTTCCTCCGTCTTGGCCGTACCGGTCATGCCGGCGAGCTTTTTGTACATGCGGAAATAGTTCTGGTAGGTGATGGAGGCCAGGGTCTGGCTCTCCTTGAGCACCGGCACTCCCTCTTTGGCCTCAATGCTCTGGTGCAGCCCGTCAGAGTAACGCCTTCCGGGCATGAGGCGGCCGGTAAACTCGTCGACGATGATCACTTCACCGTCTTTGACCACGTAATCCCGGTCCCGCAGGAAGAATTCCTTAGCCTTCAGGGACTGGTTGAGGTAGTGGTTGAGCTCGAAATGGGCATCATCGAAGAGGTCTTCGATTCCCAAGATTTTCTCCACCCGGGACAGCCCTTCTTCCGTGATGGAGATCGTTTTTGCCTTTTCATCCACTTCGTAGTCGCGCCCCCGCCTAAGCTGCGGAGCGATCTGGGCGAAACGCACGTAGTGCTGGGCTGAATCCTCAGCAGCCCCGGAGATGATCAGGGGAGTTCTCGCCTCATCGATCAAAATGGAGTCCACTTCGTCCACGATGGCGTAGTTCAGCGCTCTCTGGACGATCTGCTCGGGGTAGACCACCATATTATCCCGCAGGTAGTCGAAGCCGAACTCGTTGTTTGTACCGTAGGTGATCTGGCAGCTGTAGGCGGCTTGCCGTTCCTCAAAGCTGAGGCCGTGCACGATCACGCCAACGCTCAGCCCCAGGAACTTGTAGACGGCGCCCATCCACTCCGCATCGCGCTTGGCCAGGTAATCGTTGACGGTGACCACATGCACGCCCTCATTGGTGAGCGCGTTAAGGTAAACGGGCAGAGTGGCCACAAGAGTCTTGCCTTCCCCCGTTTTCATCTCGGCGATGCGCCCCTGGTGCAGGATGATGCCGCCCAAAAGCTGTACATCGAAATGACGCATGCCCAAAGTCCGGCGCGCGGCTTCCCGCACGACGGCGAAGGCTTCAACAAGCAGGTCATCCAAACTGGCCCCGTTGGCCAGCTTCTGCTGGAAGTACGGGGTCTTTGCCTGAAGCTCCTCATCGCTGAGGGCCATCATCTGCGGTTCCAGGGCGTTGATTTCCTCAACCACCGAGCGCAGCCGCTTGAGCTCACGCTCCGTGGGATCAAGCCAGTTCTTCAGCTTCTCCAGCACGTCCCTACCTCCCAGGATTATTGTACACAACCTCCAGCCCTGCCGCAACCAGGCTAGCTGCCTTTCAAACCTGCATCCACGAGCGCCCACAGCCCGCCGGCGACCAGGGAATGCCCGCCCAGGAGGATGGGGATGGGAGCTTCGATCGCGGCGCGGGTAAACTCGCGCAGACCGTCATGGGAGATCAGGTCGAGTTCGCCCAGATCTGAAGCAAAACGGTCAGCAGCACTGAGCTGCCAATGAAAGTGTTCGAAAAGCACCCGCGTGTCTAAGACCGCACCCCCGGCCACTTCCGCCAGGAAATCGAAAAAGGCGCGGAAACCCAGCTCTTCCACGAGCTTTCCCATGAGGGCTTTGACTTCTCCCCGGGCATCGCGGCCCAAGGCCTTCATGCCCCGTTCTTCCGAGTAGAGGCGCAGGCGGCAGCGGGTGTTGGCATCGAGATACTGGAAAAGCGTTGAACCCACCCTCCCATAGATGATCAGCTCGCCGCTTGGCGTGCCGAGCAGCTCCTTGATGGCCTGAGCCCGGGAAAAGTCCCACTTCAGGTCCTGGACAGCCGCTCGAGTGTTCGCACCCAGCGAAGGGTGCACTGACATGATCATGACGTCGGTCGGTGTGTCCACATCGAAGTTCAGGCCTAACGTGCGCTGGAGGGGGATGAAGCGCAGGCCGCCTGCGTGGCTGAAAGCCAGCGGCAGAGCGTTGTCGATGGCGGGCAGTGTGATGCGCTCCAGGGCCTTCCCCGGTGCAAAACCCACGATATCTGCTGAGTAATAGTTGTTGGTCAGGAAGACATCCTCATTCTGCTCCAGGATCTCCCTCAGGTACTGAAGTTCTGCGGAAGAAATCAGGGGAGCGGCTGCTCCCCCCATGTACAACACCTTTTCCAGGCGGCACTTCTCCACCACATCCCGCAGACGCTGGCCGAAGTGGAAGGGCCTCTCGATTTCACTGCCCAGCAGCACCTGCGCCTGGCTTCCCCGGAGGCGCTGGGCCAGTTCCGGGTAGGAGGTTACGACCAGAATGTGCTCGAACCCCGCTTCCTGGGCCCGTTCAACCAGATCGAGGACCATACCCTCCCGCACTGCCTGCATCTGAGTCTCCAAGGCGCCGTGCACCGCACCGCCTTCAAAGATAACCAGACTTACTAGTTGAGTCTCAGAACTCTGCTTCAATGAGCCCATAGTGCCCATCACGCCGCCTGTAAACTACGCTCACTTCACCGCTGTCCGCATCTCTGAAGACAAAAAAATCATGCCCCAAGAGCTCCATCTGCATGACCGCTTCTTCCACATCCATGGGCTTCAGGGCAAAACGCTTCGTTCTCACAATCCGGGGAGCTGCCAACTCCTCCTCGCTTTCTGGGCCAGCTGCCTGAACTTCGCCAAGCTTGGGTCCCTGGCTTCTCTTCCAGAGCTTGGTCTTGAATTTGGTCAGCTGCCTTTCAATGCGGTCTACCGCACTGTCTATCGAGGTATACATATCTCCCGTTTTGCCTTCGCCCCTCAACAGGACTCCCGAGAGGTTTACGGTCACTTCGGCGATGTGAGTGCCCCGCTCAATGCGCATCATCACTTCAGCAGAGGCCGTCCGATTGTCATTGAGGTATTTGTCAAGCTTCGAGACCTTTTTCTCCACGTAGCTGCGTAAGGCTTCCGTAATCTCAAGGTTCTTGCCGGAGATGCTGATCTTGATCTTCGCCATTTCACTTCACTCCTTCAATGACGACTTTATCTCTAATATTACCCTTAGCGAAAGTAAAATCCTTCCGGGCAGAAAAAAATGGACTGAGTCTGCCCTCAGTCCCTGCCATGCTCAAAAACCGTTCTGGTCGTTATTTCACTCGCCTCTGCCATAGGCCCTGCCGGCCTGTTTCCGCTGTTCCGACTGCTGCGCCTGGGCCCGTTTCAGATAGGCGTTGAGCGCAGATTCGTTTTGACGCTCCTGGGTCTCCAGCTCTTCCAGAACCGGTACCAGTTCGCTGATTACTGCGTTCAGAGCCGCCAGATCATCCTGGTAATACTCTGGCGCGGCAAGCCTCAACTGCGGAAGAGAAAAGCTGGAGAGTCCAAAGTGACTGACCAGCTGATCCTGCAGAGTGCGGATCTGCTGTTCATGCTCCCCGGCACGCTTCAGCAGGCCCTCCTTGGTCTTCAGGACCTGCAGAAGGCGGTCGAGCTGTCCCTTTTCGATGAGCGCGCTCTCCTGCGAGCCTACCTCGCCGATCTCCTTGTACAGCTGAAGCTGTTCGGTGTAAGCTTGGTTGAGCGACGTGATTTTCTCGCGGATTTCTCTCATCGGACCTGGGCCACCACCTGTTCCCAAGTCTCCTTCAACTCGCTCAGCAGGTGGAGGGCTTCCTCGATGGCGTCCACATCCTTCTTGATGTTCGCCTTAACCAGACGTTCATAGATGTATTCGTACAACTGCTGCAGATTCTCGGCAATATCGCCAACGCGCAGATCGAGCGCAAAATTGAGTTCGCTTACGATGTCCTGAACCCGGATCAGTTTCTGGCTGGCTGCTTCCATTTCTCCGCGCTTGATATGCTCCTGAGCCTGGCGCCCGAAGCGGATCGCACCATCGAACAGCATGATCAGCAGTTCGCCTGGAGAAGCGGTAGATACTTGAGTCTGTCTGTAAGCTTGGTATGCATGTGCGTATGCGTTCATTTAAGGCCCAACCCCCTAAGCCCGTTTGTCGACGAGAACACCGATCATTTCCCGGATCCTGGCCACAGTATCCAGTACTTCTTCCGGCGGAATCTCCTTGATCACCTCATCGGTGTCCAGGTTCACCACCCTAACCTGCAACCGCTGCGTGTCCTCATGGATGGAAAACCGGAGAGCACGGTTGATGTACTCCATGGAGTTATTCAGCGCCTCAACGGCCTCCTCAACCTCTAGGCGGTCCGGTTTTTCTCCGGGCTCGGCTTCTTTCTCCAACCTCTTTGCTGCCTTTTCCAACGCCCCTTCGGTGCCAGCGTGCTTGCTCCGTTCGACACCGAAAGCCGCGTTCATCTGAGGCATCAATTCAGTTTTCTTCAGATCCAGCGATCCCTGCACTTTCATCCTTCTTCCCTCCTTTACCAGCACGCTTTTTTAGAAATCGCCCTGAACATTGGGCCTGACTTCACGCAGCGCTTGTTCCAGAGTGTCCACATCGACTTGTCTCTTAAGCGCTGCCCGCTTATTCTCCGCCTGGATTTCCTCATATACCTCGTGCCGGTAAACCGTGATGTGGCGCGGAGCGTCGATGCCAAGTTTGACCTGGTCGCCGCGGACATCCACCACAACGATACGCACATGATCTCCGATCATGATGCTCTGATCCACTTTGCGCGTCAACACCAGCATGTCTGTCCCTCCCTGGACTCTATTCTACCCGGATGAGTCCAGATTTAGACGGATTCTGGAACCTCTTCCGCACTTTGCTGTTCCTTGCTTTTCTGCTGCAGCAGGTAAGCATTCTTATGCATCTCTGCAAGGACGTTGTGCTTCGTGTGGTACTTGTCCCCGCTTATGATCAGCTGCGCTCCCAGTTTATCCTTGGTGTTGATCACCACAGGCGCCTGCAGGTTAACCGTCATCTCTGCCACGTTTTCCGGGATAGTGACGATACCAAAAACCCTGCCATCCTCCGGCGAGCCTATCTGCAAAAGCTCGATCTCTTCATCGCTCAGTTCCACTTCATAATCAGCCCGCACAAGTTCAGGCATGATCACGACAAAACTCAGACCCGGCTCATCCACAGACTGGAGTAAGCAGAAGGAGCTGTTCTCCCGTTCAACGAGCACGTACCTGTGGTAGTCACCAAAACCTAAGATCCCTCTGGGGAAGTTGATGATCTGGTCTTCCTCAACAGCGATGGTGCCAAACCTCGTCTCTAATTGCACCTTGCCCACCTCACCCTTATCCACGAACATCCACGTAAACCCCACCTAAGTGCCAGGTTATGGTAGGAGGATGTATGTAGTGTTTGATCGACACCCCACCTTGGCGCCAGTCGATCTGCTGCGCATAGAAAAACCTTATCTCGGGCCGCGATGTGGGGGCAGCCTGAACGGTCAGCTCGGGGATGCTCTCTAATATGCTGCGCCTGGCCTGGTCAGCAAAGATCATCTCCTCCCGGAAATGACCGGCCCTTTCAACAACCTCATCCCCTGCGGCCGCTATGTCCGCAATGGCCTGCAGGGTTGTGTTCTGCGCCGTATCCCGCACCTGCCGGGCGAAGTCTTCCAGCCTGGGCATACCCAATTCAGCCCAACAGCGGCGCTGGTCGATCTCAAGGCGGGGACCTTCCGTCTTAACCTGCACCTGGGATACCTGCTGGCGGATCTCTGCCCTGGGCCAGTGATACGCCAGTTCAAACCGGGGATAGACGGTTGTGATCTGCAGCATGGTCCGCCCTACCTTACCTCAAAAAGTCCACAAGCGACGGCTGGATGATGCGCGCTCCTACTGCCAGCGCAGTGCGGTAAGCGAACTCCTCCATTTTCAGCTCCATAATAGCTTCGGCGTAGTCCAGATCCTGTTCTTCAGAGAGGATCTTAGTTAGGTTCAACCTTAGGTCGCCCAAGCGTGCATTGGCAAGCTGAACCCTGTTCTGCTTTCCGCCAACTTCGGACACCTTGCTCAACACATTGTCCAGCGCCGCATCCAGCTCACCCAAGGGCACATCGGGGTTGCCTTGACCCTTCAACTCACCGTAAAACTTCTGAAGAGCCTTGAAAAGCGGTTGGAACACCTTTTCCCCGTCTTTGGGATCATAGTCGATCACATTGACGCCCATGGTCACTCCAGCACCGATCTCGAAATCAATGGATAACTCTTCATCGCTGAGCACTATGCCCCCAAGGAAGACCACATCACCGATGCTGTCTTCATCCACTTCTCCTCCGGAGAACGGCTGGGTATCAGTGTGCTGTCCGGCAAATATGTACCGCCCACCGTGGGTGGAGTTCGCCAGCTGCAGAAGGTTCCCATGGAGCTGGGCTACCTCATCGGCCAGCGCTTTGCGAGCCGAGTCATCGAGATGGGTGGACGCTCCAGCAACCGCCAGCTCCCTGGCGCGATGGATTACGCTCATGACGTCCTGCAGTACCACATCGGTGGCATCCAGCCAAGATGCGGCTGCGTCCAGGTTGCGGATGAACTGCTCTGTCTCCCGGATGGAACTGTTTGTGCGCATGATCACGCCGGCTTTCACGGGATCGTCCGATGGAAGGTTGACCTTCTTTTTCGTACCGAGCTGGTTGTTGATGCGCTCCAGGCGTTCCATGCCGCGGTTTAAGTTCATCAGGAGGTTGTTGTTCATCATCTTGTTAGTTACACGCATTGGCAGCTGCCTCCTAACGTCCCACGACGCCTAAGCGGTTAATAATGATATCCAAGGCCTCATCCACGGCCGTCATCATCCGCGCAGCGGCGCTGTAGGCATGCTGGAAACGAATCATATTTGCCATCTCTTCATCCAGGTTCACGCCTGATACTGATTCCTTGAGGTTCCTCAGGTGGCTCTCCAAGACGACCTGGTTCTCAGTCATGCGGATTGCCTCCTGGGTCTGGACCCCGAGGGTGGAGATGAGTGCGTTGTACTGATCGGATATGATCCCGGAACGAAGGCCGGCAAGCCGACGAGCATTCTCTCCGTTTCCCTTTGCTGTACCAACCGAGCTAGCCCTGATCAAATTGACATCTTCCACTATTGCTGCGTTGACCTCTATGTACCGGGCCGCATGGAACAGCTCGTCAGGATCGTCCGGAACCTTGGCGTTGAAGGTGAAAAACGGGGCCGGACCCACTCCGCCGTTTCCGTACAGATCGAATCCCAGTGCGTGCTGATCGTTGAACGCATTTACAAACTCCATGGTCCACTCATCAAGGGCTTGACTGATGCCCTTAATGTCGGCCGTTCCGTTGATCTGATCGCGGATGGCCATCATGCCGCCGAGTTCTCCCGAGGTGATGCGCGCTTCGCTGCCCGTAGCAGCCCACACGACCCTGTTTATCTCGTAACCAGCATAACCGTCTTTTTCCGAGGTCATCACAGTCAAGGCGTATGCCGTACCACGGTGAACCAGACTGGCCCCGCCGATCGTTACATTGACCATGTTGCCGTAGTCCTGCGTAACGTCAATATCCACCAGCTTGGACAGCTCCTCCAAGATGGCGTCCCTTGTATCGAGCAGATCGTTGGGAGTGCTGCCAGTGGCGGTCACCTTGCCGATCTCCGTGTTCAACCTCGCCAGTCTCTCGGCTAGAACGTTGATCTCATCCACCTTGATGACGACGTTGTTGTTGAAGTTCTCGCTGAGTCTCTGGAGCTGCTCTCGTGTGCCCCTGATGGACTCCACCAACACCTGTGCCCTCTGGACGACCACTTCCCTCACGGCCTGAAGCTCAGGATCGCGGCTCAGGTCTTGAAGGGAATCCCACAGCTGGTCAAGGGCATTGCTGATGCTGTTCTCACTGGGCTCGTTGAAGAACAGTTCTACCTGCCGCAGGCCGTCTTCTAAGGTTTCCCAGTAGTTCCGTCCATGGAGCTGCTGGCGCAGGCGCAGATCGACGAAGGCGTCCCGCATGCGCACGATCTGGCTGACCTCCACACCTGAACCCAGCTGCCCCTTGGTGGGAGCATATCCCATTGTGGGCGCGGGATAAGGCTTAGTAGCCGTGTGCAGAGCCACCTGTCTGGAGTAATTGGGGTTGTTGGCGTTGGCCACATTGTGCCCTGTTACATCCAGCGAAACCTGCTGCGCTTGGAGAGCCCGGAGGGCTATATATATACCGCTGAAACTCGTCCTCATGGCCTACACCTTCCGGTCAAAGAATGATCTACCCGGTGCACTGCCTTTTGGCCTGGAGTAAGTAGGTGCTGCCTCTTCCCCTGTGAGCAGGTTCATGGAAAACTGAACATAGCTCAAGGCTTGGGACAGCAGCTGCTGGTTAAGGCTGTTCAACGCCTGCAGTTCTCCCAGGTTTTCGGCTAGTTTCACCAGAAGAGGCTCTGCCTCCGTCCGCGGCCCCTCTTCCAAAGTGAGAAGCCATGCCTCCAGGCCGCGGCCTCCCGCCAGAACGTCGAAAAGCTCAGCCCGGCGGCGGTCAGCGGCCTCCAAGCGCTCCAGCACCTGCTGTTCGTCTTCTGCGATGCGGGCGACTTCCGGCGCGCTGTTGATCCGCTCCTGCTTCAGCTTGCCCAGGGCGATGAGTTCCTCAAGCAGGGCATTCTCTTCGGCGAGAACTGCCACAAACTCTTCCCAGACGGTCATCTAGCTCAGCTCTCCTTCTCGGCCTTAAGTATCGCCTGGGCGATCTGCTTGGGCGACACCTTGTAGGTGCCGTTTTCCACTGCCACTTTGATCTCTTCCGCCTTAGGGCGCACATCGGGGGCCGCCTGCAGTTTCTGCAGCAGAGCCTGCATCTCCCTGCCCTCTGGCGAAAGGGTCACGGCATCGCCGTGGGAGGCGCTGTCGGTCTTTCTGGCGGTGCGCCTTGCCTGCTTGTTCTCAGCGTAGATCTGCGCAACTCGCTGAACCGCCGGCTTGTTGGAAATAATCATGGTCTATCCCCTCTCCCCTCTCTACATTAGTCGGCAGATTCACAGCAAAGCTTTAGTCAGCGCTGCCGCCTTATTTGATCCAGGTAGCGCACCCGCGAACCATCGGAATCCTTCTCAGCCGGCGGCTTGTAGGCTTTCCCCTCCAGTTCAGAGCGGCAGTTGTGGCAGATGCGCCCCACGGTGATCGGCCTGCCGCAGATCTCGCAGGTCAGCCCCGCATCTTTGGGAACCACACTGAGCCTGCCTTCCCGGATGAACTGGTAGATTACCTCCACATCCGTTTCTGCGGCCTGGGCGACCTCCGCCACAGTTGCTCCCGGGTTCTTCTGCAGGTACTCTTTTACCGCTCTGTACTTGGCCTGCACTTCGTTGTAACAGTCCTCGCAGAGAACACGCGTGGGGTGAGCGAACACCCGGCCGCATACTTCACAGTTCTTCAGCAACTTCCTCAAGCCCCCATTTCTCAGTTCGAGCCGCAAAGAGCCCCATGGGCCTTCCCCCGTAATGCTCCACAAGCCGGGCAAGGGCGGCAAATGTCTGGCCCGACGTGATCACATCGTCAATGATGAGGCAGCACCTGTTCTTAAGGCTTGTCCCGGGGAGGAGTGCAAAGGCTCTGCGCAGATTGCGTTTCCTTTCTTTCAAGGAAAGACCGCTCTGCGGCTTGGTCTCCCGCACCCTCACTATCTGGCTGCAGACAGGGCGCTTCCAGACCCCCCTTATATTATCGGCAAGCACCGCTGCTTGGTTGAATCCCCTTTCCGCCATCCGCCCTGGTGCTAGAGGAACGGGCACCAGAAGATGCACTCGGGCGAGGTCCGGTTCTTCCCGGCAGGCTGTGCCCAGAAGCACGCCCAAGGCTGCGGCGATCTCGATGCGCCCCTGGAATTTCATCTCGTGAATCAGGTCCCGCCCAAAACCCTGGTAGGGAAAGAGCGAGAAGTAGGGATAACTACCCGCGGCGCCCTTTTCCCAGCGGATGTTCAGAGCATCCAAGCAGATCCGGCAGGCCCCTACGTCCAGGGCAGGCCGCTCCCGGCAGAGGCCGCAGGGCAGCTCCGGAGGGAAGAGCAGCTCTTCCAGGGCACGTCCCCACTCACGAAAGACCTGCACTGGACAGCAGCCCCCTTTCCCGGGCCTGCTTGTTCAGCTCCGCGATCATGGCAGCAGCCTCGCGCAGCGCCGCGGCCGGCCTGGCCGCAAAGAAGAGAACCGGCCCGGTGGGCGTTTCGGCGCTGCGGCCAACCCGCCCGGCGATCTGAACTAGGGCGCTTGCGGAAAAGACGGAGTGATCAGCATAGAGCACCATCACCCCGATCCCCGGGAAGTTCACGCCACGCTCCAGGACCGTTGTGGTCACGAGAACGTCCAGCCTGCCGCAGCGGAAGTCTTCCACCACTGCGCTGCGGTTTTCCAGTTTGGAGTGGCAGCGGACCACCGGGCGCTGCAGTACAGCAGCCAGCACACGCTGGATCGTCTCGCACGCAGCGATGGTTGGGGCAAAGACCAGCCACCTATGAGCCGTAGATCCCAAGGCCTCCAATATTGATACTGGCAGGTTTCCCGGCTTCAGTTCGACCCAGGGAGGCAGCTTTTCCAGCACGATCTCTGGTTCCGGGAGGGGGAAGCCGTGGTGGCGGGCTGGAATGGTGATCACCCGCGGCGGCCTGCGGCCCGCAGGGGTTGCAGTCATCTCCACCAGCTGCCCGTTGGGGGCCAGCGCCCGCTCAAGCCCGTAGCGCAGCATCTCACTGCCCTGGTAAGGGAAAGCGTCCACTTCATCCAAAACGACAAGCCCGAAGCGCCGGTAAAAGCGGAGCACCTGGTGGGTCGTGGCGGCCACCAACCTGCCCGAAGCCAGCCAGGGCTGCCCGCCGAAATGGGCCGCAAGTTCCGTTCCGGGGAAGGCGGTGCGCAGGCGCTGCACCACCTCCCGGACAATATCCTGCCTGGGTATGGCAAAGAGCACTTCGTGGCCTTCCTCCAGCGCCCGCTGGATCAGGGCGAAGGCCACCTCGGTCTTGCCCGCGCCGCAGGCTGCCCAAACCAAGGCCCGGCCCTGGCGCTTTTCCCAAAAATCCAAAAGTTCGAGGGACGCCTCCTTCTGGGCTGGCGTGAGCTCGAAGTCCAAAGCGAGCTCAACGGGTTCTGGGCGGGCGACGCACCCCGGCCCCGGAACAGCCAGCAGAGTACTGCAGGAGCGGTGTTCTCCCAGACTGGAACAGCTTTGGCAGAGCAGGCAGTCCAGGCTTCCGCAGTGCCGGCAGGGAAGCGCCCTGGCTTCACTTCCTCCGCAGCGGCTGCAGATCTGCTCTCCCCAGGGTGCTGGAGCAAAACCCGGCATCTGGATGATCTCGCCCTTGAAGACCCCCGTGTCGAGGGCACGGCCGATCTGGCTGGGCCAGTACCCCTCGCTGCGCAGCACTCTGTGGAGCCTGTGCTCAGCCACGATCCTCCCGGCCAGCACCTCCTTGATGCGCATCAGGAGCCCAGCGTCGGGTGCGTCCCGTTCAGGCGGCTGCACCCTGGGTCTGTGAACCCTTCGGTCCAAAAAGCGCCAGCGCAGACGCCCCAGCGGCCCCTGCAGCCTGCGCCTCCAGAGTTCCAGTTCCCGGTAGGCCTGAGAGCTGGGGAGTGGTGGAGTGAGAAGGGCTGCTTCCTGCTCACATCCTGGTGCCAGATCAGCCAGGTGCTCGGGGCTGCGCAGCAAGCCCAGGTTCAGCGCCCCGGAAGATTTGCACACAAAAATCTGTAATCTCTGCATAGATCCTCCCCCGTTCCCTGGGCGCGAACACAGTTCTGCAAAGGCTGCCGGGTTTCCTGCATGAAGAAAGCGACACCTATGTGACATAAATGCCGCCTTCACTGTCTTACTCCCGCTCCACCAGGTCCTCCGAGCGGGCCAGGAGTGCCACCCTGGTCCGGTCATTCTCCCCCAGTTTGCGGTAGATATTGCTCACGTGGTTCTTTACCGTGTGCTCGCTGATGAACAGAGCGGAAGCAATCTCCCCGTTGGACATGCCCTGCGCGATGAGCCTGAGCACTTCGCGCTCCCTAGGGGTAAGGAGAGAAAGGTTTTTCGCTGCCATGGGACACCCTCCTACCCAGTGCACTGATTCAGAGTTTGTTCATCTTATTCTCCAGCGTGCCCGATGTCCACTGAACTGGGGAGAGAAAGAAAAAACAGTAGCCGGGGGTTGGGGTTGGGGGTGGCTACTGTTTTTGTGAGGCTTTCTGTATTTAGTCTAACACGGAGGTGCTCCCTGCGGGAACTAGACTAAGGTCCCGTTTTTTTTGGGACCTGCCCCGCAGGACCCCTCTTGCTCAGCCCGCTTTCGGTATGCTATACTTAGTCAATTACTTAAAAGGGGGCCCAAGCATGATCACTCTTGCGGATATCCAAAGCGATCCGGACTTCAGGACGCTCATCGAGCGATCCGGTGCATCTCTCAAGGGGCGGGGCTACACCGAACACGGCCTCCGCCATGTCACCTATGTCGCAGAGAAGGCTGCCCAGATCCTCACTGAGCTTGGCTTCGATGATCGCACGGTGGAACTGGCGGCTATCGCCGGCTACCTTCACGATGTGGGAAACCTCCTCAACCGTAAAGACCACGGTATCGCAGGAGCAGCCCTGGTCTACCAAGAGCTGCGCCGAAAAGGCATGGACCTGGACGAGATCTGCACCATCACAGGGGCCATCGGCAACCATGAAGAAAGCAATGGAAGGGCTGTCAGCCCGGTCTCTGCAGCCCTGATCCTAGCAGATAAGAGCGATGCCCACCGCACCCGGGCCAACCGCCGGGAAGACGATCGCCGGCCTGGGGTCCACCACCGGGTGAACCTGGCCATCACCGACAGCCGGCTCTACGTAGACCGGGAGTCGAAAACGATCACCCTGGAAATCTCCTTCGACCAGACAATCTGCCAGATCATGGACTACTTCGAGATCTACCTGACCCGCATGGAGATGTGCAAGCAGGCCTCCACCCTCCTTGGCTGCCGCTTCCGCTTGATCATCAACAACCTGGAGTTCCTGGGGAATCTGGACCTGCGTCAGTGCTGAGCGAAGAGGCCTTGGCTGACGGCCCAGACAGCGGCCTGCGTGCGGTCTTCCACATCTAGCTTGCGCAGCAGGCTGGTGATGTGGTTCTTCACCGTCTTCTCGCTGATGAAGAGGGCAGCAGCAATTTCCTTATTGCTCATCCCCTCAACGATATACCTGAGAATCTCCAGTTCCCGTGAAGTGAGCGCCAGATCGCTGATGGCAGCTGCGCTCTGGAGTTTCCCGAACTTAACCTCAAGTTTGTGGTAGTGCTCCATGACCCGCTCCATCAAGTCGGTAGGGTAAACGGACTCGCCGGCTGCCACCTTCTTGATGGCCGCTATCACTTCGCGGGGTTCGGCGTCCTTGAGCAGGTATCCCTTGGCTCCGCTCCGGATCATCTCCTTGACGTAGGTTTCGTTGTCGTGGATGGTCAGGACCAAAATGGCCACAGCGGGATGCTTCTCCCGCAGGATCTCAGCCACCTCGATACCGTTCATCCCCGGCATGTTTATGTCCAAAAGAATAACATCGGGCTTGAGCTGGTCGACCAGGCGCAGAGCTTCCGGCCCGTTGCTGGCTTGCCCCACCACCCTGATCTCCCCCTCCAGCTCCAGCAGGGTTTTTAACCCCTGGCGCAGCAGAGGATGATCGTCTACGATCAGTACTGCGATGCTGCCCGCAGTCACTTCGCCACTCCTCCTTCTCCGTTGGTCAGCGGGATCGTCACCCGCAGGCGCGCCCCCCTGCCCGGTTCGCTCTGAAACTGCAGGGTACCGCCGAGCACCTTGGCCCGGCTCTGCATGTTCAGCAGCCCGAAGTGCTTGCCCGATTTCAACTTTTCCTGGACGGCGGCGGTATCGAAGCCGACCCCGTCATCGCGCACGGAAACACTGATCTGCTGGCGGGCGTACTCTAGAATGACCTCGATCAAACTGGCACGGGCGTGCTTGATGCTGTTGTTTACAGCCTCCTGCACAATGCGAAAAACCGCCATCTCCAGGTTGGGTTCCAGGCGCTGCTCCTGCCCAAGAAGGATGAAGCGGGTTTCAACTCCAGATTGCTTGGCCAGATTGTCCAGATAGTTGTTTATGGTGAGCACAAGGCCGAGATCCTCCAGGGTCATGGGGTTGAGATCGTAGATGATCCGGCGCAGTTCGGCCATGGTTCCCTGGGCGATGCGCTTGACGCCGGAAAACTGCTCCTGGGCCTCGCCCTTCCTGCCCGCGCCGTACAACCGCTCGCAGATCTCCAGCTGGACGACCAAATTCGCCAGGTCCTGGACCGGTCCGTCGTGCAGGGCTCCCGCCATACGCTTGCGTTCGATCTCCTGCCCGAGGAGCATCTCCTGGCCCGCCTGCTCCCGGAGCTGCAGGTTCTCAAGCTGCTTGTTCAGATCCTCAAAGCTGCCGGAGAGGTAACTTAAGGCCACCCCGACTTGGGAGACGAGCCTGTCAGCCTTGTCTGCGATATCCTTCATCTTGGCCAGGGTCTGCTGCAGGTTATCCCGGCGCACCCGCAGAAGACGCTCCCGCTCTTTGGCGGCGGCCAGGGCCGTCCTGATCTGGTCGGCCTCTTCGTAGATACGGCGCCTATCTGCGTCCGTGTATTCCTGAAGGTCTCGGCTGGCTCTCAGCAGTTCCACCCGGACCTTGGTGAACCTTCTTGTAAGCTCCTCGACCTCAACGATGGACTCTTCCATCTCTGTCTGGACGCTTTTCAGAACGGCCTCCGTGCGGCTGCATTCGGTGCGGGCGGCTTCAGCCACCTCAAAGACCTGCGAACGGCCTTCTTCCAGAGCCATCCGCGTCTTCCGCAAGATCTCTTCCAAGGTCTTGGTGGACAAGAGTTCCTTAGCCATCCCGACAAACCCGCCTCCCCCGAGCTCTCTGTTCCTAATATAACATTTTTTGCTAAGCTTGGCTAGAAGTGCTTCCGGCTATTGACAATGACGGAACTGTTGATCTATACTGATTTCAATTTAATACTGCAGCTGCTGCTCTTATCCAGAGAGGCGGAGGGACTGGCCCAATGAAGCCCGGCAACCACTGCGCATGGTGCGCAGAGCGGTGCCAATTCCAGCTGAACCGGTGGTTCAGAGAGATGAGAGGAGAGGCACCCTATTTAGTAAACTAGATAGAAACCTCTTCTTTCGAGAAGAGGTTTTTTGTTAGGAGGGGTAGGTTGATCCGCCTGAAGAATGTGAGCAAGACATATCAAGGCAAAAACTCAGTACACGCACTTACCGGGATCGATCTGAACATCCCGGCGGGCCAGATCTACGGCATCATCGGCCAGAGCGGTGCGGGCAAGTCCACCCTGCTGCGCTGCATCAACATGCTGGAACGGCCTGAAGCGGGTGAAGTTTGGGTGGGAGACACGCTCATGACCAGCCTGAGCCCGAAGGAGCTGCGGGCGGCGCGCCGCAGGATCGGCATGGTCTTCCAGCAGTTCAACCTGCTGAACTCCAGGACGGTGTTCGGCAACATCGCTTTCCCCCTGGAGCTGAATGGGACGCCGGGCAAAGATGTGCGCAGTCGGGTGGAAGAGCTGGCGGAACTGGTTGGGCTGGCGGACAAGCTTCAGGCCTACCCAAGGCAGCTCAGCGGAGGTCAGAAGCAGAGAGTCGGCATCGCGCGGGCACTGGCCACAGAACCTACAGTTCTCCTCTGCGATGAACCTACGTCGGCCCTCGACCCGGAGACGACCGGATCCGTCCTCAACCTGCTGCAGGAAATCAACGAGCGGCTCGGACTGACCGTCGTTCTTGTCACCCACGAAATGGCCGTCATCCAGGAAATCTGCCATTCCGTGGCCGTGCTGGATGGAGGCACCGTTCAGGAGGCGGGGCCGGTAACGGAAATCTTCACCCACCCGAAGTCAGAAGCTGCCCAGCGCTTGCTGCAGGGCCTTCTCGCCACCAGGTTCTCCCTGCCCCCAGGCCATCCCGACGGCACCTTCATCCGGCTGACCTTCGGAGCCAACCGGGCCACCCAGCCCATCATCTCCAGAATGGTCCGCAGTCACGAGGTGGAGGCGAACATTCTGTTCGGCCGCATCGACCAGATGAAAGGCTCGCCCTTCGGCATGCTCCTGGTGGAACTGCGCGGCACTCCCAGCCAGAAAGAAGCTGCCCTGAACTTCTTGGCTGAAAACCAGGTGGAAGTGGAGGTGTTGAACCAGTGAATTCCGAAGCCCTTAACATGCTCTGGAACGCCACCCTGGAGACGCTGCTCATGGTGGGTTCCGCCACTGTCTTAGCCGTGCTCGGAGGACTGCCCCTGGGCATACTGCTGGCGGCCACAGCCCCGGGGGGCATCCTGGAACGCTCCTGGTTCAACCGGGTGTTGGGGGCGGTGATCAACCTCGGCCGTTCAGTGCCCTTCATCATCCTGATGGTGGCCATCATCCCCTTCACCCGCCGGATCGTGGGAACCTCCATCGGGACGACAGCGGCCATCGTGCCCCTCACAGTTGCCGCGATACCGTTTTTTGCCCGGCTGGTAGAAGGGGCCCTGAAAGAGGTGGATCCGGGAGTGATCGAGGCGGCACAGAGCATGGGGACAACGCCGCTCCAGATCATCTTCAAGGTCCTGCTGCCGGAGGCCCTGCCGGCCCTGGCCCTGGCGGTCACGGTGACGGCTGTCAACCTGGTGGGCTACTCGGCGATGGCCGGGGCGATCGGCGGCGGGGGACTGGGCGACCTGGCCATCCGGTACGGCTATCAACGGTTCAGAGGGGATATCATGGTGCAGACCATAGCCATCCTGGTCCTCTTGGTTCAGGGCATGCAGATGCTGGGAGATAGAATCGCTCACAAACTCTACGAAAGACATTGAGGAGGTTCGAACATGAAGAGAAGGCTTGTGATCATCAGTGCAGTACTGCTCATCTTGTCTGCCGGCCAGGGGGTTCTCGCTGCTTCCCTCAAAGTCGGCGCCACTCCTGTCCCCCATGCCGAAATCCTGCAGCGTGTCGTACCCATCTTAGCCGAACAGGGCATCGCCCTGGAAATCGTGGAGTTTACGGACTATGTGCGTCCCAATCTGGCACTGAACGAAGGCGACCTTGACGCTAACTTCTTCCAGCACGTCCCCTACCTGGAATCCTTTAACCAGGACGCAGGCACCGACCTGGTTTCCATCGGCGGGATCCACATCGAACCCCTGGGCGTCTATTCCCAGAAGGTGACCTCTCTGGAGGAACTTCCGGCACGGGCATCCATCGCCATCCCCAACGATGCCACCAACGGCGGTCGGGCGCTGCTCCTGCTGCAGGAGGCGGGCTTGATCACCATCGACCCGGAAGCCGGTATCACCCCCACTGTCTTCGATATCACCGCCAACAAGCTCCAGATCCGCTTTGTGGAACTAGAGGCAGCTCAACTGTCCCGCAGCCTCCCCGATGTCCACGCCGCCGTGATCAACGGGAACTACGCCCTGCAGGCCGGACTCAACCCGATCAAGGACGCCATCTTCTTGGAGGGTGCCGAATCCCCCTATGTGAACGTGATCGCCGTGCGGACGGCAGATGCGGAACGGGAAGACCTTAAAAAGCTTGTGCAGGCCCTGCTCACTCCCGAGATCCGCGAGTTCATCCTGGAAGAATACCAGGGCGCAGTAGTACCTGTTTTCTAACCTAACCTGAACGCGAAAAGGGGCTCCTCCGGGAACCCCTTTTTCCTTTAGGCCAAGATCCGCACTCCGTATGGCCCCATCTTCAGACTGCCAAGCTTCAGCTTCTCCCCGCTCAGCAGGTCCCGGAGCTGCTTTGGCGCGGCGAGAGGCCAGCTGATCTCCCTCAGATTAACCTCCTGGGGCTGCCCGGAGTTGTTCAGCAGCACTAGGATCTGCTCGCGCCCTTCAAAGCGCACGAAACCGAAGACGTTTGTGATGCTGTCCGCCAGAACAGTCCTGGTGCGGCCGCGGCGCAGGGCTTCGTGCCTGCGGCGCAGAGCAATAAGCTCCTTGTACCAGCTGAACAGCTCCCAGTTCTGTTCCTCCTCGTTCCAGATCATCCCTCTGCGGCAGTCTGGATCGTTGAGGCCTTCCATACCCACCTCATCGCCGTAGTAGATCATGGGGGCGCCTTCGTAGGTCAGCTGGAAGGCAGCGGCCAGGGCCAGCTTGGCCGCATCACCGCCGCAGCTTGTGAGAAAGCGCTCAGTGTCATGGCTGCCCAAGAGGTTAAACATGGCTAGGTTGACCCCGTGGGTGTGGTTAACCTGCACCTTGGCAAGGCGGTTGGCGAAGGAGCGGGCCCGGATCGCCTGGCGGGCGAAGAAATCGAAACAGGCCTGCTGCAGCGGATAGTTCATCACGCAGTCGAACTGGTCGCCCCGCAGCCAGTCGCTGGCTTCATGCCAGACCTCCCCGACAATGAGGGCCTCGGGATTTACCGCCTTCACGGCCTGGCGGAACTCCCGCCAGAACTGATGGTCGATCTCGTTGGCCACATCAAGGCGCCAGCCATCGATGCCAAACTCCCGCACCCAGTAGACGGCAACGTCCAGCAGGTACTGCTTGACTTCGGGGTTATGGGTCATCAGTTTGGGCATGGTGGCGATCTCGCGAGCAAAGGTCTCGTAGTTGGGAGGATCGGTCTTCACGGGAAAGCCGCCGATGTTGAACCAACCTGCGTAGGGCGACCGCCTGCCCTTTTTGAGCACGTCCTGGAAGGCGGGGAACTCGCTGCCGCAGTGGTTGAACACGGCATCGAGGACGATCTTCATCCCGTGCTCGTGGCAGAGGGAGATCAGTTCCCGCAGGTCCTCTTCTGTCCCAAAGTGGGGATCGATGCGGTAGTAATCGGCGGTGTCGTACTTATGGTTGCTGGGCGAAGCGAAGATGGGAGTCAGGTAGAGCACTTCCACGCCCAGCTCCACCAGGTGGGGAAAACGCTGGATGATGCCCCGCAGGTCTCCCCCCTTGAAGCTGGTGCGCTGAGGCGGCAGATCCCAGGTTTCCACCTTCGGCGGATCGTTTTCCGGATCGCCGTTGGCAAAACGCTCGGGGAAGATCTGGTAGACCACCGCCCCCTGCGCCCACCTGGGCGGTTCCCAGAGATCTCCCGGTGCGATGTAGGGGTAGTGAAACTGGGTGTTGAGCGGCAGATCCTCAAAGAAGCCCTTTTCTGTGTAAAAGAGAGACTGCCCGCCGTCGTCCAGCAGGAACACGTAGGCAAAGCGCTTAGTGTTCAGCTGCACATCAGCTTGGTAGTAAGAAAACAGCTCGTCCTCGGCTGCAAGGTTCATGTCTGCATTCAGCACGGGCGAGCTCCCGTAGCGGTCCCAGTAGAGCACGGCTACCCGCTTGAGATCCCCGCGCCCTGTGCGCAGGGTCAGGCGCAGGGTGTCTGCAGAAACGGGATATGCCCAGCTCCCGTGGGCAGTGTGGAAAACCGCCTCCCTCAGCATACGCTCACTCCTTGTATGAAAACGTTAGCACACTCTCTCTATTCGCATCATCGGGGAGTTTCCCTGCCGCCCAGGGGCAGGACTATCCCCGCCTTCCAGTGCAGCCCGCGCTGACTGTCCCAGCCAGCTGCGGCCACCAGATTGGGCTTGGGAGTAAAGACCGCGCCAAGCCCTGCGCGCCAGGCTGGCTCGGGGCCAAAACCAAGAACCCCCTCGGCATAGAGTGTGCACCATGGAGAGAGCACATAACCCGCGGTCTGCCCCACCTCCCACAGAACGCGTCCATCCTTCAGCTGCCATGCCCCCCGGCTCGCAAACAACCAGCGCCCCTTTGCCCAGGCCTGCCTGAAACGCAGGCCCAGTTCAGGTCCTTCAGCACTGCATCTCGCGTAGCCTTCCCAGGGGGGGAGCTGTCCTTCCAAACGGACTTCTTTGGGGTCGAGGAGCAGACCGAACCGGCTCTGCCCATCGGGACGCCAGTCCGCTTTCAGGCGCTCTCCCTGCAGTGCGAGGCGGAAAGACCGGTCCCGCCGTTCCAGCCAGATGGTGCCGGAAGCCGCAGCTGCACCCCAAGACCAGCCGCCTTCTGCGAACTGGAAGCGCAGATCTCCTGGATCCAGCTGCAGGCGCAGCTTCTCTGAGCGGTACTGCACAGAGCAAGCTGGCGTCTGCCCCTCCTGCGCGGGCAGATCCACTGTTAGGCGCCACCTGCCCTCCTGCCAGCTGCCCCGGTAACCCGCGGAAGTGCGCTGCCACTCCCAGTTTCCCTCAGCGGCATGGCTCCTAACTGACAGAGAGGCCCGCAGACCTCCGGGCAGGCCCTCCAGCAAGAGCGGTCCCCAACTGAGCTTGACGCCCTTCGGATAGGCGTGCATCAAAGCCGGATCAGACCAGGCAGCGATCCGCCAGGTAAAGCCCTGATCCCAGAGGAGGATGGGCACGAAACCGCTGGCAAAGCTATCTTCACGGGGTTCCAAAGACCATTCAACCGCGTCTGAAAAAGGAAGACCGGTCCAGATAGGCGTGTGGGGGCTGTGTAGCGGAAGAACAACGTCCAGGGTTCCGCCGGGCACGCTGACCGCGGCCCCGTCCCCGGCCAGGCGCCCGTCGGGCAGGAGAAGCGGTCCGCTGCCTTCTGCTATCCTGATGAGCTGCCGGCCGTGATAGTTCAGCCAGCTTGGCCTAAGCGGGCCCTCAAGATCGGGATCGGCACTCTTGGGTGCATCCAAGGCCTGTTCTGCCCCCAAAAGCAGTCTCTGCCCCCGCCAGAAGGCAAAGTCTTCGGGCTGAACCAGAAACCACCTGTCTGGCGCAGGCTCGATACGCTCTCCGAGGCGATCAACTGCGAGCTGATCGCTGCCAAAGGGAAGGAGCCACCAGCTGCCGTCGATTTTGAGCCCCACCACGCCCCCGGCCCCCTGCAGAGCCAGTTCAAACTCCCACTCATAGGTGCCCGCGGCGAAAGGGGGCTGGCAGTGCAGCTCCAAACAGAACTCTCCGTCCAGCGAGCCATGCCCCTCGAGCAGCACTGCGGCGGAACGGACCCTCCCTTCACCATCCCTGACGGCCAATCCAGGTGAGCAGTACGCGGTAAGCTGCCAGGGTCCAGAGGCATCCACCCACAGGTGCAGATGCTGTTCGATCACGACCAATTCCTGCCCCGCCTCCGCCACTGAGAAGAGGCGGGGTGCCCCCGCTTGAACCCCTGAGGTCCAGAGGAGCACCCCGATGATCAGCCAGCACAGCATCAAGAGGCCTCACCCGGCGGCTCAGGCCGGAATTCAGATCGCGGCACCAACGCCTCCCGTCCCAGGCACGTGCCGTCTTCTTCCGTGGAAAGCAGCAGGAGCACAGCCAGGCGCGCCGACACTCCCGGTTCGATCGCCCTCACGAGCAGAGCCGCCTGAAGCTGGTGGAAACCTGCGGCTGCGACCTGCACCTGGATGGTCTGCACTTCTCCTGGCCGCAGGCTGAAACGGCGCGGTTCGAGATCCAGAAACGCCTCCGCCCTGGCTTTGCTCAACTCATCTTCCAAAAGGAGCACGCCGCCTGGGCTGTTTCGGGCAAACAGAGCTAAGGAGAGCTCGATTTCGACCTCCTCCTGGCCCTGGTTGCGGCAGGACACGCTGAAGCTTCTCCCTGCCTGAACAGAGACTGCCTCGATGATCGCCGGCGCCACAGAAATGCGGGCTTCGGCGCGCCCCCAACCTATCAAGAGCAGGAGCAGAAGGGCCGCGCAGAACCGTTTGAACCTCATAGCGCAGGCACCACGGTGAACTCGAGCCGGAAACTGTAGTTGCCAGGAAGGTCGCCATATGTACCTGTGCAGCGAATGGGAACTTTGATCACTCTTCCCTCCGACCCTGTCACATCCTGGTTCCAGTACAACAGCTTGGTGCCGCTCAAGGTGACCCATGTCTCTTCCATGTCCTGCACTTCCACCTTCATGGGTGGGTTGGAACCTTCGGCAAGGGTCACGCTCAGCTCCCACGGCACATTGGACCACACGTTCAGCTCCATATCGGTACGCCGCTGCTCTTCTGGCGCAAGAGCCCCTATGATGATGTTACCTGGGCCGGATATGCTGAATCCCTCTAGGATTGTGACCTGAACAGTGACCGTTTCAGAGGCCTGCGCGCTGGCTGCGGCAAGCAGCACGGCCAGGCTAAGCGCCATGCAAGCCGCTTTTCTTCTCGCCATCAGTCTCCTCCTTACGCGATAGACCCTGGGCATAGTATACAATACCCATATGTTTCTGTCAATTACCTGTTTTCTGAATCATGTTCGCAAAAAAAGGGGGAGCTTGCGCTCCACCCTAAGCCTTCAGTGCTGAGACTTTGTCCAGCCGCTCCCAGGGCAGGTCCAGATCGAGGCGGCCGAAATGCCCGTAGGCGGCAACCTGCCGGTAGATCGGGCGCTGGAGGTCGAGATTGCGGATGATCGCCGCAGGCCGCAGGTCAAAGTTCCTGCGGATCAGCTCCTCGATTTCGTAGTCGGGGATCACCCCGGTGCCGAAGGAATCGACATGCAGAGAAACGGGACTGGCAACCCCTATGGCATAGGCGACCTGAACCTCCAAACGCCTGGCCAGGCCAGCCGCGACGAGGTTCTTGGCCACATAGCGGGCAGCATAGGCCCCCGAGCGATCCACTTTTGTCGGGTCTTTCCCGGAAAAAGCGCCTCCACCGTGGCGGGCACAGCCGCCGTAGGTATCAACAATGATCTTTCTGCCGGTAAGCCCCGAGTCCCCCTTTGGGCCCCCGACAACAAAGCGCCCTGTCGGGTTGATCAGCACCTTGGTGTTCTGGGTCCACAGCTCGGCAGGGATGACCGCTTCAATGACATGCTCGCGGAGATCGCGCTCGATGGTGGGCTGGTCAACATCGGGGTGATGCTGGGCGGAGACGACCACAGTGTCCACGGCCACGGGCTTGAAATCCTCGTCATAGATGACGGAGATCTGGGTCTTGCCATCGGGCCTGAGGTAAGGAACAATGCCCTGTCTGCGCACTTCAGCGAGGCGCCGTGCCAGCCGGTGGGCGAGATCAATGGGCATGGGCATGAGCGACTGTGTTTCATCGGTGGCATAGCCGAACATGATGCCCTGATCGCCGGCACCGACCTTGGCGAACTCGTCTTCCTGGCCCAAACGCGTCTCCAGAGCGTGGTTCACCCCAAGGGCGATGTCTGGAGATTGCTCCTCGATAGAGGTCAGTACGGCGCAGGTGTCGGCGTCAAACCCGTACTTCGCCCGGTCATAGCCGATATCCCTGATCACGCCGCGCACAATGTTGGGGATGTCCACATAACAGGCGGTGCTGATCTCTCCCATGACCAGCACCAGCCCAGTGGTGATGGCGGCTTCGCAGGCCACTCGTGCCTGCGGATCCTCGCTGAGAATGGCATCAAGAATGGCATCGGAAATCTGGTCGCAGATCTTGTCCGGATGTCCTTCCGTCACAGATTCAGAGGTGAAAATGTACCTTCGTGCAGTCACTGCTGCCCACCATCCTTTCCAAAAACAAGTCCTCCCCCGGACGGGAGAGGACTAAACGCTCCTTGAGTGTTTCTCCCATCTTTCAAAACCTTCTCCAAGGCTTTGCAGGAATTAGCACCTTTCGCAGGCAGAGCCTGCACAGGTTGCCGGGCTTCATTGGGCCAGTCCCTCCACCACTCTCGATGAGAACCTAATATGATTGTACCAGGCTTATCCTAACTCGTCAAACCCTGGCGCTACTTCTGGTCGACTTTTTCCCAAGTGTAGTAGGGCATGATGTCTGCCGTGAACTTGGTGACAGCCTGCCGGATGGCATTCTGCCTTACCCAAGATACCTGGTTGGTGCTGACGGCGGGCAGATCCCAGGTGCTCGGCCGCCGATCAGCCGGCCACCATTCCCGCGGATAGCGGATGATCTCCTTGCGGTCGCTGGAATACTCGCCTTCAGCCCGCACGCGGTGGATGACGTTGCCGCCGTTAGTCTCCATCACCCGTCCGGTGAAGTTGACCATCACCTTGGTTGTTTCCATATATTCGTACTGGTACTCCAATCTGCCATCTGCCCCAGGCCTGGTGCGTCCCGTGGGATAGGGTGGAGTCTGGGTCACCGGCTGGAAGTATCCCGATACTTCACCGACAATAATGGCATCCACGCCGAGCATCTGCCCCAACCTGATCGCTTGGTTGCGGTCTGGAGACTGGCCGCGGAGGAGCCCGATGCGCACCAGCGCCCACTCAACTTCCGAGGGCTGCAGTACCCGGTAGTACCCGGACAGGGTCTTGATTATCTCCTGTTCCACATCATGGGAGATGGAGTAATCACTCGTGAAGTTGTCGAAGAATAGAACAGCTACCGTATTGCTCCCGCCGATCGTGATCTTGGGCGGATGCTGCACCTGCTCGTAACCAAAGCAGCCCGCGAGCAGCGCAGCTGCTAGAACGAGCACCACCAACAACAGCTTGCGTTTCATGCCTGTTCACCCCACGTAGTATTTTCTCATCAAAAAACCGAGCTAAGCACAGGTGCCTTACTAAGACCTTTTCTGAATTCGTCAGCGCGCCTGGTTTTCCCTACTTGTTTCACCAGGTTTCGATGAAAAAAGAGGAAATCCCCAGCGAATACTAGAAGTAGGCAGTGCTCTGCTGCTAAACTTAAGGGAGGAGGTGCTCCCATGCAACACGAGATCTACCTGGACAACAGTGCCACCACCCCCGTGGCCGAAGAGGTTGTGCAGGCCATGGAACCCTACTGGTCTGTCCAGTTCGGCAACCCTTCTTCGCCGCATCTGCGGGGCGTGGCGGCCCAGAAAATCGTAAGCAGCTGCCGGGCACAGCTAGCCGCAATCCTGCGCGCGCAGCCCAGTGAACTCTACTTCACGGGCAGCGGCACCGAGGCCAATAACCTAGCCCTTCAAGGGGTGGCGATTGCCCCCTTTTTCCTGCGCAATCCGGGCCACATCATCACCACGCCTGTGGAGCACCCTTCGGTGCTGAACGTTGTCAAGCACCTGGAGAAACTGGGCTGGGAAGTAACCTACCTGCCTGTGGACAGGTACGGCAAGATCAGCCCGGAGGAGTTTCTGAGACATCTGCGGCCCAATACCAAAATTGTCAGTGTGATGCTGGTCAACAACGAGCTGGGCACGATCAACCCTGTGCGTCAGGTGGGCGAGATCATCCAGAGAGAGAATCAAGGGCGCCAGCACAAGATCATCTTCCATGTAGATGCTGTCCAGGCCCTGGGGCACATTCCCGTTAAGATACCAGACCTTAAGGCCCATCTCTGCACCTTCAGCGCTCACAAAATCTTCGGCCCCAAGGGCATCGGCCTGCTCTATGCCCACAAAGACGCCCAGCTGCGGCCGATCATCTTCGGAGGCAACCAGGAAAGCGGGCTGCGGTCGGGAACTGAAAACGTCCCGGCCATCGTGGGGCTGACCAAAGCTGCACAGCTGGCCAGCGACGGCCTCGAAGAGAACATGGCGAAACTGGAGCAGCTCAAAAGCGCCCTGGTTGAGGGCATCAGGGGCATCCCCGATGCTCAAATAAACAGTCCCGAGGACGGTGCTCCCCACATCATCAACGTCAGCTTCCCCGGCGTGCGCGGTGAGGTTCTGGTGCACTTCCTGGAGCAAAAAAGGATTTTTGTCTCCATGGGCGCGGCGTGTTCTTCGCGCAAAAGGGATGTCTCCCACGTGCTTAAGGCCGTTGGCCTCGAATCGGATCAGGCCCTCTCCGCGGTCCGGCTGAGCCTGGCTCCGCAGATCACCCTTGCCCAAATCGAATACGTAGTTTATAGTCTTAAGGAGACTGTGGAAGAAATCCGCAACATCTACATCTAGTATCCTAAGGAGATGCTTATGTATCCTCTTCTCTTGGTGCGCTACGGAGAGCTGAGCCTCAAAGGGCGCAACCGCAAAGTCTTCGAAGACCTCCTGCTGGCAAACATAAAGGCGAGCATCGCCGGTCTGCCCCACGGTGGAATCCGCAAAACCTACGGGCGCATCTACCTGGAAGCCCAGGACAACTGGGAAGAATTGGCCGAACGCCTCGGGCGAGTCTTCGGGATTGTTTCTATCTCCCCGGTCCTGCGCCGGGAGCTCGATCTTGAGGAGATCCAGGACGGAGCCGCCCTGGTTGCGCAGGATACACCTGGGAACACCTTTAAGGTTGAGGTTCGGCGGGCTGACAAAACCTTTCCCCTGAACTCGCCGGAGCTCGCCAGGCTGGTCGGGGGGCACCTGCTGCGCATCTTCCCCCACCTCAAAGTTGACGTGCATCAGCCAGACTTCACCGTCAACATAGAAGTGCGCCGGGAAGGCGCCTTCATCTACTCCAAGGTGATCCCCTGCCTGGGCGGGCTGCCTGCCGGTTCTGCCGGCAAAGGCCTTCTGCTCCTCTCCGGCGGCATTGACAGCCCGGTAGCCGGCTTTTTGACCATGAAGCGTGGAGTTAATGTGGAAGGAGTGCACTTCCACTCCTATCCCTTCACTTCCGAGCAGTCCAAAGAGAAGGTGCTGCAGCTCGGCAGGCTCCTGGCACCCTACAACGCAAAAGGCAGGTTCCGGCTCTGGCTGGTCTACTTCACCGAGATCCAGAAAGCCCTCCACAAGGGCTCCTACCCCTCTCTCAGCATCACGCTGATGCGCCGCTTCATGCTGCGTATCGCTTCCGAGCTGGCCAAGAGGGAGGGAGCGCTTGCCCTGATCACAGGAGACAGCTTGGGGCAGGTGGCCAGCCAGACGATGGAAAGCATCCACACCATCAACGCTGTGACCTCAATGCCTGTGTTCAGGCCCCTGATCGGCCTGGACAAACAGGAGATCGTTGAGCTGGCGGTGAAGATCGGAACCTTCGAAACCTCCATCCTCCCTTACGAAGACTGCTGCACCGTCTTTGTACCGAAAAACCCGGCAACGAGGCCCACGATCGAACAGGTGGTCAGGGCCGAAGCGGAACTGAATGTTGAGGACCTCATTGCCGGAGCCCTGGCCAGGACGGAGCTGGTTGAGCTCACCCCTGGAAAACACTTCTGACTTTCTCCCGTACGGCAGGAAAATCCCCTAAAGTGACGAAGGGAATTCTTAGCATCTTGGTGAGGAGCCACATCCCATGAACATCTCCCTTGAACAAGTCCAGCACCTGCTCGATGAGATTGAGCGCCTGCGTCGAGAAAACGCCATGCTGCGCAGAGCAGCGGGCATCAATGTTACCCCTGACGACTCCGACGAACCCGTGGAAGTATCGACGCAGGAACGAAAAGCCCTCTTGAGGAAAACCATCTGAGAAAGCCAAAAAAGGCCCCGAACTGGGGCCTTCTTCTTTTGTGACAGCTATCTCTAGCGGTAGATACCAACGTTCAATATCCGTCCGATATTCGCTTCGGGCTCGAGGCGGTAACCCAGAGTACCGTCAATGCAGGTGAAGAGGGTGGTCACTCCAGGTCCGTGGCCCGCAAGCAGGCAGTCGGAATGGACAACCACGCCGATGGACAGCGCACCCTTGCGGTAGCTGCGTCCGAAGCGGTTGTCGCAGTCCTCCAGGGCAACCAGATCGCCGAAGCGGAGCCTGTCGATGCCCAGGGCCTTGATCTCTTCCTGGTCGGTGGTGGTAATGTCATAGTCCCCCGAGGCGGCGCTGGCAGAACCGATGCCCGATCCCATCAGCCTGGCGGGAACCACACCTGCCACGGGCACGATCAACCTGCCGTTTTCCTCGGTAATACCCAGCTTCTCCAGGAGCGCTGGATCCAGGTTGCGCACGGTGATCCCGGGGTAGTCCAGGAGCTCCAGCCCCACTCCGCAGGCCTTGATCTGGATCTTGTCATCTATCGCCATCTTCTCCAGGTCTTCCTGGGCAAAGTCGATCAAAACATGCTCAATGCCCCCGTGTTTGCCGGTGACAATCCCTTTCGCACCCTTGGCATCACCTGAGACGACCACAGCTTCGTTTCCCACGCAGGCCAGGGTGTTGTAGGCCTGGTTTTTTGCACTGCTGCGGTCATCGATGGTCGCCGCAGTTGATACCCCAGGCTCAACATGGTCAGCAGCCCAGCCGAAGGCGGGATGGCCCACCTTGACGTTGTAAGCGATGCCGCCCACCCCAGGCAGGACAAAGGGGACGCCTTCCCTGTCCACGGCGTAAGCGGTGCGCCTGACGGGCGGCGCAATCTGGCCCTGCACCGAAAGCATGACCAACTTAGATGAGTTAGTTCTCAGCATCTTTTTCCACAACCTCCCTGTGTTTTTTCCTGGCGGAAGACCGCAGGCCGAGAGCTGCGGCAACCGCAGCTGTGCCAAGGGAATCGATCAGTACATCCATCCACGCCCCGCTGCGGTGCTGCAGGCGCCTCTGGTAGCTCTCATCGGCAGCTGCGACCAGGAGAGCCGTGAGCACGGCGATGATCAAGGCCCGGCCGCGCAGCCTCTTTGTGCTCCGGGATGCGGAATAGACCAGAAGGGTCAAAACCGCATAGGCCAGCACATGCCCTGCCTTGCGCAGCAGCCAGACAAGCTGCCGCAGTTCAGCACTGCTCAGCTGAGGAAACCACCTTGCCAACAGCTGAGCTGTGTAGCCGGCGCTGGAAACGTCCTGGCGGGTAAAGACAAACATGGCAAGGATGTATGCTGCGACAATGGCCCATTGGATCAATGCGATTCCCCTTCCGCTCACACCCTAACTGCCTGCATAGGCAGGACAGGATTGGCACCGTTCCAGCAGATTGAGATCGATCCGCCGGTCAAAATGCCTGCAGTAAAACTCCAGTTTTCCCTCCCGATCCTGCGAAGTGTGCATGAACTTACAGAAAACCACTGGCAACACCTCCCGTTCTAATATACGGAAGGGCCGCCGGTCTTATCCACTCTTCACCGCCAGAATGGGAAGAGGCGGCGTTTCTTAACGTACTCCCTCGGCTGGCGCTTGACCGCAAAGCTTCCCGCCAGCATCTCCCGGGGGTTGTCCTCCACCAGTTCCCGCGCCCGCTGAGCGCCGAGGAGCTTCACCAGTGCGGTGTGGGCCTCCGGCAGATCCAGCGGTCGGCGCCGCATGCTGTGACCGTCGCTGGCAACGAACTGGGCCCAGTCGTGAGTGAGGAGGATTTCCGCGGCTGCCGCCACCTCTCGGCCGAACCGCCCCAAGATGCTCCCCGTGTTCACCTGCACCAGACAGCCCTGCTCCAGCCAGCCGAAAACCATACTGGGGTTCTCCATTACGGCAGCATAGCGTTCAGGATGGGCGATGATAGGTGTGATCCCCTTGGTCTGCAGATCAAAGAGCACTTCATCAGTGTACATCGGCAGGTATCCCATGGGAAACTCGATCAGGCAGAACCGGCCCGCATCCCCGTAGGTTGGGATTTCTCCAGGCTCGAGCTGGAAGAGGTCTGTGTCCAGCATCAACTCCGCGCCGGGAACCAGTTCCAGGGGAATCTCGGCCTGGGCAAGATGCTGCCGCAGCTCTTTAACCTTCTCTTGTATGTCTGCCCACGTAATTGGGTTCAAAAAATGGGGAGTAGCGGCGACCACTGTCAGCCCCCGCTCTACCCCATCACGCGCCATTGCTAAGGCAGTCTCCACATCGGCAGGACCATCGTCCACCGCGGGCAGAATGTGCGTGTGAAGATCAATCATGGCATCTACTCCGCTTCTGATGAGGAGTAATAGTAGTGGTAATGATAGTAATAATAGCCTGAACCGCCGCGGCCCGCTACTCTGTTCAGAACCACGCCGAGAATGTTAGCCTTGGCCCGTTCCAGAAGCTGAACGGCCTGGGCTGCCACATCTTTTGGTGTCTCTCCCGCTTCTACAACCAGGACTGTCCCGTCTGTCTGGCTGGCAACCACGGCAGCATCGGTCACGGCGATAACCGGAGTACCATCGCAGATAACCACATCGTAACGCTCCCTCAGATCCTTAAAGCACTGCCGCATCGCTTTGGACTGCAGCAGCTCGGCTGGGTTTGGCGGCACGGGCCCCGAGGGTATGAAATCGAGGTTTGGTACAGAAGTGGGCACGATGACAGCATCGAGTGATGCCCGGCCGGTGAGATAACCCGTCAACCCGGGAGTGTTCCGGATCCCAAAGATCTGGTGCAGAATCGGCCTGCGCAGATCGCAGGACAGGAGCAGCACCCGCGAACCGGATTGAGCCCAGGCTGCTGAAAGGTTGGAACTCACGGTGGACTTCCCATCGCCAGGCGCCGCACTGGTTATCAAGATGGTCTTTATCTCCCTATCCGGGCTGGTAAACTGAAGGTTGGTGCGAAGAGTCCGGAAGGCCTCGCTGGCCACAGCTTTGGGGTTACCTTGTACAATGAGGGGATGATCTTGCTTCTGCTTCTTCCGTCTACGCACTCAACCCACGTCCTTTTCTCATCCCAAATCGCTTCCCATCGCCAACAGCTTCAATCTTGTTCAGATCGGGAATTTGCCCCAGCACTGGAAGCCCCAGAACCTTCTCCACATCTTCCTTGCTCTTGATGGTGTTGTCCATAAATTCAAGCAGGAAGGCCAAGCCCACACCCAGGAACATGCCCAGCACGCCCCCGATGGCTATGTTCAGCTTCACTCTGGGTTTCACGGGTTTGTCGGGCACCACTGCCGGATCAATTACCCGCACATCTGCCGTTTCCATCGCTTCCGAGATCCGCGCTTCCTCACGCCTGGTGCGCAGAAGGACATAGAGCTCTTCGAGAACCTTGGCATCCCGCTGCAGGCGGGCAAGCTCCAGTTCCTGAGCGGGCAGGTGGCTGAGGTCCCGCTCCCTCTCCTCGATGACAGAGGTGAGGGCGGCCTCTTTGGCAGCCAATGCGTTGGCTTCAACTTCCAGGTTGATCAGGGTACCGTACAGCTGCTGGTAGATGGTGTTCAGGGTTCTCGTCTCAGTCCCCACAACCCGCTCTACTTCCGCAGCCAGCTTCTGCCGCACATCTTCGATCTCAGCCTGCAGGGCCAGGATCTCCGGGTGGCGGTCAGTGTATTTTTCCCTGGCACTCGACAGCCGGATCTCGAGATCCGCCAAGCGGGTGCGGTACTCGGTCACAAAACGGTTATCAGCAATGGTAGTGGAAGAAATGAGAGTTTCATCCTGCTCGGCCAAACTGGCCCGAACCTGCTTGATCCGTTCCTGGATCTCCTCCTTGGCTATGGCAAGCTCGGTGAGATTGGACTGCAGGGAAGCCAGCTGGCTGACGAGAGCCGTCGTCTCCTGGCTCGGAGCCAGCACACCCTGCTCCTCCTTGTAGGCCTGCAGCCTCTCCTCCGCTGCGCGGAGGTCCTGCTCCACCTTCTGCAGCTGCGACTCAATAAACACCCGGGCCGCCCGGCGGTCATCCTGTCGGTAATCCAGGTTCCAGTTGATGAACACATCGGCCAGAGTGTTGACCACCGCTTGGGCAAGCTCAGGTTCGGGGGACTGCATGGAGATCTTCAGGACATCGCTTCCCTGGACCGTCTGGATGGTGATCGCCTTCTCGAGCATGCCATGGGTGAGGTCGTCCCGCCCGAGCCTCTGCACCACCTGTTCCAGGATGGTCCGGCTCTTCATGATCTGCATGTAATTCTGGGCCGTGTTCTTGCCCACGGTCGTTATCCCGTCAAAGAGTATGGCCTCCACACCCGAACCAGCTTCCCGCACCATCATAGTCGTAAATGCTTCATAGATGGGTGTGGCCATCAGACTGTAGACGGTGACTCCTGCAACTGTAAGTATGAAGACTGCGACAATAAGGGCGCGTTTCTTGACTATTATCTCCCAGTATTCTCGCAGATCCATTTCTTCCATTTCCATTGCTCCCACCACCTACCAGTCAAAGATGTTGAATATTGCGCTCTTGAAGGAACTGATTGCGCCGACAAAGCCGAAGATCTTGGTCCAATCAGGTTTCTTCGTCTCTGGCACGTAGATGATATCGCCTGGGCGGAGCAGAGGATTCTCCTGCGCATCGCCTGTGAACAGCACCTTATCCTGTCCCATGGGGACCTGTTCCGACTCGCCAAGCGTTCCGTCGCGGTAGATACCCACATTCTCCAAAGCAGCCCGATCCTGAGGCCCGCCGGCCAGGGCAATGGCATCCATCAGCCTTGCCCCCGCCGGGAGGTTATACGCTCCGGGGTTCTTGACCATGCCAAGAACCAGGATCTGGCGGCGCACCGCCGGCACGTAGACAACATCTCCGCCGGAAAGCGGGAGGTTGTGCGTGCTCTGTGCGCCCATCAGTTCGGCATAGGTCACCTGCCAGACCTGCTCCCCATCATCGGACTGTCTCGTGATCACTACCTGCTCAGTACCGATGTTGGACTGGAGGCCGCCTGCTTCCGCCAGGATGTCAAGGAGCTTGCCTTCGGGCGGAAGCGTGTATGTTCCGGCGCGCACCACATCTCCAAATACGAGCACCTTGTTGTTCAGCTTCGGCACGGTGATGACCTCTCCGCCTGCCAGCTGGCGGGTGTAGTCGGATCCGGTGAGCACATCTAGGTTCACGGTCTCGGTGACCACGCCTTCAGCACCCTCCAAGGCCACGACCACCTTGGTGGGATCGGCATCGGTGGTAAAGCCTCCCGCACGCCCGATCAGATCAAGGTAAGTATCGCCTGGGCGGAAGGTGTAGTAGCCGGGGCTGCGCACCTGGCCCAAGACCAGGGCGTTGAGGGTGCTGCGGGGCACAACGATTACATCGCCATCTTCCAGGAGGCGGTCAGATTCAACGTAGCGCTCTTCCCTAAGCCGGCTGAAGTCGATCATCTCTACAGCTGCGCCGTCTTCGGCCCGCTTTGTCACGGACACCCGGGCTTCATCCGCACTGTCCAGGAATCCTCCGGCAAGCATTATGGCATCTAAGACGCTGTCACCGGCCTTAAACTGGTAGTATCCCGGGCGCTGCACCTCACCAAGGACTATAACCCCGCGGGTGGCCTTCGGCACGATGATCACATCGCCATCCTCAAGCGGACGGTCACCCTGGACAACCCGATCTTCCTTGAGGAGACTGAAGTCGATCATCTCGACCAGGGAACCATCTGCAGTCTGCCGGGTCAGGGAGACACCTGCCTCATCGGCACTCTCCAAAAAGCCACCCGCCAGCATGATCGCATCGAGAACCTGGTCGCCTTCCCTGAACTGATAGTATCCGGGACGCTGCACTTCACCAAGGACGATCACTCCCCTGGTGGCGCGGGGCACGATGATCACATCTCCGCTCTGCAGGGGCAGGTTATCTGCCAGGAAACGGTTGCTCATCAGGGCGGTAAAGTCAATCGTCCTGACATCGACGCCCTCTGCTGTCCGCCTGCTCAGGGAGACCTGCTCCTCCCAAGCCTCATCGGTCAGCCCGCCGGCCAGGCCGATGGCGTCGAGGAGCCGGTCGCCCCGCTTGAACTGGTAGGAACCGGGCCTGGCCACTTCTCCCAAGACCAGCACCTGCCTGCTGCCTTCTCCTATGTAGAGCACATCACCGGGAAGCACCTTCTCGTTCTGGAGGCCCAAACGCTCCAGGGCCCCGAGATCGATGGTCCGGGCTGCGCCTTCGCGGATCAGAGTAAGTTCTTCGCCGGCCCGATCGGTGGTCCCGCCGGCAGCGGCAATGAGATCGAGAATACGGGTCTGTTCCCGCACCGTAAAGGAGCCTGGGCTGCGGACTTCACCGAGGACCAGCGCATTCTGGTAACCCTCAGGCACGAAGATCAAGTCGTCGGGCTTGACCACGGGGTTATCCGCGCCGCCCTTGCCGCTGAGTGCGGGCAGGATGTCAGCCACGATAATCTCCTGCTCCTGGCCGCGGCGGGTGATCGATACCGCCGATGGATCGCCGCTGGCCAGCACTCCGCCGGCCTTGGCGATGATTTCAAGAAGTCGGGTTTCACTCTGCAGCTGGTATATGCCTGGGCTGCGCACCGCACCCAGCACCATGACCTGCTGCTTCTTGGGGACAAAGACCACATCGTTGGGTTTCAAGACCAGGGTACTGCCCCGTCCGCCCAGCAGCTCCTGGACTTTAACTACCTGCTCCACCGTTTCGCCGCCGGTCTGGCTGGTCACCACGACCCGCTCCAGGTCTGCACTGTCTAGGGCTCCACCGGCCATGGCCAGCAGTTCCAGGATATCCATATCCCGGCTCAGGGAATAGCTCGCCGGTTCGCGCACTTCCCCGAAGATCGCTACAGTGCCCGCGCGCGGGACGTAGACCATATCGCCGCTCTCGATGAGGGGATTGGCTGTAAGATCGCCAGCGGTCAAAAAGCTGTTCACGTCCACCTGAAGCACTTCGCTCCGTTCCACGCCGCCTTCATCAAGCACATAGCGGGTTACCGTGACGCTGCTGAGGTCAGCGGTGGCGTTGGGGCCTCCCGCCAGGGCCAGTACGTCTGCCAAACGCGCCCCGGCCTTCAGCTGGTAGTAACCTGATTGCTTCACTTCACCCAGCACCTGCACGTGCAGCGTGCGAAACTGGGTTACAAGCACAGTGACCTGTGGTTTGACGATGAACTCAGACAGGAGGGTCTGCAGCTCTGCAGCTACTTGAGGCGGGGTCTTGTCCACTGCCCAGAGGTCTCCCACGAGAGGAAAGGTAAGGTAGCCATCTGGCCTGACGGCAACCTCTGTGGTCAGATCGGAATGCCCCCAGACTGAAATGCGAAGAACATCGCCCACACCGAGCGTGTACTCGCTGGCCGCGACGGGAGTGACGAAAGTCACTAACGTCAGCAGGACCAAGGCAGAAACAAGACTTGTCCCCAACTTCTTCATGTTAGCGCCACCTCAGATCCCCAAGAGTTAAAGGCAATCACAAAACGAGAACCGTGGAACCATCACGGACCGCGGTTCTCCAAAGCCCCACGCAGGTATAGTTCTACTGGACGAGCGCAGGCCTAAAATAGAAGCCCAGTACAGGCGCGGAACGCTCGGTTTCTACGTAGAACTGAGTGTTGGCTTCGATCTGCACGTCCTTACCCTTAACGAAATAACCACCCACAAGCCCGACCGGCCCCAAGAGGATGATCCCGGCCATGCTGGCACCGGCGGCCAGTTCGAGGGAGCGGTTCTTTTCCGTGGCCCGTTCATCGACTTTCAGGCGGATGGAGGTTCCGTCCAAGGCCTGAACAGAGCCGAAATCCACGAGTACGCGCCCATCCTTGCCCAGGCGCCCCGCGGCCGTGACTTCGGTCACTGTAGCGGTGCTCTTCGTGCCGGCAGGGATGACAACCCGTCCATCCACCATGACGTCTTCCGTCACCCTGAACTCCACCCGGTCGCCCACATCGGCCGTAGCCGAGTCAATAGTCTTCTCCAGGGCGATTTTCACCAGAGTCTGGGCAGGCAGCGTAACCTGTTTCACATCAAGTTTGGTGGTACCCCAGATATCCATCATGAGGTTCTCCGCCCGCTGAGAGATGTTCCCAGGCTGCTCAGCCCCGTAGAGCACGATCTCCAGCCCCTGAAGCCTCTCCAGGAGGGGCTTGTTCCCGGACAGGGTCGCAGAAAAGCCCCACTCGGCAAGGTTCAACTGCAGATGAAGACCGCCATCGCCATCGTTGTTCTGAAGGAATGTGAGCATGCGGTCGATGCGCACCAAGACTGCGCCTTCTTGAGTCTGACCGTAAATATCCAGCTCCACCCGCTCGATGCGCTGGAGCAGAGCCCCTGTTTGAGCTTGTCCATAGAGAAGCTCTTCCACCATCTCTAATGACCGCAGTGGCGTGACATTAGCCGCCATGGTAGAGGGAACAAATACTGACGATAAGAGCAGTGTTAGGGTCATCAGGGCGATGCATTTCCTCAAGGCTATCCCTCCGTATTATCTAAAACTTGATCGAAAAAGCCGCCTCAGCTTCGGCCCCGAAATCCCGCTCCATGCTGCTGAAGTCGATCAGGCGGTAGTTAAAGTGCAGAGAACTGTCGTTAAACAACTGGTAGCTGAGTCCCAACTCAGCGACATTGCGCGTCGTCTTAGATTCACCGCCCGCGGGACCAAGTCCTCCCAGTTCAGAAAGATTCCATTCCTGGGTCATGCCCAACCGCACCTGGCCTCGGTTCATGGGCACGGTCAGCTCGACTGATGTCACCAGCGGCGCGCCGCTCTCATCTGCCGCTCCGTCCTGGAGCCTTTCCCGCAGTTTGTAGCCTGCGCTGAGGGTAAACAGATTAGCCCAGTCCCAGGCCAGGTCCAGCGATGTACTGGCCGCTTTCGGAACGAGCTGCGGATCAACCGCGAGATCAACCGCCGTCTGCAGCGAAACATCGCCCACCTTAAGCGATAGGCCGTAGCCCGCGCTTCCATCAGACTCTAAGTTCTGCCAGGAAGGGGTGTTAGACGGATATGCCCGTAGGGCACCATTCAGCACGAGGCTGCCGATCTGGATCGGAGCCTGGGGTTCTTGAGCAGCGGTTTCCTCTGCCACAAGGCTTTGGGCAGGAGGAAGCAGACGGACGGACGAGGATAACTGTCCGGTCCACAGGCTGCGCACCTCCTGGGCTGAGTCACTTGGTGTCGGTTCCAAAACTTCCTCAACCGGAGCCGGAGCAGACAGAGCCCCAGTCTCAACTCTTCGGGCAGCAGCCAAGGCCTGTTCCGAATACACCAAAGGACGGCTGGTAAGAGACAGCCCGCGCTCCCGCGCGAGGTTTTGAGCCAAGAGGAGGTTGAAGTCCTGAACGTCAAAACCGAGCACCTCAAGCTCGGTACGGAATTCTAGGACTAGGCTGTATAGAGTTTCCACCTCGTTGACCGTAAAGGCCTTTTCGGGTTCCACCCGTTGGTTGTAAGTGAAGATCATGTCATCCAAGTAAACAGTGCGGCTGACGCCGAAACGGCGCGAATCCAGGCGATCCTCACCGCTGATGTGCTGGAGCAGCCGAGCCAGAAGAAGCGCCTCCTGACTGCGGTTCGGATCCTCGGGCACGGCGAAGCCTGGGATATCGCGGCTTTGGCCCAGCGCCCTGATGGCGTCACTGATCCAGCTTCCCCCTGAAGGCGTACTCGTCAAGGAAGAGCCGGCCCAGGCAGGCACGCTGAAACAGGCCCCCATAAGGACCACCAGGAACAACAGCCACACTGCTCTGTTCCGCACAGCTCTCCCTCCCTTCTACCTTTCTGCCAAAATGGGGATAATCCGGTATTTCTCCAAAAACCGCCGAAAACCTTCCGGTTCCACCTATTTTCCAATAGATGGCTGGCCGTCGCTCAGACGAGCTTGAGAGCGCAGAAAACGGCGTGCCAAAATGACGGCAACATAGTCATCATAGGGCTCCGGCGGGACCTGCATGCTCACCGGCAGCAGCCGCCGCCATCCCCGGGGCGGATGGTCAACCCAGTAGAGCTTGCGGGCCTGCTCCGACGAAAACCGTTCGTCGATAGTGGCGGCTGGTACATCGGGCAGGCTTCTCCTGACCTCTTTTACCACCGCCCCAGATCCCGTTCCATCTCCTATTATAATCTGTTCTACCCGAAATTGGTGAACCCAATTCGCTGCCGTTTCCAAGAAATCTGCACGCGGCACAACCTTTTTGGCCAGGACCCGTCCTTCCCGTACCACAGCCAATCCGCATTTATCGCTGCCTGGATCAATGCCTAAGACGACCATGTCACCACCACCCTGCACCCACACCCTTCGACTCGTACGCTGACCTTATGAGGGTAAAAAAAGGCCCTCCCAAGAGGGGAGGACCTTTTGAGCAGTTGTGCTGTTCGAAGCTGGGCTTAGAAAGCGACGGTCAGACCAGCGGTGTAACCGAACTGGTTCGAAATGTCGTTCTTGCCAGCGATGGTCTGCTTAACCGTTCCACCAAAGGTGAGTTTCACATCCTTGGTGAAGCCGTAAGCGATGTCCAGCTTGTGGGTCAGGGTCATGTTCTGATCCTTCGGCTGGGTCGGCAGGGTAAAGGCGGCCTTGTAGTCCACATCAAACTTGGCGCTGCTCAGATCCAAACCGTAGCCGATGTTGGCGCCGATCCGCACTTCATCGTTGGTGGTGTACTGCTTTGGATCTTTCCAGTTCGGGTTGTCGGGATCGTCCCAGAGGTTCTTCTCGTAAGCCGCATTCACGCCGTAGCGCAGACCATAATCACCCGTCTTCGCCACTTCGATCTTAGCCAGGGCATGCTGTACCATGTCGCCGCTGCCCTGCTTCGCCGCCGAATACTCAGCAGTTACGGTCACAGGCACGAAGAGATCGAAGGAAGCGGATGCATCGGCCCGGAAGGCCAGGATGTCCTTGTCGCCAACAGCGGCACCCGTCACGGCCTTTTCAGGAAGCCCTTCATAGTAGGCACGGCCCTTCAGGGTCAGCATGCTGAGTTTGGTCTCAACGCCGCCTTCAACACTGAGTCTGTTGTCGTCGTTGTTCACCAGCGGTTTGGTAATGTCGTAGTTCTTCTCTTTGAACACGACTTTGCCATCAAGCTTCAGGCCGCTGAACTCGGTCTTCAAGGTGGCTACTCCGATGTAATTCTTCTCCTTGACGGTGTCGAAGTCCATCGCGAAGTCACCAGTGTACTCAATGCCAGCTACCTTACCGAACAGGCCGGCACCGGCTGCATAGCCCTCAAACATGCCGCTGTAAGGCTTGGTGGCTTTGCCCTTCAGGCGGAGACCGATAGCATCGCTGAACTTGTACTCCAGAGCCAGAGCGGCATCAGCTTTGCCATCATCCTTGCCCTTCTGGGCGATGAGGAGCTGTGCGCTGAGGTTGTCGATGATGTCGACCTTAGCAAGACCGCCGAATCCGTAATCGGCGCTGGCGAGTACATAGCCAAACGGCGAGAGGTTGGCCTTCAGAATCTTACCAACCAGCAGACGGCTGAGCGGCGTGGACGAGGTCACTTCAACGTAGTAGTTGTTCAGCTGGGCAGCACCCTTGTCGAACGGAGCAAGCTCCCAATCGACGAAGGTCTTGACGGTGGTGGCGTCGGAAGCCTTGATGGTGAGGCTGACCTTGCCGGTTTGAGTCAGGGTCCAGCTGCCTGCGCCAACCTTCTTCTCGCCTTTCAGGCTCAGGCTGCCGGACATCTTGATCTTCTCCAGCTCAGCAACGCTGCTCTTCAGGCCGGCAACGTCTTCCTTCAGAGTGGAGACATCACTGTCAAGGTCGTTTACCCAGTCGGACAGAGCAGCGATCATCGCCCTGTTCTCTTCGATCATCAGCTCGAGCCTCTGAACCTGAGTGCGGATCAGGGCTTCAGCGATGAACTCAACGTCTTCTTTCGTCAGCTCAGGAGTGGTGGCAACAACGCGCTCGATGATCGTGGTTTCCTTCGCAGCAGCGGCTGCTTCAAGGATGCTCTCTTCGATCCTCTTGGCGATCAGAGCTTCGATCTCGTCCATTGACGGCGGCTCGACATAGGCAGCCTCATGGGCTTCCTGCTGAGCCTTCAGCTGTTCGAGATCATAGCGGATGCCGTCCATCAAGCCGAGCATTCTGGCTTCGAGGTAAGCCATATCGCCTGCAAGGGCTTCGGTGGCAACCTCAGCAGCGCGGATGCGGGCTGCTGCTTCTTCATCGAGTTCCTTCTCGACGATGACTCTTTCGACAACGGTGGTCTCGATGGGCTGCTTCTCGGCTGCAGCTGCGGCAGCGGCCTTAGCGGCTTCGATCTCGGCCATCAGTTCAGCCTTGATCTTGTCCAGCTCAGGCAGCAGATCGATGGCAGCAATCTGGCCTTCGAGGCGCTGCAGGGCACGAGCGAAGACCATAGCAGCTTCGTAACGGGTCATCATCCTGGAGCCGCCATAGGTTCCATCCGGATATCCCTCGATCAGGCCGGCAGCGGCGAGCTGCACGATGGCATCGTATGCCCAGTGATCAGCGGGAACATCCGCGAAGGGACTGGCGAATGCCGGTGTCAGTGTACCAGCCATGAGTACGATGGCCAGTACCAGGGCAAACTTCTTAAACTTCATGTTCATGTTAACCCCCTTGGTTAATTGCGATTTTCATCATGTTGCGGGTATGTGATTGATGAAAACCCTCCCGTCCGTTTGCCCTGAGTTTCCTAGTTCCCTCAGGTTAAGGTCGGAACAAGAGTGTAATCATCTCTCAGTATCTCCAGCTGGCGGTAACCGTGGGCACCTCCTTTCCAACCGCCCTGGCTTGTAAGATACTGAAATTGTTTACTTGTAATAGAGCGTAGTTCTCCACTTGTTTCCCAATTCCTCCTGGCCTTTGATCTTTTCGGCTCGCATGGGAAACAACGGGCGCCCCCTGTATTATAGCATACGGAGGGCTGTCCACGACAGAATGATTTCCATGTCGGGCGGTAAATTCCTGCACAGCCATACCTTACATTTTTTGGTTACGAGACAATCTCAAGGTAGAGCAGTACGGGGCTGGTGGAGCGCCAGGCGTCTTCCGCCACCACTAGGCGGATTTCAACTGGCTGGCTGATGGAGCGGGAAGCCTCGATGGCATCGAAGAAGTAGCTGCCGGGCAGGAGGACTGCCCCTCTCCGATCTGGGCTGAGGGCCATGCCGGCATTGAGCGCGGCGTTGTTGGCCTGGTTGAGGATATCCAGGATTGCAAGGTCGATCTCATCGCCGCTTCTCGGATCCCATGTGCCAGTGGCCAGAACGGTGCCTTTGGAAAAGACCATCTGGTCGAGGAAGTTTTCAAGGTAGACGCGCACAGGCACTCCCGGGATGCTGTTAGCTTCGCTGACAGCGCGCACGATCACATCCCCGGGAGCCAGCAGCACATCCTCTACCACGAGATCAACCACTCCCGGGGGCAGGTAAATAGCCCGGTAAGGTTCAGAGTCGCCTGCTCTGGCACTCCGCCGGTAGGCTACCTCGTCTACTTCGAGGAGGAAGTCCTCGAGGGCGGCCCGCACTTCTGCGCGGCTCTGGCCCTTCTCGATCACTGTGGAGAGGATAACTTCACTGGCGTAAAAGGCGATGTCCGCCGAGCGGATCTGTCCGAAAGCCGTCTCAACGAGGTCGTAGAGCCAGCTCAGCTGCTCCGCAGTGGCCTGCAGCGCTGCCACTTCACCTTCCAGGACGGACCTTTCCTGCTTGAGGTCCTCCACCGACTGCCTGGCCAGTTCCAGTTCTGATGTGATTACGGCGTAGCTTTCCTCCACGGCAGCCAGCCTGGCTTCGGCCTCGGTGAGTTCTTCCTGGGCAGAGTCGCGCTGCTGCCTCATTTCAGCGTAGTCTGTCTGCAGGTCCCGCAGCTCCTGCTGAATCTCCTTGATCCGGAACAGAGCGATGCGCACATCCTGCGAAGCTATGCTGAGCACAACGATGGAAGCGGTGGCGATCAAAACTCCTGTGACGATCGTCACCAAGATACTTGTATGTTTCGGGCGCAGGCCAAACAGGGTGAGCTTCTTGCGGCCGATCCGCATGCCCAAGCGATCACCGATATAAGCGATAGCACCGCCCACAACGGCCAGAGTAACGATGAGGGCAAAGCCATACATGGGCTGCACCTTCTTTCTCTAGAACGTAAAGTTCTCCCCCAGGTAGTACTTGCGGGCCAGTTCATCTACGGCCACCTCCTGGGTCGGGCCTGAAACCAGGACTCTCCCCAGGTGGATGATGTAAGCCCGGTCGGTGATGCGCAGTGTCTCCCGCACATTGTGATCAGTGATGATGATCCCTAGATTGCTCGACCTCAGGTGAGCTACAATCTCCTGGATCTCCCCTACTGCGATTGGGTCAACGCCGGCAAAGGGTTCATCGAGGAAGATGAACGCGGGATCGAGGGCTAAGGCCCGGGCGATCTCCGTGCGGCGCCGCTCGCCGCCGGAAAGCTGGTACCCCTTCTGATTGCGGACGTCTTCCAGGTTGAACTCGGCAAGCAGGCGCTGGAGCACATCATGCTGCGCCTTTTTGGACAGGTCTCGGCGCAGCTGAAGAACACTCCGCAGGTTCTCTTCCACGGTGAGTTTGCGGAATACGGAGGGCTCCTGAGGCAGGTAGCCCAACCCCAACCTGGTCCTCTTGTACATGGGCAGGTGCGTGATATCCCGGCCATCGAGGCTGATCCTTCCGCCGTTGGGTTTGGTCAGGCCGAGGATCATCCCGAAGATGGTTGTCTTCCCCGCCCCATTTGGCCCCAAAAGGCCCACGATCTCGCCGCGATCTGCCTGGAAATCAACCCCCTGCACCACCGTTCGCTTGCCGTACACTTTGACCAGCTGTTCAGCTGCTAGCTGCGCCATCGCTGCCCTCACATCCAGCCATTCTCAAGACTACCCGTGCAGCCCGCTCCACGGCACCGGGCTCTCCCAGCTCCTTGTCCAGCTGGGCAAGGTCCGCAAGCAGCGAGCGGCGGGCCTGATCATCGTAGATCAGTTCCTCAATTGTCTTGGCAATTTTCAAAGGGTTTGCATCGCCCTGAATAAACTCGGGTATTACATTCTTTCGCAGTATCTTGTTGGTTATGGTCATGCTTGGTCGGCGGTCAAGTACTTTTTCTGCTAAGTACGCGGCGTGGGGTAAGCGGTAAACCGCAAGAGAAGGCACGCCCATCAGCGAGGCCTCCAGTGACACGGTGCCGATGGAAGTAACGGCCGCATCGGCGGCGCTGAGCGCACAGTACGTGTCCCTTTCGATGTGCATATCGCTGAAATGTGCGCCTTTCAGGATCTCCTCTGCCACTGCCCCGGGGACGGTGGGCGGAAGAGAGAGCACGGCCTTGAGTTCTGGGTGCTCTTGGGTCAGGTGACTGAGCGCCTTAAGCACGGGAGGCAGCACATGCTTCACTTCTATTTCCCGGGCTCCTGGCAGAACTGCGACCACCTTCGCCTCCGGGGATATGCCCAGCCTTTCCCGGGCCTGGTTGGGAGACACAGAGCGATCTGCCAGGTCCATCAGCGGGTGCCCCACAAACTCGGCAGCAATACCTGCTTCCTGGCAGAGAGCTTCCTCTGTTCGGCTGATGGCTGCGACCTTTGTCACCACGCTGCTGAACTGGCGCATGTTAACGCTGGCGAAGCCGCGGCTGAACGGTGTGTAATAGTAGAGGACCGGGATCTCCCTGGCCCGAGCGATCCCCAAGAGTTTAAAAGCAAAAACGGGCAGTCCGATCTGGAGGACCACCGCAGGGGTTTCCTGGTCCATCGCTTCGACTACCCGCGCGATCAGGCGCTTGATCACAGTAGAACCACGTAGAGAGTGAAAAGCACCCAAGCTCACAATCTCGGAAATGTCAAAAAGAAGACGCACTCCGGCGTCGCTCATTAAGGGACCCCCAACCCCATAGACATTCGCATCCGGGCAGAGCTCGTGGATCTTAGAGGTGAGAGCGGCTCCAAAGCGGTCACTGGTATTGTCGCCACCGAGCATCAAGATGTTCTGATTCATAGCGAGCCATCCTCCTGGGCAGGTGAAAACCCCACACCCCTGCCGACTTCTATAGAGGGTTCGGCATCACTCCGGCTTTTCCTCTTTTTCCAGACGATGCTCCTCCCGCCGCCCATTCAGCTGATCAGAAGTTTCCTGTACAGCCTGGCGATTTCAGACCTGGGCTCGGCAAAGACCCGCTCGGGTTCGCCCTCCTCTACCACCTGGCCCCGATCCATGAAGACGATGCGGTCAGCCGCCCGCAGGGCAAAGGACACCTCGTGGGTAACGATCACCATAGTGGTACCGGAGTGTTCCACCAATTCCTCCATAACCTCCAAGACTTCGCCCACAAGGATCGGGTCCAGGGAAGCGGTGGGTTCGTCCCAAAGCATGATCTCGGGGCTGCTGACCAGGGCCCGGGCAATGCCCACTCTCTGCTGCTGCCCGCCGCTGAGCTGGTCGGGGCGGCGCTCGGCTGCGGCTTTAAGTCCAACCCGATCGAGAGCAGCGAGGGCCCTCTCCGCGGCTTCCTCCCTCTCCATGCCGCCCATCACCAGATGGAACATGACGTTCTCAAGCGCCGTCAACCTGGCGATCAGATTGAAATGCTGGAAGACAAACCCGACCCGGCGGCGGAAATCCTGGAGCTCCTTCCCCTGGAGAGCCAGGACGTCCCGGCCCCCTAAGACAATGGAGCCGCTGTCCGGTTCGGTGAGGCGGTTCACGCAGCGGATCAGTGTCGATTTGCCGCAGCCCGACGGCCCCATGATCACAACCGTCTCACCCCTAGCCACGTCGAAATCCACTCCCGCTAAAGCGGTCGTTTTCCCGTAACTCTTGTGCAGATCCCTGATTTCCAGCAACACCCCGCACCTCCTCTCACTCAAAACTGCTGCTTCCACCGGTTAAGCAGGTTCAGCAGCCCGGGCCGGCTGGGCGGGATGACCACTTCCCGCATGAGCTGCACATTGGACAGTCCCAAGGCCTGGGCTGCCATGAGCTCCATGCTGTCCACCGGACTGAAACGCTCCGACAAAGCCACGACCAGCACTCCCATGCCAAACCCCAGCAGGGAAATGACCACCGGGCCGCAGAAGGGAATCTCCCCGCCGGCCAGATGGTAGATGCTGCTCAGCAGCACGCTGCCCACTGCTCCGCCCAAGAGAAGAAGGGGGTCAGCCCAGCGCAGCAGAGGCCTTTTCTGGAATCTGCGCCCTGCCCGCAGTTGTTTCAGGGCGCTGAAGATGGTTGCGTGGTCCAGCACCAGAACGATCAGTGCGAAGATGATGGCCAGAAGGCCGGCAACAATCGAACGGACCTCCCTGAGGATGCGGAAGATCTCCCCGCGTGCATCGGGCGAAACCATGCCTGCCGATGTAGAGTAAGTGTGCAGGTAGGAGTTGCCCAGTTCTTCCTGGAAGGTCCTTTCCAGCTCCTTTTCGTTGAGCCTCTCGCCCCGGATCAGCAGCTGGACCCGCTCTCCAGGGATGACCTGCCCGCCCAGGTAGGTGTTGATCAGGCGGATGGACTGGCCGATCTCCGCGTCGCTGAGGTCAGGCAGAGTATCCCGGACAAAACCTATCTGCTCCATGATCGCCGCCACATCAATCTGCTGCACATTGGCGATCTGGGTGCTGATGCCGTTCAGGCTGCGGCGCATCTCCTCGATGTCCAGGTTCTCCAGGGAATCCAGGGATTCCTCACCGCTGCTCAGCACACCCTTGGCCAGAGTCTGCAGCAGGCCGTTGAGGAGCAGGCTGACCAGGAACTGCTCGCCTGTGGGTTTGGCCTCACCATTGGCGATGCCTTCGTTGAGCTGGCGCATCTGGACCTGGAGCACCTCAAGCTGCAGGAGCGCTTCCTGGAACGTGACCAGAACAGCCTCGGCGTTGTCCACGGCGGCGCTGGCCTGCACCGCCAGCTCTTCCAGCTCGCCCAGGAGCCTGAGACTCTCATCCACAGCATAGGCCAGGCGGTAGCGCTCGTTTTCGATCTCCACCTCGCCGATGAACTCGCCCAGCTCGCCGTTGTCTGCCGGCCGGAAGCCCCTGTAAACCACCCGGTCTGTGGACTGGACAGGCGACCCCTCAATGATCATCCCTTCGCCCAAACCGCTGAACACACCGGTCACTTCAACGATCAGCTCTCCCTCTGATTGCCCTGCTCCTTTCAAGACCAGGCGCTCGCCGATGGCCAGCCCAACCCCTGGCTCGGGTGAAATGCGCACCTTCGAAGCGTAGCTGCCTAGAAAATCGCGCATCTCCACCAGGGTCTTCAAAAAGGCGTCCAGATCCTCGCCGTACTGGGCGGAAGTGACGTTGGCAAAACGGCTGCCGGAAGAGCCTGCCTGGGTCCGCAGAACCTCCAGAGCCCTCTCGCCCACCTCCTGAGTATCCACGGCAAAACCCATGGGAAAGCGCAGCTCGAGAATCTGGTACTGCCCGAGGATGTCTTCAATCTGGGCACTCGCCTTCGGAAGGTCGTCTTCGCTTTGGGCGAGCACCACCAGGTTGCTCCCGTCCTTCACCGCAAAGCGCACTGCGGGCAGGGCTTCGATCCTCTCAATCAGCTCGTCCCGCACCCCCGGGTGTACTCCCCGGATCAGGACGCTGGGCTGAACCATCAGGGTGTAGCCGCTCAAGCCCGGAACCGCGCCAAAATAGGAGGTAATGCTCTCAAATACCTCCCTAGTGCGGTATTCCGGCGGCAGTCCGAAGAATACGTTGGCCTGCCCGGCGATGGTCAGGGTCTGGCCAAGTTTGTACCCGGGAAAGGACTGCTCGCCGATGCGCCTCAGCTCGCGCAGGGCCGCATCCACTGCTTCTTCTCGGATGTGCAGCATCAGATCATACTCTCCGTACTCGCCGATCATCTGGTCGAGGGTGTCGCCGAAATACTCATCGATTGCCCAAGCGGTTCCCTGGGAAAAGCCGGCGCCCAGCAGTATGGTGATCACAAGCAGGAGGGCGAGATCTTTATAGAATCCATCGCGAAAAAAATCGAGCATTACCCTTCCTCCTCACCCAGTGGCTTCATTATAACACGCCTCTAGCTGGGTCTTAAGTGGTAATGCCCGTCAGTATTGTCACATCTTACTCTGCTTCAGCCCGTTAATCCTCCGTGTTGAACAGGCCTTGGAACGCTCCGAAGAACTGAAGTTCGCTGGTCTCCAGGAACATCACGAACTTCTCGCCAGTCAGCTCTCCATCTTCGAAGACCACCCTCACGTTCCCGATGAACACCGCCTGGTCAGTTTCCTCATCGTAATCGAAGGTATCGGAGTACACGGTGGCGTCCTCGGTCGCCACAACCACGCTGCCTTGACCTTTGAGCTTGTTGGCATCGCCGTAGTATTCTATGGTCTCCGCTGTGAGGGTGAAGTCCTCTTTGGTCAGGGTGGCTCCGGTGGTGAAGATCAGGTAATCATCGTCTGTGCGCCACTCCATCTTCTGGCCCACGATCTTCACTTCCTCGAAGGTGACCTGGACCAAGGCCCCTTCGATGCCGGTCACGTCTGCAGAAAAGATTCCCGCCTGACGGTCATAGCGCCCCGTGGACAGCTCGGGGGGTGCACCGATAATCTCCAGCTTCCCGGTGTCGCCCTGGGCCCAGCAGACCGCCGGCGCCGCCACCAGCAGAACGACGAGCAAAGATGGTACGATCAACTTCCTAATCACTGCCAGCCTCCTCCTCCAGAATAACGTTCCCGAAGAAATCCATTGACTCTGCCTGCAGGTCATAGACCGCTTCCTCCAGCTTCCAGAGCAGGCCACCATCGCGGATCTGCACGCCTCCGGAAAGGTGCACCAGCCCTTTCTCGGTGTCCATGCCCATCTCCGCCGCCTCAATCTCCATGCCGCTCCAGAGGATGCGCACCGGCCCCGGAGAGACCAGTGTCGCGCTGGACCCGAGCCACTCCAAATAGTCGCTTTCCAGCTGGAAGTTGTCTTGCTCTCCCACAACAAGCACCGGACCGTACAGCCTTAGAACCTCGGTCTTGCGGTTCCACTGGGCCCGGGGGGCCTCAATGTTCAGGTAGGGCTCCTGGTCTTGGAAGACGACCATTTCTTCCAGATCGCCCAGGGTGACCAGCTCGCCCTCCTGCAGCACCGAGCGGCTGAGGATCTCCCACTGCCGCTGCCCATCTTTGCGCCCCACGAGCCTCGATTCCAGCAGCTGCACGCTGGGGGGCACGGCCACTGCCGGGGGCGCCGGCTGGCTGAGGAAGCGCACGGTGATGAAGATGATGACCGCAACCAGCACGGCGCTGCAGGCAGCGATCCGCTTCGCTTTGGTTGACAGGGGCATCACTCCTCCACATCGATAATATCCGCCACATCCTCGAAGTCAAACAGGCTCAAGCCGCCCTGGCTGTCCCAGCCGATGGGCAGAGTGGGAAAAGCGTTGATGGTCAGCTGCACCGCAACCCGGCCCGAAACGTGATCGTAGGAAAAGGTGAGTGTGCGGCAGTGCAGCTCCTGGTTGACCGCCAGCACCCCCTTGGTGAACTTCCTGGAACCGGGGTTGTAAATGCTGTCATAGGTCACCGACAAGCTCGAGGCCAGGGGAAGGGTGAAGCGCATGTCCACCCGCTCCAGCTCATCGATATCCGGCCGGTAGCGCAGGCCGAACTTCAGGCTGAACTGGTCCCGCTTGTACTCGATCAGCGGCACGACGCGGGTCAGCTTCTTGGCGTTCAAATCATAGCTGGCATAGACATCCAAGCGCCACTGATCGCTGGCCTTCAGCCCTGTATTGAGGGTCAGGCCGCTGAACTTTTTGGTCAAGAAGTCGTATGTGGTCGTGGCGCTGGCCTGCACTTTCCCCTGGTTGTAGTTCAGGCGCACATTCAGGTCTTGGAGCGGTTTTTGGGCGTCAAACTTAAACGGCGTCGACCCCCAGACATCCCGGCGCCGGTAAGTGCCGCTCAAAGACAGCCTCTGTCCCAGGCTCTGGCTCAGGCTCACCCGCCCGTACAGCCAGGCTTGGCTGTGCTCGTCGGAGTAAAGCGCTCCGTTCAAATCTCCCTGGTAGGTGATGGTGGTGCCGGCTCGCGGACGCCAGGTCTTGGACCGCAGGGTGAGCTGGCCGTAGGCCCGATTCTTCACAATATCAGACGGTTTTTCTCCGTAGCGGCCGACCATCAGCTGGGCCTGGAGCGGCAGGCTGCTCAGGCCGAGGTCGCTTATTTCCCATTTAAGCTCCGGCACGCGCTGCACGCTGCGCCAGTCCTTGGCTCCCGACCCTAAAAGGTCGGGGTTGAACTGCTGCTCGAAGGTGAGGGTGAATTCATTCTTGCCCTTGGTATAGACCGCCGAGCCGAGGTAGTCCAGGATGCGCACCTCTTCGCTGGTGAGCTTCTGGACATAATTGCCCTTCACGTTGACGGTCAACCGGTCAGTCAGCTTCTTGGTGGCCTGCAGCCCCAGGTCAGTCTGCTTCTTGGTGGACTGTTCGGGGGTGTTTTTGTAGTTCAGCCATACCTTCCCTGTGAAATCATCTGTGGAAAAGCTCAGGGTGGTGTCGGATGTTGTCTGCTCGCGGATCCAGGTCTTCTCCACGCTGTTCTTCGTGGTGAGGGTCCAGCTCTTTTTGCTCAGGCTGTGTTCCCAGGCCGCCTTGTAGGCCTTCTCGCTGCTGGTGGGGATGCCCCACAGGTAGAGGTGGCCTTCGCCCAGCTCTTCGAGCCTGTAGTTGTGCTTGATACCCAAGCCGACTCCCAAGCGGGTGTAGAGATCGACGTAGATGTTGCCGTAGGAATTGGCATTCCTGTAGTAATTGAAGGCTGTCTTGATGAAGTATCCTTCCTGCTCGCTGTAGCCGATAACCGGCAGGCTGACCAGAAGATCCTTCAAGTCTTCCCTGAGGGGCACCACCAGATAAGGCCAGTAAAAGAGGGGCAGCTTCCCTTCGTAGTAGATGACGTGGCGGACGATGGCCCTATCCCCCGGATAGAGCTCAACCTCCCGGGTGACCAGGCGGTAGTGGCTCTCCTCCAGATCGCAGGTGGTGAAGGACGCATCGCTGAAGTTGTACTTTTGCGCGTCGAACAGCACGGTGTGGCCAGCCACATACACCGTTCCGTCTGGAACCAGCAGATCGGCCCGGATCTCCTGGAAAGTTCCCTCGCCCGTTTCCAGATCGTAGGTCAGAAGCTCCCCCCGGATCTCCTGGTCGTCCCGGACCAGGCGCACCGAACCATGCAGGGTGGCCACCGCTCCAGCCAGATCAGCATGGAGGTAGTCGCCGTAGAGCACCACATCATCCCCCACGTGCACCTCCACACCGCCCTCTGCCGTGAAAACCCGGCTCTCCAGATCATAGGAGCCCGAATTGGACGCGACGATGCGCACCATCTGCTCAGCACTGTGAACAGGCGGTGCGGGAAGGGTCAGCATGAAAATGAGAGCTGCGGCCAGCAGCGCAGTGCCCTTCCGGAGCAGCATGGCTACCTCCCCACTTCTAGTACCAGCGGTCGGAAAGAATCAAGAAGACAAAACCGGTCACTGCGAACAAGGTGTTCACCAGCCAGGCCGAGACCAGCGGCGGCAGGACCTCATTGATGCCCAGGGAGCGGGCGACGGAGACAGCCACGTAGTAGACGAGCAAAATGGCCAGGCTGAGCACGATCCCAAACGCCCGCCCGCCTTTGCCCATCAGGGCCAGGGGCGCCGCAAAAAGGGCAAAGACGAAGGAAGCCATGGGCAGCGCGAGCCGCATGTGGTGCTCAATAACCCAGGAGCGCACCTTCAGCCCGCCCCTCTGGAAGCGCTCAATGTACTCGGCCAGCTCCCGGCGGCTCATCTCCTCCACAGAGCGCTGATTGCCGAAGTAGACCTCGCCCTCCTGTTCGGTGACGATTTCCATGCGCTCAAAGCGGCTCTCGAACTGAACAAAACCGTCCTCATCAAGCTCCTGGTAAACCCCGTCAAAGAGGACCCAGACCCTGTCGTGGAAGATCCCGGTCTGGGCGGTGGTGATGTTGGGGAACCCGTTGGTAGACAGTTCGTAAACCAAGATCTTTTTCAGCTCGTGGGTCTTGGTATCAACCTCGCCGATGTAGAAATACCGGTCATCTCCACCGTGGAAAAACACATTCTCTTCCACCAGGGGCACCCCGTCAGAGAAGATGATCCGCCGCAGCGTGTTCTCAAACTTAGTGTTGGCCGGAGGCACTATGTACTCCGAGGCCAGGTAGGTACCGGCACTGATCAGCAGGCCCAGGACCAGGATGGGCACGATCAAGCGGGGATAGGCGACTCCGCTTCCCCGCATCACGGTCATTTCGCTATCCTGCACCAAGCGTCCCACGGCCAGCAGGGTGGAGAACAGGGTAGCGATGGGCAGTGTGGTCACCACCGTGGCCGGTATGCGGTAAAGCAGCATCCTGGCCACCGTCCCCACGGCCACATCGTGCACGAAGATCAGGTCTGTCAGCTGGAACAGCAGCCCGGTCAGAAGCACGACGGTAAAGCCGAAGACGCAGAAAGAAAACGGTCCCAAGAGTTCTCTGGTCAGATAGCGGTCGAGGATCTTCATCCCAGCAACACCTCGCGGTGAGCGTGAACTAAAAAGCCAGCTTGAAATGGATCCCGAAATTCAAGCCCCTTCCCAGCGCCACGCCCAGGTTAGCCCCAAGCTCCGGGCTGAACTGGGCTGTCACTCCTCCGCTCAGGTTGTGGCCGTCGTACTCCATGAAGAGCGATGCGGTTGGCACGCTGCTTACCTTGACGGGATTGAGCATCAGCGTAACCCCGGCCATGCCCCGGGAATAGCGGCCCAGGCCCCAGGCCAGGTGGCCGCGGAGGTGGGGTGCTCCCAGCTGCTTCGAGAGAACGGCGTACAGATCCTGGCTCCCCGAGGAAAACTCTCCGCCCACGGCGATCCCCGGCAGCTGAGCAGTCTCCTCCATCAGCACGGCCTTGGCAGTGACGTAGAACCTGCCCCCCACGACCTGCCTCACTCCAGCGCTGAAGTTGGGATGGAGCCCGAGCTCAAGGCCGACGGCATGCACGCCGCCGTAGGTATAGGCAAGCTCCACGGTGCCAGAGGCGACCGCATCGGCAGTAGGCACGGCAGACAACTGAACCGCCCCCACAGAGCCGGAACAGAACGCCAGAACCACAAATATGCTCCAGATCATGCTGCGAATGTTCTTCATTTCTGTCCTCATCTCCTAGCTTTGCTGGTCACTATTCTCCCTTGGCGGAGCGATCACCTGCCGGGGTGGGGTTGGGAGTTCGTGGATTCAATCGAGTAGGTAGCCGCTAGGTGATCAGCCTAGCGGCTTTCCTCTCACAGAACGGTGCGTACGGGCCACGTACACCGCTCCTGAAGAATCTGCCGCCGTTCGTAGAACTGCGACACAATCCC
>Ga0134103_1000081_pt1 | contig 124040 bp, 104 predicted proteins | sample 14_taG_2_FD_94445 | JGI IMG/M metagenome (GOLD analysis project Ga0134103, IMG submission 94445) | Switchgrass degrading microbial communities from high solid loading bioreactors in New Hampshire, USA - 14_58_20_212_A1 metaG | ecosystem: Engineered > Bioreactor > Semi-continuous > Anaerobic >...
GTAGATGAGCTTGGTGCCGGGGTGCTTGCATTTCATCACGGAGGCTCACTCCAGACGCAGGGTTCTACCTAGATCTTAGCTCATGCGTTGGGCTACGTCGATCCTTTTGGCAACAGCCTCGATCGCGATTATTGGACCCGAATGGAGCGGCGGGGCCATCCCCTTGGCAACCGTTACTGCAGATTTGAAAGTCCCGGTTATCGCGACTACCGCCACAAATGAAGCTGTTACCGTTGATCCCGAGACGGGCAAGGTACAGCCCTGGATGTTCAGGATGTGCTTCATAGACCCGTACCAGGGCTACGCGTTGGCCGACTTCGCATACAACGAGCTCGGCTACAGGAAAGCAGCAATACTGCGAGACGTGGCCGACCCCTATGCCATGGGTGTGGCGCAGTATTTCTCGCAGCACTTCACGGAGCTCGGCGGTGAAATAGTGGCCGAAGAGGGCTATATGGAAGGCGAGCTCGAGTTTAGGGCGCAGCTCACCAACATCCTTGCCACGGATGCAGAAGCGCTCCTCATTCCTGCGGCCCAGTATCGAGTGGCCGGCAACGCTGCACAGCAGCTAAAGGACTTGGGTGGCAGCATTACTCTTCTTGGAGCAGACGCCTGGGTGAGTGACGACCTGCTTACTCTGGCCGGTCCGGAGCTCCAGGGCTGCTATGTGTCAAGCCTTGCGGCGATAGAAGCGCCGGAGTTCAAGTCTTACAATGAAGCCTACGCCAATAAGCACGGCGTCAATCCGACCGTCTATTCCTACATGGCCCTTGACGCCCTGATGCTCATTGAACACATGATCCGGAACGAGAACGTCACCACCAGGGAAGAAATGAGAGATGCACTTGAGAACGCTAAGGGTGTGAAGCTCTTCACGACCCAAAGCTTCGAAATGGATCCGGCTACTCACAACCCCCTGAAGCGGCCGGTCGTAATGCTGACTATCGATAACTCGCAGTGGAAGGTCCACAAAACTTACGTTCCGCAATAAAGGCAAACTCAGGGGGTGAAGGCAACTTCACCCCCTCTCATTCCCAACTGAAGGGGGAGACAATTTGGACCGGTTTGCTCAGCAGGCAGTTACCGGATTGTCGATCGGGAGCATCTATGCCCTTCTTGCTGTGGGGTATGCCCTGATCTTCAGCATTTTCAACTTCTCAAACTTCGCGTTCGGATCGTCCATGATGATCGGTGCCTATGCGGCCTATTACGCGCTTAAGTCGCCGAGCATTCCTACGTGGGCGGCTATCATTCTGTCGCTTCTTATCGGCGCCGCGTCCTCGGCGATCATCGAGCGGGTAGCCTACAGGCCGCTGCGCGTCAGGAACTCGCCCAAGCTGTTTCTCATGATCACGGCAATCGGAGTCAACCTATTGCTGGTTCAGAGCGTGGTAGTTGTGATAGGCGGCGAGTACCGGGCTCTTCCGCTGCCAAGCAGGCTGGGAGTAATCTCGCTGGGCAGAGTGAACATTGCCATAAACGACCTCCTTGCCGCCGCAGTCTCGGGGGTTTCGCTCCTGGCGCTCTGGACGTTTCTCGAGAAGACGCGCCTTGGACGTGCCATCAGGGCGTGCTCCTACGACATGTCCACGGCTTCTCTAATGGGAATACCCGTCGACCTTATCGCTTTTCTCGTATTCGCCATATCTGGGTTTTTGGCTGCGGTCTCAGGTGTGTTCTGCGCCCAGAAATATGCGGTTAGCCCCTATGTAGGAGACATAAGCAACAAGGCGTTCATCGCAAGCGTACTCGGGGGATTGGGAAGCTTGCCGGGGGCGGTTGTTGGCGGACTCCTACTCGGATTTGTCGAGACCATGATAAGCGGTTTTGTCTCTTCGCTCTATCGGGACCTATTCTCGTACTCCTTGCTCGTGATAGCCCTGGTGTTCTTTCCTCAAGGGATGTTCGGCAAGGATGTCCGGGAGTCTCTCTAGGAGCAGGGAGGTGAGGATGTGCGGTACCTATTAGGTGTGGCGTCGGTAGCGGGGATCAGCATGCTCGCTACCATGGGAATGGTGATACTCACCGGATACACCGGACTGTTCTCAGTGGGACACGCGGGCTTCATGGCGATCGGGGCATATACAAGCGCGATACTGGTCATGAGGTTCAACGTGCCGTTCCTACTTGCCCTAGTGGCCGGCGGGTTACTCGCCACCCTTTGCAGTCTGCTTATCGGTCACACGAGTCTGAGAGGCCGTATGAGAGGCGACTACTTTGCCATCGCGATGCTTGGGTTCGGTGAATCCATCCGTCTCATTTTGGCAAACACGAAGCCGGTGATCGGGGGTGCCATGGGACTACCTGGGATACCTCAGAAGACCACTTTCTGGCATGTGCTGGTAATCGACATTATCGCGCTCATATTGGTTCGCAACTACGTGAAGTCGCAGTGGGGCCGGAATAGCATCGCCGTTAGGGAGCAAGAAGTTGCAGCCATGATGATGGGCGTAGATGTTGCGAAGGTCAAGATCTGGGCCCTCGCCATCAGCGCGTTTTTCGTCGGCTGCTCGGGCGGACTTTGGGCGTTCTTCATGACCTATCTCCAGCCGGCGCAGTTCTCCCAGACAAGATCCTCTGACCTCTTGGCTTCGGTAGTGTTTGGAGGAATGAACAGCATTACAGGGCCAGCAATAGCGTCCTTCTTCCTGGCGTTCGTGCCTGAACTTCTAAGGGAAGTAGCCAAGTGGAGGTTGGTCGCTTACGGCGCGGTTTTCGTCATCATCATGATCGTAAGACCGCAGGGCCTCTTCGGATACAAAGACATTGGGTTTGAGCATATCAACAAGATCCTCGGGAAGCTCGGTCTCAAGCGGAGGAGGTATGCCGATGTTAGCCAATGAGGTCTTGGTTATAGACGGGCTGGTGGTTCAGTTCGGAGGCCTTCGCGCAATCGACGACTTCAGCCTATCTCTTACAGAAGGCGAACTCCTCGGACTAATCGGTCCCAACGGCTCGGGAAAGACAACCCTGTTCAATGCGACGACGGGGGTTGTCCCCGCGGCAGCCGGGAGCATAAGGTTCAAGGACACCGAACTCATCGGGCTTCCCAGCAACAAGATCGCTACATTGGGCATCAGCAGAACCTTTCAGAACATCCGAATTTTCCCTCGGATGACGGTTCTGCAGAACGTAGCCCTGGCGATTCACCGGATACCCCTGTATTCCGTCTGGGAGGCTTTCTTGCGCACAAAGAAAGTAGTAGAGGCCGATAGAAAGGTGGAGGCTGAAGCTTACGAGTTTCTCGAGGCGTTAGGTCTTCAGGATTACGCGAAGCGCGAGGCAGGAACTCTACCTTATGGACTACAGCGGAAGGTTGAGATAGCCCGCGCCCTGGCTACGCGGCCGAGTCTGCTCCTTCTAGACGAGCCTGCCGCAGGGATGAATGACCAGGAGTGCGTCCAGCTCCAGGAACTCATACAGGAGATCCACGACAAGTATAAGCTCTCTACAATCCTCATAGAGCACCACATGACCGTAGTGGCGGCAGTCTGTAAGCGCGTCGTCGTCCTAAACCTGGGTAAGATGCTTGCTCAAGGGTCGGTCCGTGATGTCCAGTCGGATCCTCGGGTTATCCAGGCATACCTGGGCGAGAGGAGGTCGCGCTATGCTTAGAGTCGAGAATCTAGAGGTATCCTACGGCGGCATCAAGGCACTTCATGGCGTGTCCCTGGAAGTATCTAAGGGCGAGATAGTATGCATAATCGGCGCCAACGGAGCTGGGAAGAGCACGCTCCTCAAGGCCATTTCCGGCTTGGAAAAGCCATCCGGTGGAGCCGTGTACTTTGACGGCAAGAAACTGGATATGCCTCCCCACAAGATCGTGGGCCTAGGGATCTCTCTGGTCCCCGAGGGGAGGCGGATCTTCGCCAACCTGACGGTGCTGGACAACCTGCTTGTCGGCGGTTTTCTCACCAAGAAGTCTGACGTAGAAGAGAACGTCGAAAGAGTGCTGACCCTTTTTCCGCGCCTTCGCGAAAGGATCAAGCAGTTAGGAGGTACCATGTCAGGCGGCGAGCAGCAGATGCTTGCTGTCGGGAGGGCCCTCATGTCCAACCCCAGGCTCCTCATGTTGGATGAACCTTCTTTGGGCCTCGCGCCGGTTATAGTCGACACGTTGTTTGAAGGGCTCGCCAAGGTAAGGGACTCCGGCGTGACCATACTTCTGGTCGAACAGAACGCTATGATGGCCCTGGAACTGGCAGACCGAGCTTATATCCTCGATACAGGTTCAATCGTTAAAGAAGGCAAGGCAAGTGTGCTCTTGGATGATCCCATGGTCGTAGAGCACTACCTAGGAAAGGCATAGTAAGGAGGATTCTCGTCGTGTCTTCGTATTTTATCTACAACGGCCCAATCCATACGATGTCCGATGACGGGACCGTAAGTGCCATGCTGGTTGTAGGCGACAAGGTCAGGTGTGTTGGGAGCGAGGACGAAGTCCGGAAGTACCTGCCTTGGAATGTGAAACACATAGACCTGAAAGGGCGCGCGGTGTTTCCGGGGTTCCACGATTGCCACAATCACTTTCTCATGTACGCGGTGAGCCTAAAGCAGGTCAACCTGATGGGAGTGCCTACGCTTGAGGAAGGCCTAAAGTTAATCAAGAAGGCCGCTGATGAGGCCAGAACACATGGCGAGTGGATCGTCGGAAGCGGCTGGGACAAGAGCCTGTGGATACATTTTCCCAACCGTCACCAGCTAGACTCGGTTACGGGCGACATACCAACGTTTCTCTCAAGCAAAGATGGACACAGCACATGGGTCAACTCTAAAGCCTTGGAGATTGCCGGCATCACCCGATCAAGCGAAGCTCCTCCCGGAGGAGCCATCTTGAAGGACGAAGCCGGTGAACCCACGGGCATCCTCCAGGACGAAGCGTCAGAACTGGTGGGGCGCTGTGTTCCAAAACCGTCGCAGGAGTTCCTGTACGAGGCTTTGGAGGCGTGCATCCCCCATGTCTGGAAGATGGGCATTACGTGTGTCCACGCGCCTGACGCCATTGAGCTGTTCGGGATGATGAGAAATCTGCGCCTCCAAAAGGACCTTCCCTTGAGACTGGCAATGATGCCTGCGATCTCGGAGCTCACTCGCCTGGCGTGTATGGGCATAGCACAGGGATATGGGGATGACTGGGCTTGGATGGCACAGGTCAAGATGTTCAAAGATGGTTCACTCGGTTCCTCGACCGCCTATCTATACGAGCCCTACGAGGGAATGCCGGACTACTTCGGACTCGAGGTAATGACGGACGAAGAGATCAAATCACAGGTCCGGGCCTGTGTTGAAGCAGGCTACGGGGTCGCCATTCACGCCATAGGGGATAAGGCCGTGGCCGGCACCCTAGATGGTATCGAATCTAGTCTGAAGGAATCGCGACGCAAAGGGATCCGGCACCGCATCGAACACGCTCAGATGATACACCCGAGGGATATCCCGCGCTTTAAGGAGCTCGGAGTCATAGCGTCGGTGCAGCCTGCGCACGCGGTGGCCGATCGATACATGGCTGACCGCGAATGGGGCGAGCGGTCGGTGCGCGCATATCCCTTCGGGCAGTTGGTGACTGCGGGAGCGATGATGGCGTTCGGCTCGGATGCCCCGGTCGATACTCCGGATCCGATCTACGGTATCCACTGTGCCGTGAACAGGAATCTACCGGGCGAGCCCGACAGCAAGTCGTGGCATCCTTCTGAGAAGACGACCGTGGAAACAGCGGTTACCGCATACACGCGAAATGCCGCTTTTGCCGCCGGCAAGGAGAACGTGATTGGCGACCTGGCTCCCGGAAAGTACGCTGATTTCGTGATCCTGTCGAGAGACATCATGGACCTCCCGGTGAGCAATATCTCTTCGGTGGAAGTCCAAGCGGTGTCCATAGGGGGACAGTTCGTCGTTCACCCGGAATGGTGATAGATGGCTAATCCTGGGTGACATAGAGGAACGGGCCCGGGCAAGTGCCCGGGCCCTCTTGTTGCATATGGGCATGCGCGTCCCGGATTGGGCAGACAAGCCATCGTCCCAGTCATCATCTTCGTGAAGACCGCTTTTCGGTGGCGCTCTCCGTGTGTCTCTTGTTCTTCCGCAGTCTTCGGTAGACCGACAGTGCTCTCCCCACCTTCCTAGCCGCCCACCTCATACCTTTCCCCGCATACTCCAAAGGCCTCGTGGCGAGGTAGAGCATGATGGCTTTGGCCGCTTCGAGGTCCCGCTCAATCACCTCCACGGATAGGCCCGTCTTGGAGAGGTAGTCGTCTCTCCGTTCAGGAGGCAACTTCTTGAGGGCTCCGGCAAGAGCAGATAGGGCGATTGCGATGTCATCCAACTGGCCGATGACCGGTATTATCCCGGGGACGAGGTCTATGGGAGAGACGGCGTATAGGAGCCCTACACTCAAGTGCACCTTCCGCCTCTTGCTGACTGCCGGGTCCGAATAGAGCATATACATCAGGCGGGCGTACACCGGCATCCGTCCGACGATCGGCTTGAGTATTCCTATCAGATCCAACGAACAGCACCTCTACGGTGAGTATACTACGCCCCCGGCACGATACGCAGATCCGCTTCGTGACCCGTAAGAAGGCAGGAATCCGCGCCTCATCTCCTGAATAGCTCTCGCCTAAGACGGCGTACGGGCAAGACTTCTCAGGACTGGTTTTCGAAGGCTTTTTCGCTATTTGCCCACCTTGCCCGCAGCCAAATAGCCACTCAAGTGAGGGGATTTGTGATGTCCCAGGCTCTCAGGATGGATGCGGATAAGTCGCTTCCCGCGACAAAGGCACCTTACGACGTTCAAGCACTTAGGAAGCGGTTTCCTGCCCTTCGCAGGATGGAAAACGGTATGCCGGTGGCGTTCCTTGACGGACCCGGCGGCTCCCAAGTAGCGGATACCGCAATTGAGGCGATGGCCAACTACCTGATCCGGGGTTCGGCCAACGTCCACGGGGTCTTCTCGACGAGCGTCGAGACAGATGAACTGCTGCTCCGCTCTCGCGCCGCCATGGCGGATTTCCTCGGAGGCCAACCCGACGAAGTGGCCTTCGGCGCCAACATGACCACGTTGAACTTCGCCCTGGCGAGAGCCATGGCCAGAGACTGGCGCGAGGGAGACGAGATCGTCGTAACGGAAATGGACCACCGGGCAAACGTCGACCCTTGGGTTTCCGCGATAGAGGATAGGGGCGGCAGCGTCAAGTGGATCAAGGTGGACCCCGAGCGTCTGACGCTTGACCTGAGCGACCTCTCCTCGATCATTGGCCCAAAGACGAAGCTGGTCGCAGTGGGTCTCGCATCAAACGTGCTGGGTACCATCAACGACGTGAAAAGCATAGCCGACGCGGCGCATTCGGTTGGGGCCTACGTGGTCGTGGACGCCGTCCACGCCGCTCCCCACATGTTCATAGATAGAGATGCCTTGGGCGCCGATGCCATCTTGTTCTCCCCGTACAAGGCTTTCGGGCCTCACCTGGGCGTCCTGTCGATCAAGGCGGACCTGTACGACCGCCTCCAGACCTACAAGGTGCTCCCGCAGCTGGAGGAACGCCCGGATAAGATCGAGACGGGCACCCTGAACCACGAGGGCATCGCGGGAGCCGAAGGCGCCGTGAAGTTCATCGCAAGCCTCGGCGACGGGGCAACGACCAGGGAAAAGATCCGCTCCGCCATGGAGAAAATCGAGGAACACGAAAACCCGCTCGCCGAGTGGGTGAGGGCGAGGCTCCGGGCCATCCCTGGGTTCACGGTCTATGCCGCGCCCGACGACGTGAAGAAGACTCCTACCATCGCCTGGCGCGTTCAGGGGATGCATCCCAGAGACGTCTGCCTCCACGCCCTCAAGAAAGCCCTCTATATCGCCAGCGGCGACTTCTACGCGACGACTCTGGCGATGATCCTGGGCATAAGAGCCAGCGGGTCTTGGGTGCGGGCCGGGCTGGCCCCGTACACCACCAAGGAAGAGGTTGAACTCCTGGTAGAGTCCATGGAGGAACTGGCGGTTTAGCGGCGTGGCGGTATAGTGGTGTCGCGGTGTGGCGGCGCGGCTGTGCGAAGGAAGCCGCAAAGGCCCCTACGAGGCCTTTGTGACGTTGGCCTGGTTATTTCGGAAGGCCGGCAGTGTACCACAAAACCAAGGGAGGGTTTCCGGTGAGCGGTCCGATAACGATCTCCGACGTATTGGACGTAAAATACCTGGGCAAGTGGGATTGGAGCCCCGACGGGCGCTACATAGCGTTCATCTGGGATGACGGAGGCCTAAGAGATCTATGGCTGGTGGAGCCGGGGAAGTCGGCTCCCAGGAAACTGACATCGGCCAAGAACGGCGCCTCCGACTTCGCTTGGGCGAAGGACGGAAAGATCTACGCGGTGGTAGACGGCTCCCTTTTGAGGCTCGGCGGTCCCGGCTTTGAGACAGTCGAATCGCTGCTTGAGGGTAGACCTGTAGCCGGGCTGTCTCTTTCACCTGACGGTTCTTTTCTCGCGTTCACTAGGGGCGGGGCTATCTGGCTCCTGGAGGAGCGGACCGGCAAGTTCATCGAGTTCTCCCTTCCTTCCGGAGCAGGACAGGGGAGGGGCCCCGGGGGCCGCGTGGAGTGGTCGCCCTCGTCCCAGAGGTTCGCGTTCGGTTTCCGGGACGAAGAGTCCTTCCACCAGATAGCCGTCGTGAAGCTCACTTCGCATGGCGTCAAACTGGAGTGGCGTTCGCATTTCACGAGATCCGCCGGCGGACCGACCTGGCTCGATGAGAACACCCTTATGTACTCGCAGCACACAGACGGCGGACTGGCCGCCGAACTCTGGACCATTAAGTTAGCGGCTACAGAAGGCCCTGGGGATGACAGCGGTCGTCGTGCCGGCAGTGGCACAGGCGCCGGCGCTGACGATGACCATTGCAACGAGCCCGCACGCGGACCCCTTACCCCCGAGATCCTGTACAGGATTGAAGGCTCAGGCAGGGGCACAGTTATGTTCACAGGAGGGACTGTGTCGCCGGACCGCACTAAGCTGCTCCTCATGATGGAGAACGACGGTTGGGCGCACTACTACATCCTCGACCTCGCGACCAGGGAGGTCAGGCAAGTTACCTTCGGAGAGTGCGAGGACTTCGCCCACGCGGGAGACTCGGCGAAATGGCTCCCCGACGGTTCCGGGTTCCTGTATGCGTCGAACAAGGACGCCACCGACCAGCGTCACATCTTCCTCTACAGTCTGGAGACAGGGGAGAGCGTGAAGATTATCGACCTCCCGGGGACCAACTCGCTGGTCAGCATCTCGCCTGACGGGAGGCTCGCGTTCCAGCACTGCGACGAGTTCCGGAACGGAGACCTGTGGGTGTCCGGACCCAACGGAGAAAACCCGGTACAGGTCACGTTCTCTATGCCCGAGGTCTGGAGTCCCGCGAACCAGTTTGAACCGGAAGAGGTGCAGTTCAAGAGCGCAGGCGGCCTCACTATCCACGCCTATCTCATGAAACCTAAGGATATAGAGGCGGGGAAGAGACTTCCGGCCATCATATGGATCCACGGAGGGCCAATCCGCCAGATGAGGCGCGGATGGCATCCTCAGAGGTCCTACGCCCTTTTCCACGCGTACAACCAGTATCTAGTCCAGGAAGGTTACGTCGTCTTGACGGTCAACTTCCGTGGAGGCATCGGGTACGGTAGAGACTTCAGGCAGGCCCTCTACCACAAGATGGGTGTCGACGACGTCACCGACATCGTGGAAGCGGGCAATTACCTGAAGCGGCTTCCCTATGTCGACCCCGAGAGGGTAGGCGTCTACGGCCTGAGCTACGGCGGGTACCTGACCCTGCACTGCCTGACGCAGTATCCGGATGCCTTCAGGTGCGGCATAAACATCGCGGGTATCTGGGATGAGGTCCAGTGGACTAAATGGGCTGACAGGCGGTATGGAAAGGGGGCCGGGCTCTTCAAGATGTTCCTGGGCGGTGAACCGGAACATGCGCCCGACCTCTACAGGCAAGCGTCGCCCAAGACCTTCGCCAAGAACATGAAGGCGCCGCTCATGAACGTACACGGCACGGCCGACATGAACGTAGACTTCCAGCAGATGGACTCCATCATCCGCGACCTTGTTGAACTAGGAAAAGACTTTGAGGTGGTATACTACCCGGACGAGGTCCACACGTTTGCTAAGAAGAAGACGTGGATGGATGCGATGCCGAAGATGACGCGGTTCTTCGACAAGCATCTCCGGGGTTAGGTTGCCGGGTTACATCTACTGGCCGATACTGACCGAAGGGGGCGCTTACGGTGACTGATCGATCTGCTTACGCCATATTCGCGGGAGGATGTTTCTGGTGCATGGTTCAGCCGTTCGCAAGCCTTCCGGGAGTGAAACAGGTCTTGTGCGGCTATACCGGTGGTCACGTCCCAAACCCCACCTACGAGCAGGTGTGCTCGGGGAAGACCGGGCACTATGAGGCCGTGAGGGTTGAGTACGACCCGTCGACGATATCCTACCGCACCCTCCTGGATGTTTTCTGGAGGCAGATCGACCCGACCGACCCCTCCGGTCAGTTTATGGACAGAGGTTCCCAGTACAGAACGGCGGTCTTCTACCTCGACGAGGAGCAGAGGCGGGAAGCCGAGGAATCGAAGGCCGCGCTGGAGCGTTCGGGCCGCTTCGGGAAGGAGATCGCGACCGCCATCCTCCCCGCTTCCGAGTTCTACGTCGCCGAGGAGTTCCACCAGGACTACTACGCGAAGAAGCCCGAGGAGTACAAGCGATACAAGATAGGTTCAGGCCGCCAGGCGTTCCTGGAGAGGGCGTGGGCTTCGGAGGTTCCCGATAAACCCGTTACATCCATACCGTCAAGGGAGGAACTCCGCGCCCGTCTCACTCCCGAACAGTACCGGGTGACCCAGGAGGGCGCCACCGAGCCCCCGTTCCAGAACGAATACTGGGACAATGACCGTCCCGGCATCTACGTGGATGTCGTGTCGGGCGTGCCGCTCTTCAGCTCCCTCGACAAGTTCGATGCCGGCTGTGGCTGGCCGAGCTTCACAAAGCCGATTAAGCAGGAAAACATCATTGAACTACCCGACTACAGCCACAACATGGTGCGGACGGAAGTAAAGAGCGCATATGCAGGCTCCCATTTGGGACACGTGTTCGACGATGGGCCTGAGCCGACAGGCCTCAGGTACTGCATCAACTCGGCGGCCCTGAGGTTTATCCCCCTCGAAGACCTGGAGAAAGAGGGGTACGGCTCGTACGTCGCCATGTTCAAAGAGAAGAAGGCATGATGGGTAAGCGTTGAGTGGGAGGGATGGCGGCAGCCGCGCCGCTTAGCATGGCCGGCTGCCGGTTGCGGCGACCTGCTCAACGCTCTGTGTCGAATGCCTGCATAAGCCAGTGGTCTTGGGACCGCCCGCTCACGTCTACTTGAATCGCCTCGGGAACTGCCTGACGATCCCTTCGGTCATGATGTCGGCCATCGCCAGAGCCTGGAGTTCGATTTGGTCGAATATCTCGATTCCCTGTTCGTACTGCCCGGAGAGGATGGCCACGGCTTCGTCCTTCGTCAGGGCAAGATGCTCGTGCAGCATAGTCCTCCATACTTCTTGTGACCAGAACCGGTTGATGTGCGCCAGGAAGTAGGCTATTTCATCTGCGTTTAGGTACCAGCGGCGCTCCGCATCCGCTGCTCTTGCCGTATCCCCGGCCTTCGCGGCTTGCACCAGTTCGGCGGCGATCGTTAGGTGGGCGGTGAATAGCCGGGCGAACTGCGCGGCTATTTCGGCCCCGTACAAAGGCTCCAATGCTGCCTGGAAGTCCTTTGGGTTTCGGAGAAGCCTTGCGGTCACGACGCTCAAATCGGGAAGGTTGAACGCAACGCTTATAATGAACGACCTAGTCCACCAGACGTGCTGTTCCCATAGGAGGCGTAACATGTTGTTGAGGTCCAGGTGGGCTTGACTAACCCTTCTCCAGCGGCGGCCCAAGGCCGTGGAAGACGGTTTCATCCGTATCCCCCTCTTATCTTTTGTCCAGATTATGTTGAGAAGGGTTCCCGGGTGACCCGGCGGGGAAGAAACGCTCGACGCCATGCCTTGACGGCATCTCACCGTTCAGACAGGGCCGCCGACTATTATAGGTCGCTGAAACCGTACTGTCGGTGGACGATAGGTTGCTGAAGCCGCACTGTCGGTGGACGATAGGTCGCTCAAACCGTACTGTCGGTGGACGATAGGTCGCTCAAACCGTACTGTCATCGACAATAGGTTGTTTAGATCGGATTGTCTGTCGCGATAGGTCGATGAAAGCGGATTGTCCGCGACAATAGGTCCTTGAAAACGGATTGTCATCCGCAAAAGGTCGCTCAGAAAGGACCATCCCCAATGATAGCTTGCTGAAATCGCGCTGTCGGCGACGATAAGTCGCTCAAATCGGATTGTCTTCCACGATAGCTCGCTCAGACCGTGTTATCCACGGTGATAGGTGGCTCAGAACGGGTTATTATCCGGGATAGCTGGCTTGGAACTGCTTATCCGCGGCCATAGGTTCCCGAAACCGAGGTATCCGGACGGATAGGTCACCTAGAACGGACTGTCCTTTACGATAGGTTGCTGAAAACCGGCCATCCCGGGCAGGACCCAGGGCGAAGGAGGTATCCCGGGTCCGGATTAAGGTGACATCCGGAGAGCCAACAGGTATTCTGGAAGCGACAAGGGAACGGAAAAATGATGGCTGAACAAGTGACAGACTGTTGACTGACAATTGACTGACAAGTGACTGACAAACGACTGACAGAGGTGTCTAGCATGGTCAAGATCGGTGTGTTTGACTCCGGTTTCGGCGGGCTAACAGTGCTAAGAGAGATAATCGACAAGATCCCCCAAGCGAGCACGGAATACTACGCTGATAGCGGGCGCAACCCCTACGGTGTTCGTCCCAGGGAGACGATACAGCTATTCTCCCGCCAGATCCTGGACTTCCTTGGTGAGAAAGGAATCGATATAGCGGTCATCGCCTGCAATACCGCCACGGCGGCGTCGCTCCCCGACGTAGAACCCGATTACCCGTTCCCCATAGTCGGCGTTGTGGGGGCCGGAGCGAAAGGCGCGGCTAAAGCCACGAAGAACAAGCGGATCGGAGTGGTAGCTACCGAGTTTACCGTGAAGAGCGGCGCTTACGCTGAGGCCATCAAGAAGTTGGACCCCGAAGCTCAAGTGGTCGGGCAGCCCGCCATGCCTTTCGTGAGTTTGGTGGAAAGAGGGATTACAACGGGAGACGAAGCGCGGGCCGTTGTGCGAGACGTACTGAGAGTCTTCCAGGGCAGCGGCATAGACACTCTGGTCTTGGGCTGCACTCATTTCCCGCTTCTTGCGTCCCTGATAGGAGAAGTTATGGGACCCGGTGTGACGCTCGTGGACCCGGCCGAAGAGACGGCCAAAGAAACTCTCTCTGTGCTTAGGAAGATGTTCCCCGATGAGAAACTGGGCGCTGAGTATGCCGGCGCTATGGAGCACCAGCCTATCCGAAAATACTACACCAGCGGAGATCCCGAGGTGTTCGTCAGATTCGGTTCGGTCTTCTTGGGGAAGAGCATAGAGTCGGTCGAAAAGGTAACCCTCGGAGAATAAGCCAACGCAGGGCCGGGTGGGCGAACACCGGTCTCCGGCTCTGTACGGAGGTTGCTTGGTCAGAGTTTAGCGCTGGGAATGCACTCATGTACGGCTTGAGCCCGTGTAGCAGCACTAAGCCTTGGCTACTGGCCCCGCTCCTTAAGCCACCGGGAGGAAAAAGAGCGAGGCTATGTCGTACTATTTAGTTCGTATATGAAACTTTCAGCTGCAGAACACTCCATGGTCATTTGAGGTGAATCTTTTGCGCTACGTCACTCGGTTACTGATTATCTCGCGACGATACTGGGGTTGGATGGTGGCTGCCTTTATCTCCATGCTGGGCGTGACGGCGACCACCCTGGCGGGTCCGTGGCTCCAAAGGTCTCTCATTGCCATTATCGAGAACGGAGCCGGGACGGGAGATTTGGCAACTGACCAGATCCTCCGGGTTTCCCTAACGCTGCTCGCAGTCTACGCGCTGCGGCCTGCCCTGCGGGCGGTCCAGACCTGGACGGCTCACGTAGCCGGTTGGGGCAGCGTGGCTGCGGCCAGGCAAGCGATATACGACCATCTACAAAAGCTCTCGCCCAGGTATTACACGGACACTCAGACCGGCCAGATAATGTCCAGGGTCGTGAATGACACGGCGAGCTTCGAGCTCCTGATGGCCCACGCGGTCCCGGAGATCACGGTTGCGGTCCTCAGGCTGGTAGGCACCACCGTGCTCCTTTTCTACATCAATGCGGACTTGGCCCTTTACACTCTTATCCCGATACCTCTAATCACGATCGGGATGTACTTCTACCAGAAGGTAGTGAGGCCGCTCTTCCGGCAAGCCCAGGCTAAGTTGGGCGACCTTAACGCCATCCTCCAGGACAACTTGAGCGGTATCCGTGAGATCCAAGTGTTTACCCAGGAGGAACGCGAGTACAAGAGGGTTTCGGAGCGCATCTATGACCATGCGTGGGCTATCGCCCGTGCCGTGTCCATAAGCACGGCGTTCTCGGGAGGCGTGGACTTTTTCGCCGGGCTCGGCACCGTGTTTGTGGTCTTCTTCGGAGGAATCATGGCCCTAAATAGGGGCTTGTCGATCGCGGATATCACCGGTTTCCTCCTTTATGTGGCGTCATTCTACGAGCCGGTCATACAGCTCAACCGCATCAACGAATCGCTCCAGCAAGCCCTTGCCGCGGGTGACAGGTATTTCGAGGTGCTTGACTCCATCCCGGAGATCAAGGACGAACCCGGCGCCGTCGATTTGTCGCAGGTCAAGGGGCATATCGTGTTCGAAAACGTGTCGTTCCAGTACGGCGATGACATCCCCGTGCTGCGCAACATAAACCTCGAGATAAAGCCCGGACAGATGGTCGCGCTTGTAGGCCCGACCGGCGTGGGCAAGACGACCATGGCCAACCTGATACCCCGGTTCTACGACCCGACAGAAGGCCGGCTGTTGGTGGACGGAGTTGACGTGAGGAACGTCAAACTCGCCTCGCTCCGCAGGAACATCAGCATGGTCTTGCAGGATGTCTTCCTCTTTAACGGTACCGTTGCGGAAAACATTGCCTACGGTAGCCCGCACGCCTCGAGGAAAGAGATCGAGGAAGCGGCCAGGCTGGCCGGTGCCGAGGAGTTCATCCGCGAACTGCCTAACGGCTACGATACGCAGATCGGTGAGCGGGGAGTCCGGCTGTCGGGCGGGCAGAAGCAGAGGCTGGCCATAGCCAGGGCTCTCCTCTACGATGCGCCGATTTTGATCCTAGATGAAGCAACGTCTTCGGTTGACACCGAAACAGAGGCGAAGATAAGTTCCGCGCTCCGCAGGCTCATGGAAGGCCGCACGACGGTTGTTATCGCCCACAGGCTGTCGACGATCCGTAACGCCGACAAGATTGTTGTTTTGAGCGAGGGTGAGATCGTCGAGGAAGGCCGCCACGAGGAACTCCTTGAGAAAGGCGGCCTCTACGCGAGGCTTGTGAGGATCGACGCCGACCCGGCGGGTGCCGGCGTCGAAGTGATGGCTTCGGCGAATTAGCCGGAGCGAGGAGGGGCTCGCAGCAGCCGGCGCCTAAGCACTGAGTTCGGAGAAGTAGCCGGAGTTAGGGCAGAGGGCCGGAAGCTCGGGCACCTGGCAAGTCGCAGAACACCTCATGTTTAGTTAACGGGAGTCCGCTTCTCGGACTCCCGGCCCTTTTTCTCTTAGCAACCCAGGGCGCCGGCTCAATGTAGCTTACCCCCACATCCCACCTGCCCTCGACGAGTCTTTGTATCATTTGGGCGCATCCTTAACAAACTACCTCAGGAACCATGACATGCCATTTCCAGAAAGCGAGAGTGAAAGAATGAGGATGTCGGCTTTAGATTGGATCGCCGCGATACTTACGATCATCGGTGGGCTGAACTGGGGCTTTATCGGTTTCGCAGGCTTCAACCTGGTCTCTTCCATCTTCGGTGAGGGGACCATGGCCGAGCGCATTGTCTACTCTCTTGTCGGGTTGTCGGCGCTCTATCAACTCATCCGCCTCCTGTTCAGGGAGTCAGTTACCGAGAGGACCGATCGGCGCTAGGGAGGCCGTCTTTCTCCTGGCGGAGATCCTTCCTCCTGCAGGCGATTGCGCCCTAGAGCGAAATACGATAGTACGAGATACAAGAGTCCAACGAAAAGCTGGGGGCAGGACCCCGGGCCTAACCGCCGGTTCCGGTTGAGGCCGGGGAGACCTGCCCGCTGCCTATTCCATCCCGTCCCATTTCCATCCCATTCCGTTCAACAACATGCCCCTGCTTTTCACTGTCTTACCTGACCTGAGCCTGAGACCAGGTACTTGTACGCGACCATCTCATTGAGGCCTACCGGGCCTCTGGCGTGGAGTTTTTGTGTGGAGATGCCCATCTCGCCGCCGAAACCAAACTCTCCTCCATCGGTGAACCTTGTGCTGGCGTTCCAGTACACGCATGCTGCGTCGACTTCTGCCTGAAACCGTACGGCAGCCTTTTCGTCTTGGGTGACTATGGCTTCCGAATGGCCCGTTCCGTGTTTGGCGATGTGGCGTATTGCTTCTTCGAGGTCATCCACGACTTTTATCGCCAGGGTGAGGCTGAGGTACTCCGTGTCCCAATCGTCCTCGGTGGCCTGTATTACCCACGGTACGACTGATGCCGTCTCCCAGCATCCGCGGATCTCGACGCCTCTACACCGGAGCCGTTCGCAGATGTCCGGTAGGATACTGCCGGCTACATCTCTGTCCACCAAGACTGTTTCGGCTGCGTTGCATACAGACGGGTTCTGGCACTTGGCGTTCAGGATTATCGACGCAGCCATCTCCGGGTCGGCGTCTTTGTGGACGTACACGTGGCAGTTGCCGACGCCCGTTTCTAGGACAGGCACCGATGCCTCTTCAACTACGGTCCTTATGAGCCCGGCTCCGCCGCGGGGTATCAAGAGATCGATGAGGCTCCGCGCATGCAACATCGCGCGCACGCCGGCCCTGCCCGCCGCATCAAGGTATACGACTGAGTCCGTTGGGAAACCGGCATGTTCGAGTCCCCTGTGGAGGGCCGAAACGATGGCCAGATTGGTTTGGCGGCTCTCGCTCCCGCCCTTCAGGATGGCAGCGCTGCCGGATTTGAGGCAGATGGACGCAGCATCAGATGTTACGTTAGGACGGGATTCGTAGATAACTCCGACCACGCCGAAAGGCACAGATACCTTTCTTATTCGGAGGCCGTTTGGGCGCTCGAATGCCTCCAGCACGCGCCCCACCGGGTCGGGAAGGGTGGCCAAGGCGCGGACCGCTCCGGCCATGCCCCTTATCTTGGATTCCGACAGGGTGAGGCGTGAGATGAATGCCGCCGGGTAGCCGGTCGAGCGGGCGGCGGCAACGTCTTCCTCATTGGCCTCAAGGATGCTCGCGAAAGATGCCTCGAGCGCTTGAGCCATGGAAATGAGTGCACTGTTCTTGGCGGTAGAACTCGCCTTGGCCAAGAAGCCCGCAGCTTTACGGGCCCTTTGAGCTGCTTCATGGACTGCGTATTGAGCGTTTGGGGAACCGGTATTCTCGCTGGCTGACTGATTTTCCGCGCTGCCGGCCATCACTTGGTCGTACCCTCCGTCCGCACCTCCCGGCGCGCAGCACGCGCAGGCACGCTCCGTCTTCTTGGCCTCTATCCTCAGTTTGTCCATGTCATCGCTACCTCCTCTGCACGTGTCTGTGCGTGACTTAACAGTTCGGTTGGGTGCTCCGTGCGCTATCTCAGAGCCACGTCTTGCGGATGCGGCTCACCGCCCGGCTTTGCTTGCGCTGTGTAGAGGTCTCTCCCGTCATCCGCGGGGGCGAAGTACGTCCCAATGTCCTGACCGGACGCGGCTGCGAGAAGTGCCCCCGGCCTGCTCCCGTTGGCGATAACGACCGGGATCCCGCTTCCCACGGCCATCTCGGCTGCCCACAGCTTCGTGACCATGCCCCCGGTGCCGGCGCGGCTTCCCGACGACTCCTGCGCATCTGAGCCTGTTGGACGCTGGAGAGAGCCGTTTGCCGGCTGCGACGGCGAGACTGCCATGGCGAGCACCTTGTCGTCCACTCGGTCCACGTTCCTTAGGAGACGGGCGTTGGGGTCTTTCCGCGGGTCTGCGCTGAACAGGCCGTCGGTGTCGGTCAGGATGATCAGGGCTCCGGCCTCAACGAGGACGGCCACCCGGGCAGAGAGGGTGTCGTTGTCCCCCAGTTTGATCTCATCCACGGACACAGCGTCATTCTCATTGATGACTGGCACGATCCGTCTGGAGCACAGCTCTTCCAGAGTGTTCCGGCAGATGGACGACCTCTTGGCGATGGTGAAATCGTCCTTTGTGAGAAGCACTTGGGCTATGGTTATCCCGTACTTCGCAAAGAGGGTCTCATAGGTCTGCATGAGTACGGCCTGACCGATTGCGGATAGGACTTGCTTGTCGGATACAGACGCACTCCCCGTCGAACCGGTGCCGCGACGTACGCCCGCCGGCGATGAGATCTGCGAGTTCAGCTTGCCGCGACCGGCCGCGACTGCGCCGGAGGAAACAAGGATGACTTCCCGCCCAAGAGACATGAGTTCGGCGATCTGGCGGACGAGCTCTTCCAAGACTTTGATGTTGAGACCCCCTGTGGGGTCGGTTACCGTGGAGGACCCTACCTTGACCACTATCCGACTTGCCTTCATCAGCACGTGGCGGGTGACGCTTTGGGCCATTTCCCGAGATCTCGCTTTGGCGCGCGCCATGGCCTCTTCGACGAGGAGGTCCAAGCGTTTGCCTTCAAAGACGCTGAGCGCCGCCGCTGTCGTACCGTTGGGCGAGGTAACCTGTCGCACAAGATCAGAAAGACCGGTCTGGCTCTGGGAAACCAGGCGTCCGGCGCCGGCAAGAGTCTGCCTGGCCAGCTGTTCGGAGAGGACAGGATCCAAACCCATCCTGGCTCCCGCAGCGGCCATATCCTGGGCAAGCCTGAAGAAGTACGCGGGGCCGCTCCCGGAGAGCGCCGTCACGGCATCGAGGTCCTCTTCGCTGACCCAGAAGACCTTGCCCGTAGCGCCCAATATCGTTTCAGCCAGGGCCTTGCCGGCTGCTCCGATGCCCTTTCCCGGGCTCGCGGCCATCACGCCTTCGCCGACCTGGGCGGGTATGTTAGGCATGGACCTCACTACGGCGAAGGCCTCTCCCAGGTGCGTTTCGAGATACCCCAGGGGGATGCCCGCGGCCACCGATATGAGGAGCTTTTTGGTCGCTGTGCAGCCAGTTCCCAGGGCATTTCGGACCGCTTCCAGCACCTCCGGCACCTGAGCAGGCTTGACCGCAAGGACTACCGTATCGGAGAGATCCAGCAGCTCCGGTATCCCCCTGGCCGGCTCCACGCCGTACTGCGAGGCGAGCCTGCCCAGCCGCTCCTTGTTCGACTTATTCACTGCGACGATCCGGCCCGGGTCCAAGAGGTTGGCTGCTAGGAGCCCGCGGATCATCGCTTCGGCCATGTTGCCTGCGCCAATAAACCCTATAGTTCCCACCGGCGTCTTTTCTTTCATCTTCCATTCCTCCCTGACTCCACGGTGCTAAGACAAAAACCCTTCGTCCCTAAGGACGAAGGGTTGCTTCGCGGTACCACCTTATGTTGGGCATGTCTCTTGCCCCGCTCAACGAGTTCAACGGAAGCCCAGGCTTCGCGTAAACTCCGTCTCTGATATCGGGTAGACTCCCCGTCAGACTCGTCGCCTGAAGGCTCACGGGCGGGTACGAGGTCCCTTTGGGCCGCCATCTCACCAACCGGAGGCTCTCTGTTTCCTGGGTAATCCTCTTGCTCCCGGTCAACGCCTTGGTATCGGTTTTGGCGATTATACTCCCACACGACCGAGCGCACAAGGGGGTAGCGCACGATCACCCTTATTAGCTGCAGGAAACGACCACCACCGAAAGGACTGGAACCTACGGTTTGCGAAATATCAAATAGGGGGTGCCATCATGAGAATAGGCATAGCGGGGTTTTCCGACGAAACCTGTACGTTCTGCAAGGAACCTACGACGGTAGAGAGGTTTGAGCAAGGTACGCTGAGAGGTCAAGCGATCCTCGAGAGAAGCCGCGGGATCCCGAACTACATTAACGGTTTCATGCGCGTCTTGGAGGCCGAAGGTGCAGAGATGGTTCCCACCGTGGCTGCGAGCAAAGGTCCCGGCGGGTTCTCCAGCTGGCTGACGACCGAGTGTTTCGATAAGTATTCCTATGAAATCGCGGATGCGCTCAAAGCCGCAGGCAAGCTGGACGGAGTACTGCTTGCGCTTCACGGAGCAATGGCCGTGACCGGCGTGCCCCGGCCCGAAGCCGAACTGGTCCGGAGGGTAAGGAAAGCCGTGGGCGATATCCCCATCATGGTGACCTTGGACCTGCACGCCAACGAGGACCAGGAGCTGGCGGATGCTGCGGACGCAGTCTTTATCCTGAAGACATATCCCCATGTGGACTCTCAGGAGATAGGCGAGATTGCCGCCAAGTGCATGGTTGAAACCGTCCGCGGGAACTTCAAGCCGACAATGGCCTGCAGGAGGCCGGGCATCATCTCGGCGAGCATCTATCAGGCTTCGGAATACCATCCCATGAAAGACATCTATGACAGGTGCCGTGAGTGGGAGAAGAAGCCGGATGTCTACTGTGTTTCTGTGGCACCGGGTTACGCCTACGCGGATGTTGTGGACGCGGGGATGTCGGTCTTCGTGGTGACCAACAACAACCGGGCCTTGGCCGAGGAGATAGCCCAGGATATCTCCGATTTCGCGTGGAGCCTTAGGGAGTCCTTTTCGGAGCCTTTGCCCGGCGCGGAAGAGGCCACAAGGATGGCCATGCAGCTAGTAGCCGAAGGCAAGGGCCCCGTCGTGATAGCCGACGGCGCCGACCGAATCGGAGACAGCACTCATATGCTCAAAGAACTCCTGAGACAGGGGGCAAAGAACTGGGGTATTCCGGGCATCACCGACCCGAAGGCAGCCGCCTGGCTCGAACAGAACGCCAAGGTAGGGGACACGGTTACGATCAAGATCGGAGGATGGTACGACGAAAACTCGGGCGAGCCTGTTGAGATAACCGGCAAGGTTACCTTCATGGGCAGGCCGGTGTACAAGTTGATCGGGCCCATGGGCAAGGGTGCGACCGTGCGTGACGCGTTCATCGCCACCATCGACCTGGGAGATAACCGGTATGTTGTGGTGTCCCAGAGGATGCGGGGAGCGAACGACTCGGCCGGTTTCACCGCCGCCGGCATCGACTACACGAAACTGGACATCATCGTCCTGAAAGACAGGGTCCACCACCGGGCCTACTGGGACAGCGTCGCGAAGGTGGATATCCGCACGAGTGTTCCCGGTCAGGGGCCTTCCGACCTGAGCCTCCTCCACTATGAGAATATCCCCGAAGACATATACCCGGTGGGGAAGAAGTGGCGGAAGTGACCAGTCTTTCTGTATTGTGGACTAGATGGTGACTGAGTCTCGAGGTATGTGATACAAGTAGAGTAGGATAAGAGTCCGGGAGCCTTCCTGACCCATGCAAAGGGAGGCTCCCTCCTCAAGTACTGAAAGGGGTGAGTGCTTGTGGCGTACAGCATTGCTATTGGAGGACACAGGCACGGCCCCGGTTCCTCAGTCTAGCTCCTGACTCCTCCGAGGCCCAAGGTTTCTAGACTCGGCGCTAAGTCAAGCCGCCGGGAAGTGCCTCCCCGGTCTCAAAGAACTCGGGCTGTGACCTGTGCGCGAATTGTAAGGGCGTGCCTAAGCACGTTCCTGAACAGAGGCCAGAGTTTAGGAGACTGGGAGGAACACCACCTTGCAACATGTATCTGAAGCCGTGGTCGCGGCCGTGGCCCCGCCGCTCAAGCAGGGCACCATTGACCGATATCTCCTTCTCGCCGCCCAAGCGGGCATTGACCGAGCTGTCTGCATCAACAAGATCGACCAGGTGGCCTGCCGAGAGGGGCCGGGCCGGACAGGACCGCCAGGTGCGATCAGGGGGGAATTCCGCCCATCCAGTAGGCGCGTAGACCGTAGGAAGGCGCTTGATGAGGCGCTGGAGGACGGTGAGTGGTTCTAGGGACTTTCCCTGAAGGGTCAGGAAACCGGAAGCCCGAAACCTTTTCCTGGGGAGGCGTGAACATGGACAGAGACCACAACCTGCCGGATGTATGTGAAGCCGGTATCAAGGACCTTCAGGAGCGGATGTCGAGGGGTGAGACCTCTTCGAGGGACCTGGTGAAAGCTTACCTCGACAGGATAGCGAGGTACGACAAGGCGGGGCCCCGTCTGAACTCCATTCTGGAGGTTAACCCTGACGCGGTGTTTATCGCCGAAGCCCTGGACCTGGAACGGGCGCGAAAAGGCCCCCGCGGACCCCTCCACGGGATACCCATAGTCGTGAAAGACAACATCGATACGGATGACAAGATGCACACGAGCGCCGGGTCTCTGGCGCTGGCAGAATCCTACGCGTCAAGGGACTCTTTCGTCGCGCAGAAGCTCCGGGAGGCCGGCGCGGTCATACTCGGCAAGAGCAACATGACCGAGTGGGCCAACTTCATGACCGAAGGTATGCCCAACGGGTACAGCTCCCGGGGAGGCCAGGTGCTTAACCCCTACGGTCCGGGGAGGTTGGATGTAGGTGGTTCCTCGTCAGGGTCAGGTGCTGCGGTCGCCGCGAGCCTGGCTGCAGCCGGTATAGGCACCGAGACGCACGGCTCCATCCTCAGCCCTTCTTCCAGCAACGGTCTGGTGGGGATAAAACCCACGGTGGGCCTCATCAGCCGTTCCGGTATAATCCCAATATCACATGTCCAAGACACGGCGGGTCCCATGACGAGGTGCGTAGAGGATGCCGCCGTCTTGCTGGGAGCCCTCACCGGAGTTGACGAGAGGGACCCTGCCACCTGGCGGTCCGAGGGGTTCTACCACAAGGACTATACGCAGTTCCTGGATAGGGACGGCCTGAAGGGAAGACGTATCGGTATCCCGCTGGACGATTACGGCAAGCTCGACGAGGAAAGAGCCGCGCTTGTGAAAGCGGCCGAGGAGGCACTCAAGGACCTCGGAGCGACCGTGGTCGACATTAGCCCCGACCGCCCGCAGGGCTGGACCTCGAGGAGCCTGACCTATGAGTTCAAACCCGCCATTAATGCGTATCTTTCCGCACTGGCGCCCCACATACCGGTTCATTCACTTAAGGAAGTCATCGAGTTCAACAAGCAAAACCCGTACAAGATGCTCCGCTACGGTCAGACCACCTTCCTGGCGGCGGAAGCGACCAGCGGGACACTCACCGAACCCGAGTACATCAGGTTGCGGGCTCAGGACGACTACCTGTCGAGGGAGAAAGGTATCGACTACGTCCTAGGCAAGTATGAACTGGACGCCCTCGTGTATCCCGGTATCGGGTGTACGACGCTGGCGGCGAGGTCCGGTTACCCGGCGATAACGGTACCCATCGGGGTGACACAGGAGTCACGTCCCGTGGCCATCACTCTTACCGCCAAGGCCTGGTCCGAACCGCTTCTTCTGGCGATGGCCTATGCTTTTGAGCGGGCGACGTCTTTCCGGAAACCGCCGGTCCTCGACTGAGCGCCTCTCGATTGAGAGGTCCTCAATCGAGAGCTGCTGAACTTGCAAGACACTCTTCCGTGATATTGAACGCCGCTCCGGCCGGCGCCTCCAATCGGGGGGCCGAAGTAACTCCGCCGTGACTGTCAACATAATATGTGGCAGTGATCTCGAAAGGAGGGTTCCTCCATGGGAGGCTTCGGCGGCGGAAGCAGCTGGGCGTTTGTGTTGTTCCTCATTCTCATCCTCCTGGTTCTCGGCCTGTTCTGCGGCATCTGCTGATAGGGCCGGAGTAAGCCAAGAGGAATCTGGGCAGCCGCAAGGCTGCTCCCTCCTTTATGCTGCGTGACCTGGAGTAACACTGTTTATTGAACCCTTCCGCGACTGCGTGTAGAATCAGGGACGTCCGGATTTCGCAGAGGGCAGTCGCCTTTCTACCATGGACGCAGTAGGCGCAGTCCGCCTATGGGCTGCCGTGAAAGATTCCCTCCTGGGGAAATGATCTGCTTTGGAAGCGTTCATGGAGTCAGGCGGCCACGGGGACACATGGCCCACGGAGAAAGGGTGCTGACACTGACTACACGAGGAAGCTATAGACAAGATTTCACCGAGGGCAGTATACCGAGGCACCTAATCACGTTTTCGCTCCCCATGTTTCTGGGGAACGTCCTGCAGGCCCTGTACAACACCGTAGACAGCATTTGGGTCGGCCGTTATCTCGGTAAGGAAGGTCTTGCATCGGTTTCGGTGAGTTTTCCCATCATATTCGCCGTTGTCGCGCTGGCCATGGGGATTGGCATGGCCACGACCACGCTGGTCGCCCAGTACTCGGGAGCGAGAGACACGGGGATGGTCAGGAAGTCCATAGCGAACTCGCTGCTTCTCACGCTGGTCGTCGGAGGGGTGAGCAGCGCTCTCGGAGTTATCTTCAGGCGAGAGCTCCTTGCCCTCATTAACACCCCTCAAGAGATCATGGATTGGGCATCCGACTACCTGGGGATCATCCTGGGCGGCGTGTTCGCCACATTTATATACAATCTGGTTTCGGCCGTCATGCGGGGCCTAGGCGATTCGCGGACGCCGCTTATATTCCTTACTTATGCGACCGTCCTCAACATAATATTGGACCCCTTGCTCATTTTCGGCATTGGTCCTTTCCCTTACATGGGTGTATCTGGGGCAGCTCTGGCGACAATCATCGCGCAGGCCTTTTCCGGTATCCTCGGCATCCGCCACATGATGAAGCACGGCTACCTGACACTTGACCGCGAGGACTGGCGGGTTGACTTCAGGCTGGTCCGCCTTACTTTCGGTATAGGGCTCCCGGCAGGGGTGCAACAAGTTATCGTGTCTCTCGGGATGCTGACGATGACATCGCTGGTGAACAGGTTCGGTTCATCCGTCACTGCGGCTTTCGGAGTCGGCGGCCGGCTTGACCAGTTCGCGTTCATGCCCGCCATGACCATGGGATTGGCCGTGACCTCTCTGGTCGGCCAGAACCTAGGTGCCGGGAAGCACGAAAGGGTCAAGGAGGTTGTCCGCTGGAGCATCCTCATGACCGTCGGCATCACGAGCGTGGTAAGCCTGGTGGCTCTCTTGTTCCCCCGGCCTCTCCTCAGCACCTTCACGAGCGATCCCGATGTGCTCAAGGAAGGCATAGGATACCTCAGGATTGTTGCTTTCGCCTACATTCCGTACGCGCTTATGTTCATGCTGTCAGGGATACTCCGGGGGGCAGGGGACACCGTCCCGTCGATGCTTATCTCTATAATCACGCTTTGGTGCGTGAGGATCCCTCTGGCCATGCGCTTCTCAAAGGCCATGGGGAGCAGGGGCATATGGCTGGGCCTGGCCATCTCGCCGGCGATCGGTGCTAGCCTCAACTACTTGTACTTCTTATCGGGGCGCTGGAAAACCCGCGCGGTGACGCGGAAACCGGAAGAACAGGGTCCTGTTTCCGTGGAGGCTAACGGGGGGAAAGAAGTCGTGCCGTGACCCGTTCGCACTACACCTGACCGTGACCTCTCTAAGGTCGGAAGCATAGTCTGGCCTGATGGAGGGAATCTCGGGTTTCATGGACATAGCGCAGATCTGTGCGGCCGCCTGTAGGCAGGGAGCGTCGGATATCCACATAACGGTAGAGTCACCCCCGGCGGTGAGAGTCCACGGCGAACTCGTGCGAATGCCTTTCTCGGCGCTCTCGGCGAGAGAGACCGATGAACTCCTCAGGTCTTTCTGCCCGCCTGACAGGCTGGAGAAGTTCCGCTCCTCAGGACAGGTTGATTTCTCCTACAGCATCCCTGGAACCGGGCGCTTTCGCGTAAACGCCTTCAGGCAGAGAGGTTCGACGGCGATGACAATACGGGTCCTCCGCGGCCAGGTCCCCCGTCTTGTCGACCTCGGGTTGCCGGATGTGGTCGCAAGGTTCCTGACCCTCCGGAACGGCCTTGTGCTCATAGCAGGAGCCACAGGCTCGGGCAAATCCTCAACTCTCGCGGCCATCGTGGCGGAGATAAGCAGCAACTACCCTTACCACATAATCACCCTGGAGGACCCGGTGGAGTTCCTCCACAAGCACGGCAAAGGGATAGTGAACCAACGCGAGGTCGGGTCGGACACTCCTTCTTTCGCTGAAGGAGTGAGGGCTGCGCTCCGGGAGGACCCGGACGTGATAGTGATAGGGGAACTCCGGGACCACGAGACCGCCGCTACCGCTCTCTCGGCCGCTGAAACGGGTCATCTGGTCCTGGCCACTATGCATGCCCCGCGGGCTACCGGGGCCGTAAATCGCCTCACCGATCTCTTCCCGTCCGAGTACCATAGGCAAGTCCGCGCCCAGATATCCGAAGTGCTGGAGGGGATCGTGGCCCAAGAGCTTCTTCCCAGGGCTTCTGGGTCGGGCAGGGTCGCTGCCTGCGAGGTCCTCGTGGCCACCGACGAAGTAAGACGGCTTATACGCTCTGGAGAGACACACCGCCTGCCGGGGGTAATCGCCCGGGGCGGAGCCGGGATGATCACTATGGAGCAGTCGGTTGAGGCGCTCTGCGCCGCAGGCGACATAAGCCTGGAGATCAGGAACGCACGGCTTTGACACGATCACGTGGATCTCGGGCGGATCCCGGGCGCATCCGGGGGGAACCTGAACCGGCCTTCTTTGAAGAGCCTCACGCAGGCTTGAGCCACGTCGGGATCATAAGCTCTTCCCGCCTTTGTGGAGATCTCGTCGAGTGCGGCCTCAATGCCCGGGGCCGGACGGTACGGGCGGTCGTTGGACATTGCTTCGACGGTGTCGGCGACGGCTATGATCCGGGCCTCGGGCAGTATGTCAGACCCGGTCAGTCCCTGGGGATAGCCGGAACCGTCCATCCTCTCGTGGTGCTGAAGGACGGCCTTAGATACCGGCCAAGGAAACTCGATGTTCTTGAGCACTTCGTAACCTGCCTCACTGTGCACTTTCACGAGGCTGTATTCAACCGGCGTGAGGAGAGAGGGCTTGCTCAGTATCTGAATGGGGACGTAGACTTTTCCCAGGTCATGGACCCTGCCTGCTATACTGACGCCTTCGACGACGTGGGACGAAAGCCCTAATTCGGAGGCAATGGCTTGAGCCAGAAGGCCGACCCGGTCCTGGTGTCCCGCAGTGTACGGGTCCCTGAGTTCCGTGACTGCGGCCATGGCCCTCACGATTCCGTCTAACGTGACGCGCAAGATCCGCCAGGAACGCAGGACTTCTTCTTGGGCCCGCCACCTTTCCGTCCTCATCCTGATAGCCACTATGCCGAAGGACATGACCGAGGCTATCTCTGAGAGGAGGTCGATCTCGTCGTCGTCGAAGGCCTCCGGGTCATCTGAGTAGACATTGAGAGCGCCTATTATGGTGTCGTCGCATATGAGGGGGAGCGCAATCGCCGAGACGTACCCAAGCTTCACTGCCGCCTCTTTCCAGGGCCAGAAGAAGGGGCACGTGCGGATGTCGCGGGATACCGCGGGTTTGCCGGTCCTTATGGCGGTGCCGGTGGGACCCTGACCCAGGGGATTGTCGCCCCAACTCAGGCGGATCTCGGCCACGTAGTCAATGCCCGTCCCGGCTGCCGCCACGGGCTTGACCGACTTCTCGGAATCGCAGGCGGCATAACCTACCCAGGCCATCATGTACCCTCCCGCATCTACTATTGTCTTGCATGCCTCGTCCAGGAGGGTGGTCTCGTCGGTCGTCCTCTGGACGGCTTGGGTGTACCCGCTGAGCATCTTGAAGGCCCGCGTTACCTTGGATAGATGCCCCTTCAGGCAGCATACGTCGCAGCGGTCATCGCATCCGTTTTCATAGCGTCCGTGGCGTTCTTCGAGTCCTTTGCATTGGTTGTCGTGTTGGTCCATAGTGATCACCCGGTTTATGATATGCTTGCGCGGGATGTCTAGTTGACATAATAAGGTCCAGTAGAAACCGATGTTTTGGGTCTTCGAGATCTCTGCCTCCGGGTCAACATTCTTGATCTTCTTACCATACCAAAGCCTTCCGGCTTCGTAAGACCCACCGTGTACGGTAAGTCCGGTCCCGGATGGGAGGGGGAGTTCCTGTGAGCCTTATAGAGGTAAGAGGGCTCCGCAAGGAATACGGAAAGGTAGTTGCGGTGGGCGGCGTTGACTTTCGCGTAGACAAAGGCGAGATATTTGGTCTCCTAGGACCCAACGGCGCAGGCAAGTCGACGACCATATCGATGATAGCCGGCCTCGTTACCCCGACAGCGGGGAGCATCTTTTTGCACGGTAAAGACGTTACCAAAGCCCCACATAGGATGAAGGAGGTCCTCGGACTGGTACCGCAGGATATCGCCTTGTACCCCAGTCTCACAGCCCGGGAGAACTTGTTCTTCTGGGGGAGGATGTACTCTCTGCCCGGCCCCCTCCTCAGGGAGCGGGTTGAGGAAGCCCTCGAGTACGCGGGTCTCAAAGACCGGGCAAATGACAGGATAGACACCTATTCAGGCGGAATGAAAAGGCGCATCAACATAGCCGCCGCCCTCCTCCACAGGCCGGAACTTCTCATCATGGATGAGCCTACAGTGGGAATCGACCCGCAATCCCGGAGTCACATCCTTGAGACAGTCCAGAGGCTCAACAGGGAAGACGTTACCGTACTGTACACAAGTCACTACATGGAAGAAGTCGAGTACCTCTGCTCCCGGATCGCCATCATGGACCACGGAGCCATCATCGCGGAAGGGACTCTGGAGGAGCTAAGGAGCACCGTTGGCGACACAGACTCGGTGGAACTCACCCTCAGCGACGCGCCGGGCTCTCTGGCCGAAGAGATCGCTGGTCTCCCGGGAGTCCTCCAGGCGAAGAAGGTAGACAGCACGATCACTACGCTCGTGAAGGACGGCCACGAGAGAGTGGCGGCCATCCTGGAAACGGTCTATCGAGCGGGTGTTAAAGTCCGTTCTATCCAGATCGTCGAACCCAACCTGGAGAGCGTCTTCCTCAAGCTCACGGGGCGCGCCCTGAGAGACTAGGGGGTGGGGATATGCGGGCCATCCAGATCGCCCTCAAAGATGTAAAGACCGTCGGTAGGGACTACAAGGCCCTGGCCATCATTTTGGCAATGCCCGTCATCCTGATCGTCATCTTGGGCGCTGCTCTAGGCGGCATGTTTTCGGGGACGGCAATGAACCCCATCAAAGTGGCCGTCGCCGACCTTGACGGTGGGATGGTTTCCGAAGAGTTTATCCACGTCCTCGCCCACGAGTCCATTGTCGGTCTCATCGATGTCGTGGAGGTCCGGAGCGAGGACGAGGGGACCGACCTCCTAAAAGCCGGAAGTGTTGCTGTCGTGGTTGTCATACCCAAAGGCGTTTCCGATGCCGGCTCTCCGGATACGAAGAGCATCAGAGTCGTTACCGACCCGGGGAAGGCTGTGAGCGGCCAGATCGTGGCAAGCATAGTCCGCTCCTTCACCGAGCAGTATTCGGCAGTAGCTGCCGCCATGAAGGGCCTGTGGCCGCTTCTCTATAACCCAGGCCAAGGGACCCCCGGTGATGGGGCCGTTCCCGTCGTGGCTCCCGGTCTTGCTGAGATAGTCGCAGAGGGGATTGCCTCAGAAACCGTGCGCGGAGCGGGGCTCTTTTCTGTAACCGAAGAGAAGCCCACGTGGATCACGGCCAGACAGTACTACACTGCTTCCATGAGCGTAACGTTCGTCTTGTACGGGGCGATGCTCGGCGTGAAGTCGATCATTGAGGAGAGGAGCCAGCATACGATGTCCAGGCTTTTCTCCACGAAGGCCACACCGGGAGACATCGTTGTAGGGAAGACGCTGGCCGCCTACCTGATTTCTTTCCTGCAGCTTCTTGTCCTCGTGGCCTTCACCTCCGCAGTCTACTGCACCCGTTGGGGCGACCTGCGCGGGGTTTTTCTCGTGACCGGTTCTCTCGCCCTTGCTGCTACGGGGTTTGCTATGTTCATCGCTGCGGTGGGCCGGACCGAGAGGATGGTGGATGCTCTCTCGAACTTCGGCGTCCAAGCCATGGCGTTCCTCGGAGGGTGCCAGCTTCCGATCTACATGTTCCCACCCGCTCTCAACGCGGTCAGCAAGGTGACCCTCAACCGGTGGGGGCTTGACGGATACCTCCTACTCATGGAGGGGCAGGTCTGGACCGCAGCATCCAAGCATGCCGCTGTACTTGCCGGCATGGGCCTCATTTACCTGATACTCGGCATCTGGCGACTGCGCCTTGAGTGAGGAGGGTTTATTGTGAGAACCGCGCTGGTTGTCGCCGGTCTGTCTCTGCGGAAGACGCGTAGGGAAGCCGGTTTTCTGGTGGTCATGGTAGGCCTGGCACTTGTATTCTCCGTTGTGTTCGGCGCGGTGTTTGGGGGCCAGTCTGCTGAGTCTAAGATATCCGTCGGCGTAGCCGACCTGGACAGCTCCGCCCTCAGCGCCTCCATGGTGCAGTCTCTACAGGATTCCGGAGTGTACAGTGTAAAGATGCTTTCCAAAGAAGACCTCTATTCAGCGGTCAGGCAAGGAAAAGCATCGGCGGGCGTCGTCATTCCGGCCGGGTTTGAGGCAAGCCTTTCGTCGGGAGAGCCGCTTGAGGCCGACATCGTGAGCCTTTCGGCTTCCGGGCTCCCCACGGTGCTCGCGAAAGTCCTTGAGAGAAAGGTTACCGAGTACCTATTGGCAGGCGCCGTAAGGGGAGCGGCGCGGAGCCTGGCGATGCTCTCATCGGTCTACGTACCGGTTCAGCCGGAAACTCTGGTTGAGCAGGTCCTGGACGAGTTCAGGATCCGCCCCGCCCTTACAGTAGAGGTAGTGGACTTATCCGCAGGTGAAGTGAGCCGTCAAAGCGACTCGTCGGCCAAGCCTACCTTGGGGATATACGTCATGTTCACCATGTTCACGGTGATATTCAGCTGCGGCGACATCCTCAAGGAGCGGCGGGAAGGCACCTGGCTCAGGCTCATGGCCGCTCCGGTATCCAGGGCAAGCATAGTAGGTGGCAAGATCCTCGGCGCTTACCTGGTGGGAGCCCTCCAGCTGGCGGTGCTCCTCTTTTCGGGGTGGTGCCTCCGGAATTTGGACTTCGGTCCGAACCCTCCTCTGTTCTTGCTCGTCATAGCGGTTTTCCTTTTCGTAGTGACGGGGCTCGGCATCATGCTTTCGACCATGGTGAAGACCCTGCCCCAGCTTGGGGCTCTGGCTCCTATCGTCATAGTCGCGACTTGCATGCTCGGCGGGTGCTACTGGCCGCTGGAACTGGTTCCTCCCTACATGCAGGTAATCGCCAAGTTCACTCCGCAGGCTTGGGCCATGAGCGCCATGGCAGACGTGGTGTACCACGGCGCGCGTTTCGTGGCAGTCTTGCCCAACATCCTGGTCCTTATCGCCTTTGGAGCGCTGTTTTTCGTACTGGGGGTTAGCAGGATAAAGTTTGAGTAAGAGCTCTCCTACAGTTCCCAGATAGTCATCCGGGCGCATAAACTCTATACTGTTAGATAGGACAAGTATGCCTGAGGAGCGGTTGGGTGGACTGGGAGACGGGAGCTCAGTTCCTTACGGAGATATCCATAGCGCTGATGGAGCCCGACCTTGACCTTGCTTTGGAGCGAGTAAAGGAGGCGGCCGCCGGTCAAGGCTGGCTCTCTTACCTTTGCCTCAAGGCGCACGGGGCCGGTACTTCCGATGTGGAAGTGAAAGTGGGCGATGGAGAGCCCACTGCCGGTTCTTCTGCCATCCGAGAATCCGGCGCTCCTGAACACGGGAGGATCGAACTAACGGGTACCCGCGAGGGCATTCCTGTCTCCCTCGTGGCGTGTCCCAATGCGCGCTCCGGGGATACCGTGATCAAAGAGGTCCTGAGCGAAGTCCTCAGGCTGTTCGCCCGGCGTTTGAGCGTTCACTACACGGCCGCCAGGGTCAGGGATAGAGAACTGGCAGACGCGGTCGGAGCCCTGTCGCATGACTTCCGCACTCCTCTTGCGTGCATAAAAGGCTATCTTTCGCTTCTCTCGGGAGGAAAGCACGCTCCGGGAAGCCCTGAGTGGAATGAGTACCTGGATACGGTCATGGAGGAGTGCGAGCGGCTTGAGAAGCTTGTGTCAGTCGTCCTTGAATCGGCCGTCGGGCCGAGGACCCGTCTCTCCATGGAGCCGGTGCTCCTGCCTCCTCTTATAAAGAGGATCCTACTTGAGGAGTCTGCCATCTCCAAGGGACACCGCTTCTTCACGGACATTAGCGACGGCGCTAGGGAGATCTGGGCTGACCCGATCAGGCTGGAGCAGGTACTTAGAAATCTCCTGGACAACGCCATCAAGTACTCCCCTGCAGGGTCGCTCATAGTGCTTAGGGTCAAGAAGACAAAAGACGGATTTCTGTTTTCCGTGGCCGACCAGGGCGGCGGTATTGCTCCCGAGCACCTGAACCGGCTGTTTGAGAGGCACTACAGGGTAGACGGCGATGCGGGGAAGGTCAAGGGGACCGGCCTCGGACTCCTTATTGCCAGGCAGATAGTGAACGCCCACGGCGGAGATATCTGGGCAGAGAGCGTCGTGGGGAAAGGATCAACTTTCTACTTCACCATACCTTTTTATGAGGAGAGGTCGTCCGGAGGGGAGGAGTTCGAGTGAGTTCCGCGACCATTGTCATCATCGAGGACGAACCCAAACTCGCCAAACTAGTGAAAATCAGCCTGGAGAGCGAGGGCTATACCGCGTTCACGGCCCCCGACGGACGGTCGGGACTCGAGCTCATAGAGGACAAGAGCCCGGACCTTGTCATCCTCGACATCCTCCTTCCCGGAGATATGAACGGTTTCGAAGTTGCGAGGGCCATCAGGGGCTTTTCCGATGTCCCCATCATCATTTTGAGCAGTAGGATCAGCGAGGCCGATAAGCTTATGGGCTTTCAGGCCGGCGCCGACGATTATGTGACCAAGCCCTTCAGCTGTCCCGAGCTAAACGCGAGAGTAAAGGCGCTTTTGCATAGGGCTTCGCTGTCGGCGTCTGCACGCGCGTCGTCTAAGTTCGTCCTCGGAGACCTTGAGATCGACTTCTCCCGGAGGCGGGTCTTCCGGGCAGGAAGCGAGATTAGCCTCACCCAGACCGAATACAGCGTGCTCCAGTACCTGGCCCAGAACGCGGGCAAGGTGCTTCTCCACGAGGAGATCCTAGGTCGTGTTTGGGGTCCCGAATACCGCGACGAATACCAGTACCTCAGGAACTACATCTCGAACCTACGGCGCAAGATCGAGCCGGACCAGTCAAAACCCCGGTACATCCTGTCGAAACCCGGTATCGGTTACTACATGCCCGATTCCTAGGTCCTGCGTAAAGAGCAATACGCCTGCGCGCGACCGGCAAGAGGCCGGGAGCGCTTGGACTCCTTGGATCCTATTTGGCATAGCCATTTTTACGTTTTCTTTATACTCCGTGAGGACTTTCTTATGCGCAGATTACACCCGTCGCGTTACCCTCCAAGTGGAAGACACCAGAGTAGGGAGGGGCTATCGGAGTATGTCACTTCTAGACAATGTCAAGGTATTCTTTGACCAGGCAGCAAAGAAACTCGCGATTGATGACCACGTCCGTCAGATGCTTGAAGAGCCGGACCGGGTCATTGAGGTCAAGATCCCCGGAACCGAGAACGGCAAACCCAAGGTTTTCAAAGGGTATCGTGTCCAGCACAACAACGCCCGCGGACCGTACAAGGGCGGCCTTCGTTACCACCCCACGGTCGAGATGGACGAGGTCATAGCGCTAGCAGCCCTTATGACCTGGAAGTGTTCGCTCCTTAACATCCCCTACGGCGGCGGCAAGGGCGGAATCTCTTGCGACCCGACCAAGATGACCAAGCAGGAGATCGAGGCTGTCTCCCGCGCGTTCATCAGGGCTCTCATGCCCAACATCGGGCCGACCGTAGACGTACCCGCGCCCGACGTCAATACCGACGGGCAGGTAATGGCCTGGATGGTTGACGAGGCAACTCAGATCGCCGGCGAGAGCATGCTCCCGCTTCTTACGGGCAAGCCCGTTTCGATGGGCGGTTCTCTCGGACGCGCCGAGTCAACCGGTTACGGCGTCGCCATCACCGGCGTAGAGGCTCTCAAGAAGATCGGCATTAACCCCAAGGATGCCACCGCTGCAGTGCAGGGCTTCGGCAAGGTCGGATCCTGGACCGCAGAGAGGCTCTACAAGATGGGCGTCAAAGTAGTCGCGGTCTCCGACATTTCCGGCGGCTACTACTGCAAGGACGGCCTGAACATAGTAGACCTCATGAAGTACACCGCTACCTCCAAGGGCCACCTGATTGAGGGATACTCGGCACCGGGCATCACGAAGATCTCCAACGACGAACTGCTCACCCTCGATGTGGACCTCCTCTGCCCCTGCGCCATGGAGAACCAGATCGACGCCGAAGTCGCCAAGCGCGTGAGAGCGAAGGTTATCTCTGAGGGCGCCAACGGCCCCGTTACAGCTGACGGCGATGCGATCCTGGCCGACCGCGGCATTGTGGTTATCCCCGACATCCTCGCCAACGCCGGCGGCGTCACGGTCTCCTACTTCGAGTGGGTCCAGAACTTCCAGCACATTTCCTGGACGTTCGACGAGGTTATTAACAAGCTCGACGGCATGATGATCGGATGCCTGAACGATGTCTGGGAGGTTTCTCAGAGCGAGAAGTGCAGCCTGAGGACCGCTGCCTTCATCGTCGCCATCAAGAGAGTCGTTGAGGCGATGAAGCTTACCGGAAGGATATAGCGAGAGGACGAATCTGAGTGAGCGATGGGCGGCATGTCCCTCTTTCAGTTGACGGCGCCGGTATTGTCGAAAGGGCTCTCGGGCACGTGGCCCGGAGGCTCAAGATCGCCGGTTCAGACGCCGTGCTCGAAAGGCTCCAACGTGGCGAACTGGAAGCGTACCTGTACTTCCGGTACGCCGTGGCCAAGGAGGCTTCCAGGGACATTGCCGCCATCGCCGGCGGAGTAGAAAGAGCCCTTATCTTTCTGGAAAACCGTTGTGAAGAGTTCCCGGGAGAACCTGTCAGGTTAGGATTGGTCGTAACACGCAAGACGGCAGCGATGCAGTCGCTGGTAGAAGCGGTGTGCGAAGCGGTCTCGCGCGAAGCGGCGGACAGGGTCCCGGGACTTCACGCTTTTCACGGCTTTCTTAGCGCCGAGATAATCGACGCGGAAGCCCTCAGGACGGGGGCGGGCCTCGCCGCTATGGTCAACTCCATCTACGAGCCGCCGATTACCGTGTATCCTGAGGACTGACAAGCTTTCGGTTTCCTCTATTCCATTCTGGCGCCGGATGCTCGAGGTCGGCGCAGCGCTTTCCACGCAACCGGATACGTGTTATAGTTTCCTGTAGGTATTTCCCCATCACGGAAAGGGGTTCTCCTTCATGGTTAAGGGTTCGAGAGGTGTAGGGCTGCAAAGCGCGGTTTAGCGTCTTTGGTCGCACTATGCCCGTTTGACTCGAACACTTGATCGCTTAGGCAGGAGGACTCGACAATGCCCATCCTTACCGTAAACAACCTCACGAAGTACTTCGGCGCTCACACGGTCTTCAAAGACGTTTCCTTTACTGTGGCAGAAGGCGAGAGGGTCTGCGTTATCGGACGAAACGGTGAGGGAAAGACAACTCTCCTCCGTGTGCTGGCCCGGGAAATGGAGCCAGACGGGGGCGGGTTCGCAATACCGGGAAGGAGAAGCTGGGGGTACCTCTCCCAGGACGTCCCTACGTTCAAAGATACCGTTCTGAATGAGCTCCTTTCATCTAGGCGCGACATTGCCGGCCTGTACAACAGGATGAGGGATCTTGAGGCCAAGATGGAAATGGCGTCGGCAGGCGCGGGCGAAAAGCCCGGCGGTGATTTCGGCGAGCTCGACCTGGATGCCCTCATGGATGAGTATGGCCGCGTGACCGCGAGGTTCGAAGCCCTGGACGGGTACAGCCTCGAACACAAGGCAAAGGCAATCCTTGCGGGGCTCGGGTTTACCCAGGATGCGTTCTCCAAGGAAACAAGCGTCCTTTCAGGCGGGGAGAAATTGCGGCTCGCGCTGGCGAAACTGCTGCTCCTCGGCCCCGATCTTCTCCTACTTGACGAGCCGACCAACCACCTTGACCTCGCTGGGGTCGAGTGGCTTGAGAGTTTTCTCAGGGACTACCCCGGAGCGGCTCTGATCGTAAGCCACGACAGGTACTTCATTGACCGCGTGGCCACCAAGGTAGTGGAGCTGTCGGGCGGCGAAGCCCGCGTCTACTCGGGCAACTACTCGGCCTACCAGAGGCAGCGGGAGATGGAGCTCAAGTCGCAAGCGGAAGAATACGAGCGGCAGCAAGCCCTCATCGCGAGGACAAAAGCGTTCATCCAGAAGTGGAAGGCGACTCCCAGGAGAAAAAAGCAGGCAGAGAGTCGTGAAAAGATGCTCGAGCGGCTGGAGATTATCGAGAAGCCCAAGCGAGAAAAGCGCAGCATGGGACTGCGTTTTGAGATGGAGACCGAGTCGGGCGATGAGGTGTTGGAGCTTATTGACCTCGGGAAGGCTTTCCCCGTGGAACCTGACGGGACGAGGACTCTATGGCGTGATTTCACGTGGCAGGTGAGGCGCGGGGACCGGATAGCCCTCATAGGTCCCAACGGCTGCGGAAAGACAACTCTCCTTAAGTGCGTAATGGGCATGGAGACGGACTACGAGGGAGAGATAAGGATAGGCCAAAACGTGATCACCGGCTACTTCTCTCAGGGGTTCCAGGACCTTTGCGACGAGAACACGGTCCTTCAAGAGGTAAGGTCTCTCGGTCTGGAGTACCAGGATGCCAGGGACCTCCTGGGAAGGTTCCTTTTCTCGGGAGACGAGGTCGAAAAGCAGGTCAAGGTCCTCTCCGGTGGAGAGCGAAACCGCCTGACTCTTGCCAAACTAGTCCTCAGCAAGGCCAACTTCTTGCTCCTCGACGAGCCGACCAACCACCTGGACATGGCGTCGAGGGAGGCCTTGGAGAGCGCCATAAAGGATTTCCCCGGGACCCTGCTGTTTGCGTCCCACGACAGGTACTTCATCGACACCTTAGCGACGCACCTCTGGATATGGCAGGACGGGGTGATCCACGTATTCAAGGGAAGCTACTCCGAGTACAGGGCTAAAGTCGAGAACGGAGAGGACATCTTATTTGAGGAAGACCTCCCTTCCTTTGTTCTGAGGCGGAGGGGGAGCGGCTCTCCCGCGTCAGTAGGTCGCCGCGATGGCTCTATGGATCCCGGACAAGGGCCGGGCCGCGGCGCGTCTCCGGAGCAAGGGTCACGCGCCCGCGGCAAGGCACGGCCTCACGAAAACGACAAGGCCGCGGACGACAAGGATGAGCGGCAGAAAGAGGCTGCCCTCAGGAAGGCCCTCATTCTCGAACTCTCCCGCCTGGAAAGCGAGATCGAGGCTCTTGAACTAAGGAGGGAAGAACTGATCCGTGTTTTTAGCGACCCGTCTTCGTATGAAAGCCCCGAGTCGCTGCCCTGGAAAGAGTACGACAGTATCGAGAAAGAGCTGCAGCTTCTGTACGGGAAGTGGGAAGCGCTGGTCGACCAAGTTGCAGGAACATCTGAGGACAAAGAGAAGACATCTAGTCAGGCATAGGCCATTCAACCTAGAGGAGGTCGCCGAAGATGGAAACTTCGGGAGCCGGCAACCCTTATATTGACCTCATACTGAAGCGGTCTACGGTGAGGTCGTTTACGGATCAGGATGTATCAGATGAGACCATGGAGGTCCTGGCCAGGGCCGCCCAGCAGGCCCCGTTCACGGGGCAGATGTACGCGTTCATATACACCCGCGACGCCGCGAAGAAAGAAGAACTATCGCGGTACCTGGGGAGGTTCATAGTCAACGCTCCGGTGTTTGTGCTTTTCTGCATGGACTTCCGGAAGCTCGAGAAGTTCATAGCTTATAAAGGTAGAAAGAACAAGGCGAACGACGTGGAGATGCTCTTTTTGGGCATCCAGGACGTCTCCTACGCCGCGATGAACTTCGTAATGGCCGCCGAGGCCTTGGGACTCGGCACCTGCTTCTTCGGCGGGGCGCCCATGATTGAGCCCGTTCTCAGCAAGATGTTCAACTTGCCCGAACGCGTATACCCCGTGGTCGGCATGGTCGTCGGATACCCGGCAAAGAAGAGCCCGCCCAGGCCCAGGATACCGACTTCCTGCGTCCTCATGAAAGACGAGTACCACGACCTTTCCCAAGAGGAAGTTGAAGAGGCAATGAAGATCATGGACGCCGGGCTTATCAGGGAAGGTTACTACGTGAACCTGGGCGCCAAGATCCCCAAGCCCGAAGGGGGTGAGGACGACGTAGACTATGACCGCTACGGGTGGAGCGAACACATATCCAGGAAGTATGCGAGGCGCAGCCCCGAAGCCATCATTAAGGAGTACATGCGCCGGAAAGGCATAGTAATCTAGGATCCCGCGGTGCTTAAGCGGCGCAATGATGACGGTGACCACGTTCACCGCAGTGCCGCTTTGACCGGCTTTCACAGAGAGGTGTTTCGATTGAGGACCGAGAGGCTGTACTGGGAAGACCCCATGGGACGTGATTTTGAGGCAAAGATCTTGGAGGTTACGGCTAACGGAGACCGGATAGGGGTTTTCTTGGACCGCACTCTCTTTCATCCCGAGGGCGGAGGTCAGCCTGCTGACAGGGGGTTTTTGACCCTACTGTCCGAGGAAGCCGTGATAGCCTTCTGGCGAAACGACCTCAAGATCGAGGATGCAGTAGAAAAAGGCGAGCGGGTGCTGCACCTTGTTTCCGGCGATGTGTCCGTAGACAAGTTGCCCCACGGGCTTCCCAAAGTGCCTGAAGAAGGATGGGCCGTCAGAGGCAAGATCGACTGGGAGTACCGCTTCGACCTCATGCAGCAGCACACCGGGCAGCATATCCTTTCCCGCGCCTTTGAGGAAATTGCTAATGCCTACACCGTTGGTTTCCACCTCGGCAAAGACTACGTAAGCATCGACCTAGATATCCCCGCTCTCTCGGACGAACTTAGAGACAAGGTCGAAGACAGGGCCAACCGGGTGGTTTTTCAGGACCTCCCCGTGTCGTGCACGGAATATCCGAAGGACGAACTGCCCGGCGGGATTCGGGCTCGTTTTCAAATAGACGCGGAGAAGATACGTGTCGTCTCTGTCGGGGCGTACGATGCTTGCCCGTGCGGGGGCACCCACGTCTTGAGCTCGGGGCAGGTGGGCCTCATCAAGGTGAACCAGGTCGACCGGGCACACGGCGGAGTCCGGGTTGTGTTCAGGTGCGGGAAGAGGGCGCTAAGCGACTACAGGGAGAAGGAGCGCCTCCTCGGGCAAGCGGCAAGCGCTCTCTCCATGCCTCCGGGAGAGGTCCCTCAGGCTGTCCAATCGACCCTCACCCGCCTCCGGGACCTTGAGAAGGAGATTGAGGAAGCCCACCAGACCGTACTCGACTTCCAGATAGAGAGACGTGTTCAGGCACTCTCCCAGTTAGGTGAGCCCGCCGTGGTAGAGGCCTTTGAGTCCCTCGACGGCGACCGGCTCAAGTATGCCGCGAAAAGGCTCAGCGAGTCTGCAGGGAAACTCACCGTCTGCTATTCTTTGTCCCCCAGGTTTTCGGTGGTCGTTATATCGCCTTCCGGGTCTCCCGACGCGAGAGAACTTGTCTCCAGGATCGCGTCCAGGTGGGGTGGCCGCGGCGGCGGGACTCCGGCTTACGCCCAGCTCGGCTCCAAGGAACCTCTTGCCGCGTCAAGTGAAGCGGTAACCTCATCGGTCAAAGAGATCATCCGGAGCCTTTGATGGCTCCCAAGACAGGCGAATACCCCCAGGCAGTCACGTCTCTGGCTGCCTGCATATTATGTCACCGAGGTACTCAAGAGAGAGGTGACAGTGGGGTGAGCAACTGCATTAGCGCGTGTCTCGTCAAGGTCCTGCAGCAACAGCTCCGGCGAATCGAAGCCAAACTCGACAATCCGCACTTCGGCCTCGGCGAGATCAAGTCCGAGGTGGCGGTAGTTGAGGGAGCTGTGACCGATCCGTGTTTTGGACTCAAGCAGATTGCCGAAGGTGTGGCGAATCTTGAGGATATTCTGGGTGACATAGACCCGAAGGAACTTGCCTGCGTGTTGGAAGCCATCCAGGATGGGGTAGACCATATTGAGGCCAAACTGGACGACCCGTGCTTTGGTCTGGAAGAGATCAAGGTTGAAGTCAAGTTGATAGAAGAAACAGTCGAGGACATAAAAGACATTCTCAAGGACGCGCTCGACGGCCGGCCCAAAGACAACGCACTTGAGGACGTTAAAGACCTGCTCGAAGAGCTTATCGACCAATTCGCCGACATCGAGGATAAGCTGGACAGCCCGGAGTTTGGTCTCGGTGAGATCAAGGCCGAGGTGAAGGACATCGAGCGTGAGCTCAAGAGGCTGGATTTGGATGAGATCCGGTGCGCGCTCGGAGACATCAAGGAAATCGTGGCGGATATCGAAGACGAGGTTGACAGCGAAGACCACGGTCTTGCCGAGATCAAGGAAGAGATAAGAGAGATCGAGGACCGGCTGAAGGGGCTGGACCCGGAGGAAGTCCACTCCACCCTCGCGGACATCAAGGACGCCGTAAACGACATCGCTGACGAACTCGAGGGTGGAGACCGTGGACTAGAGGACCTAAGGAAAGAGATAGAGGGGCTCGAGGACCTCCTGAAAGAACTGGACCCGGAAGATCTCCGCTCTACGCTCGCTGAAATCAAGGAAGCGGTGGCGGACATCGAGGACGAGGTCGACAGCGAAGAGCACGGTCTTGCCGAGATCAAGGATGAGATAAAGGAGATCGAGGACCGGCTGAAGGGTCTCGACTTGGAAGATCTCCGCTGCACGCTCGCCGACATCAAGGATACGGTTAAGGACATCGAAGACGAGGTTGACAGCGAAGAGCACGGCCTCGCCGAGATCAAGGAAGAGATAAGGGAGATCGAGGACCGCCTCAAGGGACTGGACCTGGATGATATTCGCTGCCTGCTTAGGGATATCAAAGAGGCGGTAGACGATATCGAAGACCAGGTCGAAGACGAGGAGCACGGCCTGGAGGAGATCAAGAAGGAAGTCAAGGACATCGAGTGCCTCCTAAAGGGCCTAAATGTGGAAGACCTAAACTGTCTCCTGGACAGGATCAAGGAGACTTTGAGTGATATCGAAGACGCCGTTCAAGATCCGGAGTTTGGCCTCCGCGAGATAAAGAAAGAGATCCGGGAGATCGAGTGTATTCTCAGAGAACTGGACCTGAAAGACATCTTGTGCCTGCTTGCGCGAATCAAGGCAGACGTATGCGAAATCCAGGCCGCCCTGAACGACCCTTGCGCCGGTCTGGCCGAGATCAAGCGTGAGGTAAGAGATATCGAGTGCAAGCTGGATAACCCCGAATACGGTCTTCAGGAGATCAAGGCCGAGGTAAGGCAGATCCTCGAGGAGTGCTGCAATGGGAACGGGAACGGGCCCTCCGATCCTGAGGCCGTGACTTCGGGTCCCATGTTCAGAGCCAATCAGGCCTCCTCGGCGATCGTCCAGGTCCTGAACTACTTCAGCGAGCCGGTACAGGTGAGCATTGCGGTCCTGAACGTGTCTCTTACCGGGACGAAGCAGAACGTGCCGGGGTCTCCCGTAACGGTTACCGTCGATCCCGACGAAACCTTCGCGCAGGCGTTTGACATATCGAACACGACCTCTTACGAAGTGCAGATCTTTAGCGACAACCCCGAGTGGCTGAGGTATTGGTCAGGCTCCAGGATGCAGCCGGCTAACGTCCCTCTCACTGCGAGTACCATCCTTCCGGAGAACATTGTGCTCCACGCCGACTTCGTACGGCAGCCCCTTGCGCCTTGAGTGTAATGAGGCTTCCAAGTCCGGGGGCGCGGGACGCGCCCCACTCTTCTTTTTCCGGGGCGACCGTCTTCTTGCTGCGCCTCCTCGTTAACATATCTTTCAATGGCTGCCCCTTGGGGCCACTGGTAGAATGGGGCTGGATTTCTTCCGAAGTATCCGTGAGACCTACTTCGCCTTCTGTCCGTATTCATGGGTGAAGGCCGGGTCGGTTTATCAGGGGGATTTCTTCCAGGTGGAAGACAGAAAGCTCATAGAGAGCGCCCAGCGAGGCGACAAAGACGCGTTCGCCACCCTGGTACAGAGATACTATAGGAATATCTACAGCCTGGCTTACCGGATGACCGGCAATCGCGAGGATGCTATGGACGTAACCCAAGAAGTCCTCCTGAGAGCTTTCCGGGCGATTGCTTCTTTTCAGCCGGATAAGCCGTTTCTGCCTTGGATCTATAGGATCACGTGGAACATCTGCGCTGACAGGGGGAGGAAGATCGGAAGGACACCGGCCGAGGAATCGATCGACGACGGGAATACCGGGGCGTCGAGGCTCCCCAGCGCCATACTGGGACCCGACGGCGAGTTTGAGAGGCAAGAGACCGCGCGCGTACTGAGGGATGCTATTGACCAGTTGGCCGAAGGATACCGCGAACTCATTATTCTTTTCCACCTGGAGGGCTTGTCAATTAGAGAGATATCCGATGTCACGGACTTGAAGGAGACCGTTATCAAGAACAGACTTTATAGAGGAAGACAGATGCTCAAGAAAATCCTTGAGGCGGGTGGACTTGTATGGACAGTGTAGGTCAGAGTACAGGCACCGGTGAGCCTTGCCGGGAGGTGAGCGCTCATGCCGGTACTCAGATGTCCTGATGATATGAGGCTGGAAGACTACCATTACGGAGATCTCGCTCCGCTTGAGAAGCTTCTGATTCGACTTCACGTGAGAACCTGCCCTAAGTGCAGGGCGAAAGTCGACGGACTGCGCAAGTTCGACGCCGTGCTCGGGCAGTATCCGTCTGAGGAGCCTCCCGTGGGCTTTGAAGAGGACCTCTTAAGGATGGTTAGGTCGTGGGACTTTGAGCCTGACCCGGTGCTTCGCGATAGAGAGGAGACTTCGGAGAAGAAGGCTTTCGAGATTTCCCGGGGATACAAGATAAGATGGGCCGTCGCATCCCTTGTCATGGCCCTGGGCTCCATACTTGAGTACAAGTACGGTTCTGCCATACCGGTACTCTTCGGCAAAGGCCCAAACCTCCTATCATCTCTGCAAGACTTGGGTGCTTTCTGGAGATATGTCGCTTCCGGGGCTTGGTGGGACAATTTGGTCTCAGTGATCTCTGCGGTGCGGACCGACGGAATAGCATCACTCGGAATCCTCCGATCCGCATTACCTTCGCAAATCATCAGCGTACTTGTACTTGGCGGGATAACAACGGTAGTCTTTTTGAACCAACGTAGATCTTCCAAGGACGGAGGAGAGGGTGTGCGATGAAGAAAGTGTACCGGTCCAGGCACACCAAAGTCCTGGGCGGAGTGGCAGCAGGATTGGCCGAGTATTTCGGCATGGATGTGACGATCATGCGGCTCCTCTTCGCCCTATTGCTCGTTACTGTCCCGAACGTCATCATAGCCTACATCCTCGCCTGGATAATCATCCCAGAGGAGCCCGCGGGGATGACATCCGTGCCCTCTCCTCTGAGACCGGGCAGCGATGATACGGTAGGGAGTAGCCGTCCGGCTTCAGAAGGCGGGATGACCGCCGACGAGATACTGAGAAGCCGTGGTATCGAGCCCCCGGGAGCCGACGCCGCGGGGGCAGAGGTGCCGAAGAGCGAGGTTGGGCCTGCTCAAGCCGGAAGCGGCAGCTCCGAAGGGACCTCACCGAATGTTACTACTCAGCATGATTCGGGTGATAAGAGCCGCCAGTTCTTTGGTTTCGTGCTGATAGCTATCGGCGCGGTGATCCTGTTCAGGAAACTCGTCCCCAACTTCGTCTGGAGACTTCCGTTCACTCTGATTAGTCAGGGTTGGCCCGTGCTCATAATCCTCGCCGGCATAGCTATCATTTTGAGCGCGGTGCGGGGGAGGTAGAACAGGGTGGCGAGCAGGCTTCTGAATGGGCTCGTCTTGGTGGTCGTGGGAGCCATCCTCCTCATGAACACCTCAGGTTACCTGCCCTGGAGTGTATGGGATTCGGCCGTTTCGTTCTGGCCTATCCTGGTCATAGGTCTCGGTCTGCAACTGGTGTTCTCCAAATGGAAGGTCCCGTGGTTCGCGGTAGCGATCGTGGTCATCCTGATCCTCGGGGCCATGTTCCCTGGTGGCGGTTGGCACGGGCCGTGGCGGAGGTCCAACGGCCTGAGATGGGAGTTCCGCTTGCCTTGGAAACCCATGGAGCACACCGAAGAGTATACCGTGCCCCTTGGCCCAACGATATCGAGACTGAAAATGGAGCTGGGGGCTCCTTCGCTGGAGCTCGAGGCCAGAGGCGACTCTGGCCTCAATAATCTTGGGTCGCCGATCCTCATGAAGGGGAACCTATCGTGGGACCGGTATGAGCCGTCAAGGTCGTGGGAGGAAGTGGACGGCGAAACGCGAGTCTCCATCAAAGCTCCGGACCGAAATGGGGCCGAAGCCGGCAAACAGGTGTGGGACCTCGCCCTGAACCCTTCGATAGCGACCTCCGTGAAAGTGACAGGCGGAGTCGCTAATGTCACCATGGATTGCAGATCGGTTGACCTCGGCGACCTTGATATATCGGCAGGTGTTGTCGACCTCGATATCGCGTTTGGCCTGAGCGGAAAGGATACAAAGGTTACGGTATCCGGAGGGGCGGCCACGGTAGATGTCACGGTGCCCCGAGCAGCAGGCCTACGAGTGTCTATATCGAGTCCCCTTACCATCACCCACGACCTGGGCGCCCAAGGCATGACCCGCTCAGGCAACTCCTGGGTAACGCCGGACTACGAGAGAGCCTCAACGAAGATTGACCTTGTCGTGAGCTGCGGCGCGGGAAAGGTCAGTGTGACGAGGACAGAGTAGTCCGCCCCCCACGTTACGTTTACTACCGCCACTTTTTGGGAACATTACCACCATCACAGTGTAAAGGCGGGTCTTGAGCTTGATGTCGGTGGGTGTTCCCAGGAGCCTCGGCTTCTTCTATCTCCATCCCTTATACCGCACCTTCCTAGGGGAACTCGGGGTACAGTGGACTGAGTCGCCGCATACTTCCGAGAGCGACCTAGAGCGCCTGGATCTCTGTCCTACCGATGAGCCGTGCGTAGCGGTAAAGGCAGCGTTTGTCCATGTCGACAGGCTGCTCCGCAAGGGATGCCGGAAGATCTTTATACCGGCCGTCGTCTCTCTTTCGGGCACGTCCTACTGCTGTCCGAAGATGATGGGCCTCCCCGCAATGCTGAAAGCGGCTTTTGGGCTCTCCGACGACGAGTTCATAAGCCCCGTGATAGATATGCGCGACGATCCAAAAGGTTGGCCCCGGACATGGATCTCGGCAGGTCGCCGGCTGGGCGTTTCATCAGAAGTAAGAGCCAAGCGCGCGCTTCAGGAAGCCATCCGGGCTTGGAGAGAACATGAGCATTTGTCCGTTCTCTCGGGTCGTTTTATCTGGGATACGGCCGTCATGGGTCACTCCTACATCCTCCAGGACGTGTTTGGGAGGCGACTGGTGGAGCGCGTAAGCGATTACGGCTCGGTCGTTACGGCGGAAAACGTGTCGAAAGAGGACGCGGAGGCGGCTCTCAGAGGGATATACGAGGCCGAGAGACTATGGACGATCGAGGCGCGCATCCTCGGAGCCGCCTTGCACCTCGTTAGGTCCGGAAAAGTCAACCGCCTCATCTTCGTGTCCGCGTTTTCGTGCGGCCCCGCTTCGATCATAGAGAACTACGTTGCCAAAGAAGCCGGCGACCGGGGTATCCCGCTCCTGAACCTGGCCGTCGACGAGCATTCGGGAGAGGCCGGGCTTCTTACCAGGATTGAAGCGTTCATGGATTCCACCCGAGTCCCGGCGCCTGGAGGACACGGGCCGGCCTTAACTGGTGGGGAGCTAGGCGGGCCCGGAGATGGCGCTCCTGCCGCCGGCCGCCCGAGTGTCCCCGCGATATCCCGCGAGGTCGATACAGGCCCTATCGGCCTCGTAGACATGGGCAATCTACGGTACGCCCTGAGAAGCCTGTTTGCGGAAATGGGAGCCGAGGCGGTAATGCCACCGCCACTTACCGAGGACATAGTGCGGCTGGGCAAAGAGATCGCTCCCGAGTTCATCTGCTATCCGATGGTTACCCTCATCGGACAGATGAGGAAGCATGCCGAAGACGGCGTGCGGAAGATAGTGATGATCCAAGGTAAAGGTAAGTGCCGCTTGGGCTGGTACGCGCAGGTCATGGAAGAGATCCTCAGGAAGAGCGGATATCCGGTCAGGGTGCTCTCGGTCGATTCCCCGTTCCCCCTTTCTCAGAAGTGGGGACTGTTTGTCGAGTCCTACAGGGCTCTGTCCGGAGGGGCCCATTTCACCAAAGGGCTCAGGGGATTCAGGATGGCCCTCACCAAGGTCGCCGCTTCGGACAGGGCGGTCGATGTGCTCCGGGATATTAGGGCTTACGAAGCAGAGCGGGGTGCAGGCGATAGGCGGTTCGCACGGTTCCTCAGGGAACTGGACGAGGCCCGGAGCCCCAAAGAAGTCAAAGCGGTGTTCGGCGATTACTGCCGCGACATGCGGCGGATACCGAGGCTTCAGGTGGACCCGCTCCGGGTGGCCATAGTCGGAGAGGTCTACGTTGTGAATGAGCCCTTCGTGAACAAAGACGCGGAGAGGATCCTCGGGTCTCTTGAGCAGCGTGTCAGGGTCTACAGGACCCTCGACGTTACATCGTGGGTGGATTACCACCTCTTCAAGCTGCCTCGCGCGGTCAGGCAGTACAACCGGGTGGTTAAGTGCGCCGAGCCGTATTTGCCTGTACACGTGGGCGGGCACGGCCAGGAATCCGTCGGAGAGACCGTGCTCGCGAAGACGTTGGGGATGGACGGGGTCATCCACCTGTTTCCTTTCACCTGCATGCCGGAAATAATAGCCCAGAACATACTGGTCAAGGTGTCCAGTGACCTAGACATACCGGTCCTGTCTCTCATGATCTCAGAGCAGACCGGAGTGGCAGGCTTGGAGACCAGGTTTGAGGCCTTTTGCGATTTGCTCGAAGGAAGGAGAAAAAGGAGTTCGGCCAATGAAGCGTGAGGAAAGAAAGAAGCCAATCCCCTTGCGGGAGGTCTTGCCTAAGGAGCATGCGGCGGGGAGTGAAAGAGCCCGGCTGAGTGAAAAGCTCCGTCCGGCGAACCTGAGCCGCGAGACCAGGTTTCTCGGCGTAGATGTAGGCAGCGTAACCACCAAGATTGTGCTCACGGACCGTTGCGGCCACATTGTATATGAGGATTACATCCGTAATGAAGGCGGCCCCATCTGGGCCATGCAGGAGGGGTTTAGGCGCCTTGCCGAAGGCGGATGGACCGACGGCATCAGGTTTGTCGGCACCACGGGTTCGGGGCGCCTCTTGGCCAAGGTCATCATAGGGGCCGATGTGGTGAAAAACGAGATATCGAGCCACGCAAAAGCCGCTTCTTTCCTGTTTCCCGACATAGGGACTCTCATCGATATAGGCGGCCAGGATTCCAAGATCGTCTTCTTCAGGGACGGGTATCCTGTCGGTTTCAACATGAACACCGTATGCGCGGCCGGAACGGGGTCGTTCCTTGACCACCAGGCCGCGAGACTGGGTATTCCCATCGAGGAGTTCGGCGACTGGGCTCTGCGCTCCAGGACGCCTGCCAGAATCGCGGGACGCTGCGGCGTTTTCGCCGAATCGGACCTAATCCACAAGCAGCAGATGGGCTACCGTAAAGAAGACCTTATTGCAGGTTTGTGCGCCGCCTTGGCCGCCAACTACATAACAAACGTCGCCAGGGGCCAGAAGATAAGGCCGAAGGTTGTTTTTCAGGGCGGAGTCGCGGCCAACGCCGGCATCCGCAAGGCCCTGGAAGAGAAACTGGGGCTTCCCATCACAGTACCTCCGCACTTCAAGGTGATGGGGGCTTGGGGAGCGGCCCTACTTGCGAGAGAGCGCGCCCTCGAAGAGCCTTCGAGGCAGACGGCGTTCCGGGGAGTCTCGCGCATCGCACTGTCTAGTGCCCAAAGCAGGGGATTCGAGTGTTCAGACTGCGCGAACTCCTGTGAGATACAAGAGATCATCGTGGATGACAGGGTGGTCGCCCGGTGGGGTTCCAAGTGCGGAAAATGGGAGGACCTAGGCCGGAGGTCGCCGCTTGCCATGGAGGAAGCCTCCCTTCCACATACTCGACAAGGGCGTCGTCGGTATGCCGGGCATATACTCCCGGAGAGTCGATAAACGTCACCCTTCCTTCTCGGGGTACTTCCTCGCCCCAGGCACTTACCATTCGTACACCACTTTTGAGCAGGTCATCCACGGTCATTGGCGAGGGAACGATCTGAGGGCGCGTCCCGGTCTCTTCGATGCGCTCCCGCACGGCGCACTACGCGAAGGATTCTCCCGGCTCGACCTTCCCTCCGATGCCGGTGAGCTCAAGCACGGGCCGGCCGTCCTGTACATAGGAGTTCTTTAGGCCGAACACGCACAATAGAAGAGGAGCAGTCACAAGATTTATCCCGCTAGACTGCCTGATCGACCTGTAGCGCCCTAGAGGGAAAGGATCTCTCGGAGTAGAAATGTTTCCTCTGATGTCACCCGTTCACTCCGACCCATGCTTTTTGGAGGCACATATCCATGCTGAAGATAGTTCACGCTGCCGACATCCACGCCGGCCGCCCGGCTTCCAGAGAACTGGATAGAGAGAAAGCATCTATTAGGCGAAGGGAGATCGAGGCGGGCCTTTCCCGCATAGCAGACCTCTGCAAGCGGGCAAAGGCCGACTTGCTCCTTCTCTCGGGCGACCTCTTCGAACACTCTCACGCGAGGGCCACCTGGGCGAAAGAGGCCAGGGAGGTCTTCAGGTCCATTGGTGAGACGAGGGTGTTCATAAGCCCCGGAAACCACGACCCGCTGGTCAGGGACTCCCTGTACAAGACCGTAGACTGGCCGGAAAACGTGACCGTATTTGAAAGCGACGCGATAGGAGAAGTCGTATTGGAGGACCTGAATACCGTCGTCTACGGACTTGGCTGGCGGACGTATCTGGAACACAGGAGACTCCTGAAGGGGTTCCGCAAAGCCCGTGAGGGGTTTTTCAGCGTATTAGTCGTCCACGGTGATGTGGTCTGGAATGCCGCCGTTTCGGACAACGGGTCCCAGTACCTGCCCATCCATCTTGAGGACCTGGAAGGATCGGGGATTGACTACGCGGCGCTGGGCCACATCCACGCGCCGGGAAAGTTCACGGCAGGCGAAATGACGGCGGTCTACCCAGGATGCCTCGAGCCCTTGGACTTCGGCGACAAGGGCGAGCGAGGCGTGTTCCTTGTGAGCGCCGACAAGCGGGAGGGGGAGGCCGGGTACGACGTCCAGGCGGAGTTCATCCCAATGGCCCTCAGGCAGATGAGGAGCGAGGACCTGGACATCACGGGACTGGACACCTTGGAGCGCGTCCGAAATGCCGTGCTCTCCGTAGGAGACCGGTCTACCAGAAAGCGCGACCTCTGGGCGATCAGGCTTACCGGAGTGGTCGAGCCGGAGATAGTGTTTGACGTCCCCGAACTCGAGCGCATGCTCGGGGACGACTTCTTCTTCCTGCGTCTTATCCCGGACTACTCTCCCGGCTACGACCTCAAGGCGTTGACCGCCCCTGAGAACTCAAGCCTTGAAGGGCGTTTCGCGAGGCACCTTGTGGGACTCAGGGAAGAGCTGATCGCCAAGGGTGATGAACGTTCGGCCCGAGTCGCTGATCTGGCCCTCCAGTACGGGCTGGACGCTCTGAGGCAGGGCAAAGTCATACTCCGGAGGGGGCGGTAGGGGTGAAGATAAGGAAACTTGCTCCAACGGCCTTCGGGAAGTTCTTGGGTCCGCGGACAATCGAGCTGTCCGGGGGTCTCAACATCATCCGGGGTAACAACGAGGCCGGCAAATCGACGCTGGGCGCATTCATACTCGGCATGTTCTACGGTTTCAAGAAGGAAGGCAGGACAAGGATATCGCGTGACCTCGAGTACGAGCGCTACCGTCCGTGGACGGGAAGCGACTACCGGGGCACGCTTGTCTACGAGGAAGGCGGGCGCATTTACAGGGTGGAGCGTTCTTTTGACCCGGACCTGGTCCGGATCTACGACGACACGACGGGCGAGGACGTCACCCGCCTCTTCTCCCAAGACTCCAGGAAGGAATACGATTTCGCCCGTAAGCACCTAGGCCTTACCGCCAAGGAGTTCCGGAACACAGTCTGGATTGGCCAGCTGGGAAGCCCACAAGAGCCCGGATTAGGGGCCGAGATACAGGGCAAGCTGGGAGACATCCTTCAGGGTGGGAGCCAGGACGTTTCGCTGGTGCGGGCTTTGTCGGCGCTGTCCGACGAGCGGGCCAAGATCAAGGCTCCGCGGAGCCAGAAGGCCAAACTTGACATTGTGCAGCAAGAGATAGCCGAGCTTTCGCGTGAGCTCAAATCCGCCAACGAGCGGGCGGAAGAGCTCCGCGGGTGGCTCATCGAGGCTTCGAACCTGTCCAGGGAAAAGGAGCGCCTGGAGGAGGCGGTTTCCCGCGGAGAGTGGGAGCTCGCCTGGCTTCGCCGCGGGATGCTCAAGGGGCTTCTCGCCGAGGCCGAAGAGCTCCAGGGCCTCATCAGTGATTCTATGGCCCGTCTGGAAGAGCTCCGGTGGGCGAAAGACGTCCCGCAGGGGGCCGGAGAAGAGTACCGGGCTCTCAAGCAAGAGATAGATGCCGTCGCGCGGCGCCGGGAAGAGGCAGAGGGAGAACTTGCCCGACTTGAGCAGAAGGCCAAAGAGATTGAGGCCAAGCTGTCGGCGTCTATGCCGTCCGCAGAGAGCGTCGATGAAGCTGCCCTCATGTCCCTGTATTCCAGGTACTCAAGCGCTAAGGCGACGGCATTCAAGAGCGAGCGCTCGGCCAACGACGCTAGGAAAGAGCTCAGGACTGCCGAGGAAGAAGGGCGCCTGAAGGGGTATCCCGACGAGGAGTTCAACAAGGAAATACTCAAGGAAGCGGAAGAACTCCAAGAGACGGTTCACTTGGCCGAGAAAGCCAAGGCAAAGATGGAAGTGGAAGTAGAGCGGGCGCGGTCGCAGGTCGTGTCCAGAAAGGCTACGGGCTCGCCGGGAGTGCTCTACGCGCTTGCGCTGGCCACTTTGGGTATCGCGGTGGCCCTCACCGTGATGGCCATGCCCATGAGCTGGTCCGCGTTTGGGGTGGCTTTGGCCCTATTGGCCGCCGGTGTGTACCGCCAGAGTGCGGCCGCCAAACTGAGGCGTGAAGATGAAACGGTCCTTGCTCAGAAGGAACGCGAAGTGGAAGAGCAGGTGGAAAGGATCGAGTCGGCCAGGAAAGCCCTGCAGGAATACCTCGCCGTTCTCGGCGCGAAATCGGTGGAGGAACTCAGGGCCGTTGCCCGTGACCTGGACCTTTATCGCGCACGGCTGAAAAACGCGAGGGAGCGCTACGAGGCGGCGCACAAGTTCTGGTTTGAGGCATCTCAGGAGTTCGCTGCCATAGAGAAGGAACTGGTGGAGATCCTTAAGTCTTTGGGCTGTCTCGAAGGCGGTGAGGCCATCACCGACGCGGTCGTCAACTTGGGGAGGCAGAAACTGGCCAAGCACGCCTCGCTCAAGAGGGACCTAGTGACCCTAAACGAGCGGATGGGCGAGACGCGGGACCTCCTGAGCGAGTTGGACGAACGCCTTTCCCGGCTGAAGACTAAGGAGACGGAAGTGTTCGCGGCCTGTGGTGTGCAGAGATCTGCTGAACTCGAGAAGAAACTGGTTGCCAAGAGAGAGCACGATGAGGTCGAGAGGACTCTATCCGAGTACAGGGGCCGCCTGGGCGCCTTCCTTTTAGGGCGGGACCCGGCGGAGATCCTGGAAGAAGTCGCCCGGCTCGATGCCGAACTTGCCGTAAGCCCCTGGCAAGCCACGGAAGGCGAGGCAGTCTACGAAGAAACCGTCTCGGAAAGTGATTACGAAGCCAGGCGGAGAGCCCAAGACGCGGTCAAGGCCCGTCTCGGAGAGGTAAAGACCAGGCTCGCGGCACTTGAGAACGGGATCCGCCTCCGGATGGAAGATACGAGGCCCGTCTTTGAGATCGAGGAAGAACTGGCGCGAAAGCGGGCGGTTGAAGAAGAACTCGCGGTGGACTGGGAGGCCCTCGACCTGGCCTACAACACCCTATCGGAACTGTCCAAGAGCCTGAGGCGTGAGTTCGCCCCCGAACTCAACAGGCGTGTAGGCGAGATAATGAAGAGAATCACCTCGGGGAGGTACAGGGACATAAGGATATCGCCTGACCTCGAGATAAGCGTGGTACACCCTGAGACCGGAAGCCAGGTGGATGTGTCTTCCCTGTCCGGAGGGACCGTAGACCAGTGTTACTTCGCCCTCAGGGTGGCCATTGCAGAGGCCATAACCAAGAAGGACGAGATCCCGTTCTTCCTGGATGATTCGTTTGTGCAGTACGACGACACCCGCCTTGCCGGGGCGCTTGAGATACTGGCTTCGCTCGCCAAGAGGCACCAGATACTCTTGTTCTCCTGTCACGGTAGGGAAGAGGACGTTGCCCGGAGGCTCGGCATTCCTTTCCGGAGGATAGAGCTGTGACGCACCTGTTCATCCACGGGACCGCCAGCTCCGGGCGCATTTGGCGGAGACTCCTCGAGGCCATGGAATCCCCGGAGGGGGTCCTCACCCCGGATATCCCCGGTATGGGCGACGCCCGGCTGCCGCAAGGTACATCCTTGTCCTTCGAGGACTGGCTGCATTACTTCCGTGCGCTCGTTTCAGGACGGCGGGTGCACTTGGTAGGGCACTCCCTGGGAGGCGCAATAGCCGTTCACCTGGCCAAAGAGCCTTGGGTCTCCTCTGTGACTCTCCTCGCTCCGGCTACCCGGGCCTATTGCGAGGCACGCCGCGCTGCCTCGATGAGCGGTCGGAACCCAGATTCCTTAGTGTTCGAGAGTCCCCTGAGGGGTCTGGCAGCAAGCCCGGGTCACATCTCCCGGGAAGACGCCGGAGTCTTGCGTGAGGATTACGCCAAGGCTGCTCCCCTGCTCGCGGCGGGCGTCCCGTGGCCGCCGTATCCTGCAAGCGAGGCTGAGTACCTCAGCGGAAAACCTGTTCTACTCGTCTACGGCGAGGAAGACGCCGTGATCCCCCCTTGTTATTTCCGGCGATTGGGCGACGAGCTTGCAGAGGCAGGAATCTGCGTGACGGTAGTTCCTTTACCGGGTTGCGGGCACATCCCCCAGCTGGAAGATGCCCACGGGCTGGCGAGGGTCCTTAAGTCTTTCTGGGAGCGGTCCGGGGGAGGGTAGACCCGGCTTCCCGGCTATTCCGGGTAGTCCACCTTCATTTTGGAAGGGCCCGTACCGGTTACAACGAACCTCCACGGGTAGTGCTTGGCCTCTCCCGAGTTTCCGACTCCTACCCGTTTTGTCACGATGTATGGCGGCGGTGAATCCATACCTTCCGGCGGCTTGGCTATGAACATGTCATACCCTGCTCCCGGAGCTCCTTGAGACCCTGCGGCGCTCATGGCCCGGTCCTTCATGGCCCTCTCACCCTTAGCCCGGCGTTCTTCTGCAAGGCCTGTCCCGTTGTCGGCCCCGGTGATAGATAGGGCCTGACAGAGCCTTCCCGGACCTTCAGCGTAAGGCAGCGCTCCGCGCCTGCGCTTGGCCATAAGTTCAATGCCTGCAATGGGATCAAGAGAGCGGATGAGGACGGCGTGGGGGACACCTTCGGGTGCAGCGACAACGTTAAGCATCCAGTGCATCCCGTATGTAAAGTAGACGTAAGCGCGTCCGGGAGGGCCGTACATGACCTCATTTCGCCTTGTCCTCCGCCCCCCGAAGGCGTGGCACGCCCTGTCTTCGGGGCCTTCGTATGCCTCAACTTCGATAATTTTGCCGGCGGTCAGGCCTTCGGGAGTCCGGCGGACCAAGATGGTCCCCAGAAGTCGTGGGGCCAGCTCCAGGGCGCGGACGGAGCAGAAATCGCGGGTGAGGCGAGGGAGACGCAGGATATCGTCTTCAGTCAGGACCCCGTCTCTTGTTGTCCGCGCGTTGCGCTCTGCCTCAAGGGCCTCGTGTTCCGCATGCTTTCTGTCCAACCTTCTCTCTCCTTTTCCTTGGGTAACGGAATGCACAAAGCACCCAAAACGCACAAAAGTACCCGAAGTGGACTGGGGTTAAAACCCGCCTAGCCCCTTTTCTTACCTCCCGAGAGGTACTATGATCATACATGCATGTTCTACGTGTCTTCCACCTGTATGAGAGGAGGGGTCTTCCGTGGCCGAAACCCAGAAAATCACCGCGAGTGTCCAAACAAGCAACATCCTGTGTGTGGACTCAAGAGGAAACCAGGTGACCGTAGGCGGAGACGCGCCTCGTGCCACCGATTACCTACTTATGGCAGTTGCCGGTTGCAGCGGTTCGGTGCTTAGGGCAGTCCTCGGTAAAGAAGGCTTTACGGCCACCAAAATCGAGATTCCATCGAAGGTGTGAGGGTTGACAACCCGCGCAGGTTCGAGACCATAAACGCTCATTACGACGTCGAGTGCCCCGGACTCACCGAGGAAAAACTCAAGGAGTGCCTGGAGGCCACCGAGAAAGCATGTCCGGTTATCCAGTCATTGAACGTCAAGATGAACCTTACTTTCACCCTTAACAAGTAAGATGAAGCCCGTAGAGATTGGAATCCAAGGCAAAGCCACCGTAGAGGTGACTGCTTCCAACCTGGCCTCTTCAACGGGCAGCGGGGCAGTAGACGTTTTCTCCACGCCCAACCTGGTGCTTCTTATGGAGGAAGCGGCTATGGATGCCCTTAAGCCCTACATGGAGCCGGGAGAGTCCAGCGTGGGCACGCTCGTCAATATCAGGCATATTTCGGCGACACCTCCCGGGTTTACGGTTACCGCCACTGCCACTTTGACCCAAATCGACGGACGACGACTTGTTTTCCAGGTAGAGGCCCATGACGGTGTAGACAAGGTTGGCGAAGGTACGCACGAGAGGTTCCTCGTTTCGGTCGACCGCTTTATTTCTCGCGCCCGCGAGAAATCCACAAGGAGAAATACATCTAGCGTAGAATAGGAGCCTCGTACCCAGATATAGCGCACACATCCGTTTGGTTGCGCTCTCTTTGGGGTATCCCGTCCGTGAAGGGTGGAGAGGCTCCTTGAAATGCCCATTCTGCGGTTTCCTTGACTCCAGAGTGCTAGAATCTCGTCCTACCGACGAAGATACCGCCATACGCAGGCGTCGTGAGTGTCCGAATTGCGGCCGCCGCTTCACCACCTACGAACGGGTCGAAGAAGCTCCCCTCTTGGTGATTAAGAAGGACGGAAGTCGAGAGATGTTTTCCCGGCAGAAGATTTTGTCGGGGATGCTGCGAGCTTGCGAGAAGCGCCCCATACCCCTGGAGACCCTGGAGGAAGCAGCGTATGAGGTTGAACGCGCCCTAAGGGAGTCGGGGAGGGGCGAGGTGACTTCCAAAGAGACCGGCGAGCTGGTCATGGAGAAACTCCGGGCTATCGATGACGTCGCCTATGTCCGGTTTGCGTCGGTATACAGGGAGTTCACTGATCTCATGGGGTTTCGTGAGGAACTTGAGAGGATTCTTAGAGACAAGGAGGGCAAGAAAAAAACAGAAGACCCTGGCGACTGAAGGTCCTTTCGAAAAGGCTGCGGGCCTTAGTGGGGGGAGAGGACCAGCGGAGGTAACACAAATAGAGAGAAGGCTTTGAGCCGGTGGGAGGCAGTACAGGTTGAACCTTTCTGAAAACGCGATTCAGGTTTTGGAGAAGAGGTACCTGAAGAAGGACGAGGCGGGAAAACCTCTTGAGACTCCCGCGGAGATGTTCTGGCGGGTGGCGAAAAACATCGCCCTCATGGATTTCGTGTATTATCCCGAGGTTTATGCCGGGCCAGAGAGGCGACAGAAAAAGACTGCGAGCGTAGCGGGCGCTCCTGAGAAACCGGATGTCGCAGGCGACCTCGAGTTTGCGGTTTCCGAATGGGACTGGGCGACCCTGAAGATGGCCTTTACTCGTCTTGAGTCAAAGGGTCTTGTGAAACTCACTTGGGATGGTTTTCGAGAACTGGTCGAGACGAAGAAGCATGAGATCCGCGAGCTGGCGGTCAGGTTCTACGAAGTGATGACCGATGCCAAGTTTCTTCCCAACTCGCCCGCCCTCATAAACGCCGGACGTGAACTCCAGCAATTATCGGCTTGTTTCGTATTGCCCATAGAAGATTCGATGGTCAGCATATTCGATTCGCTGAAGCACGCGGCCCTGATCCATCAATCGGGCGGCGGGACCGGTTTTAGTTTCAGCAGGCTCCGGCCTAAGAACGATGTCGTGAAGTCCACGGGTGGAGTGGCATCCGGCCCCGTCTCTTTCATGAAGGTGTTTAACGCAGCGACGGAGGCGGTCAAGCAAGGTGGAGTAAGGCGCGGGGCGAACATGGGGATCCTTCGCGTCGATCACCCCGATATACTCGAGTTTATTACCTGCAAGACCGATAACAGCGAACTGACCAATTTCAACATATCCGTAGGAATCACCGAGAAGTTCATGGAGGCAGTGGAGAAGGGCGAAGAGTACGAACTGGTAAACCCCCGGAACGGAAAGGTTACCGGTAAACTGAACGCCCGGGAAGTCTTTGAGAAAATCGTAGACCAGGCCTGGAGGAACGGCGAGCCGGGCATCATCTTCCTCGACCGGCTCAACAAGGATAACCCGACTCCTGAGATTGGGGAGATCGAGAGTACTAACCCGTGTGTTGCCGGCGACGCTCTTGTGTCCACGGAAATGGGTCTCATCCCTATTAGGGAAATAGCCGAGAAGTGGTCTACGGGAGGAGTCGGAGTAGCCGTTGACCGGCGTGTCTCATTCGGCGGGATGGTCCGAGAAGGGACTTCGGGAACAGCCGTAGACACTGTGACCGGAGTGGATGTCGTGCCCTTGTCGAGGGCTTTCCGGACTGCCGTTAAGGATGTAATCCGACTCAGGACCAAGCGTGGGTACTCTGTGGAGGTTACAGCCGACCACAAGATCATGACTCCTCGAGGGTGGGTGCCTGCCGGCAGCCTGCGGCCTGGCGTGGACTCGGTCCTAATTCAGTCCGGCGCCGGACAGTTCAGCCTTGACCCATCGCTGCCCGTCCCGGTCAGGAACCTAAGGACCGGAGCCAATGGCCGTACATATCAAACCGATTTCCCGACAAGTTGGTCCGGAGAACTGGGCCTCGTCTTAGGCTGGCTTATCGGCGACGGTTGGCTCATAGACTCTGGGAAGAACTCTCGCGTTGGGTTCACCTTCGCCGAACAAGACCTCCGCGTCATGGATACGGTGAAGTCGGCTCTCGACCGGTGGTACGGACCTGTGAAGCCCGTTAGGCGCGCGAATGGTGTTTACCACCTCAGCTATCACTCTCGTTCGGTGGTCGAGTTCTTCCGGAGCCTTGGGGTCCTACCCGGTAGGTCCGCCGTCAAGAGAGTCCCCGAAACGCTCTTCAGGGCCACTCGTGAAGCAGTAATTGGTTTCCTGCAGGGGATATTCACGGCCGACGGCACTTTGGCGAACGCGCACAACGGCACGGCCTACGTCAGGCTTACCTCGAAGTCAAGGGCCCTCCTAGAGGACGTGCAGGTTCTCCTTTTAAACCTCGGGATCATGTCAACCATCTATGAAAGGTCCAGGCCTGTCGGGGGGTCTTTCGCCTATGAGTCTGTTAACGGCCCCACGAGGGTATATGTGAGTGACGCCGTGCTGTATGAACTCCAGGTGAGTGGAGATAACCTGGGACGCTTCATCGATGAAGTGGGGTTCGCAGATGACCGTTTCGCCGAGAAGATCGGAGACCTGAGAAGGCGGTCAAGAGGGTTCTACCGTCAGCAGTACGTTGACATCGTAGAGTCCCTCGAACCGGCCGGCGAAAAAGAAGTCTTCGATCTTACGGTCCCCATTAGCCATTCCTTCATAGCCAACGGGATTGTCGTATCCAACTGCGGAGAGCAGCCGCTCTTGCCCTACGAGGCGTGCTGTCTGGGATCAGTGAACCTAGGCGCCTTCACGAAACCCGTGTGGGGGAGCAAGGAGGCCCCCAAGGGGGTAAAGGACCGAGTTGATTGGGACGGACTCAGGAAGACGGTCAGGGCGGGAGTGCATTTCCTGGATAACCTGATCGACGCCAACAAGTACCCGCTGCCTGAGATAGATGAGATGGCTCACGGCAACCGGAAGATCGGTTTGGGCGTCATGGGCTGGGCCGACATGCTCCTCGACCTGGGCATACCTTACTGCTCGGAAGAAGCCCTGGAGCTCGCCGAGAGCGTCATGGGCTTCATCGAGGAGGAGTCTGTAAAGGCTTCCATGGAGCTGGCCGAGTCCCGCGGCACCTTTGCCAACTACGGAAAGAGCGTCTATGCCGCCCGGAAAAAACCCGTGAGAAACGCCACCACTACGACAATCGCGCCCACCGGGACGATCAGTATCATAGGGAGCGCCTCATCAGGCATCGAGCCCTTGTTCAGCATTGCCTTCACAAGGCACGTGCTCGACAAGAAGGCCCTCGTTGAGGTGAACCCAAGGTTTGAGCGGGTTGCGCGCACCCTTGGGTTCTACAGCGACGAGCTCATGGAGAAGATCGCGGAGCACGGGTCCTTGCACGACATCCAAGGTGTCCCCGAGGAAGTCAGGAAGGTGTTCGTGACCGCCCACGACATAACGCCTGAGTGGCATATAAGGATGCAGGCGGCCTTCCAGAAGCACACGCACAACGCGGTATCCAAGACCGTCAACTTCCCCAATGAGGCGACCAGGGAAGAGGTCAAGGAAGTGTTCGTCCTCGCCAACAAGTTGGGCTGCAAGGGAGTAACCGTGTACCGCGACGGTAGCCGGAGCGAGCAGGTGCTGACCGTTGGGGCCGACAAGAAGGCGCAGGGACAAGGTACAAGTGAGGCCCCGGCGACCGGTGAGGCTCAGCTCGATCCCCGTGAACTACACGGCAAGGCGAAGATAAACGGGGTCTGGGGCCACATAAAGCCCATAGAACGGCCCGTTCGCCTGGACGGCTTTACCGCGGCCAAGGAGACGCCGGTAGGCAAGTTGTTCCTGACTCTGAACACCCTTAACGGTCACCCGGTCGAGCTGTTTGCCCAGATCGGCAAGGCGGGCAGCGACGTATCGGCCTTCACCGAGGCCATAGCCAGGCTCATCTCAACCGCCCTGAGGTCCGGTGTAGATCCACAGGAGATTGCCGACCAGCTCCTAGGTATCGGCGGTTCCCGGGCCATCGGGTTTGGTCCAAACAGGGTCCGGTCGGTTCCGGACGCCATCGGACAGTTCCTGGACGAGTATCTCCGGAATGATACCGAGGAAGAAGAGGACGAAGAGATAGGTCCTGTCCAGGACGCCTTGCCCCTTGCGCCGGGAAACAAGTTCGGGTTGTGTCCCCAGTGCGGAACGTGGAACCTGGTCCACGTTGAGGGCTGCGCCAAGTGTCTTGCTTGCGGCCACAGCGAGTGCTAGAAGGCGTTTGGTTTACTTAAGAAATCTGACAAAGGAAGGTGCTCCGCGCACCTTCCTTTACTTATTCCATTCTACATATCCTGACCTGGGCATATTTTGTCTAGAAAGGCTCCCCAAGCTCTCCAACCGAAGACTGATTAGACAGACAAGTGCCAGTTGAGGATTAAAAATCAATTGTATTCCGGCAGGAAACTGCGCTTTTGCGGAGAAATGTCAGAGTCACAAATGGGAAGGAGGTGACGAAATGTCTATAGTTACTGGTTACAGTTTCGCATTCTGGGTGGAGATCCTGTTCCTGGTTGCCGTGATCGTCATGATCAGGAGAGCCAGGGGAGGCATGAAGATCCCTGAGATCTACAAGGTGGCAGGTCTTGAGGCCATGGACGAGGCTATCGGACGCTGCACTGAGATGGGTAAGCCGGTGCACTTCTCGCCCGGTATCGGTGACCTTCAGAACGCTCAGACGCTCGCTGCCATGTCCATTCTCGGATACGTGGCCAAGCAGTGCGCGCGCTATGACACTGATCTCATCGCTACCAACAGGAACGTCATCGTCTACCCTCTCTCAGAGGAAATCGTGAAGCAGTCCTTTGCCGAGGTCGGCAAGCTGGACAACTTCAAGCCCGATAACGTCCGCTGGATCTCGGATGACCAGTTCGCGTACGCCACCGGCGTTACCGGTATCATGTTCCGCGAGAAGCCCGCAGCCAACATCCTGGTTGGTGCGTTCTGGGCTGAGTCCTTGATCTTCGCGGAGGTCGGTTCCATCGCCGGCGCCATCCAGATCTCCGGTACCGCCAACACTCACCAGATCCCGTTCTTCGTAGCTGCTTGCGACTACTGCCTCATCGGTGAGGAGCTCTACGCTGCCAGCGCTTATCTCAGCAAGGAGCCCGTGCTTCTCGCCAGCCTCGTCGCTCAGGACTGGGGCAAGATGGTCGGAGTGGTCCTTATCGTCGTAGGCACCGTTATGGCCAGCGTTGGTTCCAATGCCCTTGGAACCCTGCTTTCCAAGTAACCCTTTGTCGCATTCTTTGAACCGGGTCAATCCGAAAGGAGGTGTACCGGATGAAAAAGGAGCTACCGGTAGCCATTACCCTAATCCTGGCTATCCTTTACGTGCTTGCTAACTACTTCACGGGAGTCGCGTTCCTCGACACTGCCAAGAACTTGCTCGACAGGTGGTATCTGATCGTAGCAGCATGGGCGGTGCTCGTCGGTTCGATCAACCTGACCCAGATTCATGGTCGTAGGATATCTGGCAAGAGGGAAGGCTGGATCTTCAGCGTCTGGCTGCTCATCTGTCTATACGGCATGATGTTCTTCGGCATCTTCGTGGCCAAGAACGCATCGCACCCGGGCTGGACCTTTATGTACAACCAGCTTATCGCGCCGATGAACGCTACCGTTTATTCTACGATCGTGTTCTATATCGGTTCGGCCGCATACAGAGCGTTTAGGGTGCGTAGCCCCGAAGCGTCTGTCCTTCTAGTAACGGCTCTCATTATGATGCTCGGCCGCGTGCCGCTTGGCAGGATGCTGCTCGGCGGACACCCCGCCCTTTCGCAGATGGCTGACTGGATTCTGAACGTACCCAACTCCGCGGGTATGAGAGGTATTCAGATCGGCGCCTGCTTGGGTGGCGTGGCAACTGCTCTTCGTATCGCTCTTGGCATCGAGCGCGGCCACTTGGGTGGCACGGGTGAATAGAACTCCACTACAAGGAGGTGAAAAAGCGTGTGGGAAAAGCTTGCGAACATTGATAGGCGTTGGCTGTACGCCTTGATGATATTCGTTATTGCGCTCGCCCTCATAAAGCCGATTGGTCTTGCCATCGTACCTTCGGCAGATACCCAGAAGGTATATGACATCGTCGAGCAGCTTCCTCCGGGAAGCATCGTATGGATGGGCATGGAGTTCTCCGCCGGTGGTATTCCTGAGCTCATGCCGGCTATCCTGTCCATGATCAGGCAAGGCTGGAAGGATGGGCGCGACCTGAGGTTCGTCTGCGCCGGTATGTGGCAGATGGCCGGTGACATGGCTGAGCAGGCATTCAGCACCGTTAAGGCAGAGTTCCCCGACAAGGAATACGGTGTGGACTGGGTCAACATCGGCTACAAGCCCGGCGGCGAAGTTCTGCTTCAGCAGTACCAGAACAGCATCATTGAGACTGCTCAGGGCGTAGACTTCTACGGGAACGATCTGAACACTCTCCCGCTCATGAAGGAGTTTACCAGCCTCAAGCAGGCCAAACTGGTTGCCATCTTCTGCACCGGTACCCCCGGTGAGAAGGAGTATATCAAGCACGTGACCAGCCCGAACAACATCCCGCTTATCGAGGCAGCTATCTCGGTATCAATCCCCGAGTGCATGCCGCTCGTTCAGGCGGGCCAGATCAAGGGTCTCGTGGCAGGCATGAAGGGTGCCGCCGAGTATGAGGTCCTTGTCGGAGCGCCGGGTTCGGCCACTGCAGGTATGGACGCGCAGTCCTTCTCTCACGCTCTCATCATAGTCTTCATGATTCTTGGTAACATCGGTTATGTGCTTACCAAGAACAAGAAGCAAGCATCATAGCGGGTTGAATCCTGAGGAGGTGAAACAATAATGTCCGAAAGCGTAATCACGGTGGGTAATTGGCTGCAGGCCTTTTTCACCATCGTTCTCGTTTCAGCTGTCTTCAAGGACAACCCGCTATACCGGTTCGCTGAGCACACCTATGTAGGGCTCTACGCTGGATACGGAGTGGCGCTCACGTACTTCAACTATATCCGTCAGAACGTGACCAAGGGTCTCATGACGGATGGCGAGTGGTCGCTGCTTATCCCCATCATCATCGGCGTGCTCATTTACACCAGGTATATCAAGTCCATCTCCTGGCTCAGCAGATACACCATCTGCTTCCAGCTGGGTATCGGTTCCGGGTACGTCCTTGCCAAGGACTTCAAGCCGTTCTTCGTTGACCAGGTGCGCGCCACGTTCCTGCCCCTCTGGGGTAGCGGGGACTGGTGGGTCGATGTCTCCAACTGGGTCTACGTTATCGGCACGGTCTGCTCCTTGGTATACTTCCTGTTCACCATCCAGAAGAAGGGTGTCCAGGGCAAGGTGTCTCTGGTCGGTCGCTACACGATGATGGTCGCGTTCGGCGCCGCCTTCGGAAACACCGTCATGGCTCGTGTGTCGCTCTTCCTGGGTAGGATGCAGTTCCTTCTGGGAGACTGGTTACACCTAATCAAGTAGCGGTGTAGCCTTGAAGAAGAGGCGGGAGAGATCCTCTCCCGCCTCTTTCCTTTAGGTCGACATAAGTTAGTCGTGGCCGGTTTGTACTCGTCAGATGAGGACAGTTCGGCCCTGCGCCTTTCTCTTCGCTACTACCTCTTCCCACGGGGCAAGGCCCGGGAATCCCGCTTTCCTGGCAAGTTCCTCAGCCTTGCGGATATGCAGTCCTACATACTCGGGACGGTGGGAATCCGAACCGGCTACCGGGGGCTTTCCGCCCATCTCGCGGTATAGCTCAAGGAACTTCCCGGCCGACCATGCGAAATGGCCCCGTTTGTTCATCATGTCCAGGTTTATCTCCATCCGGCAGTTCACGGCCAGAGCCCGGACGGCCTTCTTGGCCAGGGGCGCGATCTTGGAGTGCGTAAACGGGTTTGGCCAGAGCCCCGGGTGGTAGCGTTCATAGACATCTATGTGGCCGATTATGTCGAAGAGCCCCGACGAGGCCGCGGCCTCAAGCTGGGTGAAGTACCATACCAGCGCCTCTACACCCACCTCAGGCGAGGTCCTAAGGAGCTCGCCGCCTTCCGGGTTCCACCAATCTACTGGGGGCGAGTTGTGGACTGATCCGAGCACCACGTCAAAGTCGTAGGAATCCAGGAACTCGCTTGCGAGGGCATGGTCACCGGTCGTATAGCCCACCTCGACCCCGAGCAGGACGTGGATCTTGCCCTTCAGGTGGTCGCTACTTGCCGCGCGCTCAACGGTGCTTCTGTATGTTTCGTAGGAACGGCAGTGGGGACTCTGGAAACCGAAGATTCCGTCCGCCATCTCGGCGTGGTCTGTGATGGCTACTGCCTTCAGGCCGCGCGACAGGGCGATTTCAGCCACCTGTTGAACGGTCATGGATGAATCCGGCGAGAGCATTGTATGTGTGTGAAAGTCTGAGTTCAAGACGGCACCTCCAGGCATGTCGAGGCGAGCGATAGCCCCGTTCGGGGGCTTTTCAAAACCGCAACAATGCTTCTCCTACCTGACCGAGTTTATCACTTGTAGTCTCCAAGAGAGAAGGGTTTCTGGCAGTCAGAAAGGAATCCAAGCAGGTGTATAACGTTGGTAACGGTTCTGTTTGGGTAGAGGTCCCTGGGGGAGCTGTTCAAGACACTTCTGGGAGGTGTGAACCGCATTGAGAACCAGAACGATCACAGGTATTTTCGCGCCGATACCGACGCCCTTCGTCGATGGAGGGATCTCCTACGACCACCTGGCCGAGAACATAGCCAAGTGGGACAAGACCGGACTGGCAGGTCTTGTTGTTATGGGTTCCAACGGCGAGGCGGCCTACCTGGATGAAGATGAGAAGGTTGAGATGTGGGCTTTCACAAGGAAGCACCTTAGCCCGGAGAAGGTCCTAATCGCGGGGACGGGTCAGGAGAGCACCCGGGCGACAATCCGTCTCACCAAGAAAGCCGCGCAGGCCGGAGCCCAGGCGGCCCTTGTACTGAGTCCGAACTACTTCAAGGCAAACATGACGCCGAGTGCCTTGGAACGCTTCTACATGGACGTGGCGGACGAGTCACCCATCCCCATCTTTATCTACAACATGCCCGGCAATACGGGCATCAACCTGTCTTCCTCGCTTGTCGTCAAGCTTTCGAGCCATCCCAACATCGTGGGCGTGAAAGACTCAAGCGGCAACATAGTGCAGATCTCGGAGACCATAAAAGGAGTGCCGGAGGACTTCTCGGTGTTCGCGGGTTCGGCCAGTTTCCTGCTCCCTGCGACCGTGATGGGCGCAAAAGGCGGCACTCTTGCTACGGCAAACGTAGTTCCCGACCTATGCGTGGAGATTTTCGAACTGGCCCTGGCCGGAAAGATTGGGGAGGCAAGGGAGATCCAGATGTCCGTCCTGGAGCTTAACGCCCTGGTTACCGCAAAACACGGCGTTGCGGGTCTTAAGGCCGCTCTGGACATGGTCGGATACTTCGGAGGCGAGCCCAGGAAGCCCATGCTTCCGGCGAGCGAAGAAGCCAAGGCGGAGATCAGGAAGGTCCTTGAGAAGCTGGGCCGGGTCGTTAGGTAAGAAGGTGTGAAAACACCGGTGCCATGCTCTTTGCCATGTAGGTAGAAAGGAGAGTCCACTTTTGAAGCAAAGAAACCCGAAGTCCAAACTGCTCATGGGACCGGGGCCGTCGAATCCGGACCCGCGAGTCCTGCGCGCTCTGTCAGAGCCGACGCTCGGGCATCTCGATCCCGACTATGTTGCGATAATGGATGAGACGGCCGAGCTATTGAGGTACGTGTTCAGCACGAAGAATGCGCTGACCATCGCCGTGTCCGGCACGGGTATGGCCGGAATGGAAACGGCCATGGTGAACTCGTTGGAGCCCGGAGATAAGGCGATCATCTGCACCGCCGGGGCTTTCGGCGACAGGATGGCCGAGGTGGCGGAGAGAGTCGGCGCCAAGGTGGTGAAGGTCGAGTCGCCGTGGGGTGAGCCCATTGACCCGGAAGATGTGAGGAAGGCCATCCGGAAGAATCCCGATGCCAAGGTAGTTGGTATTGTCCACGGAGAAACCTCCACAGGCGTGCTCCAGCCGCTTGATGATATAGCCGGCGCAGTACACGAAGCCGGGATGCGTATCATCGTAGATACGGTTGCATCTCTGGGCGGAGTAGACGTCCCGACCGACCGGCTCGGGCTAGACGTCGTGTATTCCGGTTCGCAGAAATGCTTGAGCTGCCCGCCGGGGCTCGCGCCGATCACCCTGGGCGAAAAAGCAGTCTCATTTATCGAAAACCGGAAGACCACGTGCCGGAGCTGGTATCTCGACTTAGGGATGATCAGGAGATATTGGAGTTTCGAGCGCTTCTACCATCACACCGGGCCTAGCAACATGATTTATGCCCTCAATGAGGCCCTCCGGATTGTGAAAGAGGAAGGTCTCGAGGCACGCTTCGCTAGGCACAAAGCGGCCCAAGAGGTCCTCATTAAGGGACTTACCGAACTCGGGCTCAAGCCGGTGGTCAACGAACCCTATAGGCTGCCCACCCTTACCACGGTCTACGTGCCCGAAGGCGTTCAGGAAGGCGAAGTCAGAAAGCAGCTCATGGATGAGTTCGGCATCGAGATCGCCGGCGGCCTCGGCGTGTTCAAGGGCAAGATATGGCGTATCGGCCTGATGGGCACGAACGCCACCAAGGCGAATGTAATACGACTGCTGGGCGCGCTGAAAGAAGTGCTTAAGTAGCCTGCCGGCACCTTGTCTGTACATTTGTAGATAGCTACCGAGATCCGGCGGCCGCTCCCCGCTTGTCGGGGGCGGACGTCTTGTTTTCAGCTGAAAGACACTGCCTCCGCTACGTCCTCTAGATCGAACGTCAGCCTGGCAGGGGGGAGGCTCTTGAGTATGGTCCTGCCGTAATGCTTTGTGGCTATACGGGGGTCCAAGATGACCACGGCACCCCGGTCGGTCTTTGTGCGAATGAGGCGCCCGAACCCTTGCCTGAGCTTGAGCGTTGCTACCGGCAGGGAGTAATGGGTGAACGGCACGAGTCCCTGGCTCCTCCATACCTGTTCCCGGGCTTCCATTACCGGGTCGTCGGGCACCGGGAAAGGCAGTTTGGTGATGACCACGCACGAGAGGGCCTGGCCGGGGACGTCGACGCCTTCCCAGAAGGAATCCAGGCCAAAAAGCACGGCATTGCCCTTTTCTTTGAAGTCCTTAAGCAGAGCGTCCCTGGGTGCGTCACCCTGTTTCATGAAGGGATATCCCATTTCCTCGACCTTATCCCGTACGAGTTCGGCAACGCGTTCCATGGATTTCTTGTTGGTGAAAAGCACGAACATACGCCCGCAGGTCATCCCGGCTATCTCAACAACCTTGTCCGCGACGAAGTCGTTGAAAGGCGGGCTGTTTACGTCTTGACCTCTGGAGTCCTTGGGGACGCACAGCCTCACTTGTTCCCGGTAATCAAACGGCGAGCCGAGGATGAGCTCTGCGGCATTCGGTAGGGACAACATGTGCTTTTGGTACTCGAACGATGACCCTGTGGCCAGTGTCGCTGATGTAAGGATCGCCGCCGGTACCGCCGACCACAGCGTCTCCCGGAGGTAGTCGCCTACCTCAAGCGGAGCCCTCTTCAGGGATACATGTCCGCTCCTTGGGCCTTCGACGGATTCGGCCCAGTACACGTGCGATTCGCCGTCGCCATCAAGGTTGGATATTCCGTATAGGTCCTGAGACAATGCCACGAAGCGCCTTCTGAGAGACTGGACTTCGAACCGTTCTTCATCCGAGAGGTCGAAGTCTTCCCAGTACTGAATCTCTTTCCCCAGGTCTCTGATAGACTTCACCACTTCTTCATCAAACAACCCGATGTCTCTGAGCCGCGTCTTATCCCGTCCTACAAGGCGCACCGGGTCGAGCTTTTGGAGGATCCTCTGGACTGCCGACATCCTGCTGTCCAGGATCTCGCCGAGCTGCCGGATTCCCTCTCTCGTGATGCTCCTTCCAATAACCCCGGTCCTCGCCATACGCACGGTGTCGTCGACAAGCCGCTTCAGCCTGCCCGGACTCACTTCCATCCCCAGGCTGTCACGGATCGCATCCTCCAGGTGATGGGCTTCATCGAAAATGACCGCTTCGAACCCGGGGAGAAGCCCCGTGTTCCCGCTGCTCTGGCTCCAGATTGCGAGGTGAGACGCGAAGAGAGCATGGTTCACGACGATCATGTGGCACTCTTCCAGCCGCCTACGGTGCTTCTGGTAGAAGCAGTGGGCGAAGCGTGAGCACTTAGAGGACATGCACCGGTCGCTCTCGGAGCAGACCAGCGACCATACCGCGTCGGGGACAGGGAAGGGGAGCCGGTCGCGATCTCCGTCCCATGAGTTCCCGGCCGACAGCTCGTAGATGTCCTGAATGGCCCTCTCCTCGGCATTGGCCACAAAGAGGGAGGTTCTCTGAGAAACCTCTTCGGCCAGTTGTCCAAGCCTTCTCAAGCAGACGTAGTGGTTTCTGCCCTTTATCTGCGAGTACCGGAGGTCGAACCCGGATCCCGAAATAGCCCCGGCGACCAGCGGGATATCTTTGTGCACAAGTTGTTGCTGCAGGTTGATTGTGTGGGTGGATATCACCACTCGTTTCCCGGTTTCACGGCACCATAGGGCAGTTGGGAAGAGGTAAGCGAGGGATTTCCCCGTGCCGGTCCCGGCTTCAACGAGGAGATGTGAGGGAGATATGAGGGACTCCCATACCGCCAAGGCCATTTCTAGCTGCTCGGGCCGCTCTTCGAAATCGCCCAACTTCGAAGCAAGAATACCGCCCTGTGAAAAGGCGGCTCTGATGATATCTGCGGAGTTACCTATGAATTCACCCGGTTGTTCTGACACGAAAAGCCCCCAAGCGTTCTACGATCGCTTACCAGAATTCTACGGTCTTGGAGACTCCCTGCGCAATCACCTCAGGGTCTCAAACGGGGCGACAAGATAGGTTACTTCCAGAGCCTTCTAAGGAACTCAGAGGTCCACCACAAAGGACTGCGATATCCCGTATTGCTGCTACCCGAGTTTGGCTTCCCGTCCTCTTTATCGCCCGAAGAATGCGGCTCTTTCTTGCCGGAACTGCCTACGCTATCCTTTCCGTACGAGCCCCACAAGGAGGACTTGTCGTCTCCCGACTTATCCGATCCCTTGTAGATCGATCCGGACTCGCTCCCCGGGTTCTTACCCTTACCGCTTCCCTGCTTGTCGTCTCTATCGTCTTTATCTTTGTCCTTCGGGTTCTTCTGGTTCTTATCCTGCTTGTCGGGCTTGCCCTGCTTCTCTTGTTCTTTGCCGGGCCCTTTGCTATTGTCTTTATTTCCGGAGGACGAACCGCCGGGAGACGCCGGCTTAGGATCTACTGTGCTCCCTTTGCTCTCCTTCTTGTTGTCGTCCTTATCCCGTCTATCCCGGTCGTCATCTTTGTCTTTGCTCTTGTCCTTATCCTTTTCTTTGTCCTTGTCATCTTTGTCCTCGTGGGACTTGGATACCTCAAGGAGCCCCTTTAGCCAGTCTTTCGCGAGTTTCTCCAGCTCCTTGTCGGACTTCTTCGGATCCAACTTCCCACCGTCGTCCCACTTGAGCTCGGGAAGGCTCTTCTTGATCATGTCCAGTAGAGCTTGGGTGTCGGCTTTCTTCTGCTGGCCCGGCGGCGTCTTGCTGTCAGGTTCCTTTGGACCGCCCGGTTTCGGGGGCGAAGGGGGCTTGGTCGAGCCGCCGGGGTTTACGGGGTCCTCGTGGACGGTTGTTCCGGTTCCCTTGGGTGGTGCTTTGCCGGAACCCTGCCCCGGTTGTGTAGATTTCTCGCCTCCACCCGACGAGGACGACCCTGCCGGACCGCCGCTTATGGTCTGGGTAGACTGGGAGCCCACAGGCTCTTCATCGTCCGGAGACCCCACAAGTCCTGTCTGTACTTCAGTCGATGCGGGCTCGGCTTGTCCCGGATCCACCGTCTGAGCTGTGCCGGGCTCAGAGCCCGGTTCCTGCAACGCATCTACCTCCAGGTTCCAGAGCGCCCAGAGAGCCGCCCTTCCGGCCGAAAGCCCGAGTTCCTGGGCTATTGCCCTGGTCTCCATATCGAGCATTACGGCCGTCGCCTCTCCCGCCGAGTCAAAGACCCGCTGGGCAAGGCCTGAGACCTTGGAAGACATCTTGCTTTCCGGAGCGCTTTCCTCTGTCACCGGGATAAAGGCGATTATTACTTGTGTGACGCTGGGCATAGTCTCTCGCAGCCTCATGAGGACGGTCTGCACAGACTGCATCTCCACGGTTATCCGCGAAAGGGCTTCCGCCCCGGCATCGTCGAGGGCGACGGCCCTTTTCACCAGACCGCGGTCGTTCACCTCGAGTTCGATGCTCGCGGGGACTTCGCCCGAGGTGTCAAAGGTCACGTATGCCAGGACCGGCCTGGCGTACAGGTACTGACGGTATCCAAAGAAGGATGTAACTATAAGGATGGCGGCCAGCGCAGTCGCCGGGACAACCCTCTTCCAGAAAAAGCCCTGAAACCGCGGCGCAGGCAATAACACTTCTTCTCCCGGAATGAGGTCGCGGTCGTCTCTCCAAGTCACGAACTCGCCGCTCTTGGTAATTGCCGTTACCTTATCGCCGGAGCGCTCTATCACCAAACCGCGTCTTTGGCTCAACTTAGTTCACCTGCCGCTATCCCTATAGTTCAAGAAACTCTCGAAGGCTCCCTAGATTATGGGCAACGATCAAGGCGATAGCCGTTATGTAGGCCCTCTGCCTCTCCAGTGTCTTTTTCGATACCCTCAAGTCATCCGGAAGGATGGCCAGGATTTCGGGTATGGGCAGCTTCTTTTCCCTTAGGAACTTCTCCTTAAGCACCCGGTGAGTTGCGAGTATTTGGCCAATGCTCATCGCCCTTTCCCTGGCGTCCGCGTGCTTGGGTGCTGCCTTAGCCACATCCTTGAGGCTCAACCTGTACGGTCTCAGAGCCTCTTGCCACCTTTCAATATCGTCCCTTCTCTCAAGGACCTTTGACCAACCGTCTAAATCGTATGTCCTCGAGGCCTGGGCATCAATTGGCCAGTCCTCCGAATCATCCAGAGGAGTGACCGACGAAAACGGGACTTCGTCGCGGCGGTTTTCCTTGCGGTAGTAGTCGATGAGCCTCCTGCGGATCACCGTGGCCGCAAAAGCCAGAAATCCCGGTCGTGGGCTGGAGTAGGCGTTTATGGCTTCGTCAAAGGCCAGGAGAGCCACGCTGACTTCGTCATCTCTTCCAACTGTAAGGTATCTTCCCGCCGTGGTCGAAGCGGTCTTCAGGATAAACGGGGTATAGTCACGGATAAGGTCCTCCCGCTCCCGGGAGTCCCCATCTCGGGCCCTGGCGACTCTCGCCTCGACCGACTTCTTGGCAGTAGCTGTAAGGAATGACAAAATCAATGCATGATTCACCGGCAACGATCTTCTGCGTACGAACCGGAAACACCTTTTTGCCTGGAGGTTTGTTTTCCTAGCCGGAAAACCGCTCCTCGCTGCAAGGCGCCGGCAGGCGAGATGGTTCGCAGAATGATCCCCACCTCCACTCCCCGTTCTATATACAATCGTAGGTTAGGCGGATTTCTTGGGTGGATTGGATAGTTCGTATCACGATATACTTGTAGTGCGAAACAAATCGTAGTATGCTTACATGTGTATGACGACATGTATGAGAAGTCATACGTCTCATGATAATCATTACAGTACATAATCAGACCTCAGGGGAGAGGAGGGATAACGGCTTGAGCCACATATTGCGTAACAAGTTCTTGGGTTCGGCGACTGTTGGGGAGCGGGGGCAGATAGTTATCCCCGCCGAGGCACGAAAAGAGTACGGCATTGAAATAGGAGACAAGATAATGGTCTTCGCCAGCCGGCACGGAGCGGGAATCATCCTTATCAAGGCAGAGCATGTAACGCGGATGTTGTCTGATACCATCGACCAACTTGGCAAAATCGTTAAGGCATCTGAAGAACCGGAAAAGGTTACGGAGTAGCCGGAGGAGGGTCACTTCTTGCGTACTCTTAAGAGGCTCACGAAGTTTGCCGTTCCATACTGGAAGATCTATGTGATCACCTTCATATTGGTCTTCGCGATAACGGGCATGGAACTCGTGCAGCCGCTCATTGTGAAGTGGATTGTCGACGACATATTTGGGAATAGAGCTTGGGACCGCTTGCTCTGGGGAGTCTTGCTAATGGCGGGCGCCTCGGCGGTGGCCGCCGCCCTGGGTTACGCCCAGCGCTACGGGATGTCTTGGGCAGGGCAGAGGATCATATTCGATATCCGCAACAAACTCTACGAGCACCTGCAGCAGCTCTCGTTCAGCTTCTACGATAAAGCACAGACGGGTCAGCTCATGTCCCGGGTTACCGCGGACGTGGAGCAAACGAGGAACTTCCTAGCCCACCAGATCATCAGGATTGTGGCGGCGACGGTCAGGTTTATTGCGTCCATCGCCCTCATGCTCTCTCTTGATTGGAGGCTGACGCTTGTCGCCATGATCCCGGTACCCATACTGGCTTGGCGGGTGAAGATATACTCCACGGTCATCCGTCCGAGGTTCTGGGCCATCCAGCAGATGCTTGCGGTCCTCACAGCCACGCTCCAGGAGAATGTTACCGGACAGCGAGTTGTTAAGGCTTTCGCCAGAAAGCAGCACGAGACCGAGAAGTTTGAGCGGGACAACATGGAACTTCTGAAGAAGAACATCGATACGGTCCGTGCGTCGGCAGCGAACGAAGCAGGGATGATGCTGCTCGTCGAGTCATCGCTGGCGTTAATCTTTTTCTGGGGCGGTAGGCAAATCATCGCCGGAGCCCTTAGCGTAGGTACCCTGGTCGCGTTCAACGCCCTCATGCTGGATACCCTGCGACAAGTCAGGATGCTCGGGATGTGGGTGAGTGGCGTCCAGAGGACCATCGCAGCCGGCGACCGGATTTTCGAGATCCTAGATACAAAGGCCGACGTAACCGACAAGCCCGATGCCAAACCCCTCCCCCGCGTGAAGGGCGCCGTCACGTTTGAGAACGTGAGCTTTGCCTACGACGGAGAGAACATGGTGCTTGAGGACATAAACTTCAGCGTGAAGCCCGGTGAGACCATCGCGGTCTTGGGCGGGACCGGATCGGGTAAATCGACCCTCATAAACCTGATCCCAAGGTTCTACGACGTGACGAAAGGACGCATCCTGGTGGACGGGCATGACATCCGGGATGTGACCTTGGAGAGCCTGAGAAGAAATATAGGCGTGGTTACGCAGGAGACCTTCCTGTTCTCCGCTTCTCTCAGAGACAACATCGCCTACGGAAAACCGGAAGCCACAGAAGAAGAGATCCGCAGGGCCGCCAAAGCCGCCCACATCGATGATTTTATAGGCAGCCTGCCCAACGGTTACGACACCGTGATCGGAGAGCGCGGCGTTGGCCTGTCGGGCGGCCAGAAGCAAAGGGTTGCCATCGCCAGGGCGCTTCTCATGGACGCGCGGATACTCCTCCTCGACGAGTCGACTTCGAGCGTTGACGTTGAGACGGAGATGCAGATCCAGAAGGCTTTCACCGAGCTCCTGAAGGACAGGACTTCCTTTATCATCGCGCAGAGGCTTTCGACGGTCCGGAATGCCGACCGGATCATCGTGCTGGATAAAGGAAGGATCGTAGAAGAAGGGACCCACGAAACACTCCTCAAGAAGGGCGGGATCTACACCGCCATCTATGACCTCCAGTTCAGGAGCCAAGAGAAAGAAGAGTTCGAGCGAGAAGTCGCTGTAGCGGAAGGCGGTGATCGGTAATGGGTATGCACTTTCACGGACCCGGGCGAGGGCGGCTGGATTCCGACGACCTCAGTTTGAAGAACGTAAACTTCCAGCACTTGGGAAGGACAAAGGAGTTTGTAATGCCGTTCTTGGGCCGCCTGCTGATAGCCATGGCGCTGGTCATAACCCTGGGCATACTCGGGCTCCAAGGGCCGGTCATAATCGGGCGCATTGTGGACCTTGTTGAGACGCACACTGCCACGTACGAGATGCTGCATAAACTGGTTGCGCTCTACATGGGGCTCCAGATAGCGATAGCGGTCCTCAGGTACACTCAGACGTACATCATGTCCTGGACAGGGCAGCGGATGCTTTACTCCATCAGAAAGAGGCTGTTCGTCCACCTTCAGGACCTGGGCCTGGACTTCTACGACAGGCTTCAGGCAGGGCGGATCATGTCCAGGGTGATAAACGACGTAGAGGCCATAAACCAGCTCTTGGCCGGAGGCTCCTTGAACCTCCTTTCTGATTTGGTCAACATCTTCGGCATCGTCTATATAATGCTTAAGCTGAACGCCCGCCTGGCGCTGGTGACGTTCATCACGTTGCCCCTGCTCTTCATAACCATCTTCTTCCTGCAGTCGAAGCTTACCCGCGCCTATCACAAGACCAGGCGTAGGCTTGCCGACATAACGGCGAACCTGCAGGAGTCCATCTCTGGAATGAGGATTACCCAGGCTTTCTCCAGGGAAGACCAGAACCAGGACCGCTTCACCGATACCAACCGCCAGAACTTCGAGGCCCAGATGGAAGCGGCAAGGCTTCACGCCGCGTTCTTCCCGCTGGTCGATATCATAAGCACTCTGGGTGTGGTGCTGGTTTACTACTACGGCGGGATCAGGATGTCCCTGGGCGATGCCGCCGTTACCATAGGCACCATTACTATCTTCGTCAACTACACCAATAGGTTGTTCTGGCCTATCAGAAACCTGGTCGAGGTATGGAACTTGGTCCTCCAGGCGGCCGTGTCGTCTGAGCGCGTGTTCGAGGTGCTCGATACCGAGCCTAACGTCAAAGATAAGCCCGGCGCCATCGAACTCGGCGAGCTGAAAGGCCACGTGGAGTTCAAAGACGTCACTTTCGGGTACGACCCGTCCCTTCCCGTGCTCCACAACGTGAACATTGAGGCGAAACCCGACGAGACCATAGCTCTCGTGGGTCCGACCGGGGCCGGCAAGAGCTCGGTCATCAACCTCTTGTGCCGGTTCTATGATGTCCAGGGTGGCGCGGTCTTGGTCGACGGTCACGATGTACGTGACGTGACCATCCAGTCGCTCAGACAGAACCTGGGGATCGTGCTTCAGGACACCGTGCTGTTCTCCGGTACTATACGCGAGAACATCCGCTACGGTAGGCTGACAGCCACCGATGAGGAAGTCGAAGAGGCGGCCAAGATGGTCGGCGCCCACGACTTCATCATGAGGCAGCCCGAAGGGTACGACACAGAAGTACGGGAGAGAGGGTCCAGGCTGTCAGTGGGTCAGAGGCAGCTCCTGGCGTTCGCCCGCGCCCTACTGGCCAACCCGAGGATACTCATACTGGACGAGGCAACTTCGTCCGTGGATGCCTATACAGAGCTTTTGATACAGCGAGCTCTGGAGAAACTCTTTAAGGGCAGGACATCTATCGTCATAGCCCACAGGTTGTCAACCATAAGGAACGCCGACCGGATCTATGTGATCGACAAGGGTAGGGTGGTTGAGGTCGGCAACCACGAGGAGCTCGTGGCCAAAGGCGGGCTCTACAAATCCCTGTACGAAAAGCAGTTTACGGGAGCCCCTGTGGTGGAGGAGACAGTCGAGGAAGCGCCCGTGAGGGCGAAGCCGGGGCTCAGGCCGGCTACCGGAGACTAGCCCTAACCACCCGGAGCGATACGAAGAGACTGAGGGGCAGCGAGTGCTGCCCCTCAGTCTCATGATTGGGCCTTCGTGGACTTTCAATGGACGTCTACCCGACGTCAGTCTTGGCCCGAATACCGCCTTACCCTAGAAGTAAGCCGGTAGTACGTTATCCCTTCCGTGACAGGGGTTACCTCAGCGTAAGATTCACCGAAGTAGACTGCCTGGAGCCTGTGGGCTATCCGGGCGGTGGACTTGACGGCGTACTTGAGCGATTCCGGCAAGTCTACCGTGTTCCACCAGCTCACGGTGACCGAGTAGCCGGGCGGAACATCAATGGATGTCTCGCCGCTTAGGTCCTCCGGCGAGCATCCGAGCAGAGTATCCAGTCCTTGCAGCTGAAACCCTTGGGCGATAGCCCTCGGCGCCAGGGTTTCAGACACCTGCAACGATACCGCGTCTGCGTATCTTGTCAGCCGGAACTCTGCGAGGAGCTCCCTAACGCTGGGACCGGTCGCCGGCGCGGTATCCTCTCCTTTCGCTACCGCGGTCCGCACCGGGTCTGCCCAGTCGAACTGCACCGTATCCTGCAGCGGCAAGCTCTTGAACCCGGCGAGACTCGTGTACCCTCCGGATTCGCCCGAACGGTCGCTCACCAGACTGACTTCCTTGATGTTGACAGGAGTATTGAAGACGAGCGACGACTCGAAGTCGTAGGTTTCCTCAGCTACGGCCCACGCCCGGACCTCAGGGCCGCAGGAAGCCGGAAGTAGGAATCCCGAGACGATGATGAGCGCAAGGCTCAAGACCTCAAGGAGAGAGAGGGGTACAAAGGACCTCCGCGCGAGCGGCCGAGGCATCCTTACGGTCGAAAAGATGGAAGCAGCCGTAACCCCGAGGCACAGCGCCGAGACCATAGAGCCCCGGTTTAGACCGGTCCAGTAGATGCGGTACACTGCCTGCGTGGCCGGCTCAAGCGGGTTGCCCGCCCAGAATACCCCGAGGAGGGGCGCCAGATAGAGGACCCTCGCCGGCCAGAGTATGTACGGAGGCGGGGTCTCACCTCCGGGAGGCGACTTGAGGAGAAGGGTGGCTAGCCCATGAAATAGACCGGCTATCATGAGAGACGGGAGCATTTCCGATTGTGTGTAGGCTGCGCCCGCGATGAGGGCTGCCAAGATCGCGAGACCTCCGGCAGAACCCCAGACCTTCTCGTCCCCGTCGGGTTTCTTGCCCACTCCCGAGAGCTCGTGGATGTGATGAATCCTAGACCTTATATTCCATAACCTGAGAAATGCCGAGAGCATCATGAGTGTTAAGATGACGAACACGAGGAGCAGCGAACGCCCGGGAAGGATATCCGACGCATACCGCACTGACGTCCTATTGCTGAACAGGGCATGGAGGAACATGGCGAGCGCCGAAGCCGCGCACGTCGCGAGCGGTAGGAGGATGGCCGATGGGTCCTTCGGGATCCGTATGATCGTTACGGCAGCGAGGACAACCGCCGTGCAAAGGCCCGCGGCAAGGGCGATATTCGCCGGTACGAAGCGGCCTTCACCGAGAATCAGGAGATGAGGCGTGTCCCCTGTGGCCGGTCCTCCTGTCTGCACAGGCGCGCCTAGGGCAGACGCAACGGCTTCCGCAGTCCGCGTTATTTTCTCACCCAGGGAATCTGACGGTTCGGAGGCGCGGCTGAGCTTGACGGTAGGGTCTCCATACAGGAGCCCTACGGTGAGAACGGGCCCGTCTAGGTCGAGTGGAAGCTCATGTCCTGCCCGGAAGCCCTGGCCAAGAGGTGACTCAGGTGAGATCCCGCCGGCAACCAGGGCCTGTCTCGTCCGGTACCAGAGCGTCCTCTCTCCGGCAAGGAAAGGGTCTAGGCCGGCAGTCTCTGCTGCTTGCATCACGGTCTCCACAAACGAGATCGGGGTTTTTGGGCCTGCAGCCAGGGGAAGCCGGAGAGAAGCCTGCAGGTCGCCAAGGATAACGAAAGCGTCTACCGAAATCCCGTCTTTCTCCAGGGCCTCAAGGACCGCACAGAGTCCCGCCGAGCTCTGATAGTGGCCGGAGACAAAGGCCACTCCGAAATCCAGGGTGCCCCGGTCCAGCCTCCGGGCGACTTCCAGCCCTAACGCCGTTGATACCAAAGCAGACGAAGACGCGGCTATGTCTTCGGGGATGTCCGCAAAGAGGTTGTCGTACGCGGCAACTATGAGGTAGTCGAGATTCTTCGCCCCGGGTGACTCAAGCGCCAGGAGGTTCTCTCCGGTAACTCGCGTGTAGGCCACGCTTTTTTCCTTTGCCGATACCGTCTTGGTCACATTCGTGTAGGGGAGGATCCTCGTAGACCATCCTTCGAGCTGGAGCCTGCCCGCAAGATAAGAGAGAAACCTGCTCGCTTCATAGCTTCCCGTTTTCCGCTCAGGGAAGGAATGCGCTATCTCGGAGGCCATGCTAAGCGGGTCATCTTCCTGAAACTTGGGTTCGAAAGTATCGGTTATGCCCGCCGCCCTGGCAACAGGGAGCCGGGGGGCGAGATCCGCGTAACCGGTGAACTCGGTGAACTGCATGAATGCAATGATCGCTGCCACGGCTATAGTGACAAAAAGACGTGATGGTTTCCGCATGAAAAGGTTCACTCCACTCGGAACGGCTGTTCCTTCTCATTTCTGCGAAAGCCGCGTTTATCCTGTCCTAACGGCGCGGCTTCTCCTTGCTGCGGGCGATTTGCCTAAAGAGGGTATACATGCGGTGAAGGCCCGAAAGGAGGCCGAGAACGAGGCCGATGGGCGCGAAGAGAGCTCCGCTCCGGTTCCTATCAAGGTAGCTCCCGATCAAGTACCCGGCGAGGGCCGAGCCAATGAGCGAGAACCCTGCTCCAAAGGCGAGACCTGCCGCCGGACCCAAACCTTTGTAACGTCCGGTGGGGCTCCGGGGGAGGCTTTCGTCAGGGCGACTCTTCAACAGAAGTCCTCCTCGCGTCGGGATTCCGCCTTTTTACAGAACCATTATAGACCTTGCCCAAAAGAAGCGGTACGATGTAGGCGTGGGTTTCCCAAACACAGGTATGGGAGGGTTTCATCACATGAAGCTTTCGTCTCGGGCGAGGTCCATCGGCGCGTCGCCTACCCTAGCGCTTGATGCCAAAACCAAAGAGCTGATCCGCCAGGGTGTGGACGTGCTCAGTTTTGGAGTCGGTGAACCCGATTTCGACACTCCTTCTCACATCAAAGAGGTAGCCATAGAAGCCATCAAAGCCGGGTTTACCAAGTACACGGCGTCTTCGGGTATTCCCGAGCTCCGGGAGGCTATCTGCGAGAAACTCAATAAGGATAACGGCCTTGAGTACAAGCCCAATGAAGTACTGGTCTCGGTAGGAGCCAAACATTCCATCTACAACGCTGTTATGGCCCTCTGCGACGACGGTGATGAGGTCATAATCCCCGAACCCTACTGGGTGAGCTATCCCGAGATGGTCAAGCTAGCCGGAGGCAAGGTAGTCACTGTGCCCACCGGGATAAAGCAAGGGTTCAAGATAACAGCGGAACAGCTTGAGGCGGCGATAACCAAGAAGACCTCGCTCCTCATCTTGAACTCCCCGTCCAACCCGACCGGCGCGGTCTACACCGAAGAAGAACTCAGGAAGATTGCCGAGGTATGCGTTAAGCACAATATCTCGGTTATCTCCGACGAGATATACGAGAAACTGATCTATGACGGAAAGCACATATCCTTCGCTTCTTTGGGACCCGAGGTCAAGGCGCTTACGGTTACCGTGAACGGCGTCTCGAAGTCCTACGCGATGACGGGCTGGCGTATCGGCTACGCCGCAGGCCCTAAGGAAGTAATCGCGGCTATGGGCAACATCCAGAGCCACGCCACGTCCAACCCCACCTCGATTGCGCAGAAGGCCGCGGTGGCCGGACTCAAAGGGCCTCAAGAGCCCCTCGAGGAAATGCGCCGGGAATTCGAAAAGCGCCGCAACTATATGGCCAAGCGGCTCGATGAGATGCCCGGCTGGAGGTGCCTCGTACCGCAGGGAGCATTCTACTGCTATCCCGACGTATCCGGCGTCTTTGGACATAAGGTGAAAGGGAAACTCGTGAACGACGACTCGACCCTTGCGGATATCCTTCTGGACGAGGGCCGCGTCGCCGCAGTGCCCGGCATAGCCTTTGGGACCAAGGGCTACCTGCGCTTCTCCTACGCCACCTCAATGAAGGTGATCGAGGAAGGCATGAACAGGATCGCCGAAGTTATGAAGACGATGGAGTAAGGACCACGCATGCAAGACAGGGAGAGGTTCAAGCCCGGCTGCTTCAAAGGAGCCAGTGTGGCTGTTGTGGGCATGGGCAAATCGAACCAAGCCCTGACACGGCATTTGATCAGGGAGGGCGCGGAGGTAACCTGTTTTGACCGGAAGACCGCCGGAGAGCTAGGCCCGGCTTACGTCGAACTTACGGCTCTCGGGGTTAAGTGGAGTCTGGGAGACGGTTACCTCTCAGCCCTTCCCGCATTTAGGTGGGTGTTCCTTACTCCCGGGATGAAGAAGAACCTCCCTGAGATCGTCCTTGCCCGGGAGAACGGAGCCGTCATAACTTGTGAGATCGCGCTCCTCATCGACCGCCTCCGGTGCCCGGTAATCGCCGTGACGGGCAGCTCCGGAAAGACTACGACCTGCACTCTCACAGGGCTTATGCTCAGGGAAAGCCTCCCCGACAAGAAGGTCTACGTTGGCGGCAACATAGGCTCCGTCCTCATCGAACAGGTTGGTGATATCCCCGAGGACGCCGTAGTCGTGTTGGAGCTGTCAAGCTTCCAACTGGAGCTCCTGGAGAAAAGCCCGCATGTTTCGGCCATCCTCAACGTGAGGCCGAACCACCTGGATATCCACGAAAGTTTCGAAGAGTACGTCGAGGCAAAGAAGAACATCTTCCGCTTCCAAGGTCCAAGCAACTGGTGTTTTCTCAACCTGGACGATGAGGTGACGTCAGACGTTGTCTCTGAGTGCCCGGGTGGTGTGGGGTTTTTCACCCTGGATGCCGGCAAGCTCGAGGGCAAGATGGGCAGCGAGATGAGCGGCAATTGGAGCGGGGCCAGGCAAAGTCCCCCGGCCGCATGGGCAGATGAAGAGTATCTCTACGTTGCCCCCGGGCCCCTTGCTGACGCTGATTCTTCGGGCCAATGGAGCGGGCAGCCCTACCGGCAGGTGGCACGTAGGAGAGACATGCTTGTGCCCGGAGACCATAACGTCTCCAACGCGCTGGCAGCCGCTCTTCTCTCGGCGTCGGCGGGGGCCACACCCGAGGGCATTGGACGAGCCATCAGGAACTTCAAAGGAGTGGAACACAGGATAGAATTCGTGCGGGAACTGGGCGGCGTGAGTTACTACAACGACTCCATAGCGACATCGCCGGACCGTACCGAGGCCCTTCTCGGAGCCATACAAGGTCCCACGGTGCTCATCCTGGGCGGTTACGATAAGGGATTATCCTTTGACGCGCTTGCGCGGAAGATAGTGAGCCGGGGATGTGGGGTAGTGACCATCGGAAAGGCCGCTCCGCTTATTGAGGAGGCCATCGCGCGGACGGAGGCCGAGCTTTCCGGGGAAACCGGAGAGGCAGGAGAAACCGGAGAGACCGCGGCCGGAAGACAGGCGACGCGAGTGGCGAGGGCTTCGTCCATGGACGAAGCGGTGATCTTAGCCACAGAGATGGCGAGGGCCGTTCCAGGGAGTTCGGTTGTGCTGTCTCCTGCATGCGCCAGCTACGATATGTTCCGGAACTTCGAGGAGCGGGGACGGGTGTTCAAAGAAGCCGTGCGAAGGCTCGGCTAGCCTCAGCGGTCTAGTACCTTTGCAGTTTACGGTTCAGTAGTCCATTACTGAGTTGAATGGCCTAACGGGTCCTAAGCCGCGAAGAGCCATTACATGAGTGTTGTAGCCCGTGATTGGAGTGGAGATTCTGTCAGACAACGAGAAGAAGATACAGGACATCTACCGCCTGCTCAAAGACCAATATCCCGTCCCTTACTCGGGACTTCTAGAGCCCAAGCGGGAGAACCCGGTTGACGTGTTGGTGGCTACGATTCTCTCCCAGGCCACAAACGATACCCTCAGCGACAGGGCCTTCCATGCTCTCAAAGAAGCGTTTCCGACATGGGAGATGGTCGCAGATGCCGATCCTGCTTCCATCGAAAAAGCTCTGGCGGTAGGCGGACTTCAGAAGGAAAAGACTAAGAAAATACAGGGTGTTCTCAAGAAACTGAGAAGCGATTTTGGAAAGGTCAGCCTGGACGGTCTCGCTGACAAAAGCCCCGGCGAATGTTTCGATTACCTGGTTTCCCTCCCTGGGGTGGGTCCCAAGACGGCTGCGTGCGTTATGGCGTTTGGTCTCAACATGCCTGCTTTTCCCGTGGATACCCACGTCCACAGACTGGCAAAGAGGCTCGCCCTTGTGCCCGGGAATTTTACCGCCGAGAAAACACAGAGACACCTCGAAGAGATAACTCCGGATGAACTCAAAATGCCGCTTCACTTACTCCTCATAAGGCACGGCAGAGAAGTATGCTCGTCCCGAAGACCTAAGTGTTCGGCTTGCGCCCTTAAAGACCTTTGCGAAGGAGATGAGTCCTCCAAGAAGAATCTTTCTTAGTAGCGACCTGGCGAGACCTAGCGTACCGGGTTCGTCTTAGTGGATTTGTTGGCGGAATTCTGATCACGAAGTGATTTGGCTTGGTGTATGTCGTACTCGGGTTCGTCCTTGAGCTCGGTCCCGCAGTGAGGGCAGGGCCAAGTCTCGTAATGGGTGGCAGCGCTGTACGATATCTCCTTGCAGCTTGGACAAAATTTCCAGGGCACGTAGTTCACCTTCCTGATGGATTGTCCGCCAGCTATTGTATAACAGTTGGGTCACAATTCCCATACGTTGGGGGCAAACCTGGATGGGTTTTACACACTTGCACGTCCATACAGAATACAGCCTATTGGACGGCGCTTGTCGGATAAGCGAGGCTCCCTCTCTCGCCAAAAAGATGGGTATGGACGCCCTGGCCGTTACGGACCACGGCGCAATGTACGGGACGGTAGCCTTCTACGAATCGTGCAAAGCTGCCGGAGTGAAGCCCATATTGGGCTGCGAGGTGTACGTGGCGCGGAACTCCCGTTTGGACAAGACCCAAGGCACGAGCGACAAACCGTACCATTTGGTCCTCCTTGCAGAGGACCAGACCGGATACCTTAACCTCATGCGGCTTGTGTCCATCGGATTTTTGGAAGGCTTCTACTACAGGCCCCGAGTGGATTTGGAGACGTTGGCACGCCACTCCAAAGGGCTCATAGCTTTGACCGCGTGCCTTGAGGGGGAGCTGGCCGTACGGCTTTCAGAGGGCAGGACCAGGGCTGCTGAAGAGGCGTTGGGAACGTACCTCGATATCTACGGAAGGGACAACCTCTTCATCGAGGTCCAGAGGAACGGAGTTCCAGGGCAGGATGCAGTCAACGCGGGGCTCGTGGACCTGGCCAAGAAGTTCAGAGTCCCACTCGTGGCTACGAACGACTGCCACTACCTCGCGAGAGAGGACGCCGGCCCGCACGAAGTCCTCTTGGCCATTCAGACCGCCACAAACCTTAACGACCCAAAAAGGCTTTCCTTCACCGGCGACCAGTTCTACCTGAAGTCGCCCGAGGAGATGGCGGCCATCTTTCACGACATACCTGAGGCGCTGGAGAACACCGGTCTCATAGCCGAAAGGTGCGATGTGCGGCTCGACATAGGCAAGATCCACCTTCCCGAGTACCCGATCGCCCCCGGCGAGAGCGCCGGTTCGGTCTTGAGGAAAAAGGCCTGGGAAGGGTTCCGGGAGCGTTTCGGAGGAAGGCGCGATCCCGTGCGCGAGGAGCGGCTTGAGCGGGAGCTCGGCATGATAGACAGCATGGGCTACTCCTCGTATTTCCTGATTGTTGAAGACTTCGTCTCGTACGCCAAAAAAAAGGGGATAGCCGTTGGTCCCGGAAGGGGCTCGGCGGCAGGAAGCTTGGTGGCCTACTGCCTCGGGATAACAAATACCGACCCGATCGAGTATGACCTAGTCTTCGAAAGGTTTCTAAACCCCGAGCGCGTGACCATGCCTGACATAGACATAGACTTCCAGGACGACCGGCGCGATGAGGTTATCGAATATGTGAGACGGAAGTACGGCGAAGACAGGGTAGCGCAGATAATCACCTTTGGGACCATGGCTGCCCGGGCGGTGGTCAGAGATGTGGGACGGGCCCTCTCAATACCCTACGGCGAGGTCGACCGCATCGCCAAGATGATTCCCGCCCAGCCCGGAACGACCCTCCAGAAGGCCATGGAAGTGTCGCCGGAGCTGAAGACCGCCCTTCAGAACGAGAACGTGCGCAGGCTTATTGACATTGCCGCGCGGCTTGAGGGGATGCCGCGGCACTCGTCAATTCACGCTGCCGGGATAGTCATCGGCAAAGGCCCTCTCTGGGAACACGTGCCGCTTGCGAGGACCCAGGACGGGGCGGTAGTAACCCAGTATCCGATGGAAGAACTCGAGACGCTTGGCCTCCTCAAGATGGACTTCCTTGCCCTGAGGACCTTGACCGTCATCCAGAGGGCGGTGAGTCTGGTAGAGCACGATACGGGCAAGAGCTTTGACGTAAATGCCATCCCGCTGGACGACGGGCCCACGTACCAGCTACTCGGCAAAGGCGACGCTCTGGGCGTTTTCCAACTGGAGTCGGGATGGGTTAGGGACTTCCTCAAGGAGCTAAAGCCGTCCAGGCTTGAGGACATAATAGCGGCGATAGCCTTGTGCCGTCCCGGTCCCATGCAGCAGATCCCCGAGTACCTCCGGGCCAGGAGAGGGACGCCCCACTACATCCACCCGCTACTCGAGCCTGTCCTCAAAGATACCTACGGCGTGCTCGTTTACCAGGAGCAGATCCTCAGGCTAGTAAACGTCGTGGCGGGCTTCAGTCTCGGAGAAGCCGACATCCTGAGACGGGCCGTGGGGAAGAAGAAACTGGACTTGCTCCTCGACTCAGAGAAGAAGTTCATAAGCGGGGCTGTGGCCAATGGGGTGCCCGAGAGCATTGCCAGAGAGATATTCGACCTCATACTCAAGTTCGCAAACTATGGCTTCAGCAAGAACCATGCCGCTCCCTACGCTCTTATCGCCTACCAGACGGCCTATCTAAAGGCCAACTACCCGAAGCAGTTCATGGCAGCGCTCCTCTCGTCGGTGGCGGGCATCCACGGAAAGGTAGGCATCTACCTTGAGGAAGCCCGCAAGATGGGGCTAGGTGTTCTGGGGCCGAGCGTCAACAAAAGCCGCGTGGAGTTCTCCGTGGAAGGAGAATCCATACGATACGGGCTCGGCGGCATCAAGAATGTGGGAGAGGCTCTGGCCCACGCGATTATTGAGGAGCGGCAGAACGGAGGCGAGTTTTCGTCCCTTGAGGACCTCATCCACAGGCTGGATTCCAGGCTCCTTCACAAGAAGGCGCTGGAAAGCCTCATCAAGTGCGGCGCGCTGGATGACTTGGGAACGAGGTTTGACAACCTGGCGAAGCTTCCGGAAGCCCTCGAGTCGAGACCTAGGGTTTCGCAAGGGCAGCCCTCGCTTTTCGGGTCTGAGCCACTCTCGGAGCCTACCGCAGCGCAACCGTCGCTATTCCGGTTTGAGCCGCTGCCGGAGCCTTTCGATGCGAAGGCTACTCTCGAGGCGAAAAAACCTCCCGCGGAAGAAAAGGTGGCTTTGGAAGTGCGGCTGAACTGGGAACGAGAGCTCCTGGGCATGTACCTGAGCGGTCACCCTCTCGCGAAATACACCGGTTTTCTGAAGAAGCACGCCACGCCTATCGCTGAACTAGAATCCAACCACGACGGCAGCGAAGTCGCCATAGGCGGACGGATTTCGACCGTAAAGAAGGTTATAACGAAAGCCGGCGATGAAATGGCGTTTATCACGGTAGAGGACGATTTCGACTCAATTGAGGTCATTGTGTTCCCGAAGCTTTATAGCAGGGTTAAGCCTACAATTACCAAGGATTGTGTGGTCTTGGTGCGGGGAAGGGTGGAGGAGCAAGAGGAAACGCGTCGAATACTGGCAAGAAACTTGGCGCCTATTCTGAAGCTTATGGAATCAGGCGATTTGTCGGGGAAACAATACAGCCGATAGGGAGGAGGTAAGCTGCTAGTGTGGAAGGTCGTATACGTCGCTTCCGGCTGGAACGAGGCTGAGCGTCTGAAGAACCACCTTACCGCAAACGGACTCCTTGTTATGCTTCGTGCGTGCGGCTGTGATAACGACAAGCTGGCCAAGCATGTTGAACTCTTGGTTCCTGAGCTTGAGGTGTCTGAGGCCCACTCCATCATCATGCAGCTTATGGGTACCGTGAGGGCCTGACCGTGAAGATAGGAGTTTTGACGAGCGGCGGCGACGCACCGGGGATGAATGCCGCGATTAGGGCAGTTGTAAGGCGCGGCATTTCCCTTGGCGCAACCGTCTACGGTATCAGAAGAGGCTATGAAGGCCTCCTTGACGGCGATATGTTCCCCATGAGTGTCGACTCCGTGGGCGATATAATCCACCGGGGAGGCACTATCCTCCACACTGCTCGTTCCGCCCGCTTTATGCTCCCCGAAGGCCAAGACCTTGCTGCCGCGCGCATCCGGGGCGCGGGGCTTTCCGGCGTCATCATAATCGGAGGCGACGGCAGCCTCCGGGGCATGGTCGAACTCTGCAAGCGGGGCGTAAAGGCCATAGGGATACCGGGCACCATTGATAACGATATCGCCTACACCGACTACACAATTGGCTTCGACACTGCTGTGAATACCGGCGTTGAGGCCGTGAACAGGCTCCGCGATACCGCTACTTCCCATGAGCGCATTTTTGTCGTGGAGACCATGGGCCGGCATGAAGGCCATTTGGCCCTTGCCGTAGGCGTGGCAGGCGGAGCCGAGAGCATCCTTGTCCCCGAGCTCCCGGTCAACATCGACGAGGTCTGCGAGAAGCTCAAGAGAGGGCTCGACCGGGGCAAGGTCCACAGCATAATCGTGGTTGCTGAAGGAGCGGCAAGCGGGTTTGACGTAGCCAAGCAGATAGAGGAATGCCTAGGAATGGAGCTCAGAGTGACTGTCTTGGGCCACGTCCAGCGTGGTGGTACTCCCACAGCTTTTGACAGGCTCTTGGCGTCTAGGATGGGGGCCAAGGCCGTTGATCTCTTGGCCTCCGGTCAGTCGAACCTCATGGTGGGCGTAAGCGGCCCCCGCCTAGTCGCTACTCCCACGCCTGAAGTCCTTGCCGTCAAGAAGGCCCTGGACCTAGACCTCTACTACCTGGCCCAGGACCTTGCGCGGTAGGAAGGCGACCTCCGCGACTCCCCAGACGAACGGATCCTGCCTCTGGAGTATCTTTCTATCTCCCCGAAATGTACGATTGTACCTTGTGGCACGTATTTATGTTTTTATTAGGTTTTTCGCGAGGAGAAAGGAGGTACGCCGTAGAATACTCAAATCTGGAGGGGGAATTGTTCCAAACTAGGAGTGACCGGAGAATGGACGCGCTTTTCAGTGGACTCACCAACATGAGTTGGCAACAAGTTGTCATGCTTGCAGTAGGCGGAACCCTCATCTATCTGGCCATTCGAAAGGAGTATGAGCCCTTACTGCTCCTTCCGATAGGATTTGGAGCCATATTGACCAACATACCCGGCTCATCTGCGATTGGCCTCCACGGCTTCTTGACGATCTTGTACGAGGCGGGAATAGCGACGGAGCTTTTCCCGATCCTTATTTTTATAGGTATCGGCGCTATGACAGACTTCGGTCCTCTTCTCGAGCAGCCTCTTATGCTGTTCTTCGGTGCCGCCGCTCAACTCGGGATCTTCCTTACGATGACTCTCGCGGTCCTCGCCGGATTCGGCATCCATGAAGCGGGGGCCATAGCTATCATTGGCTCAGCAGACGGGCCGACCTCCATATACGTTGCCAACACCTTGGCCCCAAGGCTTCTTGCGCCGATTTCGGTGGCGGCTTATTCCTATATGTCGCTCGTTCCCATCATCCAGCCGCCGGTGGTGAGAGCGCTTACTACCAGAGCCGAGCGGAAGATCCATATGGAGCCTGTCAGGGCGAAGCATATATCTCGTTTTGTCAGGGTCCTTTTCCCGATCATGGTGACCCTAGTTTCGGGCCTAATCGCACCCCTCAGCCTCGCGCTCGTAGGAAGCCTCATGTTCGGCAACCTGCTTAGGGAGGCGGGAGTAGTAGACAAGCTGTCTAAGACCGCTCAAAACGAATTGGTAAACCTGGTTACTCTGTTCTTGGGCATCAGCATTGGTTCCACAATGACTGCCGAGCAGTTCCTGAAGCCGGCTACTCTGCTAATCATCTTCATGGGCCTCCTGGCTTTCGTATTGGCTACCGCAGGAGGCGTCCTTTTCGCCAAACTCATGAACCTGTTTCTCAAGCGAAAGGTGAACCCCATGGTGGGAGCCTGCGGGCTCTCGGCTTTTCCCATGTCGGCCAGGGTCATTCACAGGATGGCGCAGCAAGAAGACCCCAGCAATTTTCTGCTCATGCAGGCCGTCTCGGCCAACGTGGCAGGTATAATAGGGTCTTGTATCGCCGGAGCCATGATACTGGCCATGTTGACCTAGCCTTAGGCGACAGCGGTGCTCTAAGGATTCCGATGCTTGTGCGTTTCGGCGTAAACCGTTTCAAGGAGGCTACAACATGGAAGCTCTAAAACAAACCCTAAACATTATGGTCGTATCCATGGCAACCGTGTTCGGAATCATGTCCATTTTTTACGTTGCCATCCGTCTGATGGTTAGGCCGGAGACCGAGGAAGATAGCGGCCCCTAACAAGTGACCTATGGCTTCTGGTTGAATGTATCATTCGCAGGCGCGTTCTCTACTATCTGCTGCGTTACGGCGAGGCGTCGATTCAAGTCTGGCGGGACAATTGCTTCGAGCGAGGAGGACCGGATTTATGGACGCGCTCTTTAGTGGGGTTACCAACATCACCTGGCAACAAGTTATCATGCTTGGAGTAGGCGGGCTCCTGATCTATCTGGCCATTCGGAAGGAGTATGAGCCCTTGCTGCTCCTTCCCATAGGGTTCGGAGCCATATTGACCAATATACCCGGATCGTCTGCAGTTGGCCCCCATGGTTTCTTGACGATCCTGTACGAAGCGGGAATAGCGACGGAGCTTTTCCCCATTCTTATTTTCATAGGCATAGGAGCGATGGTAGACTTCGGTCCCCTGCTAGAGCAGCCCTTCATGCTGTTTTTCGGCGCCGCTGCCCAGCTTGGCATCTTCCTTACAATGACCTTCGCGGTGCTTGCCCGATTTCCCCTCCATGAAGCTGCAGCCATAGGCATCATTGGCACGGCCGACGGGCCTACCTCGATCTATGTTGCCAGCATTCTGGCCCCGAGGCTGCTCGCTCCGATCTCCGTTGCGGCTTATTCCTACATGTCGCTGGTGCCTATCATCCAGCCACCGGTGGTGAGGGCGCTCACTACCTCGGATGAGCGCAAAATCCGCATGGAGCCTGTTAGATCGAAGAGGATATCACGCTTGGTTAGAATCCTCTTTCCGGTTATGGTCACCCTGGTTTCCGGTCTCATCGCGCCGGTGAGCCTCGCTCTTGTAGGGAGTCTCATGTTCGGCAATCTACTCAAGGAAGCGGGGGTGGTGGATAAGCTCTCTAAGACCGCCCAGAACGAATTAGCCAATCTGGTTACCCTGCTCTTGGGCATCACCATCGGCTCCACAATGACTGCCGACCAGTTTCTTAAGCCAGGTACTCTGCTAATCATCTTCATGGGTCTTGTGGCTTTCGTATTGGATACTGCCGGAGGCGTCCTTTTCGCCAAGGTCATGAACTTATTTCTCAAACGAAAGGTGAACCCCATGATAGGGGCATGCGGGCTTTCGGCTTTTCCCATGTCGGCCAGGGTCATCCACAGGATGGCGCAGCATGAAGACCCCAGCAATTTTATCCTCATGCAGGCTGTCTCGGCCAATGTGGCAGGTCAGATAGCTTCCATTATCGCAGGAGCCATGATGCTGGCCATGTTGACATAGATACTTACACACCGGTGCAGGCTGTGGGAGACCTTGGCGAGAACCGGGCAGGTAGGTACGTAGAACAGGTGAGATGCAAGAATGACGGAGTGATGTGAATGAGGTGGCGGGGACGGCTAGGGCTTCTTGGATTCTTGGCATTTACGGTGTTTCCCATTGTCGAGATAGCGCTTCTCGTGGAGCTTGGCAAGAGGATCGGTACTTGGTGGACGATTGCGTTCGTGCTTGGCACGGGGATCCTGGGCGGAGTCCTTCTCGCCCTTGAGGGATACGGTGTAGTGCGAAGGCTTCAAGCCGATTTGAGTAGCGGGAAGATTCCACAGGACCCAATAATCGACGGAGTCCTCGTTGTCATTGGCTCCATCCTCCTCATAAGCCCCGGGGTCCTCACGGATGTGACGGGTATGATCTTGCTCTTCCCGCCCACGAGGTTTCTGGTGCGTTCGGGAGTAAAGCGGTGGATCGGGAGGTTCATCACCATAAACCTGTAGCCGGACTACTAAGGGCCGCCAGCACGCCGACCGCAATGGCAGGTGCGTAAGGGATTTTTCCACGTAGCTTCGCACGGCCAAGAGCCACCATTAGAAGGGTAAGGATCCCGCCCGACAAGAAGGTAAAGACTATTGCTCGCAAAGCGCCCGCGAAACCAAGGTAAAGCCCTGATGCCGCCAAGAGTTTGACGTCGCCTCCTCCAATGGCTCCCGGAAAAATGAGGGTGAGTAGAGTGAGGAGGACCAGGGCAACAAGACCTCCCGACATACAGGCGAGGAGCGGCCTGAGCGTGGGGCTCAACATAGCGGAAAACGGCAAGGGCGCTTGCCTTGCGCCCGCGCTCATAACGGGCCGCACGATTTGCCCCGGCAAACCGGCCGGACCCCAGGTAGCCGCGACACAGGCCTTCCAGAGGGCCGTGGCGATCCCACCTGCCGCCAGCGATAGGACCAGGCGGTTGGGGATGCGCCGGGACCTGAGGTCAAGTATCACGGCGGCACCCAGGTGTCCTGCCAGATATACGACTGAGATAAGCGGGAGGCTGTCCCCTATCTTACGTCACCGCCTCACGGCCATCTTGCTGCGCTGCAGAGAGTGAAGCGCCAGACTGAACGCGATTACCGCGTAAGCTACGAAAGCGCGGAAGTACTCTCCGACCATGGCGCTTCCGAGCAGGTTCTGTCCTGCGTAAGGCGACACAATGAACAAGAGGTGGAACATGAAGGTCCCAAGGAGCGCTTGCCCAACCGTAGCTTTGGTGACGGTGGCGCCTCCAACCAGAAGGGCTGCGATCGCGAAAGTGCCCGTCTGTCCGTGGCTGTCATAGACGTTCAGAGTGCCTATGTTCTGCAGGAAAAGGATCTGCCCGATGGCGCCCAGGACCGTGGATAGGAGCATGGCTACCATCCGCGTGCGATCAACCTTGATACCCGCAACCTCTGCAATGCGGAAGTCTTGGCCCGCCGCACGCATGTCCTGGCCGAGCTTTGTGGAGAAGAGTCTCAAGATACCCATGCTGAGGAGAGCCGTTACCGCGAAAGTTGCCAGGGGGAGGCTTATGGGGCCTACCCGCACCTTGAGGAGGTTATCCAACGACCACTTGACCACCTGTAGGTCAACCGTATTTCGGAGTCCGTAGCCTTGGGGAAGGATCATCCTGGGGTCTTTTATGGGGAGCACCGTTCCGGCTCCAAACAAGAACACCAGCATGTACACTCCGTTCATGAAGAAACCGAGTATCATGCCGGCTATCATCTCACGGCCCTTTGCTCTGTTCATGATGGAGCCTGCGGCCCATCCCAAGAGGAGGGCCAGGGGAAACGCCACGACCACGGCGGTGAAAAGGCCCGGCAGACCCTTGATTTTGGCTGCCGCTACGGCTATGAGTCCCGCCTGCCCGGCCATCGCTCCAAGGACGATCGCGAAGTTGAGTCCCAATCCGGCGATTATCGGTATGACCAGAGACAGCACAATGAAGGAGTTCCTGGCCATTCGGCTGATGGTCTCTTGGAGCAGGAAGCTGAAGGGTTTTCCGCTTGCGAGTACTCCGAGGGCGCAGAGGAAGAAGAACATGATGGGGACTCCGTTTCCTCTCAAGACTCCTTTTGGAGACAGTCTCCGCTTAGCTTCCATTGTTTCCACCTCCGTGTCCTCTGGTCAGGGCGTAGAGAACCATGCCGTTGGAGACGATGAGACGGATTATCTCGCTGATGTCGCCGCTTATGACGCTCTGTGTTACGGGTACCGTTATGGCCAAGAGCGTTTGGAACAAGAGGGTGCCAACAAGGGCGTTGGAAATGCCGGCGGACTTCGGAGTTGCTCCTCCTATCAGGACGGCTGCTACCGCGGGGAAGGCCATCATGAGCGGAGCCGTGTAGAGCTGCACGAACCCGTAGCTCTGGGCGTAGAAGACGATCCCCAAGGCTCCCATTGCGGTGGATATGGCAGTCCCCGTGACCCGCATCTTTTCCACATTGATGCCTGCTGCCCTGGCGAACTGCTCGTTTTGTCCGGCGAGGTCCATGGCGGTGCCTAGCCTCGTGTACTCAAATAGCCTGTACAGGAGCGCGGCTACAGCGACGCAGAGTATGAGCCCGGTCGGGAACTTGAAAGCTCCGGCACGGATGGCCAGGAAATTGTCCAGGACGTTCGAGAAGAAGTCCTTTAGGCTGATGGTGAACCGGAGCCCCTCGCCACCTAGAGTCCATATGAGACGCGGGTTCTTGAAAGGCATAAGGAGCCACACCATACACATGCCCGAGACGACGGCAAATCCCACGTAGGTACCTACCATCATCTCTTGCCCTTTGACCCGGTTCAGTAAGTTTCCGTACAGCACCCCGAAAGCCGCCCCAAGCACGAGTCCTAAGACTGCGGCCGTGAAGAGCCCGGTAAAGCCCGTGAAGCCGAACTCCATGGATATCACCAGCCCCAAGAGGCCTGCGATGATGCCTACGGGAAGGCCGAAGTTCGGGCCGATCCCGCACTGTATGGCAGGGACCATGGAAAGCGTCAGCATGGCGTTCATGCCGAACCGGCCAATGGAGTTGCTTATTAGGTCGGCGATGGGAACTCCTTGAACGGCGCCCAGGACGAACAGCCCGATCAGGAAAAGGATGACGGTTACGCGGGGCAGTCCCAGGTCCGACACTGTCTTCAAGATGCGTTCTCTGAGGCTCACGCTTCGCTCACCTTCTTTCCCGCCATTGCGAGGCCGAACTTGGCATTGGAGTCGTCAGGGCTTAGTATGTCTACCAGTTTCCCGTTGTAGATGACCGCGATGCGGTCCGAAACCCGCCTCAGTTCGGCCAGCTCGCTGCTGGTGAGGACAATTGTCACTCCCTGCTTCCTGTTCATGCTGACCAAGAGGTCCAGGATCTTCTCCTTGGCCCCCACGTCTATCCCGCGCGTCGGTTCGGAGACCAAGAGGACCTCCGGGCGCAAGGCCAGCGCGCGGGCCACGCAGACTTTCTGCTGGTTACCCCCGCTCAGGTGCCTGAGGAGCTGGGCCGGGCCGGTGCACCTAATATCTAGGTCTTTGATTGCCTGCTCGGCGTATGCGGTCGCGGCTTTCCGGTCTCTTACGCGTAGCCCGAGCGGAAGGCTCCTCAAGAAGTCGCCTTTGACCAGGGAGGCCACGACCGAGATGTTGGAGTCGATTGACCTATCCAAGATGAGTCCGACGCCTTTCCGGTCTTCCGACAGGAACGCGATTCCGCGCTTATAGGCTTCGCCGGGCCGGTTGAGCGGGATCTCTTCGCCGTCTTTCTTGACCGAACCCCTGCTCGGGAAGATCCCCATGATCCCGTTGCTGATGCCTATCTTTCCCTGGCCGGCAAGGCCCGCTATTCCCAGGATCTCGCCGCGCCTCACCGAGAGAGACAGCCCCTTGACTTCTTCTCCGGGCATGTCGACTTCGAGGTTGGTAAGCTCAAGGACTATGTCGTCGTCGGAGGGCTCGATGGGCCTCTGGCCCAGGTCGGGTCTCTCAGTCTGTCGTCCCACCATAAGTTCGGCGATCATTTGGATGGTCGCGCCGGATGCCGGTGTGGTTGTGACTACTTCTCCGTCTCGGAGGACGGTAATGTTGTCGCATATCGTAAGTACTTCTTCTAGCCGGTGGGATATGAAGATTATCGCGACGCCTGAAGACGCGATGCGCTTCAGGGCAGCAAGAAGCTGGTCTGCTTCGCTTTCCGTTAGGAGGGCGGTAGGCTCGTCGAAGACGAGCACGCGCACGCCCATTTTGTCCACTTCTCTGGCGACCTCAATGAACTGCATGAAGCCGATGGGAAGTCCCAGGACGGGGAGCATCTCGTCGATGCCCAGCCCGATGGTGTCCAGCGCTTGACGGGCATCGCTCCGGACTTTCGGCATGTCAACTCTCGAAAGGCGTGTGCCGAAGAGCCGCGAGAGGGGCGTTGGGATGAGAGGTTCGCGGTTCAGCTTGATGTTCTCGGCAATGCTGAAAGACGGGAGCAGCATGAACTCCTGGTGGACCATGCCTATGCCGGCCGCGAGCGCGTCGCCGGGCGTAAGGAACCGGACCGTTTCTCCTCCGAGGAGTACCTCACCCTCATATCCCCCGGTTGAGTGGATGACGGGCATACCGAACAAGATGTTCATGAGAGTGCTCTTGCCCGCGCCGTTTTCACCTACGAGCCCGTGGATCTCCCCGGCTCTGACCTTGAGGTCGACCCCTTTGAGTACGTAGTTGCCGTAGTATTCCTTGGAGACCCCTCTCATTTCCAGGACGTATTCTTGAGCCATGGGCAGTCCCTCCGCATACAAGAGGGGAGCGCCTGGGCCGCTCGGGCGTTAGGCGGAATGCGCTCTGGTTAGGCAGGATTGCTGGTAGGCGTCGTTTCAGAGCATGAGCTTCGATGATGCCCAAGTTGGCGCCAGAGGGCTCCCCTTCCCCATGAGACGTTACTTACCGAATATCACCGAATCCATGACCGCGAGCCAGAAGTTGCCTTCATCGCTGTACTTGGTGAGCTGCATTGACACTCCGGCTTCGGCCTCGAGAGCTGCCTTGATGGCGGCTTCATCGTTCAGCTGGATCTTGCCTTCCACTGCCTGCATGGCCAGTTCGACACCGGCGCGGAGGAAGACCATGTTGATGGGAACCGGCCAGGACGCGAATCTCCCGGCGCCGCCTTCGGCCACGACCTTCTCCTCAATGGCCTCGAGGATCTTCGGCATATCGCCCGCTATGCCCTCAACATCCAACCCCAGGGCGTTCGGGTACCCGTGAGTCGGGCTCGGGCAGCACTGCTCGGCAAAGATGGCGCCTTCCTGGAGGGCTGCCTTGATGAGTGGCTCCTGCATGCCGCAGTTTGTGCTGAACACGCAGATATCCTTGCCGTACTGGGCGACCTGCCTCGGCACGTCTTCGAGGATGAACCTCTGCGCTCCGGGGATGCCGTCGGGTCCCATCGGGTCGGGCGCGGTTACGAAGACGAACTCAATGCCGAGTTCCTTGCACTTCTCCTCCATCATGGCCCTACGCTGGGCGAGTAGCTCCATGGACATGTGCCTCGGGAAGGAGTAGTGCAGGAAGTGAGTTGCGCCCATTTCCTTGGCCAGCTGCACTATGGTGTTTCCGCGCTCGAGGTTGTTGGTCTCGAACATGAGATCGGCCTTGCCCTCCATCATCTTCACGTCCTCGTGCGGGACGACGACCACGATCGGAAGGTCAGGCCTGGACTCGCGGATCTTGTCAATGGCGGCCGAGGTACCGGGTACGGCCTGGCAGACGACGATGGCCTTTACATCCGGATCGGCTGCCAGGCCGGTCAGCTGGCTGATGGTGGTCTCCTGCTCCTGCATGAAGTTGTCAGGGTATGTCACGTGGACGATCCTGTCGCCGTATCTAGCTTTCATCTGTTCGGCGGCTCTGTATTCGTCCTCACCCTGGGAAACCGTGCCGGTCATGATGCCGACCTTGAAGGTCGGGGCCGTCGACGGTGCCGGACCACTGGGCTCCTGCGGAGCGGCCGGTTTCGCGCATCCTGCGAGCATTACCGAAATCAGGATCACGCAAAGAGCCAAACGCGAGAAAACTCTCATTGCTCTTACTTGACGCCTCCTCCTCAAAGTAGTTCTTGCGTATAATGTAGATTCGTTGGATTAGAAAGAAATTCCTTTTAAGGCTAAAAAACATAATGATAGCAGTTATTGCTGTATAAGGCTCCCTTTGGCACCAGACGTGTGTGATAAGATAACGTAGTATTGAAGGGTTTCGCGAAAAGATCACTGAGGGGAGACCGGATGATGTCGCGCGGATACAAGAGCTTGAAACCGGGCCGGGGACCGTCGTTCATGGGCGGCGTCGGTTCCGTTATATCCATCATCTTCGGCATTATCTGGACTGCGATGGCCGTGCAGATAAGCGCGGGCGCGCCGGGCGGGATCGGCTCCATTTTCCCCCTTTTCGGGATCCTGTTCATTGTGGCGGGCATCGTCAACGCCATCTACCACTTCAGGAACGCAACTTCGCCGGAGAGGTACTCGATGATGGATATCACCTATTCGGAGTCGGAGCCGGACCCGCTGAACGAAAAATACGGGAGACGTTCGCTCTCAGACGGGGATGCGTCAAGCGAAAGCGAGTCAGCGAGCGACTTGGTGAGGGCCGGAGCAGGCGGCGAGAGAACCCCTGAGCGCCCGAAAGGAAACAGGTTCTGCCCTTACTGCGGTCAAGCGGTGGCAGAAGACTACAGGTTCTGCCCGTCTTGCGGAAGGGATCTTCCCGACTAGATTGGACGCCTAGATCGCTACTTGTTTCGTTCTCTCAAGGCATTTCAGTACAAAGGCGTCGATCTCGCCCGGGCCTTTCCAGTCTTCTCTGAAGGCCCGGAGTATCGCCGGGACATAGACGAACCCGTCCCCGGACTCGTCCATTGCCAAATTGTCACCTTCATCCGGGTTATCGCGGTGGGCCATCCATATGGTGGCCGCTCTGACCAGGGTCTCTTCGAAAACCCTCAGCCACGATTCGGGCCCGTCGTCCCAGGCGTACTGCATCCTGATCATGGCTTCTGTCACTGGCTTCTTGAGGAGCTCGGTGTGAGGTCCGGCGATGGCTGCTTTTTGTCGGGCGATGGCCATCTCGAACACGCTATGGAGGAGCTCGTGGGCTATCGACTGCGGTCTCGCTTTCGCCAACACCGCGTAGAGCCTTACGTCTTTCCTCACGAAGTCGGCGATTTGAACAGCCTGAAGCGGGTTGGGGACCACGGTGAAGTCCGGGATATCCTCCGGCGCGATGCCGAGTTCTGACTCTAGCCAGACGACGGCCTCCTGAGCCGCTGAGCGGAATGGCTCCAGCTCTTCCGGCGTCATCCACCCGGAGAAGCGGCGCCATAGGGCTTCGAGAGCCGGGGATTCCTCAATAAGACTGTGGAACCGGGGGTACTGTACGACCCACTCGACCGTGTCTGCCGCCTTGTTATCAGGTTCGGTCGGAAAACGGTAGATAGATACCCGGACTTCCGTTTCATCGTCGTATTCTGCCGGTTTTCCGGGCTCCTTTATCGCCAGGTGAAAGGCCGCCTTGAGGAGCATGGCTGCTCGCGGCCAGTAGGGGTTTACGCCACGGCCTTCGAGACGCGCGTGTCTGAAGTAGTCCAGCGCATCCTCCGGCCACTCTTGGTCACGGATGTCTTGGATAAGCGTCTTGAGCATCCCTTCCGGTGGGGCGTACTTCTCAGCCAGGTCATATCCCGACGCCGTAAGCCCTGTATAAAGGATGAAGACGGGCTTACTCAGGCTTACGTCAAATGACATTCCTCACGGCACCTCCTCCGGCAAGCTCCTGACATGAGTATACACCTCACTGGTACGTGTCTCACTTGATTTTCCCAAACTGGAAGGTATGCTCAGGCGTTTCAGAGTAATTGAAATGGACGAGACCCAGACGGAGTACGTACTTAGGAGGTCGCGAGATGAAGCGGGTTGCCCTTGTGAACGGGAAGATATTTACGGGTGTTGACGGTCAAGGAGAGGCCCAAGCCCTCTTGTACGAAGACGGGAAGATCTGCGAGGTCGGAAGCGATTCCAGGATACTGGAGATGATCGGCGGGCGCGAGTCCCAATCTGCTTTGGTGGTCGATCTGGGCGGGCGCACCGCCATCCCCGGATTTGTCGATTCCCACAACCACGTCTTGTCTGCCGCGACGCTCCTTGAGGGCGTGAACTGTTTTGGTCTCAGGACGCTAGACGAACTGAAAGCGGCAGTGGCCGCCAAAGCCGCGAAGGCTGCCCCGGGCGAGTGGATTCTGGGGGCGGGCTGGATTGAGTCCCAGTTCGCCGAGCGGCGCTTACCAACCAGATGGGACCTGGACGAAGCGGCTCCGGATAACCCCGTGTGCCTTACGAGGCTCTTTGGCATGGTAGTGGCGAACTCCAAAGCTCTGGAGCTTGCCGGCATCGGCCACGGGTTCATCCCAGAAATGGGCAGGGTGGATCTAGCTCCGTCAGGTGAACCCACCGGCATACTGCGGGAAGGAGCGTCAGGCTATATCCGCAGGGCTATGAGCGCCGGCCGGGGCGCCGGTCTCTCTCGTGCAGGTGGCCCAGGTAGAAAAGCGTCAGGTGGGGAAGAAACGGAACGGAGGATCGTCCTGGCTCTCAATGAGCTTCTGAAGTACGGTACCACGTCCGTGCTGGATCCAGGCGTCACGGGCGACACCATGCGCGCCTATACGAAGCTTTGGGCAACAAAATCGCTCCCTCTCAGGGTGAGCGCGATGCCCGGATGGCATGGGATTTCCTCCATCTCCAGTCCCGACTATGTTAGCCCGGCAGTGGAGGCCGGACTCCAGCCCGGAGTCGGTGACGAGTGGTTCAGGGTAGGCAACCTCAAGATGGCCATAGACGGGGGGCTTGGCTCCAAGACCGCCATGATGCACGCGCCATTCAGGGACAGTTCCCGGTCTACCGTGCCTGCCAGGCTGGATATGAACAGGCTCGGCGCTTACATCTCCGACGCCCACGCTTTGGGCTGGGGCGTAGGCATACACTGCTGCGGAGACCTGGCGCAAGATATCGCTCTCTCCCACATGGTCGACGCGCTTTCCAAGAAGAAGGCCTTGCCTCACCAGAGGCACCATATCGTCCACGGCTACTATCCGACCGAATACGCCCTGGATGTCATGGCCGAGTATGACATTGGCGTCTCGCTCCAGCCGGGATTTATATATGTAGAAGGCGACATCTACCCGGACAACATCGACGAAAGCCTCTTGGCCGGCTTCAAACCTGCCAGGACCTATCTGTCCAGGGGGATCAAGGTCGCCATGAATACCGACGTTGCCTCGGGGCCGTACGACCCGTTCGTGACCCTCTACGGCGCGGTGGCGAGGAAGACCATGGCCGGGCTGGATTTCGGTAATTCCGAAGCCCTGACCGTGAGAGAGGCATTGCGCTGCTTTAGCGCAGGTGGTGCCTACCTCGCCTACAGGGATAAGGAGTGCGGCGTCCTGGCCCCGGGTTACCTGGCAGACATCGCCATCCTCGACAGGGACATCCTTGACGCCGATCCGGAGGAACTCCTCAAGGTGAAGGTGGTCGCAACGGTCCTTGGAGGCGAGTTCGTGCACCTAACTGAGGACGGACCAGAGGTCCCGGCGGAACTCAGGAGGAACGGCTAGGCGGGAGGCTCCTACCGGTACTTGAACAGGATCTTTGCGTGCAGCAGTCTGAGGAACCTCTTCAGCTGGTGGCTTGTCTCCTGTCCCGCGAAGAAGAACAAGGAGAAGGCCTCCCACAGGAACACCCAGCCCCCGATCGATAGCCCCTCGGTGAGGATCGTCGTAAGGAGGTTGGCGGGCACGATGGGCCTTGACATATAACGCACCGTCAGAAACGCGAATGCAGCGACCGCGTAGACCATGGTCTTCTTCCTTATGTCCGCGAGGGAACTCCTTATGAGCGCGATCGAGTAGGAGAAGTTGTTCCTGATGCCCTCCTCGGACAGGCGCTCCTTTTCTTCATCCCGGTTTTCCGCGGGTAGGTAGAAATGAAGCTCAAGAGGATACCGGAGCGGGATGTCGGTGGCGCAGCTTTCGATGAACTGCATGACCTCCGGGTCCAGGTCCCGCCTTTTCACCGGAGAAGGGTCCCAACCGTTGAATATCTCGTTGTAGCTGTTAACCGATACCTCTATGATGAAGCCGTCTGTTTCCGCGTTTGTTTTGTACATTTGTCTAAGGTAGTTCTCTTTTGCCTGTTTGAAGATCTGACTGCCCCCTATCTCTATCCAGAGTGCCTGTACTGCTATTATCCTTATGTTTCCTACTATTTATGGTATCTCTCTTGTCACAGGCTGTAAACCTGGCTCATACTTGGAGAGACACCCTGGTTAAGAGAGTCCACCAGAGAAAGACGAAGCAGGAGACTTGTATCTGAGCCGTAATCGAAAAGCCTTCGCGGAGGGATGATCCAATGTCCGTAGCACCGGACGTCGCCACGGCGGCCGCCGAACCGTCCATGCGCGAAATAAGACGCAACATATTGAACATGGTCTGGCCTGTCGCAGCAGAGAATGTCCTGCAGTTCCTCATAGGATTCGTGAACACCGCCATGGTGGGAAGGCTCGGAGCGGCTACCATCCTGGCAGTGGGTCTTTCCGGCAGAGTCGGCATGTTCGTATGGATTATCTTCAACGCTATCGGGACGGGTACCACGGTGCTTATTGCCCGGGCCGTCGGAGCTGGCGATCCCCAACGCGTACGCCGTGTGGCGCAGCAAGGGCTCCTACTGGCGGTTTCACTCATAGGAGTGGTGGGGTTTGCGGTCTTCACCTTTGCTCCGCCGCTGCTCCTGGTTTTCAAAGCAACGCCTGAGGCCCTACCGATAGGAACCGCATATCTCCGGCTCCTTGTGTTCAGCATGCCTTTCCAGGTTTTGTTCATGGGGATCAGCGCCATCTTGCGGGGAACCGGCAACACGAGGGTCCCTATGCAGATCGCCGTGGTTACGAATATAGTGAACGTCGCCCTGAACTCGCTGCTTATTTTCGGACGCTTTGGGCTCCCTGCCCTGGGGTTCAGAGGACCGGCTGTCTCAACCATCATAGGGCAGGCCGTAGGCGCGGCGATTGCCGTCAAATACCTCCTGAGCAGCCGTTCCGGAGTTAACATGGGACTGCAAGGCTTCTTCTCCTACGATTTCCCGCTCATAAAGCGGATTCTCAGCATCGGTATTCCTTCCTCGGCGGAGATGGCTTTCTGGCAGCTGGCCAGCGTCATCCTCTTTAGGCTCATCAACGGGTTCGGTACTGAGGCCGGCGCCGCCTACCAGCTGGGGCTTCAGGCGGAAGGCATCTCCTACATGCCGACTGCAGGGTTCGCTATAGCCGCAACCGCGCTTGTAGGTCGCTCGTTGGGAGCCCGGAACCCGGGTCTGGCGGACCGGTACATCCGTGAGATCGTGAGGTGGGGGATCGCTCTCACCACGGTAACAACCGCGATACTGGTCTTTGGTCCCCGTGTTCTCATGCGAATACTCACGAACGATGAAGTGGTCATTGCCCTGGGCGCCCAGTACCTCTTGATTATGGGGCTATCCCAGGTCCCCCAGCAGATTTCGGGTACACTCAGCGGTTCTCTGAGGGGTGCCGGCGACACGGTCACTCCCATGATATCCGCCGGCGTAGGAATCTGGGGCTGCCGTATACCCCTGTCCTTCCTGCTCAGTAGGCGGTTCGGCCTTGTTGGAATATGGTGGGCGATAAACCTCGACCAATTTACCCGGTTGGTCATAGTAGGAGCGAAGTACCTCGGCGGGAAGTGGAAAACGAGCGTCGGAGATGGGACCCAGGGGGAGACCTCCGGGGCGTCGCCGGAGATGTAGTCTGGGGACACACGGTAACTGTTCGGGCTCACCTCCTGGACGAGAAGCAAATAGTAGAGGTCGAGTCACCCGCAAACGGTAACTCGACCTCTCGGATTACAGCAGTCTACTTATCCCAGTTCGCGCCTAGAAGAGCGGCGGCCAGCTCCTTCTGAAGCAGCAGCTCTCCGTTACGGACGACTCTCATCCCGTCGCCGGATATCTCGTCGATGATCATCGTCTTGCCGTCGACCTCGCCGAACTCGTACTTGATGTCGATGAGGTCCAGGCCCCTTTCGGCCAAGTGGGCTTTCAGGATAGCCGTAGCTTTCTTGGCGGTTTCTTTCATGAAACCGATCTCCTGGGGCGTGACGATCTCGAGGGCGACGAGGGCATCCTCGGTGATGAGGGGGTCGCCTCGCTGGTCGTCCTTGAGCGTGAACTCCACCAGAGAGGGAAGGGGAGCTCCCTGCTCTATGTACTGCCCGTATCTACGGATGAAGCTGCCCCAGGCCTTCTCCCGGCAGACGACCTCTAGGTTGAACGAGCGGGCGCGCCTCACGATCATTGTGTTCTCTTCGGGACCGGGGGAAACGAAGTGCGTCTCCATGCCGGCCTTCTGCAAGAGCTCGAAGAAGTACATGGTGAGACGGAACGAAGCGTTGCCTTTACCGGCCACTTCTCCGATGACCGTGTTTGCCCCGGCGTCTATCACATTTCCGGTCCCGGTCACGGTATCTTTGAACTTGAGGAGGATGTTTCCGTCTTCAAGCAGCATCACATCTTTTGTCTTGCCGCTGTAGATTTTCTTCACTGGTCTCGCCCCCATGAGTGAGAGCGCATTGCGCGCCCTTATGAGTAGATTTTACCCGATTCTACATAGGGCCCGATGATCCTTCAGGGAGATGCGAAGCCGTGTAACCGCAGGACATTGGCCGGGACCGCTAGAAGCTATCTCCCGGTATGTGGTTCCAGGCGTGAATGCAAGTTAACCTGGGAGGCGCGTCAAATGGCGATATTTCAGGTCGCCTCCGATTTCACGCACGTACAGCTGATTAGCCCTACGAACGGGAGAGGAGAACCTGGCATGAACGTAACAAGACCTTTCAGTTTCGAGATGCCCACAAGGATTGAGTACGGGATGGGTGTTGTAAAGAACCTCCCGGCCGAGGTCTCGAGGCTCGGAGTTCGAAAGGTTATGGTTGTGACTGACGAGGGCGTGCGGGAGGCCCTGGCGGACGATGCTGTTATCCGTCCCCTCAAGGAGGCCGGAACAGATGCGCTTGTCTTCGACGGAGTTGAGCCGAATCCAAAGGACAGAAACGTGGAGGAAGGCGCGTCTATTGCGCGGGAGTACGGCGCGGAAGCGCTGGTGGCGCTCGGCGGAGGAAGTCCCATAGATTGCGCCAAAGCCATAGCAGTCCTTGTCTCTCGCGGTGGCGACAAGATCAAGAAATACGAGGGGAAGACCGCCGTCACCCGACCTGTCCTCCCTTGGATTGCGGTCCCCACCACCGCGGGTACCGGCAGCGAGGTCACTTTCTCGTCGGTCATCACCGATACTGAGGCTAAGTACAAGATGACCGTGAAGAGCCCGCTCATGGCCGCGAAAGTCGCCTTGGTCGACCCGGAGTTGACCTTCACGGTGCCGGCGTTTGTTACCGCTTCCACAGGTGTCGATGCCTTGACTCATGCGATTGAGGCGTATACGGTGACTTGCTCGGAACCCATAAGCGACGCAGTGGCCCTTCAGGCCATTAGCCTTATATCCAGGAGCCTGCGGGACGCCGTCGGCGACGGCCGCAACGCGGAGGCCCGAGACGGGATGATGATGGGCAGTCTCCTTGCGGGGATAGCCTTCAGCCATTCGGATGTGGGTTCGGTCCACTGCATGGCCGAGGCTTTGGGTGGTATCTACGACCTGCCCCACGGAGTTTGCAACGCCATCCTCTTGCCTTACGTCATGGAGTACAACATGGAATACTGCCTTGAGAGGTACGCCAGGGTTGCCCGGGCTATGGGGGTCGGAGAAGACGCCGCTTCGGCGATAGCTGCCGTGAAGGCGCTCTGCCGGGACGTCGGCTTGCCTGCGCTCACTCCCCTCGGGGTCCGAGAGGCCGATCTGGATATGCTCGCTGAGATGTCGGCCCGGAACATATCCACCGAGAGCAACCCGCGGCCGATGGCGAAAGAGGATTACCTCGAGGTGTTCAGGCGGGCGATGGAGTCATAGGTTGGTCTCTTCCAAAGGAGCTCCGGCTGACATGCGAGAACAATGACGAACGTCATACCCTCTGAGAGGAGCCCTATGGAGATAGCCCTAGACAAGCTGTTGTACAGACTTCTGTGCGGCACTCGCGGCAGGTTTAGGTTTAGCCCTGGCCCCGTGCACTGGGATGAGGTCATGATACCGGACCCTGTGTCCGTCTACGTTCATATTCCGTTTTGCCGTTCTTGTGCCCGTTCTGCCCGTACACGAAGACGCTGTACGAGGACGGTCTTGCTGCCAAATACTCGCTTGCCCTAGAGGTTGAGGTCCGGCGGCTCCTTGCGATCTTGGGTGGAAAGAAGATCTCCAGCGTCTACTTTGGTGGCGGGACACCACTCACGTTACTCGACTCGGTGGAGTCGGTTCTGTCTCTGATGAGCGGGTATCTCACTCTCGAAGCGGAGGTTGCAGTTGAGGTTCACCCGCATGATGTCAGTCCGGCTACGATGGAGCGACTCGCCCGGGCGGGAGTCAACATGGTGAGCCTGGGCGCGGAATCGCTGAATGATGACGTGCTTGCAGGCCTGGGACGAAATCACAGCGCCAAAGACGCCCGCTTAGCCCTTCATACACTCTTTGATTGCGGGCGGTTCTCGATCAATGTGGACCTGATCACCGGAATCCCCGGGCAGGGTATTGAGTCGGCGGTGTCAGATATGCTCGTGCTCATGAAAGAAGGAGTGGACCAGGTAGCAGCCTACCCGCTCATGGACTTCTCGTTCACGCGTATGAAGACTAATTTGTCTTGGATGGGGCAGTACAGGCTCCTACGCGATATGGCTTCGGCCGCTAAGGACGCCGGATACCTGCGGACTTCGGTGTGGACGTGGACCAAGCCCGGCTCTCCCAAGTACTCGTCAATAACAAGGGAAGACTACCTCGGCATAGGAGCGGGGGCGGCGACTCACCTTGGCAGGCATTTCTGGGTGAACACCTTTGACGTTGGGGCGTATGTGGAGAGGATGAACTGCGCTCGTCCTAGAAACTGCGGTGGCGGACCGACGGTGGTTGAAAACAGTCTTGCGGTTACCGAGGCGGCAGCGTCCGCGGAATTCCCTGAGTCGAACGTCTCGCCCGTTGCCCTCGGAATCAGGATGGATGACCGGCAATCGGCACTCTACCGCCTGTTCTGGCGCTGCTACGAGGGAGAGTTCGATCTGGACTCGCCGGAAGCGCTGGCAGTACCGGTCCTCCGGCGTCTGGCCAGACTGGCTGAGGTGCTCGGGCTGGCGGTGAGATCGTCATCTACGGTTACCCTTACGGAGAGAGGCTTCTTTCTGTATCACTTTCTCGAGCGATATTACACCAGGAGGTACATAGGGACTCTGTGGCGGCATTGCCGCGAGTCAGCGTTTCCGCAGGAGATCCTGCTCTAGCCAACAGGGAGGACGATGGCTATGGAAAGGCGGGCGTTGGTTGAGATCGCTACGGTTAGCACGGACGTGGAGAGGGAACTTTTGAGGTCGGCCCTTGAGGGCAATGGGATAGACGTGATATTCCGGACACAGCTGCCTCCGGCCACATACCCGGGCTTGGCGTTCATAAAGGTGCTTGTGCCCGAGGACCAGGCGGAACTTGCCCGCAAAGTGCTTAGCGGGGAAGGGGATCCGTGTTCTTGAGTCACTCCCGCCTGATGGCCTCGACCGGACTCACAGACGTCTTTCATTTGCCCGACAATACACAGATAATATTGCCAGGACATTGGAAGGCAGGAAGATGCAGATGTCATTGCCGCATGATGTGAAAGACATCCCTATCAAGAGCCCGAGATCTGCACCAAGCGATATACCACCCAGTGCTAAACGGTTAAGTCACCCTTTCCGCATGTGGGATTCGATAGCCCAGACGCCTGAAGCCGTCCGCCGCTGTCTGGACTCCGAAGCTTCGGAGAAAACCATCGCCGCCGGAAAGGCCCTTTTGGAGAGAAACATCGAAAGGGTTTTTCTCGTAGGATGCGGGACCTCGCATCACGCCGCTATGTCGACGGCATACGCCCTGTACGACCTCACGGATGTAGATGCGGACGCGTGCAATGCGTTCGAATTCACTTCTTACCGGTTGAGCAATGTTTGTGAGAAGACCGGAGTCATCGTCTTTTCGCATTCAGGGAGTACCGGTACCACCGTTCAGGCCCTTCGCGCGGCACGCGAGCGCGGCGCCTTTACCATCTCCTTCACTCATGCGCCCGATTCGCCTCTTGCGCACGGGGCCGACATAGCCATTACCATTGACGGAGGCATTGAGCCTCTCTACCCGAAGACGAGGAGCTACATAGAAACCGCTGCGATGGGTCACCTTCTTGCGACCGGGATGGCGGCCGAAAAGTCGTCGGACAGGCTATCAGAACCAATGGCTCCTAAGTCAGCGCACGATAGGCCTAGCGCAATCAAGCCGCCGGACGAAGGGGCATTGGTGGAGGAGATTAGGCGTATCCCAGATCTTCTCGACTGGTGCCGGCCACTAGAAGGACAGGTGAAGATGCTGGCCGATAAGTATGCGGGGTTCCGTAGAGTGCTTGTCGTTGGCGCGGGACCCAACTACTCGACGGCCCTTGAGATCGCGCTGAAGTTCAAGGAGGCTGTCTTGATAGCGGGTGAGGGATTGGAGATCGAGGAGGCGTTCCACGGGCCTATCGTGAGCCTTGATAGTGGTACGCTGGTTATCGCCATATCCGTCCCGGGGCCCGGCCTTGAGCGGGTGGGTCGCTTCGCGCACGTAGCATCAAGGATGGGTGCCTCCGTACTGAGCGTTGGCCCTGAGCCCTATGAGGGCGAAGGTATTGATACGATGCGGGTACCAGCGGAGGGGATCCGTGAAGCCTTCAGCGGCTCGGTCCTGGTCTACCCGCTTTACATGCTGTCCTACTACAGCGCCCTTGCGCGGGGGAACAACCCGGATAACTTTAGGCTCGAAGAACTTGGGCTTGCCCCGCTGGTCACGGGTTTATGAGGACCTACGAGATCTCAAGAGAATTCGTGAATGCGTTCAGCCGTATTTCAGGAGGCACATCGTGGCGTACTCAAAGCCGTTTCATTAGGTTGAGTCACGTAGCCCGCGTTCTCCTCCTTCTCAGGTCATAGCCAGATGCCGAGGAAGGAGAGATCTGGTATTTTCTGCATGTTTGGCACGAAGTACAAGCCGCCGACCGGGCTTGGTGGTCCGCTTTCGAATACGTGGAGGCTGCTCCTGATTGGGTTCTTCCAAGGGCTGGTCCCGGCGTACGTGATCGAAAGGCTCTTCTGGGAGCAGCGCGGCATCACAATCCAGCAGGTTGTATACTGTGAGATCGCCTACGCGATCGCAGTGGTCCTCTTCGAGATCCCCACTGGCGTACTCGCCGATAAGTGGAGCCGGAAGGGGATGTTGGTAACTCACGCCCTGCTGAACTGCGCCGAGTTTCTCATCCTCATCTACGCGACGGAGTTCTGGCATTTCGCTCTGGTTACCTTCTTGGCGGGTATCGGCACCTCCGCAAAGAGCGGTTCGCTTCACGCCCTCTTGTACGACTCACTGGCCATGTCAGGCAGGCAGGATGACTTCGAAATGCACGTGGGCAGGCTGGGGGCGACCGACGTAGCGGCCACCGTCATAGCGGCCGTTTCCGGTGGCTTCTTGGCGGACAGGTGGGGCTTCGAGCTGAACTACTGGCTGTCTGCCGGGAGCTCCATAGTCGGCCTCATTTTGGCTCTGACCCTTGTGGAGCCGGATATCCGCGGACATAGCCCTTCAGCGATGCCGGTTACCGAGTACGTCGCCCGCTCGGTTGCTTTCCTCCGGTCTCACAGGCAAGTTGCGAGGGTCGTGCTGACGGGGATGGTCCTGGGCGCCTTCATCACCTACCCGGATGAGTTCTGGCAGGTGTACTTGCACAGGCTGTCGGTTCCCATGCGGTACTTTGGGTTCTTCTCGGTTGCCTTATACCTGGGAAGGGGTCCCGCCGGCATCTCCGCCTTCAGGCTCCTCAAGGTGTTCAGGCACGAGACGCTCCTGACTGCAATTGTCGGCCTAACGGCTCTCGCTTTCGCTGTGATGGTCTTGCCCGGCGCTTTGGGGGCCGTCGCCCTGGTCGTGGTGTCTTCGCTGTACGGGCTCGTGGAGCCCATCGTGTCGGGGTATCTCCACCACAGTGTGGACTCACAGATAAGGGCCACCGTGGATTCCTTCCAGTCGCTGGGCGTCAGGGCGGCTAGCATCATCGTTGGTCTCGGGTTCGGCTATGTGGCGACGCATTTCTCCATATTCAAGGGCTTTGGCTTCTTGGCGGTCCTGAGCGCTGCGTACCTGGTCTGGTTCATGATGGCCGTGGCCGGGCAGCACCGGGATACGCAAGAAAAACGCGGGAAGGGCTAGAGACAAGTCTCTAGCCCGCGCCTGAACTCAGGGTTACCTACCGCATTCCCAGCGCCGCAGCAGTCCCCTCATTTCCTTAAGCTCCTGTAGGAACTTATCCGCCTCTCTCCGGACGTGATCGAGCAGGAGCGGGTCAGGAATGGCGCTCAAGAGCCGGCACAGTACGGCCAGCTCGTGCGCCGTTGCTTTGAAGTTCCTGAGCTCGGTGACCCGCTGCGTTACAGTCTCGGTGAATTGGATAACCCGGTTGAAGCACTCAGGGCGCGCTCTTGCCATCGACTTCAGGTCCCTGGCTGTCTCGAGGAGGTCAGAGAAGACCTCCTTGGATGCTTGGGCTTGGGCCAAGAGTTCCCGCTCAGTTGGGTCGAGGAGGGAGATGATGAACTCTATGTGCTCTTTCATTATCCGGAGGAAGAACGATTGTTCACGCAAGATCGCCACCAGAGTGTCGCTGCAGGGCTTGCAGGTTAAGAAGTCGAGGAAATGAACTGCTTCGCGAGTGATGTGGTAGAGGAGCAGGGGATAGAGGGGCCCCCTGAGCTCGCACGTGAGTAGCATCCTCATGAGACTGTGTTTGAACGCGATCAAGGCTTCGACTGCGTGCCTGAGTTCAGCGATGAGGTTTTGGTCCAGCGTCGTCCTTGACCCCACCCGGTCCTGAAGTCCCTGGAACAGCTCATAGAACCTCTGCGCTTCACCGATGAGGTCTTGCCTCGAACACGGGAGGCTCAGTGAGATGAAAAGGGAGTGTTCCTTCAGGATTCTGACCCAGAACCGCACCTCGTTAAGCGCATCCCGCGTATTGGGGAAGGACCCCACCATGCCCGCTCCCAATGCTCCGGCATCCTTGTATTCACTCATAGTACTTCACCCCTGTATTGCGCTCGGTATCGGACAAACCCGGCAAGATAGATCAGCAAGACAGATTCTATAGACCGGTTAGCCCGGCCAGTTCATTCTGTCAACATATTATGTTGACTGAAGTGTGGTGGTGAGGAAGAAGCCGGGATGAGTACAACCGCGGTCATTTAGAGGCATTGGGGAGAGGCGTACAAAATAGGGAAGGGCAAGGCGGACCGGGTCGAGAAAGAGATGAGGAAGAGGCTTTCCGCCCGAACGGGAGACAATACGTGCCACAGGAGGGCGCTACCGGTGAACGAGCAGGTACAGTTTGCAGACCGTCTCGAGTTTAGACGGTGGCTGGAAGAGAACTACGACAAGAGCGGCGGCGATGCTTCGTATCTCAAGATGGAGGTCGGAACCGGTGCAGTGATATCTGTCTGGCTTCAGATATCGTTCCGCTCGACAGAAAGAACTGGCTCGTTCCTACGTGGGTGATATGATCGATAGGTCAAAAAGCATGTATCAGGAACCTTACAGATTAGACGAAACCGCCAAATGCCGTTAGGTAATCGGCTGGGGTCGCGCGTGAACCTGAAGAGAGGAGAGTTTCCGTGATGAAGAGAGCCCTCATTTTCTGCTTGTCGGTCTTGATGATCGTCTCGCTTGTGTCTTGCTCATCTGTGACCCCGCCGGACAAAGTAGTGGAGTCCTTTTTCGCCCACATAAAGGCATCTGAAATGGAAGAGATGCGTGCCCTCCTGGTGGCCCCCGGTTCCCTAGACTCAGATATTGTGGATCTTGACCAGAACGCGAGTGAACCTATTGATGTCCGCAAGCTGTTGGGCAGGATGACCTATGAGGTAGGAGCGGCCAAGGTAAACGGAGATAGGGCTGAGGTTCCGGTGAAAGTAACTGCGATGGACCTGGCCGCGATGATGGCTGTCCTCATGACCGAGTTTCTCCCCAAAGCATTCGAGGCCGCATTTGGCGGGGAGGAACTTGATGTCGAGAGCGAGATGAAGCAGTTCTTCGCGGACGCCGTTGACGACCCCGAAGCCAAGATGGTAACGAACAACATAACGATTCATCTTGTTAAGGTGGAGGACCAGTGGAAGATAGACCTCAACGAAGATAACTCTCTGGAGTTTGTAAACGCAGTAAGCGGAGGCCTTGTGAACTTCCTGAGCGATATGGCTGAGTCCTTCCAATTCCCGGAATAGGGACGTTCCGGCTGTCCAGGATAGATGATGCTATAGGACAAACACCATCTGAACATCATCCGGTTCCTTTTCCGCAAACTTCTGGATTGGATTGTCTGCAATTGAACAACCCATCGCCAGATAATAGTTGACTGTCTCTTCGGAGCGTCGTCCTACCCCTACACCTCGGCGCTGAACATGTAGGCGGTGCTGGGCTTGTCGCAACCATCCAGGAAAACTTGCGCGGTCCAGTACTTCTCGGGGTAAGGGATCATGACGCTCTGCCCGAGTATGATGTTCCTGGTGACGTCGTACATGGCATCGACATCGTATCCCTCGCGCCTGTGCATAGCTTCGGTGTCACCGGTGAAGGTGGCAAACGCAAACTGCGAGATGAAGGGCGGACCGGGCTTGCGGTCGCTCTGCGGCACGAAGTCGAAGTAGACAAATCCTTCAGGCACGGGGGTATCCGCCCTCATGAACCGTCCCCAGAAACCGTGCGACGGACCAACATCCACGTTTTTCCCATAGTGATGCATGAGGAAGACGTCAAAGTCCCAGCCTGACTTGTACTCGTCCATGGCGTCCAGGAGCCCGAACAGGCTCTTGCGGCCCTCGGCTTCCTCCACGCCGGTGTCTTCCTTTCCTATGAAGCGCATTGCTGGCAATGTCTTGTACTCAAAGCTGTTCACCTTGAAGCCCTTTTGCTGCTTCTCAACCACAGCAGGCATGAACAACGCCCACTGCACGCATGCGTCTAAGTCCTTGAGGCAGTTGATGTAGCCGTACACATCCACATGGTTGACGCCCTCGGGGCCTGTCTTCTCTCCTGCGACCAGCTCCCGGATGCCCCGGTCCCGCATAATAGAGAAGTCCGCGAAAACCTTGCGCACTATCTCGGTCAGGCGCTCATCGTGAGATACGCCCGACAGCGCTTCATCAAACCGGTCCAACGCCCTGAACACCGCCGGGTTTACCACGCCGGACGGCTCCAGTTCGGCCAAGTAGGCCCGGAGCTGCGCGTTTTGCTCCTTAAACCGCCCAAGTACACCCTGCATAAGAATCTGCTCGTTTTCGGCGAGTTTGTCGTCCGTCCATTCGGCATCGTCTCGCATCCAGTCGATCAGTGCGTCGAAGACACTTGGATTCTGTCCCCTGGCCTTTGCCGCCCAGCTAACGAGCCTGTTGTACTTCTCAGCAGCCGTCAGTTCCTTGCCCTTCTGTCCTTCGATGTCGCTCCAGTAGAACTCATCAACCAGCCTGCGTGACATTTGAAAGCCTCCCTGAATGGTGATGTGGATAGAGAGTGGGTGGAATACCTTGACCCTACCCTTCTGCACTTTAGAGGGCGGAACGCCATGGAACCGGGTAAAGGCTCTTGAAAAGCTCTCACGTGTCTCATACTTATACCGCTCAGCGACATCCGCAACCCGACTTCCGCGCAGCAGGTCCTGTGCGGCCAGGCTCAGCCGCCTGTTGCGGATGTACTCGCCGACGGTCAGACCCGTGACCAAGTGGAAGAGAAGCTGGAAGTGGGAGCCTGACGAGTAGGCTTGGCCCGCTATCTGGTCAATGCTTAGGTCGTCGGTCAGGTGACTCTCAATGTACTGAATGGCCTTCGACAGGCGCTGTACCCAGTTCACAGGCTGCCTCCTCTCAAGGAGATCCTATATCTACTGGGACCAACAAGCCATGTCTTGGAATACGAAGATTTGTCCTGCACAGAATCGTCGATCGGGAGGAAGTCCGCGCACTGTTCGCCATTGTCTATGCAACCAACCCAGTTCACTTGCGGTGTAGCGGTTCGAAGCCCCTGTCCTTGAACCAGTGATCGAAGTGAGCCGACACGTCAGCGCCAAGCGATAGGCCAAGTTCACGGACGAAAGTGTCGTAGTCGATCTCACGTCCCGCATGCTTCCGGTATACAGAAGACAAAGCCTGCAGGAGAGAGCCCCGGCCGACCGATGCCTCAAGATCCCAAAAGGCCCAACTTCCTTTGAGGTACCACTGCACATAGTGGTAGTCGTTGTAGGTGAGTGAAGTTATGGGCCGTTCATCCTTTGCAGGTTGTTCGTTGATCCGGGGAACGTAAGATTCGAAGAACTTGCCAGCGAGGCCGGGGCTATTGAACATAACTTCGCCAGGATATTCTGCAGATACTGCGTTATCCGCTTGTGGAGTACCCTTCGGGCTCTAAACTGCCCGCAACCTGAAACGGCGGCCGGCCTGCGTCAGCTTTGTACGACCGCCTTATCTATTAGGTACTCGACGACCTTCTCGCTCAGCACAACCATCTTCAGGTACGGCATGCCCAAGGTCTTCGCGTATTCCGTGTACTTCTCAAGCCCGAACTGCTTGATGAAGTAGTCGTCCACGTCGCTGGCGCTAACTGAAATGGGGGCATCCTCGGCGATCGCCTGGATGATGAGGTAGAACTCAGCGGCTTCCTTGGTCTCCTCCGAAGCCGCGACAAGCAACTCGTTGACGGTGGCTATGCCCAGGTATTGGGCCAGGAACGCCTCGAGTGTCAGGCCGTATGCGTCTGCATAGCGCTGGTAGTAGAAGACCAGCGAACCACGCTGGTACTCAAGGACTTTCTCAGGCACATCCGAGACGACTGAGTTTTCAACGATGTACTCACGAACGAACTCGCTCATCGCAGTCTTCCGCAACCCAGTCTCAATATCGGTGTTCATCTCGGTAACCGTCTTCCAACCGTAGGTCTCCGACAGGTTGTCCTTGACGAACTTGTCAGTTAGCTCAGGATAAACCTTTTCGACGATGTAGTTCAGCGTCACCGCGAACACGGCGTCCTTACCCTGGAGGTCTTCCTTGAAGTAGTCCTCGGGGAACGTCACTTCGACATCAAAGGACTCGCCGGGGGTGTGGCCGATGAGCTGCTCGAGGAAGTCGTCAATGTAGCTCGTGACTCCGATGGTGACGTCCGTGCCTTCGCCATTGGTGCTGCCGCCATCGAACGCCACGCCGTCCACCCGGCCGGTATAGTCGATGTTGACCGTGTCGCCGTACACCACCGGGCGGTCGGTGACCTCTTTGGTGGTGATGAAGTCATCCAGGATGTAGTCGAGCTCGGCCTTAATGGACTCTTCCGAAACCTCGTAGATCTCGTTTGGCACAGGTATTCCCGCATATTCGCAAAGATCCACATAGTCGAGCGCCTTGATGCCCTCAAAGAAGCCGCTATCGAGGATGCCCTTGCTGGGCGAGAAGCCATCGGTGGCCTTCGGTCGGCCGAAGCATCCGGCGCTAGTTAGGGATAATGCAGCGATAAGGATAGCAATCAGTATGGTTTTCGATGTTCTCATGGTCTCGCCCCTCAATCTCGGCCATCTGGATGTCCTGGGTATCCGCGACATCGCAGACGCGTCTAGGATGTATTCCTGCTCAGGGTCGCAAATGCCTTCCTTACTGTACATGACGGGGCGATGGAAAAAAGTGAACGTTTAGTGAACGGGGCCCGCACGATCCTCTCCGGAACGAGGTTTTCGCCGGCACGAGATCCTCTCGGCGCGAGATCCTCCATGCACGACATCCTCGCCTGGAGGTATGAGTAGTACGGTGACAGAATAGACATCCAAATCGCGGAGCGGTGGAGCGACCAAGGGTTCGATTCAATTTCCCTAAGGAGTCACTGTGATAGAAACTAAAGCCCTAGTGCGGGGGCGTATTGACCGGGAATTCGAGGCTATCCTTAACTACCCGATGACCGTCGTAGCGGCGCCAATGGGGTATGGGAAGACCACGGTTGAATATGTGCAGCGACTGACCATGCAAAGGTGCAAATAGCGAAGGATCAGTGTGATCGCGCAGGCCATGAAAGCTGCTGAACCGGCACTCTGGATTGGGAATTACACAACACCGTCGGTAATTTCCCTAAAAACAGTTGGTGCCGGAGGTGGGAGTCGAACCCACACGCGGGGCTACCGCACACGATTTTGAGTCGTGCATGACTGCCAGTTCCATCACTCCGGCACGAAGCGATCTTTATTTTAGCACGAAGGTCTGCGTTCCCACAAGGAAATGTACCTTCCGTCCGCGACCCGCCCCGATTCCAGCTCCACCTACCCCGCCGCCACACTGTTCCCCACAAACTGGCTGTTGTACAACTCCGCGTAGAACCCTTTCTTCTCCAGGAGCTCCCGGTGAGTCCCCTGCTCCACGATATCGCCCTCATCCATGACCAGGATGTGGTCTGCATCGCGGATGGTCGAGAGGCGGTGGGCTATCACGAAACTGGTCCGCCCTCGCATCAGGTTCTTCATGGCCCTCTGTATTTGCACCTCGGTGCGGGTGTCCACACTGCTGGTCGCCTCGTCCAGGATGAGAATGGCAGGGTCGGCCAGCACCGCGCGGGCGATGGTGAGGAGCTGCATCTGCCCCTGCGAGAGGTTGGACGCGTCTTCTTTCAGCACCGTATCGTAGCCGTCGGGCAGGGTCCGGATGAAGCGGTCGGCCAACGCCGTCCTAGCGGCCCGGACGATCTCCTCCTCCGAAGCGCCGGGCTTTCCGTATGCAATGTTCTCACGGATGGTCCCGCTGAACAGCCAGGCATCCTGAAGCACCATCCCGAACAGGGTCCTTAGGTGGCCTCGCTTCATATCGCGGATGTCCACTCCGTCAACGGTGATCTTGCCGCCGTCCACCTCATAGAACCGCATGAGCAAATTGACCAGCGTGGTCTTCCCGGCGCCGGTGGGACCGACGATGGCCACGGTCTGGCCTTCCTTTACGTCGATGTTCATGTCGTACATGAGAACGGTATCCGGCGAGTAGCCGAAGCGTACGTGCTCCACCTTGACCTCACCCCGGGGCTCCTCCAACACGGCGACATCTTCCGGATCAGGCCGTTCCTCTTCTTCGTCGAGCACCTCAAAGACTCGTTCCGCAGCGGCCACTGTCGACTGGATGATGTTGGCGATACTCGCGACCTGCACGATGGGCTGTGTGAACTGGCGGGAGTATGTCATGAACGCCTGGACATCTCCAATCTCCAGCGCCCTCCTGGCGACGAAGAGACCTCCTACAACGCACACCCCGACGTAACCGATGTTGTTGACCAGCGCCATCAGGGGCATCATGATGCCCGAGACGAACTGGGCCCGCCACCCGTAACTCGTCAGTTCTTCGTTGATCTCCCTGAATTGATCGATGGACGCCCGCTCACGTCCGAAAGCCTTTACAATACGATGTCCCGTGTACATCTCCTCGACGTGTCCATTGAGCTGTCCGAGCGCCCTCTGCTGTCCGGCAAAGTAACGCTGCGAACGTCTGGTTATCTGCGCCGTTATCACCACCGAAAGGGGCATCGTGGCCAGGGTGATGAGGGTCATGACGGGACTTATGGTGATCATCATTGCCAGCACGCTTATTAGTGCGATCAGCGAGGACATGGCCCTTGCCAGGCTCTCCTGAAGTGTTGAGCTCACCGTATCCACGTCGTTGGTGACCCTACTCAGGATCTCGCCGTGTGTCCTCGAGTCGAAGTACTTGAGGGGTAGCCGGGCAAGCTTGGCCTGAACCCTTTTCCGCATGTCATACACTGTTTTCTGGGCCACTCTCGCCATCGTGATTTGCTGGACGAACACAAACAGGGAGCTGACGACATACAAACCCGCCAGTGTCGCTAAGATGCGCCCAACCGCCGCGAAGTCGATTCCCGGGCTCGGGGCGCCCGACATCTTGCGCATCATCCCGTTGAACACCTCAGTCGTGGCCCGACCCATCACTCGCGGAGTAAAGGCATTCAGCACGGTGCTGAGGATAGCGAACACCGTGGCCAGCACGAGCGTCCACTTCTGTGGCCCGAGGTAGGCTATTAGGCGCGTCAAGGTACCCCGGAAATCTCTTGCCTTTTCCACGGGCCGGGCGAAAGCCGGGCCGTGTCCGGGGCCTCTCGGACTGCGCCGGGACCCTGCCGGTCCTCCGGGACCTGGTGGAGTCTTGGCGGACCCTTCCGCCGTTCCCCCCGGCCCGCGATGGGCTCCGGCAAGTGCTCCCTGAGCACCACTAGGTTGGGCAGATCCTACGGGGCCGGCGCCGGCACGGGCTTCGGTGGTCTCCGCCTCTCGCCCGGCGGCGTGAGCCACAGTTCGGGAAGACTCTTCTCCACGCGTGGCGCTCATGCTATCTCCTCCTCCGACATCTGGGACAGGACGATTTCCCTGTACACGGGGTTGGTCTTGAGGAGCTCCCTGTGAGTCCCGTTCCCCACGATGCGTCCCCCGTCGAGGACCAGGATGCGGTCCGCGTCCATGATGGTGCTCACTCGCTGGGCCACAATGATGACGGTGGCGCCTTGGGTTTCTTTTCTGAGAGCTGTCCTCAGCCTGGCATCGGTCCTGAAGTCCAGGGCGCTGAAGCTGTCGTCGAAGATGTAGATGGCAGGCTTCCTCACAATGGCTCTGGCTATGGAGAGGCGTTGCTTTTGTCCTCCTGAGAAGTTGGTGCCTCCTTGCGCCACCGCGGACTCGAATCCTTCGGGCATCTCGGTCACGAAGTCTGCCGCCTGGGCGATCCGGCAAGCGTGGACAATTTCGTCAAGAGTTGCGTCTTCCTTGCCGTAACGGATGTTTTCGGCGATTGTCCCGCTGAAGAGCACAGCCCTCTGAGGGACCAGCCCGATAAGGCTCCGGAGGTCCTCTTGCTTCATTTTGCGGATGTCGGTCCCGTCCACCAGAACGGCTCCCTCGTCTACGTCGTAGAAGCGGGGGATCAGGTTGATGAGTGTGGATTTTCCTGAGCCCGTGCCTCCGATGATTGCCGTGACTTCGCCCGGCTCGGCTGTGAAGGTGATATTCCTCAAGGCCGGTTCTTCGGCTCCCGGATAGCTGAAGGTGACATCCCTGAATTCGACACGCCCTCGACCGGGGAGAGAGGGGTCTTCCGGCGAGCCTATCTCAGATGCTTCGGGCAAATCTGCGGCTCTGCCCGGTGGAGGGGATGATGCGAGAGGCGCAGCTCCCGGTTCAAGAGACGTGGTGTCCGGCCCGAGGGACGCAGTGCATGGTTCAATAGGCGCCTCTGCTGGTGGAATGCGTATAGACTCTGGTTCACGGGATGGATTGGGTTCAGCCGGGGTAGCAGTCGGCCTATCGGAGGTGTAGTCGGATCCGGCCGGCGCAGCGTCCGCCCCACATGGCGGATCGACTATCTCAGGCACGCTGTCCAAGACCTCGACGACCCTGTCGGCAGACGCGGCTGCTCGCGGGAACATGACAAACATGAATGAGATGTTGAGCAGGGAGAACAGTATCCTCATTGCGTACTGGACGAAGGCCATGAGCCCGCCCACTTCGAGGTTGCCGGCTTCGACTCTGTGGCTTCCTATCCATATGAGGCCGATCATCGTGAAGTTGATGGTCAACATGATGAGAGGCATCATTGACGCCATGATCCGGCTCACTCTGAGATGGGTTTCGACCAAGTCCTTGTTGGCCGCGTCAAACCGCTCCGCCTCGTGCTCCTCACGGTTGAAGGCCCGCACGACCCGGATTCCGGTTAGGTTCTCGCGCAGGACCAGGTTGAGCCTGTCGATTTTGGCCTGGATGGCCCTGAAGAGGGGCATCCCCCTGCGTATTCCCCAGGTCATAAAGAGGGCGAGGAAGGGGAGGGCCCATATAAGCGTAAGGGACAGGTCGGGGTCCATGGACACCGCCATTATGACCCCGCCCACCGCCATGATGGGGGCGCTCACAACCATCCTGAGAGTCATCAGGACGACCATCTGGACCTGGGTTATGTCGTTGGTGGTTCTGGTGATGAGGGAGGCGGTGCCAAACTTATCGAATTCACGTAGGGAGAAAGACTCCACCCGTGAGAAGACCCTGTCGCGCATGTCCTTGCCGAAGCCTGTGGAGATCCTCGAAGACAAGTACCCGGCTCCGATGGCGCAAGTCATCCCAATGAAAGCGACTAAGAGCATCCGGCAGCCGGTTAGAAGAATGTACTGCGTATCGCCTGCGGGAATCCCCAAGTCGACGATGTTCGCCATGAGCGTCGGCAGAGACAGCTCTGAAAGAGACTGAAGGAGAACGAGAGACAAGCATACTGCTATACGGGCCGAATAAGGACCCAGATGACTGAACAGTCGACGCACCGATCACCAACTCCCCTTGATCGAGAAACCGACAGTTTTCTTGGGAACTGAAGCCTTACGCGAACGAAGTCTTACGCGAACTGAACCTTACACGGCTCCAAGGCTCACAGCGTTCATCGTAGTCACTCTTGCGGACCTTCCTGGACTGCCATCTTCAGGGCTTCGAGGGATTCAATAATCAAATCCAGTTGCTCATCAGGCAATCCAGAGATGGCCGCCGAAACGCTCTTAAGCACCTCATTCAGCATCCTATGAAAATGGGCCTTCGCCTTGTCGGTGGCAAAGAGGCGGCTCAAACGCTGGTCCGAGGGGTCGGACCGCTTTTCGACGAACCCCATCTCTACAAGTGTCTCAACCGCCTTGGAAACGTTGGATTTGGCGAGGCCCGTAATCCGCGAGAGCCCGCTTACGGTAACGCCGGGATGGTGATCGACTTCTCGCATCACGATGGCAGCGGGCCTTGCCAACCCGTGTTCATGCCATGCCGTCCGGGCCAGGTCATGAAGGGCCTTGTTCACATCCTTCAAGAGAGTGAGGAGCCTTTCGGCGCGCTCCGTTCCCGGGAGGCTGCAATGTCTCTCAGCCTGGCTCGTCTTCACGGCTTCCCCTCCTTTTCCTTGTACATCTTGCTTGCACATCGGATCCAGGCACTCGGACGCCTGGCACCCCGCTCCACCGTCTGACATTGTGCGAAATAACGTCCCGGAGAGAACGTTCTCTTCAGAACGAATTGAGTATGGCACAAGAGGAGTGGGTACGCAATATGTTCGGAGAGGGAAGGAAATTCGTGAAAAAGCGGGCATCCTTTGCCAGAAAGAGGTATAATACATACAAGGCTGAGTTTAAGGGGAAACGCTCTTGGTTATTTGGGCCGCAAACGAGAACCGGGGGACGAACCTAGGATAACCGGCCGGTAAAGAAAGGATAGTGGTAGAGTGACCAAGAGACTGTATTTCGGAAACCTCAGCTGGGACGTGACTGATGACGATTTGACTAACGCAGTCGCGCAGTACGGCCGGGTCATTTCGGCGCGGGTAGTTACCGACCGTGAGACGGGTAGATCGCGCGGATTTGGCTTTGTCGAGGTTGATGAAGCCGATGCCCAGAAGGTCATCGACTCGATGAACGGCATGAGCTGGTATGGACGGAACCTCACTGTGAACGAGGCCCGCGAGAGAGAGCAGCGGCCGTTCGGCGGCCCCAGAGGTGACAGGAGAAGGTACTAGGCACCAGGATCGGCATTGAACGATACCGAGAGTACCAAGAACGATGCCATGACTGGTACCAAGACTGTTGCCAAGACTGGTACTAAGATTGTTACGAAGACTCGTACTAGGATCGGTATCAAGAGGTGCCGCGAGCGGTGTCAAAGGCGCTGCTGGGAACGCTCTTAGCGTTTAGGGAGCGTTGAACGGATATCGGATACGGAAGCCGGAATGGGGAACCCAAACCGGCTTTTCCATTTCCGCGCGAATCTGATGCGCCCGGTTGCTTGGCGCCCGTAGTCCGGCCGTTCCGGCATGAGACATTCTTACTTAGCTCATCCTTGCCGGAGACCGCTATCAGTGCCGCGGATTCTTCTCCCGGTCGGTCCCGACCTGACTATGGAAGATTCTCTCCCGAGAGCTTTCTTTGCTTTTCTTGCCCCTCTTGCCTTCCTTGTTCCCCTCGTCTTTCTCGACTCCTTGGCTGAGGACCTTCACCCGACTGTGGACTTCTGTGACTCCTCTGGCCTTTGAAGCCGCTTCCTTGGCTGCGTCAACTTCCGCAGGGTCGTCAGTGTTCCCGACCAGAGTGACGACACCCCTATCAACCTTGGCGCCGATGTTTTCCGTGCTTACATCGGGGTGAGACTCAAGCTCCTCTGAGACTTCGAATGCGACTCCTTTGTCCGTTATGGGACCGTCCGTGCTGACGGCAATAGATGCGTCTACCTTCGCAATGCCGGGGATGCTGCGTGCCAGCTCTTCCGCACGCCGCTTTTCCGAGAGGGAGTCGACAATTCCCTGGATCTGAGCCTCCCGCTCCACAACATCGGCCCGCAATCCATAGGCCCCCAGGTTTGGGTCCGAATCAAGGACGTTTCTCAGTTGTTCCTTGAGTTGGTCATCCACCAGGTCCGGGCTGAGCCCCTTGGCTCCTCTCACGGTGCTCGGGACCCCTTGGTTTCCGGTATCGATGTGAGCCGCCCTGAATGCCCTGGTATCCCTGCTATCCCCTGCACCGCCGGCGTCCTTGGCAGATGTGGTACTTCGCGCATCCGCGGTGTCCCTGGCAACACTGGCATCGTGGGCGTTCCTGATAACCGTGGCGTGCCTGCCGTCTCTGCCTTCCCTGTTGTCTATCCGAGAGATCCGGTTCCCTTTACCTTGTCCGTCCTGCGTGTTATCTGGACCGCCACCATCATCTGAACCCATTTGTACCGGATGCCGGCCAATATCCGGGTCAGGCATCATGCGTTCCCCCTTCTCTTTAGTTATCTTTGAGGGTTCGCCCGTATATTCACCTGTGGCTGACCAATGAGCCGGGGTGTCCCGGCTGGAACCAATTGGACCGCTTGACCCGCCTGTCAGAACTGACCAAGGGTCCCCCGTACTCGCGCCACCCGCTCAAGAACCGCGAACACCGCATAGCCGAAAGCGGGGAGGACGATGGCCGATATGCCCAGTATCCAAGCCTCCGTCGACGGCGGGACTACGGTCGGATACCCTGAGACTGACCACCTGAGGAGGTCCAGTCCGTGGGTAAGCGGGATGGCCAGACTGACCTTCCGCAAGACAGGAGGGAGCACCGATACTGAGAATGTGCTTCCCGCCAAGAGGGGCAGCAAGCAATCCCACGCGTAACTGAAGAACGCCGACCTGAAAACCACAAGCGCTCCGGCGAGCACAAGCCCGTAACCGTACACGACCAGAAGGTCCAGGGCAAAGATGGCCAGGGTGCGTGGCCAGTTGGGCCCGAGGAAGCCCGAGACGCCGAAAAACACGATCCCAAAGGTGATTGTGGCGACGGCATTCATGGTGGACCGGATGAACTGGTAAAGAGCATTACCGGTGAGGAATGCCCACCGGGATGCCGGAGTGATGAGGACCGCTTCGGCTGTCCCGCGCCTCATCTCGGATTCAATGCTGAACCCCAGGCTGAGCTGGCCTTCAATGTAGGTCCAGAGGACCGTCGATACGAGGAGGAATGAACGGAAGTCAGAAGCGGCATCCGTGACCGCCCCGCCGGATGCAATCGTCTGAGCAGTAGCCGAAACGGAGACGGCCGGCCCCGCGGCGACGGTTGAGAACGCCTTGGCCATGAACATCACCACGGCGAGTGAGGCCAGTGGCGATATTGGCCACATATAGAACGCCGCCGGGTAGCTCTTCCAAGATATCCACCTCTGTCGGACGACGGCCCCTACGATTCTGAGCTCTGCCCAAAGCCGTCTCAAGGCAGTACCCGAGTTAGCACCCAAGTTGGCACCCGAGTTATCGCCCAGGTTAGGACCCGAGTGAGCACCCGAGTTAGTTCCGGAGTTAGTGCCCGAGTCAGTACGGAAGTCAGTACCCACTGAGAGCCCCCCTTTTCCTGGTGAGTGTCTCGAAGATCCTGAACACGAAGTAGCCAAACAGGGGGAAGCCCACCGCCATGACAGAAAGGACGGTCAGCTCAAGCTTAAGATCGCCCCACGTGCTGCCGCTAATCATGACAGACCGGAGAGAGGTCAAGACCCAGGATAGGGGCGTCACCCTGGCCATCCCTCTCAACCAGACAGGAAGGACCGACAGCGGGAACGTCACCCCGGCGAGTATCATGACGGCTCGATTGACCAGGTCCACCAGATGCGTCGCGTCCCGGAGGAACATGACAAGCCCTGCGTAGACGAATCCAAGACCATACATGGAGATCCAGGACAGTGCGGCTACCGTGACGAGGAGTGGCCAGTTCACGCTCAGGGGCAGTCCGAAAAACAGGTGGACCAGCAAGAGGACTGAAAGCGCCATGGTCAGGTTGATCAGCGAGTTCGCGGCTGCGTTGCCCAAGGCGAGAAGCCAACGGGGGGCAGGCGTCAGCCAGAGTTGCTCAAAAGAGCCCTCTTCCTGTTCGTCCCTGAAGGAGAACCCGACTTCCCATAGGAGATTCGTGACCCAGTCCCAAAGGCACGCGCCGATGGCGATAAAGGCGATGTATTCGGTCGTACCTGCCCAGCGGCTGAACGCTTCCGCTCCTTGGGTTCCGGGACCCGAGAAAAACCGCGCTTGGTAGATGTAGGGCAGTATGCCGAGGAACGGAGTGACAAACCAGTGAGCGAACTGGAGACCGTAGGCGGCTTCCTGCAAGAGCTTCTTCCGGGCGAGCGCAAGAGCCATGCGGAGGTGAGCGGCTAAGAACAGTCCGCCGTGCTTACCCATCTGCCGTCGCCTCCTCGTCCGCGGTGATCTCCACGAAGATGTCCTCAAGGTTCGGTTGCTTGACGGCGCACTCCACCATCTCCCAACCGTGCTCAAAGAGCGCGGCGGTAAGCCGGGGGATGTAGGAAGCTGCCCGTGGCCCCTTGGATGTCACTGTCCAATCTCCGCCGTTGGCGGCGCCTTCGACACTGATCCCGCAACCCACCAAGAGCCCCCGGATTAGGGGGACGGGAGATCTCTCGGGGCGGGTGTCGTCGGAGACTGCGGCTGCTGCCTTCTCATGCGGCGCTCCGGCGGCCGGCAAACGGCATCGGATTTCCACGATATCGGCGGCGCCGCTTCGCTTTCTCAGGCCGTCCGGCGAGTCGACCGCCACAAGCTTTCCTTTGTGAATGATGGCGACGCGGGAGCACAGGTCTTGGGCCTCTTGCAGGTTGTGCGTCGTGAGGAGGACGGTATGGCCTAGCGACGCCAGTTCCTTCACAAGGCTCCTCAGGGACCGCGCGGAGTGGACGTCCAGACCTCCGGTCGGTTCATCCAGAAACAAGACCGGCGGATTGTGGAGGAGCGCCCTTGCCAGCGCCAATCGCTGCCGCATCCCCGTGGAGTAGTTCTCAACCCGCTCATCGGCCCTGTCGGACAGGGAGACGATTTCGAGCACCTCAGGTATCCTGGTTTTCTCGCGCCTGGGATCCACACCGTACATGGCGGCGAAGAAGCGCAAGTTCTCCCTTGCGGTCAGTTTCCAATAGTGGTTTCGCTCGCCGGGCAAAACACACCCGATGCTGGCGCGAACCGCGGTAGGTTGTCGAGCCACATCAAAGCCCGCCACCGAGGCGCGCCCCGACGTAGGCTCAATCAAGGTGCTCAACATGCGGATGGTTGTGGTCTTTCCGGCGCCGTTTCTGCCCAGCAGCCCGAACAGCTCGCCCGGCTCGATGTCCAGGTTGAGGCGGTCGACGGCAACCAGTTCCTTCCTGGACGCTTTCGCTCCTTCGCCCGAAGTCGACCGGACGCGGAACACACGTGTTAGATCCTTGGTCACGATGCCCTGGCTCGTTTGTAGGTTGGACAACTAAAGTCACCTCCAGATTGCTCCGGAGAGACTTGCCGTGACGATCGGGTCGCTATGGCTAGATCCTCATGGCGCGGGGCTCCTGCCTTTGCAGGCGGTCCTCCTCGAGCTGAGCTGTTCTTGTCGCCAGCTCCACCTTGCGCAGTGGCTTCTTGATCATTTGTCCCTGCTAGTGGACCAGACGGCAGGCGCTCCTACTTTGGTTGCTGCTATGTGGGCATCGGATGGTGTTTGTTGAGTATGGCCGCATCTGCGCCGTCAGCGCTGGGTTTGTTGTCCGGGCTGATAGAGCCCCGGGCTGCCTCTCCGGATTTTGGGTGTTAGCGCTCAAAGACGGTGGAGAGGAGCATCCCGGCACCTCCTTGCCCGTTGTTTTCTGGTTTCTTGATCTCCTGGTTTCCTGGCTTCTTGGCGAATCGCTCCGCAGGAGGCTCGCCAAGCGTCACGCCAACCATTATATGGGTTCAGGCCCGAGCATTCAAGATAGGTCTTACCGCTGTGTCACGGGACAGTGATATTGTCACCCCATAACGAGACAGAGAGAATGTCACCATGGCGAGAGGAGACGTGTTCTTGTCTACGAAGGAAGCGAGAAGAGTCTACGTCATGGAACGAGTGGTA
>Ga0134103_1000084_pt1 | contig 121412 bp, 110 predicted proteins | sample 14_taG_2_FD_94445 | JGI IMG/M metagenome (GOLD analysis project Ga0134103, IMG submission 94445) | Switchgrass degrading microbial communities from high solid loading bioreactors in New Hampshire, USA - 14_58_20_212_A1 metaG | ecosystem: Engineered > Bioreactor > Semi-continuous > Anaerobic >...
CGTTAATCTGGAACACTGGGTTGATAAGATAGGATTGACAGGAACACTGGCCAAAGTTCCGGGTGGTGTCCTAATGACAGCAAGGGTCAAATACAAGTATGAGATGGGCACTCTGCATGTGGGTTATACCTATAACAGCTATTTGGAGACCAACAAGCTCATCGTTGGAGCTGGTCTATCCTACTAGCCGAACAAAAACCAACATTGAGCACCTCTTAAAAGGGGTGCTTTTTTGATACCTGAAACCAAGGAGGTAGAAAAATGACTGATCGGATTGAACAAATCGAAGCGAGAATCACTGCCATTGAAAAGAAGTTAGCTGCCCAGGAGGCCGAGGCCGCTGAGCAACTGGGGAGGTTGAAAAATCCTCAAATAGATCTAAGCGACATTGAGACTGGGTCTGCCTACTTCAAGGGACATATCACAGGTCGTGAACCTTGATTTTAGAAGCGAGAAGCCACCCGAGTAATGGGTGGCTCAACCTATTCGTTCAGTACAAATTCAATCGAATGCACTTCACTCCACTTTGACTTGACTGTGGTATTTGCTCTTTCATCAATTAGTGTAATATCGCCGTCTTTCTCAAGCCCTATTTTGAAGTAATCTAATATGGGCACACCGGCTGGAATATGGAGATCATCGGTTGTCAGTGTGATCCCTGATTTTAGATTTACTTTGATTTTCATTGAAAACACCTCCCCTCTCCGAGATTCGGTAAATCTTGACAACTGCCAACTTCTACACGCCGGGAGGGGATCCTGTTTTGCCTGTTAGAGGGGGCGATAGCATACAGAGAGACAAGACAAAACATCTATTGGCCGGACTGGCCCTGTCGCTTTTGACAGGGCTTTTGTTTTGCCCAATTGTAGGCTTGGCCACGGCAGCAGTGGTAGGAGCGTTAAAAGAGATCATCTAGGACTGGCTGCTCAAAAAGGGAACGCCTGAGTTTTTGGATTTTGTGGCCACGGTGGCGGGTGGGGGCCTCGGGGCCGTGATACTACATGCAGCGAGGTGATGCGGATGGAACTGGAGCAAAGAGTGACCAGACTTGAGGAAAGACAAGTGGCGGTGGAAAGGGATATCAAGGAGATTAAATCGCAACTCAACGAAACGGCCAAAAAGGCCGACATGGAGCGCCTGGAGAGGACACTCAATGAACGGGACGCCAACTACACCAGACACCTGTGGAAGCTCATTTTCATTCTAATCGCCGTATTCACGGCTATTACCTTGGCAGCCGTGGGACTGAGCGTGACGGACGTATCCTTGCCTAATGTACTGGGGGGCCACTGATGCACGTAACGTGTCCAGAGTGCGGTGCGCTGATAGAGGTGCATGGTAGGTGTATCGCTTGTTATTGTTGCGGCTATGAGAGGTGTGGACTAGCAGGGCTAGAGGTGGTGAGTGATGGTCAAACACACCTTGGAGGACCAACTGATACTGCACGAGGGCTTGAAGCTAAGGACGTATCGGTGCCCAGCAGGGTACTGGACTATCGGAGTGGGGCGTAACCTTGAAACCAAGTCTTTGAGCAGGGGCGAGCAGCAGTACATTTTGGGGTGCGACGAGCTAACCCCCCAACAGGTAATCAACATCCTAAAGCGGCGTGGGATTACAAAAGAAGAAGCCCTGGTGTTACTTGCCCACGACATTCAGGACTGCGAGCAGGATCTAAGGCAATTTGAATGGTTCGACCGCCTAGACCCGGTGCGCCGGAAGGTTGTCCTTGATATGCGGTTCAACCTGGGCCCGGGTGGGTTCCGCGGGTTCAAGAAAATGATTGCCGCCCTGGCCGCGGGCGACTACAAACAAGCCGCCGCCGAAATGGTCGACAGCAAGTGGTATCACGAAGTCGGCAACCGCTCCAAGCGGCTTGTCAGGATGATGGAGTCTGGTGAGGATTACGACACATAAAAAGGAGGTTTGACAGATGGAACAGTTCCTGAATTTCCTGTTTCAGCCCGAAGTGTTGGGCGTTATTGCTGTTGTCATTGTGTTTGCTATAGGACTGTGGGCGCGCAAGTACCTCAACCACTTCCGCGTAGTCTTTCAGGTCTGGCACTACGTGGAGAAGATGGGCATCTTGGCCAATCTGAAGGGTTACGAGAAGCTTGCGTTGGCCATGGACGTGTTCCAGGACCGGTTCTACGAGCAGTTTGGAAAAGAGCCGAAGCCCGGTGACGAAGGGTGGGCCGTGAAGATCCTTACGTGGCTGTGCAGGTTGGAGGATAAGGAGCCCATTGAGGATTTTTTCGACGAGCCTACACCGCCCTCAAACTTGGAGAACTCGGGAGAGGTGCTAGCGTAGGGGACAACCCCGTCTACTGGCAAGGCAAGGACATAACGTCTCGCCAGTGGAGGGCATATCAGGACGCTCTGCAACGCAGCGAGGCCCAGTGGTATGAGTCCACCAGGACCCTTGTCCCGGACAAGCTGCCGCCACTGAAAATAGGAGACAAGGTGTGGGGAGAGCACGAACCCCGCATAACCATTACACCCCGATCTGAGTGATCGGGGGGCTTTTTTATCTCATAGATTTCGCCAATTGACGTCTAGCAGGCAAGATGGTATGGTCTATGTGAGCGCACACGCCCTCACCCCAAAATACACAACTCCCCAACCGTGAGGGCGTGTGTAAACCGGAGTGGCACTTGTTCTCCCCCAACCCTTCAACCCCCAGAGAACGTGTGCCACAGACCCACCCCGAGCGATGGGGTGGGTTTTCTTCATGTCGGTTATACGTGGTTCGGCATTCATATCATGGTTCATATCGCTTTGAGTACAACCGTCCGCTTAGGAGAAGTGTTCCCCGAGACGTCTGTTCTGATAGGGATACGCGGCTACCTTTGGTGCAGTGCGCAACCTCCCACTCTGTATATGAGTGTGGTCTTTTTTGTCGAGGCGGTATTGGAAGGACTCTCAGTGCCTGTGCCGAACCCGATAGTGAGGTAATGCAAGAGAGGGGATGAAGGTGCTACTCATCATAGACCGTTTTGAGGGCGATTGGGCCATCATCGAATGCGAACACGGAACGTTTACCCTACCAAAGTCGTTGCTACCCGAGGGGGCCAAGGAAGGGGATGTCATTGAACTCTCTGTGAGCGTTGACGAGAAGGCAACGGTACAGCAGCGCCGAAAAGCTCGTTCCTTGTTGGATTACTTCTTTGACGAATGAACACGCATGGAGGTGTGAGATCGGTTATGTTGAGAGGGGCTTCCTGGTTGGGTAAAGCGAAATGCCAGTATGCAGTATTGCTCCTGACCTTGCTCATCATTGCAGCATCCGTCATCACACTACCTGTTGCCGCCACCGAGTCTGAACTCGTCAAGGTCCATTTCATCGATGTTGGCCAGGGCGACAGCATCCTCATTCAGACTCCCAACAGTGCTGTACTTGTTGATGGGGGGCCGGGGTCTGCCGGCCAGAAGATAGTTGATTACCTGAGGCAGCACGGGATAGGCGAGCTATATGCAGTCGTAGCCACCCACCCTCATGAAGATCACATTGGCGGTCTGGTCAAGGTTGTAGACGAGTTCCCTATCAAGAACTTCTACATGCCCAACAAGGAACACACCACGATAACCTTTGAGAACCTTGTCTATGCCGTAATTGATAGTGGTGCCCGTCGCATCCAAGCAAGATCCGGGGTTGAGTTTGAACTCGACGGTGTTCGTTTCGAGTTCCTGGCCCCAGTCAGACTAGACTACAGTAACCTCAACGACTACAGTGCCGTGATAAAGGTCATCCACGGCAAGAACAGCTTTCTATTGGCTGGCGACGCAGAGCGAGAAGCCGAACGCGACATGTTGCTCGAAGGCCTGGATCTCAAGGCCGATGTCCTAAAAGTCGGACACCACGGAAGTGAGACATCCACCTCCTCGGAGTTTCTCATCGCAGTATGGCCTAAGTACGCTGTCATCTCCGTTGGAGAAGGGAACAGTTATGGACATCCTCACAGGCATGTTCTTAACATGCTTGAGATAGCTGGAGCCAGCGTTTACCGGACTGACGAACTGGGCACCATCGTGACCATAAGTGATGGTGAGACCCTCACCTTCGTGTTCGAGAAAGACGAAACAGAATCCGTCGAAGTGGGCGCTACGAAAGAAAAAGAGCCAGAGACGGAAGCCAAAGAGATCACCGTTTACATTACCAGAACCGGATCCAAGTACCATCGATCCGGCTGCCGGTATCTACGTCAAAGTAGAATTCCCATCTCGTTGTCCGAGGCCAAGCGTAGAGGCTATGGCGCTTGCTCTGTCTGCCGCCCCCCAAGTTGAACGAAGTGCGAAGGGGTGACGCTTTGATCCTTAGAGTCAAACGAACTGGTATCGGTTTGGCCAACTCGAAGGCTAAACCTGGCCCAGTCGCTGGCGGGGGTTACTATGTAGAGATAACGGATGTGCCAGCTGGCGTCTCTCTGGCCCAGGTCGTGATCTTGTTCATTCACACGGCAGCCAAGAGGGTTGAAAAAGAAGGCCGGTATGAGTTCTCGTTCAGCGAGCTCTCATGACCGACCCAGTTGGGCAAAATTGGGCAAAACTCTTGCCCGAAATCTACGAAATGCCCGCTAAAAGGCAAGCTCCATTTTGGGCAAAACCGCGCCCGAAAGCGTCAAAACCAATTATTCATGGTCGTTTGATTGTCGCTGAGCAGCCTGACTACGAATCAGAAGGTCGTAGGTTCGAATCCTGCCGGGCGCGCCACTTTGAAAGCGATGAGACCGCCGTTTGGGCGGTCTTTTTCTTAAGCACAGGTTGTCCCGTCAGGCGTCCCCGCTATGATGCAGAGAGAGTGCATCGAGTTCTCGTGGGTGTCCGGCCGCGACTCCGCTGTCCTTCCGGCTCAAGGAATGATCGTGCTGGTAGGCAGAGCTGCCGATGAACTCACCCTAAGGTTAGGATAGCATCCGGACTGGAAGCTGGTACCTGAGTTGGAGCGATGTGCGGCACAGCCACGGGCTCGAGGACCCATCTTTTTACTCGTTCGCCCAAACGAAGTTATCAGCGCCTGCTCCCAGTTCAAAGTGATACTTGACCAGCCCCAGGTCCGCTCCCCTGAACGCTCCTGTGAAGAGGCCATCGTCATAAGTTATCTTGACCTTGTTTTCCTCTCCAGTGATATAAAAGGCTTGTCTGTTCATGGCTGTGGGGGCGAGCAATGCCGCTTCTACCCCATCTCGAAACCATTGAGGTTCCTCGCCTTGATAGAAGGAGACCTCCTCCGGCCTTTTCGATTTGTGAGGCACGCCCTGTGTGGCACCGTAACCGACAGCGACAATTCCAATCATTCTCGCCGCATCTGCGATTTCCGATACGGCTTTGCGGCTGAAGGTGCCGCCCACCCACCAGGTATTCAGGCCCAAGGCCTGGGCGTACAGCATGAAATCAGCGCTGCAGTAACCGAGTCTCTCATCAAGGCCTGGTCCGTTCTTGCCGGCCAAGATCACATAGTTCTTTACTCCTTTGGCAAGGACCATCTTAAGCAGCGCGTTGAAAGCCCTTGTATCGTTTACTACCAGCTTCATGGCCAAATCGTGCTTGGCATTGAGCTGGGCAAGCCTGGAATTAAGCTTTTCGACTATGTCGGGGCGAAGAGGCCTATCCAAATACCTGCGCACAGTATGTCGAGCTCTCATCGCTTCCTGCATGGACATCATCGTACTCACCACCCATTTGGCGCGGTCAGCCGCTACCGCATCTGTTTCTGCTCTAGTCTGAACGCCTTCTTGTTGACCACATCTATGTAGTCTGCATACGGAATGGAGTCGATATACCTAGCAGACCCGGTCATGTGCTGAGGTGGCCAGGGCCCAGATCTTGCTGTGGTTCAGTTTACTCCAACTTCATTCGCATCTCCTCCACTTTAACAGTCACTTTTCAGTTGCGCGCTTTGACGGTAACCGTTATTCTATTCTCATAACCACCCCGGCAGCGCCGCTGGACTAACGACTAGTGCCGGCAAAACCATGACAGAGCACACGGGAACTCGTGAGCTCGACCGATGGACGGAGCGGCTCCAGCGGTGTCCCGTAATCCAGAGCCGGGATCATCAGGATGACACGAAGAGGAGGATCTGAAATGACCAGGTTTGAAGAAGGCTTACAGGTAATCGAAGAGAGATGTGGAAACGGCAAGGATAATGTAATAGCGCTGGCTACCATTGCATTGGAACCGAATGCAGCCGGCGGCCCTCGGCCGTGCGTCCGCGAAGTGGATGCGTTCTATGAAGACGGTGTGTTTTATATCACCACCTTGGCGCAATCTACCAAAATGCGGCAGATTGCCCGCAACCCAGAAGTGGCCTTTGCTGTGAGTGGGCAGTGGCTGTCGGGGAATGGTATTGCGGAAAACCTCGGATGGGTGTTGGATCCGAAAAACGCCTCGCTGAGAGAAAAACTGCGTGCGGCATTTGCTCCATGGTACGACTCGGCCAATGACGAAAGCGACGAGAACCTCATCATCCTTGCTGTTCGCATCACGGAAGCGACAGTGATCAAGGATCACGGAGCGGTCCGCTACCACCTGGATTTCGTGAACAGGGTGGAAAAATCGGAAGGGCAAGTGAAGTAGAAAGCAGTCTGCAGCATGATATGTGAGGGGCGGATTTTGTGGAAAGAGGAGTGGAACTGCAGTTTTCCCAGGAAGTGTTGCACGAAGCGGCCCGACGGTTTGGCCTGTCCACTGATTCACTGAAGCTTTTAGGTGACTTCGAAAATTATGTCTATGAGGGTCAGGCCGGCGGTGTCAGCTGCGTGCTCAGACTGACCCACAGCTCCCACCGCAGCACCAACATGGTCCTGGGTGAGCTGGAGTGGATCAACTTTCTGGCCGAAAACGGAGTAAGTGTGGCCAAGGCCCTTCCTTCCACCGTTGGCAAGCTGGCGGAGGAAATACCTGTAGGCGAACATTATTTTGTCGCCAGTATGTTCGAGAAAGCAACGGGCAGACTGCTGGATCGCACAAATCCAGCAGAACCAACCCCAGAGGTGATCACCGAGTGGGGACGGACCATCGGCAGGATGCACAGGGCGACCAAGCATTTCGAGCCATCTCAAGAGAGATTGAGGAGGCCCCACTGGTTTGAGGATGACTTGATGTGTTTTGAGAAGTACCTCCCGAAGGAGGAACAGCACATTATCGATATCGGCCGTTCGCTGCTGGAATATGCCAAGGGCCTGCCGAAGTCCCGAGCTGACTACGGCTTGATCCATACCGATGTTCATCCCGGCAACTTCTTTGTCGATAACGGCAAGATCACGGTCTTTGACTTCGACGACTGTTCCTACCAGTGGTTTGCCAGTGATATAGCTATAGCCTTGTATTACACGATCTGGCGGAAGTTCAGCGACCAACAGCAAAGTGAGAGAGATGCCTACGCCAAAGCGTTTCTGGAACACTTCATGATCGGCTACAACGAGGAGAACACGCTGGATGACTGCTGGCTGACAGAACTTCCTTTCTTTCTGAGGCTCCGGGATATCACGTTGTACACGGTTTTTCACCAGAAGTTTGACCAGGACGGACTACAGCGGTACGCCAAATTGCTTGATGGAATCAGGTTACGGATTGAGAGAGAAGCCCCGATTGCAGACCTGTCGCAGTTCTAGCACAGCGGCCAGTATCATCTGCGGAGAATGAGTGGGGTGAGGGGATGTACAAGCGTGTGCTGAGCGGGATTATGGGCGCAGCGGTTGCCGATGCGCTGGGTGTGCCGGTCGAGTTCATGGAGCGAGAAGCACTGGCGCGCAACCCTGTGGTGGGCATGAGGGCCTACGGGACCTGGAACAAGCCCGCCGGAACATGGTCAGATGACACCAGCATGACCCTCTGTTTGATGAGCAGCCTTGCCAGCGGGCTGAGCTACGATGGGATTATGCACACCTTCCTGAGATGGTATCGGGCCGGGGAGTTCACCGCTGATGGCGACACCTTTGACATCGGAACCACAACAAGAGCGGCCTTGGAAAGGTTCGAACGCGGTGTCCCCGCCTTAGAGTGCGGTGGGCGTGGCGAGTACGACAACGGCAACGGATCCCTGATGCGAATACTGCCCCTGGTGTTCTATCTCCGCACTGTATACGGGGCCAATTTCCTGGAGAACCATGAGGCATTTGACGTCATCCACAATGTCTCGGCCCTTACCCATGCCCACAGGCGAAGCCAAATCGCCTGTGGGATTTACCTTTCCATTGCTGCGGCGATCCTGGACGGCGCTCATCTAGAGGACGCTGTAGGACTTGGAATCCATAAGGCTGCACATCACTACGAAAGCCAGCCTGGGTTCGCTGATGAACTAGTTCATTTCTCGCGGCTGCGGAGAACAGGTTTCAAGGAAACACCCAAAGCAGAAATAAGCAGCAGTGGCTATGTTGTCTCTTCGCTGGAAGCTGCCATCTGGTGCTTGCTGAACACGCACGACTATGCAGCTTGTGTCCTGGAAGCTGTAAACCTGGGCGGCGACACTGACACGGTGGCTGCAATCGCTGGGGGGTTAGCCGGCCTGGCCTATGGATATGAGGCAATCCCCCAGGACTGGCTCGACGTGCTGGTCAGGAGAGAATACCTGGAAAACGCATGCTGCGAGTTTAGCCTGGACTTAAGTCGATGCAGGAACAGCGCCGTAAAAAGGGAATAATTGCAGACAAGCAGATTTGCTGAAAAGGCGGTGAAACAGTGAAGCGCATAGCCATTGTAACTGACAGTGCTGCGAGTGTGCCTCCAGAGTTGGCGAGAGAGGTTGGACTGGAAATAGTGCCCATGGGAATCCAGATCGACAACCAGTTCCTCCGGGAGGGCATTGACATAACACCTGAGGAGTTCTACAGGCAGCTTGAGAGGCATGAGAACATTACCACTTCTCAGCCTTCACCAGGGGATTTCCTCGAAGTGTACAACAGGCTCGTCGACAAAGCGAAGGAGATTATATCCATTCACATCACGGCTAAGCAGAGCGGTACTGTTCAAGTTGCCGAGCTCGTTAAGACACACCTCCCCATCCGCATTACTGTCGTCGATTCGGAGTCGGCGAGCATGGGTGAGGGATTTGTGGCCCTCGCGGCTGCCCGGGCTGCTCTGATGGGTAAGAGCCGGGAGGAGATTCTGGAGATCATCAAGCGCGTGAAGGAAAAAGCGGCGGTGTTTGTGGCTGTACCCACGCTGAAATACCTTGCCAGCAGCGGTAAGGTCAGCCGGCTGCAGGCTATGCTGGCATCACTATTGACCATCAAACCGATTTTGGGTGTGAGAGACGGCCTCGTGCAGGTCGTGGACAAAAAACGCTCCTACGGCCAAGCACTCCAGCGCATGATGGACCTTGTGGAGGAACGTTTCCCGACTGAAAAGCTCACCATCGCCGTGCTGCACAGCAATGCACTGGAGATGGCAGAGGAGTTTAAGGAGAAAGTGGAAGAGCGGTTGCGCTGCGCGCAAGTGTTTGTCGCCGAGATGGGCGCTGCTCTGGCCGTCCACGGCGGCCAAGGAATGTTGGGCATCGCGGCCTGCGCTTTAGAACCCAATTTATAGGCAGGGGTTGTTCCTCCCTGGCACGAAGTGGGATGGGCCCAACTACAGTCTGGGTGGCGAAGACCGCATCACCATGAGGATACATCCTCCTAAGCGGGTCCAACTCGTTCTCCATCGTGGTGCCAAGGTGAAGGAACAGCCGCAAGAAAGGTTGCTTAAGGATGAATGCGCTCTGCTGGAATGGAAGTCAAACGACAGAGCGATCATGACGTTCGAGAACGCAGCCCAACTCGAACGTCACCTGGCCGTGGTTAAGGACATTGTCGCGCAGTGGCTGACTGCCACGAGCAGTAAGCCTGCACCGGGCACGTGATCTTTCTCGTTCCCGCTTGTACAAAGGCTCTGCTCGCTGAACAGACCTATTGGATCTGAGTGACAGACTGCCGCCAGCACGTGAACCCAGCTGGCGGTTTTTCAGTGCAAGATCCTGCGCATCGGTTGGTTCTAACGTTGGAGGTACTGCAATCATCAATCTTTTCAAGGCCACAGTTGACGGTTGGGCATCCTGGGCGAAGGTGTTTCAGTCAATTGAGGCCTTTGAGCCGCTGATCAAAGCCATACTCTGCCAACACGGCCTGCCTTCAGCTGAGATAGAACGCTGCACGCCGGGTACAAATGCAGTGTTTCGAGTGGGCGATCTGGTGGTCAAGCGCGCACTGGAATGCAGGCGCTGGGAGAAATTTCCCCCAAGCATGCAGGCTGAGCGCCGTGAATTCTTGCGCAACTACGAGCTGGCCGACCCTGTCTATGCCCATGGAGACCTTACTCCCGACAATGTACTGCTTGATGCCCGCGGCCGGTTGTACATCATCGATTTTGCCGATGCAGTCTTGGCTCCTGTAGAATACGAACTGGCATCGATCGTGTGCCAAGTCTTCTCTTTCGAACGGCCCTTCATGGAAGGATACTTTGGGTGACAAGTCTGGCGGTTCTGAGGGAAGAGCTGCACAGGGCTGTTGCGAGCCATCGGGCGCCTTAACGGCAGAAGATATTCAGAGGGGGTAGAGTCGTTGAAGAAGTGCCGCATCGCCGGCTTAACCATTGAAAGGCCACTGCCAGATGATTTGGAATCTGCTTATATCGTGTTTGAACGATCCATCAGGACCGCCTTTGAGCTGGAAGGAATTGCTGAGGAGGCGGATGTTGACATTGAGCACAAGAAGCGTTTGATCCGGCGGGCTGTGATTGAAGACGATCCGGAGCTGTTTTTCCTGGTAGCCAAACTCGGCGGCACGGTGATAGGTACTATTTCCTACGGCCCCTGCGGTGCAGACATTCGCAAGTGTATGGGCAGCGAACTTGAGCCTGCTGGAGAACTGGGCAGCATCTATGTACTCCCGGAGTATCAGGGGCAAGGCGTGGCTTCGAGTTTGATAGCGTCTATGCTGGAACAACTGCAGAAACGGGGAGTGGCGCGGTTCTACTTAGACTGCGGGCTCAAACTGGCCCAGCAGAAGTGGATGAGGAAATTCGGGCCGCCCTACCGGATTGCCAAGGATTATTGGGGAGAGGGCAGCGATCACCTCATCTGGCTGTGTGCTGTTGCCGACTTCGTGGACTGACAGCCCCTGAGTCGAAAAGGATGAACTGCTGTCCCCGAAAGGAAGAGACTCCGGCCATTGTAGTTGTTGATGTCAGTGAGGAAGAGATGCACAAGTATCACAGTCGCGGCGTGGGCAGATATGTTGCGTTTCGGACTCTTGACATGTTCCATGGGAGCTGGAAGAATCTCCGGGCAAAGCGCCGCAGGCAAAAAGGGTAGGTGAGAACACAAAATGGCCAAAGCGCTCAAGTCCCTTTGCTGGACGCTCTTTCTTACCGTCATGCTGTTGGGAATCCCAAAGATTGCCGGTCAGATCGCAAGCGCCTTTGATTACGGAACAATTGACCCAGATGGAGCATTCGCCTGGGTGACCGTCCATCATCTTGCGCAAGGCGTTATCTTCTTGGCCATCATGGCATTAACTGCGAGGATCATGCCCGTGGACTTTGGGCTGGGCTGGGGCAAGAAAAAGGTTGGCATCCAGTACGTCCTGCGCTTTACCTTGGTTTTCGGCGCCTGTGTGATCGCCTCTCTGGCCATCATGCTGCTGACCAAGTCCTTTCAGCCATGGGTCCTGCCCGTAACCGCCAGGAACGTCTTTGGTTACCTGGGGTTTCAGCTTTTCCTCTCCGGGCCGTCAGAAGAGCTCATTTTCAGGGCGTTTGCCATAACGATGCTGGGCCTGGTGATGAAAGGCAGGTGCTTTTCAGGTAAGATCAGCCTGGCCAACATCGCGGCAGCGGTGATCTTCGGACTGGCCCATGTCGAGTTTTCTTTCGCTCCCTTTTACGTCTCGTACTCTCCCATGCAGGTGATACTATCAGTTGTGCTGGGGCTCTTCGATGGCGATTGCTACGAGAAAAGCGGAAGCGTTCTCTACCCGATGATGATGCACAGCATCAGTAATGTCCTCTCAGTGGGTTCCACGATCCTCATCACCATACTGGGGAGGTAAGCAGGCCTGATGTGAAATTTACGACATGGACCTGAACGGCCGGCTGTGCGCTGCAGCCGGCTTCGTGGATTGACGGCGGGCTTTCTGTCCGCCGTTATTGCTGCCCATGCCCGGCAGCCTAAAGCCTCATAGGCCTCTTCTCATCTTCCCAACCTCATTGTTTTCCTCAGTTATGCAAGTCATCTGAGAATCCTTCGCGAATTGCCAGAAACTTACATGGGGAAGGGCGGAACCATCTCATCCGAAGCCCTCACGGCTTGCACTTCCCTTGTCATGCCACAAAGCAACCAACATTAACACAACTTGTAAATGTCGGTTGGTTGGATCCGCGGAGGGAAAGGGGTATCATGGCGGTAGGAGGTATGAAAAGTATGAATGATGCGAGGAGCAACATCGCCGTCAATCTGCGCTTTCTGCGCAGCCAGCACAAGCTCACCCAGGAGGAGGTGGCAGAGCGGATCGGTGTCACCCGCCAGGCGGTAGCCAAATGGGAAAGCGGCGATTCGCTGCCAGATATTGTCAACTGCCAGGCGCTGGCGGATCTGTACAATGTGTCTTTGGACGACCTTGTCCGCTACGACGCGGAGGAACAGGGCATTCCCATTCCACCCAAGCACAAACACCTCTTCGGCGTCGTCACTATCGGTGAGCGGGGGCAGATCGTACTTCCCAAGAAGGCTCGCGACACCTTCGGCCTCCAGGCTGGGGACAGCTTGGTGGTTCTCGGCGATACAAGCCCGGGCCATTCAGGCATCGCTCTGATCAAGAGCGAGACGTTCCTGCAGATGACTGGCTTTGCCATGGAGAGAATACTCGAGAAGCAAGGGGAGTGAGCAGCGTGAGCGTCTTGGTAGTAGATGGGCTGACGAAGAAGTATCCCAGTTTCTTGTTGGACGGTGTCAGTTTCCAGGTGGGGCCGGGCCGCATTATGGGCCTGATCGGCAAGAACGGTGCCGGAAAGACCACAACTCTGAAAAGCCTGCTTAACCTGGTAAAGCCAGATGCGGGCCGGGTTCTTATGTTCGGTACGGACTTCCACCAGAACGAGCAAGAATGCAAAGAACGGATTGGGGTGGTTTTCGGCGGGATCGACTTCTACAAACACAAGCGGCTGTCCGAAATCACAAACGTTACCAAACGCTTCTACAGAGAGTGGGATGAACAGGCGTACCAGCGCTACTTGGAGCAGTTCTCCCTAGATCCCAGCAAGCGGGTGAATGAACTCTCGTCGGGTATGAAGGTGAAATACATGGTGGCACTAGCGCTTTCCCACAACGCCGAACTCTTGATCTTCGACGAACCTACAAGCGGGTTGGATCCGGTTGCCCGCGACGATCTCTTGGTGCTGTTCCGCAAGCTAGTAAAGGGCGGGAAGCGGAGCATTCTCTACTCTACCCACATCACTTCTGATCTGGAGAAATGTGCCGACGATATCACATACATCAAGGACGGCAAGGTCTTGGCCAGTGCGGACAAACAGGAGTTTGCCCGATCGTTCCAGCACTTACGGCGTCCGGGTGAGGCCGGGGAGCTCAGTCTGGAAGAGATCATGATCCGCACAGAGAGGAGGACGTACGATGTTTAACCTGCTGTACAAGGAGCTGCGGTTGGCGGCCCATCCCAATCTCTTTATCTTCACACTGCTGGGAGCTCTGGTTATTGTGCCTGCATATCCATACGGCATGGTGTTCTTGTTCGGGTGCCTGGGGCCGTTTATCACGTTTACCTACGGCAGGGAAACCAACGATCTCTACTTCACCGCCCTGCTTCCGGTGAGTAAGGCGGACGTGGTCAAATCCAAGGTTCTGCTGGTGGTGCTGGCCCAGATTACTCAAGTCTTGCTCTCTCTCCCCTTTGCCTTTCTGCGTGTTGGAATACTGCCAGATGGCAATCCTGCAGGTATCGAGGCCAACGTGGCATACTATGGTTTTGGGTTTATGATCTACGCGGTCTTCAATTTCATTTTCTTCACGGAGTTCTTCCGTACAGCATACAAGCCCGGCATCGCGTTTCTTTGGGCCATGATTCCGGCGGTGATGGGCGTGCTGGTGATGGAAATCCTCGCTCACGTGCCAAATTTGGCTTGGTTGGACAGCGTAGCAGCGGCAGACTTAAGGCCGCAACTTCCGATTCTTCTAGTGGGCATGCTGGTTTATGCTGTGGCGGTGTGGGCGGCTTATCGGATTTCGGCCAGACGGTTTGCGAGGGTTGATCTGTAGCTAAGAGTGGATTGGAGCAAAACGCCCTCTAGAGATGCAGCGATGCATCATGTGCGCCGCCTTTGCCCGCTAGACACAGGGGCATATCTTTTATAGTCCATATTATTGTCATTATTATTGACATCACGCATCTCAGGTGTAAGAATATAGCCATAGCAACATAGCAGAAGACAAAAGGCAAACGTCTCGAAAGGGGCGGACGCAAAGCTCCGGGTCTAAAGCTGCCTGTGCAGCCATGACGGCCGAGTTGCTCTTCGCAGTATTCGTGTGTATGCACCCTAAGGTGTCTGACCGAAGAGCCATTTCCTTTATGTGGAAGTGGCTTTTTTATTGCCGCTGGGCGGGGGAACGTGGCTCAGCCGTGCGAGTGCGCAAAGAGGGTCAGAAGCGCACTGCTGGGCCGCATGTTCGGACGTTCGTCCTAATACCAGTGTGCCCCGAACACGGCAGAAGAGCATGGTTGCCTCTTTCTTGGTGACTACGAGGCTCAGACGCTTTTTGCGGGTGCTTTTTTCATTCTGTCCATACAGCGGCTGGTTGAAGCCCTTCTCGCTTTGGCGATCACCTGGTAGAAGTGAGACGGGGCCCTCCAGTACCGCCAAGGAGAGGGGGTGAGCGAGTGATTCAGAATGGACAAACATCCGGGGAGTTTCAAATTGTAGTGTTTACCGTAGCCGGCACCGAGTTTGGGATTCCAATCTCCGTGGTGAGGGAAATCATCGCCGCCGGCAATGTGGTTGCGCTGCCGGACATGCCGCAAGCCATGGTGGGAATACTCAACGTTCGGGGTAATGTGCTGCCTGTGATCGACTTGCGTTCGAAGTTCGGCATGGGTTCCGGCAAGGCAGTGGGAGCGAACAGCAATAAGATCCTCTTGGTGGAGCTCAACGAGTCCACGGTTGGTTTTCTGGTGGACGCAGTGTCGGAAGTCCTGAGTGTCTCTGAGAGTCACTTAGAGTACTTGACCCAGATTCACGGCCTGCAGAGTGGGCTGGTGGGTTCCATCTGCAAACTAGGAGACCGCTTGATACCCATCGTTGCTGTGGAGAAACTGCTCACATTCCAGGAGACTAAGCAATTAGAAAATGTATCAAAGGAGAGAGTCACATGTTCCGCAATCTGAGGCTGGCATACAAGCTGATCCTAGGTTTTGCTGTCGTCCTTCTTGTATGCTTGACAGTGACTGTCGTCGCGGTTTTCTACATGGACCGGATCGCTGACGACACTGAAACAATGTACAACCATCCCTACACATCGATTGACAACGCTCAAACGTCTCTTGTCCGAGTGATCCTCATGTCTAGAGAAATGAAAGACATGATCCTGGCTGCAGACGCTTCTGAGCGCCAGGCTCACCTTGACAAGATTAACCAGTTCCATGAAAGCACACTCGCCGGCCTTAACAGCCTGTACCAGAGCTTTATGGGGGACCCGGCCTTGATTGATGCCGCCATTAAGGCGTTTAAGGATTGGGAGCCGATCAGAAATGAAGTCATACGTTATCTCAATATGGGACAGGCTGAACTGGCGGCGGAAGTGACTCGGACACGGGGTACTCCCCAGGTAGAACTTGTGGAGACTGCAATTCGCCAGGTGATCGAAGATGCCAGGCAGCGTGCTGCCAATTTCAACGCCCAAGCCCGCCAGAGCGCGTCCGAGGCGACAACTACTGTTGTGCTTCTCTTGATGGTGGCGGTTGCCGCAGCTGTGCTGGCAACGTATGTTATCACTAGGTCTCTCACCAGGCCCACTGTCAAGCTGCTGGCTCTTGCCAACGAGATATCCCGCGGCAATCTAGCTGCAGAAGATGTGGATTACCAAAGCAAAGATGAAATCGGCCAACTCACAGAAGCCATGAATCGCATGAAGGAAGACCTGCGAGAAATGGTTCGGACAGTGCAGAGCTCGGTCAGCAACGTGCGCACCTCAGCGGAGCAGCTGTCCGCAGGTGCCGAAGAAACCAGCGCTTCTGTGGAAGAGCTGGCCGGCACTGTAATGAGTTTGCTGGTGCCGTCGATCGCCTCTCCCAGAGCACGCAGGAGATGGCCAACCTGGCTAACAAGACCAACGATCTTGCCGTAAAAGGCTCACAAGATATAGAACGAACCGTGCAGTCAATGAACGAGATCAACGAGGTTGTCTCTGGCCTGGCCAATGAAATCAGGGGACTGGGACGCTACTCGGAAGAGATCGGTAAGATCGTCTCTCTCATCACCGGAATTGCCGATCAGACCAATCTGTTGGCCCTTAACGCTGCCATTGAAGCAGCCAGGGCCGGCGATCAAGGGCGAGGTTTTGCGGTTGTTGCCGACGAGGTCAGGAAATTGGCTGAGCAATCTGCTCGCGCTGCGGGGGAGATAACCCAGCTGATTCAGCGAATCAGGGATGCGGTGAATGCTTCCGTGGAGCAAGCGGGGCTGGGTACCCACAAAGTAAAAGAGGGCATGCAGGTAGTATCTCATACTGGCAGCATGTTCGCTGAGATCGCTGAGATTATCGGCACTCTGTCTCGGGGTATTGCCGACATCGCCGCCACCAGTCAGCAGCTGTCCGCAGGGGCGGAGGAGATGGGGGCTACTACCGAAGAGCAATCTGCTTTGACCCAGGAGACAGCCGCCGCCGCGGCAAACGTCGCCCGCGAGGCAGAAATAGTGGATGAACAAATGCGCCGTTTCCGGCTGTAGCTGCAGTCCGGAGGTTCGGCATCATTAACGAAAGGGCGCTGCATGAAACTGCATGCAGCGCCCGCTTTGCGCTTCTAACCCTCACCCTTCGTTCTCCGCTTTTTTCAACCACGGCGGAAGAGCCAACTTGAACTTTCTCCCGTCCCGCAGCGCCATGATTACACTCTGCAGCACGATAAAGACATACAACAGGAGGCCGCTGACGATGGCCTGCAGGTTCGACTGCACACCCGCCGCCCGGATCAACTCGTTGATGGTGAGGAGAGTCAGCGTGCCCACAGGCGCACCCAATAGGTTCCCCACGCCGCCGCTGAGCATTACCCCTCCCATGACGTTTGCGGCGATAGCTTTGATTTCATACAAAGAGCCATTGCCAATGTTGCCGGCGCCTGTGGTGAGAAGAAAAACGAAGCCCGACAGGCCGGCGGTCACGCCGCAGAGCACGTAGGAGAGAAAGATCGTCCGTTTGACGTTGATGCCGAGCATGCGGGCGCTCTGGCGGTTGCCGCCAACAGCGTAGAGATTGCGCCCAAAGCGGGACCACTTCATCAAAACGGCGTAAATGACAATCAGCGCGATCACCACAAACACACTGGGCTTGATCTCTGAAGGGATGAAGACCCCCAGCCTGTTGACTGTTCCCAGCCAGGGAATCTCAATTGTGTACCGCCGCAGCGCCACGAAGGCGGGAACGGTAACGTTGAGTGGCTCCTTGTGCAGCGTTGTCAGCAGCCCCTGCGCTAAGAACATGCCTGCCAGTGTGATGATAAACGGCTGGATCTCCAGGTAGGCGATGAGAAACCCATGCATGAGGCCGAAGGCCAGCCCAATGCCCAGGGCCAGAAACAGCGCACCCCAAATGTTCCCTGCCCCCGACTGCAGCAGCACAGCACAGGCCATGGTGACCAAGCCGCAGACGGCGCCGACAGAGATATCAATGCCGCCCCCAATCATGACGATACACATGCCCAGAGTAACGATAAAGAGCGCTGCATTTAGGTTGAAGAAGTCAAAGAACGTTTGAAACTGACGGAAACTCACGGGAAAGCTGATGATGGCAATCCCATACATCAAGATGAAGATAATCCCGGCGATAATAAACAGCAGCGTCGAGTTCGACAGTCTTGTTCTTGGTTTGCCTCTGCTCAGGAGTGCCATGCTACTCCTCCTTCTGCGCGAAACTGTCCGTCAATGGACGAGCGGAGCCGCCGGTGGAGGCTGCTCTTACCCTGTCCAGCAGCTTTGCGGCGAAGTCTCTTACTACCGGCGAAGCGATGATCATGAGGACGATGATGAACACTGCCTTGAAAGCCTTAATGGCCTCGGGGTTCACTTCCAACCGCAGCAGGGTCCTGTTGAGTACCTCAATGGTATAGGCACCGATAATCGAACCAGTGATGCTGAATTTGCCCCCGGCCAGCGAGTTTCCGCCCAAGGCAACGGCGAGGATCGCGTCCATCATGATGAACTTAAGCAGGTTGACGCTGTCGTGGCGCCCCGCTTTGTTCACTGCGATGAAACCGGCCACCGCACTGCAGACACCCATGATCAAGAAGGTGAGGAAGATCACCTTGTTGGGGTTGATGCCGTTCAGCCGTGCTGCACTGGGGTTGACTCCCACGGCTTCCACATAGAGCCGGAGATTAGTCGTCCTGAGCACAATGACCACCAGGACGATGAAGACGGCAGTGAGGATGATGGGCGTCTGGATGGGGATACCAGGGATGACGGTGCCAATCTGGTTCGAGATCGGGTTGGCCAGAATGGGGGATACTTTCCCGTCGATGATAAACGCGATAGATCTGCCCCCCAAGAACAGAATGAGGGTAGCAACCATCGGCTGCACGTTGAAGAACGAAACCAAGGTGCCGTTGAAGGCGCCAATCAAGAGCCCAGCGATGCAGCTGATAAGAAATCCAGCCAGGATGGTCCAGATGGTGACCTCACTGGCCCTCAGTACATACTGGACGAAGATGGCGGAACTGATGGCACCGCTTTCACCGATGCTGATGTCCTGCCCGCGAGCGGCGGCGGTCACCAGCGTCATCCCGATGGACAGGATCACCAGTTCCGACGCGCCGAACAAGATGTTGGGTATGTTCCCATAGAAGACGCCGTTGATCATGGTAATCTTGAAGTAGTCGGCGCCTTTGATCAGGTTGATGATCAAGAGTGCCACCAAGACAGAAATAGGAAGAAAGAGATGGGACATGCGATTGAACTGTTGCTTAAGCCTTGGCATTGTGTTCACCGTCCCTGCGCAATCATCTGCATAACACTCTGTTCCGTCAGATTCTCACCGGTCAGTTCGCCCACAATCTCCCGGTCTTTCATCACGATTAGGCGCGAGCAGACGCGCAGCATTTCGTCGATTTCCGAGGAGATGAAGGTCAAACTCATCCCCTCTCCCGCGAGCTTGAGCACAAGCTTCTGAATCTCCACCTTGGTGCCCACATCGATTCCCCGGGTGGGCTCGTCGAGGATCAGGTACATGGGATGAGTCAGCAGCCAGCGGGCGAGGATCGCTTTCTGCTGATTGCCGCCAGATAGGGATTTGATCGGTGTGTCGAGGGACGGCGTCTTAATCTCCAGCAGCTTCACATACTGATCGGCGAACTCCTCAGCCTGTTTACGCGAGAGCGGCCGAAAGAAGCCGTTCAGTACCTGCAGGGCGAGGATAATGTTGTCACGCACGGAAAGCTCGTCGATGATCCCGTCGCTCTTGCGGTCCTCCGGCAGATAGCCGAGCCCCTGCTTCATGGCGTCCAGCGGCGATTTGATTCTCACCTTCTTGCCGTTGACCTTGACCTCACCGCCAGTCACCTTGTCGGCGGCGAAGATGGCGCGCACGCTTTCGCTCCGCCCTGAACCCAGCAGCCCAGCAAACCCGTTCACCTCACCCTTGCGAATGGCGAAGTCAAACGGCTTCACGCCGGCGGCGCTGGCCAGGCCCTTTGCCTCGAACACGGGCACACTGTCATCGGCCTTTGCCAGTTCGTGCTTCCTGATGGCTGAAACATCGCTCAGCGCCTTGCCCATCATCTTGGAGACCAGCTCGATTTGGGGGAGTTCCGCGGGCAGGTATTCACCGATCAGCTTGCCGTTGCGCAGCACTGTGATCCTGTCGCTGATCTCATACACCTGATCGATAAAATGAGTAATGAAGATAATGCCTACGCCTCGGGCTTTCAGTTCCCGCATGAGAGCAAAGAGCTTGTTCGTTTCATCTTCGTCCAGGGAAGACGTGGGCTCGTCAAGGATCAGGATCTTGCAGTCCATATCCACAGCGCGGGCAATGGCAATCATCTGCTGGACCGCAATGGAGCAGCTGGCGAGTTCCTGGGCCGGGCTCGCAGGAATGCCGAGGGAAGCGAGCATTTCCCCCGCTCTTTCGTTCATCTGTTTCCAGTTGACGAACGCGTTGCGGCCGCGGCCGATAAAAATGTTCTCGGCCACGGTTAAATTAGGGCAGAGGGCAATCTCCTGAAAGACCGTGCCTATCCCCATGTTCTGTGCATCCTGCGGCGATCGGAAGTGGACCGGCTTGCCTTCCAGGTAGATCTGGCCGGCGTCCTTTTGATAGACACCCGTGATGATCTTGATCAGGGTGGACTTGCCGGCTCCATTTTCACCCATGAGCGCGTGGATTTCACCTTTGCGGAGCACAAAGTCAACGTTGTCCAGAGCCCTGACACCGGGAAAGGACTTGCAGATCCCTTCCATTTTGAGGATGATTTCCGGCTGCAAATGAAGCCCTCCTTGCACTGGTGTCATACATACGAAGGGCAGTGCGGTTGCCCGGAGAAAAGCCGGACACCGCACTGCCTGGACTGTCGGTGGATGTTACCGTGTGATTACACCCTTACCCGGATCGGGGTTGATTCCGAATTTTTCGATGATCTCATCGGTGATTGTGTCAGTGTCCACAATCATCTCTTCTTGATAGACGATACCGCTGGGGATGTTGCCGCTCTTGATCCACGCGTCAATCTGGCCGGCCATGCGAGGATTGCACTGGATATCAGCGTTCCAATACCCAGCCTGCACGTTTCTCAGAGCAAAGCGGTTGAAATCAAAGCCAAGGATCTTGACCTTGCCGTCTTTGCCGAAGCTGATGCCGGCTGCCTCCAGGGCCTGGCAGGCGCCTTGTGCCATACCGTCATTCTGGGCGTAGATCACGTTGAAGTCTTTCCCAGCAGCGATGGCAGCTTCCACAACTCTGCGTGCTTCTTCAAGGCTCCAGGTGTCACCGCCGGTGCCGTCCCACACGATATTGAGTTTGCCTTCCTCTGCTGCCTGGAGAAGCGGAGCGCTGCGCCCAATCTCGGCGGCGCTGCCCATCTGGCCGCGGATCAGGATCACATTGCGCGGTTCCGGAACGTTGTTCAGGATCCAGTCGGTTGCCAGCTGGCCTTCGTAGTACATATCAGAAACGAGAGCAGCCTCATAGTTAGCAGGATCAGTGTCAATCAGCCGGTCAAACAGGATGACCCTGACGCCTGCCCTCTTCGCCGCCAGCAGGACGTCGTCCCATCCGGAAGCGTGGGCCGCGGAGATCAGAAGATAGTCCACACCATCACGGATGTACCCCATAGCCGCTGCCATCTGTTCGTTAACGTCGGCAGTATTTGTCTGCTTAGCGTCATAGCCATTTTCCCTTGAGAAGACCAGGTTCATGTCCTCAACATTGGCCTGACGATAGCCAGACTCTTCGGGCGGCAGGTTGACAATGCCTACCTTAATCAGGTCCTGCGCAGCCGCCACTGCAGAGAACACCAAAACAGCAGCCAACAGCAACAATCCAACTTTCGGCAACCTTTTCATCATTGAACCTCCTCTGATTTTGAACTTAAATCAAGGGAACCCGTCCAACGTGTCCAAATTTGCCTTCCGATTGTTTCTATGCCGGCCCCAGACACCTCTCCTTTCTATTTATTCGTATTTCAAGGGAACAAGTACATTCTTCTCTGCCTTTCCTCGATGAGCCGCGCGCGTACGTGCTCTTACACATATTTTACGCCTCACGAATATTTTGTCAACTTGTAACCGCTGTGACTCTAAGACACCGCTTCGTTTTGCAGTTTCAACAGAAAGTGTCAGGGTGTTGAAAAAGCCCCAGTTCAGGCCTTTTGAGCCTGGCTGGGGCAGCCCAGGAAGCTCTTTGCTCGGCCGCATCTTGTTACCGTGGTTCCGCTCGCTGTTTCCTTTACCTTTGCCGAAGTAGTGTATTCCGTAGATGCCAGTACCCGGGATACCCACAGAAGTATAAGGGCCGCGCGGCCCAACCCCCACTCTTGCTCCTTTGGTGCCCATTGACACACCGATGCCACTCTTTGATAAGTTCATTCTTACGCCAGGGCCAGGCTTGACGCTCTTACGGAAACGCAGTCTCAACCTTGTTTGGAGGATGTTGTCTCTGTTTCCAGGGAACGTTAACGGCGTCGTTATCTGGATCGAATTTTTTTCCGCACAAGGAGATCGAGAAAGAAGGAAATGTTGATTTGTTAGAGAATTCTTAGGTACAGTAATGCTGTTGATGGATGTACTGAACCGCCTGAGGAGGTGAAAACGGGTTCCCTTTGCATCAACAATAACTGACGCAACAACGAGAGGAGGATTTTTCATGAAACGGTTATTGGTTATAGTCTTAACGCTGGCAATGGTGGTCTTCGCAGCAGCAGCAGTCGCTGCTCAGCCTTCCGGGAAAATCGTAGTTTACAGTGCATCTGGCCCAGAGATTACCGATCCGATCATCGAGCTCTTCAACAAAGCCCATCCCGAAATTGAGGTAGTCAAAATCCATGCGGGTACGCCCGAACTCTTCTCCCGCCTGCGGGCAGAGGCCAATAATCCCGCAGCAGACGTTATGTTCGGCGGCGATCCGCTGACATACGACCGGGAACGGGATCTGTTCGAGCCGTTCGATCACCCGGAAAAAGCGAACTTCCAGACCTATGATCCTTACAACATCTGGCAGCCATTCACCATCTTCGTACAGCCGTTGATGGTTAACACCAAGCTGGTTGCGCCCGAGTACTACCCAACGACTGTGAAAGAAGTACTGGCTAATGCCGAGTACTTCAAGAGCCTCGGCGGAATCGCCTTGTCGGCTCCCAACACGTCGTCCACAGGATGGACGATTGTGAGCGGTATTGCCACAGCCCATGGTTGGGACTTCATCGCCCAGCTGGCTCCGTATCTGAGCGTGACAAACGGTTCCGATGCCATGTTCAGTGCAGTGCGTGACGGAGAACTTCCCATCGGCTGGATCAACGAAGACCTGGGTGTGCAGTGGGAAAAGGCCGGCGCCGACGTTAAGTTGATCTACCCAACCGACGTGGCCACCATCCAGATGGATGCCTATGGGCTTGTCAAGAACGGCCCCAACCCCGAAGCAGCAAAGGTGTTCATGGAGTTCCTGGGTTCGAAGGAAGTACACGAGATCGCCGCTGAGATCGTAAAGCGCCGTTCGGTCCGGGTCGACGTGGCACCTCCTGGTGACCTGCCGCCTCTGGAAGGCCTGAACCTCTACTACGCTTCCGAACCGAGAGATGTAGTCACGGATAAGTTCAACCAACTGATTGGGAACTAAGCTGAGCTGTAGATGAACCGAATTCCTCGGCTTCGGCCGAGGGATTCGGTTCCCTTGATGAAGACAATGTGAGGTGTAAGAGATGAAATCTTTCCGTGGCACACTGCGGGACCCATGGTTCCTGCTCAGCGTGATACTTGCGGTGGCATTGGTGCTGCTGGTAGTTGTCCCTCAGTACCGCATCTTCGTCGCGTCTTCAGAGCAGGAACTGGGCAAGACCGTGATCCGCAGGGGAAGCGACGTTTACCTGGAATACGTCGCCAGCTCAACGACGGGTTTCGCCGTGACAGAGGAGGCCGGAGGCCTCACAATCTCTCGGAACGGCCAACCATTCCTGCAGGTCCTCCCCTTGAACAGCAAACAGACTGCTCTACGTGCTACAGCGGGCGGCGATATCGCGGTAGAGATCGTTGATGAGAAGCAGATCAAGGCCAGGGGCACAGGATTTGACCTGGTCATCACCCAGGAGACCTTCCGGCAGTCGTTCTTCGGCCCCGTGGTGATGCCTGACCCGCTGACTGTGGCAAGCCAAGCTGATGGCGAGATCGTCTTGGGACATGCTGAAAATGCTTACCTTACCGTCGCTGATCGCGAACCCACTCACGGCCTTGGCAACTTCCGTGCCTTTCTGACTCGCAGCCGCTACGTGAGTGCAATCAAGAACAGCTTGATCGTGGCCGTTGGGGCCACCGCGCTGGCAACCATCCTGGCCGTTTCCCTGGCCTACCTGTTTGCGCGGTACAATTTCCCCGGTAAGCAGACCATGATCACGCTGATCACCATGGCGTCAATTTCGCCACCGTTCTTGGGTGGATATGCCTGGCGAATGCTGCTGGGAAGCCAAGGCGTGTTCACTCGTCTTTTGAACCTGGATTTCACCATCGTAGGCCTGCACGGTGTTATCTGGGTCATTAACTGGCTGATCTTCCCGTTGATCTTCCTCATGACCTACGATTCCTTTACGGCCATTGATAACACCCTCATTGAATCATCCATGAGCCTGGGAGCGGACAAGCGGCAGACGCTGTTCAGAGTCATCATACCACTGGCAATGCCCGGAATCATAACCGGAGTTTATCTCGGCCTTATGACGGCGTTTTCCGACTTCGGTACACCTTACGTCATCTCGCTGAACCTGAACGTGCTTCCGGTGCTGATTTACCAGCAGTTCATGAGCGAAGTGGGTACCAACTTCCCTATGGCCAGTACCGGCAGTGTGGTCATGATCGCCATTTCCAGTGCAATTCTGTTGGCACAGCGCATGTATCTGGCATCCAAATCCTACGCATCTATTGCCGCGAAGACCATCGCTTTGATCAATCCTTCGCGCCGGGTGAAAGCGGGGATTGTGGCCTATGCGGTACTCCTCATCTTTATGGCCTTTGTGCCCCACCTGACGGTGATCATCACTTCGTTCTTGCAGTGGAACGCGGGTATCGTGCAGCCCGTCTTTACGCTGGGGAACTATATCCGTCTGTTTAACCTGCAGATCAGCTCCATCTACGTGAGCCTGTTCTTGGGCATCACCACCACCATCCTGAATGTGATCATCGGAGTGGCCGTGGCCTATATCATTGTCCGCAAGCGCTTCCGCGTGATCTCCAACCTCATCAATCTGCTGGTGATGGTGCCGTACATTGTGCCCGGTACAGTACTGGCCATTGGCTTTGTCATGATCTTCAACCGGCCGCCGCTGCTGCTCACCGGAACATGGATGATCCTTGTCCTTGCTTACTTTGTACGCAAGCTGCCCTACTCGGTCAAAACAGCGGAGGCTGTCCTCTACCAGATCCATCCCGACCTGGAGGAAGCAGCCAAGAGCCTTGGTGCCAAACCGACGCGAAGCTTCTTCGACGTCACATTCAAGCTGATGATCGGCGGCGTGATTTCTGGGGCAACCCTGTCGTTCCTGCAGATCATGACCGAGATCAGCTCCACGATCATCCTGTACCGTCCGCCCTGGAAACCAATGACGGCAGTGATCTTCGAGAACACGACCAGAGCGGGTTCTGACTTTGGTGTGGCTTCGGCCATGACCGTAATACTCATGCTCATCGTCTATGTCCCGCTGTACTTCATCACCAAAAAGACGAGAATGAGCCTGAAGGGAGAGGAAACCTTTGCTGCCTACAACTGAGAAACGCGCCGCCGGAGTGGGTATAGAGCAAGTATCCAAAGTCTTTGGAAAGGCCCGAGTGCTCGACTCCGTGAGCCTGCAGATAAAACCACAAGAATTCTTCACCATCATCGGGCCTTCTGGGTGCGGCAAGACCACACTGCTGCGTATTGTCTCTGGTTTCTACGGGCCTGATTCGGGAAGAGTGCTTTTCGACACGCAAGACGTGACCGCTCTCCCACCCTGGGAACGGAACATCGGCTTTGTCTTCCAGAACTACGCTTTATGGCCGAATATGAACATCTTTGAGAACGTGGCCTACGGCCTCAGGATCCGCAAAAAGCCCATGGATTACATCCGCGAGAAGGTGAAGTGGGCACTAGGCATTGTGGACCTGCACGGCGTGGAAGAGAAGCTTCCCAACCAGCTGAGCGGTGGTATGCAGCAGCGGGTGGCCATTGCCCGGGCGATCGTGATCGATCCCCAGCTGCTGCTTCTGGATGAGCCTTTGTCCAATCTAGACGCGAAGCTGCGGATATCGCTGCGCAAGCACATTCGCGACATTCAAAGCAGCTTGGGCATCACGGCGATTTACGTTACGCACGATCAGGAAGAGGCTCTTGAAATCTCGGATAGAATTGCCATAATGAACAAGGGTGTGCTGCAGCAAGTGGGCACCCCCAAGGAAGTCTATGAAAGCCCAAGCAACCATTTTGTGGCCAGTTTTGTCGGGGATGCCAACTTCCTTACCGGCGAGATCACGGCGAACAGGGAGTTCGTAGTGCCGGCGGCGCAGGTAAAGGTACCTCTCAGCATCGTGCAGGGCAACGGCAGCCTCAAGCAAGGCCGAGCAACCATGATGGTGCGGCCCGAGATGATCAAGTCCGCCGCTGAGGGAGAGGAGCATGCCCGCGGCCGCATCGTCAAGCGTTACTACGTGGGCAACCTGAAGAAATACGTCGTGGAACTGGCGGACAAAACCACTCTGTCCTGGGAGATGTTTGAGGATCCGTACCAAGAAGGAGACCAAGTCCGCCTGAGATTCACCGCAATGTGCCACATTAAGGATGGTGTTCCCAATGATTGATCGCGTTATCGCGGCCGATGTTGTCGAACAGTTCGGCAACCTGATTGCCGTTCGGAAAACAGAAGAGCAGTCTTTTCCGGGGCTGGCACAGCTGTTCATTGCTTCAGTGCTCCAGTGCCAGCCGCTGGCAGAAGTAGAGCTGCTTACAGCTGATGGAGTGCCGCTGAAGGCCATGCAAGAAAGCGCAAGCTTGAACCCAGTCTGCCACACACGCACATTCGCGGCGGAGCAGGTGTCTGTCCGCGAAGAAATCGTGGTACATGAGGACGAGGCGGCTCTGCGCTTGACCTTGCTGGCCAACGGCCCGGTTGAGAGAGAAATCACTCTGCGCATTTCCGGCGGTATACTCATGTCTCCGCAGGGAGTGCCTTATCACTGGGAAGAGGAGAAACTGATTCACGGCAGCTTTTCTGTGGACAGTGTTCAAGTCAACTGGCGAGATCTGGTCCGTTTTGTGCTGGCCTTTTCTCAGCCGCTGGATGCCGGAGGAATTGCGCCCCTGCGCGAAGAAGATGTTGCCAAAAAGCTTTACTTCCGTACCTTCAACGCCAAGAAACGCTACCGCTACTGGGTGGAACTGGAGAAGCGCGTCGAGAGCGCGGGCCGGGAGACGGCGGTTGGCCGGAATCTGGCTTACTGCGGGGCCAAGACTATCAATCTGAAACCGGGCCAGCCGTACACACTGGAAGTGCTCTTCGCGTTGGGCGACAGGCCCGGGCGCTCCTTCGCGGAGTTGTACAAAGCCCGGGAAAAGGCCTGGCAGGATTTCCTCGCCCTCGTGCCTGAGTTCACTTCGAGCCACGACGAGCTGGTTGATGCGTACTACAAGAGCTGGTTTGTGCTGTTTGCCAACCGCATGGTGTTCCCTGAAGAGCGCTTTAAGTACCCGTTTACGTCCGTAAACAAGTTCCATTATTACAATCAGTTCTTCTGGGATTCGGGGTTCCATGCCATCCCGTGGATCTGGTTCAACGACAAAGGCCCGGCCGAGTCGGAGCTGAAGAACTTCGTCTTGAACCAGTGGCGCACCGGCATGATCCCGTACGAGCTGTTTCTCTATGATGTGAACGGCCGTGAGTGGATGGAAACAGACGCCAGGACTACCGCGGCCACACAGCCGCCTGTGCTGGCTATTTCCCTCATGGAGATTTTCGCTAAGTTCGGCGACAAGGAGTTCCTCGAGTTTTTCTATGAACCCCTGCTGAAATACGAGGAGTGGCTGTGGACATACAGAGATCTGGGCCGCCGCGGCCTGTCCCACGTGTTCCATATTTGGGAAAGCGGCACCGACAACAGCCCCAAGTTTGATCCTGTGCACAAGAACCGCCTGCTGGATCCGCCGCTGGAAACTGTGGACTTCAACGTGTTTGTCTATCTGCTCCGGCAGACGATCGTGAAGATGGCTGAGATCTTGGGGAAGGAAGTGCCTGCAGGGATTAAGGAGCGGCTTGCCTTGACAAAACAGGCTGCCAACGAGGTGTTCCTCAACAAAGAAGACGGTTTCTACTACGATGTTTTGGCTGCTTCGAATGAGCCTGTTAAGGTGAAGACTTTTTCCGGTGTACTGCCTTTGATCACCGACTGGCCTGACAGCGAGGCCCGGGAACGGCTGCTCAACGACTACCTCCTCTCGGAGAAAGAGTTCAACACACCGTGCCCGGTACCGTCTGTCAGTGTTTCGGAGCCGTCCTTTGCCAGCCACGACTTCTGGCGAGGAGCCAACTGGCCGCAGATAACCTGGACGTTCATCTACGGCCTCAAGCGCAACAACCATTTGGAGGCCGCTGGGCTCCTCCTCGACAAGTACCTTGCTGAATCCACGAAGCACCATTTCTGCAACGAGTACTGCGATTCAGTCACCGGACAGGATGTGGGGCTGCCGTTCCAAGGTTGGGGCACGCTGTATGTGGATCACATCATCAGGCACTTGTGCGGGATCGAGCCTGTGGCGAACGGTTTTAGGTTCTGCCCGCTTTCGACGCGGTACAGCTCTCTAGAGGTGCGCGGCGTGAAGCTGCGGGATATGGTTGTGGACGTGAAGGCCGAGGACAAGCATTGGCAGGTCACCATCAACAACGAGGCCGTGATTACCGCCCCAAGAGGGGTAACGTTTACAGCCACGATGGAGGAAGGCCGCTTGGTAGTTCTGGGTCCGAGCCAGCTGAAGATAACAGCTGTGCCGGGCGGGCCTCAGCGCCTCCTCGTCGAACTCCGTAAAGCCGATGACGGAGGTATGCCATGTCACTGCTAGAGAAAGTAGCTGCAATTGTGATTCGTGCGGGAGACATCCTCAACGAAGAAATAGAGCGAGGATTTTCCATTACCAAGAAAGGCCAGATTGACCTGGTAACCGATGCGGACCGGGCCGTGGAACAGTTTCTCTTGAAGGAACTGGCCCAGGAACTGCCCTCGGCGGCCTTCTGCGCCGAGGAGCAAGGGTGGCTCGGAGACAGTCACGAGGATGCCATCTGGTACATCGATCCGCTGGACGGCACCACGAACTTCGCCCATGGGTTCCCGTACTTTTCGATTTCTGTTGCCTTGGCTGAAAAAGGTGAGACCACTCTGGGTGTCGTGTACAACCCGATCAGCCGAGAGCTTTTCCAGGCAGAGAAAGGCAGGGGCGCCTTCCGGAATGGAGCCCCGATCAAGGTCTCCCGGATCGCCGATCTGCAGGACAGCCTGCTTGTCACCGGTTTTCCCTACGATGTAAAGACCACTGCCGCCGACAATATAGCGCAGTTTGCCCGTGTTACCAAGGCCAGCCAAGGAGTACGCCGTACAGGATCGGCGGCGCTGGATCTCTGCAACGTTGCCTGCGGCCGCTTCGAGGGCTACTGGGAGCAGCGCGTGAACGCCTGGGATATTGCCGCGGGAGCACTCATTGTAAAAGAAGCCGGAGGAATGGTCACCGACTACCACGGGAACACACTGACCCACCAGTCCCGGAGTGTGCTTGCCAGCAACGGCCTAATTCACCAGCAGCTGCTGGACATGTTGAGGGGTTGAGCAATGCTGAACAGTGGACACGGTGGAGTGTTTTTGCGGATTAACGCTGTCTATGACCACTTAGGCCGTATGGAGCAGCGCGTCGCTAATTTCATCAAGAACTATCCCGAGGAAGTAGTGCGCCTGCCTGTGAATGTGTTGGCCGATAAGGTCGGCGTGAGCAGTTCCACGATCATCCGGCTCTGCCGACGGCTGGGCATTGACGGCTACGCCGACCTCAAACTGCAGCTGGCCCAAGACCTGGCCTCAAGCCGCCCCCCTATTTTCCAGGATGCGGACGAGAGCAGTGGGCCGCGGGCCCTCATCCGCGCCGCCCATGATAGGCTGCTGGCCTCTATCAGCGACACATTCCGCATGCTCGACGCAGCGGAATTGGCCAGGGCAGGAAAGCTCATTCAGGCTGCCCGGACTATACTTGTGATCGGAACAGGCGGGTCTGCGGCGGTGGCTACCCTTTTCAACTACAACTTGATCAAACTGGGCTATCCCAGCCAGGCGTCAACCGACTTCGTGGCCATTCCCTTGATCATCAACCGCATGGGCCCCGCGGACGTCTTGTTTGCCATTTCCCACTCCGGTTCGACCAACAGCGTGGATGAGGCGGTGGGTATGGCCAAACGCCGCGGCTGCAAAGTGATCGGGCTCACGAACTACCCCGAATCGGTGATTGCCAAGCGCAGCGACGTGGTGCTGACGACGGCGGTTGTGGAGAGCCCTGCCGGGAGCGAGGGCGGCCCCATCCGGGTCGCGCAGATTGGCGTACTGGACGCTTTGTGGCAGTGGCTGCATGCTGCCAGCCAGCTGCCAGACGTCAGTGCGGCGGCCGAAGAGTAGAAGAAGAAAGAGTGACAGAATTGCAGAAGGCACCGTATACGCTAGGGATCGACCTAGGTGGAACCAAAATCGCTGGTGCAGTGTTGTCTGAAACAGGACAAGTACTGGCGTTCCAACAGCGGCCAACCGAGGCGCAGCGGGGGCAGGAGTCGGTGTATTCCACCCTGCTCAGTCTTACCAACGCGCTCTTGGCGCAAGTAGGTATTGTTCACTCAGAGCTGGCAGGCGTCGGCATCGGTGTGCCGGGAGTGGTCACAGAGACAGGGACAGTGGAGTGGGCCCCTGCCTTGCTGTGGAAAGACTTCCCGTTGGCCTGCCGCCTGAGGCAGGACCTGGGAACGAAAGTGGTTGTGGAAAATGATGTCCGGCTGCAGGCTCTTGGGGAGTATAACTTCGGTGCCTGCAGGGGTGCGGATCCCATGGCCTACCTTGCCATCGGTACCGGCCTCGGCAGCGGGATTATTATCAACGGCCGGCTTCATCTCGGTTATCACCGCACGGCGGGCGAAGTGTGCAACATGCTGGCAGATCGGTCGCAGCTGGGAAAGGACTTAGGTGGTTTCGGCGGCTTGGAACTATATGCCAGCGGCACAGGGCTTGCCCGTCTTTTCTGCCAACGGTATCCCGGCCATCCCCGCGCGGCCGACGGGGTCACAGGCGAGCAGGTCTGTACCATGGCCAGGGAGGGGAGTCAAGAGGCGGCGGCAGTGATTCAGGAGTTCGCCGAATACCTCGCTTTAGCTGTCGTTAACCTGTCTGTGACTGTTGACCCGGAAATCATTGTCATTGGCGGCGGAGTGGCGCGGGCTGCTGACCTGTTCCTGCCCCGTGTGATGGAACTGGTGCAGCCGGTGATCCCGGCCGTTCCTCGCCTGGCAGTCTCGGAGCTGGGGACAATGGCTGGGCCCTTGGGGGCGCTGGCACTTTTGCGCAGTCGTTAGAGGATGGAGCGAGTCCCGGTGTGCTGGTAGGTACACCGGGACTCAGCGCGTTCCGGGGCGGTATACCACAAGTGCCGCCCACTTATGACAAAAGTTTTCGGATAAGAAGGAATTGAGAAAATGCCCTGCCAATACTTTCGGTATCGCAGAATGTATCATTTTCAGAGAAAGGAGGCGAGTTTTGTGAGGATCGGCAGAATCGGTTGGTTATTGCTGTTGTTGTGCGTGTTCACGAGCCCCGCTTTGGCTGCTCACCTGCCGAACAGGTTGGACGGAATCCCGGTTTTCCCCGGCGCCGTTCCAGACCTAGAGCTCGAGGAAACGTATAGAGAGGCCTTCGTCCCTGATGAGACAGTCGTGTTCTCAGAGGTGCGTGGTTATTCGGTCAAGGCCATCGTCGATGATGTGTTCCGGTTCTACTTGGATTACACTGAGGCCACTGAAGGATGGCCTGGAATCGATGCGGCGGACGTGGAGCCGGGCGAGATGGTGGGGCCGTGGTATTCAGTGACGTTCTACCCACACTACATATTCGAGCATGTGGTGGAGTACGGCCGAGTACTGAACGACGGCAACTGGATTCGGCAGGCGTTCTCCCAAAGGCCCCAGTGGGAGCCGGGTGAGTGGCTCGCAAGCGGTGCGATCTTCTGGGAGATTCACGACGAAGATGAGACTCTTGTGGAGATAACCATCTGGATCAGCGACAAAGGCTACGATTGGCAGCAGCGGGTTGATTACAGGTCCACCACTATTGTCATGGATGTCGTGGTAAAAGATCCCTATATGTACGCAGACGATTGGGAGGAAGTCGACGAGGAGCTGGGCAGCTTATTGGAAGCGTGGTTCAAGGGCTGGATGGGCGGCGGTGATCATTGACCGGGAGAGGCCGTTGAAGGAAGGTGTTGACTGATGCGAGCCAGAATCCACTGGGTCGTTCTTTTGCTTCTGTTGTGCACTGCCAGTGTGCCTGCTGCAGCGGGGCCGATGCCCGTTGATCTTGACGAGATTCCGGTCTTTCCCGGTGCTGTCAGAGATCCGGTGTTGGAAGATTCCTATTCTATCGACCTGTACTTCAACCCAATATCCTGGGATAAGCGTGCCTACACGGTTCCGGCCATCATTGACGACGCAGCACGTTTCTACCTCGACTACACGCAGGGTACTAGAGGCTTTCCGGCCTTCAACCCGTCCGATTTTGAGCCGGGGGACACGTTAGGCCCATGGTATGTTCCCGAGTTCTACGGGAGCTATATCTTCGAACATGTGGTGTACCAAGGCCAGATCATCCGCGACGGCAACTGGGTCCGCCAGGTCTTTGCCCAGAGGCCACAGTGGGAACCAGGGCTCTGGCTCCGAAAGATGTCCTTTGGATGGACAGTTATCGGTGAACAAAGGGAGGAGTACAGGGTCTCCATACAGCTGGAAGATCAGGGCTACAGCGAGGAGACTCACACCGATTACAAGAGTACCAACATCTTCTTTGTGCTGGAAGTGTTTGAACCGGAAAAAGAACCGTACGGCACACATGGGCCCGGTGACGATGAGGAGTTCGCCGAGTGGATGGACAAGTTTGAGCTGTATGTTGACTGGGCCAGGGAGAGCGGCAAACTGCCGGAAGACTGGGACGACGACTGGTTTATGGAGTGAGAATCTGAGTAATGCCGAGTACGATGGAGAAAGGGGGCCCCGTTCGCGGGGCCCGTTTCTTGATTGCGCCGCATAAAGATTACAATCTTAACTTTCTTCCCCTCCGTTTCAATAACAACGATTTTAGAACTAAAACCCGTTCTTCGTTGCAGGTATCATGCTGTAAACCATTTCCGCGTTCCGAATATCACAATTGTGATATTGACAAAGCACGGATCGAGGAGTATCATTTGAAAATAACTGGCGGGTATTTATGCACGCCTGTTTGAAGCACATACTGGAGGTCCTTATAATGTTTAGTTCTTCACTGACTCACGCACAGGCTGGTGCGCCCGATCCCGGTACTGAGGCCCTGGACCGGGATGTCCTTTTGTCAGTAAGGAATCTGCATACCTATTTTTCCACCGATGAAGGCACCGTCAAGGCCGTCAACGGTGTTTCTTTTAATATCAAGAAGGAGTCCGTTTTCGGCGTGGTCGGCGAGAGCGGATGCGGAAAAAGTATCACCGCCATGTCTGTCATGCAGCTGCTGCCTAAACCCCATGGACGTATCCATGAGGGGTCTATTCTTTTTCGGCAGCGTGACGGCAGTGTCGTGGATATAGCACAGCAGGATCCTACCGGCCCCTTAATGCGGCGCATCCGCGGCAATGAGATCGCCATGATCTTTCAGGAACCCATGACTTCCCTTAACCCGGTGTATACGGTGGGCCAACAAATTGTGGAAGCCATCACCCTCCATCAAAAAGTGACCGAAAAACAGGCGTGGGCGATGGCCGAGGACATGCTGGCTAAGGTGGGTATCCCCATGCCGAGCCAGCGTGTACGGGAGTATCCTTACCAGATGAGCGGCGGCATGCGGCAGCGGGTGATGATCGCCATGGCCCTATCCTGCAACCCATCGCTCCTTGTGGCCGATGAACCTACTACCGCTCTCGATGTGACGATTCAGGCGCAGATTTTGGATTTGATGCGGCGCCTGCAGGAAGAGTTTAAGATGTCGATCATGATGATCACCCACAACCTCGGCGTGGTAAGCCGGATGTGTGATGAGGTGGCCGTCATGTACTTGGGCAAGATTGTTGAATACGCCGATGTCCGTACTCTCTTTCACAATCCTGCTCATCCCTATACATTGGGGCTGCTTAATTCTATTCCTAAGCTGGGTGGGCGTCGCGGTAGGCTCATGCCTATCAAGGGAGTTGTGCCAGACCCGCGGGCCATTCCTCCCGGCTGCAGTTTTAGAGAACGGTGCCCCTTCGCTACAGAGCAGTGTGCTCAAGAGCCTCCAGTTGTTAACTTGGAGGATAACCACTCGGTCCGCTGTTGGCGGTTTGCTTCAGAAAGTATGACGGAAAGGATTGCTAGGTGATGAACACGCCAAACACAGAGGAGATTTTACTGGACGTTCAAGGCTTGCGGAAGTACTTTCCCATCACCAAGGGCATATTCCGTCGTACAGTGGGCCATGTGAAGGCTGTTGAGAGTGTAAGCTTCCGGGTCCGCAAGGGTGAAACGCTTGGTGTTGTGGGCGAAAGCGGTTGCGGGAAAACCACGATGGGTTTGTGCATCATGCACCTTATCCTACCCACCCAAGGCCTTATTCGTTTGAATGTGGACGGCCAGTGGACAGAGGTCAACGCCCAGACCATTCGTGGCCTGCGCGACAAAATGCAGATCGTATTCCAAGATCCGTTTTCGTCCCTCGATCCCCGGATGCGGATTCGGGACATCATTGCCGAACCGCTGGAAGCCCACGGGATGAAGAACCGCCGGGAGCGCTATGAACGGGTTGAGGAACTGCTTACGGCTGTCGGCCTCGGTTCCCACCACATGAACCGTTTTCCGCATGAGTTCAGCGGGGGGCAGAGGCAGCGGATTGGTATCGCCCGGGCGCTGGCGCTGAATCCTTCACTCGTCGTCTGTGACGAGCCTGTATCGGCCCTAGATGTGTCGGTTCAGGCGCAGGTTTTGAACCTGCTGGATGATCTGCAGGAGCAGTTCGGCCTGACCTATCTGTTTATCGCCCACGATTTGTCGGTGGTTCAGCACATCAGTGACCGTGTAGCTGTGATGTACCTGGGCCGCATCGTGGAGATGGGTGATGTGGACACTGTGTTCTCCACACCCAAACACCCCTACACGGAAGCGCTGCTTTCGGCCATCCCCGACCCTGATCCGGATATCGTGCGGGAGCAGATTATTCTGCAGGGAGATGTCCCAAGCCCTGCCAATCCGCCTTCTGGGTGCCACTTTCATCCCCGCTGCCGCTACGCTCAGGAGCGCTGTCGGCAGGAGGTCCCAGAACTGCGTGATGTGGACGGCAGCGGCCGCTGTGTGGCCTGTCACTTTGCTGAGGACTTAAATTTGACCGGCATTTCCACAGGTGAGACCGCGTAGGCCAAGCTGCGGATTCCGGTTGAGTTTGGTCATAGCCGTGAGGCACTATCAAAAAAGAAAGGGAGGAAAAGAATGAAAGCCAGGCTATGTAGTGTAGTTGTCTTGTTGTTGGCGCTCTGTCTGTCAGTCGTTGCTTTCGCTGCTCCATTTGACCCAGAAACGTTTGTGTATGTCGGTGGCGCAGGCGGCCCCCAGACTCTTGATCCGGCGGCGGCTTACGACACGGCCAGCGGTGAAATCATCCACTATATCTACGACAATCTGTTTACCTACATTGATGGAGACCTGAGCAAGATCGGCCCTATGCTGGCAACCGAGGTACCGACGGTAGAGAACGGCCTCATGTCTGAGGACGGCCTTACCATCAGGGTGCCCATCCGCCAGGGCGTGAAGTTCCACAACGGCTCAGATCTTACTGCTGAGGACGTAAAGTATACCTTCATCCGCGGTATGCTCGCCGACCCAGCAGGCGGACCCATGTGGATGTTCTTCGAACCGCTCCTTGGTGTGACCACCATGCGTGATGTCATTGCTATGGCAGGCGGCCCAGCGGACTTCGCGGACATCAACGAAGTTGATCCGGCCATTCTGCGCAAGGCATATGATCTGGTGGATGCCACGATCGAAGTTGATGGCAACGACGTCATCTTCCATCTGGCCACTCCGTACCCGCCGTTCATCAACATCCTGACCAAGGGCGGCTCCTGGTCATCGATCCTTGACAAGGAGTGGATGATCGCCAACGGTGCATGGGACGGCAATCCTGACACCTGGGCTAAGTGGTATGACCAGGCCATCGAAGAGATGACCCTCTATGATAAGGGCAACGGAACCGGTCCTTTCAAGCTGCAGACATGGGACAAGAGCGGCGCCCAAGTCCTGCTCACCCGGTTTGACGAGTACTGGCAGGGCCCGGCCAGCTTGAAGAACGTTGTGATCAAAGACATTCCTGAACTGGCAACCCGTATTCTGATGCTCCGTGCCTGCGACGCTGATGCCATCTACGTACCGCAGCAGGATCTTCCTCAGGTACGCGCCATTCCTGGCGTGCGGGTTGTGGAAGACCTGCAGCAGGTCAACAACACGGTGCTGTTCTTCAGCTTTACCATTCCGATCGAGGGCAACGAAGACCTGGTCGGCAGCGGCAAGCTGGACGGCAACGGCATCCCCAGCGACTTCTTTGCCGATATCAACGTACGTAAGGCCTTCTGCTATGCCTTTGACTATGATGCATACTTGAACGAGGTTGCCCTTGGTGCAGGCGAGATTCCGAAGGGCCCGTTCCCGCAGAGCCTGCCCTACGTGAACCAGGATCAAGAGTACTACTACCATGACCTGGCCAAGGCCACTGAGTACTTCAAGAAGGCCTTCAACGGCGAACTCTGGGAAAAGGGCTTCAAAGTCGGCATCGTTTACAACACCGGTAACAATGCCCGCAAGACAGCGCTGGAGATTCTGGAGTACAACATTGAGAGCATCAACCCGAAGTTCCAGGTAGAAGTGATCGGCCTTGAGTGGGCAACAGTTCTGGATAAGCTGCGCTCTGCTTCGCTGCCTGTGTTCATCATGGGTTGGGTCATGGACTTCCCGGATACGCACAACTTTGCTGTCCCGTTCATGCACTCCACTGGAACCTTTGCCGGTTACTGCGGCCAAGGCCTGATCGACCTGGCGAAGGAACAGTTCGACGAGCTGGTTGAGGCTGGTATCAGGGCAACAGATCCGGCAGAACGCGAAGCCATCTACTACGAGCTGCAGAAGCTCTACGTTGATCTGGCTGTCGCCATGCCGTACATCGAGCCCACAACCTACCGCGTCATGCGTGACTGGGTAGAAGGCTTTGAGTACTGCCCGGCCTATAGCGCCAACTACGACCTCTACTACATCAGCAAGGTCGAGAAGTAATAGCCTTCACGGCTCGCTAGAGCAAGTGAGTAGGGCTGTCCATGCGGCGGCCCTACTCACTCACGTTATTTTGCTACGTAAGGGGTAAGCATATGTTAACCTACATCGCGAGGCGGCTGCTGTTCCTGCCAGTGGTTCTGATTGGGGTCACACTCCTGATCTTTGTGGCTATGTCGTTCTTGTCGCCTTATCAGCTGGTCAGCACTTACATCAAGAGCCCAGAGGAGCTCAAGAACCAGAGCCTGGATGATCTTGTCCGCAAGTACGGCCTAGACCAGCCGGTTTATAAGCGGTATATCCAGTGGATGAAGAATCTTCTCAAGGGAGATTTGGGTTACTCGGTATCGGCAAACATGCCCGTAGCCGAAGCCATCGCCAAACGTTTTCCCGCAACGCTCGAGTTGGCCTTATTTGCGGTTGTTCCCGTGATCTTAGGGGGAATCTGGCTCGGCACAATCTCCGCGAAACATTATAACAAGCCGCTGGACCACTTCAGCCGCGTCTTTGCCATAGTGGGTTGGTCGCTGCCGGACTTCGTATTCGGCCTCATACTGCTCATGCTGTTCTACGGTGTGCTCGGGTGGTTCCCGCCCGGTAGGCTCTCCATGTGGGCAGATAATATCGTGTTGACTGGGAACTTCGTCCGCTACACCGGCATGAACACAATCGACGCTTTGCTCAACAGGCGCTTTGATATCTTCTGGGATGCTGTCCGCCATTTGATCGCTCCCGTCATCACTCTCGCCTATCTGTGGTGGGCGTACCTGCTCCGCATCACGCGGTCGAGTATGCTCGAGGTGATGAACAAGGATTATGTGCGCACGGCCAGGGCCAAGGGGTTGACTGAACGAGCAGTGGTCAACCGCCATGTCCGCCGCAACGCCCTGATCCCAGTGGCCACAGTCTCGGGCTCCATGGTCCTAGGCCTTTTAGGCGGAGTTGTGATTGTCGAGACAGTATTTGACTACAAGGGGCTCGGCCTACTTACCGCTTCTGGGGCGCAGCAGCTTGATTACACGTTAGTGTTGGGAACCACACTCTTCTACGGCCTGTTGCTGGTGTTGGTGAACCTGGTCGTGGACGTCCTCTACGCGGTAATTGACCCCAGGGTGAGATTGGAGTGATCACGGTATGGTAATGAAAAAGCTACTGCGCAACCCGCTGTCCATGGCCGGATTGATCATATTGCTCTTTTTTGTGCTTGTCGCGATCTTTGCGCCTTGGATAGCACCTACGCCGGAACAGTACAAGAAAGATCCCTATCGCGTGCCGCGCTACGGCTGGGGCAGCACGCCCGCACCGCCTTCAAAGGATCACCCCATGGGCCTGACACAGGGCAAGTACGACATCTTCTACGGCGTTGTCTGGGGAACCCGGACCGCATTTCAGGTTGGCCTGATCGTTACGGGCGTGTCGTGCGTGATCGGCATTGTGATTGGTTCCATCAGTGCCTATATTGGCGGGAAGTTTGATGAAGTTGTCATGCGTTTCGTGGATGTGTTCATGAGCTTCCCGTTCCTGATTGCGGCCATCGTGATCACGACGGTGTTAGGAAGAGGGCTTGACAAGGTGATTATCGCCTTGATTATGTTCCGCTGGACCGGCTACGCTCGCTTGATCCGCGGTAATGTGCTGCAGGTCAAGCAAGAAGAGTATGTCATGGCTGCCAGGGCCTCGGGAGTGTCGCATGCCAAGATCATTTTGCGGCATATCCTGCCCAACACAATTTTCCCGGTCTTGATCCAGGCATCTATGAACATGGGCTCCATCGTGGTGACTGCCTCTACCTTGAGCTTCTTAGGGTTGGGCGCCCCTGAGGGCTACGCCGACTGGGGGCAGATGATCAGCTTTGCCCGCAACTGGATCTTGGGTACCCCAGACAATCCCCTTGCCTATTGGTATACCGTAGTATGGCCGGGCTTAGCCATCGTCCTGTTCGTGCTTTCTTGGAACCTGATCGGCGACGCGTTCCGTGATATCATGGATCCGCGGTTGCAGGGGTAGAGACGCATTACAAGGCACTTCCAACTGTTGGGAAGTGCCTTTTTTTTTTCCTGAAGGTTCTAACCTCCAAAAAACGTCGGTTCAACAGGAATCTCTACTTTGATGCAGAATAAGTTAACGCTTATATAGATTTAGTAGGAGTATTAACGCCGCAAGGCGCGAAGGGGGGGAACGGCCGGGACACACCGAGATTGCGATGGATTCTTGCAGCTGATTTCCCATGAGAAAGGAGAAAATGCTTTGAAGAAAGGTCTTATGCTGTTGTTTGTGGCAATGTCGCTGCTGTTTGCCAGTGTGGCCAGTGCTCAGAACATCGAGCTTGTCTACTGGACCCACACTGATGACAACCGGACAGAGATCGAGAACCGCTATATCGAAGAGTTCCAGAAGATGTACCCCAATGTAACCATCAAGCGCGTGGTATACGAAGCGGCCAAGATGGGCGATCTGGTCCTCACCGCTTTCTCGGCCCAGAACGCTCCTGACCTCTTCAACCTGCCTATCGAGCAGGAGTACGGTTACATGATGCACGACCGCGTGGCTCCTGTGAACTACGAAGCTGCCGGCTATGCCAACGCCGAGGATCTCGTGGCCAACTATTTGCCCGGTACCTTTGATCCGGTGACTAAAGACGGCGAGATTTACGGCCTGCCGCTGGAGCTCACCAACTGGTCCATCTACATCAACGACCGCATTTTCCGCGATGCCGGCCTTGATCCCGATGTGGACTATCCCAAGACCTGGGAAGAGATGATCGAGATTTCTGAGAAGCTGGTCATCCGTGAAGGCGACATCATCATCCGCCGCGGCTTTGACTTCCGCTATCCGTACTACCTGGTGGCAATGCTGCCTATGGTAGAACAGCTGGGCGGCGCTCTGCTCAGCGAGGACGGCAGGACGGCTATCGTCAACGATGAGGCCTGGCTCCAGGTGCTTGAGTGGTTCCGCACTTTTGGCCCGCACGGAAAGAACCTGGGCAGCCCCACCTACACCGCCGCCCGCAAGGTCTGGGACTACGACAACAACGACATCGCTATGTGCCTGTCCGGTTTCTATCAGCAGGGCCGCCTGCGCATCGACAATCCAGAGTTCTTTGAGAGCGGCGAGTGGCGCGTAGTGCCGTTCCCGGTGTTTGAGAACGCTGTGAATGACGTTGCCTGCTCCTACTACGGGCACTACTTCATGGTCAATGCCCAGAGCTCTCCTGAGAAGCAGTACTGGGCATGGAAGTTCGCCGCTTACATGCTCGACCATCCGTGGGAGTACTTGGAAGTCGTTAACATCATCCAACCGCGCAACGACCTGCTCAACGATCCTCGGTTCATGGAGCTGCCCTACATGGACGTCTTCATGAAGGACATGGAAAGAGGGCACATCGTCTTCCTGCATGAGAACGGCTACCAGTTCGAGCGCTTCATCAAGGAAGCGGTAGAGAGCGTCATGCTGGAGAACATGGATCCGCGGGAAGCTCTGGATATTCTGCGTGAGAAGATCCAGGAAGTGTTGGACGAAGAGTATTGATCTAGCCTAATTCTGCAGAGAAGCCCGGGCTGGCCTCGGGCTTCTTCACTGCTTGACTCTGGAGGGACACTATGCGCAGTAGAAGAGGGTTCAGCATGGAGAAGAAAAAGGCAATGTGGGGATGGGTTTTTGTCTTCCCCTCGTTGATCTTTTTCTCCGCCTTCAGTTTTTACCCGATCATCAACGCTTTGTACGAAAGCTTCTTCAACAGGAACCTCTTGTCACTGAGGCCGCCGCGGTTTGTGGGCTGGGACAACTACCGGTACCTGTTTAACTCCCGGGATTTCTGGCTCTCGGTGCAGAATACGGCCATTTTCACCTTAGGCACATTTGTACCCCTGCTGGTGTTCAGTCTGGCCCTGGCCGTGTGCATCATGTCCATTCCCCGGTTCCGCCGCTTCTTCCAGCTGGCACTGTACTCACCAGCAGTGTTGTCTTCGGCGGTAGCGGCCCTGATCTGGCTCTTGATCTTTGACCCTCGGGGTTTGGCCAATCAAGGCATGAACGCCCTCATGGGCACCACGGGTGTGAACTACAAGTGGCTGTCGGATACCTTTATGCTGCGCCTTTCCACGATCATCGTGTACTTTTGGAAATACGTCGGCTATTTTACGGTTCTTTTTGTATCCGGTATCGGAGCCATTCCCTACACCCTGACCGAGGCTGCCTTGATTGACGGGGCCAACCGCTGGCAGCTGTTCTGGCGGATCACTTTTCCGCTGCTCAAACCAACTACGCTGCTGGTTTCAGTTATGACGATGATCCAGTGCCTGAAGACCTTCAGCACTCAGTACCTTTTCACTACGGCGGGAGCTCCCACAAGGCCCATCAACGTGCTCACCTTGAACATCTACAACACCGCGATCAAGGACTACAGGATCGGGCGGGCCACGGCCATGAGCATCCTGCTCTTCTTGGTGATGCTGGTCTTCACCTGGCTGCAGCTGCGGCTGTCCCGGACCGAAGAAGTCTCCTACATGTAGAAACCGCGAGAGGACAGGAGGGTTGATGTGAAAATGAAAAACACGCGTTCATGGTACCTTGGGAAGGTTTCTGACACCGTAATGTGGCTGTTTCTCATCGCGGTCTGTTTCTTGGTATTGGTCCCTCTCGCTTTTATGCTCACCGCTTCAGCCATGCCGGCCCGGGAGATCATGCGGCTGCCGTATCCGTGGATTCCCAAGGGCATTTACTGGCCGAATTTCTGGAACGGGATCAAGGGGCCAGAAGGGGACTTCATTTTTATCCGCAATGCTCTGAACTCACTGATCGTCGCCAGCAGTGTGGCCTTCTTCACGGTGCTGCTCTCGGCCGTTACCGGTTACGGCCTGGCCAAGTTCAAGTTTAGAGGACGGAACCTGGTCTTTATGCTGATCATGGCCACCATGATGATCCCCTTTGAAGCCATTATGATCCCGCTGTACATGGTGGTAATGCGCATGGGCATGCAGGACACCTATGCCGGCTTGATCCTGCCGTTCTTGGCCAATGCCTTTGGGGTTTTCTTGATGCGCCAATACCTGATTACTTTCCCTGATGAGATCCTTGATGCGGCCCGCATTGACGGTGCCGGCGAATTGCGCATCTTCAACACCATCGTACTGCCGAGCTCGGGCCCGGCAATCGCCACCCTTGCCATCATGTCTTTCCGGGCCCAGTGGGACAGCCTGCTCTGGCCGCTGCTGGTGATCCAAAGCGATGAGATGAAGACCATACCGCTGTACATCACAAGGTACATGGCGGAAACACACAGCGACGAGGGAATCATGATGGCCGTGGCTGTCTTGGCCAGCCTGCCCATGATTATCCTCTTCCTGACACTGTCCAAGTACTTCGTGAGCAAAGAGGGGCTGACTTCTGCGACCAAGGGATGAGCACGACGGGCAAGTACTGCAGGAGGGAACAGATAATGAAGTACCACGGCTGGTTTAAACCGCAGCACGATTTGGAGTACGCTCGGAGGGCCCTGCAGGCGGGCCTCGATGGGTTTGAGGTCATCGGATGGCAGTCCCAATACGAACCCGAGGAGTTCAACACCTACAGGCAAAACGCTGCCCGTATCAAGACGGAGTTTGGGGTAAGCTTCACGCTGCACGCCCCCATTGCTGACATCAACCTGGGGAGTGTCAACCGGCGGATCCGGCAGGCTGCCGTCGACGATGTGAAAGAAGCTTTGGAGTTCGCATGGGAGATCGGAGCTTCAGCTGTTGCTGTTCACGCCTCCCCGGGGATATTGGCCATGCCCGGTGGTGAATGGTCCCGAAAGACTTCATCACCACAGATTCGCGGGGGGCTGGAGCGCCAGGAACAGTATCTAGTGCAGGCTCTCCAGGAGCTGGCCGACTTCGCTCCGGGGCTTTACTTGTGCTTGGAGAACCTGGTCTATCCGCATGAGCTGTACCGAAGCCCTGCTGAGATGCGGGAACTGGTGCGGAAGGTGGGCCGGCCCAATGTCCGGGCCACCCTGGATGTGGGCCATGCTGTTGTGTCGGGATACGATCCGGTCGATTTTGTGCACGAGAACGCCGGCCTGATCAGCCATGTGCACCTGCACGACAATCACGGAACCGTTGACGAACACCTGCCTCTGGGCGAAGGAACCATTGACTATCTGGCTGTGATTAGGGCTCTCCGCGAGCAGGGGTACCAGGGCGCAGTCACATTTGAGTTTGATCCAGGCAGCCCGGAACGCTTCGCGGATTACCTGCATCGGCTTGCTTGAAACAATGACAAGGCGGCCAAGGCTGGAACGACGCTCAGCCGGGCCGCCTTCAGCTAACTGCTAAATGCTACCTGGAGTCTAAGCTTCCAAACGGAAGCGGCTGACCAATCCTTGGAGATGGTTGGCCATTTCTAACAGAGATTGGGCGGAGTGGGAAACCTGGGCGATCGATGCGGCCTGTTCTTGAGTGGCGCTGGCGATTTCCGCACCGCTGCGGTTCACTTCGTCCAGCCCTTCGACTATGTGGTGGACTTCTTCCACGATGCCTCCGATCATCTGGAGGATTCCCTGAAGGATCTTGCCGCTTTCTTCTACCTGATAAAGGGCGGTGTCGGCGCGCTGGGCACCGGCGGCCATGCCGCTGACGGCCGCCCGGATTCCCTCCTGGATCTGGCCGATCAGTTCTCCGATTTCTGCAGCAGCATGCGAAGTCTGCTCAGCCAGCCGCCTTACTTCCTCCGCAACCACGGCAAAGCCGCGGCCGTGTTCTCCGGCCCTGGCTGCTTCGATGGCCGCGTTGAGAGCCAGGAGGTCGGTTTGGTCGGAGATATCAGTGATGGTATTGACAATAGAGCCGATCTCTTTGGACAAACTGTCAAGTTGATGAATGTCCTCGGAGAGGGCGTGTGTATCTTCCCGCACTGCTGCCAGCTGCTTGACGATCTCATCTACGGCCCCTTCACCTCGTACAGCCTCGCTTGAGATCTCCTCGGCGCGGCTGCGCACGCCAAGCGCCCGGGAGTGGACTTGTTCGATTGTGGACGAAAAGGCGTTTGCTGTGCTGGCAACCTCCTCCACAGAAGCGCTCACCTGCTCCGCTGCAGCGGCCATTTCTCGGCTCATGCGGGCGAGTTCATCTGTGGCCTCGGCCACACCCCGCACGGCCTGGCCCACTTCTTCTACAGTCCGGTTCAGTGCAGCAGCTACCATTCCTACTTCGTCTTGGGAACGGATCTGGGCACGGCTGGCGAAGTCGCCTTTTGCTACTTCCTCCATCACTTGCTGCACCACTGCCAGGGGCCGGGCAATCTGCCTGCCCAGGATGAGTGACGCTCCCATGCCGAGAACGATGAAGAGCACAGAGGTGCCCAGCATGAAGTTCCGCAGGGAGTAGATATTCCCCAATACGTCACTTTCCATGGCACCCACTGCTAAGGTCCAGCCAGTCATGGATACAGGTGCCAAGGCATCGATCCGCTTGGCCCCGTCATTGGCCTGGTAGCGTATCACTCTGTCAGTGGCCAGGTCGAGGCCGACGAGAGCTTCTCCCACCGGCCCTAAGGCCCCAGTGCCGTCGAAAACGTTGGCCCGGGCCAGGACCAGCTCGCTGTCGGGATGAGCGATGACGGTCCCTTCGCTGTTGAGAATGTATGCCCAACCGCGTTCACCAAACCCCAGGCTTTCCACCAAGGCTCCCAGCGTCTCATAGCCACGTTCGCCGATCAGCACACCGACGACCTTATCGTAAGAGATGATAGGCACGGCAAAGACGATTGTCAGTTCGCCGCTGTCGGCATCGACTATCATGTCAGACACCGCACTTTCGCCGCTGAGGGCCGCGGCGATGTGGGGCGCATCGCCGGCTTGGCCCGTGGTACCGTCCTGGTAGCGGATATTCCCGTCCGGGGTGACAACACCGAAACGGTGGAACTCAGTTAGGCGTTCAATCTCAGAACGGAGTGCCAGGCGCTGAGCACCCCAATCCATCCATACAATTTCCGGCCGGGCTGCGATGGTGGCCAAGACTTCCAGCTGCCCCTGCAGCCTGCTCTCTAGGAAGCCGGCGGCCTCCTGCGCCGTAAGGGTTACCGCCCGTTCCACCTCTTCCATTACTGCCTTTGCGCTCTGATTGTACGCCAGATACGCCAGCCCAACGCAGGTCACGGTGAGCAACAGCACTGCATAGACAGCAATCCTTCTGGATACCTTGCGAAATCCCAGTTTCACGATGGCCCTCCTCAGTATTGCCTGCTGTGCCAGCACAGAGACACCAATTATTGTAAGAAAGGAAAGAACAGGTAAATCATTTATTAGGTTCGGCGGCAGCCATCGAATTCCTGCCTCGAATGGTTCACAATTTGCCGGCTGCCGGCCCTGTTGAACGGATAGGGAAAATACGCTACGATCAACATAGCTACAAGTCTGTGCGTTGAGGAGAATCTGATGAAACAAGTGCGGCATTATCCAAAGGTGAAGATTACCCGCAAGGCGGAGCGGAGCATCAAGAACGGGCATCCCTGGGTCTATGGGGAAGAGATTCTCGAGATCGAAGGGGAACCGCAAGACGGCGGGCTCGTTGATGTGTTGGCGGGCAGTTCCTACATGGGTACGGGGTTTATCAACAGGGCCAGCAAAATCACCGTCCGCCTTGTTTCCCGCAACGCCAATGATGTCTTCGACGAACGGTTCTGGCGCCGGCGCGTAGAGTATGCAGTGCGTTACAGACAGACGGTGATGCCGGGGACAGATTTCCAGTGCTGCCGCTTAATCCACAGCGAAGCCGACCAGCTGCCGGGACTGACGGTGGACCGCTACGGCAGCCTTCTTGCCGTACAGATCACCTGTCTCGGCATGGAGTTGATTAAGGACACGATCTACCGTGCCCTGTGGGATGTGTTGGCGGAGATGGGGGAAGTCATATCTGGAATCTATGAACGCAACGATACTGCGCTGCGCGTTCCGGAAGGGCTGCGGGAAGGCAAGGGATGGTACCAGTTCGAAGGGATACCGGTGCCGGAGAGAGCAGTGGTGGAGATCTGTGAAAACGGCGTCCGCTATCTCGTAGATGTGGAAAACGGGCAGAAGACGGGTTTCTTCCTGGACCAAAAATACAACCGCGCCGCCGTGGCCCGTATTGCCCAGGGCAAACGGGTCCTGGACTGTTTCACTCATACTGGTTCCTTCGGTCTAAATGCAGCGCTTGCTGGGGCAGAGCACGTCACCTGTGTCGACGTTTCACCATCAGCGGTGGAGATGGCCAAAGCGAATGCGGAACTCAACGGGCTGCGGGGGAAGATGGAGTTCATCTGCGCAGATGTCTTTGACCTGCTGACGAGGCTGGCGGCGGAAAAGCGCCGGGACTATGACCTCATAATCCTTGATCCCCCGGCATTTACCAAGTCCCGCAAAACCGTTGGCGATGCTGCCCGCGGTTACAAGGAGATAAACCTCAAGGCTATGAAGCTCCTGCCCAGAGGCGGTTATCTGGCCACCTGCAGCTGCAGCCACTTCATGACGGACGAGCGGTTCCGTACTGTGCTGGCCGATGCTGCCGGGGATGCGGCTGTGTCCCTCAGGCAGATCGAAGCCCGCCAGCAGGCACCCGATCATCCCATCCTCTGGGGCGTTCCTGAAACAGAGTATCTGAAGTTTTACATCTTCCAAGTCGTCTAGGAGGGGGATGGACCTAGCGTTACAACCTGGTCCACCCTCGATCTCTTAGAACCGCAGCCCTGTGAGGCGGAAGCTGAACTTGGTATCCGCAGAACCGGAAATCTCAACGCCCAAAGACAGATCTGTGGGGTAGAGGCCGAACACCTGAAGTTCACTGCCGATGCCCATGGTGAGGCTCGGCCGCAGCTCAAGCTTGGCCACCGGTGACTCCACAGTCAGCCTGGTGAGCATATACGGGCGGACCAAGACCACGGATGTAGGGAAGTATTCGTCGCCCCAGGGATAGATCTGGGCCTGGGGAGCCACCGCCATGAGTAGCCGATCCTTCACGGGAGTCTCCTCTTCTTGCGGCCGGAGCGCGCTCAGCCGCAGCGAGAGGCCTGCTACCACGTGCGGTATACCCCACAGATGAGTGTTGCTGGCCGAGATCTGCCAGGCTTTTTCGCCTTGGGACACATAGGCTGCGTCCACCGTCAGCCTACCGATTGCCGGCCCCTGTAGTTCGACGCCGAACGCGGGAGTCTCCACTCCTGGGGTCTTGCGCATAAACAGATCTACCGATCCCCACTGATGCTTTCCCCAGTCCACAAACAGCTCGTGGCCGCCGTGTTGGTTGTCAAAGCCGTAGCGGTAGCCGACGCCAAACCAAGAGAGCGGGCCGTGGGTGAACTTGAACCCCAGTTTGGGGAAGTCATAGAAACGATCAAACTGGAACTCCGGCTTAAAGGTGAAACGCTTGGGCAGGCCTTCCACGCGGCGTTCTGCACGCCTGACAATTTCCTTGAGTTCCTCAGCACTGTACCCTGGTTGACGATAGGGCTTGAACTCGAAGCCCGGGTCCTTGGCGAGAATAACCGCTTTGATCTGCTCCACATACTCCAGCCCAGCTTCATACCCCTGCTGGATAAAATACGAGACCTTCTGGAACTCCCAGGACGAGTCCAGCCCCACTTCGGGAACGATCAACACGTCCGCCATGACTGTATTGAGCTGCGTGTAGCCGCCCATCATCGCGTTGAGAGACAGGCGCAGGTTGTCTAAGATTCGTCTATAATCTGCGTTGGAGTAGTCTTTTTCCAAAGATACCGCAATGATGACATCGGCTCCCATTTCCGCGGCCACGTTGGCGGGAACTTGGTTCATCAGCCCGCCGTCCACGTAGTAGGAACCGTTGATCTGCACCGGCGGGAACACTCCGGGGATGGACATGCTGGCCTGTATGCCCACACTGACCTTGCCTTCACTGATCGCCACGTCCTTACCAGTGCCCAGGTCCACCACCACGGATCTGAACGGAATGTTCATCTGATCATAGGCCCTGCCGCCCAACAGCTCATCAAGGAACACCTGGATCCCGGTGCTGTCTACCACTCCGCCGCTGGCGGGGAAGGGGATATCTAGTAGCTTGGAAGTGTCCAGGTGGACAGCGATCTCTTCTATGTTCTCCACAGAGTACCCACCCGCGTAGAGCCCGGCCACAATACTCCCCATACTGGTGCCGACGATCATGTCGACAGGGATGCCGTTCTCCTCCAGCGCCTTGAGCAGGCCGATGTGGCTGAAGCCGCGCGCGGCACCACCGCCCAGGACCAGAGCCACAGAGGGGCGTTCGCTGGACGCTGAGGTTTCCCCAAAGGGGAAGAGCAGTATACAGGCCAAGAGCACCAGAGCGCTCCAAGTTTTCGAGTTTTGTCTCATCAATGTTATCAGCTCCTAAAAACGGTATACCATTGCGGCAATTACCTGAAGTAATAGTATCAGTTTACTCGGTCAAAGTAAATCTCGCTTGAGGTAGAAGAAGTGCCTTCGCGGCGAGGAAGTGGGTTTGCAGACAAATTTCCCCTTGCTTAGATCTCTTTCCATGGTATAATATTCCATGCTGGCTGAACGAACTTGTCTCAGAGTGAGGATAAGTTCGTTTTTTGTCCTCCGTCGAAGCGGGCCGGGAAGACCTGGTGGGGCAGTACGTGGGCCACACTGCCCAGAGAACCGCAGAACTGGTGGACGAAGCAATGGGCGGAGTGTTGTTCATCGATGCATGCTACAGCCTAAACACCGGCCATACCGCAGACTTCGGCCGAGAAGCCGTGGCAACCTTGATCCGCAAGATGGAGGATGCCCGGGACAACTTGGCCGTGATCTTCAGCGGCTACGGCCGGGAGATGGAAGCTTTCCTAGATATGAACCCAGGCCTGCGGTCTCGAATTCAGTTCCACCTTACATTCCCAGACTACAGCGGCGAGGAGATGATGGAGATCTTCCTCAAGATGTGCCGGGATGAAGGGTATGAGCTGACCGCTGGGGCTGCCGCCGAGCTGAAGTCGCTCCTGCGGCAGCTCTACTTGCGGCGTCAAGATAATTTCGGCAACGGCCGTCTGGTGCGTTCCCTGTTTGAGCGGGCCAAGATTTCTCTGGCCTCCAGGGTGTGGCGAAACCCAGCGCCGGCCGCGTTGAGCCTGATCCTCCCCGAGGACATCAAGGCTTTGGCTGCCTACCCCGACGTCGCTGAACAGCTCCAGGCCAAGCGGCGCAGCACTGGCTTTCAAGCTGTCAGCGCCTAGATGTTCAACTACAAACGATAAATGATTGAGGCCGGGATCTGCCCGGCCTTTTCTCGTGCCCCCGCTCATGGCGCGGCGGCCTGCTTTATGATACCATTTGATGTAGTTGACCACAGAAGCTGTGGGGAGGATGACAGCGTGAAGGTGATAGTCATTGACGGCCAGGGTGGAGGTATGGGGCGCATGATCATCGAAGGCTTGAAGAAAGACCTGCCCCAGCTGGAGGTTATTGCGCTGGGCACGAACGCCCTGGCCACAGCAAATATGCTGAAAGGCGGCGCAGATATGGGCGCCACCGGGGAGAACCCCATTATCTACAACTGCACTGATGCAGATATTATTGTCGGGCCGCTGGCTATTGTGGTGGCCAACTCGCTCCTGGGTGAGATCACTCCTGCCATGGCTCGTGCTGTGGGAGAATCTCGAGCCACCAGGATTTTGCTTCCCGTAGATCGCTGCCGCACCATCGTGGTGGGTGCTGCCGCCCGCTCTTTCAACGAGTATATTCAGCTGGCTGTGGACGAGGTCAAGCGCATCATTGCCGCTTCTCAGGCATAAAAAGTGCCCCTTCTGGGGCGTTCCGGCATCTTCTGATCCGGTTTTGACACGGCACAAGAGGCTCAGCGCCTTGCCAGCCTCCTAATATAGCCGTTTTTCTCCAGGACGATGACAAGGGCAGGAATCAGGATGAGCTGGAGGATGATGCCCGGAACTGCATTGATAAACGCTCCGGACATGAACAGCTGCCAGGAGAACCGCTGGCCTGCAGCGCCGTAAAGCACTGCGCTGGCCGCTCCCCACACAGCCCTTCCGCCCAGCATGGCCAGGATGAGGCTGGTGTAGAGGGAAAAGCGGCTCTTGGGGAGGTACTGGTACAGGTAGCCGGTGAGGAATCCGTAAGCTCCAAGCTCAAAAGTCATGGCAGCTGCTGTAGGAAACAGCGGGGGCATACCCAACAGATAGCTCCTAAACAGCGGCAGGATCAGCCCAACCGCCAAGCCGTAAGGCCATCCCAGGGCAAAGCCGCACAGAAGGACAGGAAGATGCATGGGAAGCAGCATGCGCCCAATGGAAGGGATCTGGCCCGTCAGGTAGGGAAGAACCATGCCCAAGGCAACGAAAAAGGCTGCTGCGATCATACGCCGGATTTCCAGTGGTTTCATCGGCAGACTCCTTTCTGACGAAGGTACTTGTCGACAGCGGTTTCGACCGCTTGAAACCCGGCTTCAGCCTGGCGCTGGAATCAGCTTAGCACAAATTGGCGGAACTGTCTAGGAACATACCGCCAGATGGGAGCGCGCCTGAGCTCGAAGAGTCCGGCCTCTCGATCAAGATAACGGAGATCAAGCACCGCCGTCTGAGCAGCGCCGTTGTATCCGGTGTTGAGGTGTGAGCATCTAGTGTTTCACTTCCAGCCCTTGATATTGCTGTCATCATGTGCTAGTATAGCCCTAGATTGTCTCCGAATGCTGCAGAAGTAGTGGGGGACCCACCGTTCTTGGGGTGAATCTTGCACAGGCAAGAGGGGCGACTTGGGCGTCCTAACCCGACAGCTAACCCCATAGGAGTACACCAAGCGTATGACATGACTCGATTAGAGTGCAGTTATGCGCTTTTTTGCTTGCCTTTTTTGAGGCGGCGGGGGAAAGCGCAGGAAGCATGGTGGGAGGTTGATCAGATGAACGTGTTGTTGAAACTAGGAGTTGTTTTGGTTGTGGGCCTACTGGGGGCCAAAATCGCCCGGATGTTTAAGCTGCCTAATGTGACCGGTTATCTTGTAGCTGGTCTATGTCTGGGAGTCTCCTTTGCTCGCGTCGTGAACGCGCTGGATCTAGACGCCCTTGGTGTGATCAGCGAAGTGGCACTGGCCATTATCGCGTTCAGCATCGGCAGCGAGTTTGTCCTTAAGGACATACGAAAACTCGGCAAATCTGTTGTCGTCATCACGGTCTTGGAAGCGTTGGGGGCTGTGGCGGCAGTGTTTGCTGTAATGTATTTCGTCTTCAAGCAGCCCTTTGCATTCAGCGTCGTGATCGCATCCATGTCAGCCTCCACAGCACCGGCAGCTACGGTCTTGGTGATGCGCCAGTATCGGGCACAAGGGCCGTTAACCCAGACCATCCTTCCTGTTGTAGCGCTGGACGACGTGGTGGGGATCATGTGCTTTGGCTTAGCCTCCTCGGTCGCCCGCCTCTCTCTGGGTGACAACGCTTCGGTTTTGCAGATGCTGACCCAACCAGCAGTGGAAATCTTCGGTTCTCTGGCCTTGGGTGCAGTCTTGGGTGTGCTGCTGACATGGCTCGCCAATACGGCAGCTGATCGGGATGAACTGCAGGGCATTACCTTGGGCGCGATCGCAGCCGCTACGGGCCTGGCAAGCTATCTTGACCTGTCGCCGCTCCTCACCTGCATCGCCATGGGTACTGTGTTAGCCAACCTGAAGCGCAATTCCTCCCGGGTGTTCGGCTCCGTGAACGACTTCGCAGCGCCCGTGTATGTACTGTTCTTTGCGCTGGCTGGCGCCAGCCTCGACATGAGCATTCTGCGGACGGTTGGGGCCATCGGTGTCGCCTACATTTTCGCCCGGGCATCGGGAAAAATGCTGGGCGCGGCGCTTGGTGCCAAGGCAGTCAAGGCCGATGAGAATGTTGTCAAGTACCTGGGGCTGGCGCTCCTGCCGCAGGGTGGCGTCTCTATCGGGCTTGCAGTGCTTGTGCGGCAGATATTGCCTCAGTATGCCCCTGCAGTCACCACTATCATCATGTTCAGTGTGATGATCTACGAAATCCTTGGCCCCATCTGCGCCAAAATCGCGATTCAAAAAGCAGGGGAAATCGGCGGCATGGACAAAGTCAACCAGAGGCACGTTCCCATCGTAGAGGAGCTTGTGTTCTGAGACTTCCCAGAAAGAGGTATCTGCGGTGTACGCCTTATTTGTGGTGCTCAATCAGACGGACTATCTTGAGGATATTTTAGAAGGTTTTGTCGCCGCAGGCGTCAAGGGTGCCACCATACTTGACAGCCAAGGAATGGCCAGTGCCATCGTGCACAGCGGGGGGCAGCGAGTGCCGCTGTTCGGTTCCTTGAAGACACTCCTGGACGGCGCTCGCCCGTTCAACAAGACCATTTTCACCGTCCTGGAGGACGAAGCAATGGTAGAGAAGGCCGTTGCTGCTGTGCAGGATGCGCTGCAGGGGCTTGCGGCGGAGGGCCTGGGCCTGATGTTCACAGTGCCAGTTGCGAGCCTTTATCCTATGGTAAGAGATAGGCGGTAGAAGCATTAATTCCTGCGCAACCGGGGAACTCTATGAGCAAAAGCTCTTGAGGAGGCTGCGTATGGAAGTTCACTGCACCGTCAGCAACTGCCAGTGGTGGGACAACAACTACTGTGCAGCCCGGTCCATTCTTATCACTGCCGATACAGTTGGAGATGAGTTTCCAGAGTCCTATGACTATCAGCAGACGGAAAACATCGTGAGTATGGTGGGTGAGACACCAGCAGACTCATGCATGGCCACGTGCTGCAAGACGTTCACCGAGCGGCGAGACTGACAGAAGCCGCCTCACGAGGCACAAAACGAGGGCAGAGGATGCGGCTGCCAACCGCATCGCTCTGCCCTTTGTTCTGGGCTTGAGGTGGCTTTAGGCGTGAAGCAGGCTGTGTTGTTGTTCGGTAACGAACTGGTTCATGTAAAGGCGGTAGTAGTACCCTCTGGCCTGCATCAGTTCGTCGTGAGTGCCCTGCTCCTGAATGCGGCCGTCCCGGATCACGATAATCCGGTCTGCCGAGCGGATCGTGGACAGGCGGTGGGCGATCACAAAACTTGTGCGCCCTTTCAGCACTGTCTTGATCGCTTCTTGAATGAGGAGCTCTGTTTCCGTGTCGACCGAGGAGGTAGCCTCATCCAGCACAAAAATGCGGGGATCGGCGAGAATCGCTCGGGCGAAGGAGATGAGCTGCCTTTCGCCCGTGGAGAGGAGGCCGCCGCCTTCGCCCACTTCCGTGTGGTAGCCCCTTTCCAGTTTCACGGTAAACTGGTGTGCGTTCACCAGTTTGGCAGCCGCGATCACTTCTTCATCTGTCGCGGTCAAGCGGCCGTAACGGATGTTCTCCATGATCGTCCCCGAAAACAGATGCGGGCTTTGCAGCACATAGCCGAGGTTGCTGTGGAGCAAGTGCAGCGGGCGGGTGCGGTAGTCCACCCCGTCGATCAGGATACGCCCGGAGGTGGGTTCATAGAACCGGCACGCCAGGTTCACCACCGTGGTTTTCCCTGCCCCCGTTTCTCCCACCAGGGCGATGGTCTCCCCGGCTTTGACCTCGAGGTTGAACTCAGTGAGCACGGGCTCGTCTGGATTGTACGCAAAGGAGACGTGCTCAAAGGTAATATCTCCCCTGATAGGCGGCCATTCCGGATTGCGCCCCGGCTTGTTCCATGAACCGTACGCTGCCACCACTTCGGGACTATCTTTGATCTCCGGCTCGGTCTGCACCAGGGAGATGACGCGCTCGGCGGAGGCATGAGCTGCCTGAAGCTCTGCGAACACCCTGGCCATTTCCCGTACTGGCTCGAAGAACTGCAGTGTGTACGAGACAAACGCCACCAGGACTCCGTAGGATACTGTTCCCCGCAGCACGCTGCTGCCGCCGTACCACAGAACCAGGCCGGTCCCAATGCTGCTGAGCAGCAGCACAATGGGCATGAACAGCGACGAGTACACAGCCGCCCGCACGGCTGAGGCGCGCAGCGAGCCGGTGAGCTCTGCAAACTCCGCTAGGTTCTGTTCCTCCCGGCTCATGATCTTCGTCGTTGTGGCTCCAGTAATGCCTTCGTTGTACGCTCCGGTGATGCGGGAGTTGAGCCGGCGTACTTTCCGGTGCTCCTGGAGGATCCGCTTTTGGAAAACGAGGCTCACCGCCACCAAGATCGGTGTCACCGCCAAGGACACCAGGGCCAGCCGCCAGTTGAGGGAGAACATCATGATCGTGTACACCACCATGCTAGCGCTGCCCCAGAACATATCCACGCAGCCCCAGGAGACAATCTCGCCCAACCGAGTGACATCGGACGTCATCCGAGCCATGAGCCAACCCACGGCCTTCTTGTCGAAAAAAGACAGGGAGAGCTCCTGCAGGCGGCGGAAGCCGTGTTTGCGGATCTCATAGGCCAGCCCAGTCTCCACCTTTCCGGCCATGGAGAGAAAGAAGTACACATTTAACGCCTGGACGAGGACGATCCCCAGGAACGCAGCGAGAAACCAACCGATACCCTCTGTGGTGCCGGGCACCACAAATCTGTCGATGGCCACCTTGCTCATGTACGGGAACAGCGCATCAATGAGCCCCACACCAGATACCAGCACGATCAGCGCCACCAGTTGCCGCCGGAAGGGCCTGGCGAACTTCAGTATCTCTCGCCAGAGCATGAGGTCTATTTTGTCTTCATGCTGCTCCTCGTAAAACTCGTGCATTTTACATCACCTTCATTCTGCCGCTTCTTCTGCAAGTGCAGCCTGCAGCTGCCAGATACGCTGGTACAACCCCGGCTGCCGCACAAGCTCGTCGTGGGTCCCGGACTGCACAATTTGTCCCTCTTCCACAACCAGGATCAGATCCGCACTGGCCAAGCTGGTGATGCGGTGTGAGATCAAGAACGTCGTTGCCTGGCGTGCTCGAGACTTGAGCGCCTGGCGGATGGCCAGATCCGTTTCCGTATCCACGGCACTGAGTGAGTCATCGAAGATCAGGATGGGGCTGTGGGTGATCAGCGCTCGGGCAATAGCAATGCGCTGGCGCTGCCCTCCAGAGACAGAAACGCCTCGCTCTCCCACCAAGGTGTCGTAGCCCTTCTCGAACTTCATGATCACATCGTGGATCGCCGCGTCCTTGGCAATTTGGAAGATCTCTTCTTCTTGCGCATCGGTGCGAGCAAGCGTGATGTTCTCCTTGATGGTTTTCGCGAACAGGAATGGTTCCTGGGGGACGACACCTACATGCTTCCTGATCCACTTCTTGTCAATTTCCTTCAGTTCTACACCGTCAATCTTGATGGATCCGGCTTGGTAGTCATACAGCCTAACCAGAAGATGCATCAGCGAACTTTTGCCGGACCCAGTGTGGCCCAAGATGCCCACGGTCTGACCTGGTTCCACCGAGAGACTGATGCCTTTCAGCACCGGCCTGTCGGGGTCATAGCCGAACCAGACATCTTCGAACGTAATGCGGCCTCTGATCGCAGGCCTGCGGCCGTTTTCTTCCAGAACCTCTTTCGGTTCATCCAGAATTGCTTGGATCCGCCGCGCAGCCACCAGCGCCTTGCCCATGTCGGTGAGAATCCGCCCCATCTGCCGCACCGGCCAGAGCAACATGCCCACATAGGAGGAGAACACTACCATCGTGCCGATGCTGAGCCTGCCTTGAGCGGTGAAGTAGGCACCGGCGGCAGTTACCACTGCGATCTGGCCCAGGGCGAGGAAGTCTGAAGTTCCCCAGTAGCAGGCCAGCAGCCAGATTACGTGGTTCGTCTTGTGACGATGAGCGGAGTTCTTCGCTTCGAACTTGTCTATCTCGTAGGCCTGATTGGCAAATGCCCGCACTACCCGCACTCCAGTGAGGTTCTCCTGCAGTACTGTTGTCATCTGTGCTTCGGCCTCATCTGACGCCTGGAAAGCCGCCTGCACTTTGCGGAAGAAAACCACCGCAAACGTGAAGATGAACGGCACAGCCGCCAGCGAGATCAAGGTCATCCTGGTGTCGAGAGAAAGCATGACGTAAGTGGCAAAGCTGACCATAAACACCGCATGCCCAACTTCCACGAGCTGGGAACCAAGGAACCGCCTGATCGTATCCACATCGGAGGTACACCTCTGGATCAGGTCGCCTGTATCAGCTTTCTTGTGGTAGCTGTACGGCAGATACTGGATGTGGTCGTAGAGCCGGTCCCGCAGCCGCTTCGCCGTCGTTTCGCTGGCCTGGGCGGACAGTTTTCCGCGCAGGAACATAAAAAGCCCCCGGAACAGTGTGATGGCTATCAACAACATTCCGGGGGCCCAAAGTGCTTGGCGGTATTGGCTGACGTCGTACCCTTCTAGAAAACCTAGTATAGGAAAAGGTGCCGTCAGGGGCTGGCTGCCGATTATTGAGTCGATGGTGATGCGGATCACAAGCGGCCCCAACATCGACAGGAAGGCTGCCAAACCGACACTAAGGATCGCGCCCAGATATGTCAGTCGATTTCCATCCATGTAGTTCCACAGTAGTCGCAGTGATCTCATCTTTTCTCCTCCTTTCGCTATGGTTAGGCTGCCTTTTTTCATTATAGCACCTAGTGCACTTTAGGCAAGGGAAAGTTTGGTTTTTCGTAAATGCAGGCAATGCACTGAGCAAATACGTGTCCGGCATACCGGGTTGACAGGTTTTTGTGAACAAGTGTGGAAGAGATTATACACGAATGGATGCCTTTGGGGGGTAGGGGTGCATGGTGCAAAGCCAAACCGATGTTCATCACGGCCAGCGGATGCTGTCCGGCGAATCGCCACGAGGATTGGCTGTGTTAGAAACCGTCTGGGGGCCGGATAATCAGCCGGCCGACTATGTGATTGTGGGAGCCAACGATACGTTCGCCAAGATTTTCGGGCGGCAGGCGCAGGACATTGTCCGTACCAGAGCCTCTCAGTCTGTCCCTGAGATTCTAGAAATGTGGAGAGACGCTCTTGCCGTGTCCGCCGCCACCCAGCAGGAACAGGAACTCGAGGTGCGGTACGGCGAGCCCAATTCGTGGTTGAAAGTGTCTATCTACAGCCCTGCCCCCAACTTGGTGGGCCTGGTCGTAGCGGACATGACGGAATGGGTGAGGACTGCCCAGGCCCTTGCTGAATCACAGCATCTGCTGCGCGAGAACAAACGTTTCCTGCAGTCTATCCTGGACAACGCGCCTGTGGCCATCTGGCTCACCGACCCTAACGGCCGGCGTTTGCTCGTGAACAAGCGTTATCAAGAGGATACGGGGTTAGGGACCGATCACTGCAGCCTCACCGCTGAAGAACTGCGCATCTGCCGCCTCACCGATATGAAAACGTTGATGCAGGGCGGGCCACAGGAGTTTGAGGAGACTGTCACATATAGAGACGGCAGCAAGCATACCCTGCGTACCATCAAAACCGTCCTACGACGAGACAACGGTGAGATCGTGGGTGTGTTAGGCATCGGCGTGGACATCACAGCTCTCAAGAGGGCAGAGGAAGAGCTGTGGCGGCGTACATACTTTGACTCCCTCACCGGCCTTTACAATCGTCGCTACATGGAGGAGGTGGTGCGCCGCCTAGACACTACGGATCAGCTGCCCATCAGCGTGATCCTCGCCGATTTGGACGGCCTCAAGTTGATCAATGATGCCATCGGCCATCAGGAAGGCGATATACTCCTGCGGGCCATGGCAGATGTTATCCGCCAGGCGGCTCGCCCCGGTGATGTGGCGGGGCGCTGGGCAGGAGATGAGTTTGTCTTGCTCTTGCCCCGGACTGACAGGAAGCAAGCCGAACATGTCGTAAACCGGATCAGGCTGCTGTGTGGAGCCCGGACGGGTATGCTGATCCCGATGAGCGCTTCGTTGGGTGCGGCCACAAAAGTGGATCGCGGCCAGACGATGACCGAGGTCTTCGACGAGGCCGAGAAGCTGATGTACAAGTGGAAAACACTCCACGCCCGGGAAACGCGCAGAGCTTTTACGGAGTCGTTGAAGCGGATCCTGCTGGAGCGCACCGGAGAGACGGAGGCTCATATGCACAACCTGCAGGTTTTGGGCCTTGCGCTGGGGCGAGCCCTCGGCCTGGACGAGTGGCACCTCCATCAGATCCGTCTCCTGGCTGTTTTTCACGACATCGGAAAGGTGCGTATCCCCGCGGAGGTGCTGCGAAAACGAGGCCCCCTGACACCTGAAGAACAGGATCTGATCATGTCCCACCCAGAGACGGGTTACCGGATTGCATCCATTGCCCCCGATTTCCAGCACGCCGCCGAGGCTATCCTGGCCCATCACGAACGCTGGGACGGGAGCGGGTATCCCAAGGGCTTGCGCGGTGAGCAGATCCCCATCGCGGCCCGGATACACGCGGTGACGGATGCCTTTGACGCCCTTTACTTTGGCCGGCCCAACCGGCCCGCGGTCAGCCTGACCAGTGCTCTGCGGGAACTGAAGGTGGGGGCCGGTACCCTGTTCCAGCCAGAGCTGGTGGATGTGCTGGTGGGGCTCGTGCGGACAACTGCCATTCTTGACCAGCTGCGGAACTCAAATCCGGAGGCAGTGGAAGCTGCGGGCCAGTAAAGGCGGGAGTGGGCATAAAAAACGACCTTGTCTCGTACCTTTTGACAGGAGGTGCTGCACTGCTTGTTCACCCAAATGCAGCTGCAGGAACAGATTGAAGCTATGGGCATTTTGCCCACTGACACACTCCTTATACACTCATCGATGAAGGCCATCGGCCCAGTGGAAGGCGGGGCCGACACGGTTTTGGATGCCTTTATGGATTACATGCACCGGGGCCTCCTAGTTTTCCCCACTCATACCTGGCATCAGATCAACGACGAGTACAATGTCTTTGATGTCCTGCGGGAACCATCATGTGTGGGCGTGCTTACCAACCTTTTCCGCCTGCGCCCGGGCGTGATCCGTTCCTGGCACCCCACGCATTCAGTGGCGGCGTACGGGAAAGACGCAGCCGAGTTTACCCAGGGAGAAGAGAGGTTTGATACCCCCTGCCCGCGAGGGGGCTGTTACGGGAAGCTCTACGACCGCAGGGCGAAGATTCTATTTATCGGATGCGATCTTAGTAGGAACACAACAATTCACGGCGTGGAAGAGTGGAGCAGAATCCCCAACCGCATCGCTGACACTCCGCAGCATCTGTGGATCCGCACACCCGAAGGGAAGATGCTGCCTCGCCGTCTGTATCGCCACTACTGCACAGAAGGAGATGTCTCCGCAAACTACGGAAAACTGGAAGCACCGTTGTTGGCGCGGGGGATTGCCCGCAAGGGCCGGTTTGGGCAGGCAGAGTGTACACTGGTTGATGTGGTTCCCATGGTGGATCTGGCAACATCGTTTCTGAAAAAGAACCCCGACTTGTTCATAGATGGTACTCCAGTACCACGCGAATGGTATTAGATAATCGAAGGGAGCAGATCGGCAATGAAGATCATGGTAACTGGCGGCGCCGGCTTTATCGGCTCTACTGTCGTCGATGCGTACATCGCAGCAGGACACGATGTGGTGGTGGTGGATAACCTGGATTCAGGGCGCATCGAGAACCTCAACCCTAAGGCCAAGTTCTACTTGATGGATGTGCGGTCTCCGGAGCTGCGCAAGGTGTTTGAGCTGGAGCAGATTGAGGTTATCAACCATCACGCTGCGCAGAAATCGGTACCCCATTCGGTGGCAGACCCCGTTTTGGACGCCCAAATCAACATCTTGGGAATCCTGAACCTGTTGGAGCTGGCAGTTGAGTTCGGCGTCAAGCGCGTGATCTTCAGTTCCACCGGAGGGGCCCTGCTGGGTGATGCGGATGTGATTCCCACACCAGAGGATGCTCCGGTGCACACCATATCTCCCTACGCGATCACTAAGTTCACCAGCGAAAAGTACCTAGAGTTCTACCGCCTCACGCACGGGTTGACCTACGTCGTGCTCCGGTATGCCAATGTCTACGGGCCGCGACAGATCGCGGAAGGCGAATGCGGAGTAACGCCTATCTTTTTGGAGAACCTGTTGAACAACAGGCCGAGCAGGCTCTTTGCCTACGCCGATATGCCGGATGGCTGCACCAGGGATTATGTCTATGTCGGCGATGTGGCCCGGGCGAATGTGCTGGCACTGGAGAAGGGCGACAATCTTATTTTCAACATCGGGACGGGGCAGGAAGTGTCAACCCGGCAAGTCTACCGCCTGCTCCAGGAGGCCACAGGCAAGTACGATGTGCCGCTGATTCCTGCTGGTGAGCGAGTCGGCGATCTGCGGCGGAGTGCTCTCGACATCACGCGGGCCCGTGAAGTGTTGGGCTGGGAACCGCAGGTGGATTTCCTTACCGGCTTGAAAGAGACTGTGGCGTACTTTACGAGCGGGAAGTGAAACAGTGACTGACGAACGGCTGCGCCGACAGATAGAGTTCATTGTGGAGGCTGACAGGCTGAAACAAGTTTTCCGGCAGAACCTTATTGCTGATGGTTCCCGCCGCGAGAATGATGCGGAGCACTCCTGGCATCTCGCGGTAATGGCGTGCCTGCTTCAGGAGTATGTGGACGAGCCGGTAGATCTACTGCGAGTGCTGAAGATGGTTCTGCTCCACGATCTGGTGGAAATTGATGCCGGCGATGCCTTCTGCTACGATGATGCCGCCAATGTGGGCAAGGCAGAACGAGAAGAGGCGGCGGCGGAACGTCTCTACGGTATCTTGCCGGAAGGCCAGCGGGATGAGTACATGGGATTGTGGCGGGAGTTCGAGGAAGGGCGCACTCCCGAGGCGCGCTTTGCCATCTGCTTGGACCGCCTGCAGCCTATTTTGCAGAACTATCACACGCAGGGGGGAACCTGGGTGGAACACAAAGTGCCGTTGGCCAAAGTGAGGAAGCGCCTTGGGCCCATCAAGGATGCCTCTACAGCGCTGGCTGCTGTTGCGGAAGAGTTGATACGTGACGCGGTATCCCGTGGTTACCTCAAGTGAAAAATGAGCCCCGCATGCTTAAGCGAGCAGCGGGGCTCTCACCGTTCTCACGGCTATTTTACGACCAGGTTGTAAATCTTGCCCGGTACATAGATCTCTTTGACGATTGTCTTCCCTTCAGTGTGGCGGACGATATTCGGGTTGGCCATGGCCAGCTCACGAGCCCGTTCCACCGGGTCGTCCACCGAAACCGTGATCTCGCCGCGGACTTTGCCGTTGATCTGCACGGCGATGCTGACGGTTTCGTCGACGACTTTCGCCGGATCCCACTGCGGCCACTGCTGTTGATGGACATAGCCAGGGAAGCCCATGTTTACCCACATCTCTTCAGTGATGTGAGGCGCCACCGGGTTCAGCAGGATGAGCAGGGTCTTCAGCTCGGCGTAAGTGATGCGGCCGAGAGCGAAGATATCGTTCAACAGGGCCATCATAGCTGCGATGGCAGTGTTGAACTTGAGGTTCTCGAAGTCTTCGCTGACCTTTTTGACGCACTTGTGGAACTGCGTTTCCAGCTCGGGGCTGAACTCCTCGCCGGGGACTGCGATCTCTTGCAGCCTCCAGAACCGCTCCAGGAAGCGGCGGCACCCTCTGACGCCCTCTGTGGACCACGGTACGCTCTTCTCAAAGTCGCCGAGGAACATTTCGTACACACGCAGCGTGTCGGCGCCGTACTCAGCGACGATTTCATCGGGATTGACCACGTTGCCTCGGGACTTGGACATCTTCTCGTTGTTTTCTCCCAAGATCATGCCGTGGGATGTACGCTTCTTGTACGGCTCTGGGTAGGATACCACGCCCAGGTCATAGAGGAACTTATGCCAGAACCGGGAGTACAGCAGGTGGAGAGTAGTGTGTTCCATGCCGCCGTTGTACCAATCTACGGGCAGCCAGTAGTCCAGCTTGTCCTTGCCGGCCAGCTCCGTGTCATTGTGCGGGTCGGTATAGCGCAGGAAGTACCACGACGAGCCTGCCCACTGGGGCATGGTGTCGGTTTCCCGTTCAGCTGGGCCGCCGCACTTCGGGCAGGTTGTCTCCACCCATTCCCTGATCTTGGCCAGCGGTGATTCGCCCGTGTCTGTGGGCTCGTAGTTTTCCACTTCAGGCAGCAGTACCGGCAGCTGTTCTTCCGGTACAGGGACCCAGCCGCATTTCTCGCAGTGTACCAGCGGAATTGGTTCGCCCCAGTAGCGCTGCCGGGAGAAGACCCAGTCCCGCAGCTTATAGTTTATCTTGCGCCGGCCGATGCCCTGCTCCTCCAGCCAAGCCGTCATCTTAGCGATGGCTTCTGAGACTTCCAGGCCGTTGAGGAAGCCCGAGTTGACCATGATACCGGACTCCGTGTCGGTGTAGGCGGCCTCTTCGACGTTGCCGCCTGCCACTACCTCCACTATCGGCAGGCCGAACTTCTTGGCAAACTCCCAGTCACGTTCATCGTGGCCGGGGACGGCCATAATTGCACCGGTGCCGTAGGGCATCAAGACGTAGTCGGAAATCCAAATGGGGATTTCCTTGCCGGTGGCCGGATTGAGGGCCCGCAGGCCTTTGATCTCTACACCTGTCTTATCCTTGGTCAGCTGGGAGCGTTCGAAATCAGACTTCTTCTTGGCCTGTTCGCGGTAGGCGATCAGTTCGCTATAGTTCGCGATTTTGTCCTTAAACTCGTCGATCAAGGGATGCTCTGGGGAAATGACCATATATGTTGCCCCGAAGATGGTGTCAGGACGAGTGGTGAATACCCGCAGTTTGTGGGGAGTCCCCACTACCGGGAAGTCGATCTCAGCGCCTTCCGAGCGGCCGATCCAGTTGCGCTGCTGCACCTTGACCCTGTCGATGTAGTCCACCAGATCCAGGTCCTCGATCAGGCGCTCAGCGTAAGCGGTAATGCGCAGCATCCACTGGTTCTTCACCCGCATCTCTACTTCGGCCCCGCAGCGCTCGCAGCAGCCGCCCACAACTTCCTCGTTGGCCAGGCCGATTTTGCAGGAGGGGCACCAGTTGATGGGCATCTCTTGTTTGTAGGCCAAGCCTTTCTCGAACAGCTTCAAGAAGATCCACTGGGTCCACTTGAAATAGTTGGGATCGGTGGTGTTGATCTCCCGCGACCAGTCGAAAGAAAAGCCCAGTGACCGGAGCTGTTTCTTAAAGCGGCCGATGTTGCGCTCCGTCACAATCCGAGGATGGATCTTGTTCTTGATTGCGTAGTTTTCTGTCGGCAGGCCGAAGGCATCCCATCCCATGGGGAAGAGGACGTTGTACCCTTCCATGCGCCGTTTGCGCGCCACAATATCCAGCGCGGTATAGGGGCGAGGATGTCCCACATGCAGGCCTTCTCCGGAAGGGTAAGGGAACTCGATCAGTGCATAGAACTTCGGTTTGGAACGGTCTTCAGCGGTGCGGAAGGTCCCGTGCTGTTCCCAGAACTCCTGCCATTTGGGTTCAATCACTTGGGGATTGTACTTCCTGTCCAAAGCAGCTCCCTCCTAAACAGGCATAAAGCCCGTTCGCCTTAGAGACGAACGGGCCGCGGTACCACTCTAATTAACACAACTGCGCACAGCAACTGTGTTCACTCGGAACCGTTAACGGGGTTACCGGCTGGGGCTACTGCGAGCTTCACCCCAACAGCTCCTGGGCGAGTTCAGGCGTGTCCTGCTGCCTCGCACCAACCGGCAGCTCTCTGGTATGTGCAGCCCTACTACTCCCAATCAACGCCTTTAGCACCTAAATCTTCTGTCATTGTAGCAAGTCTGCTGAGCAAAGTCAACTGTTTGCGGAGCGGGCGGCACAGTGCCGAGAACAGGGCTTATTCACTGAGCAGGTAAAAGCGGCGGAAGAGTACCCACCAGCCGTCCAGTCTGGGGCGAGTTATCCACAGAATACACAGGTTACCCACAACATCCCGCGCAAAACGCGTGTTCTGCGGCAACATCTAGCCCCTCCGGTTATTAAGAGTGTATAGCAATATGTAACAGCACTGGGGATAATTAGGATTGATAACCATTAAGAAATGTGGTATAGTAAATGTTACCATGAACTTCATAAAGTCGAGGAGGAATGACCAATGAGAGCAATGACCCAACACAATCTGCGGGATGCTTTCTCCGGCGAAAGCCAGGCGCACATGAAATACCAGATTTATGCTGAAGTTGCTGAAAAGGAAGGCTTCCCCAATGTAGCCCGCCTGTTCAAGGCCATTTCCTATGCTGAACTGGTGCACGCTCGCAACCACCTGAAGGAACTGGGCGGTATCAAGGACACTGTTGAAAACCTCCAGAGTGGCATTGACGGCGAGACCTATGAAGTAGAGGAAATGTACCCGGCTTATCATGCTGTAGCTGAGCTGCAGGAAGAGAAGGGAGCTGTGCGCTCCACTCACTATGCCCTTGAGGCAGAGAAGATCCACGCTGTGATGTACACTGATGCCAAGAAGACCGTCATGGAGAAGAAGGACATCGAAATCGGCACAATCCGGATCTGCGATGTCTGCGGCTATACAGTGGAAGGCGATGCTCCGGATAAGTGCCCGGTCTGTGGCGCTCCGGCCAGCAAGTTCCTGGCGTTCTAACGAAGTATGCTGTGCGGTTGATGTCTGCCGCGAGCAGATATGGCCACGGTACTTAGACAGTAGGGGAGAGAGTCTCGGAAAGGGCACTCTCCCCTTTTTTCTTCCGAGAAATCATGGTAAACTAGTCCTGAAATCACATCGCTTGGCGGAGACAAGGACTGAGGTACATTGAATGGGATTGCCGTCACTGAGTTTAGGCGTGGGGAACCCCTGTTTGTCAAAGGCAGCCCGGCGCGGGCCATGTATTTCATTGTGTCGGGAACCGTTGAAGTGGTGGATGGGCACAAAATCGAGAAGGTGTCGACTGGAGGGGTGCTGGGCGCGGTGGAGTTCCTCCGCCAAGAACCTTACCGGGAGACTGCTCTGTGCGCCACCGATACCAGTGTACTGTCCCTGAATGAGGAGAATATCGCTGAATTCTTCCAGCGCCAGCCTCAGTTGGGCTTGATTTTGCTCAAAGCGGTAGCTGCGTACATTCCCGGGCCGGTTGAGCAGCGCGAGCCGTCTCAGGCAGCGCCCAGCCAGCAGCTGCCCAGCAGCCTGCGCGAGCTCCTGCCGGAAGGACATCCCCAGCGTGACGCCAAGAGGCCGGATAGTGATGGGGAGTACCTGTACGTTAAGGCTGTGCAGTGCCCGGTGTGCGGAGCTTCGTTCTCGACTCAGTGTGTGCGCGAATCGCGGCTGATTACCGAGAAGATCTGCCCGGACTTCCGTGTCATCTCTGCAGGGTTTGAGCCGCTGTGGTACTACGCGTGGGTCTGCCCAGAGTGCCTCTATGCGCAGCCCGCCGGCCAATTTGAGCAGATCGGCCCCGGTGCGGCGGGGAAGATTCGCGGCCAGCAACAGCGCTATCCATTGAAGGGTACTTTCCAGTTTTCCGCCAACCGCACCCTGCAGGAAGTTTTCCTATCTTACTTCTTGGTCCTCAGGACCTTCGAGATGATGGGGGCACCGCCGGCCCAGTTCGGCAACGTCTGGCTGAGGCTGCTGTGGTTGTACGAGGATATGGGTGAGCAAGAGTGGGCGAGCCGCGCTGCCGAGAAAGCGCTGGCCTATTTTGAAAAGGCCATCGTATCGGGCGTGCGCAGTGATACCGGAGATCAGCGGCTTTTCTTGATCATGGCTGAGCTCTGCCTGCGCCTGGGCAAGCGCAATGAGGCCCTTCGGTATCTGTGGGAAGTACTGAACATCAAAGGCGGCAGTGAACGCTACCGCCGCCAGGCATCAGACCGCGTTCAGGACATCCGCAGTGCATCGCAGTTGTAACGCCGACGCAGATGTGTTATAATAGACCGTAGCCAATGCGGCCCCGTAGCTCAGAGGATAGAGCAGCGGTTTCCTAAACCGCGTGTCGGACGTTCGAGTCGTCTCGGGGCCGCCATCAATAAGCAAGCTGGACGCCGCAGTCGCGGCTTTTTTTATGTCTCTGTATCCGATTTGTGTGATCACACAGCACCAAGGCCAGGATATCACTGATCTGCCCACCAAGGACATCGTGGCGCTGGGCATTACCATGGTTCCCGAGGGCCGCAGAGTCTTCGCCGATCTCACCGTGGAAGAGAACTTGCGCTTGGGTGCGTATACACGCCGAGGCCCTAAGGCCGTCAACCGTGATCTGGAACTGGTCCACAGTACATTTCCCAGGCCAGTTGGTTCTGGAAGGCCCAGGGAGGGCTCTTTTGGCTGATGCCAGGGTGCAGGAGGCCTATCTGGGAGCAGCGCGGTAGGGCATCGGGCAGGGCAGAATGGGCAGCAGGCACCAACCAAATTGGTTGGGGCTTTTTTCTTGACAATCGATTTCAACAGCTGCTATAATTGTGCCAATATTCACCATGTTCTGGGGGTGGAGCTCATGGCTGCAATTGAGGTGCACCGCCTGAAGAAGGTGTTTCGCACCAAAGTGAAGGAACCGGGGCTGCGCGGCAGCATTCGGGCACTGCTGCGCCCCTCCTACAGCGAAGTGGCAGCGGTGAAGGAAATAAGCTTTCAGGCCGAAGCAGGGGAACTGTTGGCTTTTATCGGGCCCAACGGTGCCGGGAAGAGCACCACAATCAAGATGCTCACCGGGATTCTCAACCCCACCGCGGGAAGTGCAAGAGTCCTGGGGCTGGTTCCGTGGGAGTCCCGCCGTCAGCTGGCCTACCAGATCGGTTCAGTTTTCGGGCAGAAGTCCCAGCTGTGGTATCATCTGCCTGCCATCGACAGTTTCCGCATGCTGGGGAGCATCTACGGGATCGAGGGAAAAGAGTACGCGAAGCGGCTCAATGAGTTAGTGGAGCTGTTTGAGCTGGAGGAGTTCATCAGGACGCCGGTCAGGAAGCTGTCCTTGGGGCAGCGCATGCGCTGTGAGATCGCGGCCAGCCTCCTTCACAGGCCGCGGGTGATCTTCCTGGATGAACCCACCATCGGCCTGGACGTAGTGGCTAAGCTGAAAATCAGGGAGCTGATCAAGCGAGCCAACGAAGAGGAGGGGGCCACGGTGTTCCTCACTTCTCACGACGCTGGGGACATTGAGCAGCTTTGCAAACGCGTGATCGTGATCAACCATGGCGACATCATCCTTGATACTACCACCTCTTACCTGCGGCACAATTATCTGACGGTCAAGATCATCAACGTCAAGTTTGCTGTGCCCTGCCCCACTCTGGCCTTGTCCAATGTGGAGGTCCTCAAGCATACAGACAAGGGCATCAAGCTTAGGGTCAATACCAAGCTTACCTCCATCGAGCAGGTCCTGACGGAGCTGTTTGCCCAGGCGCAGACCGCGGACATCAGTGTGGAAGAACCGTCTATGGAGGAAGTGATCCGGGACATCTACGAGCGCCCGCCGGAGGAAGGTGAAGACAGTGCTGTCAGCTAGGACAAGCACGCTGCGCAAGTACTTCTGCATTGGTGAGATCAGCCTGGCCAACCGCCTTGTCTACTTGGCGGATCACTTCGCCAGCAGCCTCTTCCTGATCCTGATTCTGTTCATTTTCTCTCAGCTCTGGAAGACGGTGTTGGGTACGGGGGGCACCATCGCAGGGCTGGACAGCACCCGCATGCTCTGGTACATGGTCTTCACCGAAGTGATGGTCATCTCCACGCCGGCCACGCACCGCCTGGTGAGTGATGAGGTCAAGAACGGCGACATCGCCTACAAACTGACTCGCCCCTACTCGTACATTCTCTACTACTTCGCGGCCCACTGCGGTGAGTTCCTAGCCCGCTTTGTGACCAACTTGGCCGTAGGTTCCGCCTTCGCCTATCTGGTTATGGGGCCGTTGACGGTGTACTGGGCAGGCATGGGTTGGGCAGCCTTGGGGTTGGCCCTGGCTGTAGCTGTCAACTTCTTGGAGAACTTCTCCTTGGCACTGCTGGCTTTCTGGTTGGAAGACAACCGTCCGTTCTTCTGGATTCTGAGTAAACTGGTGTTCATCTTCGGCGGCCTGTTTGTGCCGGTGGAAGCGTACCCAGAAGGGCTGCGGCAGCTGTCCTACCTGCTGCCGCTGCGCTACGGAGTATCGGCGCCCGCACGCCTGATCGTGAGTTTTGACTATGGATTCCTCCGGCAGATGCTTGTGGGCCAGCTGATCTGGGTTACAGCCCTCAGTCTAGTTACCACGGCGATGTTTAGGAAAGGGGTGCGCAGAGTTCATGTTCACGGCGGCTAAGCGAACCCTCAAATTTGTCCTGCAGTATGTGTCTCTAAATCTGCAGTCTGCCATGGAGTACCGGGGAGCCTTCCTCAGCCAGATCATCTTTATGTTTCTCAACAACACCATGCTGCTGTTCTTCTGGTGGGTATTGTTCACGAAAATCGATTCTCTCAACGGCTGGAGCCTGAGGCACATCTTGCTCCTATATGCGGCCGCAAGCGGTGCATTTGGCTTTCAGGCAGTGTTCTTCGCCGGATCCTTGAGCATGAGCTCGATCATCGCTGAGGGAAGGCTGGACTTCTATCTGGCCCTCCCCAAGCCAGTGCTGCTTCACGTGCTGATCTCCCGCTCGTTTACCTCGGCGTGGGGTGACCTGGCTTTCGCCCTGGCTGTCTTTTTGCTCAGTGCGGCTCCCACGTGGGAGAGTCTGCTGGGCTTCATCGCCCTCTGTTTCGCTGGAGGGATTGTGATGACGAGCTTCGGCGTGATTGCTCACTCGCTGAGCTTCTGGCTGGGATACGGAGAGCGTTTGGCCGATGAGCTGCAGGAAGCGCTGCTGTCTTTCTCGCTGTACCCCGAGGGCATTTTCTCGGCGGCAACGCGAATTGTTCTTTATACACTGATTCCAGCAGGTTTTGCTTCGTATGTCCCTGTCAAGATCCTGACTCGCTTTTCCTGGCCGCATCTGGGCATCATGATATTGTTCACAGTGGGTGTCGCGCTCTTGGCCCGCTTCATCTTCTACCGAGGCCTGCGGCGCTATGAATCGGGGAACCTTGTAGTCACCAATTCCTAGCGCCGCAGATAAGTTCACATGCTATTCCTCCACAACATCCTGCGGTACCGGCGGTACTGGTTCCACCGTTACTGTTCCGTTCTCGGCAACGCGGACGGTGATCACGTACGTCGGCCCTTCAGCAGCGAGCTCTGTCTCAACTATCTCGCTGGGCTTGGATGTTTCGGCATTGAGGAATATCCTTGTCTTGGCCTTTATGCCCGAGGCGTTTACTGGCTCAATCCAGATGTGGTAGTCGCCAGGAATAAGCTGCGGGAAGATGATGCTCTCTGGGCCCCGCGCGGAAGATCCCAACTCATAGAAGGGGTTCTTGCCTGCCTCAAGCCCGAAATCCGGGTATGGGTTAGACCAGGAGATATGGTGAACGTCTCTGATGCTGGGATCGAAAGTATTTGGTTCGCCCGGGTCGCGGAAGAAGATGCAGAGATCGAGATCATCCAGCGTATCCCAGGTGAGAAGAACGCGCAGATCGAAGTTGTCCACATCTGCTGTGAACGTGAACGGCTTGCTTGTCCTGGCTGATCCCTTGTCGTCCCAGATGCGGATTTGGACCGTGTTGCTGCCTACAGCAAGCGGGATGTTTCCTAACATCGTGATGTCCTCTGCGTCCACGACTCCCTCGAAGGGCTCACCGTTAACCACGGCAATAACCCGTGTGATCTCCCCGCGTGACCTGCCCATGTCGAGCACTTCATCAGTCCATGCCCAGTAGGAGACCATGAGCGAACCCAGCGTCGCTCCGTCGTACGCAGGTGCCCAGCTGTAGTCTACTGTGTCGTACCATTCAAAGCACACGCTTCCGTTCCAAAAGGGAGGAAGCGGTGATTCCAGTTCCACTGAGACTGCCGTGTCCCTACTCACATTTAAGGCGCAGTTTTCAGGCTTGTACCCGTCCAGTGTCACGGATAGTGTGTGGCTTCCGGCCGGGACTCGCTTCAGCTCGAATTCACCCCGTGCGTTGGTGGCCGTCTGACGGGAACCGACGGCAACCGATGCCCCCCACAGGGGATTGCCCGTATCCACCTCAATAACGGTGCCGGTCACTGAGTACACATTGCTGCCTCCGCCCAGACAGCCTGTGAGCAGGGCGGTGAGGGCCAACAGAAGTGGGAATGCGCCGCAGCGCCGCATGCTGAACATGGCATTTCTCCTTTCTGGATCGCAAGGAATGTCAGCCGCCTCTTACTCAAGCTCAGTTGGCGGCACGGTTTCGAACGCTATCGTATCGTCCTGAACGCGAACCGTGACTACATATGAGGGCGCTTTCTCGTCGGGAACGTGAAAGCTTAACGAGTACGTTTTCACTGTTGGGTTTTCACTGGCCGCATTCAGGACCACGCGGAGCTCGGCCTTGGTAGCCTCTCTGACAGTCCAAGGGTAGATCCAGATGTGGTAATCCCCTTCAGTCAGTTCGGGAAGGATAATGCTCTCCCACCGGTCACGCGCTCCTCCATCCCATTCGTGGACGGGATTCTGGCTCGCTTCGGAACCGAAGTCGCTGGGATCCGTGTTGAAATAATAAACATGGCGGTCGTCGGATTCTCCGTCAAACTGGTTTTCCTCCGCGGCATCGCGCTTGAACATGTGCAGATCCAGGTCGGAATGTCCGTCCCAGGTCAAGAGCAGGTACAGATCGAGCCTGCTCATATCTAGGTTAACCGTATAGAGTGCGCTGGTCCTGGTGAACCCTGCCTCGTCCCAGACTCGGAGCTGAAATGTGTTCTCACCGAAACGCAGAGGAACTCTGCCATAGATCTGGTGTGAGTATTCGTCGAACCACGACGGGATTGGTTGACCGTTGACGTACGCGCTCGCATCCACGATCTCGCTGTCCCACCCTGCAGCGCCAAAAAGCTCATCCCAACCAGCTTGGTAGTACAACGAGGGCAAACAGATCGTGCCGTCGCTGCTTGGAGGATTAACTTCGATCGCACTGTTGTTGAGAATAGGGAGGTTTGATGCGAGCTCTACAGTGAGAGCGGTATCTCCGTGAACATTGATCGGGAAACTGCGGTTCTCGTAACCGCGAAGCCTTGCCTGCAGTGTGTGACTGCCGCTCGGGATGCCCGATAGTTCAAACTGGCCCCGAGCATCGGTGGATGTGCGCTTGGAGGCGACGGTGACCACTGCTCCCGGAACGGGGTTTCCGGTGTCTGCTTCGATGACGGTGCCCGTCACAGTGTAAGTGCCAGCTCCAGCTCCAGCTCCTCCCAGGCAGCCCGAAAGCACAAGGGAGATTATCAAGAGCAGAGCAAATACGGTGTAACGATGCTCAAGCCTCTTCATGTCCATCCCCTTTCGCCAAATGATCCGCGAACCATTTAGCTGGTATTTGACAAAGACTGTCGACTCAGATATGATCTTATTGTGCGAACAATGACAATTCAATGAACGGTAAGCGGCCGTAGAGGTATAGCGAACACCGTCACGCTAAATGTCGATTATCCAATCCCAACCGTCAGAGGAGAATCGGGCCATGAACCACAGCACCAGCAAAGGCACTGGAAAGAGCGACTTACGAATAGTCAAGACTAAGCGCGCGATCATGAACGCACTGACTGACTTGCTGAAGGCCAAGAGCATCGGCAAAATCACGGTTACCGAACTGGCGCAGCGGGCGGAGATTAACAAGGGTACGTTCTACCTGCATTATCAAGACATATATGACTTGTACGAGGAAGCTCTGCAGCATTACTTGGAAAGTGTAATCGACGGCATGGATTTTTTCAGCCTGTTCTCAGTAGATCCCGACAGGTTTGCCAGGGAGTTGGCAGGCTGCATAATGAAATATGGGGCCCAAGACGATCCATTCCTTGGTGCGCAGAACGCTGCTTTTAATAAGCGCGTGCCCGTGTACCTCTGCAGTGCTGTGGTCAAAAAGATCCTGGAGACAAACAGGATACCGGAAACAGGGGAGGCTAGAACGAAGCTCATGGCCCTTGTGGCCGGTGCCGGCTTTGTGTTCCATTATCAGATGGAAGACAAGGAGGCGGTGATCCGCGGCATTGCCAGCGCGATCAGAGACGGCTTTCTCAACTAGTTGCCGGACAGCGGCGACTTGCTGAGTACTCCACGCCACATGAAAATGTCAGCGGAAAGGGATATTGCGCGAAAGGGAATCGCTGGTCGGTGGGGAATAGATAAGCAAAGAAGTCATAAAACCAAAGGGGGATCAGGATGAGTGCGCGGACGGTAAACATGGGCGGAGTGCCCCATCCAGTGGAAGGCGAAGCCCTGCATGTTGGTGAGTTTGCTCCCGGCTTCACGCTGGTAGACAACAGCCTGAGCACCAAGACCCTTGCTGACTTCGGGAAGAAGATTAAGCTGATCAGTGTTGTCCCATCACTGGACACAGGCATTTGTGACCAACAGACCCGCAGGTTCAACGAAGAGATCGCGAAGATTCCCAATGCTGTCGTGATCACGGTCAGTGTCGACCTGCCGTTCGCCCAAGCCAGATGGTGCGGCAGCGCCGGCTTAGAGGGCGTTGTAACCCTCTCGGATCACCGTGATGTGTCTTTCGGCCGGGCTTACGGTGTGCTTATCACCGACCTCAGGCTGCTGGCCCGGGCTGTGTTCGTCCTCGATGAAGACAACAAGATAACTTATATCGAATACCTGGATGAAATCAAGAAGCACCCCGATTATGAAGCTGCTTTAGACGCGGTACGAAGCCTGGTCAAGTAAAAGAATCCCCGCTTCCCTCTTACAAGGGAAGGCGGGGGTTCGGCTTACTCGGCAGTGGATTCTGGTACTATCTTAGATGTTGTCCTTGGTCAGCACGGACACGCCCGTATCTACGTACTCGGCGTCCAGTGTCTTGCCTTCCAGTACGGCCACGGCAGACTTCATACCTTCATAGCCCATCACGTCGGGGTTCTGAGCCATTACAGCCAAGAGGTGGCCGTCACGGATCAGCTGGAGAATGGTGTTGGACTTGTCAAAGCCGACACCAATCACACCGCCGCCTGCTTCGCGGATGGCGTTGCCCACACCCACGGTGGAACCTTCGTTAGCGCCGAAGATACCTACTACGCCTTGGGTGATGTAGTTGGCAGCAATCTCCTTGGACTTCGCAGCATCGCCTTCGCCGTATTGGGTCTCGAGAATCTCAAAGCTGCTGTCGGCAAATGCTGCCCGGAAGCCTCTTTCTCTGAGGACGGTGGACATGGTGGCAGCGTTGACGTTCACGATACCGATCTTGCCGGAGGTAATGCCCTTCTCTTCCAAAGCCTTGCGCAGTGTCTCACCAGCAGTACGGCCTGCTGCTTCATTGTCAGTGGCCAGAGTCTGCTCTGCCGGGAAGTCCGCCGGAGAGTCGACGTAGATGATCTTCACACCCGCTGCAGCTGCTTCACGGAGAGCAGCAATCACAGCAGTGGGGCCGTTGGCGGCGAGCAGGATGGCATCGGCGCCAGCAGCCACAGCGTTGTTGATCATCTCGATCTGCTTCGCATCGTCCTTCACATCAGGGGCCATCCACTGGTAGATCACGTTGCCCAGTTCCTCCGCAGCCTTGCGGGCACCTGCGTCCACGGTGACCCAGTGCTGGTCCATCTGGTCCATGGTGATCAGGAAGATCCGCCAGTCCCTGGCGCTGGCCATACCAGCTGAAGCCAGCACAAACATACCCAACAACAGCACTACAGCAAATCTCTTCATCCTTTACACTCCTCCTTTTGAGTTTCTATCAGCAGAGGCTAAACCCCCATGCTCCTAAACGGAAGCCTGTGTGCCCGGCGCGGCGGCCTGCCGGCGGCCGGCTTTCTTGTTGTACCGGACCACGATATCCAGCAGGACTGTGATGATGACGATTACGCCGATGACAATGTTGCGGATCGCCACCGGTGCGCCTGCAAACTGAAGGCCGTTCTGCAGCACACCCCAGATGGCGGCACCGATCACTGTACCCAAGAGAATGCCCTGGCCGCCGAGGGTGCTGACACCGCCGATGACCGATGCAGCTACCGCGTACAGTTCGTAACTGGTTCCGGCATCCATCGTGCCCATGCCGGAGATGGCGGTGGTGATCAGGCCGACAGTGCATGAACAGAAGGCGCTGACCAGGTATGCCTTGGTGATGGTGGCGGGGATGTTCACGCCCGACAGGTGGGCGGCGTGAATGTTGCTTCCCACGGCATAGAGGTGCCGCCCAGTGCGGGTTTGACTCAAGATGAAGTTGAAGATGAGCCACAGGACAAAGGCAATCCAGATTGTGTTGTACAGGCCGAATGTCTTGCCGTAGTAGAAGAAATTCATGAAACCCTCGCCAGCTTTGCCGATAGAATCGGTGTTGTAGTTGTTGTTCACTATTTGGGCAATGCCGCGGGCTATAGTCATGGTGCCCAGTGTGGCGATGAATGCAGGCAGCTTGGCCTTAGAGATGAGCTGGCCGTTGAGGAATCCCATAGCGAGCGCTGCCACATAGGTGATGGCTACTGCCGCCCAAGGGTTGACGCCCTTGGTCATAAGCGTCGCCGACATCATACAGCTCATACCCACAACGGAGCCGATGGACAAGTCAATATTGCCGGTGATCAAGACGTATGACTGTCCAATGCCGGTGATGAGGGTTGGGGCAATCTGCCGGAGCAGGTTGGAGATGTTGCGGGATGTGAGAAAGAACGGGTTCAAGAAAGAAAACACGACAACCATGGCTATTAAGCCGATGGTGACGGTTATGACCTGCCCCATACCTCGTTTCGCTAAGATCCTTTTGATATAGCCTCGCTTCTCACGGTTCTTCATGGCTTCAGTCTCCTATCCCACTTCAATTTGCTCGGCAGCATCGAGTTTCTTCTCGAACTGAGTGGCGTAGTGCAGAATCAGGTCCTGCGTTGCCTCTTGCACATTGAGTTCTTTTGTGATCCGCCCGTCGGCCATGACCAGTATGCGGTCGCTGATACCGAGAATCTCCGGAAGCTCTGATGACACGAAGACGACCCCGATTGACCGTTGCTTGAGTTCATTCATGATCTGGTAGATTTCCACTTTTGAACCCACGTCGATACCGCGGGTGGGTTCATCAAACATGACCACTTTCGAGTCCCGAGCCAGCCACTTGCCGATGACAACTTTCTGCTGGTTGCCTCCAGACAGGCTCTCAGCCAGAGACTCTTCACTGGCCAGGCGGATGTTAAAGCTGTCCACCGCCTGCTCAGTGATCTCCTGTTCCCGTTTGTGGTTAACAACTGTGAGGCGGTTGACAATGTGATCCAAGTTCGGCAGGCCGATGTTCTCCCGGACGCTCAGCCGCGTGCACAAGCCGTCGCGCCCTCTGTCCTCGGGGACAAGCACCACACCGGCGCGAATTGCATCTTCGGGGCAAGAAATGGCTACCTCTTCTCCGTGGATAAAGATCTGGCCCGACTCCTTCGGGTCAGCGCCGAAGATAGCCCGCAGGGTTTCGGTACGGCCTGAGCCCATCAGTCCGGCAATGCCCAGAATCTCACCCTCATACAGGGAGAAACTGACATTCTTCACCAGCCGGCCCGCATTCAGGTTCCGCACTTCAAAGATCTTTTGGCCCCGTTCAGTTTCAACTCGCGGATATTTCTCTGTGATTTCACGGCCGACCATGTAAGAGATGATTTCATCGAGGTTGGTCTCCTGGAAAGGTTTGTCGATGATGTACTTCCCATCGCGGAGGATCATGATGCGGTCAACAACATGCTGCAGCTCTTCAAGGCGGTGGGAGATGTACACAATGCCGCAGCCTTTCTTCTTCAAACGCTTGATGATGGCGAATAGGTTCTGGATCTCCTTGGCCGTGAGGGCAGAGGTGGGTTCGTCCATGATCAAGATCTTGGCGTTTTGGGCCAGGGCTTTGGAGATCTCAACCAGCTGCCGTTTGGAGACCGGAAGGTCTCCCACCAGCGTTTCGGGATCGATGTCGATCTGAAAATCGTCCAACAGGCGCGCCGCTTCCGCGTTCATTTCCCGTTCTGCCAGGCGCCCGCGGCGGATTATCTCCCGGCCGAGAAAGATATTCTGGGCCACTGAAAGATGGTCGCACAGATTCAGCTCCTGGTTGATCATGGCAATGCCCAATCTCTGGGCGGAGTGGGGCGTGAGATGCTCTACTGGTTGGCCCAGCACCTTGATGGTGCCTTCATCCTTGGTGTAGACACCAGAAAGGATCTTCATTAAAGTAGACTTTCCCGCGCCGTTCTCACCCAGAAGCCCCAAGACTTCGCCGGCCTTCAGGGTAAAGGAAACCCCATCCAATGCCTGGACTCCGGGGAAACTCTTACTTATGTTGTGCATCTCCACAATGTACTCAGACATCAACAGCCCCCCGTGTGTTTGCGGCAGAACGCTTTAGCCTATTCTAACAAAACCAACCTCTGCATGTGGTAGAGTGTTTTTAGATAAAGGGGGTCAATCATCAGATATTTGTGCGGTATTTTAGGGAATTTGGGTAATGGTTTCGTTTGGTGGTGGGGACGGGCGGCCGTTTCCATCTAGGGTTAATACGCGGTCTGCCGCGGCTTGGGTATCAGCCGGGCTGGAAACAAGCAGGACCGCAGCCAATCCGTTCTGCTTGAGCAGATTGATCAGATCGGCGATAAGGGCGCTGAGGTGCATGTCGGCATGGGCAAAGGGTTGGGCAATAAACACCACCTGCGGCCGAAAGAGAAGGATCCGAAGATAGACGAGGCTGTACAGGGCATCCATGTCTAAGCTCCAAAGGTCCGGCGCATCTATGGCACTGCCGACTACCTCTTTATACTTGTTCCGTACGAATTCCAACACCTGGGGGCGGATGATGCTGCGGCCCAGCTTGCGGTCCAGGAGGAACGTGAGGTTTTCCAGATAGCTGTGGTCGTAGAACAGGCACCTGGGCACAGGATCTTCAGGGATGTAGGCGATACCTGAAAGCAAGAGGTTCTGCTTGGAGGGTAGGGAGAGGGAACGGCCGGCAACCACAAACATGCCGCTGACTGGCCTGAGAGCACCGGAGAGCACACCTGCTAGGTCCTGGATGCCGGCTTTATTGGGATCGAGAATGGCCAGGCACTCTCCGGCCTTCACCGAAAAACTAAGGCCGGCGAGATGCGCTGTTCGGAGCTCCCGGCAGCGGAACAGCTCCAAGGGATCGCCTTGACTGGGGCCGGCTGGCTGAGGAGTGGAGGTGAAGGGGACACGATACGGGCCCAAAAGGTCCGGTGAAAAGTCTTTCTGCCGAACAACGCGGCGGATCTGCCCTTTTTCAAACAGGACCAGGCGCTGACAGGCTCCACAGAGCTCCTGGAGATTTCCGGAGATGTAGAGAAAAGAGATACCTTGCTCAGAGTAGTGCTTGAGGAGGCGATGCAGGGCTGCCAGCTCTTCCGCTGAGAAGAGCGTGGACAGGTCATCGAGGATAATGAGCTGCGAACCACTTTCCACTGCCCGGATCAACTCCACCACGGCTGTCTCGAAGGAGTTCAGCTCCGAAGCGTAGCGGGCGCTGTCGACGCAGATGCCGAGTTCCTGAAACAGCCGGCGTGTCTCGGCCACGAGCGCCCGCTCGCTAACGATGAATTTCCGGTAAGAGCCGGTGGATAAAGCGATGTTGTCTGCCACTTTGAGGTCGCCTACCAACTTGCTCTCTTTCTCGATGACGTAGACAGGGTTCCTGGCCATACTGCTGTGTTCGTAGGAGTTGACCAACTGGCCCGCAAAGTACACACTGCCAAAATCGATGGGCACGTTCTGCACAATCAGCTCGATCAGTTCTTCCTTGCCGTGGTTGTCCAGGGGAATCAATCCCAGGATCTCGCCCTTGAAGATGTAGAAGTGGACGTTGTCCAGATAAGTGATCCCGTCCACGGCCCGGACCACATTCTCGATCCGCAAGATCTCCTCCCGCATAGCCTTTCCTTCCTTCTAGAAGATCAGGGGCAGGGTCAGTTCCACATCGGTGCCGACCCCCAGCTTGCTGTACAGATAGACACCGTATTCGTCTCCGAACAGGAGCTTGATGCGGTTGTTGACGTTGAGCAGGGCAATCCCACCCTGTTTCTTGTCTTCCCGTACGTAGCCCAACGAAGCTCCTCTCAGTTTGTGATTGAGCTGGCGGACAAGCTCATCGTCCATTCCCACGCCGTTGTCGGAAACGGTAATCAGCAGGCGCTCCGGGGTTGCCTGAAGAGTGATGGTGACCACTCCGCTGCCCAGCTTGGGCTCCAGTCCGTGAAAGACAGCGTTTTCCACAATGGGCTGGAGGGTGAGCTTGGGCACCTTAGCCTTCATGATATCCACGTCGCCCTCCACCAAGTTCTCTACCTTCAAGGCTATTTTCTCACCGAAGCGGAAGCGCTGGATGGTGCAGTAGTTGTCAACGTTGGCGATTTCCTCTGCCAATGTGGTAAGCTTATCCACATTGGAAATAGTGTAGCGGAAGAACGTTTCTAGGGCTTCGGTCATGGCCGCAATGCTCTCCACACCTTCGATAAGGGCTTCACTGCGGATTCCTTCCAATGTGTTGTACAAAAAATGGGGGTTGATCTGGTTTTGCAGCGCCAAGTACTCTGCGTGTTTCCTCGCCCCCTCAATCATGTCCTTGGTATCGATCATCTCTTTCAGCTTCTGCATCAACAAGGATGTTTCTCGATTGAAATGAACCCGCACATCGAAGACGCCTTTGAGGATGTATCCCTCTGCAAACAGCCGGAAGACCTTGTTCGTTTCCGTGTAGGGTATATAGATCCACCGATAGGCCAGGGAACCGAAAAATGCAATGAGGGCTGCCGCTGCCAGCAGGAATGGGTATGATCGGCGGAGGGAAGAAGTGAACAGGATATACCCCAAGCAGGCACATAATATGAGAGTCAACACCACAAACAGGACAAGAATACGGTCCATCAGATAGATGGTGCGCTTTGCACGCATATTGATCCCACCTTCTCAGGCGAAAATCCGGCGGTATTCGTTTGGTGACAGGCCTGTCATCCGAGCAAACAGCTTGCGGAAATAGCGGACGTCGGTGTAGCCCACCATCAGGCAGATATCCTGGATCTTCAAATCCGTGTCCTTGAGCAGCTCTTTGGCCTTTTCCACCCTCACTCTGGCCAGGTACTCCACAAACGATGTTCCCGTCTCCCTCTTGAACATAGTACTGAAGTAGGAAGGGTTAAAACCGATGTGCGCACCCAGGTCTTCCAGGGTGATGTTATCCATATAATGCTGCTCGATGTAGCGTTTAGCCAAGGCGATCTGCTCGGCATGGCGCCTCGACTCACCCTCGGCGATACGATTGAGTGACGTGGTGATTCCTTTCAACAGCTCTTCAAACAGCAAGTCAAGAGAGTAGGCGTGATCCAAGGCTTCTTCCCAGGCGGCTCGCTCTTCTTGAACTCCGTCTAGGCGCACGTTGTTGCTGCGCAGGATAATGTAATACGTGTTTACGATTTCCCGCACCATACCCTTGAGGGCGGAACCACTCAGCCAGCTGCCCTGGGATAGATCCCTGGTGAGCTCGGCTTTGAGGTCTTGGACGGCCTTGGCCACCAGCTCCACGTGCAGCAGTTCAATGGCTTTCACCAGCTTCTTATACAGTTTCAAAAACCCTTCATCATCGGTGAGAGAGCCAGAGGTGTGCTTCTCGTTTACAATCATCTGGCCGGTGCCCCGCAGAATGCGCTCATCCACCGCTGCGCGGGCCGTTTCTAACGAAGTGGGAAGCTCAGCCAAGCTGGCTGCCTCAGCTCCGCAGCCGAAAGTGACCAAAAAGCCCAGGGGAGCGAGGGCACTCCTGAACTCCCTCGAGTTTTTCTGAAGAACGGCTCTGACCGCCTCGCTCTGGTGCGGGCCGTAGTTCAGCAGCACGTAGAAGTTTCCGTGCACTTCTGCAGTTACCGCGTCGTAGGCCGCCGCCTTCAGCTGCGCTTCCAGCATCGCTGCCTGCTGGGCGCCGATCCCTCTGGCTTTGGCCTGGGAGGGCTGCATATGGTCTACTTGGATGATCACGATGCGAAAAAGGCCTTCCTGGAACCAGAAGTAGTAACTGCGGTTGACTTCATCTATACTGGAGGCCTGCAGGTCATCTGACTGCAAGAGAATGAGGTCGCGCAGGAATGCGGCGCGGATCTTGGCTTCGTTTTTGTGGAGGTTGTCCCGCGCGGTGATGGCTTCCCGGGCGCGGTTGAGAGCTAAGGTGAGGTTCTCACGGCTGATCGGCTTGGAGAGATAGTCTTTCACTCCAAAAGACATGGCTTTCTGTGCATAGGCAAACTCTTCATAGCCGCTGATCAAGATAAACTCCAAGTTTGGGTTGTACTGTTTCCCCTGTTCGATCAGGTCCAGCCCATCCAGTCCGGGCATGCGTACATCAGTGATTACGATCTGGGGGGATTGGGTGCGAATGAGTTCCAGGGCATCTACCCCGTTGTGCGCGACACCCACCACCTCCATGCCCAACTCGTCCCAGTGCACGAGGTGTTGGATCAGCCTGCAGAGTCGCGGTTCATCATCCACAATAATTACCCTCAGCATGTGCACTGCTCAGCGGCACAGGCTCCCAGTGCAAGTAGGGAGGGCGCCGCTTCCCTCCTTCCCGATCGTGGTCAGCTGCTTACCGCCCAACCGCAGAGGTACGCCTGGCTGCCGCCCGCTCCGCGATATAGAGGGCAATTACCAGCGCCATGAGGAGCGCTCCAAGGTAGAACGGAACGATAAAACCAAACCGTACCCCGATGGCGTATCCCACCATCGGCGCTGTCGCGGCGCCGAGGTCATAAAATGAAGTGTACTGGCTGATCCGCGCGTTGCGGTTGGTTTCGGTGCCCGCTGCATCGCCGATCGCGGCGTCCAAAAGGACCTCGAGGGCGTTGCCTGCCACAAACAGCAGGCAGGCAGAGATTACGGTGATCACGGGGTTCTTGGTGGCGGCAAAGGCGATGAGCAGCGCCGTCATCGCCGATACCAGTGCTAGGAAAGGGCGCCTTCGCCCCATCGCGTCAATGATTTTCCCTGTCACCGGCGACACTACCAGGTTGCTTGCCCAGCGCACAGCCAACACCAAACCAGAGATGGTGGCGATTCCCAAAGCTACCGGCCCCAGATGGACTTCGTCACCGATTCGCTGCTGCAGGATCAGGGAGAGGCTGGATACAATCAGCCCGGCACCCACGAAGCTGTTGGTGAAGCCGGCGGCGTTGCAGATGGTAGGGGAGAGCTCAGGCTGGAAGCGGCCGAGCTCACTGCTCCCGGCTGCCCCTTCCGGGTGAGCGTGTTCCGCACGGCTGCGGGCCATCGTCTTGCCCAGGGTGAGAACCAACAGCACACCCACTGAGGAAAGCGCTGCCATCACGGTCAGCCCGGTCTTGTAACCCCACAGGTCTACAAAGAAGCTTCCCACAGAAGACGTAAACGCACTTCCCAACCGCGTGAGGACGTGAAAGACGCTCATACCAAACCCAAGCGCTGCAGCGGAAGCATCCATGATGACCAGGAAACCGCCCAGGCGGATGTGGGACCAGCACAATCCCCACACGAGCCGTGCCGCGAGGAACACAGCCAGCCCCCACGCCTGTGAATACACGAAAGTGGTGATAACCGACAGAACCATGGCCGCAAAGAGAGGCCAGAACACGCCCAGCCGGTTGAAGGAGCGGGCCGCCAGCGGGTTCGTAACAAGCCGCACCCACCGGTTGATGCTCAAGATGACTCCGACAGCTGCCAGGGGGATACCCAGATCTCCCGCATACAGCGGCAGCACACTGTACAACAAGGCATCGCCGAAAATGGATAAGCCGGCTATCGCGGATACGAGGTAGACAGCGGCCGTGGGGTTCTTGTACTGCAACGTCCATGCTCCTTCCCTGTTTCAGACCACAAGCACGCGAATACTTCCCCTTAGAGCCAGGCAAATCCTGCCGTTATGCTTACTCGCCGAGGAGGAGTATGGGCAGGCTGACCGAAAACAATTAATGCTTCCACAGGCGAACGCACACATTGCTTTGCCAAGACTGGAGGTGTATCTCACCCATGCGGCGTGCAGTCAATGTCCTAGACTTTGATGGAGTCTATCAGACACAGGATTTTTACCGCGGGCTCCAAGTCCATTGGGTGCATCTGGCCGACTTGCCGAATGTCAGCCGGTACTGCGATCCCGCCAATTTCAGCTTGATCAGTGCCCGGCTTGCCGGTGCACGTTATCACACCACGTTTATCGGAAGCGGGAATTATCACTACGTGACCCTGGTCTTCCTCCAGCGTATTCAGGTTCCCTTTACTTTGATCCTGTTTGACAATCACACCGATATGCTCAGCCCTGCCTCCCATGACCTGATTACGTGCGGCTCGTGGGTGGCTCTGGCCCTGGCAACGCTGCCGCGGCTGCAGCGGGTGATTATCGTGGGCGCCTCCGACAACCTTCCAGAAGACCTTCCGTCCGCTTTGCGGCGCCGAGTGATGGTGTTTTCCCGCCGCCAGCTCAAAGAGCAGCGCTGGCTGGAGTACAAGATCTGCCGGGCCGTGCCCACGCAGACAGTCTATATCAGTGTCGACAAGGATGTTCTCAGCCGCACCGAAGCTGTGACCAACTGGGACCAGGGAGATATGAGGCTGGCTGAGCTTCTTACCATCCTGCGCCATCTCCATGAAACCAAGGCGGTCTGGGGTATGGATGTGTGCGGCGAATACGAGGCGGGTCCCCTGGCCATGTTCAGGCCGGAAACCCGCATCTGGGCCCAGAAGAACAGCAGGGCGAACAGAGCGCTGTTGTGTACCGGTGCAAAACGGGGCCGACACGCATCTTGACGTTAGCGGAATTCGAAAGACAACCTTCATGTATTGCCGGCGTAAATACGATGTTGAAGCAGTGGGAACCAGCCTCTGAGCGTGGTTCCCATCTTTTTTAACGCTTAGTTAGAACGATGTAATTTGATTGTACCGGGCAGGATTTGACAATTCATTCACGAACTCTAGAGTGCAGATGAGGGAGGTGAAGGGCAGCGCTTCTGCAGTGAACTTATTTTTTTGGTCGTATATGTGATCGTCAGCACAATCACAAGCGGTCTTACTCTTGAGCAAGAAAGTCAATGAGGAGGATGTCGGTTGAAACGAGTACTTGGTTTGGGCCTAATTCTGGTATTGATTCTTAGTTCCTTGGCCAGCGCACAGACCTACGAAGCGGATGTAGTCGTGATCGGCGGCGGCGGCGCCGGGTTGGCGGCAGCAGTCTCTGCAGCAGAAAACGGTGCCAGCGTTATTTTGATTGAAAAAGCACCTTTTCTCGGCGGGAACACTCTTCTTTCGGGTGGTGCTTACAACGCTGTGGATCCCGGCCGGCAGTCCAAAACACCCATGAACGCTGCTCTGTTGGCAGAACTGAGATCGTTCTTGGACGAGGACCCTGCGGACTACGGCGATTTCGGCCCGACACTTGTGACTCTTCAGGGCCAGATTCGCGAGTATCTGGAGAGTGGCAACACTGATTATCTGTTCGACACCGTGGAGCTGCACATGATCCAGACATATCTAGGTGGCAAACGCACTGACCAGAACGGCTATACCATCACGGGTAACTACGAGTTGGTGCGGACTCTCTGCGAAAACGCTCTCCCTGCACTTGAGTGGCTCGAAGGCTACGGCATGCAGGTCGCCGATGAGATCAGCACAGTGCTTGGTGCGCTGTGGCCGAGAACACATGGTGTGAACGGCGGCGCTGCTTTCATCGAGACCCTCTACAAAGCCGCACAACAGTTTGGCGTGCAGATCATGTTGAACACCAAGGGTACAGAGCTGATCGCTGAGAACGGCCGTGTTGTAGGAGTCAAGGCTGAGCAGGGAGGCAACACCATCACTCTGCGGGCCAAGAAGGGCGTTGTCATCGCCACCGGTGGTTATGGTGAGAATCCCGAGATGAGGGCTCAGTACAACACCTACTGGAAAGAAATGCCCCTGACCATGCCTTCCACCAACTCTCCGTACATTAACGGCGACGGCATCTTGATGGCTCAGGCCGTGGGGGCCAACTTAACCGGAATGGGCTTCATCCAGCTGATGCCCAGCTCCCATCCTGTCACCGGCAGCCTGTTCACCGGCGTCTGGGGCAGTGCTGAAACACAGGTATTTGTGAACAAGCAGGGTAAGCGCTTCGTCAATGAGTATGCCGAGCGTGACGTCCTGGCAGGCGCTGCTCTGGAGCAGGAAGATGCACTGTTCTTCATCATTTGCGATGCCCAGATCGTGGGCAACCGGGACATCCAACAGATGCTCGATAACGGCGACGTGATCAAGGCTGACACGTTAGAAGAGCTGGCGGTTAAGTTGGGTATTGACCCAGCCACATTCGTTGCTGAGATCGAGAAGTACAACTCCTACGTTGATCAGCAGTATGATCCGGACTTTGGCAAGACCAACTTCGGCAACTACAAGGTGGAAGTTGCTCCGTTCTACGCAACTCCTCGTTCGCCTGCGGTCCACCACACAATGGGCGGCCTGGAGATCGACACCTTGGCCAGAGTCATCTCTGTTGACGGCGAGCCGATCCCCGGCCTCTATGCTGCTGGCGAGGTCACCGGTGGTATCCATGCGGGCAACCGGCTTGGCGGCAATGCTCTTGCTGATGTGATTGTGTTCGGCCGTATTGCGGGCGAAAGCGCCGCTTTGACCAAGTAACGGAACGTTGGTTTTGGCGTGGACTGCTGCACAGCCTGCGAGCTGTGCAGCAGTTTCACTATGCCAGACTGAAAAAACAGCACGAGGTGGAATCATGCGCAGCTTCAACCGCACTGCAGTCTTAACAGCTGTAATTGTACTGGCATTATCTGTAACGTGTTTAGCCTGGACAGATGGTGTCTACGTGGGCACGGCGAAGGGCCACAACGGGCCGGTTACCGTGGAGGTGGCGGTCCAAGACGGAAAAATCACAGAGATCAAGGTCCTAAACCACAGCGAGACTCCCTTCATCTCCGATGCCGGTTTCTCTGTGATTAACGCCATCATTGACGAGCAGAAAACAGATGTAAGCACCGTAACTGGTGCCACATACACCAGCAAGGCAGTGATTGAGGCGGTAAAGAACGCCCTTGGTACCTGGGCCGATGGAACATACACCGGCCAAGGCCAGGGCTTTAAGAGCACTATTACCGTTGAGGTTGTGGTGGAGGACGGCAAGATAACCGCGATCAACATTCTCGGCCAAGGAGAAACCCCATTTCTGTCTGATGCCGCCTTTGACGCGGTCCCGAAGGCGATTATCGCCGCACAGTCCACAGACGTTGATACCGTGACCGGTGCCACAGGTACCAGCAAGGGCATCATAGCTGCCGTCAAGGATGCACTCGGCAACTGATGCGGGAGCAAGCAGGGGCCGTGAATAAGCTCAGGAAACTGAAAAAAGGGGATATCCTGCTTATCTTCTTGGTGTCGGCAGTGGGGTCCTTTCTGCTCGGCTTTTCCTATTGGCGTACGCACAGTGCCGTCCCAGGGGCTGTGGTGGTCATCACCAATACGGCGGACCATACACGGCACGTCTACCCGCTGCACAGGAACAATGAAGTCAGAGTGGAAGGTATCATCGGCGAATCCGTCATCGAGATCAAAGACGGCCGTGCCCGCTTTGTGTCCTCGCCCTGCCCAGACAAGATATGCGTCCATTGGTTTGGCTGGATCGAGAACGAGTACCAAGTGAGCTTCTGTTCGCCCAATCAGATTCTGCTGCAAATTGAGGAAGGGCAGAAGTGAAAACAGAAAGGGGAACCGGCGGTTGAACGCGGTTCCCCTTGTTGATTACTCCGGAGTTTATCAAGCAGAGCGGCTGCTGAGAGTACTGTCCTGAAGCCGAAACTCGACATTGTACATGGTTGTCGTTACTTCGTGCAGCACATTCCCGATCTTGAGCTTGACACCGGGATGCAGCACGGCGGCCCTGATCGTTCCCTCTTCACCAACGGCCAACTTGGCAAGCCCCATACTCTGGTTTCCCACAGTGTGGGCGCGGATGGAAGTGCGGGCGTAATACGACCCTGAACGGCACTCGCCGTAGATGGCCAGGTTACCGCCGGAGGAGACTTCTTTTCAGCCGCAGCTCGAAAGCGATCCGGTGCAACTGGCTGGCAAACACAAGTGTGCTTAGCCCCTGTAGCTTTGTGTCCCGCAGTTTCCCGCGGTTTGCCGATTGGCCGTGGATGGAATCGTTCTTGACCAAGGTCTGGCTCACTCAGCCTGTCTGCAGTTTCAGCAAAGCCTCTTGTTGAGGCAGCGGCCTGCTGAACAGGTAGCCCTGGATGATGTCGCAGCCCCACTCCAGCAGCCGCACGCGCTGCGCTTCGTGTTCCACTCCTTCGGCCACCACTTCCAGGCCGAGGTTGTGGGCCATCGAGATCAGGTCGGGGATGATGAGTTTGCTATCGCTCTTTGCCAGAATGCTGTCCACAAAGTATTTGTGGATCTTAATGCTGTCAACGGGCAAGCTTTCCATGCGCGCCAGGGAGGAGTAACCCGTGCCGAAATCGTCAATCGCGATTTTGATGCCCATATCACGCAGTTGGAATAAGGTTCGGCGCACGGAGCTGTAACCTTCGATCAGGACCGATTCGGTAATCTCCAGTTCTAGGTTGCTGCTCTTAACTCCAGTTCTTGCCATGATTTCGCTGACCTGGCCGGCAAAATCATCATTGAGAAGCTGAATGCCGGATATGTTCACAGCCACATGCAGATCTCGGTGCCCGGCCTCAGCCACATTCTTAATGAACTTGCAGGCCGTTTCCAGCACCCAGTATCCCAAGGGCACAATGAGATCTTGCCTCTCGGCAATTCTGATGAACTCATCGGGCGGTACCCTTCCCCATGTAGGAGAGTCCATTCTGGCCAGGGCCTCAAAGCCAACGATGCGGTTGGAGTGTAAGTGCACCTTCGGTTGATACTCCAAGTGCATCATGTTCGGGGCATTGTGGAACAAGAACTCCCTCATCTCCCGAGCAATGGCCTCCTGACGACGCAGGTTCGCCGCCATTTCCTCGTCGAAGAAGGCGAAAGCCTGTCCGCCGTTGCCTTCTTCGGCATGCTGGAGGGCTACGAGTGCTTCTGCAAATACTTGGTCTACATCGCGCTGTTCGCCGTTCAGTTCCACGGTTCCTGTCTTGGCTGTGATCTGTGTGCTGACTCCCAAAGCATCAAGCGGCTGCTGCAGTACAGCGTGTACCTGTCTTACCAAAGCCGCCAACGCTTCGCGGCTGTCATAATCGGTGACGTAAAGGACGAAACGGTGCATGGGGAAGTGGAACAGCCTGCATTTTTCAGTCTGGAACGGCCTGAGCCGCTGCGCCAGCTCCGTTAGTACCTGGTCGCCAACATTGAACCCGTAGACCGAGTTTACGGTACCCAGGTTCAGACAGTGAATCATCAAGACCGCATGCCGGCCTCTGGCGTCTTTCCGCCACCTGGTTTCCAGGATATGTTCAAGATGGGGCCTGTTGGGCAGCCCGGTGTTTGGATCGTGATAGGCCAGCATCGCCAGCCGCTTGTTATATTGGTAATTCGTAACCATGATGTACAGAAACCCTGCCAGCACAGCTCCAGAGGCGATTACGCTTAATATGGACACTTTCCGCCCCATGCTGCGTGTATCGTAGAGCTGCTTGCCGATCGTCAACGTGCCGATGCGTTGCCCACCTGCGTGGACCGGGACATACACTTCATACACATCTTCTCCGTCGTGACTGTGGGTGACGGCTTGGATGCTGTCCATGAGCGAGGCTGCTTCCACAGTATCTTGATGGAAAAGCGGCTCCATCACGCGGTCATCGCTGGTTGTACTGTCCAAGCGAGAATCAGCATAGGATATATAGCTGACAAGTTCTAGGCCTGCAATCTCTTCCAGGAGCTGAACGACTTCGAAGGGGGCTAGAGCCTGCTGGATGCGATCAGCATTGACCCCGACCTGGACAACGCGGCCGCCCCTGCCTCGCACGTACCCGTACTTGTAGTATTCCCGTGTGACCAAGTTGCGGCGGATGTCTTCTACCAGCGTCTCTTGGCCGCTGGAGACAAAGCCGTAGAGTGGGTGCTCTGGCGGCGGCCGAAAGCCGGCCAGATCCCCATCATTGGCGTACTCAACAACGCCCTCTGGGCTGTACACCAAGATCTCATCTACCCTCAGCATTTCCGCAAGGCAGGCCAACGACGCGTTGCTCACACCCCCGAGCTGCTCGGCGTAAGCAGCGGCCGTTTTGCCTGCTCCTATAATCTTTTCTTCCAGTAGATCGCTGATGAGTGAGTAAGCCTCGGCGCCCTTTGCCAAAGTATGCGAGTAAACCTTGCCGAAACTTGTGAGCTGGGTTTCCAGTACGTTCAGGTAGTATTGCTTGATGGACTTAACGAGGATGTAGTCTGTGGCGAAGAAAACTAGAATCACGATTACGACGGGTATCACGTAGCGCTTGAGGCTCAGGGACAGCAGTTTGGGTGTAACACTCATTTTTCGTTTCTTACTCCCGGACAATTCTACTTGCTGCCAGACCCGTCGGCTCAGATGGATGACAGCCGAAAAGCAAACCGACGTTTATTTTAGGCATAAATCATCTCAATGTCAAGGCAAAAAACGAGAAGTTTCAAATGTCGAATAATTTATGAGCCGCCATTGCACCAACAGTCGTGCATAGAGGTAAACAGCCGTCGGCAGCGAAATCACCCTGGTGGTAGGTGATCAGTTGTGCCGGAACCGATACGCGTTGCAGTGGAAGAAAACCGAGGCGGAGTGATGATCCATCTGGTGGACCTCCCGGGCGGCTTCACCCGCGCCCGGACAGTTGAGGAGGCTCTGGCCAAAGTGCGGCCTGAAGCGGGCGCCTACGCCCGTTGGGCCGGCTTGGAACTGGATCTCAGTGGGGAAATTGCTGTAGTGCAGAGGGCGGAGACACAGGCACAGCTGGCTGACGGCGATACCGAAATCCTGTTGGAACGGGACTTGGAACTTAATCCCGCCTACCTGGGGTGGCTGATGCAGCTGGCAGCTCGATCGGCAGAAGCATTTCAGCGGCTCTACGATTCTGTGCCCGATAAGGATCGCGTCGATACCGCGAAAGACAGAAATACCTTCTATGGAAAGGCACCCTGCACTGCCGCAGAGGTGCTCTCACACGTGGACCGTACTGCAGGCTACTACTTGAGCCGCATCGGCATTGATTTCTCCCCGGCCGCCGGCCAGCTAGTTGAAAACCGCCGGAAAAGCCTGGATCTGATCGCGCACGACTGCCGCGCGCTCCGCAATGAGGTGGTGTGCATGGACAATGAGTGCTGGACAACAGCAAAGGCCCTGCGGCGTTTCATCTGGCATGACCGTATTCATGCCAAGGCGCTGTACCGTTTTGCGGTGCGGATTTGGGGCGCAGAGAAGATCAGCGACGCTTTCTACTTTCAGTGACCGACAGATGTGGGGGGAAAAGCAGTTAGAGGACGGCAGCCGCAGACGATCGTGCGAGAATGATTTTCAACGTCATTGACAACGCCTCTCAGTTATGCAACAATATGCATGGCAACATCTATATAAAATGAGACAAACAAATTAATAATAATAACGGTTCTCATTTGGCGGGAAACGCGATTTGTACCCGTGAATATGCCAGCAATCACAGGAATCGGGAGAGAGGCCACGTGTGGGGTAGAAGAAGACAGAAAAGCAAGCACAGGCATGGTGTTGTCAATCGCAAGCATCAGTCCAATTCGCGAATCTGCTGCTTGTACTCTGCCCAAGACGGCAGGCAGTATGTGGTAACCCGGGCGCCTGAAGTTGGCCTGCTCAGGAGCTTGGGGATCGTTGAAAACGCGGTGATCAAGAAGGAAAAGACCTATCGCCTTGGTGGGCCTGTACTGCTGAGAATAGATTCCAGCGAGATTGCCATCGGTAAGGACTTTGCAGAACAGATCATGGTAAGGGGTTAGAGTATGGCCAGTTGTCATGAGATCTACGAAGACAGTGCGGTGTACAGCAAGAAGAACAAGATCCTCCTCATGGGGAACCCCAATGTGGGGAAGAGTGTGTTCTTCTCTCAGCTCACAGGCCTGCATGTGATGAGTTCTAACTATGCTGGAACCACCGTTACTTACACGGAAGGGGCCATGCAGCTGGGGGGCAGGCAGTACACGCTGATCGATGTTCCTGGGACATACTCCCTGAATGCTGTCTCGGAAGCAGAAGCAGTTGCCGTCAAATTCATAGAAAGCAATCCTCTGGCCGTGATCTGCGTCTTGGACTCCACCAACCTCGAGCGCAACATCAAGCTGGGCTTGGAACTGCAGAGGTTCAACGTGCCGATTGTCTACGCTCTGAACTTGGTGGACGTGGCGCAGCGCCATGGGTTTGAAATCGATGTGGAACGGTTGGCCCAGGAGCTGGGTGCCCCTGTCGTCCGCACAGTGGCTGTCAAAGGGGAGGGTTTTGACCAACTCCGCCGCGAGCTGGAGAAAATAGTCAGTGCCCCAGGCTGTAAGCCCGCTTTCCGCCCTTTCCCAGGTGATCCCTGGCAGAGGGCCAAACAGATCGCGGCTGTGGTCCGCAAGCGGGTGTCGGTCAAACCCAGCTTGCTTGACCGCTTGGGCGAAGCCATGCTCAGGCCGTGGCCGGGTGTGCCCATCGCTCTTGTGGTGATTCTGGCCTCGCTGGCTGTCATCGTCAGCGGAGGCAAGGCTTTGGAGTCGCTGCTGCTGATCGTAGTGGAGAACATCATCGTTCCCTTTTTCCAGAGCCTGTTCTCAGCATTCATCCCTGAGGGTACTCTCCTCAACATTCTGGTTGGAGAATACGGAATATTTGTGATCAGCTTTGAATGGATAGTGGCTCTGGTCTTCCCATACGTGTTCCTGTTCTATATCGTATTCTCGTTTCTCGAGGATTCAGGGTTCCTGCCCCGCCTGAGTGTTCTTTTTGACGGCGTCATGCGCAGGTTGGGAGTGCAAGGAGGCAGCATCATCCCGATCATGATGGGTTATGGATGTGCAGTACCGGCCATCATCGGTTCCCGCACAGCCACAACGAGAAAGGAGCGCCTGATCATTGCCGCGGCGGTCTGCTTCGGGATACCCTGCATTTCTCAGACCGGGGCTCTCATCAGCCTCTTTGCCAGCTTTTCACCGGTCTTGCTGGTGCTGATGTTCCTGCTGTCGCTTTGCGTGGTAGCTGCAGTTGCGCTGGTCACCAGCCGCCTGCTGAAGGGAGATGTGGATCCCATGGTGATCGAGATCCCCAATCTCCTGATGCCCAACGGCAAGGCGTACCTCAAGAAGCTGATGCTCCGCCTGCGCGCGTTCGTATTTGATGCGGAAGGGCCTATGCTCATCGCAGTCTGCATTGCCGCTGTGTTGAAGGAGACCGGCCTTCTTAACTTCATCGCCGGCTATCTGGAACCGATCGTCAGCGGGTGGCTTGGGCTTCCGCGGGATGCTGTCATGGCACTGATTCTCGGGATCGTCCGGCGGGAGATGGCCGTAGCACCGCTGTTGGCCATCGAAGGATTGACTCCCCTGCAGGCTTTCGTCGGCGGTACAGTAGCTTTCCTATACCTGCCTTGCTTGTCGGTGTTCGGCATCCTAGCTAAGGAGTTTGGAGCCAGAGTGGCGGTGGCGATCGGCGCCTCTACAGCGGTAACGGCTTTCCTGGTGGCAGGGTTGATCAACCAGATCGCACACTTGGTCATCTAGCGGAACCAATACTCGCCCACCTGCTCTCGTACTGCAGGTGGGCTTTTCTGTGAAATTTGACCCGGATCATTTTTCCGTCCGGCAGTACATGCTAGAATGAACGCACAGAGAGAAAGGGAGGGCTATCTATGGCAAAGTTCAACGAAGCAACCGCACGCCATCTGGGCAGGCTGGAGCAATACGTGCCTATCGTCGACAGGGTGCACGGGGCCCATCACCCTGAGTTTCACGATGTGCGCCGCATATTCGAAACCCTTGTCCGGAAGATCAAAGCAGCCGGCGCTGATCGTCCGGATCTTGGTGCCGAATTCGCCGCACTGCGCCAGGTTACGGGAAGATACACAGTGCCCGCAGACGTGTGTGAGACCTACGAGGCGGTGTACAATATGCTTGCAGAGCTGGACGAAGCGTACCACGGGTGAGGCAATGCAGCGCTTTCTTCTTCGCAGCAGGAATCAGATTGCTTTCGGAAGCGGGGCGTTGATCGCCCTGGCATTTCTCAGTAAGTGGCTTGTGGGCAGTGATGTCCTGTTTCAGGTGCTCTTGATTGCGGCCTCGCTGATAGGAGCGGCCCCCATTGCAGTTCAGGCCTATCAGGCACTGAGAGTGAGGGTGGTAAGCATCGATGTCTTGGTGACCATTGCTGTCGCGGGCGCCTTTGTCATCAAGAACTTCGAAGAGTCTGCCATCGTCACGTTTCTGTTCTTGTTCGGGGGCTACCTCGAGCAGCGCACTCTGGCCAAGACCCGCTCCGCCATCAACGAACTGACAGAATTGGCGCCGGAGAGTGCCCTCAAGCGCCTGGAAAGCGGCGAGTTTGTGGAAGTGGCCGTGGAAGAAGTGGATGTGGGAGACATTCTGCTGGTAAGAACGGGAGCGAGAGTCCCAGTTGACGGCACAGTTATCTCTGGTGAGGGCAGCGTCAACGAAGCCAGCATCACTGGTGAATCGGCCCCGGCCCTCAAGGAGAGAGGATCGCAGGTCTACGCTGGAACCATTCTGGAAAACGGCACTATCCAGATTGTCGCAGACCGGGTGGGAGAGGACACCACCTTCAGCCGCATTATCGAGCTGGTGGAAGAGGCCCAGGATTCGAAATCAGAAGCGGAACGGTTTATTGACCGCTTCTCCAAATACTACACACCGGCCGTGCTGGCCCTGGGAGTGCTGGTAGGGCTCGCGGCCCGGGACTTGGAGCTTGCCATCACCATCTTGGTGTTGGGATGCCCCGGGGCGCTGGTGATCGGGGTACCTGTGTCGAATGTAGCAGGGATCGGCAACGGCGCCCGCCACGGTGTGCTGCTGAAAGGCAGTGAGGTGATCAGGGACTTCAGCCGAGTCGACACAATGGTTTTTGACAAGACCGGTACTCTTACTCTGGGCAGGCCCGTTGTGGTGGAGACACTTCACTACGGGAACGGCACGAAGCCGGCACTTGCTTACTTGGCAAGCGTGGAACGGGAATCGGGCCACCCATTGGCCAAAGCAGTGCTGGAAGCGGTGGGGGAGACAACCTTCTACCCAGTATCTGAAACTGAGGTGGTGAAGGGTGCGGGTGTAGTGGCTGTTGTAAACGGGTCCCGGGTGGCCGTGGGTAATGCGGCGCTCCTGGAGCGAGAACATGTGGAGCTGAGTGCAGAAGCGCGCCGCGAGATGGCTCGCTTAGAAGGGGCCGGCCTTTCATTGGTACTCACCGCCGTAGACGGAGAGCTGAAGCTGCTAATGGGAGTTGGCGATCTTGCCCGGCCCGGCGTCAAGGAAACCCTTCAGCGCCTGCGGAGCCTGGGTGTCAAGCACCTCGTGGTGCTTTCCGGTGACAACCAGGGGGCTGTGGATGCGGTCAGCCGTGAACTCGGCCTTACCGAGGCCCACGGCCACATGTTGCCTCAGGACAAAGCGGAGTATGTCAAGCGGCTGGTGGAACAGGGCCGGATCGTGGCCTTTGTCGGCGACGGGGTCAACGACAGCCCGTCGCTGGCCCTGGCTCAGGTCGGCATTGCCATGGGCGGCGGGACTGATGTGGCCATCGAAACCTCTGATGTGGTCCTGATGAGCTCCGATCTCAACCGCCTCCCCCATGCGCTGGGCTTGGCCAAAGCCACTGCCCGCAACATGAAGCAGAACATCCTGATTGCCGTCGGCGTTGTCTTGGTGCTCTTGGCCAGCCTCATTTTCAGCGACTGGGTTAACATGTCCGTGGGGATGCTGGTTCATGAAGGCAGTATTCTGGCAGTTATTCTCAACGGTATGCGGCTGCTCCGCTATCGTCTGCGGGGCTGAGGCCATAACAAAAGAGAAGGAGAGGATTGGATGAAGACCGCAACGATACAGCTGGAGGCTTTAACCTGCCCTTCTTGCCTGCAGAAGATTGAGAGTGCAGTCAAGGGGCTGAACGGCGTGGCCGGCGATTCCGTCCAAGTGATGTTCAACGCCAGCAAGGTCAAGTTGAACTTCGACGAAACCCAGGTGTCCATCGAGGACATCGAGAAGGCCATTACGCATCTGGGCTATGAGGTGCAGAAGTCCTCTGTAAAATAGCAGGACTGCATCGAGCCCTCAGCGCCGTGCTTCCGCAGCGGAGCACGGCGGAACACGAACAGCGTCACATCTGGGATCTGTGCCTGAACCTGGCGCTGGAAGGGTACAATGCTGGTTCCCACTTCGCCGATCAGCTCGGATAATGCCCACTCTTCATTTTCGCTGCAAAACAACCGATAAATTTAGTGTGAACGCTTGTCTCGCCATTCCCTACTCGTGGGTGAGCAAAGAGGGTTGAGCAAAGCGGTTGGGGAATAACGGTAATGGTCATAGGGGTCGGCCTGCAAGGAGGATTGGGCGCGATGTCGGCCAAACGGGGATTTTTCAGCAGGTTTAACGCGATTAGGGTCAAGCTTGTGGTCATACCTCTAGTCTTGTTGTTTTTCGCGATTGCCGCTCTGGGTGTGGCTACCTTTAGTCTGATCAGGATGGGTATCTTGTGGGAGATGGAGCAGGCCGCGTTTGAGTTGGCAGAACAGGTGCTGGGGCGTGTGGCAGACAACACTCAGGCACTTGCAGTGGTCAACCAGGCGCTGGAGGACAAGATTATGAGTGTGGGGAGCATGGTGATCACCAACAAGTGGTCGATCACCAGTGCCTACCTGACTCAGCTGGCCCTGGATTCCAAAGTTGATGCCATCTACTGGTACAACAAGGACATGGAGATTACCGCTTCCGCCTACCGCGAGTATCTGGGTTGGAAGGCTCCCGCTGATCACCCGGCCGCACAGTTTGCCAAGTCTGGGCTGCCTTCCTTAGTAGAAGGAGTGCGAAAGGACTCCGAATCGGACCGCTTTTTCATCTATGGTTACGTGCGGGGGACTGAGGGTGAGTTCGTCCAGGTGGGCATCGCCGCCGATACTGTCGTGGCGCTGATGGAGCAGTTCAGCCAGCAGAAACTGATGGAAGAGCTCGCCCAAGCGGATCGAATCGTCTATGCCGGGGTGGTAGATCCGGGCCTTATCGTCACGGCACACAGCGATCCGGCTCTAGTGGGCACCCAGTGGATGGGCGAGGCCGCACTGACAGAACGCTCTGCCCGGGAAGCCTTCTACGAGCCTATGGGTGTAGAAGTCTACCAAGTGACGATGCCGGTAGAAGTGGATGGGGAAACCGTGGGCAGTCTGATTCTGGGCTTGTCCATGGCCGGTGTTGAAACTGCACTGCGCCAAGCAGTCCTCGGCGTAGTGTTGATCGGTGGAGCAGCCTTTGTCGTGCTTGGAGGCATCCTGCGGCAGGTGTCCGTGGGTATTGTTAAAGGTTTGGCGCAGAATCAGGCCCACCTCCGTCAGGTGGCAAGCGGTGACTTTACTGCCACAGTACCAGAGTGGCTGCTGAAGCGCACCGACGAGCTGGGAGACATGGCCAGAGCAGTTCATTACACACAGGCATCCATCAAGAAGGTGCTGGAGAGCTTAGCGCAGGCGGCAGTGGAGATCGCCCGTACCAGTCAAGAGCTCTCGGCTAATACCGAGCAGACCAGCGCTTCCATTGAGGAGGTGGCTGGGACCAGTAACGAGTTCGCTTCCACAGTCCAGCAGTTGACGGACAGCTCGCAGGCGATGGTGAGGGAAGCGAACCAGATTCTGGACGCTACTTCTCGAGGCAGCGCTGAAGTAGAGCGGGCTGTGGCGAGCTCGGAGGAGCTGCGGGAAGTCATCCGCCGGATGGCCGTCACTGTAGACAGCCTGGGCAAACAGTCACAGCGGATCGGAGAAATCGTGGAAGTGATCACCGACATCGCCGAGCAGACCAATTTGCTGGCCTTGAACGCGGCCATCGAAGCAGCCAGGGCTGGAGAACACGGCCTCGGCTTTGCGGTAGTTGCCGACGAGGTGCGAAAGCTGGCGGAACAAGCCGCTGCTTCCACAGCCAGCATCATCGAAGTTGTGCAGGCCATGCAGGCCGAGACGGGCAGAACCATTGTGGGCATCAACCACGGAGTGAAGCGGGCAGAAGAAAACACCCGCATTGTCCAACAGACTGGTGCTTTGATGCATGATATTATTGATGCCATCAACGGTATCATTGCCAAGATCGGCGAGTTCTCAGAAGGGCTGGGGCAGATCAACTACGGCAGCCATGAAATCGCGGCCACCGCGGAAGAGCAGTCGGCTTCCATTGACGCCATTGCCTCCTCCGCACAGGACTTAAGCAACATGGCGGAACGTCTGCAGGAGCTGGTTTCCCAGTTCAAGCTTTAGCGGCCGGCCCTGAGCTTGGCCACGGCTTCTTCGGGGGCAACCGGCGCCGAAAAGAGGAACCCTTGGGCTTTGTCACATTGGTGCTCCGCGAGGAAAGCAGCTTGGCGCTCATTTTCAACGCCTTCAGCCACCACGGACAGGCCCATCATCTTGCCGATCCTGATCATTTCTCCCACCAAGGACAGTTCAGCCTTGGAATCAATGGCCGCGGTGAAGTCTCGATCAATTTTCAGCGTAGTGATAGGGAGCTTGCGCAGATAATTGAGGGATGAATAGCCTGTCCCGAAATCGTCGAGGGCGATCCGAAAACCCCGGGCTCGGAGGAGGTCTAACTGACCTTCTGCGAGCCCATTTGATTCCATCAGCGCTGATTCTGTGATCTCCAGCTCAAGGCAGTGGGGCGGAAGGTTGTGCGCCGCGACGATCTGAGTGACTTTGTCGACGTAGTCCGGCCGGACCAGTTCCAGGACGGAGACATTGACTGCCATTATCTGGCCGCGGTGCCCCATGGCGTGCAGATCGGCCAGGAAACCGCAAGCGTTCGTCAGGACCCACTCTCCCAGCGGGACTATTTGACCTGTCTGTTCTGCGATGGGGATGAACTTGGCGGGCGGCACAATGCCCCGCTCGGGGCAGTTCCAGCGGAGAAGCGCTTCAAACCCGCAGATTTGTCCCGTTGCCAGCATATACTGCGGTTGATAATGGAGGAAGAGCTCATTGCCTTTCAGCGCGCGGCGGAGGGCCTGATCAAGTTCGAGCCGTTCCTTGATGGCTGTTTCCATCGCTTCATCAAACACGGCATAGGAGTTAGCGCGCACCTCTTTTGCCCGGTTGAGGGCTGTATCTGCACGTTTGAGCAGTGTCTCTGGGGTCGTACCGTGCGCAGGATAGAGGGCGATCCCGGTACTGATGGTCACGTGCACGGTAGCTTCGCTGAGCACAAATGGTTCCGTAAACACGTCGTGAAGCTGCCGGGCGTATTGATCGATTTCTTCGGCCTGTACATCGGTGAGCAGGAGGACAAACTCATCGCCCCCCAAGCGGAAAACCTGCCAGCGAGGAGTTAGGGCTTCACGCAGGCGCACACTGATGGCAGTCAGCAGCTCGTCCCCAACGATGTGTCCAACCGAGTCGTTGATGTACTTGAAGTTGTCCAGGTCGGTGAAGAACACCGCACCAGAACCCTCTGGTCCAGCAAGTGTGGCGGAAAGGGCAGTGAACAGTGCCCGGCGGTTAGGCAGGCCCGTCAGATGATCGTGCAGCGCCATGTGCCGGAGCTGCTCTTGGTGTTCTTCCAGCGCCTGGTTGGCCTGAGCGAGGGCTTGATGAGTGGCGGCCAGCTCGTGATAACCCCTGAGAGCCCGCTGCTGAGCCGTATCCAGCTCAAAGAGAGAAGACCTGATCAGTCGGTAAAACAGCGCGGCTGTTGCTCCCACATACAGCCACCCCTTGATGTGGCTCACCGTGCTGTATACGGCCACGTCTTTCACGAAGTATCCCACAATCCGATCTGAAAGCAAGATCCACAAACAGCCGATCACAAGATAGATGCGGGTGATACGCCACGCAGCGTCGGTGGGGCGCTTTGTCACGGGGGGCACCTCCAGCCTGGGTATCTGCTTCGTTGCTGCGTTAGTAATTATAGGTTTGACGGCCGAAATCCTTTGTGGCCAGCCTTGGCTCTGCAAGATCATTAAGACATAAGCAAAGAGATCAAGCTGAGGCTCACCTGACCGCCGCAACCGCTGCCGATAAGGGTGCTGTCCTGCTGCGTAACAGGCCAGGACGCCGAGAAGGCATTCGTCCAGTACATGATCAAAGGCCTGGTCTTCGTGCTGGCTGCAGCATTCGATATCCTCACCGGCGCTCGGCGGCAGCATTGACGGAAAAAGAAGGCACTTCTCAGCAGCAGGGGGCTGCGGCGAGAAGTGCCTTTTCTAAGCTCAGATGCTTGATCACGGAAACAGGTCGAGGCCAACGTTAATCCCGACCCGGAAGGACGGCTTGAACGTGCTGGTGGTGGGGAAAATGGCGTCCATAACTGCCTCCACGGGCAGTGCCACGCGATTACCCGGGCGGTACTGGGTTCCTATTGTAAAGCGGAACAAGAAGCCCTGCTCGCTGGAGATGTCCTCAAAAGGTGTCACGTAACCCACGCCCGTGCCGATAAACCCATTAGCCGAACGCTGCACACCGCTGAACGCAAACAGCAGTTCCCGGGTAGGATCAAAGTCCACATCCACGGTGATCACGCCGTTAGTAAGCACCGAACTGAACACGGAGCTGATGAAGCTCAGGGGATTGCTGCCGTCAGCTGTGGGCACCTGTTTCTCCAGATTGCGCTGCTCAAAGGTGGGAGTCAGCCGCAGTCCCAACCGCAGCGGCCGGCCCTCGATCCCCTCCCTGTTGGTAAGGATGGTGCCTACACGCACCCCCAAGGCCGGGGGGATGACGGTGACAGTCATGGTGGCGGGAGAGCCTGAGCGGGCGGTTCTGCTGATTGCCCGCACGGTAACAGTTGCCGTCCCCGGCTGCAGCGCTCGAATCACACCGTCTTCCGTAACCTCGATTTTCGATTCGTCGCTGGAGAAGTAGAGGAACTCTGGTTCTGAGATCGGCCGTCCCATGGAGTCCAGGGCATAGGCAGTGATCTGATACGACGAGCCCAGGTTCATGCGGAGCTGGCTGGGAACAGTAAAGACCTGTTCAATGGACCGCTCAATCACCTGAATGTGAGGAGGAAACAGTTCACTGAGCAGTTTGTCGATGAGTGTCGGGGCATCAGCGACCCTGCTCGTGTTGGCCATGGCCGACCCGATCAGCACCGGCGTACCGCCTGCGTTCTGGAACCGCTGTACTCCGACGACGGCAGTGTTCTGCAAGAGTGTAATGGAACCGGTTATGACCTCATCGGCCACTCCAGCCCGGAACAGCGCCTCTGCCCGCTCATATGCGGATGCAGTTGGTTCATAGGGCAGGGCCTCGATTCTGCTGAGGAGCGTCGTACTGTCCACCACATCAAACTCACCGTACTGCACTAGGCGGGCGGCGATTCCCTGCGCCATCACCCGGCTGAGGTTGATAATATCCGCCTGCTGCAGCAGTGTCGGCTCAATGTACTGCCCTTTGTCGTTGATAGCCAAGAAATCCAGCACCGCAGTGGTGGGCAGGCCCCGGTTGGCCCCAGCAGTTTGCGTGGTTTCTGCAGCTGCGGCAACCCCGCAACCAGCGCAGAGATGACCAGTATACTGATGAAAACGCTCAGCGATTTGCGCATTTTCCTTATCCTTTCCTGTGCGTGTCTGTGGTCTATCATACACTATATTCTACATCAACAACTTGGCCCCTGTGGGGGTCATCAGTGAGGCAGGCGCACCGCTAGACGCAGAACACATCATACGGGCGGTCGCGGCAGAGTCTCAAAACATGCCGGGAATTGTTGGTGTAGTGCTGGGAGGATCGCGGGCGCGAGGGGCTCACAGCCCCAGTTCTGATATGAACATCGGCATCTACTGCGACGAAAGACAGAAGCACAGTCTGTGACCCTGTGCACACTATCGGCCGGTACCATTTTACCTTGACTAGGCATCTGCATTCAGATATAGTCTGAGAAAGGGCATCCGGCGCCGCGGCAGGCGCTGCACCGCTCCATCACCGTGTGGATCATTCACACTTGGAGGCCAAATAATGTATCAAGAGCTTGCCAGGGGCTTCGGTATCCTGCTCACCTACTTCGGTACCAGCGTTGCCGGAGCCTTCGTTGTGCGGCGCGCACTGCCGGTGCCCAGAGAGGTTTTCCGCAAGATGCTCCACTTCATCTTGCTCGGCTCCATCTTCATCCTAGTCTACGCCTTTGAGACATGGTGGATCGCGGCCTTGGCAACGGCCGCTTTCATGATTCTAGTCTATCCTATCTTGGCACTCGCGGAACGAGTGCTCAGCTTCAAACAGGTACTCGTGGAAAGAAAACCGGGGGAGATCAAGCGCAGCCTGGTGGCGGCAAGCCTCACTTTTGCCATCCTGATCGTCCTCTGCTGGGGCGGGCTGGGACACAAGTACTTGGCCATCGCAGCAGTGATGGGCTGGGGAACCGGAGATGCCGCCGCTGCTTTGGTGGGCAGACGCTTCGGAAGGCGGTACATCGAAGGAAGGTTTGTGGAGGGGCGGAAAAGCTTAGAAGGAACCGTGGCCATGTTCGTGGTGTCCTTCACCGCTATCATGATCGTCCTGGTGGTGTACGGGGTTCTTCCTTGGTATGCCTACGCTCCCACGGCGGCGGTGACTGCAGGGGTGTGTGCCGTCGTTGAGCTGTATACCCGCAACGGCATGGATACCATCACCTGCCCGCTGGCGGCAGTAAGTGTCCTCATACCCCTGATCTACCTGTGGGGGGTGTAATGCAGTGAAAGGCAAAGCTGGCGAACGCACGCTGCTCGCCTCCCTAATGCTGAGTGCCCCCGGGCCTATCGTACTCGGAGCAGCGCTTTTGGCAGGACGCTCCGCAACGCAGCTGGCGGACTTCATCCGCCGGACAGCCGAACTGGGAGCCATTGTTGTTTCGTGGGCAGTTTACCGCACCATTGCCGGGTGGAAACAGCCGAACCCCGCCAGGCAGGAGAAGCTGGAACGAGCAGCTAATACGAGTGTGGGCATGGCCATGCTGCTGTCCGGCGCGGTGATGTGCTTGCTTGCCCTGTCCGGCGGTGATGGAGCCCAGGGAAGTGTGCTGCCTGCCCTTGTAATTGCGCTGCCCGGTGCAGCCACCAACTTCTGGTTCTGGCTGCGCTACAGCCGGCTTTCCCGTGGGGAGCGGGACAGTATTCTCACCAGCCAAAGCCAGCTCTATGGTGCCAAGACCCTGGTGGATCTGTGCGTGACAGCCGCCTTGGCGGTTATCCTCATCGCTCCGCATTCGGCTGCAGCCGCATATGTGGATCTCATGGGTTCGCTGATCGTGGCAGCGCATTTGGCTGCAGGTGGAGTACGCGTGCTTCGGAGAGCAGGCTGGGTGAGAGCAGCATGAATACTGCGCAGAAAGGACCCGACCCGGGAACGGGTCTTTTTTTGTGCCTTGACGGGGTCTCTATCAGAGGCACTGCAGTGACCACAGTCTGCGCAGGGGACAGCTGGGCAGCATTGTTCACCGTCTGACTGTGACCGGCGTTGGCAAAGGAGGAGCGGATAAATGCTTTGCTAAGTAATTTAAGGAAGGGTAAAGCAATCTCCGATAACGTAAAGAATAGCTGTTGACTTACAACAAAGAATAGCATATTATAAGAGTATACTACCATGGTAGTATTCACCGGTAGTATTCCTACACCGGGGGTTGGTATGCATGGCACGATCGTTTGCTGCATGGCGCCGCAGCACCATCAACTACTTTAGGAAGTACTGGTCACTCTATGCGATGCTGTCCATTCCTCTGGCCTACTTCATTATCTTCCGCTACATTCCCATGACCTACATCCAGATTGCCTTTAAGCGGTACAGTCTCGTGCAGAGCGTGTGGGAAATGCCATTGGCGCGCAACAACGGCCTTGAGTACTTCCAGCGCGCCTTTGCCAACCGAGACTTCTTGTATGCAGTACGCAACACCTTTATGCTCAACTTCCTCGACCTGGTGATCGGGTTTCCCGCACCGATTATCCTGGCGCTGCTCCTCAATGAACTCCCTTACAAAGGGCTGAAGAGGTTTACCCAATCCGTTGCCTACATGCCTCATTTCCTATCTTGGATCATCATCGCCGGCCTTGCTGTGCAGCTCTTTACACCCACCAACGGGCTGATCAACGTTGTGCTGAAAAGGCTCGGTTTCAACCCCATTCCATTCCTGAATGATCCCACCCATTGGGTGTTTACCTACGTGCTGCTGGGCGTGTGGAAAAATGTCGGATGGAACACCATCATTTATCTGGCTGCGCTTACCAACATCAACCCAGAACTCTATGAAGCAGCTGCTATCGACGGCGCCGGGCGGTTCCAGCGCATCAGGTACATCACGCTTCCCGGCCTGCGCCCGACTATTGTGACTCTGCTCATCCTCAGCTTGGGCCACATCTTGAGCAGTGAGTTTGACCGGCCCATGGCCCTGGGCAATTCACTGGTGTACAGCGTATCTAATGTGATCTCTACCTTCGTCTACACTAATGGTATCCGTGGCCTGCAGTTTTCGCTGGCTGCAGCTGTGGGGTTGTTCCAATCGGTGGTCTGCGTAGTGTTCTTGTTTGCCGCTAATGCCTTGGCTAAGCGGTTTGGCGAGCGGGGAATTTGGTGATTCAGGCCTGGGGAAGGGGGCGTGCATCGGCCATGGTCAAGTCAAAGGGCACCAAGGTAGTGGACCTGATCATTGCTTTCATCTGCGTTATCCTCATCATCATCTGTCTGCTGCCTATGCTGAACATCGTGGCTAGGTCTCTGAGCTCAACAGAAGCCATCATCAAAGGGCAGGTTATGTTGTGGCCCAAAGGCTGGAACTTGACCGCGTATAAGCTGGTTCTGAGTGACTCGAAGTACACTTGGTCCCTGGCCTGGACGGCGATCTTGACCGTGATCTGCACCATTGTGTCCATGACCATGACCACGTTGTGTGCGTATCCGCTCATATACGACAAACTCAAGGGCCGGCGCTTCTTCAATTCCCTGATCCTTTTTACCATGTACTTCAACGCCGGAACCATTCCCAACTACCTGCTCTACAAAGAATTGGGGCTCCTGAACAATCCCCTGGTCCTGATTATCCCCAACTCCCTGAGCGTGTTCTATATGATCATCATGCGGACGTTCTTCTACAGCATTCCTGACAGCCTGCGGGAGTCGGCGGAGATTGATGGGGCAGGGCCTGTGCGGATTCTGCTCTCCATCTATCTGCCGCTGTCCAAACCGGTTATTGCGACGCTGTCGCTGTTCTACGCGGTGGGCAGGTGGAACGGTTTTTCCGATGCACTGATGTATATGAATGACCGGCGGTGGCATCCGATTCAGCTCCTTCTGTACAACATCCTCAAGAGTGTCACCAGCATTGAGGTGGCAACCCAAGAGGGGTTTGCCAGCGCCCCGGGGCTCTCCGATACTCTGCAGTCGGCAACGGTGGTCTTCGCTACTGTGCCGATCCTGTTAGTCTATCCGTGGCTGCAGAAGTACTTTATCTCTGGTGCCACTTTGGGTGCTCTCAAGGATTGACGTTCCCTGGTGTTGGCCTGAGGACACGGGGGTGTCTAGCATAAAAGCAAAAAGAAAGGATGGTTAGTGTGAGGAAAAGCTTAGCCGTACTGTTATGCTTGCTGCTGGTCACGGCATTGGCCGTCGGTGCTACGGCTTTCGCTGATGAGCGGGATGAGCTGGTCAACGGCCGGTTCAAGACAACCCGCAAGATCACAGTGGAAGTCTACGACCGGAGCAACCCTGGTGGAACTCCGCCTGAGGACAACTACTGGACGAACTGGATTAAGGAAGGCCTGCTGCGGGATCACAACATTGAAGTCGAGTTCGTGCCTGTCCCCCGCTGGACCGAGGTGGAAGTGCTGAACAACCTCCTGGCGGCTGGCGATGCTCCCGACATTTGTGTCACGTACAGCTACCCAACCATTCTTACTTATGCCAACATGGGCGGTGTGCTTGATCTCGCTCCCTATTTGGAGGAGTACAAGGATCTGCTTCCCGATCTGTGGGCATTCTTAGGGGAGGAGAACCTCTACTGGAACAAGAACCCCGAGACGGGAACCATCTGGGCCATCGAAGCCAGGTTGGTCCACAACACCCGCATCAACACCTTCGTGCGGGAAGACTGGTTGAAGAAGCTGGGCCTGCCCGAACCAACCACCATGGAAGAGTTCGAGGCCATGCTCTATGCCTTCAAGGAGAATGCGGAACTGCTCTTGGGTGAAGATGCAGACAAGATGATCCCCTTCTCCACCAGCTATGATATTGGCTGGCGGGCCAACTACATCTTAGCCTCCTATGTGCCCGAGGACTTCTCTGACAGAGATCGCTTCGTGTACGGGTTCGACGACAGGCAGCTTCTGTATCCCGGCATCAAAGAAGGCGTGCGCAAGCTGAACGAGTGGTACAACGCTGGCCTGATCTGGCCTGATTTTCCGCTGTACGGTGCCGGTGACCGTACGGAAGACAACTTGATTAAGGCTGGTTATGTAGGCGCATTCCAGCACAACTGGGATTATCCATACAGAGACGGCCAAGAAGGCATCCATGCTAACTTGCAGAAGCTGGTAGGGCCTGAGGCAGCTTTCATCGCGGTAGACCCGTTCCAGAACGAGGCCGGCTACTACCGCAAGTACTTGCCGGCTCCCATTGACCGGAAAGTGTTCTTCCCGGCCACCAACGACGAGCCGCTGGCATCGCTGCTGTACCTGAACTGGATCACCAAGCTGGAAAACCGCCGCTTCCTCCAGATCGGTGAAGAAGGCTCCAACCACGAGGTGCTCGAGGACGGCGCCATCAGGTTGCTCGGTGCTGTGGGCGAGCGGGTCATGAACTCCCCGAACAACATCGACTACACCATCACCTGCAACGGCCTGGATCTGGGCGATCCTGAGCTGAATGCCAAGTCCATGGCTCTGAACTACCCCGGCGTGGATCCGCGGTTCATTGTCAAGGCTTACGAGCTGACCAACAGGGATGCCAGGTATCAGAAGAACGTGCAGGTGGGCGACATCATCGCTGAAGAAGGCATGGGCCCAGCCCTCGCTTCCAAGCGTGACAACCTTCTGATCCAGGCCGTTGTCGCTAAGCCCGAGGACTTCGACAGAGTCTGGGATCAAGGATTCCAAGACTACCTCCGCTCAGGCGGCCAAGCGATCATCGATGAGCGGGCGGCGAAGTATGAGCAGTATTACGGCGACAAGTAGAAAGCGATACGTTGACATAACGCAAGCTGAAAAGGCTGCCGGCGGTCCCTGCCGGCAGCCTTTTGTGATGCTCTAATCCGCGAGAGGAATTGGGCTTCCTGCCCAAGAAGTAACAGGCAGCTGCCGCGTACACTACCCGGCAGGGCCCAGCCAAGACAGCGGCTGTGTTCAGAAGAAAGCAAAGACTTCGCAACATTCTTGACGCAACGCTGGACCTAATGTAAAATGGAAATACACTTCCTGAAATAAAAAGGTACTAGGATAGTAATGGCACCATCAGCCTAACTCTAGGAGGAGAACTGCATTGTTCAGATTCAGGACTATCGCAGCCCGGATTTCTGTTTTTGCGGCACTGTTAATCGCTGTGATCTGCGTTGGCATGGCGGCTGCTGCCTTCTTCAGCGGCGCCCGTGCCCTGCGCGAGCAAGCGGAAGAAGCTTTGATGATGCAGGCTGAGAAAGCCAGTGAGTACTTGGAGGCGCGGTTCGCAGTGCATCTGGCGGTTCTGGAAGCACTGGCGGCACGCCCAGAGCTGGCTGCGATGGAGTGGGCGGTGCAGGAAAGAGTTCTGCAGACAGAAGCGGCTCGCTACGGCCAGTTCCTGGCCGTGGGCGTTGCTGATCCCAGCGGGCTGGCTCGCTACAACGACGGCACCAGTGCCAACATTGGCGGCCGCAGCCACTTCCAGCGGGCACTGGCCGGAGAGTCGGTGGTGTCGGACATCATCCCCAGCCTGATTGACAACTCTCTTGTCCTCATCTACGCCGTCCCCATCCGCCGGGGCGATCAAGTGGTAGGTGTACTGGTGGGAAGGCGTGACGGCAGCGTGCTCAGTGACATCACCGACGAGCTGGGTTTCGGCGAACACGGTTGGGCTTACATAATCGGCCCAGACGGTACACTGTTCGCCCATTCCGACCGGTCACTGGTGTTGAACCAGGAGAATATCTTCCGTGTAGAGTCCGCGTACCACGAAGCCGGCCGGGCCCTGCAGGCGCTCGGCGTGGGCCGTACCGGGGCGGTCCGCTACCGCTCAGCCGATGGGAAATACCAGATGGCAGGGGTGGCCCCTGTGCCGTCCACCGGCTGGACGATAGTCGTGGGTGCCCTGGAGGAGGATGTGTTGGCTCGAATCGGCCGTATGCGCCTGGTTTTCGCCGTCCTCGGCGCAGCTGCCACTGTGGCAGGGGTCGTGATGTCCATCGTTCTCGGCCATCGGGTTGCTAAACCCCTGCGTGAGGTGCAGAGTGTGATGGAGACAGTAGCAGCGGGCGACCTTACTCGCAGCGTCAAGATCGTCTCTCAAGATGAAGTAGGTGTGCTGGGCCAGGCGGTAAACGCGACTATTGATGATCTGCGGAATGCAGTGGAACTTGTCCTCCGGTCTGCCAATGGCCTGCACGATACCAGTGCTCAAATGGCAGCTGCAGTGGAGGAGGTAAGTGCCTCCATTGAGGAAGTGGCAAGTACTACCAATGAGTTCTCTGCTACGGTCGAGAAAATACACAGCCAATCGCAGGATGTAAGTAGGACAGCCGCGCAGGTGTCGCAGCAGGCGGGTTCAGGTGAGCGTGAGCTCGAGGAGATCTTGGCCAACGTGCGGTCACTGCGGGACAATGCCAGGGATCTGGCGGAGCATATCTCCCATCTCGGTGAACTGTCCGATGAAGTAGGGAATATCATCACAGCTGTGGGGGCGATCGCCGACCAGACTAACCTTCTGGCCCTCAACGCGGCCATTGAGGCAGCCAGGGCTGGCGAACACGGGCGTGGCTTTGCGGTTGTTGCGGAGGAAGTAAGGCGGCTGGCCGAACAGTCTGGGAAGGCCGCGGAGGAGATCGCAGGGCTCATTGCTCAGATCCAAGCGGGAGTTGCTACAGCTGTCAGCAGTATGCAGGCTACCGCCGGTCAAGGCGAGGCGGCAGTGAGCATGGTAGCGGCCAGTACGTCGGCGATTCGAGGGATCTTGCAGCAGATGGAAGATATTGCGCTCAGAGTGGAGGGGATCTCGGCGGGGCTGCAGGAGATCAACCGGGGCGGGCAGGAAATTGCCAGTGCCACGGAAGAGCAGGCTGCATCTATGCAGGAGTTGGCGAACTCTGCTGGAAACCTGACGGCGATCAGCGATGAACTGTTGAGGTTGGTGAAGCGGTTCAAGACGTCTTGAAGCTCAACATACCGCAACCAGCACTGATGGGGGCGGGCCGATGGTGTGTGACAGCCGGAAAGTGGAGGGGTGAACAATGCTGCAGATCAGTCTGGAAGCGACGCTTGGGTTTCACCTGATCGTAAACGTGCTGTCGAGAGAGTTGAGCGCACATGTAGGCCGCTGTGCCTCGTATTTGGGAATGTCCGAAGTCGAGCTGATGTCGCTGTATGTGGTACAGAAGCTTGGCAGAGCAACCGCAGGAGAAGTTGTACGCGCTTTGGCCTATCGGGAGCAGGATATCGCGGCGGCGCTGGACAAGTTGGCCCAAGCAGAGCTGGTGGTGGAGATTGTGGAAGACGATGGCTGCTGTTGTTGGGCGAGTACAAAGCTGGGAGAGGAGATTATAGCACGGCTCTCCGGGTGCCGCAGCCTGGCACTGGCCGTGGGCCAGTTGGAGGCGGAGAGGTTGGCGCAACGAGTTCGGGAGGCGCTGACAGGGTTAGAGTTCTAACATTCGGTGGGGGAGCCCCGGCAGCGGCCGATAAGGGTTCCCCGTTCTGCAGAGGGGAGAGGACAGCATGAGCGAACTGGAAGAAGGCTTAAGGTTGCCGCGCCTGTTCAGCGACGGCATCGTTCTGCAGAGAGAGCAGCCGATCAAGACGTGGGGTTGGGCAGCACCGGGAACGCGTATCACTGTGAAGTTCTTGGGAAAAGAGTACTGCTCTGAGACGGGAGAAGATGGTTCCTGGACTGTTGTTCTGGACCCAGCGGCCGCCGGCGGCCCCTACGAACTGGAATTCAGGGCAGGTACTGAGGCCAAGGTAGTCAAGGATGTCCTTGTAGGCGATGTCTGGCTTTGTTCTGGGCAGAGCAACATGGAGCTGCCGATGGAGCGGGTTGATCTGATGTTTTCAGAGGAGATCGCGGCGGCGGATTATCCCATGATTCGCGAGTTCAAGGTTCCCCAGGTTTTCAACTTCCACGGCCCGCAGGCGGAACTAACAGGAGGGACATGGACCGCAGCCGATCCCCAAACGGTCCTCAACTTCTCCGCAGTGGGATATTTCTTTGCCAAAGCGCTGTACGAGCGGTACAAGGTTCCCATCGGCCTTATCAACGCCGCTGTCGGGGGAACCCCTGTGCAGGCCTGGATGAGCAGAGAGGCGCTGAGCGGCTGTCCGCAGTATTTGGCGGAGGCAGACCGGTGTGCCGACGACGTCTACGTCCAGTCTGTACAGGAACGTGATCAGGAAGTGCAGGCATCGTGGCACCGCCGCCTGAGCCAAAGTGACCTGGGGCTGAACAGCAGTCCTCGGTGGTATGATCCGGCCCTGCCGGACTCTGCAGACTGGCAGTGGGTGGACATCCCCTTTGAGTGGAGCTCAGTGCCCGAGCTCAAGGGCTTGATGGGGGCCGTGTGGTTTCGAAAGAAGTTCCATGTGCCGGAGGAGTTGGCGGGCAAGCCTGCGCTGCTTCTGCTCGGAGCGATTGTAGACAGTGATATCACATACCTCAACGGCAGGGTCGTGGGCAGCACAGGGTACAAGTACCCGCCGCGGAAGTATTGGATACCTGCAGGCGTGCTCAGAGCTGGCGAAAACGTGCTCACCGTGCGGGCAGCGAGTCACGGCGGGTGCGGAGAGTTTGTGCCGGAAAAGCCGTACCAGTTGGTGGTTGACGGCAAGATCATAGACCTGGAGGGCAGCTGGCAGTACAGGGTGGGGGCGACGGCGCCTGACCCACTGCCGCCCATGACCTTTTTCATCTGGAAACCTGTTGGGCTCTTTAACGGCATGATCTTCCCCCTCGTGAACTACAATCTCAAAGGTGTGATCTGGTATCAGGGGGAATCGAATACGGATGATCCCAGCAATTATTGTGAGCTTTTCTCCAAGATGATTGCAGATTGGCGGGCACGGTGGCAGCGGCCAGATCTGCCGTTCCTGTACGTTCAGCTGGCCAACTACCTGCGCGCGAATGAAGCCCCCACAGAGAGCAATTGGGCGGAGCTCCGCAACCAGCAGCTGCTTGCCCTCGCCAATCCGCACACAGCCATGGCCTCTGCGGTGGATGTGGGAGAATGGAACGACCTCCATCCGCTCGACAAGAAATCTGTCGGTGAGCGCCTGGCCGTGGCGGCTCGGGCCATTGCCTACGGAGAACCAATCACTTATTCGGGCCCATTGTACCGGGGTATGGAGGTTCAGGGGAACAAGATTATCCTCAGCTTTGACCACGTAGATGGGGGCTTGGAGGCGCGAGGAGGGCCGCTCCGCCATTTCGCTATTGCCGGTGAAGATGGCAGGTTCCGCTGGGCTCAGGCGGAAATAATAGGTGACCGCGTAGCCGTTTGGCACGAGGAGATCGCTGAGCCGAAAGCGGTGCGCTACGCGTGGGCCGATAATCCTGCCGGGGCCAACCTGTACAACAAAGCAGGCCTGCCTGCATCGCCCTTTGCCACCGACAAGAGCAGTTTGTGAAGTTGGATGGAAGGCACAGTCCGCTGCGGGCTGTGCCTTTCTGTATAAACAAGATGCGGCGGCCGAAGTGGCCGCCGCATCCCGTCGAGGAGTATGTGTGTGCTGTGCTGCGCCGTTTATAGGAAAGCCAAGATATCTTGGCCGTGGGTGGCAGTGTTGACCTTGTCAAACGCTTTGATGATGGTTCCACTCTCATCAATGATGAACGTGGAACGGATGATACCTTCGACTTCTTTTCCGAACCGCACCTTCTTGCCCCAAGCTCCAAACGCTTCGGCAACCTTGTGGTCCGGATCGCTGCCGAGATAGAACGGCAGATTATGCTTGTCGCGGAACCGCTGGTGGGAGGCGAGGCTGTCGGGGCTGACACCGATCACAACGGCACCCTTTGCGATAATAGCTGAATAGTTGTCTCTAAAACTGCACGCTTCTTTAGTACAGCCGGGAGTGTTGTCCTTAGGGTAGAAGTAGAGTACGACTTTCTTGCCGGCAGAATCACTGAGCCCTATAGTTTGTCCTTCGCCGATCTGCAGTATAAACTCTGGGGCCTTGGTACCTTCGCGTAGCATGCCTCCACCTCCCAGAACCGGTTCAATTAAAGTATAGCACGTCAGTAATATATAGTAAAGAGGATTTTTGGGAGAGAGTCCTATTTTCTGAATTCTAACAAGCAGGGAACCAAAAGAAGAGCCCTAGGCCCGATGTGTGTTCCTCAGTTTTCAGCGGCAAAGGAAATGGGCGGTATAGGGAGAATAGGGAAAATGTGTAAAGTCCAGTGTCGTGGGTTTACGAGCGGGAGGTGTGAGATGTGGATGTCGATGTGGATGTGAAGGAACTGCTCAATAAGTATTTCGAGTTGGACCGCAGCGAGACTCAGATGTTCTATTTGCAGCACCTGATGAAGTGGAGCAGCCGTATTCTCAAAGACAGGATCAGGCGCGCTCAGGAAGAGGGCATGATGGGACGGTACAAGACTCTCTTTCAAACCGTGGGTGATTCTGCTGCGCCACTCGTGTTGACAATACGCGCTCTGGAACCTCAATAAGTTGTTTTCCTCGTTACTGAGGAGAGCGAAAAGCAGCTGGACACCATCGTCGAGTATGCTGGGTTGAAGCCGAGCCAGTATGACAAACGGCCTATACCGTCTGTATCCATGGTGGACATCTATGCCAAGATCAAGGAAGCTATACAGCACATCGATCCCTCTGAAGGGGCAGTGGATATTACAGGCGGAAAGAAAGTGATGAGCAGCGGTGCCGCCATAGCAGGCGCTTATCTCGGCCTCGATGTCCTGTACTTGGACTCTTTCGAATATGACCCCAAAACAAAGCTGCCCGTACCTGGGAAGGAGCAGCTGCTGCGGATTGACAATCTCTTCACGGGTACTCAGCATCTGGGTACAAAGTGATTTTCAACCTGGTTGGCGGCTTCAAGTCCCTGCACGGTTTCATGACCGCTCTCGGCATGTTCTACGCCGACAAGACCGTGTATATCTTCGAGGGAGAAGCGCGCCGAGCCGTAATTATTCCCAAGCTGCCCATCAGCATAGACAAAGACAAGCTTATGCAGTGCGCCGCCCAGTTGGCACTGCTGGAACAGGATCTGATACCCAAGAAATATGTGCCGGATGTGAACACAATCTTCATGGAAACGGAAGGCGACCTCTGCGTGCTGAATGCTTGGGGCCAGCTGGTTTGGCAGCAGATAAAAGGGGCGGCCTTCCAGGGGCCACTGCTGGAGTTCCCTAAGATTGAGTACAGTGATGCATTCCGCAGGGACTATGAATCCCGGAACGATGCAGAAGCCCGGTCGCACTTGCAGAAAACCATTGCCAAGATCAGCTCCGTGCTGATCAATGCACGCAATCCTCTAGGCACCCTACGGAGCGCAAACGTGAAGTGCGACCGTTTGGAAGGCCCTACAGTTACAGCGGGTTGCCCCTGGATCACTTCCGCAGCGAATCAGATCGCGTAGCTTGTGTGTGGCTGGAGGACAATGGCAGCCTCTTACTTCTGCGCTGGTACACAAAGAACAGTGAGGATGAGATACTGCGGTCTTTCCGCCGTTGACGCCTAAAAGAGCGGCAGCTGCCCTGTCTGTCCGTGTTGGTCCAGTGCCAGAAAACGGTCGCGGTCTCGCAGACTTGCTGGTGGGATCCCGTTCCGCATCAGACTCGTGAAGAATGCTGCTGTTCTCGCCTGGCAGTTGAAGGATTTCCTCGGGCTGAACTCGATATCTGTGAAAGCATCATATTCCAAGATCGCTTCCGCCAGGCCTGGGTCATCCAGTAAAGCTTGGATGTACAACCAGTCGTAAAAAGCAGTAGTTGGCGTCGTGGGCCACTCCTCGTCGACCTAGCGAAAAGCGATCAGCGGCCCGGAGCTGCGCAGGCGGGGATCTATCTTGGCCTCGCGTGCGGACCAAAAGTATAAGTCCTGGTAAGGGCCACCGGCTGCGAACACTTTACTGCCTTGAAACGCCGCCTCCACAGGAATGCGCTGATTCGCATTGGGCTGGGCTACCGTGAGGTTGAAAGCGCTGAGCTTCTGACCCACCACATTTGGCGACCGCCGTGAAATCTCGAGGACACGGCGGCCGCTCCCATATTTGGCCAAGAACGCGTTGTGCAGTTCGGTGTAACGGAGGTAACATAAACTCCTTGGGTCGCTGGATAGTAGCCTTGACCTTACTTAACTGTTGTGCACCTATCTCTTGCTTCAGCGCTTCTAGTCGTGGACATCAGGGAAGGAGTTTGGGAAGAAAGGTAGAATATGGAAAGTATGGATGGAAACACATGACACTCAGGAGGTGTCAAAGCTGACTGGGGGTGCCTTTTGGGGGAAGTATGTCGAGAAAACAGGTGCGTGGCTTCCGCTGGCCGCCCACTGCCTCGATGTTGGGGTCGTGTTCCGACGCCTATGCGACATCGACAATATCCACAGATCTCTTCAGGCAACTACGGCAACGCCTTTGTCCCCCGTATTGCTTGACCGTCTAGCCGTCATCGCAATGCTTCATGATGTAGGCAAGGCCAACTTGGGTTTCCAGGACAAGATCAGGCCCGGCAGTTCTACCAGAGCAGGCCACGTCAGGGAACTGGCTCCCTTAGTAAACGATCCTGATCTGAAAGAGCGTTTCTTTGCCGTCATCCCAGCAGAACTCATTGAGTGGCTTCCCGAAGATCCATATGCGGCTCAGAGTTACTTCTTTGCAATCTTCTCGCATCACGGCAGACCGGTCCTGTTCGATGAGCGAGTGCATGGGTACAGCATGATAGCCAGGAGATACTGGCGTGTCTGCGACCGCGATCCCTGGCAGGGCATAGCCGAAATAGTATAGTGGTCCAAGTCTGCCTTTCCGGACGCCTTCCTTCACTGTGAACAGAAGCTGCCTCATGAGGCGAGATTTCACCATGTTTTCACCGGCTTGGTGATGCTGGCGGACTGGATCGGATCCCACCCGGACTGGTTTCCTGTCAGGAGTACAACGCTGACCGAACGCCTCGCTCACGCGACAGTTGCCGCAGACCAAGCATTGGTGCGTATTGGGCTAGATGTTCGCCGATATCGGCCCGTAGCCCAACGGCTAGGAGAGCGTTTTGCCGATCGCTTTGGTCTGCCGCCCCGTCCGCTGCAGGAGATCCTCGATGGGCTTGAACCCTCTGATCCAGACACCCGGCTGCTCATCGCCGAATCAGAGACTGGGTCAGGAAAGACTGAGGCAGCGTTGGATTGGTTCTGCAAGCTGTTTGCTGCCGGGAAAGTGGACAGCCTGTATTTTGCACTTCCTACGCGGGTTGCTGCTCGGGAGCTTTACCATCGTGTTCGCTCAGTCGTCCAGAGATGGTTCCCATCCTCACAGGACAGACCCGTGGTGCTCCTGGCTGTACCAGGATACACTCAAGTGGATGACATCGACACTCGACAGGTGCTGGCTGATTCGGATATGTCCAATCTATGGCAAGAAGATGAAGATGTTGTGCTCCAGGATAGGCGGTGGGCGGCGGAGAGGCCGAAGCGCTTCCTGGCTGCAACTGTCGCAGTTGGAACCATAGATCAGGCACTGCTTTCGATTGTGCAGACCGCCCATGCTCATCTGAGATCTGCCTGCCTGAACCGCAGTCTGCTCGTTGTCGATGAGGTACATGCTTCAGATCAGTACATGGCTCGACTTCTAGGCGCTCTCCTTGACCACCATCTGGAGGTGGGGGGATACGCGTTGCTTCTCTCAGCTACACTTGGTTCTACCGAGCGAGCATCCTTCCTGAGACGCACTCAAACACAACCACCTTCTTTTGAGGAAGCCGTTTCCGCTCCGTATCCCGCCCTTTCGCTAGCCAATGGCCAGTGGATCTCCACCCAATCTCCCAGCGAAAGTCACAAGACCGTTTCCTTCTGGATCAAACCATCTATCTTCCAACTGCCATCCATTCTTGACGAGATCCTTCCAGCCTTGCACGCTGGAGCCCGTGTACTTGTGGTTCTCAACACTGTGAATCGCGTTACTGAGCTCTTTCGGGTGGTCGCCGACCACCCTGATATCCCACATGAATGGTTGTTTTCATGCATGGGGCGCAGGTGTCCTCATCACGGCAGGTACGCCCCCCAGGATCGGGACGTGTTAGACAAGGCTGTTTCCGCCCAATTTGGCAAGGACTCATCATCCGGGCCAAGGCTGTTAGTTGGAAGTCAGACGCTCGAGCAAAGCCTCGATATCGATGCAGATTTACTTATCACTGACTTGGTACCTTCTGATGTCCTTCTGCAAAGGATCGGCCGCCTGCATCGTCACAATCGAATTCGGCCCAAAGGGTACGAACAGCCTTGCTGCGTAGTCCTGGTGCCGGAGTTCAGCTTGGAACAGGCCATCAGTGTCACCGGCGAGGCAACAGGGCCTGTGCTCAAGGCGGGACTCGGGAGCGTTTACCCGGATCTGCGCATGTTGGAAAGAACGTGGCAAGTCCTGGAACAGCATCCTGTGGTGCAGATACCGCGAGACAACCGCATGCTTGTGGAAAGCGCAACTCATCCAGAGTCATTGGCCCGGCTTGATTCGGAGCTGTGGCAAGCCCACGGTCAAAGAGTCTCTGGAAAAGAGTTAGCGAAGGCGATTGCCGCTTCCACCATCACCGGGACGTTCGACCAGTACTTTGGCTTATTCGAGTACAGGGAAGATGGGATCAGCGTGACCACCAGGTTAGGTTCAGACCAGTATCAAGTGCCCTTAGAGCGGCCTGTGACCAGTCCTTTCGGCATGACACTGACAGAGATGTTGGTTCCCGGTTTTATGGCTCCCAGTGAGAAAGGTGATATTATGCGCGTGGAGGTTGAGACAGAGCGGGAGATTATCCTCGGTTGGGGGGAGAAGCGGTATCGTTACAGCGTCATTGGATTGGAGGAGATAAGATGAACCTGCTGCGTGACCGGGTGTTTCGGGTTCTTACGAGAGACGGCCCCACGCAAGCGAGCCTACCCGTCTTGCTCGAGCTTCTCGGGAGGGATGAGGTGGAGCAACTGACAGGGATTCAGAGACACCAGGCAGATGCTTTTCATGTGTTCCTCAGTTATCTGGCGGGAGCGATTCTGGCTCGGCGAGGCGATGCGTCTCCAGTGCAGACCGCAGAATACTGGAGAACGGGTCTGGTGGACTTGGCCGGGCCGGCAGGTGAACAGGCATGGGAACTAACGGCTCAAGATCCGCAGACAGTCGCTTTTATGCAGCCTCCACTGCCCCCCGACTCGAAGCCATCTGCGGTCCTATCTACTCCAGATAAGCTTGACCTGCTGCAGACGGCAAAAAACCACGACATCAAGCAGAGTCGTGCTGACCATCCGTATCCGGATGAATGGGTCTACGCCCTGGTCAGTCTACAGACTATGAGCGGTTTCATGGGCAAGGGCAATCAAGGAATTTCCCGTATGAACAGTGGGTTTGGCAATCGGCCCATTGTGGAGCTGGTACGGAGTAGAAGGCTGGGCTTGCGCTGGAGTGATGCGGTGGAGAGACTGCTGGTTCACCGGCGGATGGTGCTGCAGGAACCCTTTGGCTACAACCCGCGTGGATTGGTGCTGGTATGGACCGAGCAGTGGGATGGTAACAGGCAGTTGAGCTTGCGGGAGCTCGACCCGTTTTACATCGAAGTCTGCAGAAGAGTGCGACTGTTCGAAACGGAGTCTGGTCTGAGGGCAGAGACGTATTCGGCCGAGAAACCGCGGATAGCTGCCAAAGAACTGAGTGGAGTAGTGGGTGACGCATGGTTGCCAGTGGACGTATCCGGTAAGGGGGAACCCAAAGCACTCACGGTGTCGTCGCGAGGACTAACTGCCGAGCTTATGCGTAGGCTCATCTTCGGCGAAAGCTTCAAGATGAGCGTGCTTCACGCACCCCTGTCGAATTGGTCCGGTGACTTGTGGTTCACAGCGTCTGTCTTGGTACGTGGGCAAGGAACCACTGATGGGTTCTACGAATGGGAAGTCCTCATCCCCAAGGTTCGTGTTAAGACTCTGTTCAGCCCGATGAAGGAAACACTTGCTGACCTCAGTCGGCTCGCCATCACCCACGCGGGTACCATGCAGAATCGTGTGCTGAAGGCAGCTGTATTTGAACTTTTACAAGGCGCGCCTCAGGAGTTGCGTTTCGACCATGACACGAGTCAAGCTTGGTGGACGCGATACTCCCGCATGTTTGAAGAGTACTGGTCTGCGGAGTATTTCCCCTGGCTGATCTCAGTGCCGGATAACTTTGACAAAGAAAAAGAAGAACGACGATGGGTGGATATCCTGCGCTTCCATGCGCTGAGAGTCTTGGATGAGGTGGAGAGATCCATGCCTTTGCACAGTGGGAGAAGGTACCGTGCTGTCACAGCAATGCGCAGTCGTTTCTGGAGAGGATACTACTCTCCCAAGAATTTCGGGCACATGAGGGGTGAGCCAAGTGAACCAACAACAGTGGTCCGATGATGATAAGTCTTTGGCGAGCACTATCGGTAAGGTCAGCTCGGTTCTTGGCAGTGACAGTTTTTCCACAGGAGATCGGGCAGCGTTGCGGCGAATGCAGCCCGGCCAGAACCCACCGCTGGCTTATTTCCGATTCGCACTGCGCTATCTGCCAAGCTCGTGGGAACAGCAACTTGATGACTGGATCGCTATCACTGCCGGTATAGCGCTGATGTCACCGCAGGCACATGATCCAGAGCGAAAGATGGGAAGGGCTCTAGCTGAGGTGGGCTTCTCAGAGGAACGACTGGAAAGGCTGCTCTCATCAGACGGTGAGGTCAGGCGTCTGCTGCTCCTGAGAGCAGCGCGTTTTCTGGCGGCTAAGAGCAAAGCCATGAACTGGGTCGAAGGAGCCCAGCTTTTGCTCACACCAAAGGGCGAGAGGCGAGAATCTCTTCACCGCCGGATAGCCAAAGACTTCTATGATGTTCTTGTTCAGGCTGAGCAAAGAGAAGAAAAGGAGTGAGTCGAGTGTTTCTGCAGGTTCATTTTCTCACGAGTTACCATGCAACGCTGTTGAACCGGGATGATGTCGGGTTGGCAAAACGGATCAACTTCGGCGGTTTTCCAAGGTTGCGGGTTTCTAGCCAATGCCAGAAAAGACATTGGAGAGAGTGGATGTTGAAGCAGACCACACTCCCACGAGGGTTCAGGACTCGTTACTTCTTTGACCGGATTGTCAAAAGAAGGCTCGTGGAGGACGGCTTGGACCCCAGTCTTGCCCACGAGTTGATCCTTCATCTGGGTACACGGGTTCTAACAGCGTCTGGCGATAAGAAACCGCTGGATCCAGAGACACTTGCAATGAAGCAGCCGGTCCTGTTTGGCAAGCCCGAAGCGGACTACTTTGTGCGCTTAATACAAGAAGCGGCGCGTCAGGGTGACAAGGATGCTGCTTGCGCTTGGATTGATGAGACTGTTAAGACTTCCAAGGCTAACTTCAAAGCTCTACTTCAGCAAGCGGGGATTGATGAACCAGCGGTGGGGTTTGAAGGTGCCCTTTTTGGCAGATTTGTCACCTCTGACATACTGGCTCGCGTAGATGCCCCCGTACATGTTGCTCATGCGTTTACCACTCATGCACTGGATACTGAACTGGATTACTTTACAGTTGTTGATGATCTTGCTGAGGACGAAACAGGGGCTGCTCACGCCAACGACATGGAGCTTGGCGGTGGAGTGTACTATGGCTATGTTGTGGTGGACATCCCCCTCTTGATCTCAAACCTCACTGGTTGTGACCCAAGCGATTGGAGGTCACAAGACAAACAGGATGCCCGAGAACTACTGCGCTTGTTGATCTATGCAATTGCCCAGGTGACTCCTGGCGCTAAGCTAGGTGCTACTGCTCCCTATGCTCGGGCGGAGAGTGTAGTTTTGGAAGTCGGAGATGCCCAGCCACGCAGTCTGGCCAATGCTTTCCTGAAACCCGTTTCTACCACAAACGCACACAAGACTCTTATGGAACTGTCTACTGCCGCTATGGCGAGTTATATTACTTCGCTGGAAGGCATGTACGGGAAAGACAGTACTCAGAGGTTCGTCTCGACCACATCGCCGGATAGCTGGCAGAGAACCGAAGAGCAGGTTGTGGCGCTCCCAGAGGCTGTGGAAGAAAGCCTACGCTTGGCCCTGGGTGAGACGCTATGAGGGCCTTGATTCTTCGGCTCGATGCACCTATGGTCAGTTTCGGGTCTGTAGTTGTGGACCAACACGGGTTTACGGACCGTTTTCCTGGGTTAGCTATGTTGACTGGGTTGGTGGCGACGCTCTTGGGTGGCAACATGGGGACTTCGAGCTCTTAAGCAATCTGCAAACGCGTCTCGACTACGCCGCTCGGTGGGATGTGGAACCCACGCCCTTTATCGATTACCATACAGTGGATTTGGGTTCTCCGAAGATGAAAAACCCCGGCTGGACCACGCGGGGAGAGCCGGAACATAGAGCCGGCGGCCCAGATGCACGGTACGGCACTCATCAGCGCTATCGTCACTACTTAGAGGATGGGCTGATGACTGTCGCCTTGACTGTGCGAGGAGAGGTGTATCCCACTTTGGACGATGTTTGCGAGGCACTTCGCAGGCCGTTCCGGCCTCTCTTCATTGGGCGCAAGACTTGTCTCCCAGCCCGGCCTTTGCTGGATCCGCAGACTCCTGTGCGAGAGGGGGAAGATCTGGTCAGCATCCTGGAAGAAGTACCTGTGTGGGATAGGTTCGGCAGGCCACGAGAGGGTTCCACCAGATGCCGCGCATGCTGGTCACCAGAGCAGAACCCCAACCGCGTGGGACATGTTCGGTTGGTTTATGACCTGCGGGATTGGGCGAACCAATTGCCTGCTGGCAACCGCTGGAGATCTGAAGGGCTTTTGGGAGGTGGGAAATAGTGCCACCGCTGTACATGGTCGAGATAATTCCAGATATGATCGCCTTGTACAGGTTTCTGAGTATCCAAGGCATATCTGGTCGCGAAGATGATACGGAACTCGGTTACGGCATCCATGCCTGGTTGCGGGCTGCATTTGGAGACCTGGCACCCAAGCCGTGGCGGCTGTTGATGGACCGCAAGAGACCCACACGGATACTGGGGTACGCTGAGGGTGACGCCTTCATGCTGCGCGAGCATCTATCTATCTCTGCACAGCCCAGCGCAGCCGAAGTGTGTCGCGATCCGTCCCAGACGATAATTAGCAAAGCCATGCCTCTTATAGGACGTGGACGTTCACTTGGTTTTGAAGTTCTGTGTTGTCCTGTGGTGCGCAAGGCGGGGAGCGGTATAGAGAAAGATGCTTTTCTTGCCGCAGTGGATGCAGCCCCAGGAAACACTCTGGATAGGGGGCAGGTCTATTGTGATTGGGTTGCGTCAAAACTACATGAAGGCGGCGCACGCGTCTTTGATACTCACCTTAAGAGCTTCAGATTAGTGCGACAGGTGAGAAAGACACAGGCAAACGGTAAGGCCAGGCAGTATAGGCCCCTCTTGAGGCCCCATGTGGTAGTTGCCGGCACTTTGACTGTTCAAGATCCAGAGGCGTTCCACTGTCTGCTGAAAAAGGGTGTAGGCAGACACCGAGCGTTTGGATACGGAATGCTTCTGTTGAGGCCGCCGTCGTGAGTGCGACATTTTTGCCTGGCAGGTTAGGATTGGCAACAGGGAGGATCCCTCACGTGGATCGCCACGGCCTCTTGTGGTTGTCCCGTGGGAACCTCTACATTCAGGACGGGACCCTCAGGTTCACAGCCGCGGGAAGCGATGATATCGAACCAGGAGACTACGCTATACCGTTTCAGACTATCTCTATGATCCTTTTAGGGCCAGGGACTACTATCACCCATGATGTGCTGAGAGTCATGGCGCACCAAGGCACCTTGATTGCTGCCGTCGGAGAGGGCGGTGTGAAGTTTTACACCGCTCCGCCGATGGGGGCGGGCCGTTCCGAAGTTGCGCGGCAACATGCACGACTGTGGGCAGACGAGGAGATGCGAATCCGCATTGCGAGACGGATGTACGGTTATCGGTTTCAGACTGCCTTTCCCAATGAGGACATATCAGTCCTGCGAGGAATGGAAGGCGCCAGGCTTAAGGAGATGTACAAGATTATCGCGCACCAATACGGTGTCGAATGGGATGGCAGAAGATACGATCGTCAGAACCCTACGGGAGCGGATTTGCCTAACCAGGCGATTAACCACGCTGCCACGTTTGTGGAGGCGGCGGCTGATATTGCGGTGGCCGTAGTGGGAGCTCTACCTCCACTCGGGTTCATTCACGAAGACTCCAGCAACGCATTCACGCTTGACATCGCGGATCTATTCCGCGTGGAAATTACGTTGCCGCTCGCTTTCTCTGTGGTTGCCAGGCAGGTTCCCAGCAATGAACTGGAGCGCTACATTCGCTACGAGGCGAACCGTTGGTTTAAGAAGTACAAGCTCATCCCTCGCATGATTGACAAGATAAAGGAGCTTCTCTATGTCGATGACGGTCGTAGTGACGCGTAATGTACCGGACCGTTTTCGAGGGTTCCTCGCCTCAGCGATGCTCGAAATCGCTCCTGGTGTATACTGTTTTTGGTAGTATAAGAATGGCGAAAATGGCAGTCTAATTTTCCAGAGTTGGGTAGAAAAAGGAGTCACCGCATAGCACCCTGGAAATAAGCCTCTAAGCAACTTGTTTGTAAGGAGGCA